>ERZ791802.3-NODE-3-length-416438-cov-10.597270_pt1 | contig 416438 bp, 511 predicted proteins | sample MGYA00510308_ERZ791802 | MGnify/ENA primary metagenome ERZ791802 (study PRJEB30046, sample SAMN00792028) | human gut metagenome | study: EMG produced TPA metagenomics assembly of the A metagenome-wide association study of gut microbiota in type 2...
TTTTTATTTGGTGGCTTCACCTGGAATCGAACCAGGGACACAGGGATTTTCAGTCTTGTTTTATTATCTCTTATAAATACCTATTTAACTATTAATTTGCCTTGAGTTTATATTTTTGACACACTTATTTGACACACTTCGTTAAAAATTTTTGTATGTAGTTTGATGCATCTTTTATATTATTATCTTCACAAATTTTAATTAATAATACAATAAACCTTTCACTTTTACAACACCTTCTACTTAATTCATTCACAATGCTTTCCATATGTATTCCTCCTCTTCTTGACAATTGTCGAAAACGGAAGTATACTTAAACTGTATATAGTTTTTGAATGTATACTTCCCGAGATAGTTTCAGTTGCAGCTGAGCTATCTCTTTTTTTGTTAAAGACATTATATAACATATAAAATATAAAAAACAACACTCGTTTTCGACAAAAAAAGTGTGTAATGCTTGAAAACACTACACTTTTTATTTTTAAATTTTTTTAAATTTTTTTAATTAATTTCTGACCTGATTTTGTTTCTTAACTTGTTCCAGTTCAATTTGCTTAGAAACTTAAGGCTTTCCGAGCTTATCAGGTTGTTTTTTTTAGCATACTCATCCCATTTTTGCACAGAAGGAAATTCTTTATTTTCTCTAGTTAATCTTTTTAATTCTTCATATGCAATCTTATATTCTGCTTGCATAGTTTCTTCTCTATCTTTACCATAATACATATTTATAAGTTCATCTAGCTGTGTACTTACTTCTCTTACTTCTTTAGAATCCAAACCGTATTTTTCTATGTTTCTATGCAACACCTTTCTTGTTTTTTCTATTTGTTCTGCTATATCTAAATAACTCATTTTTTCACCTCGTATAATTCTTTCTCATCTATATTTAGTGCTACAGCTATTCTTATTATTGTAGACAGTGAGGGCTCTCTTTCACCTTTTTCAATATAATTCAAATGAGATTTAGATATTCCTGTTATTCTTGCTAAATCTCTTATACTTATATTATATTTTTCTCTAACCTCTTTTAATTTAATAATTATTTGCACAAGTACCACCATTTTCTTTTTTAACACATATTGTGTCCACTATGGTGGTTTTTATACTTTTCCGCTAAAACGTATAAATTTTCTTCAGTTCTTCAAAATTATTTACATCTCTATGCGCTTCTAATGTAAAACTACTAAACAAACAATTCTCTTCTGCGTATTTATCCCATTCCTCTTTTGTTATATTTTTATTCTTCTTTAACACTCTTTTAAATTCTCTTAAACTCTTTTTATAATAGTTCATAAAATCACCGCTTTTAGTATTTGCAGAACTTTATTTATTATGCTAAAAGAGAACTATTTTACTAGTTCTCTCATTATTATATTTATGTACTTATCTAACTTTTGACTCTGTCTTAATATTTTATTTCTACTATAATCTTCTTTTATCATTCGTTCTAATCTTGCACGATTCTTCGTAATAAGCAACTCTATTCTATAATTTTTCATAGTAATCACCTCTTACTTTAATTGTACTACTTTATGTTTACTTTGTATCGTGAATTTTGTCGAACATGTTAAAAAGCTAGCGTTTGCTAGCCTTCTTGAAATAATTTAATCTTAAATTTAATTTTTGTCTGTTTTTATTATAGCATAGTTTATTTAAAATGTCTGTCAAAATTTTTTGTTTTAGAACCGACCCATGACAATCCATTTTAAGCCATTTTTATTTACAAGACATATACTTTTATGTCTTGATTTTAGTACGTTTTCGATGTTTTTTTAATTTTTTATTTTTTTTGAAAAAAGTATTGACTTTTGACGTTACGTCATGTATAATATATTTAACAAATGAGAGAGAGGTAATTAATATGTTATATTTTAGATTTGATTGTGAAAAAGAAAATTTTAAAGGAATAAATCATAAATCTGTTTTGCACGGACACAATGCAGAAGAAATGGCAATTTTTGAATTTGAAAATGAAGGACATTTTGTACAAGGTTACTATTTAGATACATATAACGATTTACAAGAGAAATTATTAGATGAAGAGATTTCTGAAGAAGAATATGATGAAAAATTTGATGAATTAGTAAAAGAATTTATAAAAGATGAATGGACTTTAAACGGTTGCTCTTGCTTTGAGTTGAATGAAGAAGGAATTGAGTTTTCTAACAATTATAAATATGATGACAGAAAAATAATTACAATCTTTGAAGGTGAAGAAGTTGCAAAAGGACACGACGGAGAAACAGTTGCTAAATGTGAAAAAGTTATCTGGCAAGGTAATGCTGATGAAATAATAAATATTTTTTATAATGATGAAATAGAAAACAAAGTAGAAAAAATCTTAAATATAATCAAATAGGAGGATCTATGGAAGAAAGATTATTAAACATATCTTTTAATAAGTCTGGAAGTGGAAGTATAACAAAAAGGCTTACTCTTCCATCTTCTATTGTAAAAGATATGCGGGATTAACGAAAATAATAGACAAATAAAATTAATCTATGATAATATCAAGAAAGAAATAATTATTAGAAAGGTTTAGCATGAGAGGTTATAATATAGATAACTATGTCGGAAAAAAGTTCAATAAACTTACTCTTATAAAGAATTTAAACAAAATAGATAAGCATAATTCTAAATTAGCATTGTTTATGTGCGAGTGTGGAAATGTTAAAGAGCTAGTATTTACGCAAGTTCTAAAAGGTAGAATAAAAAGTTGTGGTTGCATGCAAGGCAATTTATCAAATATAGAAAAAGAAAAACAACATTCTAACTTATTAAACTTTTATTCTAATAAGACGCAAAAAAACAACTCAACAGGTCACACTCGGAATAACTAAAGTTAATAGTAGATATAGAGTTCGAATACAAATTAATAAAAAGTCAATCAGTCTCGGTTATTTCGATACTCTTGAAGAAGCAGTGAAGGCTCGTAAGGAAGCTGAACGTAAATATTTTAATATTAAGAGCTAGATTTATTCTAGCTCTATTTTTATGAAAATAATTTTGCAAAAGTATTTTTTCCGTGCAATTCCGTCTACGACAAGTCTATTTTTTGATTGAAAATCTTTAACTGCATTTTCTGTATTAATTCCAAAGTCACTGTCTACTTCTATACTATACCCTTTGCAAACTAGCATAGCTTGTAAAGTCCATGTCATATTTCCTTTTGCACCTTTTTTTAGAGAGATGCAAGCATTCTTTGTTAAATTTCCAAAAATTCCGTCTATAGTTAAGCTTTTAGTATATTGTCTATTTAGTTCTGTCTGTAATGCTTTTACTAAAGCTTTCTTTGTCTCTTTGCCATAGATGTTATCTACTGCTACATTTAATCCATATCTACTATTTAAAGTAGATTGAATTGTTGCTACGTTGCCTCTTGCCTCTTTTTTTACTTCTACAGATGTATTTACATTCTTGACAGTAGAATTTGCTATTTCATCAAATTTGAAGTTCCTGCCGGGGCAACTTGTACTACATACATCAGAATGTTTTTGCACTTTAGATATATTATACTTATTTTTTAGATACGCTACTAGTTCTTTACCGGCTTCTACTTGTGTATCAGTCATCTGTTCTTTTTCGAAATCTCCTTCGAAACAAATTCCTATGCTATTATAATTATTTTGATATGCATGTGCTCCTACTGCATTTTCTTGTCTTCCTCTATAGATTGTTCCATCTTTTCTGATAAAAAAGTGATATCCTATGCAGCTATAATCTTTTTGTTTATGCCACTTGTCTATATCATCAGCGCTACATTGACTCGCTGCAGCATGATGCAATATTATTCTTTCTGTAGAATTTCTTGTTGATAAATTTCCGTTTATTTTGTATGTTTTTTCTATTATATTTAACATAACTATTCCTCCTTCTTATTTCTTAATTGTATCAAAATTTCTTTTAACTTTTCTGGAAATGGTATTCCCATCTGAGATACATTTTCTAATAGAGAAATTCCTTCGTTCGCTATAAAGAACATCATAACAATTTCTCTTATAGCTGGTATTCCCATATTCGTTTCTAATAGAACCGCAACTCCTACTACAATTAAGATTACAACCTTTTTTATAATCCCTTTAAATCCTGTGTAAGAACTTAAATTTTTATTGTATATTGCCTTTAAAAGTCCTGTAATCCAATCTAGTACAATAAAAGAGACTAGCGTTATTGCTAGTCCATCCCATCCTCCTAGAAAGCTTACAATTAATCCTCCAATCACTCCAAAAGCAATACTTATACCATTAAACATTTTCTCCATTTGTTTCCTCACTTTCTACTACTTCTGTAGCTTCTGTTTCTTCTACAATTTCTTCTTGCATAGATTTTGCTTGCTCTTCTGCTAGATATGTAATCAATTCTTCATAGTCTTTTGCATTTATTTTGTTCTTATCTGCTAATTTAGAAGCTTCTATTATTGCATAATCTACTGTATATACATTCTTCTTATATAAGTTAATTATTGCATTTTTAAATACTTTACTTAAATCTAACATTTACTACACCTCCTGACTTGCATTAGAAATACACATTGCTTCTAATATATTTAATCTTGTTTGTAAATCTTGCATATATGTAAGTTTCATATTTACACCTACGCCGTTTTCTGATTCTACTATTATGTTGTTTGTATCTTTTTGCAGAGCAAAATTATTGTATAGCTTGTCTAGTACGGCGGATTGTTCAGCGGTACAGTCGATGTATTCGGGTGTTGCTAAAATAAAGTATATTGTAACAGGATTTCCTTCTGCATATTTTTGTGCTAACAACTCTTTCAATAATGCAACTGTTGTTATTTCTGTATCTAATCCAAACCCTAGCCTAAGCTCAATTCTTTTAGCATCTGCAATATCTATCGTAAATCCTTCTGTATTACTAAATAGTGTGTTTAAACTAACAGGTCTAAAATAATTACATGTCGCTTCAACAACAAAATCTCTATTTGTTTGTGCATTCGGTATTGTATTGATATCTATATTATTAATTTCTGTGCTATTTAGATAATAAGATATATTTGCAGTGTTACTAGACTTGCCCAAATTTTCTGTTCCTTTTAATTCGAATTTCTTAATTTTCTTCTTCCATTGCCACTTGCCATTTCTGTATAATGCTCTATCATGTGCTACTACATTTCCATTTGTGTCTTTTATTGCACATAGTTCTGTATTTTTTAAATCTAGTGTGTTTATTTCTTCTATGTAAGATTTATATTTTTTTGCCTTAGAACCTCTTACTATCTGTATGCTATCTAATATCTCTTGTTCATTTTCACTACTGTTATACAGATAATAAACTACTAAATAATTAGCATTTTTAGATGTAGTTAATGTTATAGAACTTCCACTATTATTCACCCTTCTCTCTATTATTGTTTCGCCAATTTTCGGAATATTTGCAGTTGTTCCTACTATAAATCTAGCTCCTATAGGTTTTCTAGAAACTGTATATGTGCCAGGTTCTATCTTTATATAAAAAGATTTTGCGGAAGAATTTGCAATAATACTAGATGTACCAAAGACTGCATTTATTTTGCTTATATTATTTTTATTAAACCAGTTCTCCCCAAACTGTCTAATCTTCTGTACTCCTGTACACACAACTGGCATACTAGGAAATTTTGTAGAAGGCTTATTTGGAATATATTCTTCAAATGTTTTATCTGCTTCATTGTCTAAACAAATAAACGGTTTAATTGTAGAATTATTAAATAACGTTTCGTAATCACTATATGTTATATCATAATTGTTAGTGTTAAGAATTGAAATTCCAAGATAATGTTCTGCATTTGATGTTGTATATGTTTGTCCATTTTTTATTGTTCCAACACTGTGCGTAAAAGTTTTTGCACTGTCAAAACCTCTGACTATAAAACTATAACCGTCTGAAAAAGTATTAAAATAATAAGTTGTGTTTGGCTCAACTTTTAATAAATTTATTAGCCTTATTCTTACTTTAAAATTTGACTTAGAACCATTTGTATTACTATAATCTCCACTCTCCCAATTTACAAAATCTGTTTTACATTTGTTTTTTCCTTCTATAGACTTCTCCTGCTCCAAATCCCCACTTATTTCTAGCTTATTCTTGCTGTACTTTGCAGAGTCTGTTATGTGTAGAGATTTGCCTGATGTAGTATTCCATAGCATATTGTTTGATAACTCGCTGTTCTCAGTTTGAAGTTGTTCAACTTTGCGAATTAAATCTTCTGCGTTCTCGTTGTATTCATTTAATTTATTTGCAGCATTTTTATCATATTCATCTTTTTTTACTTTTGCATTGTTATTAAACTCTTGTAATTTTTCTACAGAATTGTCGTTAAATTCTTGTGTTTTTGTATTAGAATTACTATTAAAATCTTCTGTTTTATTTGTTACATTACTGTTAAATGTCTTTGTTGCTTCTGATACTCTTTCATCAAAAGTTGCTGTCTTTTTTGTTACATTTGTATTAAAAGCTGTTGTACTATCTTTAGCATTTTTATTAAATTCAGATATCTTATCAGCACTGTTATTGTTATATTCTTTAATCTTTGTTTCTGCATTTTCGTCATAATCGTCTTTTAAGTCTTTTATATCATTTATTGCTTTTGCTGTATTTTGTTCTCTTTTTTCTTCTGCTTCTACTCTTAGTTTTTCTGCTTCAACTCTTGACTCTTCTTGCTCTTGTCTTGCTGTTTCAGATCTTGTTAACAATTCTTCTAGTTGTGTTGTTTCAGCAAGTTTGTCATCTATTTCTTGTACTTTTTGCTCTAATTGCTCAAACCAGGTCGGATATTGTTCAGGTATTGTTGACGTTGCATTTATTGCTGTTAGAACTTGCATCTCAAACTCTTTACTTTTAAATACTTGATTGTCTCCTTGTCTGATTACTAACTGCATCTTTATATCTTGAATTACATCTAACAAACTGCTCTTAACTTTTAAAACATATGAATCATCTTTCTTATCTAGTTTTATAAAATATCTTTGTTTTTCTCCGCTTGTATCTAATTTTTCTAATTCAATATATGCTTCTCCTTCTACAGCACTATCTAAAACAAATTCTAGAGTTTCTACGTCATTTTCTCCCGATATTCCTAAAACATCTTTTTCTGCATATACATTTCTACTTTTTGTATACACTTTTATCTTATTTATCATTTTTACACCTCCTACTCTACCACTTCTACTGTTAAAAATGTTCCGTTTTCATAATTTTTTATTACTGTAGCATCCTGTTTGCTTACTACACCTAATCCTATTACATCTCCTTCTTTTACATCTATGACTTTTTCGGGTAATGCTACATGCACATACTCAAAATCTCCTCGTTGATTATGTGCTACTACAGTTGTACCATTTTTTTCAATATAACCTGACGCGTTTTTTACTGAGCTGTTCAAATTTGTATAAAAGTATATTTGACCTGACACTTTTACTTTACTTACTTCTGCACCTATTTTTATTCCTTCTTCTGTTATTGTTAATTTATCCCCGCTGACACAAAAAACTTTGTTTATGTTTATTTTTTCATAATTAGTTCTTGTTGTTGTATAATCATCTGTTAACCCCGCTGTCATAATATGCTTTTTACTCTGTTCTGCTAGAATTGCTTCTATTTTCTCTGCAATTGTTTTTAAGTCGCCTGGTACGTTAGCAATATCATTCACATCCGGATATGGTATTTTATATTTACTTGTTTGTCCCATTTTTTTACACCTCTTTATACAATACTTGTTCATATGTCTTGTTGATCAAATCAACATATTTTTCGCTTATATAATCTGAATATTTATAAAACCCTGCGCTTTTTACTCGTATTTTTAATAAAAAACTAGAACTTGCATATATTTTGCTCGGTTCTAATATTTTTTCTTTTATCTCAAACATTTTATTTCCCACTTTCTAACATATATAAGTTAAATTACCAACAAATTTCATTTTTGTATTTGCACTGTCTTGCTCTGTATATATTTTTATATTAACATTTCCTTCTTCTGAAACATATATAGCTGCAATACCCTCTCCGCCGTGTGTTTCCGCTGTCTTTTAATACTGAACTAGCTATTGAATCGCCATTAACAATTTTCGAAGGTTTTGCAAAACTCGGAATATTATGAATAGTCATTCCGTATTTCATATTACTCGTTGCCGTGACAGTTACATTTACTATTTTTCCTATTTTTTTAAAAGTTGCTATATAAGAAAAACTTCCTTCATCTAAACTTCCTTCCGTTCCCGATACAGTTTCTTCTTCTACTTCGTTTAAAATATAAGCACTTCCATTCTCTACTTCAGATAGTTCTTTTTGTAACTGTGTTAATATACTTCTATATTCTGATGTTATTGAATTGTATATAGAATCAAAATCTAAAAACGTTCTCATATCTTGAAAATCAGTTATCCCATTAACTCCTGTTTTAAATCTTGCTAATTCATATTGATATTTTCCAAAATTATTTTTAACTATATTAGTTTGTGTTAAAACCGGATAACTGTTTGTACTTTTTACTATCTTATAGACACCTTGATTAAACTCATTTTCTGTGTTTGTTTTATCTAAATCTATCTCTATAACTAATTTGCAAAAAGCAGTGCTTGTTCCCGCAGATATGCTAGAAGATGTATCTTCTTCTAGAAATCTACCTTGAATACATGCTGCCCCACTTTGTATTGTTACTATATTTCCATTATACGTTACCTGCATTCCGTTTTTATAATTGTTAGAAACCCCATTGATTCCGTTTAAAAAAGTATTTATAAATAGTGCGAAAATCGGATTTCCAAAAAGTTGCTTACTAAATACATGTCCTTTTAACATATTATTTTCTCCTCTCTTGATTAATTTTATCTATAAACTTAATTCTTATATTTCCGCATGTATACTCAATAAACTTATCTTGTGTTATTTTTATTGCAGATATATAAGTATCAAATATTAAAGATTCTTTAGTTTTAATTGCAATAGGTGTTCCTATCTTCATTATTTTGTCATATAAATTAAATGTAATGTTATGATTATAAGAATTGGATTTCATCACATCTAAAGCTTTCTGTTGTGCATCTTCGTAGTTTTCCGTATAAACTGTTTCTATTCTACCTTCTGCTCTATTAGTGTCATTCATGTTTGTTGTTGTAGTCCTGTTATTTTTTAAATACAACGTATAAGTTTGTGTGCTTGTTAAGACTATTACTTTACTTACTACATCAGTTTCGAATACTTCTGAATAATTAGATATTGCATGTGCTTTTACATCTATTAATTGTTTTTTATAAGACTTATTTTCTATTGTTATTACTAATTTTTTATTTACAATAGAAAAATCGTACACAATATCATAATTTTGTGTACAATTTGTCATATATGTATGTAGATTGTAAATTCCGTCTTGAACATTAGTTACAGATGTTTGTTTTTTAGTATGTGTCTTCGCAACTACTTGTAAGTAATTTCTATTAATAAATGTATCTGCATTAGAAATAAAATTGTCTGTTATAGCTTTTGCAATAAAATCTTCTATTCCTGTTGTTTTTATTAATTCCTCATGTTCTAATTTAACGTTTTGATCAAACATGTTTGTTATATATTTTAAAACAAATTCATAAAGTAGCTTGCCGGTCTTCATTCTGTACTTGTTTCATCACTCCCCAAAAAACAACTTCATTGTTTTTCTTTACTGCTATTATATCTCTTGCTTTAGCATTTGTTTTCTTAAGAATCTTTAACAATGTAGTAGCATTTGTTTCTTCGTCTATACATATTTCATAATCTGCTATTTCTACTATATCTTTTACTTTAAAGTTCTTATAATCAAATATCCAAATAAAAACTTTATTAGTTTCTATTTTTATTTTTTCTTTAGTAAAAACTTGTACCTTTTGAGTATCTTCATAAGTTCTACCTGCTAAATCTGTAAATGTTATATCTGCATTGTATATTCCACCTACGGCAGGTGCTATTATTTCTACTTCATAATATCCTGTTTGGTTATTATAGACTGCTAGATAAGCTTGTCCATTAAAATTAATTGTCACATTATTCATCTCTAGCACCTCCTATACGGCTTTATAGTAAGCTAATATAGTTACTTGTGCATTTAGTACTTCGTTATCAGCAGTCAGCTTTAATTCGCAAGATTTATTTGCAGGAAGTCTTATAATATTGTCATTTTCAAAATCAATTACATCTAGACTAAATAAACTTTCTATAGTTCCATCTGTCTTTTGTCTATTTATATAGAACTCATTTTCTTTTGTCCCATACAACAGTTTTTCATATTCTGCTATTTCTACATTAAAAGCAACTGTTTGATACAGTTCTCCTTCAATATATAGCTCAACTTTCGGATTTACTAAATGCCCTGACATTTCTATTAGAACAGGAGCTTCTACATGTCCCTTATTGATGTAAGTTAAATTTCTACTATCGTAATCTGTAAATCTACTATCCCATCTAAAATCCCATCTAATTTCATCATCTTGTGCTTTAATTGTATATATAGCAACATCTTGTTTATACCATAACGATTTACAGTATATTGTTATCGGAGATATTAGTACATTATAGTCATCTTCTTCATTTTTATCTATTTTAACTATATCTATATCTCTATAAAATTCCTTTCTTTGAGATGTTTTTGGTACGTATATTAATTTTAAAGATTTAGACGATAATACAAAATCAATGAAATTAGTATATTCATCATATGTCATATTATAAAACTCTAATTCTCCTTCTATAATATTTTGCTTTATATTCTCTTTATTCTTCACAAAAGTATTGCATATTTGCACATATTCGGTTTCTTTTTCAAATCCTAAACCTGTTACATTGTATAAAAATAGATTGCCGTCAATTTTTTGGCAATCTATCCTCTGTCCTATTTCATTTTCGAAATAAAAATTTCTAATATCTTTAGAATCAAACATACTAAATTCTATCACCCCAATCGCTTTCTATAACTCTTTTTATTCTCCTTATTTCTCCATCTGTTACACTTTGTGTATATATATTCAATGTTACATTTCTACTATTTTTATTGCTTATATTATTTCTTATATATTCTGCATTTTCCTTTTTAGTTAGTACTCTTTCGCCTTCATGTAGTCTTGCAACATAATTATTGTAAGGAACATAAGCTAACCCATCAGCATGTCCTGACGTTGAAGATACATTAATATTGTTTGTTTTTACACTTAATGCCGCGGCAACAGATGTCATTGTTCCATTCAAGAGTCCTACATTATCTTTTAATCCTTTATTTAAGCTTTTGATCCATTTTTCTCCCACATTGCTTAAATCTATCTTTTCTCCTTCAGCGCACACTTTGCTACATAGACTTTTATATGCTTCAACAACACTAGTATTTGTATTTAATGTGCTTGTTTGAGCTTTCAGTTCATCTTTTAAACTTTGTATTCTTTTCTCACTAGATTCGATTTGTATTTTCCACTTATCATCTTCTGTGTCTTTAAAGTTCTGTTTAAGCACTCCTAATTGATATTCTTCGTTTGCTATTTGAATTTTCAAATTTTCAACTGCACTATTACTTCTTTTTTGATAACTATAATTAACACTATCAGCAACCTTCTGTAAATTTTCTGCTGTTCCACTTGCTATTAAAGATGCATTTTGTTCATATATTGCGATATCATCGTAGTATCCTTGCAAAACTTCTTTCTGTTGTTCATATGTGTCTGTTTTTTCTTTTAAAGTTGATACTTCCTCTTTTAGTTGTTGTGTAAGTTTTAAATTCTCCATACCGCCTTTAGCTTGATTTTCTTGTAACTCTTTTTCTTTTTGTAATAGTTTATCTTTATTATTTAAATATTCCTGTTCTGTTTCTACTAGATTATTTAAAACTTTCCCATATTCATTTAGTGCATTCTTATATTTTTCTTCTTGAGAATCTAATATTGTTTGAGCTTTCTTCTTTAATATTAGATTATCAATAGATTTAGTTAATTCGTCATATTTTTGAATTACACCATCTGTCAACTTGTATTCTGTACCAAGTGCCTCATTAACTTCGTTTAATATGAAATTTACTCTTCCTTCATATCCTTCTTTTACTTTTCCGTTTTCTTCTGTAAGATTTTTTAATTCAGAGCATAAATTTTGAATATGTTTTATTTCAGACAATCCTTCATTTACTTGTTTTTTTTGTGTATCAGTTAATTCTTGTCTTGCATCTTTTAACTCGTTAATTTCATTTTTTAAACTTTCTGTACTTTGAGTAGCTCCCTCCTGTGATTCAGAAAAAGTTTTCATCATTGATATTACACTTATTATGCCTGTTACAACGCCTACAAAAGGTAGCGCTATCATTGCTACTTTTAGTGCATTTGTAGCTAGTGTTGCTCCTGATGTAGCAACTGCTTGTGTTGTTGTTGCAGTTGTTTGTAATTTAGTTGCTGTAGTTGCCGCTATTGTTGTAGTAGTATTAGCTTTTAACGTTGTTTGATTTATAGATAACTTTGCTGAAAGATTACCTACACATTTTATAGCATTACCATACGATTTTATTAGATTTCCTGTACCTGTTGTTATATTACCTATTGTTTTTACTAGGGGTCCTGCTACTGCAACCATAGCAGTAAATCTAATTACATTTTGTTTAGTTGTAGAATCTAACTCACTAAATTTCTTCACCGCATTAGACACTGTTAATAAGACGGGCTTTATATCTTTCAATAATGTTCTTAAAGAAGGTGCTAGTTCATTTCCAAATTCAATCCCTAATTTTACAGCTTCGTTTTTTAACATTTTCATTTGCGATTCTGTTGTTGCATATCTTTTTGTTGCTTCATTCGTAAGCGCAGTATTATCTTTCCATGCTTTTGTTCCTGTTTCGATAGCACTATTAAATAAATTTCCTGCATTTGCAGCTCTTAACAAAGAGTCTCTTAATCTTACTTCAGATAATCCCATTTCTGTAAGTAGAACAATTGCACTTTCTCCTTTTTCTTCAGCAGTTCCTAAGCCTTTTATAAAAGCAGTTAGTGCACTGGTAGCATCTTCTTTCCATGCTTTTTTAAATTGCTCAGCTGTCATTCCTGATATGCTTGCAAAATCTTGTAAATTAGTTCCTGCTGTTATAAATTGCTTTAGTTCTGTGCTAGTCATACCAATTTCATCTGCAAGTGCTTTAAATCCCATAGAGTCGTTTGCAGACATTAACTCTAATTCTCTTAAAGACATTCCTGTTTTCTTTAATACAGAATCTAGATTCTTTCCTCCCATTTCGACAGCATTTTGCATCTTTACCATTGCTTTAGAGAGTGCTGAACCTCCCATTTCTGCTTCAATTCCAACGGAACTTAGAGCTGTAGCTAAACCTAAAATTTGCCCCTCTGACATTCCAACTTGATGTCCTGCTCCCGCTAATCTTAGTGCCATTTCAACTATTTCAGATTCAGTTGTAGCAAAATTATTACCTAAATCAACTATAGAAGATCCTAACTTATCAAAATCTTTTTGGCTCATTTGTGTAATATTAGCAAATCTAGCAAGAGATGTAGCTGCTTCGTCAGAAGACAAATTTGTAGAATTTCCCATATCAATCATAGTTTTAGTAAAAGATAATACATTGTCTGTTTGTATACCTAATTGTCCTGCAGCCTCAGCCACTGCACTTATCTCAACAGCACTAGAAGGCAATTTTGTAGACATATCAAGTATTCCTTGTTTCAACTCTTCTAATTGTTCTGTAGTAGCATCTACTGTCTTTTCTACACCTGCAAAAGCACTTTCAAAATCAATAGAGGCTTTTAGAGAACCTCCCGCAACTGCTACAATCCCAGTACTTACTACAGATATTTTGTTTCCTACTTTTTCTATTTTTTCTCCTGCAGATGTTAATTTACTTCCTAGTTTTTCGATATTTTCTCCCACTTTGATGCAAGATTCAGACTGTAATATTAATTGTTTATTAGTTTCATTTAGTGCATTCTTATATTTTTCTTGTTTTTCTTTCGCTTCAACTAGTTTGTTTTTCCATTTTTCAGTTTCTTCTGAATTTTCACCGAATAGCTCTACAGACTTTTGGTATGCTTTATTTGTATTTTCTACTATTTTTGTTTGTTGTTCATATCTTTCTTTTAGTTCTTGTACTCTTGTTGTTAATAAGTCTGTATTATTTTCACTACTTTTTAATTGTTGCTGATTTAACTTCAGTTCTTTATTAAGTGATGTAATACTTTTAGTAGATTTTTCAATTTCTTGTATGAAACCTTGTGCATCTGCATCTATTTTTATACTTTGTTTGTTTTTAGCCATCACTTAACCTCCTTTGGATTACTTATATAATTTTCATAAGCTATTTTGTTTTCTACAATGTTATCCAAGAAGGATATGTCACTTTTCCAAAAAGTTTCTGCATCAATTTTATAAATATGTACATAAAAAACGTACATATCTGCTACTGTCTCAATATGTACGTTTGGTTTTTGATATTTACTTGTTCCTTTTTTTGTGACTTTTTTAAATCCTTCTTGGAATTTTAGTTTTTTCTTTTTAGCAAAAGATCTACCCCTACTCTATTTATTTCTAACATGTCAACTTCTTCTATCAATTTTAAAAAGTCTTCATAATTTATTTCTTCTTCTGTTCCTCCTAGATAACCAGTATAAACTAATTTGTAATAATCAGTCATCCTTGGTTCTTTATTGTTGTCCTGTACTTCCCTCAAAAGTTTTAAAATATCAAAATTTTCAAACATTTCCTCTGTTTTTCTAAGAGCCGTAGGTGTTATTTTCAAATTTATTTCTTTATTATTTATTACCATTTTTCCCTCCCATAATAAAAACGCCAGAGTTAATCTGACGTTTGATTTTTATTTATGCTACTTGATTTACTAAATCTTTAACTTTTATTTCCATATTATCTAAATTTTCAAGTATATCATCCCAAAAATATTCTGGTAATTCTCTGTATGTCGCTACCCCGTATTGGTCATTTAGCTTTCCATATACCCTAGGAAATATTTTTGATTTCATTTGATGATAATCTAAATTATTTTCTTCACATGCTATTTTTACTTTTTCTTTAACAGCTTTTCTTAATAATCTTGCTTTATTTGAACTTAAATATATTTTCCTTTTTATTATTTCATCATGTTCTTGTAATTTATTATCGACTTCATTAAATTTTTGCTCTGTTTCAGTTTTAAATCCTGCAAATGCATAATTCATAATTGTTTGACTTTCCATTAAACTTTTTAACATATCCTCATTAGATATTTCTTTATTTTCTTTTAATATCATATCACTCATTTATTATTTCTCCTTCACTAAATATTATATTTCCAACAACGTTTTGTTCATTGTTTAATGCTTGTTTCATTAATAATGCCCAATTTTCTATTTCTTGAATTTTATTCTCTACTATCCTTTTATTTTTAGATGGTATTTTTTGTAGTTCATCTTTTAAATATGTATATTTAGAAGCATTATTCAAAAAATCCGTTATATTTACTAGTAAGTTGTCTAATTTTATATTTGTATATACTTTATCTTGATTTATTTCTTTATCTAATTTTAATCGATTTACAGTATTTTCAGCTTTTTCTGCTCTTTTTCTTAATGTTTCTAACTCGTCTTCTAATGATTGTTTTTCTAGAATAAGATTTTCTGGTATTACCTCTTTAATAATTTCTTTTTCAACTACTTGTACTTCAGGTTTTGAAACGTTTTCTATTTCATTTTGCAAATTTCTTATTTGAATTTCTTTTTCTTTTATTGCTTCTTGAAGTTCTTCTGAATATTCTTTTTCTGCTTCTAACTGTTTTTTTATTTCTTTCTTTTCTTTTACAACTTGTTCTAATTCTCTTGTTGTCATTTCTTTTATATTGTTTTCTTGCATTACTTCTTCTCTATTTTCTTCATCTAAACCTGCAAGAAGAAACAATTTTGTACTTCCCAAATTCGCAATCGATTGCGAATTTGAAAAAGTTGTTGCAACTTTCATAAAATTATTTGCTGTTCTATGACTTATATCTACTCTTTTCTTTAACCATTCTGAAAACTCTCCATGTTGCAAATTTTCTTTTACCTCTATAAGCCTTTTACCTATTTCTATTATATTCTGAGCAGTTTGGTCTTTTAATATAAGAATTTCTGCTGTTGTTTTTTCTATATTAAACTCTGTTAACTCTTGCATATCGATTTATCCTTTCTTGGCAACTTTTCCAGTGCTGTTAATCCTTCGTTTAAAGTAAATCTTCCTTTATTTACTCCTCTGTATATAGTCCCCATAATTTTGTATATTGTTCTTTTACAGTTTCTTCTGTCTTGTAAATATTCTTTTAAAGCATTTGTATATTCTTCCATTAATCAACACCTACTTTCTGATATGGTATACCTCTGCTAAATAAAGGATTTCCATTTTCGAATATATAATCATTAATATTTATATTGTCTATATCTTCTTTAGTTAAAGGTGTGGTACTTACCACAATATAACTTAACTCATTATAATTGCACCTCATAATAAATTGAATATTTCTTGTTTTGTATATAGCCTTCTCGATAATAGCATTAAACCAATTACCTTTTATTCTTTTTGGTTTGCTCCAAAATACTAAATCATCTTTTTTTATTTTTTTAATTTCCATATGCTTACACCTCCAACATCTTCATAAGATTTTTATAAATATTAAAATTAAAAATCCTATAGCTTATTAGTTGTATAAACATAAATCCAATAAAACCTAAAGATGCATATATTCCTAATAATATAATTGTAAATATTCCTGTTATTAAAATTTCCATAATAAAAGAAACCTCCTCTAAAAATTTTTTTCATTTTAAGTTGAGATTCCCCTAATTCTATGATATAATATTTCATAGATAGAGTTAATCTCTAGACGATAGGTATAGTTGTATGTCACCGACCAAAGTTTCTTACAACTGTGCCTATATTTTATTTTTCTAAGTCTTTCTTGATAAGTTCTATAACATATTCATTAAATGATTTGTTTTCTTCTAATAATTTATATTTAACTTGTTTTAGTAACTCATCATCAATCCTTACTGTTGTTTGTTTAATTTTTCTCACCTCTCTTTCATTGACGTCATAATATCATATGTGACGTCATGATGTCAAGAGGTTTTTTAATATTTTTTAAATTATTTTTTTGTAAAAGAAAAACCCTCCTTGTTAAACATTTTTTTGTCTAACAATTTTGGGTTCACTTCATTATATAAGTGTTTCTTATTTTATTATTTTATTGTTTCCGATTTGCAATGATACTACATCGTATTCTGTGTATGTATTATCTGTAAATTGAATTATTAAATAAAATTTTTCTTCTTTTGAATTTACTGTAACCTTACCACCGATTTTATATCGTAACAAAGTATTTACAAAAGTATAGTCATTTTCATTTCTAGAATATTTTGGATTGTCTAAATTTCTATCTAGAACAGTTTGCGCATAACTCATTAATTCTATATTGCTAGGCTTTTGACTATACTCCGTTGGCAAAGGCGTAGTTGTACCATTTATACTTTTATCAGAACTTAATAAAACTGTATTGTTCTCACTTAAAATTGCATTACTTTCACTTTTATTTGTTGTATTTGATATTGTATTATCTTTATTGTTTTGAAACATATTCTCAACTTTATTTTGAATATTTTTTGTTGAATTAGCTTCGCTATTAATATCATTTTGTTTCTCGCAACCTGTAAGAAACAATATTCCTATTAATAAGATTCCTGTTAATAGTATCGTCTTTTTAGTTTTCATTAATTAGCTCCCTCCTTGCTATAATTCTACATTTTATTACAAATTATAGCAAGGAAAAGTCATAGACATTTTTCGACAATATTTTAACCTTGAGGATCGGTTAATTTTACTAAATCAGGTGTAAAATTTGTTAGCCATTTTTCTTTTACTGTATTATCTTCTAATTCGTCTTCATAAGCTTCATAGTAGAATTTTTTATTACTATCTGCTAAAGCTGAAAATTCAAAATCTTTCATTTCGATTTCTGTTGTATCATTGTTTACTTTTACAGATAATCCTTTTACATTCTCTAGATTAGGAAATGCTATGTATTTTATATTTCCGTCCATATCTTGTACTTTTGCTGCAAAAACAAATGGATTAGAAAACGTATCAGTACCATAAGCATATACGCCTGTCTTTAGTCCTTCATTGCTTAATCCCATTATTTTTCGAGATGATGGAATCTTAGCATGTCCTGTTAATGCAACAGTCATATCAGTTATTCTTTTTATTTTTTTTACAATTACGCCTTCACATTTTTTTACAACTTCTTCTACATTAGAAGTTCCATCTAACGTTCCAATGCAACCAAAAGCAATTGCAGTTTCATTTTTAAATTGTATTGATCCTTCTATTATTTTATAATCATCAAATTCCTCAACTTGTTTCATTGTAATTCCTCCTCTATTTTTTTATCTAAATGATTTAACAGTCCTTCTGCTATTTCATTTTCTTTATTATCAAGAGCTTTACTAAAAAAAGCTTGCTCTCCTTTTCTTTTTTGTCTAAATCCTCTACCTTCGTCAGGAAATATTAAATAACCAAAATCTTTCGACTTTGGCTTTAAATGTGTTTGTATTCTTACTCCTAAGTTAAATGTTGCTTTATCCAAACTTTCAACATCTTTTGCATGCACTTTCGGAGCATTCTTTACCTTAGCTTTATTCTTCGTTGAACGCGGCATATTTGCATATACCTGTTTTCTTAAAATATTACCTGCATCATTCCATAAATAATTATTTATTTCATATTCTGCTTTGCGAGGTAAAGCTTTTATTCTTTCTTCAAATTTAGCTAACTCAACAAAATCTAACGTTAATTCATTGTATTTACTCATTTTAACCCCTTTCAGGTCTTTCAAATACAAATGTATTCATATCTATCCATGTATTTGTATCAGCTAATTGAACATCGTCAGTTTCTGACCCAGTAAAGTTTAGACCTAATTGTTTTATTTTATTTATAATTTTGAAATCAGAGATTTTTTGTTCTCCTTCATACACATATGAAATATATATTTTTCTCACATATCTTCCGCATCCATTATCAATAAGTCCACCTCTACGAAAAATGAAGTAATTGTAATTTCCATTAAGTTCATTTTCATAAATTCTCTTGTTTCCAACAGGTAAATCAAACGTTTCTAATGCTTCTATTATTTTTTCATCATCCATTAACATCACCTACTTTTTTATTAGTAGCTTTTTGTAAATATAGATATATGTTTTTATTGTCACTAGAATCCCTTTTCTTTACTTCATAAATATCATTATCGTTATTGATTTTTATTTTTATATTTTCAGGAAGTGAAGAAAGTGGGATTCTTACTTTTTTATCAATTGTATATCCTAAAGATTCTGCTATATTATTATCGCTATCTCTTATATTCACATATGCAAAAGGTCTTTTACCTTGCATTATAATTTCTTCTCCAACTTTTTCTTTTTTTGCATTTTTCAATATCTTAATATTTCCAAAATACAAAATACCATCATTGTATGTTTCATGATAGTTTTTACTATTTCTTATAAAATTAACTTTTGCCATATTTAACCTCTAACTTCAAAATATAATGTAGATTGTTTTCAATAAAATACTCTTCTGAATTATTCCATGCATATCTACAGAAAGTTTTTAAAAGCCCTCGTGCTATATTATCATCATAGAAGTCAATAGAAGTCTTGACGTCATCCTGCAAGACTTCTACTCCTTGTTTTATATAACCTCTTACTTTGTTATCTGTCTCATCGTCCTTCCATGTTATATTTAAATTGTTTTTAACTTCCTCTAGAAATTTATCATCTTCTTTTATCTCATTATCTAGATTCACTTACATCACATCCTATGCATTTACAGTTTCTTCAGCAGTAACAGCTGAAATATCTAGTAATAAGAATGAATTATTATCTCTAGCTTTTCCATTTGCATATAATTTAGATAAATATACTCTTTCATCATCTAAGAAATGAAACTCATCAGAATATTCTATTTTTTGATTCATTCCGACTGATAAATCATATTTTTCTGCTAGTCCTATAACAGCTTCGCCTACAGATACTGAAGATTCTTGTATTATATCAACTGGGAATGGGAATTGATTTGCTATATATTGTCCTAATGCATTTTTAGTTGTTGTTATAGCCCACACTTTTTCCCAGTAATCAACAGGATTTACTACTAAAGTTACTTTTGTAACAACCCTTTTTCCTTTGTTTGTAAGTTTTGCAATTATTTTTCCTAGTGTTTTTGGTTCAAAGTCTTTAATTTTTATAGCAGTTTTTCTTGGAACTGGTTCTCCTGGTGTTACAGCTGCTTCAAGATCTCTGTCCATTCCATATGGTTGTTCTACACCTGTTCCTGTTACAATTGCTTTAACTAATCCTTTAGACATAGCTTCTGTTAATATTGTTCTTATGTATGTCTCTAACCACGCTGGACCTAATGTTAGATAAGCTTTACAAATAGGTAAGAATGCACTTAATTTATAAAGAGTTGTAGATTCTTTTTTGAACCCTGCTTCCAATTCTTTCTTTATTCCATCACAAAGCTTACCCCACCAAGCTTCTTCAACATCACCTGTTCTTTTAATTACCTCTGTGATTCCTGTTACATTCATCGCTTTTATTTTAGAAAGTAAAGGATGTGCTTCTACCAAATCTTCAAATACTCTATTTATTGTTGTAGTTGGCATTACAACATCCATATCTGTTAATGCTTCTTTTACTTTTGTTGCTTTCATTGCACCTGCTAATTTCTCAAAATATTTTACTTCTTCACTTGTTAATTGTTTTGCTCCTCTGTTTGTTAATATCATTGTATCGTTTTGAAATGTAGCTTGTTCTTTTGTTACTCTTTCTGCAACCTCCTGTGCTACTAATTCCATCCATTGTTGCATTACTTCTGCTTGTTCTTCTGCTTTTCCTTCTTCTATAGCTTTTAAAGCCTTTTCTTTAATATCTTCTCTATTTAAATCTTTTACTGAACTCATAATTATTTTTCCTCCTTCAAAATTGCGTTAAAAAAAGACTCAAAAACATTGTTTTTTGGTCTTTCTTCTTTTTCTTTTATTTTTAATTCATATTTGTTTTCTAACATCTCGCAGATTTTTTCAAAATTTATTTCTTTATTTTCTTTCTCCATAAATTTTGTTTTTTCTGCATTTTGTTTTAATTCTTTATTTTGTTTAGCTAGTTGCAAAAAACTCTTTGTTGCTGATTGTTCAATACTTTCAGAAATCGGCATCAGTATATCTGCGAACCCCATATTATAGCATTCCTCAGCAGTAAGATACGTTTCTGCATCTAGTAATTCGACTAATTCCTCTCTACTTATATTTATTTTTGATAGATATGATTCAATTGATGTTTCCATAATTTTATCTAAATCATCTGCTGTTTTTCTTAATTCCTTTGAATTTCCTCCTGTATAAGTCCAACAATTATGAATCATCATCATAGAATTTTTAGGCATATATACTGTATCTCCTGCCATCGCTATTACACTTGCAATAGAACATGCAAATCCATCAACGTATACATTAACTTTTGCAGGGTGTTGTTTTAGTAAGTTAAACATCGCTATGCCTTCAATAACATCACCACCCAAAGAATTTATATGTAGATTTATTTCCGTGATATCGTTTAATTCAGCAAGTTTGTCTTTTAAACACTTAGCAGAATTAGATTCATCATCCCACCAGTAATCGGCAATATCGCCATATAAATAGATATTTACACTATTTCCAGCTTGTTGCTTAATTCTGTTCATATTCTTCCTCACCTCCTTCAACTTTCATATAATTTTTAGTTACATAAGATTTATCGGCCCATTTTTCATCTAATTGTTCTTCCCCTAATTTGTTCAATAAGTAGTTGTGCTTAAATCCTATTCTAAATGCTTTATCTAAAGAGTCTGCCTCTTTTAGCCAATTTATAAATTCTGTTGTTATTAAATCCATTTTTATATATGTTCCTTTTAAGTACTGCTGTTTCGAATATGCCTTTTTGTTAATTTCAGAATTGAACATACTTGCAAAAGGTTTTAATGCATGTGTCATATATATTTGTTCCTGTTCTTTCAATTCATTCTTATTGCTATAAATTAAGTCAACAGGAATATTAAATATAGATGCTATATTTTCTAAAATTTCTTTTCCTGCCTCTTTCATATCAGATACTTTATCAGTATTTGTTTTCGAACTTTTTTCATCTAAATTAGTTAAAGAGAATCCTTTTGGTAATGTTAAAACATTTCTTTCACCTTCAATAAATGGCTTTATAATGCTATCAATTAAATTTTGCAAATCATTGTCTTTTCCATCCTTTAAGTTATTAGTTGAATCATAATTAACAATAATTTTTCGCATTTTGTCTCTTACATAAGCATTTTGCATAGCACCTAAGATTTTAGAATAATTGTTATCTATAGAATTAATCAATGATTTTAATCTAGAGTCATTTAGACTAAAATAAAACACATCGTTCATATAAAACCTATCTTTTAATTGATAATCGTCTATCACTACTTTTTCAAAATAATAATCTTTTAAGGCCAATTTATTAATTTCAAAACTATCTGCTACAAATAAATTATTATTTAAATTTATTATTAAAGCTTCTTGATTTCTTATTAACTGTGTTAAAAATTTAAAATAAAAATCATATTTATTTGAGTTTAAATTTGGTGCAACGTTTAATTTGTAATACATATTCTTTTTTACTTCTTTATGATTTTCGTATGTTTTAAATTCTGTGCAAATAAAAGAACTTGCTAATAAAGAAATTACTTTTCGTAACCCCAACTCTTTATAGCAAGTTTCGTTTATTAAATCTATACATTGACTTAAACATATTACATCATTTTTATTAAACCATTTTTTCATATAATCTGATGCAGTTTCTATAAATCCCAAACTCCCACCTCCTTTTAATAAGTTTTTAGAAATGTCTTTAAATAATTTTCATCTATTTGTTGTGATTCTTTTAATTCATTTTGTATACTAGTAGCATGTGTTAAAGCCATAAATCCGTCATTTTTTCTACTTTGTTGTTCTATTTTTACAAATACTTTATTTCCATTTTTTCTTGGTTCTACTGCTGTGTTATTAACATACCATCTCATTAATGTGCTATCCCCAAAAACCAAGTTATGGTTTCCAAACCAATCTTCAAGAACGCCATAAACCATAGTATCTGTGAACTCTCCGCTTCTCACTATTACTATTTCACCTGTTTTATTACTTGCAGTTCGTAATGTTAATCCTACTTTTTCAAAAGCTTCTATAAAATAATTTGCTTTTACTTTATCTATCGCTATAGCTATTATATTATATTTACCCATCTGCTCTATAAACCATTCTGCAATTGTTTCCGGTGGAATAGTTGGTTTAGTTATATATGTAATTTCACCTTTTGCTTCTGCTTCTTCTAATATTTCTTTTTTTATTAATTTTAAATGCGGACTATTTTTGTTTATAAATGTGTGATGTAGCCAATACTTTTTACTATTTTTTTTAAATAATAATCCACAACCGCAAAAATCTCTTACGCTTGCATAATCTAGTCCTCCAATACAAGATTCACCTTCTAAATTTGGAATTTCCTGATTAGTTTCTAAAATATCTTTCCAACTAGCAACCACCTTAGTTTCGTCTTGATGTGGTATATTCATTCTTTTAGTCATAAATTCGTGGAATAGTGATGGTCTTCTTAAAGCTTTTTGATATTCGTCTAGCATTGTATTCATTAAATCCTTAAATTTATTTAAGGATGGATTTGCTTTTATCCAATTACTAGGATCTTCTACTTCTTTTTCATTATCTAATTTACATATAAAAAATAAAGTCCTTGTATTTTTAATTACACCACTATAAACATCTTTTGCTTCTTTTTTATAATCATCGATTACTCCACCTCGTACATCGCCATCTGTTGTAATGTATGTTACTCTAAAATTCTTCTTTTTTCCTCCTCCAGATGTATGTACTTTTATGTTTTTGTAATCTTCATATGCATGTATCTCATCAAAAAATACATGTCCGTGGTCTTCTACCATCTTTTGTCTTTGAATTGCTTGTATTGTAATTAATAGTAGACCTTGTTGTTTTATTTTCAATTTCTTCTAAAGTTATGTTAAAAGCTTTTGATAATTTTGAATTATCTTCTATCATATCGTGAACATCTGTAAAAGAAGTTTTAGCTTGGTCTTCTGACGTTGCTATTATATCTATATCATATTTTTTGATTCCGTGTTGTTTAGTTGTCTGATAAAATATCTCTGTACTTATATATCCATTCTTTCCAAAACCTCTTCCACCCATAATAAAGAACTCGTTAAATACTAACGAGTCATCTTCATAATATAATCCATATTCACATGCATCAAGAAATTTTTCCCAATCTAAAAGCGGATATTCAAACCACTTTTCTTTTGTTACTATTGCTTTTTCAATTTCTTCATGTTTTATTATGATATTTTCTGTATCTAGTTTATTTTTTAGCCATGCTACCATTTGCTTTTGTTCTTCACAAACTTTTATTTCTTCATTTTCTACAATTTCAAACCATCTATCAATATATTTGTTATACTTCATATTCTCCATCACCTTCATCTTTCGATTCAGGTGCTTTTATTCCAAGTTTATCAAGTATTTTCAATTTTTGAGCATTTACCTTCGTAAACTCAGCAATGCTGTCATTTTTCTTGCGACCTTTTTGACCACCACCATTATTCCAGGCTATACTTACCCCTCTATCTTCTATGTCTTCATTTAGCTTGTCTTCAATTTTAGTGAATTTAATATACTTTTCTAATAATTCCATAGTGATTTTGTTGTAATTGTCTTGTGTTATAAGTTGTTCCTCTAATGTCTTTTTTAATTCTTCATATTTTTTCAAGTTTTCTTTAGATTCTTTAGGCATTCTTTTAATTCTACCTCCCCTCATGCGAAAATTTACAAAAAATCTATTTTTATGAGCAAGCTACTCGTTCGGGAGATCCCCGTGACGACCCCAAAAGTTTTGACAGGGGGTATTATTTATTGTAATTTTCTACAAATTTTATGACTGTATCAACAGTCTTCTTGTCAAATCTCATATTCTTTCTACTACATCTTCTGTCTATAATATCATAATCTAATCTCTTTTTTAAATCTTGTATAGTATAACTTTTACCACAGCAGTTTCTTAATACTGCGTATTCTATTCCTCTATAATAATTGAACATTAGTTCTTTAAATCTATTTGCTGTTTCCTGCTCTAAATATGTTTTCTTTTTTTTATTCATTATTTTTATTAATTCACTTACGCTATATGTATGTTTGTATATCTCTAACTTCATTTCATCTATATTTTCCGCTTCTGTATTTACTGTATCAGTATCTACTTCCGCTTCTACTTCATTTACTTTGATTTCATTTTCTTTTAATTCTTCCTCAATTGGTTTTACTTTCTTTGCTTTTGGCATATCTTATCATTCCTTTCCTTAATTAACTTTAACATTTATATAAATTTCTGTTATAACATCATCTATCTTAGCAGGTCCTCTTCTTGATAACTGAAGTCCATCATCAAATCTTATTTTAGTTTCGTGAATTTCATCTCTTGTCTCCTGCAATTCCTTTAATGCTTCTTCGCATTCTTCTTTATTTGAATAATCATATTTCGTATAGTAATTATCATGATTACATTCCATATATTCTAAATCTAATATTGAGTATTCAAATGTCTTTTTAGGATTGTATGGTCTTACAATAATAATAAAATTATCATTTCTAGCAATAACTTTAAATGTTTTCTTTTGTCCTTTCCATCCTATTCTTGCTTCAGGTATTGCATATTTATATAACAATTCTTTTAATGAATAATCTTTATTCTTTAATATTATTTGTTTTACATCTTCTTCTATTTTTCCATCAGCTGAATATATCTTTTTTAACATTACCATCTCTCCTCATTCATAAACTTTTCTTTCTTGTTTACATTAAATTTTTTATTATCTAATATATTGTGATGATGTACACATACTGTTTCTAAATTACTTTCTATATAAGCTAATTCTGGATTTGTTTCTAGCTCTTTAATATGATGTACGTCAAGTTTCTTGTCATGTTGTTTTATTGTTAACTTTCCTTCTTTTTTACATTCTTGACATTCATTTCCATCTCTTTGCAGTATTCTGTTTGATAAGTTAATCCAATAAGAGTCATCATAGAATTTCTTCTTGTTACCATCTGCTATTAATTTTGTTATTTGTTCAGCTGTATACATATTTATTTGTCTTTCTTTATTTGTAATTGTACTTTAAAATTATTCATATCTACTTTATCTATACTTTCTTGATATAGCATATATTGATATAATGTTTGTGCTACTATTGTCATGTCTATCTTATCAGCATTTGCTCCATATTCTGCTACTGTTCTAAAGTTTGTTCCTAAATTATTATTCATTACTTCTAATAGATTTTTCATACTTTTCCTCCTTCTCGAAGAATATTGATCTGTAATATCCTTCTATTCCTTTAAATTTTATTTTATCATTTTCTCCTTTTTCGCAAGGACATCGTAGAATTTTTTCTACTATTAATTCTTTGTCTTTAAATATCTTGTCATAATTATAAATCTTTGCAATGTTGTAATCATATCCTTTGAATTTCAGTTTGTCATTTTCTTTGATTGTTTCACCTTTCATTGATAGCTTCTCCATTCATATATATTTTTTGTGCATCATAATTCGAATTTCATTTAATCAAGCACTTTTCTTTAATCATGTAAGGACAAAATACTTTACCTCTTCTAAGATTTATAATCTCTAAAAAAGAACAGTTTTCGCACTGTTCTGGTAATTCTTTCTTTAATCTTCTCATGTTTTCTATATCTTCATACTTTTGTATTTCTTCATTCATATTTATCACTTCTTTACACTCATCAAATACACAGTTTTTACATCTTTTGTTTGCATTTGAGCATATCTTATTGCTTATTAAACATTGTATCATACTCTATTCCTCGCGTTCTCTCTCACATGTTGCTTCATTATTTGTATTAATATGTATTCCGTCGCAATCTTCTTTTAAACAATATTTACACTTCTCTTTTACATGTTCTTGTATTTTTTCTTGTATACTCATAACAACACCTCTTTCGTTATATTATAAACACTACTCAATACATATAAATCTCATTATATTCTTTACAGTTAGAATAGTTAGCTAGCTCTTATTCTATACTAAAAGTTTCCTCACTATCAACGTTCATAGACATTTCTTATATATACTGAATACTATTTATAAGAACTAAAGAAGCATATACTTTTATATACACTTCTTCATAAACTCCTTCTACTGCTTTGGTAGATGAGTAATTTATATTAATTTATCTAGTATAATTAATAACTATAATAAAAGAGCTAGCTATATTTATATAACTAACTCTTCTTTTTTAAGGGGTTCTTTAATTTGCATCTTTTCAATTGTAATTATATTATATTAGAAACGTAATTGAAAGGAAGTATTAGCGAAATTTTAGCGAAGTTTTTACTCCGTAATATTAATTACTTCTAACATGTTGTTAAAAGCATTGTCTCTGTAAGTCTGTAATTGTTTTATAGATTTATGTATTTCAAAATTGCTAAAGTATTCTCTTTCTACGTAATCCCATTTTGCTTTTTTCATATAATATGTTGTAACTACAAATTCCTCATCTTTTGATAGTTGATTTAATAAATTTTTTACTCTTACAATTTGCTTATCTAATCTTTTCTCTTCCGCTTCACACTCTAATATTTTTCTCTCTAAAAAAACTCTATCTTCCTTGTTTATATGAATTTCTTCTTTACGATAATTCATTGCTGTGTTTGCTGTAGTATCAGATACTTTATTTGTATTGCTATGTATACTATCATATGCCTGTCCTGCTAGTTGCATATTTTCTATTATTTCCGCTTCTGTATCTTTATATACTGTCCCTGCATATTGCAATCTTTCTTCATATTCTTCTCGCTTTAGTTGTATTTCTGTTTTCTTAGCTTCATTTTTTAGATGTTCTCTTAACATCTTTTCTATATCTTCTTTTATGTATTTCAATCTTTTGTACCTCCTAACCTTCCTATACTCTTATAACATCTATCGCATAGATCACATACGTGTTTTCTTTTATTGTATTCTTTCTCTACATAAATTTTATTTAGTGTTTTATCTTTATAGCTTATTTGTTTTCCACAGTTGTCACAATAGTATGTGTATTCTTTTTTACTTTCATTTGTAAGTCTTTTCATATTCACTCCTATTCAAATTTATATTTATTCAATACATTGTTTACTTCTGTATAATCAAACATTTCTTCATTTTTATTTTGAACTTTATCTTTATAATAATTAATTTCTGAATCTATCTCTTTTATTAAATCTGTATCTGCAAAGGACTTTTTTTTTAAGTAGTATTTGTTTAATAAAATGCGGTTCTTCATTATAATTAAATCTATATCCTCTATGGTAGTATCCATCATTTTGAGGTTTATTTACATTTACTTCTGTTAAAAGCTCATTATTAAATAATTCGAAGAACGTTTTATTTTCATTTTCGGTAAGGATTTGTATTAAATCCTTACCATCTTCACTATAAAATATAATATATGTTTTATTACTATTGTAGACAATACAGAAATAAGAAATTATATCATCTTTTTTCATATTGTTTTGTATTTCTAACGGAGTAACTTTTAAAATGTTATATATTTTCAGAAAGTTAGTTCTTTCATTTATTAATTCTTTATATTCATCTTCATACATAAATTCTTTCATTATTTTTTACCCCACATTTCTTCAAAATTCATATCCGCTTCTATTTTGTCTAAATCTAAATTATTTGTTGTTTCAGATAGCTTTGCATTACTTGCATTAAATTCTGTATCAATATCTCTTTGTATGTCATCTATATTAAATTCTTCAAATTCTCCAAAATTTTTATTGTATTCTTTTACTGCTTTGCTAAATCTGTCTTTTGATTTCATTGTTTCAATATTGTTTTCTAAGTTTCTTATCTCTTTTTCGTATTTTTCTTTTGCTTCTTTAAATCTATTTACTATCATTTTTTGTTTTTCTATTTGTTCTTTTAATACATTTATTCTTTGTTTAGTTGTAATTGTTTGTTCGTAAACCTGTTTAGCTCCTTGCTTATCTTCTTTATTTTTACAAATCTTAAAGCATCTATTTAGCTTGTCCAGATTATTTTCATTTTTCTTTAATTCTTCTTTATATGTATCTAATGCACCTGTAGCATTATAATAGCTCTCGTTTAATTTTCTTAATGATTGTTTTTGTCTTTCTAAACCTTCTTCTACTTTTTCAATATTGTCTACCTTTACTATTTTGTTAAATAATCTATCCCATAAAATTTTAATTTTTGTTGTTTTTTTCATTTACATTACCTACTTTCTTTTATATTTATTTTTTCTCCTAATTTTAAAATTCCATTAATAACCATATAATCCATATAATTATTCCTATACTCGCAAGTATTATAATTGCAAATATTGTCCAATTGTACCATTTCCAACCATCGTAAAATGGCTTATTTATATTTTCCTCTTGTTTTGCTTCATCGAGAATCTGATCAACTTCTTCTTTTGAATAACCTTTTTCTTCTAACGCTTTTACTATATCTTTTTCTGTTACTGATTCTTTATCTTTAAAAATTTCATTTAACATATAATATTGAAATATACTATTTGTTATTGAATAACTACGTCCTGTACTATAATTATTGTAGTATGTAGGATTGCTATTTATTATTGTTGTTCCACCTGCATTTTCTTTTGGCTTTACTGTTTCATGTTTTATTGTAGTTCTACTGCTACTTGTATCTTTAGTTGTTGTATATGTTTTACCTGTACTTGAACTCTTAGTTGTACTTGTTTTTGGTGTGCTCGATTTCACACTTGAGCTTGTACTTTTTGTACTTGTTTTTGGTGTGCTCGACTTTACCGAATGACTAATACTACGACTAGAACTATGACTGCTAGTATGAGCTCTTCCAATAGATATACATGGTATTCCTATAATTGCTATTAATAACACTGTAGTTATTAATAGTTTTCTTATCTTTAATATTTTATTTTTCATCTTTATTCCTCCTCTACTTTTCCTTCAAAATAATTTTTTATACATTCTTCACAAGTTTTATATTTCTTACATTCCACTTCAAAATCTAAATCACAAGGTTCACTACGCCTGAATTGTTTTTTTAATTCTTTAATCATTAAGTCTATTTGCTTGTCTTTCTTGATAGTTTCTCCAAGTTTTTTTACATCATTTAATTGTAGAAAATCTATAAAATTTTTATTCTTTTCTATTTCTTTTTCATATTTTTCAATTTGCTTTTCCATCTTCATAACCATTTTGATAATCAAGCATAGAATTTTGTGCTAATAAGTTTATTTTTTGATTATCAATTTTTTCTTGTCTCAATTCTTCATTCTCTTTTAATACTCTCTTATAATCTGATAAGATATTGTCTAATATTCTAACTAACTCTACAATCTCTCTATTATAATATCCGTGCCAACCATTTTCATCTTTGTAATCTTTATCAGTTTTTATAGAATTTATAAAATGTTGTGCATTTATTATATCTTCTTCAACACTATTTTCTTTCACTTAAAACACCTCCTACACCATTCATTCTCTTAGATAAATATTCAAAATATTTTCTTACTGGCTTAAACCATGTTAAATAAACAATAAGTTTGTAAATACTAGTAGTCTTCATCTTCATTGTATCTAAAACTTGCAATTCCCCATTTATGGCTGTTATCTACTGCCCATTGATTAATCATTACATATTTATGATTAGTTATTGCAAACTTAATTATGTTTTCTAATTGTTCTGTATATTGTTTATCTAATTTTTGTCTTAATCTTCTATTTGATAATCTTTCTGTTTCTAAATCATCTCTTAATTTTATAAGTTCTTTATTTAATCTTTTTACTTTTCCTTTAAAACTCATCTTCTCCTCCTACTTTATAGCAATTAGCCAAAAATTGCTCTTTTGTTAGTATTGTTTTGATTTGATCATTAAATATTGCCATACCATAACCAATATCTAATATTCTTTCATCATTTGATTCTGTTGCTTCATATATTCCTAAAATTCTATACCCATTTACTATATCGTTTATTTCTATCAAGTCTTCTAGTTGTTTGCTATGTTTTACTACATTATCTAGTAGATACATTCCTTTTTCACATTCCACATATATTGACATATAATAATTTGGATTTATTACTTTATCAATACTTCCACTTTTAGTTCTCACATATTCGTTTACTTCTATCTCTTTCATTCTTCCTCCTACTTGATAATCTTTAATTCCAAATCTGGATAAACTTTTTCAAATATTTTATGTTTTAATTTGAATACATCTGTCTGCATTCCTTTTACATCTTCTACTATTGCTTTACCATTTTCTATGTACTTAAAGTCTGCCACATATTCTATCTTTCTAAATGTTCTACCATTCTTTTTAAAACTATCTTGTAATAAAAATCGTGGTTGTAATTCTAGATCTTTGATTTCTCCTGCTCTTTCTAGTAACTTTAATTCTTTATATCTGTTTCCTTCTCTTTTACTGTCAAATTCTTTTTCATCTACTATTACTTTTTTATTTCTGTATTTGTTCACTTTTTCTTTAGCTCCTCTCTTAATTTTTCTATACTTATCTGCTCGCTTGTTGCATATTCACATCTGTACACTCCTTTGAAGTTTGCATTTTCAAGCTTATTACAGCCTAAACAGTTTACACATTTTCCGTATTAATTGTGTATATTTCATGCTTAACTCCTAACTTGCAATTTTAAACACTGCAACCTTTTTACCTGTTATATGATCCAAGGCTTTACCTACTATAACTACTTTTCTTTGCTCTAATAGGCTTGTAAGTCTTGGACTAGCATTGTTCCTTTCTACTGTATTTGTAAAACCTCTTTCACACATTTCAAAAGCTACTTCTCTTGCAGTTCTTTCTATTCCATCGCTTAATATTTCTAGTACTTGTTGCTCTCGCACTTTTTTATTTACTTTTTCGTTACTCTCTCGTCTAGTTTGTATTGTAGTTGTATTCATTTGTTATCACGCTCCTTTAATTCGCATAAAAATTATTAAAATCTATGTCCTTATATTCTCTTTGGTCATAATTAGCATATTTTATAGATGGCTTTTCGTTATCTACAATCTCTGCTAAACTTGGTATATATTTATTTGTTACTATTAATTTATCAACTTTTTCTTTAAATACTTTCCCATCCATAAATTGCAATTTGTTCCACCAAAGTTGTAATTTATCAACATTAAACGTTGTATTGTAAGCATTTTGTATCTTTTTTATACCTTCAATAAATTCCTCTTTAACCATTTAAAAATTCCTCCATTGCGTTTTTTACTTTTGTATTTTGTTTTAAAGGGAAAATCCCTTGCCAATTGTTCATTATAGAATTATTTAATATTTCTATTTGTTCATCTACAATTGCTGATAAACTATACAACTTTTTAATCATTAGTTCTAATCCTCTTGTAGTCAGTGGCTTTTTTATTGTTTTTCTCATTTTTATAAACTCATAAACTGTATTTCTTAATTCTTCATCTTTAAAATTAGAATTAATTAAATCATCGATTTCTGTTGATTTTTTTTCTTTTTTATTACCTATACTATCCTTACCTATACTATCCTTACCTAACCTAACCTGGGTATCCATTTGGTAGACATCTGGTATACCACTGGTATAAGCATTATTTTCATCTAGTATTAATGTTGATTTTTCTTCTTTGTATGTTGTTTCTTTGTATCTGTCATTTCTTATATAATTGTGTATTTTCCAATGTTTTATTACTATAACTCCACTTTCAAATGTAATTATAAATTTTTTTGTAATTAATATTTTTAAATCATCTTCACTACAACCTATCATTCTTTGAATCTTCTTAGGATTATTTATAAATCCATCATCATCTGCTCTCATGCTAAGATGGAAATATAATAATTGTGTAGATTGTGGCATGTCTAGAAATGCATCACTATCTATTATTGTTTTTGCAAACATTCTTCTTTCCGCCACTTTTCTTTTGCTCCTTTCTAGCAGTAACGACATTTTTTTCGTTAACTGTCTAAATAATTTTTTCCAAATTCTTTTAAAAATTTTTCTTCATTATGTATTTTTATAAATTCCTTTCTTGCAAAATTGTGTAAACATTGTCTTGTATTTTTATCTAAATCGGCTTTCTGGTGACATTCCCTGCAAAGGTAATATACTAACCCGTGTTCGATACTTTTTTGTCTATTTGAGCCGCCAAATGCTTCATGCTTATCTAATTCTTTATATGTCTTTTTACATATAAAACATTTACCATCTTCATCTTGCAAAATACTAAATCTATCTTTTTCTTTCTTTGCTAACTTATTACTTTTTTGCTTAATCCTTGTTTTAACCTTTTCTTTTTTTGTTATATTTTTAGGGCAAGGATTAAAACTATTACTTAAATCTGTTACAATCATACTCCCTCCATAGTTCTTAATAATTCTTCGTCTTCTTTTGCTAATCTAAACCAACTTCTGCAGGTGATATGCATTTCTTGTAACTGTCTATACTTTTGATATGCCCAGTTTTGAAAATCCATTTTAGTTATTCCATATTCTTGTGCTATTTTACACGCATTAGATTGAATTTCTGACCATCTTGTAGCAAGTAGCCAACTATCTATACTAATTTGAAATAATTCTTCTGCATTTTCCATTTGAACATTCTGAAAGCGTCTTGATATTTCTCTAAATTGTTCAAAATCTTCTGGACATATTTTCTCAAATTCACTTTTCATTTTTTACCTCCTAAAATGGTAAATTGTCTCCTTCAATAATCTCGTAATTTGTGTTACTTGTGCAAGTTGTGTTTGCTCCTTCAAAACTATTTTTTTTATCACCTGCGAAATATACTTCCTCTGCTATTACTTCTGTTACATAATGTTTTTGACCTTGCTCATCATCCCAATTTCTTGTTTGTATTCTTCCTACAACAGCTACCTGTTGACCTTTACTAAAATATTTACTGCAAAATTCTCCAGTTTTTCCCCAAGCTATGATATTGATAAAATCTGCTTGTTTTTCTTCTCCTTGTTTTGTAAATATTCTATTTACAGCTAGTGTAAAATTTGCTACTAATGTATTTGTTGTTTGTGTGTATCTAACATCTACATCCTTTGTCAATCTTCCTATTAATTCAACTTTGTTCATCTATTTTTTCCTCCACTTCATTTTTATTTTTTTCTGCTATTTTTTTTGGATTATTCAATGCTTCTAATATAGAATTAAAATTCTTTACTTCTAGTATTTTTGGTAAATTTCCTAACCTTGATTTTTTTACAATGGCTCTTGTTTCATCTCCATTTTTTTCTAATTGTATTACTATATCCATTAAGTACTCTGTTATTTCTAGAGCATCATACGTAAGCCCAGCCGGTTGCATTTTTCCGTCTATTGTATCCCATACATTTTTTGCTCTTGCTACTAATACTAAATTCATCGGTACATCTTTTAATTGATTTAACATTGTTCTAGATGTATCTCTTCTGTATGCATACCATTTCGTTTTTTGCACCGGATTTAATGTGTCTACTCTTTTTCCTATCTTTTTTTCATACTCTCTAGAACATATTTCTTCTATGCAATCTAACAGGTCCGTGACAGGATCTATTACTAGAGTTTTTCTATCACTATAGTTTCCTTCTAAAATTTCTTTTATTAAATTTTTAGTTAATGTTGCAGAATTTATAGCTTGTTGATTGTTTTTATCAATTTCAGCTTTCCAAAAATCAAACTCATTTGCATACAATCTTGTACTTCCTTCCAGATCTACTACAATCGGATTCGGTGCAGATAATGCAAATCTACTTTTACCGCTTCCACTTTCTCCCCAAATCATTATTTTTAAATTGACATCATCTAATGTCGCTTTTTTTGCTAATATATTAATTTCCTCCCTTGAATCTTTTTAAAATTTCTTCTTGTATTTCTTGATTTTTACTTCTGTATGTACTTATTATTTTGTATTCATTCTTTATTTTTTTCATCTATTAGTTTAAGTTCTTGTACTAGTTCTTTGTTAGTCAAATCAGTAACTTTTTTACATTCTTCCATCAATCCATTTCCTCCAATTCAATCAATTCAATTTCTTTATTAATTCTTAAATTGTTTATTTCTTCTATTAAATTATGTATTTTCTCATATACCTTGTCTATATATTCTCCTGTATCTTTTAAGCTGTTTTTTTGCGTTTTTTAGATGTTCTAGACATATATGTAGCTGTATAATTTCATACTTTAAATCTTCTTTTTCTTCCATATTTGACTCCTGTTCTTCTTTATGCTATAATTACATAAAGAGTATTTATATAATTTCTTTATTAGTATGCTAGAAATGTTTACCGACACATAGCATACTTTTTATTTTGTTTTGTAAATTTTCAACACTGTTGTATTGATTAGTATTTAATTCATCTGCAATAGCTTTTATCATTCTTGCATATTCGACATTTCTTCTTTCAGCTATGTCTTTGTTAAACTTTAATTCTTCATTTTCAAATCTTAATTCTTTATTCTCTGCGTATAATACTGCCCACTCTTCATTTTGTTCACTTATTAAGTCTTCTTGTCTTTTTATCTTTTCGCCTTGTCTTACTATTGTTTTTGTTCTTCCAAAAATATTAAACATATCTTTTCACTCCTTCCTATTTCATAAACATATAAACTATTCCCGTAAAACCTAAGCTGTATAATGTAATTAATCCTAATGTGCATTTAACAGCTCTTATTTGAGCTTGTCTTACTAATCTTTGCTCTCTTTTTGTCATTTGTATCATCTCTTTTACTTTTAAATTTTTTATTTATATAATCGCTCCAAGGTGGTGATTATTTTGAATGATAACGATTATTATAAATGGGTTAACGAAATGAATAAACAATATTATGAACAACATAAATATGATAAAATTATTCAATACTTAAAAGATAATCATTTAGCTATTATTGATTTACTTTTAAGTGTTATTGCTATTATTATTTCTATAGTAGCCCTTGTTAGCTCATTAACTTAATAATGATATTTGCAATAGTTATACCAAGTGCGAAACAACTTAGTCCAAAAGAAAATATTTCTATTCCACTTGGTTTAGCTTTTAAGCTTTCTACATAAAACTCTACAAGTTTTTTCTTATTTTTATCATTTATAATACATTCTTTGCATTTATCTTCCTCCATCTCTATTCACCTGCCTTTCTAACGATAAATTTGTTTTAATATTTCATAAAACTTTTCTTTGTCTGCTCTAACTGCTTTTTCTCCTATCTTTACAATAGCTACTTGCATTTCAGGTCTTTTAAATATCCTGTATATTTGCATCAATGATGTATTTAGCTCCTCTGCTAATTCTTTTGCTGTAGCATATTTTGTTCTTTTTTTACTTAATAAATTTGTTGCCATTTAAACCACCTCTTTCAAAAATTTATTTACAAAGTAAACTTGTCCTTTCCCTGTTACTTTTGGTGTTTTATTTACACTAATGTGACCATCTGCATGTGTAATACTTGTTTCTTTTATTTCAAATAAACCCAGTTTCATTGCTTTCTGTGTTGGCATATTGTAATCTGTTCCTTTTCGACTAATTAAGTAGTTGTTATTTCTTAACCATTCAAAAAATCTGTTTTGTCCTATGTCATATCCATTTTGCTTAATTATCTTTGCTAGCTCTCCAACTAAAATTGATGTTTTTGCAGTTTCAACACTATTCGCAAATATTACTTTTGGTTTTTGCTCTTCTAATGTTTTCTTTTGTTCGGCATTTTCTAGTTGTAAAACATTTAATTTATTTTCAGCAATTTTTAATGCTCTAGCCATTATTTTTTCTGGACTATTAAAATCCTTTTCTACTTGTATAAAATATTGTCTTACTTCTTTTCCTTTTTCATTTCTTTGTATCATTGCAATTTCTTTTGCCATATCTAATTTGATGGCATGATTTACCATTTCTTGTTCTCCACCAAGGGTATGACATTTTTGGGTTACCCTTATAAAATCTGTATTTTCTGTAAATCCATAATCTTTCATTCTTTCAAACCATTTTTTATATTCGGTTTTAATTTCTAATGCTTTGTGTAATTCTCTACCATTTACAACTGGCTCTTGATTTTCATTAATTTCAATTTTAATTAAATCTTTCATTTGTTTTCCCTTTCTTTTTCACATTTTGTGATTTTGTTAATTAAAAAAAATATTCGTATCAAATTGTGGGTATGTTTTTTTTAATTTAGTTATAAATACTCTGCTAGGTTTCCTTGCTCCACATTCAACTTTTTCATATAGAGACTTTGAAACTTTTATACTCGTTGCAAATTGTGTGATTGTAAGACTCAATGAAAGTCTAAATTTTTTTAACTGTTCCAAATTTTCACCTCCTTCACATTTTGTGATTTTATTTTAATTCACGTTTTGTGATTTGTCAATACCTTTTTTAAAAATTTTTTATATTTTTTCACATTTTGTGTTTTATGTTTACTTTTCACATTTTGTGTGGTATACTTTATTTGTTAGGAGGTGTTTTAATGATTGGTAATAGAATAAAACTATTAAGAGAAGAACTTGGTTTAAAGCAAGATGAACTCGCAAAAGCCTTAAATATTTCTCCTAGTAGTATTGGAATGTATGAAACTAATAAAAGAGAGCCTAATAACGAAATAACTATAAAATTAGCTGACTTCTTTGGTGTTTCAACAGATTATTTGCTAGGTAAATCCGACATTCGCAAAACCGATGCGGAAATAAAACAGGAATTTGAATTTGCATATCATAAAGAGGCGGAAGGCTTAACAGATGAAGAAATTGCAGATGCAATTAGATTCTATAAGCAAATAAAATATGGCAAAAAAGATAATAATAATTAAATACGGAGGAGAAATTAAATGGCAGATATAAATTTAAAATCAGAAACAATAGATAAAGCAATTGACACATTTGGCAAACCTCTATATGATGATGTTGCCAAACCAGCTATTCAGACAAGTAAAAATGGATTGAGTTTCTGCTCACAGTTTATTGTTTCTGGAATAAAACCTTTTATGTATTCTAGAATAAAAGAATGTGAATATAAAATTAAAGAGATAGATAGAAAATTAGAAGAAAAATATAATCGTATTCCAGATCAAAATAAAATAGAGCCCAGAACAAATATTCTAGGTCCTGCTGTAGATGTATTAAAATACAATCTCGAAGAAGAACATATAAAAGAAATGTTTATTAACTTAATTGGAAATGATATGGATATAACTCAACAGTCCAAGGTTCTTCCTTCTTACATTGAAATAGTAAAACAATTAAGCAAAAATGATGCTGAATTTATAACTAACTTAAAGTCTAATAATTTAATAGATGAATTACCAATAATTAAATTGAAATTAGTAAGTAACGAGAATAGTTCTTTTAATTATATAAGTCCTAGTTTTATTTGTTTATCTGATGGAAACTATTTAGAAATTCCTCAACTAATATTAGATAATCTTATAAGATTACAAATATTAGAAGTTGACTATGAAACTTTCTTTAAAGATGAAACAAATTATAATAAATCATTTGAAAATCTAAAAAATGATTCTAGATTCATTCAATATTCAAAAACACAAACTAAACATCTAAAGCCTAAAAAAGGATTGTTATTATTTACAAATTTTGGTAAAAATTTTATTGATATATGTCTTTCTTAATCTTATTAATATCTTGTTTTATTTTAGATATTTCATCGAAAGATTTTCCAATATAATCACTTTGAGATTCAAAACCTTTTAAATTTATATTATTTAATTTAATTATTTGATAACAAGTTATTTTATATGTAAAAAAACAACATACAAGTACAATAAGCAAATATAATATAAACATTTTAATCACCTCGTATGAATTATATCATATTTTTTTATAAAAATACATTAACTGGAGGAAAAAATATGGAATTAAACAAATTATATGACATAGTAGTAAAAGAAAATATATCTACAAATGACTTCAAAATGAAAAATAAGGCAATTATATTACGAGTAGATAAAGATTATTATATTGGATTAAATTATTCAAAAATAGAAGGCATTACAGAGGAAAAAGAACTTTTAGCAGAAGAGCTAGGACATTACTATTGTAATGCTTTTTATAATAGCTCTTCTTCCCCATCTACAATTGCACAAAAAGAATATAGAGCTAACAAATGGAAATGTACTGTTTTGGTTTCTGTAAATGATTTTAAAGAAGCTTTTAAAAAGGGATTAAGAAATATATATGAAATCGCTGATTATCTAAGCTTATCTGAGGATACAGTAGCATTTGCTTATAATTATTACAAAGAAAATTCTTATTTTTAGGAGGTAACTTATGGCTTTTACTTATACAAAAAGATCTGATGGCAGACTAATGAAAAGAGTTTCCGTTAATGGAAAATTAAAAACACTTTATTCAGATAATGCTAAGGATTTAGAAAAACAATATATCGAATACAAATATTTAAATGAAAAAGGAACTGTAGCAGATGATAAAAATATGAGTGTTGCAGATTGGTCAGACAAGTGGGTTGAAACATATAAATCTGATAAAGAAAAAGCAACAATAAAAATGTACAAAGATGCAATTAGATTATATATAAAACCTAATATAGGAAATATCCCCTTGAAAAGCCTAAAACAATCGGATGTAGTTACTATGTTAAATGTTTTAGATAAAAAAGGAATTACTAGAAAAAAAGATGTTGCACTTCTAACTATTAAGCAAATTTTAAATAAAGCCGTAGAAAATGATTATATTTATAAAAATGTAGCATCTGGAATAAAAATTAAAAAGCATAAATCGGCAGAAAAGGAGCCCTTGCAACAATCTACTATAGATAAGATACAAATACTTGCTAAAACTAATCCTAATGCGTTTATGATACTATTTATGATATATACACGGTCTTAGAAGAGAGGAAATTGTTCCACTTCAATATAAAGATATTAATATTAAAGAAAAATATATAAAGATTAATAAAGCAGTATATTTTGAAAAAAATCAACCCAATTTGAAAAATACAAAAAATTCTGAACAAAGGCAAGTTCCGATTTTTGATATAATTTTTGACACACTGAAAGAGATGTTTGACACACATAAAAAAAGCGACTATATCTTCTCTAATCGATTAGGTGAAATGATGTCAGAAACTAGTATTAAGAAAAAACTTTCTAATGTTTTAAATTTATTAAATAAAGATTTAAAACATGAAGATAAAATAAAATTTACTTTACATCAATTACGACACACATATGTATGTATATTGCACAAAGCTGGAATAGATATTAAGCAGGCTCAAGTTTGGACTGGTCATAAAGATGTAAAAGTTCTTTTAAATATATATACACATTTAGATTCACAGGATAATCAAAATTCTATTGATAAAGTGAATCAATTTTTAGCATAATCTTGACACACTTTTTGACACACTAAATATGTTAAAATTGTTAAAAATGTCATATATTTTAATAGTAATTTTAAAATAATAAAACCGCTATATCGCTTGATATAACGGTTTTTATTTGGTGGCTTCACCTGGAATCGAACCAGGGACACAGGGATTTTCAGTCCCTTGCTCTACCGACTGAGCTATAAAGCCATACATAAAAAAAAATGGCGACCTGGAACGGGCTCGAACCGTCGACCTCTAGCGTGACAGGCTAGCGTTCTAACCAACTGAACTACCAGGCCGTAAAACAAAAAATATTTAGATAACTAAATATTCTTTGTAAGAAAATGGTGGGCGCAATAGGGCTCGAACCTATGACCTCCTGCTTGTAAGGCAGATGCTCTCCCAGCTGAGCTATGCGCCCGTTTCCTTCGACTCGTTTAGTATACTAAATTCCAATATAAATGTCAATACTTTTTTTAAAGTTTTTTTCATTTTTTTTAATTTTATTTTTAAAAAGAGCTCAAAGTCTTGTGTAATCTAGACTTTGAGTCTCTAATAAAATTATAATTTTCTTATTATTTTAATTCTTCTATTGCTCTTTGCATTTGTTTATCTTCCTCTAAAGATAAGTTAGTAACTTGTTTTAATTCATCAGGAAGTTCAACTTTTATTGTTGGTTCTATTCCTATTTTATTTATTTTATTATGATTTGGAGTATAATATTCATTTGTTGTTATTTTTAAACCGCTACCATCAGATAATGTATAAACAGTTTGAATTACACCTTTTCCATAAGTTGTATTTCCTATTAATTTTGCATCAATATCTTCTTTTAATATTCCTGCTAAAATCTCTGAAGCACTTGCAGAATATTCATTTACTAAAACCACAATTGGCATATTTATAATTGCATCTTCTTTTGCAACAGTTACATCTTCATTTTCTTTTTTATCTTTTGTTATTAATAATGTTTTTCCTTTAGGTACCATAAATTCAGCTATATTTAAAGCTTCATCAACAATTCCTCCACCATTAAATCTTAAATCTATAATTAATGATTTTATATTTTGCTTTTCTATTTCTCTATACTTCTCTAAAAATTCATTTGCACAACCACCTTCAAAAGATGATATTTTTATATATCCAATATTGTTGTCTAAAACATTAGAACTTACATGACTAATTTTAATGTTTTCTCTTGTTATATTAAATTCAATTTCTTTTGAGTCTCTTAATACTGTTATTTTTACAGTAGTTCCAGCCACTCCTTTCATCTTTTTAACTGCTTCATTTAATTGTTCTCCTGTATATTCTTGATCATCTACTTTAGTAATTATATCTCCTGTAAGTAGTCCTGCTTTACTTGCTGGCGAATCTCCTATTGTTCTTAATACAACTATAGCATTTTTTCCGAGTATCTGCTGTTGTATATATACCTATTCCAACATATTCACCTTCTGTATCTTCTTTAAAACTTTGCATTTCTTCTTTTGTTAAATATTCTGTATATGGGTCATTTAATCCTGCTATATATCCTTTTATAGCACTTTCTTTTAATTCTTCTTCATTAACATCTCCAATATATGTTTCATCTAATACTTTTTTAAAGTTTGCAAGAGTTTGTTCTAAACCCGCTGTACCATTTTTTGATTCTTTTATATAATAAATTTCACTATTGTTAACATAGCGATATACTCCTACTGATGTTAATAAAAATGTAATAAATGCTGTTATTACTACAATAACTATATATTTATATACATTACTTTTTTTGTTTGTTTCCATTTTTCCCTCCATAATCTTTTTATATATTATACTCTAAAATTAAATTTATAGTACTTAAGTATTTAAATCGTTTAATTAATAGTTTTTATAAATTCCTATATTACCATAATAAGAGCAATTAAATTGCTCTTATATCTTAAGATCCTTGTAAATATGTAGCTGGATTTACAGCAATATTATTTACTCTTACTTCAAAATGTAAATGTGGACCTGTAGAATTTCCTGTCGATCCTACTTCCATTATTATATCGCCTTTTTTTACGTTTGTTCCAACTGTAGTTAATAATGTTTGCCCATGTCCATACAAAGTAGATATTCCTCCACCATGATTTACAATTACACAATTTCCATAACCACCTAATGTTCCTGCAAAAGAAACAACTCCATCTTCTGCTGCAACTACCTTTGCTCCATATCCTGCTCCACCTATGTCTATTCCTGAATGTAATTTTACTACACCTTGAATTGGATGATTTCTTGTTCCAAATGGTGATGTTATAACTGTTCCCTCTTTTGCAACAGGCCACAACATTACTCCACCTGTATATTGAAGCTGATATTCTCCGTCATTAGTTGCTTGTTTTATTTGATTTTCTATATTTGCTTCTTCTATTTTGTATTTATTTATTTCTTCTTGTATGCCTTTTTCTTCTTCTGTTAACTTGTCCATTTTACTTTTTTGAAGAGTTCTTGAATTTTTTAAAGTTGTTGTTAATTTTATTGCATTACTTTTTAATTCTTGTAATTTTTTTTCTTCTTCTTCTATTTTACTTTTACTTTCTTCTAATTCTTTTTTCTGTGATTCTATTTTAGTTAACAACTGAGAATCATAATCTGCTAATCGTTCTATTAAATAGTAATTAGAAATAAAATCTGTAATACTTGCTGAAGACAACAAAACATCTAAATATGTAGTATCTCCTGCTTCATATAAAGCAACCATTCTTTCTTGAAATAACTTTTCATTTTTATCATATTCTGCCTTTACCTTATTATATTTTTCTGTTACTTCATCCATATTTTTCTTAGACTCTGCTAATTTAGTTTTTAGATCTTCTATTTGACTTTCACAATCTTTAATTTTATCATCTATCTCTTCTATTTCCTTTACAGCATCTGAAATCTCACCTTGTACATATTCAAGTTTCTGATTTTGTTCTTCTATTTTACTTTTTACATCTTCTTTTTTTTCGTTTAAGGTTTCTGCAAACACAGAAAAAGAAAGGCTGGATATCATCAATAGAATTATAAATACTGAAATAATTTTTCTACTCATGAATATTCTCCTTTCTCTTTAATATGTAATTTAATTATATACTATTTACTTTTTGCTTTCAATGGTTATTTTTACAAGTAATTCATTGGGTTTACTGCAACACCATTTACCCTTACTTCAAAGTGCGCATGTGGTCCTGTTGATGCACCTGTTGATCCAACTGTTAATACTGGGGTTCCTTTTGTAACTTTTTGTCCTGCACTTACTAAAATTGTAGTTCCATGTCCATATCTTGTAGTTATTCCATTTCCATGGCTTATTACTACATAATTTCCATAACCACCATTATATCCATAACTTGCAATTAATACAGTACCATCATCTGCTGCTACAAATTTTGCCCCTCTTGGTGCTCCAACATCTATTCCAGAATGTAATTTATATGTACCATATATTGGGTGAATTCTATATCCAAAAGAAGATGTAAGTGTTCTATATCCTGGTATAGGCCATGTCATTTTGCCTGTTGATGTTGATGTTCCACTTGTACTTCCTGAAGTTCCTCCATTTACTGTATTATTGCTATTATTTGAAGATGTATTTTTCTTTGCGTCTTCCTCAGCTTTTTTCTTTCTTGCTGCTTCTTCAGCTGCTGCTTTTCTTTCAGCTGCTGCTATTTTTTCCATTTCTGCATCATATGCATCAATTTGGCTTTGAATATTTTTTTCTTCTGTTGTAAGACTATCTACTTTTGTTTGTTTTGTACTTTTTTCACTTTTTAATTGCTCATTCTTTTTGGCAATTTCGCTTTTAGTTTTATCTATTTCTGCTTTTTTAGATTCTAAATCTTTTTTATCATCTTCTATTTCTTTTTTAGTATTTTCTATTTCACTTAATACTTCTGTATCACATTCTGCAAGTTGTGATACTAAGTAATAATTTGAAATAAAGTCTGTAATACTTCCAGATGTTAATAATAAATCTAAATATGTAGTATCTCCTGCTTCATATAAAGCAACTAATCTATCTTGTAATAATTTATCTTTTTCTTTAAATTCGTTCTCTTTTTTCTCTATTTCTGTTGTTTTTTCTGATATGCTACTTGTTAAATTATCTATTTTAGAATTTAAATCTGATATTTCTTTTTCTGTAGACGAAATAGATGTATTTAATTTATCTATTTCTGTTAACACACTTGATTTTTCATCTTTTACATCTTGTAACTCTTCTTTTTTATCATCAATTTTGTTTTGTATTTCACTCTTAGATGATGCGAAAACATTAATAAAACTAAAATTAATTAATAAAATTATTAATAACCCCGCTATTATTTTCTTTTTCATATGCATCTTACACTCCTTATCCTATACATCTAAATATTTTCTCATAGAAATCATACTTCCTAGTGTACCTATTCCTATTCCTAAAGCTAAGTATACTACGATTATTAATGTAAACATATCTGAGAAAGTTAATAAACTTATATTTATAATATTTGAGCCCGCTATAGAAAGTATTTTATTTGATACTACATTATATAATACTCCTAATAACATAATTGAAATTAATGCTGCAACTACTCCAATTATTATACCTTCTACTATAAAAGGCCATCTTATAAAATTATTTGTTGCTCCAACATATTTCATAATTGATATTTCTCTTCTTCTTGCATGAACTGTTAGTTTTATTGTATTGGCTATAATAAATATTGAAATTACTACCAATAATATTAGTATAGCTCCTGATAAAATTCTAACAAAATTTGCAACTCTTAATAATGCATTAACAGTATCTCCTCTTTTTTGAATGCTTTTAATATTATCAAAATTTTCAATTTCTTTTTGAACATTATCACTTTCTTTTAAGTCTGTTAATGTTACTACATATGATGCTGGAAATGGATTGTTTTCATCATATCCTGAAAGCAAAAATTGTTTGTCTCCAACTTTTTCTTTCATTTGTTTTAAAGCATCTTCTTTAGATACAAATTCTACCTGGTTTACCCCACTTAGAGCTTTTATTTTATCACCTAACTCTGATATTTCTTTTTCTGTTGCTTCTTCTTTTATAAATACCTGCATTCCTTGTTGCATCTCTAATTCGTTCATTATATGATTTATGTTTTCACCTATTATAAAAAACAAACCAAATATTATCATTGTTGCACACATAATCATTAAAGATGCTCCTGTTGATTTTTTATTTTTTAATACATTTCTAAAACCTTCACCTATTAAATAACTAAGTACATTATATTTCACTATTATACCCACCTTTTTTATCATCTCTTATGATATTGCCTTTTTCTATTTGTATAACTCTTTTTTTCATTCTGTCAACAATATCTTTTGCATGTGTTGCAACAACAACAGTTGTTCCTCTTAAATTTATATCATTTAAAAGTGTCATTATATCCCATGCTGTATCTGGATCAAGGTTTCCGAGTAGGTTCATCTGCAATTAACATTGATGGATTATTTACTAAAGCCCTAGCTAAAGCAACTCTTTGTTGCTCTCCTCCTGACAATTCATTTGGATATACCTTAGCTTTATTGCTTAAGCCAACTAAAGATAAAACCATTGGGACTTGTCTTCTAATATGTCTTGGTGTAGCTTTAACTATATACATAGCAAATGCTACATTTTCATAAACTGTTTTGTCTGGTAATAATCTGAAGTCTTGAAATACAACTCCCATACTTCTTCTTAAAAAAGGTACTCTTTTAGGTTTTAAAAAAGTTGTATCTTTTCCATTTATAATTATATTTCCTGATGTTGGTTCTTCTTCTTTTAAGATTAATTTAATTAAAGTTGATTTTCCAGAACCTGAACTTCCTACTAAGAAAGCAAACTCACCTTTATCTATTTTAAAATTAGCATTATGAACAGCTTCTGTACCTGTTCCATAAGTTTTATTAACATTTCTAAATTCTATCATTTTATTGCTCCTTATACATAATAAGACACTATTACTTAATTTTTATTTATGATATCAATAAAACGATTTATTTGCAATAGCTTATTTAGAAAAAAATAGTATAAAAATCACCTTTATTTGGCTTTTATACTATTTTTCTCCTATTTTCTCTATTTTTTAAAATTCACAAAAAATTCACAATTCATTTTCTAATATTTTTTGTTGTTTTTATTTTTCTATTTTTAAGTTTAATCTTTTACTTCTATAATTTTTTATCAAATATATATTATCATTTATATTTAATATTTATATTCTTCTAAAATAAAAAAGTTAACCATTTACTATTTCATTTACAATTGACTCTGCATCTATTTTAAAATACTTCATTAATTCTTCTGCTTTTCCAGATTTTCCAAAGGCATCTTTTATTCCCATTCTTGTTACCAAACATGGATATTCTTCTGATAGTACTTCACATATAGCAGATCCCAGTCCGCCAATTATATTATGATCTTCTATTGTTATTATTCTTTTTGTTTCTTTTGCACATTTTACAATTAAATTTTTATCTATTGGTTTTATTGTGTGAATATCTGCCACTCTCACATTTATTCCTTTTTCTTCTAATATTTCTTTAGCTTTTAATGCTTCTACAACTGTAACTCCTGTTGCAAAAATTGTAGCATCTGTTCCTGATCCTATTAAAACGCCTTTTCCTATTTCAAATCTTTGATTTTCTTCATATACAATAGGTGTAGCAAGTCTTGATAGTCTTAAATAACATGGTCCATTTATTTTAGAAATTTCTTTAACAGCCCATTTTGTTTGTACATCATCTGATGTACTTATAACAGTCATATTAGGTATACTTCTCATCAAACTAATATCTTCTAACATTTGATGTGTTGCGCCATCTTCCCCAACAGTAATTCCTGCATGCGTTGCACATATTTTCACATTCAAATTTGGATAACATACACTATTTCTTATTTGATCATATGCTCTTCCTGCTGCAAACATAGCAAAAGTACTAGCATATGGTATTTTTCCACATGTTGCAAACCCAGCTGCCGTTCCTATCATATCTTGCTCAGAAATTCCCATATCAAAAAATCTTTCTGGAAATTCTTTAGCAAAAATATTAGTTTTAGTAGCAGATGATAAATCTGCATCTAATACAACTATGTCTTTATTTTCTTTTCCTAATTCTTTCAAAGCTTCTCCATAACTTTGTCTAGTTGCTATTTTTTTATCTATACTCATAATTTTTCCTCCTTATTTTATATAAACAAACTTTCACTTTTTACATAGCATATTTTTTAGATAATTCCTCAATTGCTTGTTTATATTCTTCTTCTTTTGGTGCTCTTCCATGCCACTCTACTTTGTTTTCCATAAACGAAACGCCTTTTCCTTTTATTGTTTTTGCTATAATTACTGTTGGTCTTCCTTTTATTTGTTTTGCTACATTAAATGCGTTTAGTAATTCTTCTATATTGTTTCCATCTATTTGTAATACTTCAAATCCAAAACTTTTAAATTTATCACCTATATTTGTTAATCCTTTTACCTCTTCTATTTTTCCATCTATTTGTAAATTATTGTTATCTACTATTACACATAAATTATCTAGCTTATATTTGTTTGACGTCATTGCAGCTTCCCAAACTTGTCCTTCTTCTATTTCTCCATCTCCAAGCAAACAATAAACTCTATATCCATCTTCGTTCAATTTAGATGCTAAAGCCATCCCATTTGCAACAGACAATCCTTGTCCTAGTGAACCACTTGTCATATCAACACCTGGAACTTTATTCATATCTGGATGTCCTTGCAAATTACTTTCTATATTTCTAAAAGTTAATAATTTTTCTTTTTCAAAATATCCTTTTCTTGCTAAAGTACTATATAAAGCTGGTGAACAGTGTCCCTTTGATAATACAAAACGGTCTCTTGCTTTTGCATTTGGCTCTTTTTCATTAATATTCATTTGATTAAAATACAAAACTGTTAATATATCAGCACAAGATAAAGAACCCCCTGGATGTCCTGATTTTGCACTATATACCGCTTCTATCACTCCTATACGAATATCATTTGCTATTTTTTCTAAAGCTTTCACATCTGTTATTTTCATAAACTTACCTCCATAATATTTTTTATATTCTCTTTAAAAAATTTATAATTTCTTTTGAAAGTTCTTCTTCTTTTGTTCTATAATTGTGTCCTGCTCCTTCTATATATCCAATGTCACTTTTTTTATTTTTTATTTTTTCTTTAAGCATATTTACTAATTCTTCTGCTGGTTGCATTATCAAATCATTTTTATTTCCCCATCTCATAAATAATGGTACTTCGATATCATTTAGTTCTTTAAAATTATATGTTTCATCTGAATACCTTGCAAAATCTATTTCATTATTATCTTTTAAATATCCTAAAAAAGTATTTGGACTCATTGGAATAATTGCTCCCGGAACAGACATTACATTTTGACCTCTTCCTTCATTTTTTTCATTTTCCATATATTTTACTAATTTTTCCACATCATTATTAAAGAAAAATTTAATTGCAACTGGTATATCTACCATTGATAATAAAGATATTGATTGAATTTTGTTTAATATATCTTGCTCATTTTGTTTTTTCATTTTTGTATATGAATACACAATTTTTGTACATCCTAAACTATGCCCTTGTAAATAAATTTTCTTATATCCCATTTTTAACATTTCTTCAATTGCTGCTTTTATATCAAAATATGAATCTTCTATATTCTCTAGGCTAGAACCGCATTGTTTTTTTATATATTTTCCATTTTCTTCTTTTGTTATCATATTTACTAAATCATGTCCTCTATTATTAAAACAAAAATACGCAATATTTTCATTTGTAATATTTTTTGCTAAAATATCATCTCTTTTTTTCATACAATTGCTCTGCATTCCATGTACTGATATTACTACTTTATCTGTTTTCATTCCATTTGTATGTAATAATCCACTTAATTCTACACCATCTTCTGTTTCGAAAAATACTTTCTGTAAATTCATTTTTAGCCTTCCTTTCTTTTTGTTTTGTTATTTATATACTTAAATTTATTATTATTTCTTTTAGCATATATATATCATATCCATTTTTTTATTACAATAAATATTTTTAGATTCTATCTTTAAATATTTTTTATTGACTATCAAAAATCTTAGAAATATAATTTATCTATAAAATAAAAAAGGAGGAACTAAAGAAAATGAAAAAATACGTATGTGAATTTATTGGAACAGCAGTACTTGTTTTATTTGGATGTGGAAGTGCTGCAATAGCAGGTGATTTTTTAGGAACACTCGGAATTGCATTAGCTTTTGGATTATCAATTATCGCAATGGCTTATGTTATAGGAAACATTTCTGGATGCCACGTTAATCCTGCTGTATCATTAGCTATGTTAATAAACAAAAAAATGAGTGTTAAAGATTTCATCTTATATGTTGTAGCTCAATTTATTGGTGCACTTTTTGGAATTAGCATTTTATATTTAATTATGAAAAATAGTGGTTTAGATATTGCTGTTCAAGGTTTAGGTGCAAATGGTTATGGTGATGGAATTTCATCTGTAGGTTTAAATATGTTTGGTGCAATTATCACTGAAGTACTTCTTACATTTGTATTTATATATACAATTCTTGGCGTTACATCAGATGATAAAAAGTCTTCTGTTGCAGGAATTGTTATAGGTTTAACACTAACATTTGTACATATTTTAGGTATTCCACTAACAGGAACTTCTGTAAACCCTGCAAGAAGTTTAGCTCCAGCTTTATTTTTAGGTGGAACAGCTTTAAAACAAGTTTGGGTATTTATAGTAGCTCCATTGGTTGGTTCTGCTTTAGCTGCATTTGTATTTAAGTTTTTAAATACAGAAGAAAGCAAATAATTTTTTTAAATCAAATATTTAGTAAAACTCAAATTTAAAAATAAGCTTTACTAAAAAAACTCTGTATTCCAATAAAAATAATAGAATACAGAGTTTTTATTTTTTGGTGGAGGTGAGGAGAGTCGAACTCCTGTCCAATAACTCTTCCATATAAATTTCTCCGAGTGCAGTTTGTTATTTAAATTTCCTAAAAATACGTAAACAAACATACTTACTTCTAGGTATCTATATTTCTACCCACTATTTCCTATAGAAAAAAATAGTTTCGTTTCCCACTAATTCGTCGCCTTATTCAAAAACGTGGGCATTAATGATAAGACGTGCTGCTAAAATTAAGCAGCGAATGCTAATTCTTCGTTATTATCAGCGTTTATATTTATTTTTGCTTTTTTATAGTGGCCAAAGCAACCATCCACTACTCGCTATTTATACTTCTAAATTATTGTCGAAACCAAATACACCCCCATATGCATTATATATTATATACGAATTTTATAAAATATACAATATTTTTTTATTTTTTACTTGCATCTTATTTTGGTTTATGCTATTATACTATATGTATCACTTAGGGGTATAGTGTCAATGGTTAGCACGATGGTCTCCAAAACCACAAGTCTGAGTTCGAGTCTTAGTACCCCTGCCAATTAAGAGATTAGAACTTATATTCTAATCTCTTATTTTTATTATTTTGTAAAAGAGGTATACTATGGAAAAAATAATTAATTTAGTAAAAAAAGTTTGTACAAAAGAAGTAATTTTTTATGGAATATTCGGAATATTAACAACTGTAGTTAACATTGGACTTTTCTATATATTAACATCTTTTGCACATTTAGAAGGAAACTTATCTAACAATATTGCTATAATAGTAGCTGTTTTATTTGCTTACTTTACTAACAGAAAATTAGTATTTAATTCAAAAGCTTCTAATGCTAAAGAAAAATTAATAGAATTTTTTAAATTTATTTTAGGTAGAGCTTTTACAATGGTTTTAGAATCATTAGGATTTTATTTATTATTTAACATTCTTGGAATACAAGAATTAATAAGTAAAGCATCTATAACAATAATTGTTATTATATTAAATTTTTTCATTAGCAAATTCTTTGCTTTTAAAAAATAAAATTAAATATTTCGGGGGCTACTAGAAAGTTTAAGGAGGTTTTATCTTATGTCTAGTAGTTTTTTTAAACATCTTAGTTTAATTTTTTCTACTCTTATTATTTTTCCTATTTTCATAGCTGTTTTTTATACTCCTATTTTTACCCAATTTTTAACTTCTGATAATTTAAATTCTGCATCATATGATTTTAATACATCTGGAATTAGTACTACACCCACTGTAAAAATAAATTCAGATGGTTTTATTTGGCCTCTTCCGCGGATATAATACTATTTCTTCTCCCTTTGGAAGAAGAAGTTCGCCAACCAAAGGTGCATCATCTTTTCATAAAGGAATAGATATTCCTGCTCCTCCTCGGTACTAACATATTTTCAGTAGCCTCTGGTAATGTCACTCTTGCAAGATTTAGTGGTTCTGGTGGATGTACAGTTATAATAACATCTGGTAATTTTCAATTTACATATTGTCATGTTTCTCCTAAATTTTTAGTTTATGAAAATCAGCACATAAATAAAGGAGATTTAATTGCTCAAGTTGGACCTAAAAATGTATATGGTTTTTCTAATAATCCATATAAAGATTCAAATGGTAATCCTACAAATGGTTCTACAACAGGACCTCATTTACATTTTGCAATAAAAAAAGACGGCTCAGCCGTCAATCCATTAAATTTTTATTAACTTTTTACATATCTTCGTCATTTTCATCATCATCTTCTTCTTCATCAATTATTCCATGACTCCCACAAGATGAACATCCATGACAAGAAGAGCATCCACTTTCACAATCATCTAAATTCCAATCTAATTCTATTATATTGTGACATTCTGGACATTCTATCTCTTCGTTCTCTTCTGTTTTTATTTCTGATGTAAAAATATGATTACAATAAGGGCATATAATTTCAAATTCATAGTCTTCTTCATCATATTCATCATAAATATCTTTTTTCATATCTTCTATAAATTTTTCTACTTTATTTATTTTTTCTTCCAACCCTTTTTGATTTTTCTCTAAATCAGTAATTCTCTTCTCTGAAGAATTATTAACTTGGTTAAACATATTAATAAAAATTGCAGATAATTCATTCATCTTTTCTTTTACAAATTGTAATTCTTTTTCATCTTTTATATTTTTACTAATATCTTCAATAATTTTATTATATTTTTCATCAAATTCAGACATGTAAAAACTTCCTTTCTACTATACTCTTTCCATATATTCGCCAGTTCTAGTATCTATTTTTATAGTATCTCCTATATTAACAAATAATGGAACATTTATTGTATATCCGTTTTCTAATGTTGCTGGTTTTCCAGATGTTGTTGTTGTATTTCCAGCAAATCCTGGTTCTGTATATGTAACTTGTAATTCTACGAACATTGGAGGTTCTACTGCAAAAACATTTCCTTTAAAAGATAATATTTTTACATTCATATTTTCTTTTATAAATTTCAAGGCATCTCCTAATTGTTCTTTATTTAAAGGCATTTGTTCATATGTTTCGTTATCCATAAAGTAATATAAATTTTCATCATTATATAAATATTGCATTTCTCTTTTTTCTATTTCTGCTCCAGGATATTTTTCTGATGGATTAAATGTTTTTTCTAATACAGCTCCTGTTATTACATTTTTTAATTTTGTTCTAACAAATGCTGCTCCTTTACCTGGTTTTACGTGTTGAAATTCTACTACTTTATATACATTTCCGTCCATTTCAAATGTTGTTCCATTTCTAAAATCTCCTGCCATATATACTTCTGCCATTATTATTTCCCCTTTCAAAAAAATTATTTATTTATTCACATTTTTATATAATACACCATTTTGGTTAAAAAATCAATAGTTTTGGGCAAATTGTGGTAAAAGAAAAGACATTTAATAATAAATGTCTATCTTTTCTCACTATTTTAGTTATCTATGCATTTTTTAAACTTTATCTACTATAATAATTTCTCTTCTAGATTTTGTTAAACATTCACATGCATATCTAGTAATTAATATTGTATCTTCTATTCTTATTCCAAATCTATTTGGTATATATATTCCTGGTTCATTTGTAACTACCATATTTTCTTTTAAATTTATATCAATTCTACTATTTATATATGGTATTTCATGAATATCTAATCCAACACCATGACCTAAACTATGGACTAAATCATATCCATTTAATTTAAAATCATTTTCAACTATTTTAGAAAAAGTTCTTATATTTGCTCCTTCTTTCATACTCTCTGTTGTTTGTAACTGATTTTTTAATACTAAATTATATACTGGTTTTATATATTCTGGAACATATCCTGCAAATATAGTTCTTGTCATATCAGAACAATATCCTTTATACTTGCATCCAAAATCTATTGTAATTGGATCTCCCGCTTCTATTTTTTTATCTGTAGGCACTGCATGTGGCATAGAAGAATTTCTTCCTGATGCAACTATCGAATCAAAAGAGAGTCCATCTGCACCATTTAACTTAAAAAATCTTTCTATTTCTAAAGCCACTTCTTTTTCTGTCATTCCTATTTTTATAAATTCTTTTAAATGATCAAAACAATCATCTGTAATACTACATGCTTTTCTTAAATTTCTTATTTCTTCTTCGTCTTTAATCATTCTCTGCTTTTCTATAATACTTTCTGTTTCCTCGAAATTATTAATCTTATATTTGTGAATATATTCTTTATATTCTGCATATGTTATATAATTTTCTTCAAATCCTACATTTTCACAATAATTAAAGAAATTTTCATAATCATCTTTACTAATATCTTTTATATTACAAACTATAATTTCATCATCTATTGTTACTGTACTATTTGCAACTTCAATATATCTGCCATCAGTTATAAATATATTTTCTTTTCTTGTTATTAATAAAACTCCTTCTGCATCTATATTAGTTAAATATTTTATATTAACTGGATTACTTACAATCATTCCTTGCATATCTAATAATCTTATTTTGTCTCTTAACCATTTTATCTTTGTATTCATAAAAACATCACCTACATTTTACTTTTTTATTAAACCTAATCCCCCAGTAACAACTCCGAAGTATAATATTAAATGGAACAAAAATAATTATAAAACTTGCTATTGCTATAAAAGGTCCAAATGGAATATATTCATTTGTCTTTTTCTTTTTTATTAGTAACAATACTATACTAAATATAGCTCCTATTAAAAATGATAAAATCGATATTGCAATTATGCTTCTCCATCCGAAAAAACAAACCTAAAGCTCCAATTAGTTTAACATCACCAAATCCCATTGCTTCTTTTCCTGATATTAAACTTCCTACAAATGTAATAAATAGAAAGATACCTACTCCAACTATCATTCCTAAAATACTATCTATTGCAACATTTAAATTAGATATTCCTTGTAAAAAAGCAAATATCAGCCCGAATTCAAACATTGTTAAAGTTAAACGATTTGGAATTATTTGTTTTTTATAATCTATTACTATTACAGACAAAAGCATTGGAGTTAAAATCATATATGAATATGTTTTTAAGTCTGCTAAACCATATGTATATAATATTCCTATATATATAATAGCAGTTATAAACATTAAAATATATTTAGGTATAAAATTTTTAAAGTACATTTTAAAAAATTCTTTTGAAATAACTTTTTTATACTCACTAAGTCTTATATTACACCAATCTGTTATTTGTCCTACTACTATTCCTATAAATCCAAAAAGGACATAGTATAATATATGTATATCATTTATGTACATTTTTAAATTCCTTTCTCATTTTTTTCTTGTTCACATTTTTTCAAATAATTTTTTATAATATGATTTTCAATTGGTCTTTTTATTCTTGTAATAAATATATCTTTTTCTTTAATAGGTTTTACTAAAATAGAAAACATCTTACATCTATTAGCTCCAATTATATCTGTCATAATTTGGTCTCCTACAGCTGCTATATTTTCTGACTTTAGTCCCAATTTTTTTCTTGCTTTAAAGAAGCCTACTTTTAGCGGCTTTTTTCCAAAATAAAAATATGGCACATCTATCTGTTTGGCAACACTACGTACTTTTTCTAACTTATTACTGTTAGAAAGTATACAAAATTTAATGCCTTCTTTTTTTAAATCTTGTACCCATTCTTTAGTTCCTTTTGGAAAAACTTTATAGTAATCTATCAAAGTATTGTCTACATCTAGTATTAAGCCTTTTATATTATTTTTTCTTAAATATTCTATTTTTATATCTTTTACACTATCAAAATAACCGATCAGGATAAAAAAGCATATAATCCTCCTATTTTTGCTTTAGTTTATATTACCAATATGTTTATTTTTTGTCAAGGTTTTATACATTATTAGCTATTTTCATTTATTCATATCACTATAATTATGATAAACTGCTTTTTTATGTAAATTGTTGTATAATATATATAGGTAAAATTTGAATAACTTGCATAAAAGGAAATTAGTATTACTGTTTTCTTTTACAAGTTTTGCCTACAGTCGCCCCTTGCTTTTTTAGTGGATATACCACAAAGTGAGGCTATTTGCAACACACCCATTTTTAGGAGGGAATTAAATGGATTTTCTCAAATTGAGTGCTGACAAGGTTTTAAAAATACATCTTTGGGAAAAAGAAATTCTTACCGGCAGCCCCCTGAAGAACCATCGTCGAGAAATTGATACATTTGTTAACATTTTAACTAAAACCTTAACAAATGTAAGAGTAACATCTCTTATTTCTAACGGTGCATCAGAAAACTTTGGCATGATTGCCAAAAGCATCAGATTGATTTTTGTTGGATTCGATGATGAAACAAATTATCCTGATTGCTATCTGCAGTATACTGCATTGGACGACTCAATCCATTTCTCCGGTTTTGACTATTCAAGTGGATTGTCACTTCGTAAAGAATGCACCACCATCCAGGAAACAAAAAGTATCGGCTATTTTTGCACTGGTATAAATGGAATTTTCACATCTCAAGTTACCAATGATCGTATTTCTGCTTTAGCTCAAAGCTTTGCAGAAAAAGGCTTCAAGGTAACAGTAGACATTGTAAACAACAAAGGAGAAACTCCACGTTACCTAGTACCCTACATGTGTGCAAAAAGATGCTTAATTACTATGGACAACCCTAGCTTCTAGTTTTCCTCTACTTTAGGCACAAAGGCAATTATTTAGAGTCCCCATTAGCTTTGCTGATTTGGCAATGAAAAGCTAAATATGGACTCTTATTTTATTTAACTTTAAATGTAAATTATAATTTTACCTTTATTTTATTATTTTTCTAATTATTATATCTAATTTTTACTAAATTTTAAAATTATTATTAAATTTTATAAAAAAATACAATTACTATATAACTTTATTTACAAAATCTATGACTTCCTATTGTTACTGTATGTGGTCTTGACCATATCCACTTGTTAGTTGCAGTATTTGGATTAAAATAATATATTGCTCCATATGAAGGATCCCATCCATTTAGCGCATCTTGAGCAGCCTTTTTGGCAGTACTATCTGGCGATAAATTAATCTGTCCATCTCTTACTACATCAAAAGCTCCAGTTTGATAAATGACACCTGCTATTGTATTTGGAAAAGAACTACTTTTTACTCTATTTAAAACAACTGCACCGAACAGCAACTTGTCCTGTATATGGTTCACCTCTCGATTCTCCATATATTAATCTGCTTAGTAAATTCACATCATTTGTATTTCCTGTATTACTCCCTCCACTTGTTATACTTGATGATGTATATATTCCCATAGCTTCTAATGTTTTTTTTCCTGCTATTCCATCTGCAGTCAATCCATTTTTTGATTGAAACCATTTTACTGCTGCTAAAGTTTTACTACCATATATTCCATCTACATTTCCACTATAGTATCCCCATCTTTTTAATTTTGTTTGTATTTGTCTTACTTCATCTCCTCTAGAACCATATTTAGATAAAGCTAAAACTTCATCATTTCTAAAAAATACATTATAACTAATAAAAATAAGAAATACAAATAATATAACAGCACTCATTTTTATCCTATTTTTTGTTTGCATATCTACTTTTTTTCGCATAAAAACTCCACCTCATTTATGACTATTTTTTCCTAAATACGGTGAATTTATACTTTAACTTTTTAAAATCTTTTTATTTTTCATATCATTAATACAATTTGTCAAATTTGTAATTTTATGTAAATAGTGATATAATATATATAGGTCAAATTTTAGGCCAAGTTTTGGTTTTCATTATTGAAACCATTGCCACACATTTATTAACTAAGACTCTTTATTTTGAGTCGCTACCAGAAAGGAAAAATCATATGAAAACAGTATTACACATCATTACCAGCCTTAAAAAAGTTGAGGAAAAAAATATTATAACTTCGGTTGTAATATCTCAAGATTCCACTTTTGGTCTTAAGCAAAAAATTAGTTTTACTTACCTCCCAAAAGGAAATAAGCATTTAGCACTTCAGTCAGGAGTAATTGATTTTCCAAAGATGTCAGCTGATGACTTTAACAAGTTAATACAAGCCTTTAATGAATACGTATTTTCTTCTTGGAAAATCACAAAATGGAGTGACCGTTATTGCAAGGCAATTACAGCAACTCGTCCTGGATATGAGCAGCTTTTTTATTGCTAAGTAAGAAATTTTCTTTCAAAAGGGACCCTTTCCACTATAGAGTTCGCAGAGCCTGCTAATTTCTATAAGTGGAACCTAAGGGTTCCTTACTTTTTTTGTAACATCTAATATTTTTCTATGCAAAATTATTAAGTAATCTATTATATAAATATATATGCATTATTCCTTATATATAAAAAAAACATCTAATTTAAAATTATATTTTCTAAATTAAGATGCTTTTTCTTTTTTTATTTAGAATATTCCAGATATTTTACCATCTTCATTAATTTTCATATTCTCCGATGCTGGAACTTTTGGAAGTCCAGGCATTGTCATAATATTTCCTGCCATAACAACGATAAATTCTGCACCTGCTTTTAAATTTATATCTTTTACATTTATTGAAAAAGGTGCTTTACATTCTAAATTTTTTGAATCATCTGAAAATGAATATTGAGTTTTTGCAATACATATTGGTAAATTACTATATCCTAAATTTTCTATCATTTTTATACTATTTTGGGCTTCTTCTGATAATATTACTTTTTCTGCACCGTAAATCTTTTTACAAATCTTTTCTATTTTTTCTTCTATTTTTTCTTCTAAATTATATATATTAGAAAAATTGCTTTTTCCTTCATCACAAAGATTTACTACTTTTTTTGCTAAATCTACTGCTCCTTCTGAACCTTTTCCCCAAGATTCTACTAAACTCATTTGTATATTATTACTATTTAATTTTTCTTGTAAAAAATTGATTTCTTTTTCTGTATCATGATTATACTTATTTATTGCAACTATTGTTTGCATTCCAAATTTATTTTTTAAATTGTCTATATGTTTTAATAAATTTGAAATTCCCCTTTTTAAAGCCTGTATATCTTCTTTTTGAATATCTTCTTTTGGCATTCCTCCATGATATTTTAAAGCTTTTATTGTTGCTACACACACTACTACATCTGGATATTTTTTTAATTTTCTACATTTTATATCTAAAAATTTTTCTGCTCCTAAATCTGCACCAAATCCAGCTTCTGTAATTACATAATCTGAAAGTTTTAAAGATAATTTTGTAGCTATTATACTATTACATCCATGTGCAATATTGGCAAAAGGTCCTCCATGTATTATAGCTGGTGTATGTTCTAATGTTTGTACTAAATTTGGATTAAATGCATCTTTTAGTAAAATGGTTAATGCATCTTCTGCTTTTAACATTTTTACTGTAATTGGTTCTTTTTTACTATTATACCCAATTATTATATTACTAATCCTTCTTTTTAAATCTCCCAAATCTTCTGCTAAACAGAATATGGCCATTATTTCAGATGCTACAGAAATATCAAATCCATCTATTCTTGGTACAATCTTCTTTTCTCCAGATAATCCTGTTTCTACTTTTCTTAGTTGTCTATCATTTAAATCTACACATCTTTTCCATGTTACTTCTTTTATATCTAATTCATTTCCATAATATATATGATTATCTATTATTGCTGATAATAAATTATTTGCAGAAGTTATTGCATGAATATCACCATTAAAATGTAAATTTATATCTTCCATAGGTGCTACTTGTGCATATCCTCCTCCTGTTGCCCCACCTTTTATTCCAAAAACAGGACCTAGTGATGGTTCTCTTAAAGTAACAATTGTTTTTTTACCTATTTTGCTAAGAGCATCTGCTAAGCCTATAGAAATAGTTGTTTTTCCTTCACCTAGTGGTGTTGGATTTATTGCTGTAACCAATACTAGTTTTCCATCTTTTTTATTTTCATTTTTTTTATAAACACTAAATGGAATTTTAGCTTTATATTTTCCATAACATTCTATATCATCTTCTTGTAAATTTATTTTTGATGCAATTTCACTAATTGTTTTTAATTTTGTATTTCTTGCAATATCAACATCTTCCATAATAGTTTCTCCTTATAATTTATACTAGTAATCCTACAACAATTCCTATACTTGCTCCTACTATAACTTGTGTAGGTGTGTGTCCTAGCACCTCTACTAATTTTTCAGAAACTTCTACTCCTGTAAGTCCTGGTGTTTCTATAATTTTATTTAATATTTTAGCTTGTTTTCCTGCGGCTCTTCTAATTCCTGCGGCATCATACATAACCACAAATGCAAATATTAAAGCAAGTGCAAATATTGCACTATCTATTCCATAACTTTTTCCTATCATAGTTGCTAAACTTGTTACAACAGCAGAATGAGAACTTGGCATTCCACCGTGCTCCCATTATTCTTTTAAAATTAAATTTTTTTGTAGTGTATAAGTCATAAAATACTTTAAATAGCTGTATTGAAAACCATATGCAAAATGGTATTATTATATATTTATATTGTATAAAAAAATTCATTAATTTATCCCCTTTTTATCTATGCTTCTTCTGGAGTAAAGTTTTCTTCTTTTATGTCTTCTCCGTCCTCAATTAATATTGATATTCTTTTTTCTGCATTTTCCAATATTTCACTGCATTTTTTAGAAAGTTTCATTCCTTTTTCAAATTGCTTTACTGATTCATCTAAATTTAAATCTCCTTTTTCTAAGCTTTTTGCAATTAATTCTAACTCCTCCATAGCACTTTCAAAACTCATGTTTTCTTCTTCCATATTTTTTATAGTAGATTTTTTATAAAACTACTAAACCTCCTTTATTATTGTTGTATACTAAATTTTCCTGTAGTTACATCAACTGAATACCATGCAAGTGTTCCTGTTGTATTTGAATCGTTAACTGTAACTATGTATTTTCCAGATGCATCAATTCCCATTGTAACAAAATATATTCCATCAGTTGTTCCCCAATCTTTTTTTACAATATTTATTGCTTTTTCTTCATTACTAGCTCCACTTTCTTGCATAACTTCTGTTTTATCAGTGGTTTGTGTATTACTTTCTGTATTCTCATTTAGCTTATTTTCGACTTCATTTACTTCTTGTTTATTTTCAGTAGTATTATTTTCTATAACATTATTTTCTGTTTCATTTACTACATTTTCAGTAGCAGTATTTAAATTAATTTCCATGTTTTGACTAGTCTCATTTATAGCATTTCCTTCTTCTATTGTATTTTCGTTTTTGTTTATAATTTTATATCCAACTCCCAAAATCACTGCTATAACTACAATAAATAATACTATTAAAATAATATTTTTTACATTTTTATTCATATTTTCCTCCATTATAATATTTTAGCATTTGTATTTCCATCAGAAAATCTTATGTTTATTTCATCACCTTTTTTTAAATCTTTAGATGATTTAACAATACCATTATCCTTTTGTACTATAGAAAATCCTCTTGTTAATGTTTTTAAAGGACTTAGTGCATCTAGTTTAGATATTAGCTCTATTTCTTTTATCTTTTCTGATTTTAACTTATTAGTTATATATTCTTTAAGATTTCTAACTTGTTTATCTATTAAAATATATTTTTCATTAATTTGTTGCATTGGTTCTTTAAAAACTCTTAAAGACATACATTTTTCATATTTGAGTCTCATCATTTCTATTTTCTTTTTCAAAGCTAATTTATATCTTAATTTATAATCTAAAAGTTTTTTTTCTAACTCACCGAGTATCTGCAACAGATAGCTCAGCTGCTGCAGATGGAGTTGGTGCTCGTAAATCTGCAACAAAATCAGCTATTGTAAAGTCTGTTTCATGGCCTACACCTGAAATTACTGGTATTTCAGAATTATATATAGCTCTTGCTACTATTTCTTCATTAAACGGCCATAAATCTTCTAATGATCCACCACCTCTTGCTAGTATTATTACATCTGCAAGTTTTTTTTCATTTATTAATTCTATACCTTTTACAATTTTTTCCGCAGCACCTTTACCTTGAACTGGAACAGGTAATAATTTTAAATATACATTTGGATTTCTTCTTGTAGAAACATTTATAATATCTCTTATTACAGATCCTGTATTAGAAGTTAAAATCCCTATACTTTTTGGCATTAAAGGGATTTTCTTTTTATGACTTTTGTCAAATAAACCTTCTTGTTCTAGCTTTCTTTTTAGCTCTTCATATGCTTTATATAAGTCTCCTATTCCATCTTGTTTCATTGCTTTTACATATATTTGATATACTCCATCTCTTTCAAAAACAGAAACAGTTCCTAAAATCATTACTTTTGCTCCATCTTTTGGAACAAAATCAAGTTTTGTTGTATATGATTTAAACATTATACACTTTATTAATGATTTTTCATCTTTTAGTGTAAAATACATGTGTCCTGTATAGTGATGCTTAAAATTTGATATTTCGCCTTTTACTAATACATTATTTAGGTATTCATCACCATCTATTTTATTTTTTATATATAAATTTAAATCTGAAACTGTTATTGGATTATACTGCATTTATTTTCTCCTTTGCAAATTACATCATATTATTTTGCTTTATTATACTTGCAAGTACACCATTAACAAACATTGGTGAACTTTCTTCTCCATAAGATTTTGCAAGTTCCACAACCTCGTTTACTACTATTTTATAAGGTAAATCTCTATAAAGCATTTCACATATTGCAAGCTTTAATAAAGTAATATTTACTTTTGATATTCTATTAATATTCCATCCTGATTTTAAATTGTTAGATATTAATTTTTCTATTTCTTCTTTATTATTATTTACTTGCTTAACTATTTCCCTCATGTATTCTTTAGTTTTTTTATCTTCTATTTCATTAGCTTTACAAAATAGCTCAAATTGTTCTTCATTGTATTCTTTTTGCATTTCTAGACTATATAACAATTTAAATGCTAATTCTCTTGAAGCAGACTTATTCATATATATTTACCTTTCTATTTTTTATTCTTTTATTATATTATTTATTTGCTCTACATTTTTTATTTTTATATTTACTTCTTTTATGTCTAAATCAGATGTCTTTTTAACAGCTTGTTTTATTCTTGCTTGCATATTATCTGATAGTTCTCTTATTATTGCATTTTCTTTTACTTGTAAACTAACATCAACAATAATTTCATTTTCCTTGTTAAGTTTTACTTTTGTTGTAAATTCTTGAACATTACTAAAACCTTTTATTGTATTATTTACAAGATTTTCTATTGAAGATTTTGTAATTATAAGCTTTCCTTCTTCATTTTTTAGTAAAATATTATCTTTGTATATATCACTTTTTTTACTTCCAAAAAATATACATTTTAAAGACAATAATATAAATATTATTGATACTACAAGTACAGTAGTTGAAATGTAATGATATTCCAACATATTTTCTAATATATTTATAATACTATCTAGCTGTAACCAATTAAATATTAAAAGACAACAAACTACTGATAATATTAACACTATAATAGAATATATAATTAAAGCTATTTTTTCTATTATCTTCATATTTATTACCTCATATTATAAAATTATTATATTGCGAGCACTCTTTTTTGTACTCGCAATACTTATATATTATTCTTGTGTTTCTTCTTTTTTTTCTGTTAATGCATTACTTGTATTAACACCTTGAACGTGTACATTAACTTCTGATACAGTAAGACCTGTCATTGTTTCTACTGCTTTTTTTACTTTGTTTTGTATTTCAAATGCAACATCTGGTATTCTTGTACCATATTCAACTATTATATTAACATCTATTTTAGTTGTTTTTTCATTAATTTCTACTTTTATTCCTTTTGCTAGGTTTTTCTTTCCACTTAATACTTCTGAAATTCCACCTGCAAATCCACCAGACATTTCATATACACCTTGTACTTCAGATACTGCTACTCCTGCAATAACAGCAACAACATCGTCAGCAATTTTTATATTACTATTTTCTAAAGCTATTTCTTCTTCTCCTGCTTGTACCTCTTTTACTTCTTCATTTTCCATAACATAAAACCTCCTATTTCAATTTTTATTTTTATATTATTAACATACTATAAGTATACCAATTTCTCTAAAATTTTACAACTATATTTAATAAATTTAAACAATTTATTATTTTGCTAAAAAAGCAGGATAATTTAACATTTTTTAAGACGTTATTGAAAGAACTCATCTTAAAAACATTTTAAATTTCCTGCTATTTTTTACTTTCTTCCGCCTAATATATATCTATAGACTATATTGTCATATATAATTGTAAATTCTCCTTCTTCTCCTTCTACAGTTTCATAAAATAATATAGGCATTCTTATTTCTTCTTCTATGTCTAATAACTGATCAAAGTTTTTAACATCAATCACTCTCATATTTCCTGTTTCTGTTGGTGTTACTATTTCTGCAACAATATCACCATAATTTTTAAGTATTCTATTTAATGCCACTTCATAATCTGTTCTTCTATCTGCTGAAATTATTTTTCTAATTATATTTAATATTCCAAAAGCTGATATTGCAAATAGTATAATTCCTATTGTTAATAATACTATATTTGATTTTTTTACATTTGTTTCATCAACTACTTGCCCTTTACTCGTTGGTTCATAATCTTGTGTTACTGTGAATACTTGTCCGTTTAAGTCCATTTTTAAATTCACAACAGAATTATCCTTCTCTACTTTTTCACTATTTTTAACATCTATTTCTGAATTTGTAATTAACTTTACATCTAGATATGCTTTTATTGGTAATCCAAATTGTTCTTTAAATTTTTTCACTTCTGTATTATAAGCATTAAAATCAATTTTTACATTTTCGTTAATATTTATTTGATTAGAATCTGTTTCTATATTTTTGGGTTCTACTAAAGTATATTCTTTAGACCATATATTGGTTCCTCCGTGAAGATCCTGTTACATAATACTCTACATTTAAATCTGCAACAATTTTATATGTGCATTTAGCTACAGATGGTTTAGATATATTATAATTATATCTAAAGTTTGCATCAATATAATTAACTAAATCTGTAATATATGTTGCATTCATTCCCATATATTCTTGGTTTATAAATTCATTTTTCTTTAAATATACTTTATAATCACTATTTCTAGTTATATTATATGCATATAACATTTTCAAATCATCTTTAGGTGTAGAAAATGATTTTACTATGCAAATAAAAGAAATAAATAATGTAACAAAAAATATACATGCCAATTTTAAATTATTTTTTACATTATTATTTTTATCCATTTAAACACCCACCTTTTCTTATGTTTCTATTATAGCTTTTCTTTTAAAGAAAAACTCGCTAAACCATACAGAAGGATATCCAACATATGGTATTTTAAATTTCACAATTCCTAACATTTGATCTTGTTCTACTTTCTTTATATCTGGAGCATCATTATTATCTCCTTGTGTTGTAACTATTAAAATTCCTTTATTTTCTTCTATATTAATTATTCTATGAATAACAACACTTTCTTCTAACTGATATTGCAAAATATCTCCTACTTTTATATTTTTGATATCATCTTTATTTAATTTTTTTACAACTACTACATAACCTCTTCTAAACTCTGGAACCATACTATTTGACATTACAGCAACAGGTTTATATGGAAGTAGTCCTGCTATAAACACTACAAAGAATATTACTAAAACAATTACAAATACAGAATTTTTAGGATTAATTTTCTTTTTTTGCCATCTTGTTAACCTATTTACTTTAATTGTGTGCTCATAATTTATAAACACAAATAATATAAGAGATACAAGTACTTCAAGCATTGCTGAAAAGAACCAATCCACATCCGGAAATATTGGAAGAAGCACTGTTAGTAACGCTACTGGCATTCTATATGCATATATTAATAAATGTCCACCTGTTTTAGCAAGATACGTACAAATTATAGAAGTAGCAATTCCTGGAATTATTTTTGCTGCAATAAATTTAAATATAGTTTCTCCATTTTCAAAATTTGCCAAAAAATTGCTATAATCTAATCCAATTATAAAGAATATAATTGTTATAAAAATATAATTTTTAATATTATTTGCACTATTTACTAATTTATTTCTTACATATTCTTGTAAAAGTAATGTTCCTACTATAAAAATAATATTTTTAATTACTGTTCCCAAAGTCCTAGAATATGGACTAGATGTATATCCAAAAATCAATCCTAATGAAAAATAAATAATATAGTATAATATTATAATTATTAAAGTAGTTTTTATTTTATCATTTTTTCCTTTAAACCTTGAATGTTCATTTTCTACTGGTACAGATAGTATGAATAACACTATCCATATCATTAAATTAATTATTCTTGTATATTCATGAAAATAGTTTGGTACTATAAAAATAGTTAATATAGAAGAGCCTATTAATATAACAGATATTATAATTAAATACGTAATAATATTTATATTTCCTTTATTCATAATTTCTCCTATAATAATTAATCCTTATTCTATATTATTTTGTTCTACTGTCACTAAATTTTCAGTTGTATTTTCTATTGTTGTATTTTTCTCTGAACTACTATCTGTAATACTGTTTTCTATCGTTTTATTTTTTGTTTTATTTTCAACTGTAGTATTTTCTTGAATGGTATTTTCCTCTTCTATCGTATTATTTGAAATTTCTGATGTATTATTTTCATCTGCTACACTATTGCTGTTTGTATTATTTTCATCGCTTTCTTTATTTTCTGATAATGTATCATCAGATTTTTCTCTTAGTTCAGATGTAATAAGTTTATTATTTAATACTAAATTTTTTATTACAATATCACTAACAATTACATTAAATGATAACTGAATTTGTACATCTTTTATGGCTCCCTTTGCCCATGGATTTGACCATTCTGCATCTGATTTTTTTACTTCTATTGTTACTTTTTTTCCATCTATAGTAGTAACTGGAGAACTCACATATTGGTTAACATGAGCTGTTGCACTTGTCAATTCTTCTTCAAGTTCAAAACTTAATTTCCAATCGTCATAATCGTCATCATTGTTAGTAATAACTATGGATATAATGCATCCCCCTCCCCAGTTATTCACTGTTTTTAGTGTTGCAACACTAAGTCCGTGGTTCTACTGGAGTATCTGGATCTACTACATTCAAGCTTGCTTTTCCTTGTATTTCTAAGGGTGTTTCAAGTAAAGCATAACCTGTTCCAATTAAAATAAAGATACAAATAAATATAAAAATAGAACCATTTCTTAATAACATATACTCTTTAGTATTTCTTGAATTTCTTCTTTTTTTCATATTACCTCCAAAGAAAAAAATTCTATTTAATATAAGTAAAAAAGCCAAGATATTATCATTCTTAGCTATTTTACTTAACTTTTATTAATCAGCTTGTACATAGTTTAATGTAATTGTTGCTGTTTTTGTTTTTGTGTTTGGTATCTCTGTTGCTTGTTTGTCCCAAGTTACAGTAACAGTATAATCTTTTGTACTTTTTGAACCTAATGAATCATTTGCCTGTGCATCTATTGTATATGTTATTCCTGTTGGCTCTGCTGCATTTGCTGTATCTACTCCAGTAACTTCTTGTAATTTTGCTGCTATAGTTCCACCATTTTCTACTGTAACTGTATATGTTGCACTAGCTCCTGGATATGCTAAATCTACATCAAATGTTGCAGATGTTGCTGTAAAAGATGGTTGTGTTTTATCTTGCGCACCTGTAGTAGCATTGCCAGCTGAAGCTGTTATATTTTTAATATGAACATCCCATTCTGTTGTAATGTTGGCTGTTCCATTTATAACTAATTGTTGAGATAATGCCGCATATCCTATTGCCATTCCTACAACAGCAATTAATAATATTACTAATAATAAATTTTTGTTTTTTGTTTTCATAAAAGTTTCCTCCTACATATTAATATATTAACCATATAATAACATATAATTCAAAAAAAACAATTATGTTATAAAAAATATAACATAATTGTAATTTTTTTGTAATATTATTGTAATACTGTTCCTATATCAATACTGTTGCCTCTCAAAAAATCATTTATATTCATTTTTTTCGCATTTTCGCCTTGAATTTCTAAAACATTTACATACCCATTTTTAGCTTTTATTATTAATCCATTTTTCGGATCAGATAATATTACTGTACCATATGTAATATCGTCTAATTTTTGCTTACACTCTTTTAAACTTTCATATTTTTCTAACAGTTCTTGTTCTGTTAATACATCTACTTTCCAAAATTTTATTTTTTTATTTTCTATATATGTATAAGCTCCAATTATTGGATTTAACCCTCTTACTAAATTTTTTATTTCTACAGCTTCTTTATTTTTCCAATCTATTTTTCCAATTTCCTTTGAAAGCATTGGTGCTAATGAAAAATCACTTCCTTGCTTTTGTCTTGTTATAGAAGATTTTTCTATTTTTTCTAAAGTTTCTACTAATAACTTTCCACCTAAAATAGATAATCTATCCCATAATTCTCCTGTTGTTTCATCATTTCCTATAGCGACTTCTTGTTTTAAAAGAATATCTCCTGTATCCATTCCTTTATCCATGTACATTGTTGTAACTCCTGTTACCTTTTCTCCATTTATTACTGCCCATTGTATTGGTGCTGCGCCTCTATATTTAGGAAGTAATGATCCATGTACATTTATACAACCATATTTGGGTATTTCTAATAATTCTTCTGGTAAAATCTTTCCATATGCAACAACACATATAACATCTGGATTTAATTTTTTCATTTCTTCTATAAATTCTGGATTATTTCTCACTTTTGTAGGTTGATATATTTTTAAATTTTTCTCTAAAGCAAATTCTTTTACAGGAGAAAACATCATTTTCATTCCTCTGCCTTTTGGTTTATCCTGATTTGTAACAACTCCTACTATATTATATTTTTTTTCATATAAACATTTTAAGGATTCTTTTGCAAAATCTGGTGTTCCCATAAATACAATATTTAGCATTTAGTTATTTCATGATTATATTAAAAATCATGATCTCCTTTCTCTTATTTATTTTTCTGGTTCTATTACTTGTAATGTTCCTGGTATTATTTTATCTACAAATAATATTCCATTTAAGTGATCTATTTCATGTGATAAAGCTTGAGCTAGCAAACCTTTTGCTGATATTTTTACTGTTTTTCCATTTTCATTTAATGCTTTTACAGTAACTTCTTCTGGTCTAATAATTTTAGCAAATTTGTTAGGAAAGCTTAAACATCCTTCTTCCACTTCTTGAGTTCCTTTTTCTTTAATAATTTCTGGATTAACTAATTTTATAGGTCCTTTATCATCATATAGATCTATTACTATTAATCTTTTTAACAATCCAATTTGTGGTGCTGCTAACCCAACACCATTATATTTATGCATAGTTTCGACCATATCTTCTAATATTTCTCTTATTTTATCATCTACAACTTCTACTTCTCTAGATTTTTTTCTTAAGATTTCATCTCCATCTTCTCTTATATTTCTAATTGCCATATATTTTTTCACTCCTTACTACAACATATTATTTGGATTTAAGTCTATTATAATTTTACTTGAATCCTTTTTCTTCATTTTATTGAATTCATCAATTGTTTCATTTATTAATTCTATTATATCATCTCCAAATTTGCATTTAATTATTATTCTCCATCTAAATTTATTTTTTATTTTTTCAATTGGTGATGGTACTGGTTTATATAATAGAATTTTTGCATTTTCATTTATAATTTTCTGTTTTAAAAACTCATGTAATAAATTTGCAATTTTTTGAACTTCTATCTCATCTTCTGAAGTAACACCTAGCATTATTATATCACAAAATGGAGGATATTTCAAACTTTTCCTCAACATAATCTCTGTGTTAAAAAACAATTTATAATCCTGTTTTTTAGCATATTCTATGCTGAAGTTATCTGGATTATATGTTTGAATAATAACTCTTCCTTCTTGTTCTCTTCCTGCTCTTCCGTGCCACTTGTGTTAATATTTGAAATGTTTTTTCTTGTGCTCTATAATCATCTAAATTTAGATTACTGTCTGCTGCTATAACTCCAACTAAAGTAACATTTGGAAAGTGGTGTCCTTTTACAACCATCTGAGTTCCTATTAATATATCTAAATTATCATTTTTAAATGTATTTAAAATTTGTTCATGTGAATTTTTTTTACTTACCGTGTCTATATCCATTCTTATAGTTTTAGCTTCAGGAAAAAGTTTTTTTATTTCCATTTCTAATTTTTGAGTTCCTGTTCCAAAATATCTTATATTAGTACTTTTACATTCTGGGCATATTTTTATAGCATTAGTTTCATATCCACAATAATGACATTTTAACTTATTTTCTCTATAATGATATGTTAATGTTACATTACAATTCTTACACTTTGCTGTATATCCACAGTCTCTACACATTATAAATGTTGAAAATCCTCTCCTATTTAAAAATAAAATAGTTTGCTTTTTATCTTTTAAATTTTTCTCTATTTCTGAAAATAATTTAGTACTTATCATACTTCTATTTCCATTTGCAAGTTCTTCTCTTAAATCTACAATTTCAACATTCGGTAGACTTGCTTTGTTCGCTCTTTTAGTTAATTCAAGTAAAACAATTTCGTTATTTATAGCTTTATAATACGTATTAATATCTGGTGTAGCACTTCCTAAAATCAATGGTATTCTATTTTTCTTAGCCAATACCTCTGCAATTTCTTTTGCATTATATCTTGGGGTCATTTCAGATTTATATGAAGAATCATGTTCTTCATCAATAATTATTATTCCTAAATTTTTAACTGGAGCAAATATTGCAGAACGTGCTCCTATTATAATTTTTGCTTTACCAGATTTAATTTTTTGCCACTGATCATATCTTTCTCCTATTGATAATTTACTATGCAAAACCGCTATTTTTTCCTCCCCAAATCTTGCAATAAATCTATCTACTGTTTGTGGAGTTAATGATATTTCCGGTACAAGCATTATACTTGTTTTTTCTTCTTTTATTACTTTTTCAATTAATTGTAAATACACTTCTGTTTTTCCGAGATCCTGTTACTCCAAAAAGTAAAAAACTTGAATATATCCCCATATCTATACACTCTGAAATTTCTTCATAAGCTTTTGATTGTTCATCTGTTAAATTCAAATCTTTACTTGCATTAACAACTTTATGAATAAATGGATTTCTTTCCACTTGCTTTTCTATAATTTCTATATACCCATTTTTTTCCAACGTTTTTATTATACTTCTTGTTGTATCTGTAAATAATTCTAAATCTTGAACTAGAGTTTCACCATTATTTATTAAAAATTTCAAAATTCTAATTTGCTTTTCTGATTTTATTTTTTTAAATTCAATTGCTTCTTCTATTTCTATATCTTCTACTTTTAAATTTGCATAATTTGCTGTTTTTTCTTTTACTCTATTTGTAATTATTTTAGTTGTTGTTCCTGGTGGCAACATTAATTTTATACAATCTGATATATTGCAAAAATATCTTTTAGCCATCCATTTAGCAAGTTTTATTTCTTCTTCTCCTATATATTCATTGTTTTCTACTTTTTCTATATCTTTTACTTTAAATTCAGAAGAATCTTTTATTCCTATAACAAATCCTTCTTCTAATTTTTTTATATTCCCAAATTTAACAAACACTCTTGATCCTATTTTCACTTTGTTTTGTAATTCATATGGAATATTATAATCAAATGTTTTATTTAAGTTTTTTACATTACTATTTATTATTATCTCTGCAATCATAGTATTCTCCTAGTTTTTTATCACTCTTTTATATTACTATATAAGAAAACAAATAGCAAGAACAAAAATTCTTGCTATTTGTTTTTTAAAACTCAGTTTCTCCAATGTTATATTCTTGATTTATTATTGTCATAATTATATTTACTGTTTTTTCTAAATTATTATTTTTTATAACATAATCGTATAGATCTATTTTTGATTCTTCATAATCGAAACGATTTAATCTAAGCATTATTTCTTTTGGAGATGGTTTATCTATTCTGTTTTCTAATCTTTTTCTTAACTCTTCTTTTGGAACTCTTAGGAAAATTGTAATTACTTTAACATCATTTTTTAACAATTTTATTAAATTTTCTGTTCCATTTACATCCATATCTTTTACAATAATTTTTCCACTTTTTATTTTTTCATTCATTAATTTTTTTGATGTACCATAATAACGCTCATGATGAACATCGTATTCATATAATTCTCCTGCTTCTATCATTCTTTCAAATTCTTCAGTTTCAACAAAATGATATATTTGACCTTCTACTTCTCCTATTCTTGGTGCTCTGTCTGTAAAAGATGGTAATGATTCTACATTTTCCATTCTTTTAATTAATTCTTTTTTTATTGTATCTTTTCCTGCACCAGACACTCCAGATAATAATACTAGCATACTTTCACCTTACCTTCTGCAATTTCGTCAGCAGCTAAAGTTACTGGTGATTCGTCATCTTCATCTGTTAGTATTTCACTACCTGTAGCAATTTGTCTTGCTCTTTTTGATGTTGCAATAACTAATCTAAAACGATTATCTACTTTTGTTAGTAATTCACTTACTGTTGGTTTTACCATCATTTTAACATTCCTCCTCTTTTTTATTACTTTTATTTTCACTTAATTTTCCAAATTTCCAAAATATTTTTATTATTCTTCCACTATATCATCTTTGTCAAGTCTTCCTGCAACAGTTTCTGGCTGAACAGCAGATAGTATAACATGACCTGAATCCATAATTATAACTGCTCTTGTTCTTCTTCCATATGTTGCATCAACTGCCATTCCTTTATCTTTTGCATCTTGCACAATCCTTTTTATTGGTGCAGATTCTGGACTAACTATTGAAATAATTCTATTTGCAGAAACAATATTTCCAAATCCAATATTAATTAATTGCATAACATACACATCCCTTCATATATTACTCAATATTTTGTATTTGTTCTCTTATATTTTCTAATTCTGTTTTTATATCTATTACTAAATTAGTAATTTCTAGTTTCACAGATTTAGATCCTATTGTATTTGTCTCTCTGTTCATTTCTTGAATAATAAAATCCAATTTTTTCCCAATTCCACCGTGTATTTAATTCTATTAAATCTCTAAATTGCTTTATATGGCTTCTTAATCTCGTTAATTCTTCTTCAATAGAACATTTATCTGAATATATTACTGTCTCTTGTGCAATTCTTGTTTCATCAATTATATCTGTATGTAATAATTCTTGTATTCTTTCCCTTAATTTTACTACATATTCTTCAATAAGTCCAGTAGAAAACGTAAATATATTGTTAACCATATCTTCTATACTATTAATTCTTATTTCCAAATCTTGTTTTATTTTATTTCCTTCTTTTACTTTCATGCTATTTAAGTTATCTATTGCTTCATTTAAGCATATTAACAATTCTTTTTTTATTTCTTCCTCGTTTTTCTCGTTTTGCTTAATTTCTAATACATCTGGAAACTTACTAATATCTACAACTTCTATATGGTCATTTATATTTTCTTTAATTGCTAATTCCTTTAATTCTTTTATATATATTTTTGCAAGTTCATTATTAATAGTAATAATTTTATCATTGCTATTAAAATCGATGAAAGTAATACTTACATCTAATTTTCCTCTTATTATGAATTTTGATATTTCTTTTCTTATGTCTTCTTCAAGATAACTAATACTTTTAGGTAATTTTACACTAATATCGTTATATCTATGATTAACACTTCTTATTTCAATATTATATTCTCTACCATTTACTACATTTTTACTTCTTCCAAAACCTGTCATACTTCTCATTTTATTATACCTCTTCTTCTATAGTTTCACTTAATTCACTATTTTCTTTATAATATGACTTCTTCATTTTTAAAAATACTATTATAGATTTAATAATATAATATACTATTGTTATACCAGCCATTATTAATACTGTTTTCATAAATATTATGTCATTCATTATACACACGTATAATAAACCTATGTTGCTAATTGCTAAAACTAATATTTCTATACCAAATACTCCTAGAGATTTATTTTCTCTTTTATATGCATTTTCAAATAATATTATAGAAAATATAAGTATTGCCACACTGAACACTTTTAAATCTGTTATAAAAACTTCTCTTGTTATATTTTTATGTCCTAATATTATAAATATAAAAAATAATATTATTATACTTCCTACAAATATGTTTGAAATTACTTTTAAAAATATTTTCTTTTGAATTTCTTCTGGTAATTTTCTTTTTCTTTCTTTTTTTATTACTTCCCCAATTTCTTTTATATCTTTTACTTCTTCTATTTGCTTACCTTTTTCTTCACTATTTTCTTGGTTTTCTACTAATTTATTATTCGTAATTTCCTTTTTTATATTTTTTTCTATTTTAGTTTGTTCTTTACTTTTATTACTACTTTTCTTTTTATTTTTGGTTTTTACAGCTTTTACTTCATCTTTAATTTTGGTTACTTCCAAGTTTGACTTGCTTACCTTATCGTCATTTTTTAGTTCTTCCTTTTTGTTATCATTTTCTTCAGTACTTTTTCTACTTGTTTTTGATTTATTTTTACTACTAGTTTTATTATCTTCTATTTTACTTACATTTTTAACTTTCACTGTATTGCTTTTTTTTAGCTCATTACTACTCTTTTTTATTTTTTCACTATTTTTATTTTCTATTTTTTCATCTTTTCTAGAAACATCTTTTTTTGTAGCCTTAACTTTCTTATTCACTGACTCTTTTTTTTCGTTTTCTATTTCTTTATTTGCTGTTGAATTTTCTTTTACCTTTTCTAAATTTTCTTTTAACTTTGTTTCTTGTTCATTTTTTGTTTTCTTTTTTGTACTTATATTTTTTTCTTTTTGATTTGTTGTTTTTTCTTTTTTCATATTGTTTTGTTGTTTTACTTCTGTACTTTTTAAAGCTTTATTTCCTTCTATCTCAGTCTTTTTCTCTTTTCTATTTTCCATAATACTCTCCTTAATTATTTTCAAGTTCATATAATATTATACTTGTCATAACAAGTGCTACTGTTTCTGTTCTTAAAATTCTTTTTCCTAAAGTAATAATTTTACATCCTATATTTGTTAAATTTTCTATTTCAGACTCTGCAAATCCTCCTTCTGGTCCTATCACCACAGCTATATTTATATTTTTTTTCACTTTTAATACTTCTTTTAACTTTATCAACTCATTTTTTAATGTATTTGATTCCTCTTTTTCATATGCAACTAATATACAATCATAATTTGATTCTTTTTTTTCTAAATCTTTTAAATTTATTATATTATTTACTTTTGGTATTATATCTCTTCTGCTTTGTTTTGCTGCAACTTCAGCAATTTTTTGCCATCTATTTATTTTTTTAGATTCATCTTTAGCATTAATTTTTACAATGCATCTTTCCATGTTAACAGGAGTGATTTCTTTTGCCCCAAGCTCAGTACTTTTTTGTATTATAAGTTCCATTTTATCCGCTTTTGGCAAACCTTGTAAAATATCAATATTAATATTAGATTCTGAACTTGACTCTATTTCTCTTTTTATTTTACATATCACTGAATTTTTATCTATTTTTTCAATTTCTGATTCATAGTTTTTTCCTGTATCTATGTTTGCTATATTTAAATTTTCTCCTATTTTACATCTTAATACATTTACTATGTGATTTACATCTTCATCAATTATTTCTATTTTATTATTTTTAATTTGATCATCCTTAACAAAAAATTTCGGCATTTTATTACTTCCTTTTTCTTATTTGCTACATTATATCACACTATTCTTTAAATAGGCAATTTTTCCAAATAAAAAAAAGAGGTTTATTTTATCCAAATAAACCTCTTTTTTTAACTGGTGGTTGTTCGTTCATAGTTAATGCAAGCTTTGTTAATAAATCTCTTTGTTCTTTGCTTAATCTCTTTGGCACCTGAACCAAAACAGTAAAAATAAAGTCGCCTTGATAATTTCCATTAACAGCTTTAAATCCTCTGTTTTTTATTGTAAATTTAGTTCCTGGTTGAGTTCCATCTGGAATTTTATATTTTACTTTACTTCCATCAACCATAGGTATTTCTAGGTCTGCTCCTAAAGTTGCTTGCGTAAAAGTAATTGGTATATCGCAAAAGACATTATTCCCATTTCTTGTAAATATACTATGTTTCTTTAATCTCATGCTTATGTATAAATCACCTTTTGGTCCACCTTTTGTACCTGGTTCTCCTTCTCCTCTAAGTACAATAGTTTGATCGTTATCTATACCTGCAGGAATTTTTACTTTTATTTTTGCTTGTTTTCTTACAGTTCCTTTTCCTCTGCAAGATTCGCATGGCTCTTTTATAACTTTTCCAGTTCCATGGCAATTACTACATGTTCTTGCTGTTTGCATTTGTCCTAATATTGTATTTTGTACTTGTTTTACCTGCCCTGTTCCACCACATACATTACAGTTTTCAACTACTGTTCCTGGTTTTGCACCAGTTCCATTACAACTAGAACAAATATCGTCTCTTGTAATATTAACTTCTTTTTCTACTCCTAAATAAGCTTCTTCAAAAGTAATATCCATATTATATTTTAAATCTGCACCCTTTTTAGGTCCATTATTAGCTCTTGAATTTCTAGAACCTCCAAATCCTCCTCCAAAGAAAGAAGAGAATATATCTCCTAAATCTCCAAAATCACTAAATCCATCAAATCCTGATGTAGAATATGAATAATATCCTCCTCCTGGATTTCCTCCAAATCCTTGTGGACCTGCATGTCCAAATTGATCATACATTCTTCTTTTTTGTGGATCAGATAAAGTTTCATATGCTTCATTTACTTCTTTAAATTTAATTTCAGCTTCTTTTTTATTATCTGGATTTGCATCAGGATGATATTTTTTAGCCATTTTTCTATATGCTTTTTTTAATTCTTCATCTGTAGCATTTTTATCTACTCCTAATACTTCATAATAATCTCTTTTTTCTGCCATTTTTTCCTCCATAACGAAAAATTGCCAATTGGGGACGGGGCTCTTTTGGCAATTTCTCTTATATTATGTGTTTATCTACTAAATTAGATTCATAAAATTGTTAAGATTTCCCGCCCTCTTATACAATTTTATTTATTTCCATCATCTTCTACTTTATAATCTGCATCATAAACATTTCCATTTTCATCTACTTTTGGTCCAGCTTCTGCTTCGTTAGCATTTGCAGCACCTTGTGCTCCTGCTGCTGCATTTTGATTATATAACTTTTCAGATATTGAATAAAATACTGTTGTTAATTTTTCTGTTGCAGATTTTATTGCTTCTACATCAGATCCTTCTAATGCTTTTTTAACATTTGCAATTTCTGTTTCAGCTTTAGCTTTTTCTTCTCCGCTAATTTTATCTCCTAATTCTGAAATTGTTTTTTCACAATTGTATACTAAACTTTCTGCATTATTTCTTGCTTCAATTTCATCTTTTCTCTTTTTATCTTCTGCTGCATGAGCTTCTGCATCTTTAACAGCTTTGTCTATATCTTCATCTGTTAGATTTGTAGATGCTGTAATAGAAACTTGTTGACTATTACCTGTTGCCATATCTTTTGCAGATACATGTACTATACCATTTGCATCTATATCAAATGTTACTTCGATTTGTGGAACTCCTCTTGGTGCTGCTGGAATTCCTGAAAGTTGAAATCTTCCAAGTGTTTTATTGTATGCAGCCATTTCTCTTTCACCTTGTAATACGTGTACTTCTACACTTGTTTGTCCATCTGCTGCAGTAGAGAATATTTGTGATTTTTTAGTTGGTATTGTTGTATTTCTTTCTATTAATTTTGTAAATACTCCACCATATGTTTCAATACCTAATGAAAGTGGTGTTACATCTAACAATACTAAATCTTTAACATCTCCTGAAAGAACACCACCTTGAATTGCTGCACCTATTGCAACACATTCATCTGGGTTTATTCCTTTATCTGGTTCTTTTCCTGTTATTTTTTTAACTATTTCTTGTACTGCTGGAACTCTTGTAGATCCACCAACTAATAATACTTTGTGTAAATCATTTGCACTAACACCAGCATCTTTTAATGCTTGCATAACTGGTTTTTTAGTTTCTTCTAATAAATCACTAATTAATTCTTCAAATTTAGCTCTTGTTAAATTTACATCTAAATGTTTTGGTCCTGTGCTATCTGCTGTAATAAATGGTAAATTAATATTTGTTTGTTGCATTCCAGAAAGTTCTATTTTAGCTTTTTCTGCAGCTTCTTTTAATCTTTGCATTGCCATTTTATCTGTTTTTAAGTCAATACCATTTGATTTTTTAAATTCAGATACTAAATAATCTATAATTCTTTGATCAAAGTCATCTCCACCTAAATGGTTGTTACCACTTGTTGCTAAAACTTCAAATACACCATCACCAATATCTAGTATAGAAACATCAAATGTTCCTCCACCTAAATCATATATCATAATCTTTTGATCTTGATCTTCTTTATCCATACCAAAAGCAAGTGCTGCTGCTGTTGGTTCATTTATTATTCTTAAAACTTCTAGACCAGCTATTTTTCCTGCGTCTTTTGTTGCTTGTCTTTGACTATCTGTAAAATATGCAGGTACTGTGATAACTGCTTGAGTTACTTTTTGTCCTAAATAATTTTCTGCATCTTGTTTTAATTTTTGAAGAATCATAGCAGAAATTTCTTGTGGTGAAAATTCATCACCTTCAATTTTTACTTTCTCACTTGTTCCCATTTTTCTTTTTATTGATATTACAGTATTATCTGGATTTGTAACAGCTTGACGTTTAGCTATTTGTCCTACTAATCTTTCTCCATTTTTTGAAAATGCTACAACAGATGGTGTTGTTCTGTTTCCTTCTGCGTTAGGAATTACAACCGGCTCGCCACCTTCCATAACAGCTACACATGAGTTTGTTGTTCCTAAATCAATACCTATTATTTTTCCCATTATAAATTCCTCCTATATTTTTAAACTTTCAATTTTTATTTCTTTTGTAAAATTATATATAACGCAAAATATGCGTAATTTACTTTTAACATATTTTAAATTAATTTGCTACAACTACTAAAGAATGTCTAATTACTTTTCCGTCTATTATGTACCCTTTTCTGTATTCTTCTTTTATTTCTTTTTCCCCAAGATTTTCATCTACTACAGATCCTACTGCTTCATGTAACTCTGGATCAAAAGTTTTTCCAATTGTATTTATTTCTTTTACTCCATTTGCTGTTAAAACATCTTTAAATTGTTTTAATACCATTTCTACACCTTGTTTATAATTACTATCTTTTGTTTCTACTTTAACTGCTTTTTCTAAATTATCTATTACTGGTAATAATGATGTAAAAATGTCTGATACTAAAGAATTATACAATCCTTCTCTCTCTTTTGAACTTCTTTTTTTAAAATTATCAAATTCAGCCATTAATCTTTTTATTCTATCATCTTTTTCTTCAAGTTCCTTTTTTTGATTATCAATCAATTCTTTAATTTTTTTAACATCTTCGTTATCTTCTAACTTTTTTTCTTTCTTTTCTTCTTGCATTTAAATTCCTCACTTTCTTAATATCCGTTTAGTTTTTTACTAATATATTTCATAACAGAAATTACTTTTGAATAATCCATTCTTGTTGGTCCTATAATTCCTATTGTTCCTAAGTCTTTATTAGCTATTCTATGTTTAAATGTAACTATACTAAAATCTTTCAATTCACTATGTTCTGTTTCATTTCCAATATATACATTTATATCATTTGCAAGTCCTGCATCTAATATATCCAAAACTAATTCTTTTGTATCTAATACATTTATAAAATTTTTAGCCACCTCTAAACTTTTAAATTCTGGCAAGTCAAATGCTTTATTTGTTCCCTCTAAATAAATTTTAGCGTCTTCGTGAACAACTTTATTAATTTCTTGCATAACAGGTTTTATTACACTTAAACTATAATTCATTTCTGAAAAGATGTATTCTTCTAGTGGCTTATCTATTGAATCTAGTGGCTTTCCACGTAATTTATTATTAAATATAAAATTCAACATTTCTACTTGTTCATTTGTTATATCTTCATCGAATTTTATAATTGTTTCTTTTATAACTCCACTGTCTGTTAGTATAACAGCCATTAACATTCTTGTTCCTAATAATACAAATTTTATTTCTTCTATATTTTGTATTTTAGGTCCAATAGCAACTGTTGTATAATGTGTGATTTCTGATAAAGTGCTTGTAGCAATTTTTGTTAATTCTTCAATTTGGTTTACTTTTGTTTCTAATTTTGATTGAATGTATTTTATTTCTTCTAGACTAATATTATCATCTTTAATTAATTCATCTACATAAAATCTATATCCCTTAGCTGATGGTATACGTCCACTTGATGTATGTGGCTTATCTAAGAAACCAACTTTTTCAAGTTCTGCCATATCATTTCTAATTGTTGCACTACTAAAATCCAAACCATATTTATTTACTATACTTCCTGAGCTAACTGGCTCTGCAGTATTTATATATTCATCTACAATTGCTTGCAAAATTCTTTTTTTTCTATTATCTAACATGCCCTCACCTTCTTTTTAGCACTCTTTTGTCTTGACTGCTAAACTGCATATATATTATATCCAAAAAAAGGTATTGTCAATACCTTTTCTCTTAAATTTATGTGAATTTTATGTGAAAATTTTATTAATCCTTACTTTATACAAAAACTAACATAAACAAAATTATTGAAATTACATCCAAAAACACTAACAATAATTTTTCTTTCATTGACAATAGTGAAAGCATTTCAAATTCTACTTTTCCGTATACGGCTACATTTCCACTAGAATAATGACAATGATAATAAATTAATGCAAAAATTTGCTCTGTATAACCTTTCAAAACATATCTTAAATTTATTTTCTTGCTTCTATATTTTTTTAATCCCATGTATATATAATGTAAAAATATATTTTCATCATAGTCTTTCATGAAATAACCTCTATCATCTGTAAATTTTTCCTTAGTTTCTGTATTTGAGAAAATTCCTATTGTTTTTCCTCCTTTTTTACATAAATATAAACCAAAAATATATGCATTTACAGCTTTTATTTCATCATATATTTGAATACTACCTTGATAATTGCATTGATTTAAACTATCTGTTATCTTTTTATTCATTATATTATTATTATATCTTAAATTATTTTTCTCTGTTAAATATTTTTGAAATTCTATTTTATCTTCTGAATTTAAAGTTTCAATACTCACATTCAAATAACTATTATAATTTCCATCATACCCAGAAATAATTTTTATATTGATGTTTGGTAATTTTCCTTCTATTTCCACTTCTATTCCAAATTTTTTATAAAACCTTTTAATTTTTTCTTCATTTATACATTCACGATTTTTAAAACAAAAAAACACTCTTATTTCCTCTTTTCTATATTACGATCTTCTTATTATGATTTCAATTTATTTTAAATATGATAATTTTTCTTTATAAAAAAATTATATCATTATGAATTTTTCATTTCAATAAATTTTTTCATTGCACTTTAAATATTCTTTAGTACTTTTATGCTAAAAAATAATTTTATTATGAATTAATATTTTTTTATTTATATGTAGTCTATATTTTTTGCTATATATTAAATTTTACGAACTTTATTAAATATATTTTTTCTAAAAAAAAATAAATGTAAATACATTTTTCTTTGTATCTACATTTATTTTATTATTTAAACTTTTATATTTTAAACTTCTTCTATTTTTAATAAATTTGTTGTTTTAGCTCCGTTCTTTGGGAAACCTCCTGTTATTGCAATAATATCTCCTGATTGTATTCCCATTACTTCTTTTGCTTTTTCTTTAGCTATCGCTACTACTTCGTCTGTACTTTCTGAAGCTGGAACTATTGTTGGATATACTGCATAGTTAAGTGCTAATGAACGTGCAACTTTTTCTGAATTTGTAGCTGCTAAAATTAAACATCTTGGTTTTAAATTACTTATTCTTCTTGCTGTATCTCCACTTACAGTTGATGCAATTATTAATTTTATATCTAATACACTTGCCGCTTCTACAACACTATCAGCTATTGTTTCTGTAATGTCAACTTCTCTTTCTGAAGCGAATTTATAATCATAATCATAATATTCTTCTGTATCTCTACAGATTTCAGCCATATAACGAACAACTTCTACTGGGAATTTTCCAACAGTTGTTTCTCCTGAAAGCATTACTGCATCTGTACCGTCTAAAACAGCATTTGCAACATCTGAAACTTCTGCTCTAGTTGGTCTTGCACTTTTCTTCATAGATTCTAACATTTCTGTTGCAACTACAACAAATTTACCTTTTTCACGACATCTTTGGATCATTTCTTTTTGATATCTTGGTAATTGTTGCATTGGAACTTCTACACCTAAATCTCCACGTGCTACCATGATTCCGTCTGAAACATCTATTATAGAATCTAAGTTTTCAACACCTGTTGTACTTTCTATTTTAGATATTACTTTCATATCTTCTCTATTATATTCTTTTAAGATTTCTCTTGCAGCAAGTACATCTTCTTTGCAAGAAACAAATGATAATGCAATGTAGTCACCTTCATGTTCACATGCATAAATAATATCTTCTCTATCTACATCACTAATAAATGGTATATCTAATTTTACACCTGGTGCATTTAAACTCTTCTTGTTTCCTAAAACACCACCATTTATTATTTTACAAGTAACTCCATCTTCTTCTACAGATACTACTTCAATTTTCATTAATCCATTTTCTAATAAAACTATTGAACCAACTTTTAAGTTGTCTATAGCTTGTGGATGGTTTACAGAAATTCTTTCTTCATTTCCTAAAACTGTTTCTTTTACTAAACGAATTGTTTTTCCTTCTACTAATGTGATTTCATCATTTTCTAACATTCCGTTTCTGAATTCTGGACCTTTTGTATCATATAAAATAGCAATATTTTTCTTTGTCATTTCTCTTACTTTATGAACAGATTCTACAACAGCTTTTCTTTCTTCCATTGTTGCATGAGAAAAATTAATACGAGCCACATTCATTCCTACTTCTACCATTTTGCACATTACTTCTGGTGCTGTACTAGCAGGACCTATACTACAAATAATTTTTGTCTTTTTCATTATTTAACATCTCCTTTATTTTTTTAACATATCGACTATTATACTCACAATTTGACAAAAAATCAATATTTTACATAAAATTTTCAAAAAATCATTGTTTTTTATTGCTATTCATCTTAAAATATGTATCTGTATTTCCAAAAAGCTGTTTAATTTTTACTTAATCAAAAACTTTCTTAATATTCTATAAATTTTATTTATATTTTACTTATTTTTTACTTTACAAGTTTTTCTTATCTATTTTTTATTTAATCATTATTAATTAATATTCTAGCCATTTGAACACCTGAACAAGAAGCCATCATTAGTCCTCTTGTCATTCCTCCTCCATCTCCAATTGAATATAGATTTTTTACACTTGTTTCAAACTTATTATCTATAACAACTTGATTACTATAAAATTTAATTTCTGGCGCATATAATAAATTTTCTGGATTTGCAAATCCTTCTATTATTTTATCCATATCTCTTATAAAATGTAAAATATCCGTCATTGTTCTATAACCTATTGCAAATGTTATATCTCCTGGAACTGCAGATTTTAATGTTGGCTTAACAAAATTTGATTCAAGCTCTTTTTCCCATGTTCTTTTTCCTCTATAAATATCACCTAATCTTTGAACCAAAACATTTCCTGCACCAAGTTCATTTAAATTTTTTGCAACATTTCTTCCGTAATCTATTGGTTTATTAAATGGATATGTAAAATTATGTGATACTAATATTGCTAAATTTGTGTTAGTACTTTTTTTATCTTTATATGAATGACCATTAACTAAAGTTAAATTATTATCATACACTTCTGATGATACAAATCCACTTGGATTTTGACAAAAAGTTCTTACTTTATCCTTAAAAGGTCCTGGTTTTCCTATAAATTTTCCTTCATACATATATTTATTGATATCTTTCATTATTTCATCTGGTAATTCATATCTTATTCCTATGTCCACAATACCAGTTTTTGTATTTATATTATGTTTTATACACATATCAGATAACCAATTTGCGCCTTTTCTTCCAACCGCTAAAACTACTTTATTTGCATATAACTCTTCTTTTTCATTTTTAGTATTCTTTACTTTAATCCCTTCAATTTTATTTTCTTTTATTATTAAATCTTCAACTATCGTTTCAAATTTCATTTCTATATTATTTTCTTCTAGATAGTCTTCTATTTTTTTATATAATTCATGAGCTTTTTCTGTCCCTAAATGTCTGATTGGAATGTCTACTAACTGAATACCTTCTTTTCTTGCTTTATTTTTTATTTTATCTACTTCGTCTTTATATTTTGTTCCTTCTAGTTTTTTATCAGCTCCAAATTCAAGATATATTTTATCTGTATAGTCAATTAATTTTTTAGTTTCATTAACACCTATATATCTATGAAGATTTCCTCCAACATGAATATCTTCATCTTCTTTATTGTATAAAGATAATTTTCCATCTGAAAACGCTCCTGCTCCTGAGAAACCACTTGTTATATTACAAAAAGGCTTACACTTTGTACACTTTCCTAATTCTTCAATTGGACATTTTCTTTTTTCTACTCTTTTTCCTTGTTCTATCAAAAGAACTTTTTTGTCTTTTATATTTGTTTTTTGGATCATCTCATACGCAAAAAAAATTGAACTTGGCCCCATTCCTATAACAATAACATCATATTTACTATTCATAAAAATCCTCCTTTTTCCCAAAAAAATAGTAAGAGATATATTAATGAAATTTAGTTTTTATTTTTCATCAACCCCTTACTATAATTATTTTTTATTTTTTATTTCTAAACCAATTTTTAAAATAATCCCTTAATAAAACATCATTTTTCTTTTGTATATAAAAATACCCAATAATTGATGTAATTAATGCTCCTACTGCATCTACAAATAAATCTGTCATTGTATCTACTAATCCATCTTGGCCTAATTCTGGAAATCTAAATTTTTGCATATTAGTTCCTAAAATTCTATCTGCACTAAATTCAAAGAATTCCCAAAACACACCCATTGTAACTGCAAAACAAAAAGCAAACATTACAACAAAAAATGGACTTAGTTTTATACTATTACTATAACTCTTATTTAATAAATATACAAACATGAATCCAATAACTCCTAAAATAATTCCAGAAGTTGTGTGTAACATTGTATCCCACCAAGGTATTTTATCATAAAAATTTTTAATTTCACCTAAATATTGTGCCCCAAATATAAATAGTGTAATTATAATTTGTAAACTTCCAGGTAAATATACACCGAAACTTTTTTTCAAGTATACTTGGATAAAAAGTTAAAGCAATTGTAAGTATTGCTATAAATATTTGACTATAATCTTTTACAATTATACCTCTTGCAATAATCAAAACTAATAATAATCTTACAATATTTGTAATAACCATATTAATTTTTCTGTTTTTTTGTTCTTTTTCTTCTTCTGTAACTTTTTTTAAGGCTTTTTTTATTTTAATCACATCCTTATAGTACTTTTATTAACTCCCCCATATCTTTTCCTTGAACTTTTGGAATTTTTATAATTTCAAATTTAGATACTTTATCTCCAAATTTTATTTCTACAATATCTCCTAATTTCACTTCATAGCTTGGCTTTACTTGTTTTCCATTAACAAATACTCTTCCACTATCTGCTGCCTCATTTGCTACTGTTCTTCTTTTTATGACTCTTGCTATTTTTAAAAATTTATCTAATCTCATAAATTACTTCCTTTCAATAGTTTTTATATCACATTTATATTTTTTAGTAAATAGCTGTTCTTAGATTTTAGTATAATAAATTCTTCCATATTTACTAAAAGATTTTCCTATTTTTTTGACTTTTTATTTCCAAATATACTTATTTTACCCAATATATAATTTATATAGATATTATTTTTGTATTATTATGGGTTTTTATCATCTATTTTGTATTATTACATCATATGATTGTTATTTACTTTTTTATTAATATAGTTTAAAATATTATTACTAATTTGTAAGGGAGGTTATCCAAAATGCAGCATGCGCTAAAAGAGGAAGTCAAAGATGAACTCTGCGGAAAGTACATTGTTGTATCAAACCCATCTAATGAGTCTGATAAACTTTCCAAAGAAGAACTGCTTGACATCTTTTCTCTTCTTCTTGATCACACATTCGTTTACGAAAATGGATTCATTTATGTTTGTATCTAACACATATTTGTAGTCCCTGCCGCGTTACAATTATAGCGCAAAGTAAAGACATATTTTTTAAATATGTCTTTACTTTTTATATAATATTTTAAAGTTCTATTAATTTATTTAATTGCATAGAAAAAATATATGTATGCACGACTTCTCTTTTTAAGCTTGATTCTAATGCTTTTTTATATATTTCTAATTGCTTATTATATTTTTTTACTAGTTTATCTTCTTCCCCTTCTTTTATGTAGTCTGTTTTAAAATCTACTAATATTAATTCATTATTCTTATTTATATAATATAGATCTATTATTCCTTGTACTAATATAGTTTCGTCTGTATCTAGTTCAAATACATCTTTTGCTAAGATATTTATATAAAATGGTTTCTCTTTATTTATCTCTTTTGCACTTTTTAGTTCATTCCACAAACTTGATTTTGTATACTCATACAATTTATTTATTTGTATTGCTTCTTTTTCGTTTTCTGTTATTATATTTTTTGCACATAATCCATCTACCATTATTTGCAATTTTTCAATATTATATTCTTCTTTTTCATTCATTTTTTGAACACATAAATGCATTAAAGTTCCTTTTTTACTACTCGTAATTTTTTCTTCTTTATTTAAAAATTTGGGTTTATTAGTTAGCATTTTATATTCTTGTATGTTTTTTATTTCTACAGTTTCCTCTAAGCTCGATATATTTTCATTTTCCAATTCTTTTATTTTAGTAACAGATGTCTTAGTAGGTATTAATATAGAATCTATATATTCATATTTCCACTTAAGTTTTTTTATTATATCTTCATTATTAGTAGTTACTCTTTTCTTTAACTGGTCTAAAAAATCTTTTTGCTCATCTTCTTTCTCTTCTTTTTGTCCATGTTTTAATATTTCATTTTTCTTATGTATTTTAACTGAAAATATACTATCTGTTTTTTCTTTGTTATTTAAATATACAAGTTCTAACCAATCCAAATATGATTTATATTTCTTTATTAATAACGGATTAATTTTAGTTTTATTTTCTTTATCTTCATACATATTAAGCATTTTTTCTTTATCTTTTAAAGCTTTTTCTGCATCCTTTCTTAGTCCTGTTATTATTAACCTTTCTTTTGCCCTTGTTAGCGCAACATACAATATTCTCATTTCTTCTGATAAAGTTTCTTTATAAGAATTGATTCTTATAGCTTCTTTTGCTAGAGTATTATATTCTATTCTGTTTTCATAATTTATATATTTTGGACCTAATCCTATATCTTGGTGCATTAATATTGTATCGTTTAGATCTTGCATATTAAATCCTTTTCCTGTTCCTGCTAAAAATACAACTGGAAATTCTAATCCTTTACTTTTATGAATACTCATAATTCTTACAACATCTTCATTTTCGCCTATTAATTTAGCAGATGTCATATCGCCACTTGTAGTTTTTAATTTATCTATAAAGTTAATAAAATTAAATAAACCTTTAAAACTTGCTTTTTCATATTGCTTTGCTCTTTCAAAAAGCATCTTTAAATTTGCTCTTCTTAATTCTCCATTTGGCATTAATCCGAACATAATTATAATAATTAGTTTCCATATATATGTTCCAAATCAATTCATCTAGTGGCTTTTCATTAACTTTATTTTGCCAAGATTTTAATTCTTCTAAAAAATTTTCAATTTTTAATTTTAGGTTTTCCTCACACTGAATTCTTGCACTTATAAAAGCTTCATAAAAATTAGACTCTTTATTACATAATCTTATTTTTACTAATTCATCATCTGTAAATCCACCTATACTTGATCTTAAAACGCTAACAAAAGGAATGTCTTGTGTAGGATTATCTATTATTTTTAACACAGATAAAATAGTTTGTACTTCTATACTATCTAAAAATTCAGATGAAGTATCACTAAACACTGGTATATTTAATGCACTAATTTCTTTTTCATATATAGGTGCTAATGTTGATGTTGCTCTTAATAAAATTACAATATCTTTATATGTTATTTTCCTATATCCGATTTTTTTATCATATACAACATAATCAGGATTATTTAATAATTCATTAATCCTATTTGCTACATATTTTGCTTCTATAACACTATTTTCTAATATAGGTTCATCACTTTCATTTTTTTCTATGCTTTTACTACTATCATTTTCTTCTTCTTCATCTTCTTTAAGATCTATTATTTCTAAGTTTGTAATACCTGCATATACAGATTTTATATTTTCTGGCGGTTCATAATTTGCTCCCAAATTTAAATATTCATCTTTATCATATAGAATATCTCCAATCTCTTTTGTCATAATATTATCAAAAACTAAGTTTGTAAAATCTAGTATATTTTGTCTACTTCTAAAATTTTTAAATAATTTTATTTTTAAATCTCTTCCTTGCTCTTTATCTATACTATATTTTTCATATTTTTCTAAAAACAATTCTGGTCTTGCTTGTCTGAACTTATATATACTTTGCTTAACATCTCCAACCATAAATATATTGTTTCCTTTTGAAATACTTCTTAAAATATATTCTTGTACCAAATTACTATCTTGATATTCATCTATTGCTATTTCTTCAAATTTTTCTTTATATTCATTTGCAATTTCTGTACTAATAAGATTTCCTTTATCGTCTTTTTTTACAAGCAATTCTAATGCAAAGTGCTCTATATCATTAAAATCTATTATATTTTTTTCTCTTTTCTTGTATTTAAATCTATCACTAAATTCTAATATTAAATTTTTTAAACTATTTAAAATTGAATACATTTCTTTAATATCATTATTAGCCGCTTCTGAATTATATAATAAAACTTTATTTATACTTGATGATATTTTTTTCTTTATATCGTCTCTTATTTTTTTTGCTTCATCTTTTAATTCTATTGTAACTTTTCTATCTACTGGCCATTTCATCCACTCTATATTAGAATTATCATAAGCACTATCCCATGTATTTAAATTATTTAGTAAAGATTGAAGCTCATATGTATCATTTTGTATAACTTTTATATATTTCTCTAACTCATCAAATTTTTTCATCTCTTTAGCTAAATTTTCTAATCTTATTATACAATCTTTAACATCTTCTGAAAGGCTTTCTAGCAAAATTTTACCCCAAATTGTACCTGAAAAGTCGTCAGTTATATCATTAATTTTAAACATTTTAACTTTTTCTTCTATCCATTCTTTAGGGAAAGGACTACTTTGAATAAATTTATATATAGTAATTATTAATTCTTTTAATGATTCATCATCTCTATAATTTGTATATGTATTAATTAATTTAATAAATTCCTTATCATTATTTAAATATTTTTCCTCAAATAATTCTTCAATTACATCTTGTTTTAATAATTCTATTTCTCCTGTATCTCCCACTCTAAAGTTCGCAGGTATATCTAATTCATAAAAATGATTACGTATAACATCTAAACAAAATGAATGAATTGTACATATGCTTGCTTTATTTAATAATATAATTTGTTTTTGTAGAGCTTCATCTTCTGGATTTTCATCAATTTGTTTGTATATTGCATCTAAAATTCTCTCTCTCATCTCACTTGCTGCAGCATTTGTAAAAGTAACAATCAAAATTTTATCTATATCTATTTTATCTTTTATAACCTTACTTATCATTCTTTCAACAAGAACTGCTGTTTTTCCACTTCCGAGCTGCTGCTGCTACTAATATATTAGAATTTTTTTCTTCTATTGCTTGCATTTGCTCTTTAGTCCATTTTACTTTACTCATTTTTCCTCCACTTTTGTAACTTTCTTTATATTCTTACCATTCTTATTTTTATTATATTATCATTATATTATTGTTTTTTAAATAGAAAAATTAAAATTGCCAAAATTTCCAATTTGAATTTTGGTAATTTTGACAACTTTATTTTTATTTTATATACATATTAGGATCTATTTGAACATTGTCTTTTAAAATTTCAAAATGTAAATGTGATTCATCCGAAATTTCAAAAGTAGCTGTATTTCCTACAGTTCCTATCGTTTGCCCTTTTTTTACATTTTCTCCAGCTGTTACAAATTCTGCTGTTAACAAATTAGAATATACAGTACTATATCCATTATTATGCTCTATTACTACTGTTAGTCCATATCTTGGATCATTTTTTATTGACTTTATTTTTCCCTCTTCAGATGCTTTAACAATAGTAGTTTTATCTGCTTTTATATCGATTCCTGCATGTGTTACCCATTCTTTTAAAGTATCTGAATAAACCAATTTATCTTTAGCATATTCTGTTATAACATCACCTTCAACAGGCATTGAAAATACTGGATCTGATTTTTTTGTTTCCTTTTTAGCTACATTTTCTTCTGTATTTACACTTTTGCTTTCTTCCTTAATAGTAGTATTGCTTGTTTTGTTTGATTTGTTTTCAGAAGTTTCTTTATTATTTTTTATCTGATTTCCTTCGTTTTTACTCTTTTCTGAACTTGTATCTACTACCACTACTGTATTTGACTCTTCTTTAGCTTCATTAACAGATTTTCCTATACTACTACTTGTTTGACTTGCTATATTACTTCCCTCTGTTGCTAAACTTGCTATTTTATCATTATTTATTTGTCCAAGTTTTGATTCTTCTGCATTTTTATTTCCATAAATGAAAAACGAAACTACAACTACTATTATTAGTAGAGAAACAATCCCACCTGATGTAAATAACATTTTATTTAAACTCGCTTTTTGTATATTTCTTTTTCTTTGTATATCTTTTCTCATAAAATAACTTCCTCCTTAATTTTTCTTTAGTATAATTATTTCCTTTTGAGAGAAATTTATACAGGAAAAAAAACATAAATAAATTTTATTATAGATTTAATAAGCTATAAATCTATAATTTCCACACCAATGTAAAAATGTGTAATAATCTCCCCACAATTTTTTCCTTGTTTTGCTAGGCTATCTGCTCCAGTTTGACTCATACCAACTCCATGTCCATATCCTATTACTGAAAAAATTATGTTATCACCATCAATTTTAACTCCAAAATTTGCAGATTTCAGTCCAAATATACTCCTTACTTCTACTCCTGATAAATTCTTATTTCCAATTTTTATAGTCTTAACTCTATTTCCTTTTGTATATTCCAAAATTTGTATTGCATTTTCTTCTTCAAAATTAATAGAAAAGTCTTGATATTTTGACTTTATTTTATCTATTAATTCTTGTTTTTGCATATTAACTTCTGACTTATATTGAGTATAAGCTTCTTCACCTGATGTTTGAACAGTTTGAAGATATGGATAACCAGAGCCTCCCCATACGTTAATTGGTGCTTCTGTACTCCCTCCACTATTAGAATGAAAAAATGCATTTATTGGCTCTCCATTATATGTTATAATTTTTCCTTTTGTTTCTTTTACTGCTGATACTATTTTATTCCAGTTACTTTTCCTTTCTTTTTCGTCCCATTTATTTAATCTATCTTCTTTTGAAATCCAAGCCTGACAACAACCTGAATCGTCACATATATCGGCTTCTTGGTGTTTTCCAGCATTATGTATAATTTTATAAATTGTATACGTTCTTGCAACAATGCTTTGTGCTTTTAATGCCTCTTTTTCAAAGCTTGCTGGCATTTCTGCAGATACTACTCCATATAAATATTCATCCAAATTTAAGTTTTCTACACTTCCAGTTTTGGTGTGTAATACTTTTACTGTATTATATTTTTTATAATCATACGATGATTCATTTATATTTGATGAATTTTCATTTTTATTATCTATATTTTCTATTTTACTAAATGTTTGTTTACTATCTCCAAATTTATTTGTAAATAATATTGGAATCAAAAAAGAAATTAATATTAATATCAAAATATAGATAATTAATTTTCGCATAATTCCTCCTTTTTATATTACAAGTTTAAGTCTCATTGAGTTTAGTACTTTTTTTTCAATTCTGGATACTTGTACTTGGGTAATTCCTAATACTTTAGCAACTTCACTTTGGGTTTGTCCTTTATAGTATCTTAATAAAATCAATTGTTTTTCTCTATCTTCTAGATTTTCTATTAATTGATTTATGCAAATTTTATCTACTACATTATTTGATTCATTTATACTACTACTTATTTTATCTAATATGCTAATACCTTCATCATCTCCTGAATATGCTTTATCATATATAGACTCGATTGGATTAAATGAATCTAATGCTGCTGCAATTTCTTCTTTTGAAATTTTCAAAATTTTAGAAATTTCATCAACCTTAATTTCTTTCCCATTTTTTCTCATATATTCTTTTTGTAGTTCTTTAATTTTAATTCCTAGTTCTTTCATACTTCTACTAACTTTAATTGGTCCATCATCTCTAATAAATCTTTTTATTTCACCTAATATATACGGTACAGCATATGTAGATAGTTTTACTTCTAAATTTGTATCAAATCTTTTTATTGCTTTTACTAAACCGAAGTGAACCTATTTGATATAAGTCTTCTAATTCATAACCTCTACTATTAAATCTTTTTACTATACTCCAAACCAAACCGCTATTTTGCTTAACTAATTTAGACATAGCCTCTTGATTTCCATTTTGAGCTTTATAAATTTCTTCCATACTATTTTCGTACATATTTTTTCCTGCCTCTCTTATCTTCTTCCTAGATTAGCTAGCTCTATTTTCTCTATATTTTCTTCAACCTCCTCTTTTTTTATAAATTTCTTCATTGTTACTTTTGTACCTAAACCTAGAACAGAATCAACATTAATTTCATCCATGAAACTTTCCATTATTGTAAATCCCATTCCAGATCTCTCTAAATTAGGTTTTGACGTATATAGTGGTTTTCTTGCCATTTCTACATTTTCAATACCTTTACCAGTATCTGAAATTTCTATTTCTATACAATTTGCAAAAATTCTACATACTATTTTTACAATTCCATTAATCCCTTCATATCCATGAACAATACTATTAGTAACTGCTTCAGATACAGCTGTTTTTATATCTGCCATTTCTTCTATTGTAGGATCTAATTGAGAAGCAAAAGCAGCAACAGATATACGTGCAAAAGCTTCATTGTTCGATTTACTTAAAAATTCTAATTTCATTTCATTTTCATATAGACTTTTCATAGCTTTTCTCCTTATTTTAACTATTTATATTTATTTAAAATTTATTTTGTAATTTTTATAAAAATATGTTATGACACATTTAAATTTATATCTTTTCTTATTGGTACTATTTTTAAAACACCACTCATTTCAAATACTTTTCTTATACTTGGTTTTACATTTATCATTTCTAGACTTCCACCAAATGTTTTTACTATTTTATATCTTCCTATTAACATTCCGATCCCTGCACTATCCATAAAAGTAACATTGCCAAAATCAAATACAACTTTTCTAGGCATATATCTCGTAATTTCATTATCTGCTTTCCTCCTTATATCTTGTGTAGTATGATGATCAATTTCTTCTGTTATTTTTAATATCAAAAGCTTGTCTTCTTGAATGTACTTGCTATTCAATTTCACACTCCTCCTTCTTTTGTTTTTTATATTATAAACCCATTTCCATTTTTTTCCTATAGCAAAACATAGGAACTTTTATCGATTTATGGGAAGTTTTCGACATTTATTGACTTTTATACTTTGTTATTTTCTAAAAAAATAAAAATGAAGATATTTATAGATTGTTACTTTCTTCTAAAGAACCACTAATTTTTCTTGAGAAACTAAATCATTCTATTTCAAATAAACTATATGCTTTCTTAATCACAACTCCAAAACTTTCAAAATCAAAATCTTTAAAATTTGATATTTCCTTTTATACAGGCCGGTGTTGTTAATCAAGTTTTGCGATATTTTAATGAATCTTCTAATTATTCCTTAGATGATATTAGTTCTTATTCAAAAAAAATATTTAATGCATTATTTCTTATTTAAAATAAATAAAAGCGAACCAAATGGTAAATATGAGTATTTAGTTAATTTTTACTAAATCTCCTATTCTTTCATTTGGTTCACTTTTTAATTTATTTCATTCCATTTAATCTTTCTATTGTATTTTCTAACATTTCTTTATATTTTGATAATTTTTCTTTTTCTTCTTTAACTTTACTTTCTGGTGCTTTATTTATAAATCCAGGATTTGAAAGCATTTTTTCTCCTCTTAATACTTCTTTTTCTAATCTCTCTTTTTCTTTTTCTAATCTCTCTTTTTCAGCTTCTATATCTACTAAATCTTCAAATGGTATATATATTTCTAAATCTTTTTGTATTATTGAAAAACTATTTTCTGGAATATCTTTTTTATTTTTTTGTATTATAATTTCATTTGCAAATCCCAACTTTTTCAAAAATTCTTTACTCTCTTCTATTAATTTATCATACTTTTCTGTTACACATATTAATTTTGACTTTCTTGAAGGATGAACATTCATATTGTTTCTTATATTTCTTATTTCACCAATTATAGATTTTATCATTTCGATTTCATCTTCTTCTTTTGCAAAATTCAATTTTTCTTTGTATTTTGGCCATTCTGAAATCATTATACTTTCATCATTATTATATAGTTTAGTATATATTTCTTCTGTTACAAATGGCATTATTGGATGTAGCATTTTTAAACTATATTCTAAAACAGTATTTAAAGTAAACATAGCTTCTTTTCTATTTAGACATTTTTTATCATATAAACGTGTTTTTACAATTTCTATATACCAATCGCAAAATTCATTCCAAATAAAATCATATATTTTTTGTGTTGCAACACCCAAATCATAATTATCAATATTTGTTGCCATTTCTTTTGCTAACTTATTTGCTTTTGACAAAATCCATTTATCTTCTATTGCCAATTTTGATAAATCATATTTTCCATCATAATCTTTTAAATTCATTAAAACAAATTTTGATGCATTCCATAATTTATTTGCAAAGTTTGAGCCTTGTTCAACTTTTGCTGGAATATATCTTATATCATTTCCGAAACTAATTCCAAGAACTAAAGAAAATCTTAATGCATCTGCTCCATATTCATCTATTACTTGTAGTGGATCTACTCCATTTCCAAGAGTTTTACTCATTTTTCTTCCTTGTTCGTCTCTAACCATTCCATGAATTATTACATCTGAAAAAGGTTTTTTACCTAAATATTCAAGCCCTGAAAAAATCATTCTAGATACCCACAAAGATATAATATCATACCCTGTTACTAATGTATTAGTTGGATAAAATGTTTTTAAATCTTCTGTTTCTTCTGGCCATCCAAGTGTAGAAAAAGGCCATAATGCTGAACTAAACCATGTATCTAATGTATCTGGATCTTGAACTAATTCTTTACATCCACATTTACTACATTGTTCTGGCATCTTACTTGCAACATGTATATTTCCACATTCTTTACAATAATATGCTGGAATTCTATGTCCCCAATATAATTGACGTGATATACACCAATCATGCAAATTTTCCATCCAATTAAAATATGTCTTATCATATTTAGAAGGTATAAATTTAATATCTCCTGACTTAACTGCTTCTATTGCTGGCTTAGCAAGCTCATCCATTTTTACAAACCATTGATCTGAAATTGTTGGTTCGATTGTTGTTTTACATCTTTCACATTTTGCAACATTATGCGTATAATCTTCGATTTTTATTAAACATCCTAAATCCTTTAACATATTTACTATTATATTTCTTGCTTCATATGCATTCATTCCTTTTACTTCAGGAATTAAATCATTCATTATTAAATTACTATCAAAAACTTCTACAAATTCTAGATTATTTTTAATTCCTGCTTGATAATCATTTGGATCATGACATGGTGTTAATTTAACACATCCTGTTCCAAATTCCATATCTACAAATGGATCTGCTATTATTGGTATTTCTTTATTCATGATAGGTAAAATACACTTTTTGCCTATTAAATGTTTAAATCTAGCATCTTTTGGATTTACTGCTACACCTGTATCACCAAGCATTGTTTCTGGTCTAGTTGTTGCCACTACTAAATATTCATCAGAATCTTTTATTTGATATTTTATATACCAAATATGTGATGCTTCTTCTTTATATTCAACTTCAGCATCAGAAATTGATGTTTTGCAATTTGGACACCAATTTATCATTCTTTTTCCTTTATAAATATATCCTTTTTCATATAATTTTAGAAATACTGTTTCTACTGCCTTAGACAACCCCTCATCTAAAGTAAAACGGCTTCTATCCCAATCACAAGAACACCCCATTTTTCTTTGTTGTTTTTGAATTGTTCCACCATATTCTTTAGTCCAGTCCCATGCTTCTTTTAAAAACTCTTCACGTGTTAAATCAGATTTTTTCTTACCTTTTTCACGTAGTTTTTGTACTACTTTCATCTCTGTAGATATAGCTGCATGATCTGTTCCTGGAAGCCATAGAGTATTAAATCCTTGCATTCTTTTATATCTAATTAAAAAGTCTTGTATAGTAGCATCTAAAGCATGTCCCATATGAAGTTTTCCTGTTACATTTGGTGGTGGCATCATTATTGAATATGCTTCTTTTGTCTTATCCATACTTGGTTTAAAATAACCCTTTTCTTCCCAATCTTGATAAAGTCTTTCTTCAAAATCTTTTGGATTATATTTTTCGTTTAGTTCATGATTTTTCATATTTTTTCCTCCTTTATAAAATTCATCTTAAAAAAAATAATCCTCTATCCCTTAAAATAAGGGCGAGGATCTATATTTTTCGCGGTACCACCTTAATTTACTAATAAAAAATTATTAGTATCTCTTATAAGCCTATAACGTGGCCTCCACGAATATATTTACTAAAATTTCGATATATCAACAAAAAAGCTACCTTCAATTTTCTTTTCTATAAGAAGCTCTCAGCTTAAAACTTCTTTTCTCTTTTCTAGCCAGTTTAAATTTACTCCTCTTTTTTATAGTTTTTATTTATTACTTTTTTATCTTATCATCATTTTTATTAAATTACAACTATTTTTAAGTTTTTATATTAAAAAGTATATACTTTCATTTTTTATTCTATTTCATAAAATCTTAATATCTATTAACAATTATATATAAAAAATTATTACTTACATTTTGCTTATTTTAGTAACATTATGCAAAAAATATTATAAATGCTCCAATCATTGCAATAATAAAACCTACCACTTTTAGTCCAAAGGCTCCTTCGTTTTGATCTCCAAAACTAAAAAATTTCTTAGTTATAATTCTAGAATCATATATCATAATTACACCAATTAGACCTAATACCAAGCCAACAATTATTAATATCACTTTTCCCATAATTTTTTATTCTTCAAAAAACTCTACTGTATATTTACATTCAAACTCTTCATTTGGTTTTAATATAATTATATCTGTTTTTTGTGTAAATACTCCGCTTGATTTAACAGTATCTGCTGTAGTTTTCCAAGGCTCTATACATATAAATGGTGCATTTGGTTTAGACCAAACAGCTAAATATGGAAATCCTGAAAAATCCATTGTTAATACTGTTTTATTAGTATCACGTTTTTTTAGGCTTATTTTTGAAGATGTTATTCCTTTCATTATTAAAGCATCATTATTAAAAGTATCTTTATTTATATAAATTCTTCTTTTATCATCAATTCTATTTTTCGCATATTCTGTTCCAATTAATCCATCAACTAAATATAGAAAATGAATTTTATCTTCATCTTCTTCGAATTCTAGATAATAATTTTCATTTTTTAAGTCTTCACTATTTATTTTAAATGCTGGATGCCCACCAATTCCAAATGGCATATTAGTGTCTCCTGTATTAATAACTTTATATATTGTAGTTAATTTATTATCATCTAATCTATATGTTGTGTATAACTCAAAATCAAATGGAAATTTTGAAATAGTATTTTTATTACTTTTTAATACATAAGAATGAAAATTATCTAACTTAGTAATTGGTTCAAATTCTAAGTCTCTTGCAAATCCATGTTGTGGCATCTCATATGTCTTGCCGTTAATTATGGTTTGATTTTTCTTTAGTTTACCTACTGTAGGGAATAATACTGGTGAATGTCTTTTCCAGAAAACTTTTCCATTTTCGTCTACGCAATCTTCACCTTGATGAATTCTTTCTACTCCATTTAGTTTGAAGCTTACTAATTCCCCACCAAATTTAGAAGTCAACATTTGAGTATGCATATCCCATTCTCCTTAATCCAATTTTTCTTACTATATAATATTGTGTTTTTATGTAAATGTCAAGTGTTTTACATAAAAAATGTCATATTCTGTTACATTAATGAATACTAGTTTCTGATTAAACTATTATATATTTTTTATAATCAAAAACTAGTATTTATTAATTAGATTTCTACAGGAAATTTTTTAAGATCTTTTATTTAAGCTTTTATATTATCAATTCCACCTTTTAAATTATATACATTTCTATACCCTAAAGAATCTAAAATTTTCTTTCCTTTCAAACTACGAATGCCAGAGCTACAATATAAAATTATTATACTATCTCTATTTTGTATTCTATAAGGAATCTCCTTTCGTAGTTCATATAATGGAATACAAATCGCTCCATCTAAGTGTCCTTCATTATACTCTTGAATACTTCTTACATCTATAAATTTAGCATTTTGAAAATTGATCATATCTAAAGCTTCTTTATAATTAATATCTTTTTCTAAACATCTTGTAAAAAATCCACCTATTTTTTTTAAAAGCTTTTCCATCTTTCCTCCTAAAAAAAGATATCTAGTATATAATATTCTAGATATCTCTTTTTGGTTAAGCTTTTTTACTTTCCTCACTTTTTTTACTTTCAAGCTGTCTTGTAAGTTCTATATTGCTTGCAATTATTGTAAGAATATATACAAATAGGCATGCTGGTACAAATAATCTATTAATAGGAACTCTCGCAATTGCTATAACACTTAGCAACAAAGCTTCTGCTATTATTAATACTATACCTTCTTGTAAAACTACTTTTACACTTCCTAATTTTCTATATATACTTCCCATTACTATCAAAACAATTACTGTTACTGATAATCCTGGCCATTTATATGGTTCTACAATATCCCTTATTCTATAACTTGGAACATCTGATACTGTTACTAAATTACTTGTATCTGTTATTTCATATTTTTCACTTAATTTTTGTTTTAAATTTTCTACTTGTTCATCTGAAATATTTTTTGCTTTTATACAAAACATATCATCAAATTTTTCTACTTTAGTTATAAGTACATTCTCATCTGGAATTACTTCTTTTACTATTTTATTAACATCTTCTATATTATAATCTTTTCCTAAGAATATTTTTACTTCACGATGATTAGAATATATTGTATCTACATTAAATCCTATAGTAGCAACTACAATTATACCTATCACTATAATAATTGCTAAAACTGCATATACTATTTTTTTCATATATTAAACCCTCTCTTCAATTATTTATTATCTTCTGAATTTGACATTAATGCTTTTGTTATTAAAAAACTATACACAACCATCACTAATATTGCCCAGAACATTATCATACCAAAACTTGCTACCTGTACATTTTTTATAAAAGAAAATACTACAGAGATAATCAAACATGGCATATATATTAATAAAAATTGATAAGATATCTTTTTATGTTCTTTCTTTCCTTCTTTATCTGCTTTTATAATATTTAGTATATATATATAATTCATTATAATACTTAATAATACTGCAAGTATACCTGTAAATGTAACTACAACATTTGCATATCTTATAGTAATTAATAATGTTGCTACAAATCCAATTAAATTAATAATTGCTAATAAACCTTGTTTTTTATATTTTATAATTGTAAATATTGCTATTACAGCTGCTACTATTAAAAATATTATTAATAGCTTTTGTAAAATATCATTTGTAATCTCAGATTGAACATATAAATTTGTATCTAACTTATATGTTAATGGCATTACATCTGTTTTTAATAACACTGCAAAATTAGAAGCTTGTGTTAAATATTTTTGTAGATCTTCACTACTTGTTGAATTGGCACTTCCCATAGATAATTGTAATAAACCATCTTTTACTTCTTCATCAAAATATGTTGTTAACTGTGTTTCGTCATCTAATACAAGTTCAATTTGTTTTTTAGTTTCATTTCCTTCATCATCTTTTGTTGCTACATACTCTTTACTTATTTCATTTAATATTTTTGTTCCTTCTTTATTAAATTGTATATTTATAAATACTGATGTTCCACTTGTTGTATTTCCATAACCAACTTTTACATCTTTAATATCATTATTTGTTAATAAAACTCTTTTATCTTCAGAATCAATTATTTTAAATTCTCCGCGTGGTGTCATTTCAGATACTATTGTATCTGTATTACTATCTTCTGGTATTGTTACATATATCTCACCATTTGAAGATGATTTTCTTATTTCATATTCTTTTACACTTAATAAATTTAATCTTTCTTCTACGATTTTTTTAACTTTTTCATAATTTTCATCATTTAAAGAATCTTTACTATTTACAGGAGTTTCTTCTTTAGTGTATTCATCTTTTTTAGATTCGTCTATACTAGATGATTCTACTTCCTTTCCCTCACTATCATAATACTTTGTATTAACTGTTTCGTCAGGTTTTATATTAAAAACTCTTCCACCTTTGAAATCCATTCCTAATTCATAATCTGGTAAAATATTTTTCATTCTGTTTTTATCTTTTACAAATATTCCCATAAAAGATATCAAAGAAATTAATATAATTACTAGTATTGTTAATATTGTTTTTAAAGTTCTGTTTTTTGCTTTCACTTTAACTCCTCCTAAAACTTATAATAATTTTGTACCATTAATAACTAATTCAAACCATATTCCTAAATATTTTGCAGCGTATTTACTCATCATAGTTCTATCCATAAAAATTTCAAAATAGTCTAATACTGGTGAAATTTTAGTATCTATTGTTAAATCTAAAATTACTTTTCTTTCATCTTTATTTATAATAAACTCTGAATTTGTAACTGCATAATTTACTTTATCATGTTTATCAAAAGATGATATATTAGTATTTACTACTCTGTCTCTATGAACATCTGATTTATCTGCTAATATTAGAGCTGCAGATATATCACTCACTGCTGTTCCTGTTTGTTCATCGTGGTTTCCGAATTGCCATCATGATTTCTGTTCTTTTTTCAACATCCATTCCCATGTCTTTTAATATCTCATAGGCAAGTATTGCACCGGAGTGCGCATGATCTACACGGTTAACACAATTTCCTATATCGTGCATATATCCTGCAATTTTTGCAAGTTCTATTCTTTCTTTACTATATCCTAAAGTTTCTAATACTTTTCCTGCACGATTTGATACAATATTTATGTGCCTTGTAGAATGTTCTGTATAACCTAAAACATTAAGTTGTTTTTGAGAACTTTTTATTAGTTCTTGAACCTCCAAATTATTTTTTAAATCTTCTAATGTTATCATTATACTCCTCCATGTTTCTAAATTTTATATTAAAACAAAAAAAATATCAACTATTTTAATAAAAAAAAGTATGATATTTTTAGCTATTTTGATAATATATTTTTCTTTTATTTTTTTGAGTCTATATTAACTCCAATTACCCCACCAATCATTCCACTTATTATGGAACTAATAATCATTATAATTGATTCCAAATTTAATTCAAATCCTACAAAACATATACTTGATAAAATATATATTACCATAATATATATAGTTCCAACTAAAGCACCGTTAACAATCCCTTTTCTTTTTATTTTTATAGAACTTAATGAACTTCCTACTAAAATACTAATTATACTAATTATTATTACCACTGGTTTTATTGTATTTTCTTGTATATTTGTATATACCAATAAGCTTGCAAAAATAAATAGTAGCATAATGGAAATTAAAAATGCTATTATACTTCCTTTTATAACCTTTACTATATTATTATTTAAATTTATTTTATTGATACTAACATTTTTTTCCATAATTTATCTCTCCCTTTTTTATATTAACTATTACATTTATATTAATTATTTTTATATTTTAGAACTATCATATTTTCTATATCTTTATAATGAAAAAAAACTAGTTTATATAAAATTTTTTGTAAATATTTTTTTGTAAAAAAATAAAGAATAATTAAAACTAATTACTCTTTATTTTTATAATTATTATATTTAAAATTAATTACTACTTGTTGTATTTACCGCATTTTTATCTGCAACATTTTCACTTGCTGTATTATTACTTGTATTTGTTGTATTTGTTACTACATTGTTTGTTACTGTATTTGTTACTGTTGTATTATCTTTATTTGAAACTGTTCCTATTGTTTTATTCCAAAATTCTAATATGTTTTCTGTTTTATTATCATCACCATATACCATATAGTATGTGCTCTTTCCATTAACAAGTTCTCTATAAACCTTTTTTAGTTGAATTGGTAATAAAGTTCTTCCTGATGAACTTATAACTCCATATAATCCATCTTTATAAACTATAATACCTTCTCTATCTGGAATTACTAAAAGATTATTTCCTTTTGCTAGTTTTGATGTTCCTTCCACATATCCGAAGACCATCATATGTTGTATTTGTAATATTTTTACCATCTTTGTCATAAATAGTCCATTTATCTACCTTAGTATCTGTTATTTGTTTTACAGGTATACAATTATCAAATAAAATATATTGATTTGATATTTCATCATTTTCAAAGTTTGTTGTATCTATTCCTATTGAATCATATTGAGGATATATAACATATTTAGCACCTTTTGTTCTGTTTATAACTCCATATTTTTCTCCCACTTTTATGATATACAAATTGTAATTTGTATCTAATTGTTTAATCTCATCATAAGCCGGATCAATATCTGTTGATCCTCTAGCTGATTTTATACCTTGTTTTTTCTCCTTTGTAGTTACTATAAAATCTTGTGTACTTTCCAAAAATCTCATTTCTGTGTATCTAGTTCCTATTACACTTTCATTGTTTTCTGTACTATTTACTCCATATAACCCTTCTGCATTTTGTACTAATATTAAGCCATATTTCAAAGCTTTTTTATTAGCAAATGTCATTTCTTTTGATGTTATTACTGTATTTTTCAAACTTGAAGCATATCTATTAACTATTTCATCTAGAGTATAAACAGACATGTAATTTTTTTCTTGATCATTTATAAATTTGGTATTAAATAGCAAATCTATTCCCTCAGAAGTAGTATAAAGCTTACCATTTATAGATTTAACTTTAGTTTTTATTGTAAAGTCTTCATGTTCATCATATTCTTTTACAACTTTATACATTTTTTCAGAATTTGCTTCAAAACCTGCTGCTTCAAAACCTGTTTTATCTTCTACATATCCTTTAGTTACATCTTCGTCAAACTTTTTATATTCTCCATTATTATATTCAAAGTCTAATAAAGAAGCCATATCTTTAATAGATATATATAAAGTATTATCTTCATATACTAATAAGTCACTTGGTATGCTAGTTTTTCTATCATTAATTAAAAATCTAAATTGCTTAGATTGTAAATACATACTATATGATAATACTGCAACTAAAATTAATACTAAAACTACTATTGCAATAATTATTATTTTTAAAAGTTTAGTATTTTGTTCTTTACTCTTTTTCTCTTCATTATCAATAAGATTCATCTTATCTCCCCCTTACTCTTTTGTATAACCATATTTTTTATAAAATTCATTTCTGAAATTTAATAAATTATCGTTCTCTATTTCTATTCTAACCCTTTTCATTAAATTCGTCAAGAATGTAAGATTATGAATCGATAATAACCTTACTCCTAGAATTTCATTTGTTTTTACTAAATGTCTTATATATGCTCTAGTATAATTTTTACATGTATAACAATTGCATTCTGGATCTAAAGGAGTGAAATCTTTTTCATAAGTAGCATTTCTTACTACTACTTTACCATTCCATGTCATAGCTGTTCCATTTCTTGCAATTCTAGTAGGCAACACACAATCACACATATCTATACCAGCTAAAGCCGCTTCTATCAGGTAATCTGGTGTTCCAACTCCCATTAAATATCTTGGTTTATCTTTTGGCATAAGTGGAGCTGTATAATTTAAAATATCCAAAAATTCTTCTTTTGGTTCTCCTACACTAATACCTCCAATTGCATACCCTGGTAAATCTAAATTTACTAAATCTTCTAATGATTGTTTTCTTAAATCTTTGTAAAATCCTCCTTGTATTATTCCAAATAAAGATTGTTCATCAATATTTTTATGTGAATTTTTGCATCTTATAGCCCATCTTGTTGTTCTTTCCATAGATTGCTTTGTATATTCATAAGTTGATGGATACTCTACACATTCATCAAAAGCCATAATAATATCTGCTCCTAATGCTTCTTCTATTTCCATTACTTTTTCTGGTGAAAAGAAATGTTTACTACCATCTAAGTGTGATTTAAATTCTACACCATCTTCGCAAATAGTTCTTAAATCTCCTAAACTAAAAACCTGAAATCCTCCACTATCTGTTAATATTGGTCTATCCCAATTCATAAATTTATGAAGACCGCCCTGCTTCTTTAACAAGCTCATGCCCTGGTCTTAAGTATAAATGATATGTATTTGATAATATAATTTGTGCTTCTACTATTTCTTTTAGTTCTTCTGGTGTCATTGATTTAACAGTAGCTTGTGTTCCTACAGGCATAAAACATGGAGTATCAATATCCCCATGAGGTGTATGAATCACACCTCTCCTTGCGCCTGTTTGTTTACATTCATGTAATAATTCATATGTAACTGCGTGTTTCATTTTTCCTCCTTACTTATTTTTATATTGCTTAAAATATTTTTACAAATTCAAATTTAAATAACCATTTTATTTAATAAACATTGCATCACCAAAACTAAAGAATTTATATTTTTCTTTTACTGCTTCTTCATATGCTTTCATTATATAATCTTTTCCGGCAAGTGCTGATACAAGCATAATTAATGTAGATTCTGGTAAATGAAAATTAGTAATTAAACAATCTATACATTTAAATTTATATCCTGGATATATAAATATACTAGTATCTCCTTCTGTTTCATGTACAATACCATTTCCATCTGAAATAGACTCTAAAACTCTACAAGAAGTGGTTCCAACAGCTATAATTCTTCCGCCATTTTTTCTTGCATTATTTATTTTATCTGCATCTTCTTTTTTTATATAATAATGCTCTGAATGCATATCATGTTCTTCTATGTTTTCTACTTTAACAGGTCTAAAAGTTCCTATTCCAACATGTAATGTTACATTTGCTATTTCGACACCTTTTTCTTTTATTTTTTCTAATAGTTCATCTGTAAAGTGCAATCCTGCTGTAGGTGCAGCTGCAGAACCTTCATATTTTGCATACACAGTTTGATATCTATCTTTCTCTTTTAATCTCTCCTTTATATATGGTGGTAATGGCATAAGTCCTATTTTATCTAATATTTCATTAAATATTCCATTATATTCAAATTTTACTTTTCTATTTCCATCATCCATTTTTTCTAATATTTCTGCTTTTAATATTCCATCTCCAAAAGATACTTTTGCTCCAGGCATTAATTTTTTCCCTGGTCTTACCATAACTTCCCAAATGTCTCCTTCTACTCTATGCAAAAGTAAAAATTCTACATTTGCTCCAGTTTCTTCTTTTACTCCATAAAGCCTTGCTGGAATTACTTTTGTATTATTTCTTACCAAACAATCTCCTGGTTTTAAGTAATCTAAAATATCTTTAAAAACTTTATGTTCTATTGTCTTTTTTTCTCTATCCAAAACCATTAATCTTGATTCATCTCTTTTTTCTATTGGTACTTGTGCTATTAATTCTTCTGGTAAATTATAATTAAAATCTGTAACTTTCATTTTTTATTTTTTCCCTCTTTCACAATATCTTATAAGTTTCTTTAGTATTATACAAGATTTTTTGTATTCTGGCAACATAATGTAACTAAAATTTTCAAGGCGTAAATACTATTTTTTAGTATTTACGCCAAATAATTTATTTTAAAGCTTCACTACATCTATGACATATATTAGGATTTTCCTTATCTTCCCCTACTGTTGTACTATACATCCAACATCTTTCACATTTTTTACCATCTGCTACTTCTACTTTTACTCCAATTTTTTCTTCATTTTTTCTTTCATTTTTTTCTATTTCTAAACCAGATACTATAAATACAGTCATTAACAACTCTTTATTTTCTAATAAAAATTCATATTCATCTTTTTCTGCATATAAAGTTACTTTTGCATTTAATGAATGTCCTATTACTTTTTCACTTCTAGCTTCTTCTAACTTTTTACTAACAAGTTCTTTTATTTTTATTATTTTATTCCACTTTTCTTCTAATTCTTTATTGTTATATTTTTCATTTATTTCTGGATAATATGAAAGCATTACACTATCTAATTTTTCATTATCTTTATGTGGCATAAATTTCCATATTTCTTCTGCTGTAAAACATGTCATTGGTGCTAATATTCTTACTAATGCTTGTAGTATTTCATACATTGTAGTTTGAGCTGCTCTTCTTTCTATAGAATTTAGTTTTTCTGTATATAATCTGTCTTTTATTATATCTAAATAGAAATTACTCATATCTACAACACAGAATTGATTTATTGCTTGGTATGCTTTTTTAAAGTCATATCCATCATATGCATTACTACAATCTTCTATTAGTTTATTTAGTTTTGTTAAAGCCCATTTATCTATTTCTTGTAGTTCTTCATAACTTACAGGATTATTAACATCAAAATCACTTATATTTCCTAATATAAATCTTGCTGTATTACGTATTTTTCTATAAACTTCTGCTACTTGTTTTATTATACCTTTTGATATACTAACATCTGATGTATAATCTGATGATAAAGCCCATAGTCTTAATATATCTGCACCAAATTCATTTATTAATTCCATAGGGTCAATACCATTTCCTAAACTCTTAGACATTTTTCTACCTTTTTCATCAACAACATATCCATGTGTTACAACTTCTTTATATGGTGCTTTTCCTTTTGTTGCTACTGATGTTAATAATGAAGATTGAAACCAACCTCTATATTGGTCACTTCCCTCTAAATATAGGTTTGCTTCTGGTAATCCTCTTTCAGCTAGTACAGATTCATGTGTTGATCCTGAATCAAACCATACATCCATAATATCTGTTTCTTTTACAAACTCTGTACATCCACATTCTGTACACTTTGCACCTTCTGGCATAAGTTCTTTTTCTGTTAACTCAAACCAAGCATTGCTTCCATTTTTTTCTACTATTTTTTGAACTTTATCTAAACTTTCAGATGTTACATATTCTTTTTCACAATCTTTGCAATAGAATATTGGAAGTGGAACGCCCCATGTTCTTTGACGTGAAATACACCAATCATTTCTATCTTCAATCATTTTTGTAATACGTTCCTCTCCCCATGTAGGATACCATTTTACATCTTTTATTGCTTCTAAAGCTTCCTTTCTAAATCCATCTATAGATGCAAACCATTGGCTAGTTGCTCTATATATAACTGGATGTTTACATCTCCAACAATGTGGATATGAGTGAGTTATTTCTTGTTTTGCAAGTAAGAAATTATGCTCATCTAACCATTTTATTATTTCTTTATCAGATTTTGCATAATACATTCCTGCAAAAGGTCCAGCTTCTTCTGTTTGATGCCCTTTACTATCTACTGTTACAACCATATCTAATTTATTTTTTAATCCACAAAGGTAATCTTCTTTACCATATCCTGGAGCTGTATGTACTGCACCAGTACCAGTATCTAATTCTACTAAAATTGTATCATCACTACCAAGAACTACTCTAGATTCTCTTTCTATAAAAGGATGTTTACATATTACACCTTCTAATTCATTTCCTTCATACTCTTTTATTACAGAATAATCATCTATTTTTGCAACTTCCATTACTTTATCTACAAGTTCAGATGCCATTATTAGTTTTTCGCCTTGTACATCAACTAAACTATATTTAAATTCTGGGCTTATTGTTATTCCTGTATTGCCTGGAAGAGTCCATGGAGTTGTTGTCCATATTACAACATATGTATCTCTTTCATCAAACAAACCTTTTCCTTCTATTACTGGAAATTTCACATAAGCTGTATTAGATTTTATATCTTTATATTCTATTTCAGCTTCTGCTAAAGCTGTTTCACAATCAGTACACCAATAAACTGGTTTTAATCCTTTATATATATATCCCTTTTTGTACATGTTTCCAAATACACCTATTTGTTTTGCTTCCATTTGTGGTTGATATGTTATATATGGATTTTCCCAATCTCCTATTGCTCCTAACCTTTTAAATCCTTCTGTTTGTTTTTTTATGTATTCTTTATTAAATTCTTTGCATGTATCTCTAAATTTTACAACAGGTATTTCATCTCTATTTAATCCTAACTTTTCTATTGCCTTTTTTTCTGTTGGCATACCATGTGTATCAAAACCTGGTACAAAAGGAGTATAATATCCTTTTAAATTTTTATATCTTACTATAGTATCTTTTAGAACTTTATTTAGTGCATGTCCTGTATGAATTTCTCCATTTGCATAAGGAGGTCCATCATGTAATACAAAAGGCTCTTTTCCTGCATTCTTTTTTAACATTTTTTCGTATAAACCTTTTTCAAATATCTCTTCAAATATTTTTGGTTCATTTTCTGGTAAATTTCCTCTCATTGGAAAATCTGTTTTTGGCAAGTTTAAAGTTTTGCCATAATCTTTTTTAGGTTCACAATTTTCACACATACTAATCTCTCCTTTTTATTATTTTATAAATATTGTTTTTATTTTTTTCAAAAAAATAAGAATTCATCCTAAAACTTTAGGACGAATTCTTTTCCGCGGTACCACCTATATTAAAAAATTTTAATAATTTTTTCTCTCTACTCTTTTTAACGCAAAGACTACGGTTTAATTTACTATGTTTTTCAATCAAACTACCAAAAAGGTGATAACAAATAAATTATTATCTTACTAGAATTCCACCAATTTATCTAGTTCTCTATTAGTTTTACTTTATTTGTGTTGTCCTTTTTATTGTATTTTTAATTATAATATCTATATATTATCACCTTTTATCAAATTTTTCAAGCATTTTTTTCATCCTCAAAAAAGCTTTCAAATTCTTTTTCTGAAATAACCTCTTTTACTAATAAAGTTTCTGCTACTGCATTTAGTTTGTCCATATGGTTTGATAGTATTGTTTGTGCTTGAATATATGCATTATCAACTAATATTTTTATTTCTGCACCAATACAGTCACTAAATTTATCTCCAAGTAATTGTAATTCATATGGATCTTGATCTGTATTTATTGATATTGGTCCTATAACATCACTCATTCCATAAATAGTTACCATATCCTTTGCTATCTTAGTAGCTACTTCTATATCGTTACTTGCTCCTGTAGATATATCATTTAATGCTATTTTTTCTGCCGCACGACCACCTAAAAGTGCAATTAATTTTTCTTCCATCTCTGTTTTAGATACATAAAATTTATCTTCATTTGTTTTATACATTGTATATCCACCTGCAACGCCTCTTGGAATGATTGAAACTTCTTTTATATCTTTTTGTGTCTCTAAATATCTACTAACAATTGCATGTCCTGCTTCATGGAAAGCTGTTAATCTTTTATCTTTATCTGAAATTACTCTACTATGTTTTTCTAGTCCTACAGTAACTTTTTTCACTGCATCTTCTATATCCTTATTAGTTATTGATTCTTTATTTCTTATAGTAGCAATTATAGCTGCTTCATTTAAAATATTAGCAAGTTCTGCACCAGTAAATCCTGCTGTATCTTCTGCTATGTTTTTTAAATTAACATCATTAGCAAATTTCTTTTCCTTTGCATGAATTTTTAAAATTTCTTCTCTTCCTTTTAAATCTGGAAGAGCTATAGTAATTTGTCTATCAAATCTTCCCGGTCTTAGTAAAGCTTTATCAAGCATTTCTGGTCTGTTAGTTGCTGCTAAAACTATAATAGTTTCTTCTGTATCAAATCCATCCATTTCTACTAATAATTGATTTAATGTTTGATTATTTTCACTTTCAGAACCTGTTTGAGTAGTTCTCCTTGAGCCTATTGCATCAATTTCATCTATAAATACTATACAAGGAGCCATCTTCTTTGCTTTTTCAAATAATTTTCTTACTCTTGATGCTCCAAGACCTGCAAACATTTCTATAAATTCTGATCCACTCATTGATATAAATGGCACATTTGCTTCTCCCGCAATTGCTTTTGCAATTAAAGTCTTTCCTGTTCCAGGTTTACCACATAATAATACTCCTCTTGGAACTTTTGCTCCCATTTCATAAAATTTCTTAGGATGTTTTAAAAAGTCAACTATTTCTATCATTTCTTGTTTTTCTTCTTCTAGACCCGCAACATCTTTAAACTTTATTTTTGTATTTTTAGTGTCTGCATCATATACTTTTCCTTTTTCGCCAAGTCCTTGCATTTTAAAAATTAGTACGAACAATATTACTAACATTATCGTTGGCAATAATGAAAATAATGTTTTTCCAATTGTTATAAATGCATTTGGTTGTTTTTGTATCAATTCTATATTATTTCCATTTTCAACTTTGTCTTGTATTAACTCCACAAAAGGTTGTGTGCTTGGAACAATTGATTTTTTTTCTTCTTCAACACTTTTTAATTTGACTTTTATAGTTGTACTTCCAACCGTCATCTCAATTTTTTCTATATTACCATCATTTATTTCTTTTATTAATTCTGTGTATGCAATTTCATTATCTTTCTCTTTTGTTTTCTCATTTACCATAAAAACTGTTAAAATTGCCAATAATATACATAGAACAATAATTCCTAATATTATATAATATTTCTGTTTTTTATTGTTTTCTTCTTTGTTTTTAGAACTCATATCTATTAATACTCCCTTCTAGTTTAGTCATTATCTATTTCTGGTTTTTGGATTTGCTTACTTTTTTCTTCATCATTATTATCTTTATGTCCATTATTATTGCTGTCTTTGCCATCATTTTCTTTACTTTCAGTATTTTCACCATTTGTCTTATATTCTTCTCTTATTTTTTGTTGTTCTTCTAGAATTTTATTTAACTCAAGCTGCTTTTTTATAAAGTCTGCTTTTATCATCAAAATCCCTGTTATTATATACACATATGATATTGCACTATACATAACTTGAAAATACTCAATATTAAATCCTGTATACAAATTTACTATTATATAAATAAGATTTAAAATAGTTGGAAGTGTTAGTGCATGTAATGCCATATTTAATACAGATTTATATTTTAGAGGAATTCTTAATAAAATAGATGTTATTCTTCCCAATAAAGCTAACATTATAACATACATCATAATTGTTATAAAATACATTATAAACATGCAAATATAAAAAATTATAAAGAACATTATATAAAATATTATCATTTGATTTTCATTTAATTTTTTTAAAATTTCTTCTTTATTTAAGTTTGTAATATTATAATTTTTAGCAATTTCTTCATAATAATATTCGTCATCTTTTCCATTTATATTGCTATTTATAATTATTTTGTTTTTTAATAAAATTATTCCATTATCATAGTCACTAATATTTTCTTTATAGCTCTTAAGTTTTTCTTCATCTATATTGGATGTATTAATTATTATCATAGAATTAGATAATAACTTATTTTCTAATATTAATTGTTTATTATCATTCACTGCCAAATTATTGTTTTCAAATTTAATTTCTGATATGTTTTCATTTATATATTTAACCAAATCTTCTTTTTCTAAATGTATTTTGTAAGTTAATATTAGCCCTAATATTAAAGTAAAAACTGCAATTACCTTTAGAAAGTATATAATTGACTTACTTGTTTTTTCTGTAGCATAATCTTGATATTTATCAAAATCCTTTATACTTGCAAATAATTCTTTAAACCACGAATTATTTTTATTACCTTTCATAATTTAGAGGCTCCCTTCTAACCTTCTTTTAGCTTTTTCTTCATGTATATTTATTATATCCGTTTTTTTTAATAATACTATTCAACTGTATTTACTACATTTTGTAAAGTATTGTTATTGTTATTATTATCATCATCATTAGATTTTTCATTTATTGTAATTGTTATAATTGTATCTTCTTTTACTTCTTCCCCAGTTTTTCTACTTTGTTTTAATACAATTCCCGCTTCTTTTGTTTTATCCTTTCCTGTTGCTATTTTACATCTTAATTTTGCTGCTAACAATATTGACTTTGCTTCACTTTCTGTTTTTCCCACAACATTTGGTACTTTAACTTTTTTTATATCTAATTGATCGTCTACATCCGGAGTATCAATTTCATTTGTTGTGTTATTATTCTCAGGTTCTTTATGAATATCACAAACTTCTGTTATTGTACTATATTTACTTCCCGCACTTGTTTTCCATTTTCCATTTTTCTCTTTTTCTGGCTGCTGTAAAACTGTTTTCTCTTCTACATTTGTACAATATTCATTAGCAAGTTTTCCTGATTCTTTACATATTTTTAATTTTGCATGTCCATCACATGCTGATGGAACAGTTCCTGATACAAATTCTTCTGTATATGTATTAGAACATGAACTTGTTGCTGATTTTCCTGAATCTTTGCATATTTTTGCTGTTACAATATTACTTGGTTTATCAAAAGTTTTACTTGGTAGATTTTTATGAATATCTTGCATTATAGCTGCCCAAATTTTGGCTGAAGGATTTCCACTATAACTTATGTATTCAGATTTATCAAATCCAAACCATGTTGCTGCTGCATAGTATGGTGTTATTCCACAAAGCCATCTATCATAATTATCATCTGTTGTTCCAGTTTTTGCACCAACATCCATTCCAGAAATTTTACAGTTTGTTGCTGTTCCTTCTGCCCCAGTAACTGGTGCTTTTAATATACTTTTAGTTATATATGCTGTTCCTTCTGACATTACTCTTCTTTTTTCTTGTTTTGGTTGTAGAACTGTTTTTCCTTGTGAATCTACTAATTTAGTATAAAATGTAGGTGTTATATATTCTCCGCCATTTGCAATTGTTGCATATGCCCCTGCCATTTCTAATGGTGTTGCACCATTAGTAAGACCTCCTAATACTAAAGCTAACCCACTATCACTTTTTTCATCTAAATGATCCAATCCTAATTGTTTTAAAAATTTAATAGAATTTTCTGGCCCTAATTCTGACATTATTTTTACTTCTACAACATTTGAAGAAACTTCTATTGCCTTTCTTACAGTTATTAATCCTTTATATCCTGATGAGTTTTTTGGACTATATTTCCCATTATCAAAACTAGTTGGTGAATCATCATAAACAGTTCCTGCTGTTATTATTTTTTTTTCTATTGATGGAGCAATAGACGCTAATGGTTTAATAGATGAACCTGGTTGTCTTGCACTATTTATTCTGTTCAATCCTAGAGCATTAACATCTGTTCCAAGCCCTCCCATGCAACCAACTACCTGTCCTGTTTTATAATCTATAATTACCATTGCAGACTGACTATGTTCTCCATCATTTTTTTTTGATTTTACTATATATTTATCTTTTACATATTCTTCTTGCATTCTGCTTTGTATGGAAGACACCTGTGTTGTATAAAGTTTATATCCTCCACCGTATAAACGGCTTTTAGCGTAATCGTATGACATTCCTTTTTCATCTACCATTTGATTTGCTACTTGTTCTATCGCTGCTGCTACATGGTAAGACATGTCTGTTTTACTTGACAAATTTCCTTGTTTAAAAGGAAGTCCTGCATCTACTTCACTTATTGCCTTATCATAATCCTCACTGCTTATCATTCCTAATTCTTTCATTTTTTCTAAAACAGTTTTTGTTCTTTTTTTAATTTTTTCTGTATTATCTGTTTCTATAAATGGATTATAATTATTAGGAGAATGATTTATTCCTGCTAAAAATGCACTCTCGGCAAGGGATAAATCACTTGCTGATTTATCAAAATAATATTCTGATGCAACTTCTACACCACATATATTTTTTCCATAACCTCCAAGATAAATTATATTTAAATATAATTCAAGAATTTGCTTTTTAGTTATTAGTTTTTCTATTTGATATGCTCTTGACATTTCTCTTATTTTTCTTTGTATTCCGGCTTTTCCTTCATCTTCTTTTTCATTAGTTATATTTTTTATTAACTGCTGAGTTATAGTACTTCCACCAAAAGATGATTTTCCTCTATTAAATACATATGTAACTGTTGCTGCTGCTGATCTTTTTATATCAACACCATGATGATCATAAAACCTTTCATCTTCAATCGCAATAAAAGCATTTGGTAAATAAGATGGCATATCATCAAGTGATACTATTTTTCTATTCTCATCTCCTTGTAATTCCTTTATTAAATTTCCTTCACTATCATATATAAATGTATTTGAATTGTCGATTAATAAATCTTCCTTAGACATTGCAAATTTGTCACTAAAGAATATTCCCATAAAAATACCAGCTGCAATTAATATTAGTAGTACAAATATTAAAATTAATATTAAACATATTTTTTTTACTACTTTAGCCTTACTATTCTTCTTTCCATTTGCAGTTTTATATTTGTTTGTATTTTTAGTATTTTTTCCCATAAAAAACCTTTCCTTTCTAGCTAAAATACACATTATTTTTTATTTATATAAATTGCTATTTTATTATATTACAATTTTATAAAAAGTAAAAGCATTTTATAAAATTTAAATATAATAATTTCACTTTTTTACTAAAGTTTTGTATATATTGATTATTATATAATTATAAGTCTATTAATATATCATTTATATTAGTAACTGGTTTTGCTCCCTCTTTTATAATTTGATTAGTTCCTCTAGAATTTTTACTTGTAATATTTCCGTGGTACAGCATATACATCTCTCCCTTGTTCTAAAGCAAAATCTACAGTTATTAAAGATCCACTTTTTTCTTTAGCTTCTACAACTACTACTCCATTTGCAATACCACTTATTATCCTATTTCTTTCAGGAAAATTTTTCTTTTCTGGTTTTGTTCCTATTATATATTCAGACAAAATAAGTCCACCTTTATCTATTATAATCTCTGATAATTTTTTATTTTCACTTGGGTATATACTATCCAAACCGTTTCCTAATACTGCAATTGTTTTTGCTTTTTCCTTTATAGCTCCTATATGTGCACATGTATCTATTCCCCTAGCAAGACCACTAACAATATATATATTTCTGTTTGATAATTCATTTGCTATTTTTTTTGCCATATTTATTCCATATTGTGTACAATCTCTGCTTCCTATAATTGCAATACTTTTTCTTTTTAATATTTCTATATTTCCTTTATAATATAATAAAATTGGATAATCATATATGTTTTTTAATTTTTGCGGATATTCTTCATCATTTATTGTAATTATTTTTATATTTTTATTTTTCATATATTCTATAAAATATTCTATTTTCTTCATATTTTTTAAAGAAACTATTTTTTCTATTTCTTCATTTTGCAAAAAATCATTATTATGTAATTCTAGTTTCTCTAAATTATATATTTTTTCTGGATCTTTATATTTTTCTAATAACTTAATATATGTAATCTTTTTTAATTTTAAATTTGATAACCATACCCAATATTTTTCTTTTTTTTGCATAAAACTCCTTTATGCTCTTTTACTATAAATTTATTTTATAATATATAAAAAGAGCGCATAATATTTTTTATTTGCCCCCTTTTTAATAATTAATTTTGTTCTTTACAAGCTTTTACTACATTACTCATTAGCATTGCTATAGTCATTGGTCCTACTCCTCCTGGAACAGGAGTTATAAATGATGCTATTTTTTCTGCTTCTTCAAAATCTACATCACCAACTAATTTTCCTGATTCATCTCTATTTATTCCAACATCTATTACCACTGCTCCATCTTTTACCATTTCTTTTGTTACGAATTTTGCTTTTCCTAAAGCAGCAACTAATATATCTGCTTTTTTTGTTATTTCTGAAATATTTTTTGTTTTAGAATGACATATTGTAACTGTCGCATTTTTCTTTAATAGACATTGCATTAATGGTTTTCCAACAATATTACTTCTTCCTATTATAACAACATTTTTTCCTTCTATTGGAATATTGTAATTTTCTAGCATCTTTATTACTCCATAGGGTGTACAAGATATAAATGAATCTTGACCTATAACTAATTTTCCTACATTCACAGGATTAAACCCATCAACATCTTTTTTATAATCTATTTTATTAAAAGCTTCATCTATATTTAGATTCTTTGGAATAGGACTTTGTAAAAGTATTCCATTTATATCTTTTCTGTTATTTAATTTTTCTATTAGATTTAAAAGTTCTTCCATTGAAATATTTTCATCTAGTAGAAATTCTTCATATTCTATTCCAATTTCTTCACATGCTTTACTTTTATTTTTTACATAAACTTTAGATGCTTTATCATCTCCAACCATAATAACTGCTAACTTAGGAATTATTCCTTTTTCTTTTAATTTACTCACTTCATTTTTTAATTCTAATCGAATATTTTTTGCTAATTCTTTTCCATTAATTATTTCTGCCATAATAAAACTCCTCACTATTTATTTATCTTTATATTTAATTTCATTTTTTATATTTAATATTCCTGCCCTAGAAATAATATTATATCCATATTTTTGTTTAATGTTATCAACTGTTTTGTCTATTTCTTCTTGTTTTTTTGTATCTTTGACATCAAATAGTGACATTTGCATTTCTTCTTTCGATACTAAAGATTCTACTCTCAAGCCAATTAACCTTATTCTTTCTCCTTTATGTAATTGACTCAATAATTTTTTTGCTTCTTTATAAATTACTTTTGTACTATCTGTAGCCATATCTAATTTTTTCTGATGTGAAACAACATTAAAATCACTATTTTTTAGTTGAACACTTACTACTTTTGCTAACAAATTATTTTTTCTCAACCTATATGTTACTTGTTCTGTAAGACTTAAACAAATTTCTTCTAATCTTGAAACATCCGAAATATCGTGTGGAAGTGTAACCGAATTTCCTATTCCTTTTGGTGCTTCTTTTTTATTATTTACTGGTTCATTACTAATTCCATTTGCATATTCCCATATCATTTTACCATATTTTCCATATAGTGCAATTATATTATTTTTATCTTTTTTAGCTAAATCTCCTATTGTATATATCCCAATTCTTTGCAATTTTGGAAACATTTTTCTTCCAACCATAAATAAATCTGATATTGGCAAATTCCACATCTTTTCTTTAATTTCATTTTCGAATAAAGTATGTACTCTATCTGGTTTTTGAAAATCTGATGCCATTTTTGCCAAAAGTTTATTAGTACTTACGCCAACATTTACTGTAAAACCTAATTCTTTTTTTACTCTTTCTTTTATCTCTATAGCTTTATTTTCTAATATATCATTATTACTAAGAAAATTAGTTAAATCTAGAAAGCATTCATCTATAGAAAACCTTTCTATTACATCTGTATATTCTAGTAATAAATTAAATAATTGATTAGAATATTTTATATATATATTATAATTGCTTTCGAATATTTGTATTCCGAGGACATTTTTTTCTTGCAAAATATATTGGTTCACCTGTTTTTATTCCAAATTGTTTTGCAATATTACTTTTTGCAAGAACAACACCTTTTCTTTTAGCTTCATCTCCTCCTATTATTGCCGGAATTGATCTTATATCTACATTGTTTCCATTTTTTAGCATTTCTACTGCTGTCCATGATAAAAAGGCATTATTTACATCGACATGTAAGATTTTTCTTTCCAAAATATATCACCTTCGCTATTATAGAACGTTTGTTCTTTTTTGTCAATGTTTTACTTATAAAAATTTATTATTACAGGGATTTTTCCCTTTTTATTTTCTTCAAGTATTTGCTTTATAATAAATCTGCCTTTTCCTCTTATTGTTATTTTGTCATTTTCTTTTATTAGTTTAGTATTCTTTTTTATACATTCTCCATTTATAAATACTCTTTCTGATAAAAGATTTTCACTTGCTTTATTTCTTGAAGTTTTACATATCTCTGATATTATATTGTCTACTCTTAATGATGATACTACAATTTTACATTCTTGCATTTCTTGTTTTTTATTAATAATGTTTTCTAGTTTAACAACTTCTATTTTGCTATTTTTAAATCTCTTTAAAGTACATAAATTAGTATATAAAAATTTTTCAATTTCTTTTAAAATTATTATATCTGCACCATTTTCATGTACTATTATATCACCTATTTTTTCTCTATTAATTCCAAGTTTTATTAATCCTCCTAAATAAGCTCTATGATTTAAATTTTTTATTTCTTCTTTTAAAGGTTTTATTCTAATCACACTGATTATTGTATTAAAATTAAATTTGTTTTCCTCAAATACTTGATTTAGCTTTTCTGGATATACTATTAATAATTTACGTTCCGCTTCTTCATATCCCCCAAAACAAATATAATCTGTTTTTACCAAATTAAGCACTTTTTTTAACATACTTTCTTTATACTCATCTAAAAAGTCTGTATATTCCATTTTATTTCTTTTTTCACAAAGTTCTATTTTATCTAATAACTTTGCTACTAAAATTCTTTCTTCTTCTTTTTTATATTTTTCTAATATTTCTCTTTTTTGCATATTATATATTTCCTTATATTTCTTTTTCCTGTACACATATTTTTTTACTTATATCTTTTGCTATCGACTCTGCATCTAAGCAAAAATATTTTTCTATTTCTTCTATTGTTCCTTGTTTTACAAAAGTATCTCTATAAGCATAAGATTCTATTAATACGTTTTTTATATCATTTTCAATAATTAATTCTTGTACTGATGTAGCAAGTCCTCCTCTTAAAATTCCATCTTCTATAGTTATTACTTTATTAGTTTTTAGTATAGAATTTAATATATTTTTATTATCAAACGGTTTTAAGAATCTTGCATTTATCACTTCGCAAGAAATCCCTTTTTTTTCTAGAATGTCTGAAACATCTAATGCCCTTTTAGTTGTTTTTCCTATTCCAATAATCGTTAAATCATTCCCATCTTTTAATAGCTCTGACTCACCTAAACTTATCTCTTTATGACTTGCAAACGCTTTTTCTTCTCCTCCTCTTGGATATCTAATAACAACAGGAGCTTTTAGCTCAACTGCAAATTCTAGCATCTGTTCTAATTCTTTAAAGTCTTTTGGTGCTAATATAGTTAAATTCGGAACTAAAGAAAAAAATGCTAAATCTAAAATCCCTTGATGTGTTTCACCATCATTTCCCACAATTCCTGCTCTATCTACACACATTATTACTGGTAGTTTTTGAAGACATATATCATGTATAACTTGGTCATACCCTCTTTGATAAAATGATGAATATATCGGAACCACTGGTATCAAACCATCTTTTGCCATTCCTGCGGCCATTCCAAGTGCATGTTGTTCTGCAATTCCAACATCAAAAAACCTATCTGGAAATTGTTTTTTAAAGTTTGAAAGCCCAGTTCCGTCACACATTGCTGCTGTTATTGCTACTATATTTTTATTTTCTTTTGCTAAACATTCTAACTTTTCTCCAAATACTTTAGAATAATCTTTTTTCTTCTCTTTTTTATTTTTACCTGTTTCTATATCAAAACTAGATGTACTATGAAATTTATCTGGATTTTCTTCTGCTGGTTTATATCCTTTTCCTTTTTTAGTAACAACATGTACTAATACAGGACCTTTTAATCTTTTTGCCATTTCCAATAAATCTTGTACTTTTTCTATATCATTTCCATCTATTGGTCCTAAATATCTAAAACCTAAATCTTCAAAAAACATATTAGGTATAAATAATTGCTTTAATCCATATTTTATTTTTCTTGCTGCTTTTATAATAATTTTTCCTATATGTGGAACTTTTTTTAAGCTTTTCTTTAAATATTGGTTTGATTTTGTATAAGCTTTTCTTGTTCTTATTTTCCCTAAAGCCATGGAAATTCCACCAACATTTTTTGATATACTCATTTCATTATCATTAAGAATAACTATCAAATTTGTATTACTACACCCGGCATCATTTAAAGCTTCTAATGCCATTCCTCCAGTTAATGCTCCATCGCCAATTACTGCAACAACATTATTTTTTTCTTTTTTTAAATCTCTTGCCCTTGCCATTCCAAGTGCAACAGAAATTGATGTACTACTATGTCCTGTATTAAACGAGTCATATTTTGATTCTGATGTTTTTGGAAAACCAGCTAGTCCATTCAATTTCCTTAATGTATTAAATTTATCTTTTCTACCTGTTAAAATTTTATGTACATATGTTTGATGTCCAACATCCCAAATTATTTTATCATCTGGCATATCAAACACACTATGTATAGCTATTGTAAGCTCTACTACACCTAGATTAGATGCTAAATGACCTCCTGTTTTCGAAACATTTTCTATTATAAATCTTCTTATTTCTGTAGCCAATTCTTCTTTTTCTTTTAAATTAAGACTTTTTAAATCTTCTGGCATATTTACTTTTTCTAGCACATTGCCCATAATATCTTCCGCCTTTTTACTGTTAATTAAGCTTAATAATAGCACACTATCTAAGTTTTGTCTATTATATTATATCTTAAATTATTATACAAAAATGTTCTTTACCAACTTTAATAATATTACTAAAAAAGCCTAAATATTATATGTAGATTTCTCCTTGTAAGTAAACCTTAAATAGTAGTCACATCAATATAAATACCTTGGCTTTTTCTTATTTTATTATTATGTATAATTTCATACAGATTGCATTTGTCAATTTACTTTTTTATTTTAATTTATATACCCCAAAATACAATTTAATAGAATTTCTAACAAAAAGTTCAAATTTAAAATTACTAAAAACATTATTGTATTTTAAACAATTTTTATAATATAATAATCAAAGATATGATGCGCTTACCAAAGTCATTAATAAAAAAGATTCATATTATATATTATTTGAAAAGGAGATAAAATAATTATGGTAAATCAAGATGATTTAAAATATATACAAATTCTTTGGGATTTTATGAAATTAAATCAGCCCCTAAAGAAATCAGATTTCATAATCGTATTAGGCTGTGCAGATATTAAAGTAGCAGATGTTGCTATAGATGTATATAATCAAGGATTATCTGATAAAATTATATTTTCAGGTGGACTTGGAAAAATCACCAAAAACATTTGGAAAATTCCTGAAGCCAATAAATTTGCAGCTCTTGCCGAAAAAAGAGGAGTACCAAAAGAAAAAATATATATTGAAAATCAATCTACAAATACGATAGAGAATTTTAAATTCACTAAAAATTTAATTGAAACAAAAAGATTAAATATAAATTCAGCTATTTTTGTATGTCGCCCTTATGTCGAAAGAAGAACCTGGGCTTGTATGAAAAAATATATGCCAGAATATACAGGATTTATAACGTCTGAAAATATTTCTTGTAGTGATTATATTGAAAACTACAATATCAACGGAGTTTCAAAAGATTCCTGGATTCATGTTTTAGTAGGAGATATTCAAAGGTTAAAAATATATGCTGAAAGAGGTTTACAAGAAAAAGTAGACATTCCAGATTATGTTTGGAATGCATATAAAGAGTTGGTAAAAAGGAACTATGATAAAGATTTATTAAAATAAAAGAAACCACCGAACACGAGTGCTCGGTGGAGGTGCCAAATTGTAAAATTAGACTATCCGGTACCTTGTTTTTTTGAGATTAGTATGCCTGGTTTACGATCTCAGCGATTTCTTCGAGAGTTTCGCACACGCGACATCCCATCGCGCTCAGGGCCTTCTTGATCTTTGCAATTCCCTTTTCCTGGTTTGCCGGAAGCTCTCCAACGGTTGCAAACACCAACTTTTCGGGTGCACGGTGAGCTTCTTCGCAAATCTCGAATCCCGAGTAGGTTCCGAGAGCTTCACCAGTGATTACGAATACATTGATCCCCGCGACCGGCTTGCACGCATCTTCGCGCTCAGCATCCTCCGGCGTCCAGTCCGGAACCTGCGGATCGAAGTACGGCACAGATTCCTTGAACATCCGGATGAGATCCGTTCTCCAAGTGGAGTCTGCGCAGGTGCCTCCCAAGAAGACACAGTTGTTGTAGCGTTCCGAGTTGTCATTAATTTTCATAAAAAACCTTTCCGCCCATGTAGGACTTGACTATAAATAGTCCATTTTTTGTTATAATACCTTTCGGCATCTACTCTATATTATATAGTATTTTACATAATAAATCAACTAAGTATGGATAATTGGTTAATATTTTTATAAAAAATTATAAATTATTTATTCACAACTATAGAATTTTTTAATTAATTGTGATATTATTATTAAGTATTTTATTATTTATATTGGGGTATCGCCAAGCGGTAAGGCATCGGACTCTGACTCCGACATTCCTGTGTTCGAATCACAGTACCCCAGCCAAAATTTTATTGGAGATGATTTAATGAAATTAGGAGATATAAGATTATATAATTTGAAAGTTATTAAAAATAATGAAACTATTTTTGATGACTCATCTGAAAATCTTCCTGAAGATTTAAAACATTATGATACAAAATCTACTAAGTTTGAAAGTGGAAAATTAATAATAGAAGTATAAAGAGATTAACTTTAAACAACTTTAATTAAGTAAAAAATAAAAGCTATTAATAAATTAAAGGAACCCTTATCAAGTTCATAAATTAATAGCTTTTTTATTTATTTAATTTTTCTTCCTTGTATTTTAAAACTTCCCATATTAGTTTTAGCACTTATGTTTAGTACATTTCCTATAACTTCACCTTGAATATCATATTGTATTTTAGTAATCGCTACACTCATTGTTCCAGAAATTAAAAATTTATTTCCTACAACTTTTCCACCAGAAAAATTACTTCTTTTCCCCATAGCTTCAACATATCCACTCAGATTAGCTCCATTACATTCCAATTTTAAGTTTCCTTTTATTTCTCCTATTGGTGTCTTTACAATAGCTTCGTATAATCCATCCATATTATAATTACCTCCTATTTTATTATTTTTATAATATGAATATTAAAATTAATTGTTACTAATTTTACAAAATTTCTTTTAGTTCTTCAAATTTATAAATACTTTTATATTTTTTACTAACATCAATATTTTTTCTGTTATAAAAAATTGCTTCAAGTCCTGCATTTATTGCTCCTTTTATATCTATTTCGAAATTATCTCCGATCATTACACATTCATTTGGTAATACGTTGCCTCTTGCTAGTTCAAAAGCTTCTTTATTTGGTTTTATTTTCACTGTTTCAGTACCATACACCTTTTTAAAATACTTATATAAATTTGCATTTTTCAACCTCTGTTTTTGTTGATATTCAAACCAATTTGTTAAAACTACTAATTCATATTTACTTTGTAAATACTTTAATGTTTCTATGATTTTGCTATCTATTTTATTTGGAACACATTTTTCAAAATAATTTAATATTAATTTTATAAATTTGGTATCATAATTACTATCTAATTTTTTATTTATCAAATCCTGCATAATATCTATTTTAAAATATTCTTGTGTTTTTTCATAATTGTCAATTACATTTATTATATCATTTTTTAACTTATCATTATAATTTATATTTAGTTTTTTACATGCAAATTTAATTCCATCTTCCCAATAATTATCTTCCCAATCAATTAAAGTATTATCTAAATCAAATATTATTCTTTTTATCATATTAATTCTTTATGACTATTTTATTAGTCATATACTCCTTTTTATCCTCTTTTTTATAATTTATTTTTTCTTAAAAAATATTTAGATGTTCTAATAAAATTTTTATTCCTAATAAAATTAAAATAATTCCACCTATTACTTCCGCAATTTTTTCAAACTTGTTTCCAAATCTATTTCCTATTTTTGTTCCAATTACAGATAAAATAAATTAGCAATATTTATATATATAAAAAGAGACACTATCTGCCGATTTTGCTTTTTTGCAAATAAGTCTCATTATAGTTTTAACATAATAGTATATCACTAGTATTTTTCATATAAAACATACTTTTTGATTATATATTAATTTATTCTAGTTTACAAGTATTTTAAAATTTTTTATATTTCATTTTACATTTTTTATCTTTACTTGTTAAGCATATACTTTATAATTGTTGGAATATAAAAAAAGCAATATTTTTAATATTAATATTGCTTTTTTTACATTAAGTTAAATAGTTTTGTATTATATTTGTTTCATTAAAAATATATTATAAATTTCTGCTTCCTATTTTCCTTATATTTATTTCATAATATTTTTTATATCTTCTATAATTTGCTCTTTAGTAATTCTATTTTCTCTTAATAAATCTTCTACATTGTATCTATCAGGAAAACTTTTTTTGATTCCATAATTTTTTACTTTCATATCACTTGTTCCATAAAAACTTGCAATTTTTTCTCCAAATCCTCCTTCTAGCATTCCATCTTCTAATGTTATTACTATATCATGATCTTGTTTTAAATCTTCTAAATACTCTTCATCTAATCCAGTAATATATCTTGGATTTATTAATGTTGCACTTATACCAAGTTCTTCTTTTAATCCTTTTAATACACTTCTTCCAATTTCAAAAAAATCTCCTAAAGCTATTATTGCTACTTTATTTCCTTTTTCCTCAACTTTAAATTTATTAAGATTACTATAATCTCTCTCAACTTCTTTTTCTGAAGATATAACTCCATTGCATGGCACACGTATTGCTACTGGGAACTCATTTTGCTCAATACTCCAATCTAACATTGCAAAATACTCTTTTTTACATGTTGGTGCTAAATAAACAAGATTTGGAATATTACTCATCATAGGAATATCATATAACCCCAAATGTGTTACATCATTCATTCCATATACAGATGCAGTATTTACTAAAATAGTTGCTGGATTTTTATTTATACATAAATCTTGTGATAATTGATCATATGTTCTTTGCATAAAACTTGCATGTGTTGCAAATATTGGTTTTCCTCCATTTTTAGCAATTCCAGACACAAATGCAACAGCATGTTCTTCTGCAATTCCCACATCTACAAATTGATCTTTTGCTTCCTCCCTTTTTTCTTTTGTAAATCCTATATTTGTTGGAACCCCTGCTACAACTGCAACTACTTTTTTATCCTTTTTCATTTTTTCTAATAAATAATCACAAGTAAGTGCTCCATAATCTTCACCACTGAAACTTACTACTGTTTTTCCTGTATCTATGTCAAAAGGCATACACCAATGCCAATTTTCTTTATTCTCTTCTGCAAACTTATATCCTTTTCCTTTTGTAGTATTAATATGAACAACAATTGGATGATTTATATCTTTTACTTTAGAAAAAGTTTTTATTAATTCTTCAATATTATTTCCTTCATTTTGATAAATATAGTCTAATCCCATAGCTTTAAATAAATTACATTCACAACTTCCATTACTATCTCTTAAAGCTTTTAAATTTTTGTATAATCCCCCATGATTTTCTGCAATTGACATATCATTATCATTTACAACGATTATAAAATTACTTTTTTGTTCTCCTGCAAAATCTAATCCTTCTAAAGCTTCTCCTCCACTTAGAGAACCATCACCAATAACAGCTATTACATTTTCTTTATCATTTTTTAAATCTCTTGCCTTTACTAAACCTGATGCTAAGCTTATAGAAGTTGAAGTATGCCCTATATTAAATAAGTCATGCTTACTTTCATCTGGATTTGTATATCCTGAAACATCCTTATAATGTTCCTCATATAAAAAAGCATCTTTTCTTCCTGTAAGCATTTTATGGCAATAACTCTGATGTGATACATCAAAAACTAATTTATCTACTGGTGAATTAAAAACATAATGAAGAGCAATGATTGCTTCTACCATACCAAAGTTCGGACCAAAATGTCCCCCTTTCTTACTAAGTTTCTCTAATAAAGCTTTTCTCATCTCTGTTGCTAATATTTCTAATTCTTCAATTTTCATATTTTTAATATCTTTTGGACTATTAATTTTTTCTAAATACATTTCAAAACCTCCTTATTTTTTATAATGATTTTATCCAATTTTCTACTTCTGACATTTCTGTTTGTAGATTATCACTATAACTTTCAAATACTATATTCATTTCATTTTTTACGATTGACTTTGGACACAATTTTTTTACTTCTGTAAAACTTCTACCAAGCCATCCAGCATTTGTAGCAAATGGAACAATATTTTTTCCTGTCAAATCATTATTTTTCAAAAAAGCTCTTACTACAGGTGCTGGTCTATACCACCATGTAGGAAATCCCAATATAATCTCATCATATTTATTTAAATCTATATTTACTTTTTCTATTTCTGGAATATGGTTACTTGCTTCACTATTTTGTTCATCATCTACAACTTCTTGATAATTATCAGAATAAGGAACTATTGGCTTTAATTCTAAAATATCACAATTTAATTCCTTTGATATTTTTTCTGCTATCATCTTTGTATGTCCTGTATATGAAAAATATACAACTATTTTTTTACTATTATTCATATTTCTGCCCTCCTAAAAACTTTATATTTCTGTAAAATCTTTTCTTTTTCCTGAAGATATATCTTCATAAATTTCAATTTTATAATTTAATCTGTCTATTGTTTCATTAATATTTTTTTGTTTTTCTAATAATTTCTCTCTTTGCTCTTCTAACAATTTTTTCCTAGCTTCTACTGTTGTTTTACCTTTATCAAGTAAAGTCATGTATTCTATTAAAATTTCAATTCCAACACCAGCATTTCTCATACATTTTATAAACTCAATTCTTTTACAAGATTTTTCATCATAATTTCTTATTCCATTCTTGTTTCTAGGTACACCAGTAATAAGACCTATTCTTTCATAATATCTCAATGTATCTGCTGTTAAGTCGTATTTTTTACTTACTTCTGCAATTGTCATTTAATATACCTCCTTACTTTATAGATATTAACACTTATAGCTAGCTCTAAGTCAATACCTTTTTAAAATTTTTTTATTTTCCTTTATATAATTTTTATCTTCTCCTTTTTACATGCAAAAATAAAGTCACCACAAGTTATATTTTACTAAAATCTGCAATTTTTCAATTTTATTTAATCTGTATACACATTTTTAACTATTAATAATTATTTTATATTTATTAATAGTTATTATTATAAATATAAAAAAATAAATGTAAACACATTTTAGTGTCTACACTTATTTTTTATTTATGCTTTATATTATTTTACAATAGCTTTTTTTCCTGGATAAATTGCTATTTCTCCTAATTCATTTTCAATATTTAATAATCTGTTGTATTTTGCAACTCTATCTGTTCTACAAGGAGCACCTGTTTTTATTTGTCCTGCATTTGTTGCAACAGCAACATCTGCTAATGTTGTATCCTCTGTTTCACCACTTCTATGTGATACAACTGCTGTATATCCATTCTTTTTAGCAAGTTCTATTGCATCTAAAGTTTCTGTTAATGTTCCTATTTGATTTAATTTTATTAATATACTATTAGCAATATTATTATCTAATCCTTTTTGTAATCTTTTAACATTTGTTACAAATAAATCATCACCAACTAATTGTATTTTGTTTCCTAATTTTGCAGTTAATTTTGACCAATTTTCCCAATCTTCTTCTGCCAATCCATCTTCTATTGAGATTATTGGATATTTATTAACTAATTCTTCTAAGAAAGCTATCATTTCATCTGGAGTTTTTAATTCATTAGTTTTCCAGAAATAATAATTTCCTTCTTTTCCAATTTTTTTAGCTTCGTCATACATTTCTGTTGATGCAACATCTAATGCTAAGCAAACTTCTTCTCCTGGTTTGTATCCAGCTTTTTCAATAGCTTCAACTATTAATTTTAATGCTTCTTCGTCGCTTGATAAATTTGGTGCAAATCCACCTTCATCACCAACACCAGAAGCTAATCCTTTTTCTTTTAAAACTTTCTTTAATGTATGATATATTTCTGCACACATACGTAAACATTCTGTAAATGATTTTGCACCAACTGGCATAATCATAAATTCTTGTGTATTTACTGTATTATCAGCATGTTTTCCACCATTTAATATATTCATCATTGGAACTGGTAATGTTTTTGCATTTGGACCACCTATATAATTATATAAAGACATACCTAAAGATTGTGCTGCTGCTTTTGCAACTGCAAGTGATACACCAAGTGTAGCATTTGCTCCTAATTTTCCTTTATTTTCTGTTCCATCAATTTCAATTAATTTTTTATCAATTTCAGCTTGATTATATACATTCATACCTTCTATTTCAGGAGCAATTATTTTATTAACATTTTCAACAGCTTTTAAAACTCCTTTACCCATATATCTTGATTTATCTCCATCTCTTAATTCAACAGCTTCAAAAGCACCTGTTGATGCTCCAGATGGAACCATTGCAACACCAACTGATCCGTCTATTGTAACTACTTCAACTTGTACAGTTGGATTTCCTCTTGAATCTAATACTTCCAATCCTTTTACACTTTCAATTTCTAAATAATCTTTCATTTTTATACCTCCATTTATTTTTATTTGATTTTTTATTTTTTTATTATTATACTCTCTCCAGTCATTTCTTCTGGTTTTTCTAGCCCCATTATATCTAACATAGTAGGTGCTAAATCTGCAAGTTTACCTTGTTTTAATTGTACATTTTCCATTCCATATAAAATTAATGGAACTGGGTTTGTTGTATGTGCTGTATGAGGTTCACCTGTTTTATAATCTATCATTTGTTCTGAATTACCATGATCTGCAGTTATTAGTAGAACACCTTCATTTGCTTTAATTGCTTCTACAACTTCACCTACATCTTTATCTATTTCTTCAATTGCCTTGATTGCTGCATCTAAATTTCCTGTATGCCCTACCATATCTGGATTTGCATAATTCAATATAATAACATTATATTTTTTAGAATTAATTGCTTCTACAACTTTTTTTGTAACTTCTGGAGCACTCATTTCTGGTTGCATATCATAAGTTTCAACTTTTGGTGATGAAACTAATATTCTATCTTCACCTTTATATTGTTTTTCTTCTCCACCATTAAAGAAAAATGTAACATGTGCATATTTTTCTGTTTCTGCAATTCTTAGTTGTGTCATGTTATGTTTGCTAATATATTCTCCAAAAGTATTTAATAAAGGCTCTTTTTTAAATGCTACTTGAACATTAGGCATTGTTTCATCATATGGTGTCATACATACAAAATATAAATTTAAATCTTTAGTTTCAAATTCGTTAAAATCTTTATCTACTAATGTTCTTGTTATTTCTCTTGCTCTATCAGGTCTGAAATTAAAGAATATAACAGAATCATCTTTACCGATAGTAGCAACAGGATTTTCACCATTACAAATTACTGTTGGTTCTACAAATTCATCAAAAACTTCTTTTTGATATGAGCTTTCTATTGCTGAAATTGCAGATTGAGCTTTTTCTCCAACTCCATTTACCATTGCATCATAACTTTTTTGAATTCTTTGCCATCTTTTATCTCTATCCATACTGTAAAATCTTCCAGATATACTAGCAATTTTTCCAATTCCTTTTTCTTTCATTTTTTCTTCTAATTGCATTATATAATTTTCTGCTGATGCTGGTGGTGTATCTCTACCATCTAAGAAGCAGTGAACATATACATCTTCAAAATCTTTTCTTTTTGCAAGTTCAAGAATTGCAAATAAGTGGCGTATATGGCTATGCACTCCTCCATCAGATAAAAGTCCTATAACATGAAGCTTTGAATTATTCTTTTTACAATTTTCTATTGCTTTTACAAATTCTGGTATACTAAAGAAATCTCCATCTTCTATTGATTTTGTTATTCTTGTTAATTCTTGGTATACAATTCTTCCTGCTCCAATATTTGTGTGACCAACCTCTGAATTTCCCATTTGTCCTTCTGGAAGTCCTACGCTTAACCCACTTGTATAAATATCTGTTGTTGGACATGTTTTCATTAGTTTATCAATGTTTGGAGTTTTAGCAAGCTTTACTGCATTACCTTTTTCATTCTTATTTTCTCCAAACCCATCTAATATCATTAGCATTGTAAGTTTTTTATCCATATTATTTTTTACCATCCTTTTCCTTCTATAATTTATATTCCGCTTCTTTAGTATTTTTTGTTTATATTAAATTTTATTATAATTAACTATTTTTGAAAATTCTTCTACTTTTAGACTTGCTCCACCTACTAAGCCACCATCAATATCTGATGTAGTAAATAATTCTTTGGCATTTTGTGATTTAACACTTCCTCCATATTGGATTATTACTTCTTCTGCAACTTCTTTTCCATAATTTTTTTCTATTTCTTTTCTTATTGCTTTTATACTATTATTTGCATCTTCTGATGTAGCAGTTTTACCTGTACCTATAGCCCATATTGGTTCATATGCAATTATTGTATTTTTTACTTGTTCATTTGTTAAACCTTCTAAAGCTAAACGAGTTTGATTTGTAATTATTTCTTCTGTTTTTCCTTCTTCTCTTTGCTCTAAAGTTTCCCCAACACAAACAATTGGATTTAAATTATTTTCGAAAGCCGCTTTTATTTTTTTATTTACAGATTCATCTGTTTCTGCAAAATATTGTCTTCTTTCCGAATGACCAATAATTACATATTTTACACCTATTGCTTTTAACATTTTTCCAGAAACCTCTCCTGTAAAAGCACCTTTTTCTTCCCAATGCATATTTTGTGCACCTATTTTAATGTTTGTATTTTGTGCTGTAAGTAATGCATAAAATAAATCTGTATAAGGAACACAAAGGATTACTTCATTTTCTGTATCTTTTACAAGTGGTGCTATTTCATCTATAAATTTTATAGTTTCATCTGGAAGCATATTCATCTTCCAATTTCCTGCAATTACTTTTCTTCTCATGTTTTAATTACCTCCCACTTTTTATTTATTCATTAAACATTCAATTCCTGGTAATTTCTTTCCTTCTAAGAATTCAAGTGATGCTCCACCACCTGTTGATATATGAGTAAACTTTTCTGCAAGACCTGCTTTTTCTACTGCTGCTGCTGAATCTCCTCCACCAATAATAGTAGTACAATCAGTCATTTCTGATAATGTTTTTGCAATTTCATTTGTGCCTATTGCAAATGTATCAAATTCAAATAATCCTACTGGACCATTCCATATAACTGTTTTTGCATTTTTTAACTCATTTTTATACAATTCAATTGTCTTTTCTCCAATATCAAAACCTTCCCATCCATCTGGAATTTCTGTCCATGATACTGTTTTTGTTTCTGTATTTGGATCAAATTCTTTTCCTAGTTTTGTATCTATAGGAAGCATTAATTTAACACCTTTTTTTTCTGCTTTTTCCATTAATTCTTTTGCTAAATCTAATTTATCTAATTCACAAATAGAATTTCCTACATTATACCCTTGTGCTTTAAAGAAAGTATATGCCATAGCTCCGCCGATCATAAGTGTATCTACTTTTTCTAATAAACTATTTATAACACCAATTTTATCAGAAACTTTTTTTCCTCCTAAAATTGCAACAAATGGTCTTTCTGGATTTTCTAGTGCAGATCCTAAAAATTTAAGTTCTTTTTCAATTAAGAATCCTGATACAGCTGGTAAATATTCTGCAATCCCTGCAGTTGAGCTATGTGCTCTATGTGCTGTTCCAAATGCATCATTTACAAATACTTCTGCCATAGAAGCTAACTCTTTTGAAAACTCTGGATCATTTTTTTCTTCTCTTGGATCAAATCTAACATTTTCTAACAATACGATATCTCCATTTTTCATGTTAGAAGTTAATTCTTTTGCATTTTCACCTATAACATCTTTTGCAAGTTTTACTTCTTTACCTAATAGTTTTGATAATTCCTTTGCAACCGGTGCTAAAGAAAATTCTGGTTTAACCTCTCCTTTTGGTCTTCCTAAATGAGAGCAAAGAATTATTTTGCAATTTTGATCAAGTAAATACTTAATTGTATCTAATGCTCCTACAATTCTTCTATTATCTGTTATATTTCCATTTTCATCTAATGGTACATTAAAGTCACATCTTACAAATACTTTCTTTCCTTTTAAGTCTATATCTTTAATTGTTTTTTTATTCATAAATTGATTCTCCTCCTATTATTAACTAATAACTATTTAATAACACTTATTAATTAATTTTTTGCTTAAGATTTATAGGGCAGACTATTTTATTTTGCCTGCCCTCTTAAAAGTCTATATAATTATTCTCCTAATTCTGCAAAATACTTAATTGTTCTTACCATTTGACTTGTATATGAATTTTCATTATCATACCAAGAAACAACTTGAACTTGATATAAATCATCTGAAATTTTTGTAACCATTGTTTGTGTACTATCAAATAATGAACCATATCTAATTCCTATTATATCAGATGAAACTAATAATTCATCTGTATAACCAAAAGAATCATTTGATGCAGCTTTCATTGCCGCATTTATTCCTTCTACTGTTACATCACTACCTTTAACAACAGCTGTTAATATTGTTGTTGATCCTGTTGGAACCGGAACTCTTTGAGCTGATCCTATTAATTTTCCATTTAATTCTGGTATAACTAAACCAATTGCTTTTGCTGCACCTGTTGAATTTGGTACTATATTAATTGCTGCAGCTCTTGCTCTTCTTAAATCTCCTTTTCTATGTGGACCATCTAAAAGCATTTGATCTCCTGTGTATGCATGTATTGTTGACATTATTCCTGATTGAATAGGTGCATATTTATTTAAAGTATTTGCCATTGGTGCTAAACAGTTTGTTGTACATGATGCTGCAGATATAATTTTATCTTCTTTTGTTAATACTTTTTCATTTACACCAAAAACTATTGTTGGTAAATCATTACCAGCTGGTGCTGATATAACAACTTTTTTAGCTCCTGCATTTATATGAGCTTGTGCTTTATCTTTTGATGTGTAGAATCCTGTACACTCTAGAACAACATCTACACCTATTTCTCCCCATGGTAATTCATTTGCATCTTTTATAGCATATATTTTAATTTCTTTTCCATCTACTGTTATAGATTCATCTCCTGCCACTACTGTATCAGCTTTTTCATATCTTCCTTGTGCTGAATCATATTTTAATAAATGAGCTAACATTTTAGGACTTGTTAAATCGTTTATTGCGACGATTTCATACCCTTCTGCTCCAAACATTTGTCTAAACGCTAGACGTCCTATACGTCCAAATCCATTAATAGCTACTTTAACTGACATAAAAAAATTCCTCCATTTCCGATGCAAAAAAGCATCCTTTAATGATTATAAATAATCACTGTTATTGTATATCAAAAAAGAATACTTTTCAAGTATTCTTTGAATTTTTGTGGCATTTTTACTAATAATTTCCGCGTTTTTTATGCATTTTTATAAAATTTATCATCTTTATAAATTTTAAACTATCAATCTATTAAATTTTAGTTATATTTCCATTTGAGTTCCTAAAAAACTAGCTGCTGATTGAACTACTTTTTGTTCAACTTCTGACATTTTTGTATTTGCATCTTTTGATAAAAGAATTACTGTTCCTATTACATCTCCATCTGCAATTATTGGATACACAACTTGTGCATTATTTTTTCTTTCTTTATTATCATTTTTTGTTATAGGAATAGATGTATCATTATTTTCTTTACTATTATAATTTTCTTTATCATCCATTATCTTTTCTAATTCTTCACTTATTCCTTGTTCTAAAAATTCTTTTTTAGAACCTCCTGAAACAGCTATAACTGTATCTTTATCTGTAATACATGCGATATGACCTGTAGTTTTTGCTAAAGTTTCAGCATATTCTGTTGCAAATTCAGAAAGTTCTCCAATTGGAGAATATTTTTTTAATATAACCTCTCCTTCTTTATCTGTAAATATTTCTAGTGGATCACCTTCTTTAATTCTTAATGTTTTTCTTATTTCTTTTGGAATAACAACTCTTCCTAAATCGTCTATTCTTCTAACTACTCCTGTTGCTTTCATTTTTTCCCTCCTTGTATTTTGTTTTATAATTTTATTATTACAAATTAGGAAAAAATTATGCAATTTTTTTAATTTTAAAATTGGCAATACATTACTTTATTTGTTTTATCATAACTATATTTATTTTGTCGTCAATTTTTTAATTTTATTAAAATTTATATACTATTTATAATTTAAAAATTCTTTAATCTTTTGCAATTGTTATAATTCCAATTTCTTTACATCCTGCATTTTTTAAAATTCTCGAACATTCATTTACAGTACTTCCAGTTGTATATATATCGTCTAACAATAATATTTTTTTATTTTTTATTTTACATTCATTTCTTATTTCAAAAACATTTTTTATATTTTTCATTCTTTCTTTTTTATCTAATGTACTTTGTGCTACAATATTTTCTTTTTTATATAATATATTTAATTCTAATTTAATATCTTTGCAAAATTTTGCAATTTCTTTCGCAATTAACTCACTTTGATTATATCCTCTATCTTTTTTTCTTTTTTTATGAATAGGCACAGGAATTAATATATCATATTTTTTTATATATTCTATATTATCTTTATCATGTATTATAGTTTCAGCAAAAGTTTTATATAAATATGCTTTTTCTTTAAACTTATATTCTAATAATCTTTGTCTAATTATCCCTTCATATTTAAAAATATATAAATGTTTATAAAAATATTTTTTATTATATTTTTCAATTTTATTAATTGATTTATAATTGATTATTTTTCTACATTCATCACAAATACTTTTTCCATTTCTTTTTAAACATATTCCACAAACAGGAGGGAATAAAAAATCAAGGACACAATCAAAAAAGTTCATTATACCTTCTTTCTTTTCGTGCCCCCATTTTATTTTTATTCATTTATTAATTTTTGCATTAATCCTGTATTTCTTTTTTTAGTATCTATATTTTGAATCATATAATTCACAACACTACTATTTCCTACAATAATTAACATTTTCTTTGCTCTTGTCATACCTGTATATAATAAATTTCTAGTAAGAAGTATTGGTGATGCTTGAGCAATTGGCATAATAACAACATCAAATTCGCTTCCGTTGGGCTTTATGTACTGTAATTGCATATGCATGCTCTATTTGCTCCAAGTCTTGATATGAATACCATGCTATTTTTTCGTCATCAAATAAAATTTTTATTCTTTTTTCTATATCATCAATAATTTTTATTGTTCCAAGTTCTCCATTAAATACTCCTGTACCAGTTTCATAAGTATTTCCTCTTTTTTCCCAGAAGATATCATAATTATTTTTTATTTGCATAACACGGTCTCCTACTCTAAAAGTTGCTCCCATGCTCTGTTTTTCTATATCTCCTTCAACCTTTTGATTTAACTTTTCTTGCAATATCTTATTTAGTTCTTTAGTACCTAAAATTCCTTTCTTGGTTGGAGTAATAACTTGTATATTTTTAAAGAAATCAAAATTCCCATAATTTTTTAATCTACCATTACATAATGACACAACTTGCTCTAAAATTTTATTTTGGTCTATTTCTGGTATATAGAAGAAATCTTCTTTTAAATTATTTTCTACTGCTTCATCTTTTTTTATAAATATTTCTCCCCTATTTACTCTATGGCTATTTATTATTATTTTGCTTTCTGCAGCTTGTCTAAAAATTTTATCTAATGTTATTGTTGTTATCCTACCAGAATTAATAATATCAGAAAGTACACTTCCTGGTCCAACGGATGGTAATTGATCCACGTCTCCTACTAGTACAAGTTTAGTTCCCTGATAAATAGCTTTAACTACATAGTTCATTAAAAATATATCTACCATTGACATTTCATCTATTACAATTACATCTGCATCAATTGGTGCCACTTCATAATCTATATTGCTTATTTTGCCTTCTTCTTCTATTTTTCCTATTTCCAATAATCTATGTAATGTCATTGCTTCTCTATCAGTTGTTTGTGTCATTCTTTTAGCCGCTCTTCCTGTTGGTGCACATAAAACAGTCTTTTTTCCATATTTATCGTATAATTCAATAATCGCTTTTATGATTGTTGTTTTTCCAGTTCCTGGTCCTCCTGTTATTACACACACATTATTCTCATTTATTGCTTCAATAGCCTCTTTTTGTTTATCAGATAAAGTTATTTTAGTCTCTTTTTCTATTTCTTTTATTTCTTTTTTTAAATTATTAATTTTTTTTATATTTCTTGCATTATCTAACAATAATAATCTCTTTGCTACATTTTCTTCTGCTTGATAATAATAGTCTAAATATACTAAGTTTTCTTCTTCTTCTTTTTCTATTACAATTTCTTTTCTTACCTTAAGTTCTATTAGTGCATTCTCTATTTCTTCTTTACTAACTCCTAATAAATTTTGTACAAAATTATACAAATTATTTTCTAATATTCTACAATGACCATTAGATGTCGCTCTTAATAAAGCATATTTTATTCCACTTTTAATTCTTTTCTCACTATTATACTCAATTCCTAAATCCATTGCTATTTTATCTATTTGCTTAAAATCTACATGATTTGCAACATCTATTAATATATATGGATTTGCCTGTATTTCTTCTACTGCATTTATTCCTAAAGTTTTATACACATTTTTTGCACTCTGAACACCTATTCCAAATTTTTCTAAAAAGCCAACAATTTGCCATAATTCCCAATTTTCGTTAAAATCTTCCGCCATTTGAAGAGCTTTTTCTTCTGTAATACCTTTTATCTTAGCTAATTTTATAGGTTCAAACTTAAATATAGAAATAGTCTGTTCTCCAAATTTATTTATAATTTTTTTAGCTGTTGCAGGTCCAATTCCTTTTATTGTTCCATTTGCTAGATACCTTTCCAAACTTGACAATGTTTGTGGCATTATTTTTTCAAATGTTTCAATTTTAAATTGCCTTCCATAATCTTGATGCGTAACAAATTTTCCTATTAAACTAAGACTATCTCCTTGGTGTATAAATGGTAAATAACCTACAACCGTAAATTCTTCTTCATCTGTTGTTAATACTGCGACAGTATAACTATTTACTTCATTTTGATAAATTATATCTGTTAATTCTCCTTTTAGTTCCAATTTACATCCTCACTATTTTTGCTTTTATATCTTAAACTTTTCATATTATATATGATTATTATTAAATTGTCTATTGTTCTTAGTAACATAAATATAAATTTGCAATATAATATTATAGATTAAGGAGGCTTTTATATGGCAAATTTTATTTTTTATGGAATATTGTGGACTCTTGCCTTATATGGACTTTTAGAAATTATTAAAACAATTATTTATATATGTACATATACAAATCTTAAATCTGATGGAACTTACTTAATTGTTGCCGTAAAGAATCAAGAAAATAAAATTGAATTTTTTATGCGTTCATTACTATTTCGTTTTTTGTATGGAAACGAAGACTATTTAAAAAATATTATTATAGCAGATTTAAATTCTACAGATAATACAAAAAAAATCTTAAATCATTTGGAAAAGGATTATGATTGTATAAAAGTTGTTAATTGGAAAGAGTGTAAAGATATTATTGATAATGTTAATATTAAATAATATTACTTATAATACCAATCCAAATCAAACACATTTTAATTATATTTTAAGTTAATAAAAAAGATATAAACAATAATTTGTCTATATCTTTAATTTTTTATTTAAACTTATACTAATTCTAATATAACAACTTCTGCAGCGTCTCCTCTTCTTGGTCCAGCTTTAATAATACGTGTGTATCCTCCAACTCTTCCTTCATATTTAGGAGCTATTTCATTGAATAATTTTGCAGTTAAGTCTACTTTATTTCCTTCAGAATCAGTTACTTTATTTACCATTGTCATCATTTTTCTTCTTGCATTTAATCTTGAAGGCATATCTTTTTGTCTTTTTTCTGTAGTTTCTTCTTTAACTACTTTTAAATATTCTTTACCATTTTTGCTTTTTACAAGTTCTGTAACTTTGTTACCTTTGCTATCTAATTTAGCTTTATATATTTTAGCATCTACCATTTCGAAATTATCTTTTTCTTTTACTGCTAATGCAATAATGCTGTCAGCCATAGCTTTTACTTCTTTTGCTCTAGCTTCTGTTGTTTCGATTTTTTCGTGTAAAATAAGATCTGTTAACTGAGTTTTAAGCATAGCTAATCTTATATCAGTTGTTTTTCCTAATTTTCTATTAGTTGCCACTTTGTTTTCCCTCCTTATTACTTAAGTATAAAAATATGTTTAGCAATTATTATATACTAATCTTCTTCTCTAGCAAAATCTAATCCTAATGAATGTAATTTATTTGTTACTTCATCTAAAGATTTCTTTCCTAGATTTCTAACTTTCATCATATCAGCTTCAGATTTATTTGTTAAATCTTCAACTGTAGATATTCCAGCTCTTTTTAAACAATTGAATGATCTAACAGATAATTCTAAATCTTCAATTGACATTTCTAATACTTTTTCTTTCTTAGATTCTTCTTTTTCTATCATTATTTGAGTATTTTTTGTTGCTTCTGATAAATCAATAAATAACTCTAAATGTCCTGTCATAACTTTAGCAGCTAGACTTAATGCCTCATATGGTTTCAAGCTTCCGTCTGTCCAAACTTCTATTGTTAATTTATCATAATCTACCATTTGTCCAACTCTTGTATTTTCTACTGAATAATTTACTTTTTTAACTGGTGTATAGATAGAATCTATTGGAAGAACTCCTAAAGATTGTTCAGGCTTTTTATTTTTTTCAGCTGTATTATAACCTCTACCCATATCAGCTGTCATTTCTACAATAAGAGAACCACCTTCAGAAACTGTAGCAATATGTAAATCTGGATTTAATACTTCTACAGTACCATCTGTGATAATATCACCTGCAGTTACTTCTCCTTCACCTTTAAAATTTATTCTTAAAACCTTTTCTTCATTTTTATCTAATTTTAATCTAACATTTTTCAAATTAATAATTATTTCTGGAACGTCTTCAACAACATTTGGAATAGTAGAAAATTCATGTACTACCCCATCAATTTTTACACTAGTTATAGCACTTCCAGGTAATGAAGAAAGTAATATTCTCCTTAGTGAATTTCCAATTGTTACGCCATATCCGCGTTCTAATGGCTCACAAACAAATTTAGCATAATTGCTACCTTCGTCTACTTCTAAGCATTTAATATTTGGCTTTTCAAATTCTATCATTTTAACCTCCTAATAACACAAACATGGAATATATATTCCTTTTTTTATTAATAACTATTATTTAGAGTAAAGCTCTACTATTAAATGTTCTTCAACTGGTAAATCTACATCTTCTCTAGATGCTAGAGTTACAACTTTTCCACTTAATTTTTCAACATCTTTCTCTAACCAAGCTGGAACTGGTCTTGATGCATTTTCTTCTACACTTAATTTTATTGTTCCATTATCTTTTCTTATTTCTCTAACAGCTATTACATCTCCTGCTTTTACTAAATATGATGGTATATCTACTTTTCTTCCATTAACTTCAAAAGCACCATGTGTTACTTGCATTCTGGCTTGTGCTCTTGAACTTGCAAATCCTAATCTATATACTACATTATCTAATCTACTTTCTAATATTTGAAGTAATACTTCACCAGTTTTTCCTTTGCTGTTTGAAGCCATTTCGAAGTATTTTCTGAATTGTTTTTCACCTACTCCATAAAAAGCTTTTGTTTTTTGTTTTTCTCTTAATTGAGTTCCATATTCTGAAAGTTTTTTCTTTTTTTGTCCATTTTGTCCTGGTGCATAATTTCTTCTTGAAATACTGCATTTATCTGAATAGCATCTTGTACCTTTTAAGAATAATTTTTGACCTTCTCTACGGCAAATGCGGCATTGTTCATCTTTATATCTTGCCATTTTTCTATTTCACCTTCCTTAATATTTTTTATTATACACGACGTCTTTTTGGTGGTCTACAACCATTATGTGGTATTGGTGTTACGTCTTTTATACTACTTATTTCTAAACCTGCAGCTTGTAATGATCTGATTGCTGCTTCACGTCCTGAACCTGGTCCTTTTACAAATACTTCTACTGATTTTAAACCATGTTCCATTGCTGCTTTTGCAGCTGTTTCTGCTGCTTCCCCTGCAGCAAATGGAGTACTTTTTCTTGAACCTTTAAATCCAAGTTCTCCTGCACTTGCCCAAGATATACTGTTACCTTGAACATCTGTAATTGTAACTATTGTGTTATTAAAACTAGAATGGATATGAGCCATACCTTTTTCGATATTTTTTCTATCTCTTCTTCTAGTTGTTGTTCTCTTTGTTACATTCTTAGCCATTTTAAGTTTTACCTCCTATTTTTTACTTTTACTTACTAATTTTCTAGGTCCTTTTCTTGTACGAGCATTAGTTTTTGTTCTTTGCCCTCTAACTGGTAGACCTCTTCTATGTCTTAATCCTCTATAGCATCCTATTTCTGTAAGTCTTTTTATATTTAATGCTACTTCTCTTCTTAAGTCACCTTCAACTTTGTAACCTTCCATAGCTTTTCTGATTGCTTGTTCTTGTTCATCTGTTAAATCTTTTACTCTAACGTCTGGATTTACCCCAGCTTTTTCTAATATTTTTTTAGAACTTGATAGTCCTATACCATATATGTAAGTTAGTCCTATTTCTATTCTTTTTTCTCTAGGTAAATCTACTCCTGATATACGAGCCATAATTTTTTAGCACCTCCAAAATGTTTTACATTATAATAATCTTAAAATTTAAATTTTATACTTGTCTTCTATTAACTAAAGGTGAAATGCATTTACAAAATATTTTTGGATTGTTTTTTATATTTTATAAATCTTTAACTTAATATTAGACATATATATAAATACAAACCTAATATATAAATCTAAAAAGATTTACAGCCGCCAACTAGATTTGTATTAATACCAAAAAAATAATTACCCTTGTCTTTGTTTATGCTTTGGGTTTTCACAAATTACTCTGATTTTGCCTTTTCTTTTGATTACTTTGCATTTTTCGCATATTTTTTTTACTGATGGTCTTACTTTCATTATTACTACACCTCCTGTAATTTTCACTTGCATTACTCTATATTTTCATATTCAAACATAATAGTATGATGTGTGAAGTCAGATGTATTACAAGATAACAGGCTAAATGAAATCGATACATCTCACGTCGCACCTCATACTTAAATATGTTAATATTTACAATTTTATTTTGCTCTCCAAGTTATTCTTCCTCTGTTTAAGTCATATGGAGAAAGTTCTACTTTTACTTTATCTCCTGGAAGAATTTTTATATAGTTCATTCTAAGTTTTCCTGATATATGAGCTAAAATTTGATGTCCATTTTCTAACTCAACCTTAAAATTTGTATTTGGTAAAGTTTCGATAACAGTACCTTCAACTTCTATAACATCCTCTTTTGACATTTCTTACCTCCATATACAATATGTTAAAGTTTATAATAATAACATAACTATTGTTATGTGCGAAACAATAGCTCTTATAGTATATAACATTTTTACAATAATGTCAATATTTCTGGTTCGTTTTCTGTAATTAAAATTGTATTTTCATAATGTGCTGATAGACTTCCATCTTCTGTTATAATTGTCCATCCATCATCAAGCTCTAAAATATCTGGTTTTCCTTGTATTACCATTGGCTCTATTGCAAGTGTCATACCTGGTTCTAGCCTCATTCCTCTTCCAGCTTTTCCATAATTTGGTATTCCTGGATCTTCATGCATTTGTCTACCAATTCCGTGACCTTGAAACTCTCTTACTACAGAATATCCGTTTTTTTCAACGAATTCTCCAATTGCATGAGAAATATCTCCCACTCTGTTTCCTTTTTTAGCATATTTTATTCCTTCAAAGAAAGCTTGTTTAGTAATATCTACTAATTTATTTGCTTCTTTTGACCCTTTTCCTACAACATAAGTTCTTGCAGCATCACCATTAAAACCATCTTTATATACTACTAAATCTATACTTACAACATCACCATCTTTTATATAAACTTTATTTGATGGTATACCGTGAATTATTTCATCATTAATAGATATACACAAAGTTGAAGGAAATGCCATAACACCTCTTACTCCACTTGGATATCCTTTTTGAGCTGGAATTCCTCCAAGTTCTTTAATAACTTCTTCTGCAACTTTGTCTAAATATGCTGTTGTAACTCCTGGTTTTATAGCTTCTTCTACTCTTTTATGTACTAAAGCTGTAACTCTGCAAGCTTCCCTCATATACTCAATTTCTTTTTTTGATTTTATTGTTACCACTTTACATTACCTTCTATCTATTTTTAATATAATCTAAAACATCATCTGCGACGTCTTTTCCCATTCTATTTATAGAAACACTTACTTCTTCAGTTCTTAATACTCCTTTTTTGTTATAGTATTCAACTAAAGGACTTGTCTTTTCTTCATATATTTCTAATCTTCTTTTTATTGCTTCTGGATTCGAATCGTCTTCTCTTTGTTTTAGTTTTGCTCCACATTTATCACATATTCCTTCAACCTTAGGTGGGTGAAGTTTAACATTATATGTTGCTTTGCAATCTTGATTACTGCATACTCTTCTTGTTAGCATTCTATCTATAATTTCTTCTTTAGGTGTAGTTAAATTAATTACTAGGTCTACTTTTTTACCTAATTTTCCTAATATTTCGTCTAATTTTTCGGCTTGACTTATTGTTCTTGGAAAACCATCTAAAATAGCTCCGTCTTTTGCAGAATCTTCATTTAAACTGTTTATCACCATTGGAACTGTTATTTCATCTGGTACAAGATTTCCTTGTGAAATGTATTTGTCAGCTTCTATTCCAAGTTCTGTTTTTTCACTAATATTTTTTCTAAAAATATCTCCTGTAGAAATTTGTGGCCAACCAGTTTTTTCACTAATTAATCCTGCAACAGTTCCTTTTCCTGTTCCTTGTGCTCCAAGCATTATTATATACATTGTTAATTTCCTCCTTATAAAACAAGTTTTATTCATTAATTCAAATTAATCAATTTTTACTTTCAAAAAAAATTGATTTGAGGCATGGCTTTTTTCTCCAATGCCTCACCCCAAATCATTTGTATTTTTATTTTATATATTAATATTATTCTAAAAATCCTTTATAATGTCTCATTACAAGTTGAGATTCTAATTGTTGTATCATCTCTATTGCTACACCAACTACGATTAGTATAGATGTACCACCAAAAGCTAAATCTAGTTTTGTAAATCTAGCTAGCATAGGAAGTATTGCAATAATTGCTAAATATACTCCACCAAACCAAGTTAGTCTTGCTATTATTTTTGATAAATACTCTGTTGTTGGTTTACCAGCTCTAATTCCTGGTATAAATCCACCATTTTTCTTAATATTGTTAGAAACTTCTGCTGGATTGAAAGTAGCATATGTATAGAAAAATGTAAATCCAACAATAAGTAATAAGTACACTACAGCATTAGCTATAGAATATCCAATTGAAACACTAGATGATGATGTTGCAATTGAAAATTTATAAACAGAAGCCCAGAATCCAGTTTGTGTTGCTATATCGCTTACAAACATTTGGATAATCATTGCTGGAAAAGTCATAAATGATGATGCAAATATAATTGGCATTACACCTGCCATAGCAAGTTTTAATGGAATATGTGTACTTTGTGCACCAACCATTCTTCTTCCAACAACTTTTTTAGAATATTGTACTGGTACTCTTCTTTCTGCTTGTTGTACAAATACAACAGCAGTAATCAATATGATAGCACATATTAAAACACCTAAAGCTGTTAATAATCCTGTTGTAGTAAATGTTCCACCTGTAAATATTTCATTATTCCAAATTGATACTATAGCATCTGGAAGTCCTGCAACTATACCTACAAATATTAACATAGAAATTCCATTTCCAATTCCTTTGTTAGTAATTTGTTCTCCTAGCCACATTAATAATGCAGTTCCTGCCATTAATGATATAACAACTACAATACCTGTCATAAAACTTTTATCAACAAAGATATTATATTGTCTATAAGATAAGAATATACCAAGTCCTTCAATTAAAGCAAGTACAACTGTAAGAATTTTTGTATATTTATTTATCTTAGCTCTTCCTGCTTCTCCACCTTCTTTAACTAATTTTTCTAAAGATGGAATAACCATACCTAATAATTGAATTACGATTGAAGCTGTAATATATGGACTAATAGACATAGCAAATAGTGAAAGTCTTTTAAACGCTCCACCAGAGATCATATCAATTAATCCTTGTATACCATTTGCAGATGATCCCATATATTCTGCTAGTTTTATTGTATCTACACCTGGTATTGTAATATAACAACCTAATCTAAATACTACAACTAGTATTAATGTATATAATAGTCTTTTTCTTACATCTGGAGTCTTTAAAGCATTTTTAATGGTGTTAAACAATTAAATCACCTCTGTCTTTCCACCTAAAGCCTCTATTTTTTCTTTTGCAGCTTTAGTAAATCTTTTAGCTTTTACAGCTAACTTTTTCTCTAGAGTACCTGTAGCTAATACTACAATACCATCATTAATTTTACTAATGATTCCATCAGCCATTAAGCTTTCAGCTGTAACTTCTTCTGTAGTAGCTTTATTAAGCATTGTTAAAGTTACTTCTGTGTAATTTTTAGCATGGATATTTGTAAAACCTCTTTTGGGTAATCTTCTATATAATGGTGTTTGACCACCTTCAAAACCTCTTCTTACTCCACCGCCTGATCTTGCTTTTTGTCCTTTATGTCCTCTTCCAGAAGTTTTTCCAAGGCCTGAACCGATTCCACGTCCTACTCTTGTTCTTGTTTTTGTGTTTTGTGCTGGTTTTAATTCGTCTATTTTCATTATGCGGTTACACCTCCTTAATTAAATTTTTAAGTCTACATTATTTTTATAGCATAAGTATATTATATCTAATTTAATTATGCAAGATAAAATTAAATAATATCTTCTACTTTTTTACCTCTTTTTCTAGCAACTTGCTCAACTGTTTGCATTGATTGTAATCCTTGTAATGTAGCATATACTACGTTTCTTGGATTGTTTGTACCAATAACTTTTGTTCTTATATCTTTGTATCCTGCAAGTTCAAGTACTGGTCTAACGCTTCCACCTGCTATAACTCCAGTACCTTCTGCAGCTGGTTTTAGCATAACGCTAGCACTACCAAATTTTCCTATATATTCGTGTGGTATTGTTGTTCCTACAACTGGAACTTCTACTAAATTCTTTTTAGCATCTTCTATTGCCTTTTTGATTGCATCTGGAACTTCTGAAGCTTTTCCATTTCCTACACCAACATGACCATTTTCGTCACCAACAACAACAACTGCGCTAAATCTAAATGTTCTACCACCTTTTACAACTTTAGCAACTCTATTAATCGCTACAACTTTTTCTTTTAATTCTGATGTATTTTCTTGTTGCACGCTTTTTCCCTCCTTTAACTAATTTATAAGATTTTAGTTTTTATTTTATTTTTATTAAAATTCAAGACCTGCTTCTCTTGCAGCTTCTGCTAATTCTTTAATAACACCATGATATACATATCCACTTCTATCAAAAACAACAGTTTTTATATTTTTATCCATTGCTCTTTTTGCTATTAAAGTTCCAACTTCTTTAGCAGCTTCTTTATTTGAATGTTTTACTTTTACTTCTTTATCAAGAGTAGAAGCACAAGCTATTGTGTTACCTTTAGTATCATCAATTACTTGAACAAATAAGTTATTATTACTTCTATATACACATAATCTTGGACGTTCTGCTGTACCGCTTATCTTTTTACGAACTCTTAAATGTCTTCTATCTCTTTCTAATTTTCTATTTGTCTTAGTAATCATTCTTTTTTCACCTCTTTTTCTTATCTATTATTTCTTACCAGCTTTACCTTCTTTACGTCTAATATGCTCTTCTGCATATTTGATTCCTTTTCCTCTATATACTTCTGGTGGTCTCTTTGTTCTAACAACAGCAGCAGTTTGACCAACTAATTCTTTGTCAATACCTCTTACTATTATTTGATTTGGATTTGGAACATCAAATGTAATTCCTTCTGGAGCTTCCATTTCAACTGGATGTGAATATCCTAAATTCATTACTAAATTGTTACCTTTTTTTTGTGCTCTATATCCTACACCATTTATTTCTAATTCTCTTTTATATTCATTACAAACACCATTTATCATGTTGTTAATTAAAGTTCTTGTCAAACCATGTAAACTTCTGTTTTGTGGTTCATCATCTGGTCTTTCAACTTTAATTGTTTTGTCTACTATAGAAACTTTTATATTACTATGTATATCTCTTTCTAAAGTTCCTTTAGGTCCTTTTACAGTAATATGGTTTCCATTTAATGTTACTTCAACACCATCTGGTACTGTAATAGGTTTATTTCCTATTCTTGACATTTTTTACCCTCCTTTTTAGTTTTATATTTAAAAAGCTTATTACCAAACGTAAGCTAATACTTCTCCACCTAAACCTTCTTGTCTTGCTTCTTTATCTGTTTTAATTCCTTTAGAAGTTGAAATTAAAGCAATTCCTAGTCCGTTTAATACTTTTGGTAATTCATCTTTAGATGCATAAACTCTTAATCCTGGTTTACTAATTCTCTTTAAACCATCAATTACTCTTGCACCTTTTTCATCATATTTCAAAGTAATTCTTAAAACACCTTGATTTGCATTTCCTTCTATTTCTTCAACTGCCTTTACATATCCTTCATTTAATAAGATATTAGCAATTGCTCTTTTCATATTTGATGCTGGAACATCTACTGTTTTATGTTTTGAACTATTTGCATTTCTTATTCTTGTTAGCATATCTGCTATTGGATCAGTAGTAATCAATTCTCTTACCTCCTTTTTTTTGTTAAATCTTCCGTTTTATATATTATTTTATATTATATTAAACAATTCTATTTTACCAGCTTGCTTTCTTTACTCCTGGTATCTCACCTTTATGAGCTAATTCTCTAAAGCATACACGGCATATTCCAAATTTTCTAATATAAGCATGTGGTCTTCCACATATTTTACATCTATTATATTCTCTTGTTTGAAATTTTTGTTCTTTTTGTTGTTTTACTTTTAATGATTTCTTAGCCATTCTTTATACTTCTCCTCCTTTTCGACTAAAGTGTCTTTAGACCAATTTTTTAGATTTTCTTCACATCTTCCTGGCTTTATATTTTTCTCTTGAGAAGTGTTTTATTTTTTTGCTTTGCCTTGTTTTGTGAAATCTATTGTTTAAAAGGCATTCCTAAAAGAGTTAATAACTCTCTTGCTTCTTCATCAGTATTTGCTGTTGTAACAAATATAATATCCATTCCTCTTATTTTATCTATTTTATCATATTCAATTTCAGGGAATATTAATTGTTCTTTTATACCCATTGAATAGTTTCCTCTACCATCAAATGAATTTGCAGATACTCCTCTAAAGTCTCTTACTCTTGGAAGTGCTACATTAAATAGTTTGTAAGCAAAATCATACATTTTTCCTTTTCTTAATGTAACTTTACATCCAATATCAACACCTGCTCTTAATTTAAAAGCAGCAATCGCCTTTTTAGATTTTGTAATAATTGGTTTTTGACCTGTTATTAACATTAAATCATTAACAGCGTTTTCTAATGATTTAGGATTTTCTTTTGTATCTCCTAAACCGATATTGATTACTATTTTTTCTAATTTTGGAACTTCCATAATTGATTTATAATTAAATTTTTTCATCATTGCTGGTATAATTTCTTTTTCATATTGTTCTCTTAATTTTTCCATAAGTCTTCAATAGACCTCCTTTCTTATTTTATTTTTGCACCACATTTTTTACAAACACGTACTTTTTCATCTTTTTGAATTTCGAAACCTATTCTTGCAGCTTTACCGCATTTTGGACAAACTACATTTACTTTGCTTGAATGAATTGCACATTCTACTGGTATAATACCGCCTTCTTCTCCTTGTTTTCTAGGTTTAACATGTTTTTTTCTTATATTAACACCTTTAACAATTATTTTTTCTGTTTTTGGTATTACTTCTAATACTTCTCCAGTTTTACCTTTATCATTTCCAGATAAAACTTTAACTGTATCACCTTTTTTTATTTTTAACATTTTATATTTCACCTCTTCTTTTCGGTAATTTTATTTGCCTATCAAATCACAAGAATTTATTTTAATCTTGCATTTTTAAGTTTTAATATAAATACATATAAATTATTTATATTAAAATTCATAAATTAATATTTACAAATTATAAAACTTCTGGAGCTAAAGATAATATTTTCATATAATCTTTATCTCTTAATTCTCTTGCAACTGGCCCAAAAATACGAGTTCCTTTTGGATTTCCGTCTTCTTTTATAATTACAGCTGCATTTTCATCAAATCTAATATATGATCCATCTGCTCTTCTAGTTGGTTTTTTAGTTCTTACTACAACTGCTTTAACAACTTCACCTTTTTTAACAACGCCACCTGGTGTAGCTGTTTTAACAGAAGCAACAATAACGTCTCCAATTCTAGCATATTTTCTATAAGATCCACCTAGACATCTGATACACATAATTTCTTTTGCACCAGTGTTATCAGCTACTTTTAATATAGATTGTTGCTGTACCATTATTTAGTACCTCCTTCTTTAATCTTTTATTAATTATTTTATAACTGCCTTTTCAACGATTTCAACTACTCTCCATCTTTTATCTTTTGATAAAGGTCTTGTTTCCATAACTTTAACTTTATCTCCAGTTTGGCATTCATTTTTTTCGTCATGAGCTTTTAACTTATATGTTCTTTTTTGAATTTTTCCATAAGTTTTGTTCTTTTCACTTGTTTCTACTGCAACAACAACTGTTTTGTCCATTTTGTCAGAAACAACTGTACCAACCATAACTTTACGAAGATTTCTTTCTTCCATTTCGATTAATCTCCTTCCTCAAAATTTGTCAGGATTAAATTAAAATACAATTTATAATTAATAGTTCCTGCTACTATTTTACTTCTTCAATTTCTCTTTTTCTTAATTCTGTTTTTACTCTAGCAATGTCTTTTCTCACTTCTTTAATTTTCATAGGATTATCTAAACCATTTGTTTTTAAACTAAATCTTAATTTAAATAGTTCTGATTTTAATTCTCCTAATTCTTTTTCTAAATCTGGTGAAGACATTTCTCTTATTTTATTTATCTTCATCTATTTCACCACCTATTTCAGTTTCCTTTTTAACAAATTTACACTTAACAGATAGTTTATTTGCAGCAAGTCTTAAAGCTTCTCTTGCAGTTTCTTCTGGAACTCCTGCAATTTCAAACATTACTCTACCTGGTTTTACAGCTGCTACCCAGTATTCTACGGCACCTTTACCTTTACCCATACGAGTTTCAGCTGGTTTCTTTGTTATTGGTTTATCTGGGAAAATTTTGATCCAAACTTTTCCACCTCTTTTAATATAACGAGTCATAGCAACACGGGCTGCTTCTATTTGATTAGAAGTAATAAATCCTAATTCTAATGATTGAATACCGTATTCACCATCAGTAACTTTATTTCCTCTCATTGCTTTTCCTCTTACTCTACCTTTTTGTTGTTTTCTATACTTTGTTCTTTTTGGCATTAATGGCATTATCTGTCTCCTCCTTCCACTTTAGCTTTTTTAGCTGGAAGAACTTCTCCTTTATAAATCCAAACTTTAACACCGATTTTTCCATATGTTGTATCTGCTTCTGCAAATCCATAATCAATATCAGCTCTTAAAGTTTGAAGAGGTATTGTACCTTCTTTATAAAATTCTGTTCTAGCCATATCTGCTCCACCTAATCTACCAGATACTGAAGTTTTAATTCCTAAAGCGCCTGCTTTCATAGATTTTTGCATACATTGTTTCATTGCTCTTCTGAATGAAATTCTTCTTTCTAGTTGTCCTGCGATATTTTCTGCAACTAATTGTGCATCTGTATCAACATTTTTAACCTCAACTATATTTAAATTTACTTCTTTATTAATCATTTTTTGTAATTCATTTTTTAATTCTTCAGCAAGATTTCCACCTTTTCCTATTACTAGTCCTGGTTTTGCTGTGAATACATTAACTTTAACAAATTTAGGTGTTCTTTCAATTTCAATTTTTGAAATTCCACTTACATATAATTTTTTCTTTACATATTTACGGATTTTGTTATCTTCTACAAGATAATCTCCGAAATTTTTAGAGTCTGCATACCATTTTGAACTCCAATCTTTAATTATGCCAACTCTTAATCCATGTGGATCCATTTTTTGTCCCATTTTAAATAAATCCTCCTTTCTCTTTTACACTCTTTCTCTTAATACTATTGTTATATGGCTTGTTCTTTTTCTAATTCTAACTGCTGAACCTTTTGCAGCTGGTCTAATTCTCTTTAATGTTGGACCTTGGTTTGCATAAATTTCAGCAACATATAATTTACCATGAGCCATATTATGATTGTTTTCAGCATTTGCAATTGCTGATTTTAAAACTTTTTCTATTATTTCAGATGCAGCTTTTGGTGTGAATTTAACTATAGCTAAAGCTTCATCAACATTTTTTCCTCTTAATAAATCTGCAACTATTTTCACTTTTCTAGGTGAAATTCTAGCATATTTAAGAGTAGCTACTGCTTCTGGTACCATTTCTTGCATTACTTCTTCCACTTTATTTCCCTCCTTAAAGTAGTTTTATTTTATTTTTTTGTTGTTTTTTCTCCAGCGTGACCTTTGAATGTTCTTGTTGGAGCAAATTCTCCTAATTTATGTCCTATCATTTCTTCTGATATATAAACAGGTACATGTTTTCTACCATCATGAACAGCTATTGTGTGTCCAACCATTTGTGGATATATAGTAGAAGCTCTTGACCATGTTTTTAATACTTCTTTTTTTCCTGATTCATTCATAGCTTCGATTCTTTTCATAAGTTCTGGAGCTACGTATGGTATTTTTTTACTAGATCTTGACATAAGTATTATTTCCCTCCTTCTTCTAGGAATTTCCTTATTTTAATTTTGGTAAGCAAATCTTTTAGATTCACTTTATTTTTTAGATATATCCGTAATGAAATTGTTTTCCGGATAAATATTTTATTTTCTTCTCTTAACAATAAATTTATCAGATTGTTTATTTTTCTTTCTTGTTTTATATCCAAGAGCTGGTTTACCCCAAGGTGTCATTGGTCCTGCGTGTCCTACAGGTGCTCTACCTTCACCACCACCATGAGGGTGATCTACTGGGTTCATAACAGATCCTCTAACTTCTGGACGTTTACCCATATGTCTGCTTCTTCCAGCTTTTCCTAATTTAACATTTTCATGATCTGTATTTCCTATTGTTCCTATTGTAGCTCTACATACAGCCATTATTAATCTCATTTCTCCTGATGGAAGTCTTACATGAGCATATTTTCCTTCTTTAGCCATTAATTGAGCTTCTTGACCTGCAGCTCTTACTAATTTTCCACCTTGACCAGGATTTAATTCTATATTATGAATCATTGTACCTACTGGTATGTTTTCAATTTTCATACAATTTCCTGGTTTAATATCTGCTTTATCTCCAGATATTACTTTGTCACCATCTGTTAATCCAACTGGTGCTAAGATGTATGCTTTTTCACCATCTTCATATTCTATTAAAGCGATGTTTGCACTTCTGTTTGGATCATATTCGATTCCTATAACATTTGCTACCATATCATCTTTTCTTCTTTTAAAATCTATTATTCTATATTTTTGTCTGTTTCCTCCACCTTGATGACGTACTGTTATTCTACCATATGAATTTCTTCCTGAATTTTTCTTTTTCTTTGCAAGTAAAGATTTTTCAGGAGTTGTTTTTGTTATTTCGTCATATGTAGAAACTGTCATATTTCTTAATGATGGAGTTGTTGGGTTAAAATGTTTCATTCCCATTTTTCATTCTCTCCTTTTTTAATTTTATTTTCCTAGTATTAAAACTAGATATCTTTTATAAATATAAATCTTTTAAGATCTATTTTTAAGCTCCCATAAATTCATCTATTGAATCTTTATATTTTTTAGAAACTTTCTTTGTTTTTCCGCCTTCTGCTAAGTAAGTTACATCTGATGGATTTGTATCGATTGTAACTATTGCTTTTTTCCAATCTGATGTTTTTCCAACACTTCTACCTACTCTTTTTTCTTTTCCTTTTACAGTTATTGTATTTACATTTAATACTTTAACTTCAAAAAGTTTTTCTACAGCTCTTGCTATATCAACTTTTGTAGCTTTTTTATTTACTTTAAAGGTATACTTTCCTTCTTGTAATCCATCATTACTTTTTTCAGTAATAACTGGTTCAATTATTATATCTTCTGCTAACATTTAAGCGTACACCTCCTCTAATTTTTTAACAGTATCTAGAGTAATTATTAAGTTTTTATATTTTAATAAATCATATACATTAATTGTATTTACTAAACTTGTTTTTACTCCTTCAATATTTCTTGCAGATTTTTGAACATTTTCGTTCTTTTCTGGTAATACTATTAATGATTTACCTTCTACTTTTAAGTTTGTTAAAGCTTTAGCCATTTTACTTGTTTTTATTTCTTTTAAATCTAAGCTATCAACAACAACTAATTCATTTTCTAAAACTTTAGAACTTAATATTGATTTAATTGCAAGTCTTTTTTCTTTCTTATTTACTGTGTATTTATAAGAACGTGGTTTTGGTCCTAATGCAATACCACCTTTAATCCATTGTGGAGCTCTTATACTTCCTTGTCTAGCTCTACCAGTACCTTTTTGTCTCCATGGTTTTCTTCCACCACCACGAACTTCAGCTCTTGTTTTTGTGCTTTGTGTACCTTGTCTTTGGTTAGCTAAAAAGTTAACTAAAACACTATGTACAACTGCTTCATTTGGTTCTATACCAAAAATTTCTTCTTTTAGTTCTACTTGTTTAACTTTCTTTCCTTCTATATTGTATACATCTATACTAGGCATTTAACTTTCCTCCTTCCTTATGCTTTTACACTTGTTTTTAATTTTAATATTGCACCTTTAGCTCCTGGTACACTACCTTTTACTAAGATTGCATTTTTATCTAAATCTACTTTTACAACATCTAAGTTTTGTATTGTAACTGTAACTCTTCCCATATGTCCTGGAAGTTTTTTACCTTTAAATACTCTACCTGGTGTTGAAGTTGGTCCCATTGATCCTGGTCTTCTATGATACATAGAACCATGTCCCATAGGTCCTCTTGATTGTCCATGACGTTTAATAACACCTTGGAAACCTTTTCCTTTTGAAGTTCCTTGTACGTCGATTTTGTCTCCTGCTTGGAATGTATCTACTTTAATTTCGTCTCCTACATTAACTCCATCTACAGAATCTAATCTAAATTCTCTTAAATGTTTTTTAAGAGCTAATTTTGCTTTTGCAAAATGTCCTTTTTCTGGTTTGTTTAATTTGCTTTCTTTTACATCGCCAAATCCTAATTGTATAGCATTGTATCCATCTGTTTCTACAGATTTAACTTGTGCTACTAAGCAAGGACCAGCTTCTATTACTGTAACTGGAATAACTTTTCCTTTTTCATCAAATATTTGTGTCATCCCAACTTTTTTTCCTATTATTGTTTTCATTTTAAAATTTCCTCCTAACTATTGGCTGATGTTAGTTTGTTTTCGTAACTTCAGCTTGGTTTAAATTAAATTTATTTTATTTTTTATTTGTTTTTTGAAATTCAAAATTATAATTTGATTTCAATGTCAACACCTGCTGGTAAGTCTATTTTCATAAGACTATCTACAGTTTTTTGTGTTGGATAAAGAATATCAATAACTCTTTTATGTGTTCTCATTTCAAATTGTTCTCTTGAATCTTTGTGTTTGTGTGGAGAACGTAATATTGTTATGATTTCTTTTTCTGTTGGTAGTGGAATAGGACCTGAAACTTTTGCTCCTGTTCTTTTAGCAGTATCTACTATTTTTTCAGCAGACTGTTCTAAAACTACATGATCATAAGCTTTTAATCTTATTCTGATTTTTTCACTTGCTACCGCATTTCCTGTTACTGTTGCCATGTAAATTTCCCTCCTTAAATATTTTAATTTTTCGTCGGAAAGTTATAAACGCACCCAGGTGTTTCTTTTTTACCTATATAAAAACCCAAGTCTTGCATGATATTCTTGGGATAAGTGCTTTTTATTCTTAATAACTTACCGCCTTGGTCTAAGCCACGACATACTCCATAGAAGTTCCCTCCAACCCCAGATATTTCTAGGATTGTAGCCACATTCTACTTCATCGCTAATCTTACATGCCTTTTTATTATATACTCTATATGCTTTAATGTCAATATATTTTTGGCATATTTCACTAATTTTAACAATTAAATCAATATAATTATAAAATTTACAATTTTACTGTTTCTATTTTACATAAAAAACTTTTATAAAAACTAAAATAGATAGTTATATACATTTTTAACTTTTTATACTTTTTATTTTATAATAATAATTATTATGCTATTAATTATCATTATTATCTCAATCCATTTTGCTATATAATATAAAAAATCTATCAACCAAATGTTAATAGATTTTTTATATTATATTATTCTGCTACTTCTGAAGTTTCTTCTGCTGTTTCAGATACTTGTGCATCTTCTTCAGTTTCTGGAGCATTGTATTTTTCGAATATAGCATCTTCTATCTTCTTTCTTGTTTCACGATTGATTGGATGAGCTATATCTGTATATCCTCCATTAAAGTTCTTTTTGCTTGGCATAGCAATAAATAAACCTTTTTGACTTTCAATAACTTTAATGTCACATACAACAAACTCGTTATCGAATGTTACATTAGCAATAGCTTTCATTCTGTTTCCTGAATTAACTTTTCTTAAACGTACATCTGTAATTTGCATTTGAGCACCGCCTTCCAATGTTATAAAAATTTTGTACATATTTTATGTACTAGTATATTATTCACCAAAAAAGTTATTTTTCCTTCTTATTTTTACATTTTTTTCTTATTCAAGTATATATTTTAACATTTTGGTAAATAATACATATAATAAGATTAATAAAATCTATATTAATCTTTCCCTTTTTTTTATTATATATTCACAATTTATCTTAAAAATTTATTGAAATATATCGTTTTTGAGTATATAATAATCCAAGGTACAAATATACAAATATTTTATTTTAAGGAGCGTGGCTCAAATTGGCTAATTTAGATGAATTAAGACAGTACAAAAATGTACATATGATAGGAATTGGTGGTACTAGCATGAGCGGTATTGCTGAAATATTAAAAAATTGGAACTTTAATGTAACTGGCTCTGATTTAAATCCTTCTGAAAACACAAAAAAATTAATAGATTCAGGAATAAAAGTTACAATACGGACATGATTTACAAAATTTAGCAAGAGCAGATGTTGTTATATATTCTGCTGCTATAAAAGATGATGATATAGAAATGCAAAAAGCAAAAGAACTTCACATTCCAACTGTTGAAAGAGCAGATTTTTTAGGTTTAATTACTAAAGCTTTTAAAAATACTATTTGTGTTTCTGGTACTCATGGAAAATCAACAACAACTTCTATGATATCAGTTTGTTTTTTAGAAGCTTGTAAAGACCCTTCTATACAAGTTGGCGCAGAATTAAAACAAATTAATGGTAACTATAGAGTTGGTAACAGCGAATATTTTATTATAGAAGCCTGCGAATATGTTGAAAGCTTTTTAAAGTTCTTTCCTAAGACAGAAGTAATATTAAATATAGATAATGATCACTTAGATTATTTTAAAGATTTAGATCATATAATAACAGCTTTTGCAAAATATGTTAGATTATTACCTGATGATGGATTATTAGTTTTAAATGCTGATGATGAAAACTGTTCACATCTTTCTAGATTTACTATGGCAAAAACTATAACATATGGAATTCAAAATGAACATGCTAATTTTGTTGCAAGAAATATACAATTTGATGAAAATGGTTTTCCAAGTTTTGATGTATATTTTAATAATACATTCTACAAAACAATAAAATTATCTGTTCCTGGAATGCATAATGTTTCTAATGCATTAGCTTGCATATGTGTTTGTCATATATATGGTATTGAAAAAGAAGACATAAAAAATGGTTTATTAAAATTTACCGGTGCACACAGAAGATTTGAATATGTTGGTTCTTTTAATAATGTTAATGTTTATGATGACTATGGACATCATCCTACAGAAATAGAAGCTGTTGCTAATGCTTTAAAAAACAAAAAATATAATCAATCATGGGTTATTTTCCAACCACATACTTATAGTAGAACTAAAAATTTATTAAACGATTTTGCAAAAGCATTAATAAATTTTGATAATATAATAATTACTGATATATATGCTGCAAGGGAAAAAAATACTTATGATATAAGTGCAAAAGACCTCGCTGAAGAAGTTGCAAAGCTTGGAAAAAAAGCTTATTATATGCCTGATTTTTCAGAAATAGTAAATTTTGTTCATGCACATGCAATTTCTAATGATATTGTTATCACACAAGGCGCTGGAACTATAACAAAAATTGGACCAATGCTTGTTACAAATAAAAATGAACATTAATCATTTATACTATAAATATAATAAAAATATATAAAATTTCATAACTTTTTAATAAATAAAAAATAATGAGAATATAAAAATCTCATTATTTTTTATTTTTACTTATTTCTATAATTTTCATCACTAAGCTCTGGATAGGAAAATTCAATTCCATTTGAAGTTAATTTTCCATCTTCTGTATGATTTTTGAAAAATTCATTGGCCCCTTTTAAAAAATATTTATATTTTATTTTATTATCTATTGTTCCGTTTCCTATTATAATAGGATCATCCCATGTAGCATCTATTGCATACCAATTATTATTTAAAAACACATAATTCCAAGCATGTTTTTCTGTTTCTCCATTTTCATCAATTCCTGTTCCACATACTAAAACACACGGAACATTTAATTCATCTAATAAATATTTTAAAGCTTTTGCATATCCCTCACATACTACTTCTTTTTTTACTAAAGCCCCATATATATTTGAATTATCTGCTTTATTTAAACTAACATCATATTTTACATTGTCAATTATCCAATTATGTACATATACTACTTTTGCGAAATCATTATTTGGTATATCTTTTACTATATCTTCTTTAACTTTTTGAATTTTACTCATTGCAGCATCTACATCTTGTTTTGAATAAAATCCATCAGCTAAACTATTTTCATTTGTTTGGTTTTGTATATATAATTCATAATTTACTTTTAATCCTCTAGTTATTGTTTTAGTCATTAAACACATCTTCTTTACATTGATATAATATATTTCTGGTGTATCTAATTTAAAAGCATCCCAAGCATCTTGAAAATCTTGATTTAATTTTTCTTGTCCACCATCTTGTTTTAAGGTTTCTTCTAATTTAAATGGTAATCTTATATCATATGTTCCGGTTTTTAAATTTTCTATATTATCTTTAAACACTCTATAAATTATTTTTGAATTTGAATTTAGCTGATTATAATAATAATTATCTATTTTCCCTTTATATTCACCATTTACATTATTTTGAGTACTATTTATAATTTCTTCTATTTCTGCTTGACTATAAATTTCATTATTATTTTCTGTAAAACCTAATATTTCTAAATTATTTAAATTTTCTGAAATGCTTTGTATTTGTTTTACAGTTTCATCTTTATAATAATATATACCAATTAAACAACCTAATATTATTAATAAAAGAATTAATCTTTTTATAAATTTTTTCACTATTTCCCTCTTTTCTTCTTACTCTCCAATTTTTATTTTATATAAATATATAATAACATTATTACACTTCTATAAAAAATGATTTATTATTACTTATGTATTTTTATTATATCATACTAATTTTTTTTAGCATAGATGCTTTTATTCTATTTTTAAAATATAACATAAAAATGCATAAGTACAAAACTCTATGCATTTTCATTTAAATAACTTTATAAATTTTATTAACTAATCTACGTACTCTTCATTTGTTTTATAAGCATATCTGCAAATACTCCATAACCAACAGTTGGATCATTTACCAAAACATGTGTAACTGCTCCTATAAATTTTCCATTTTGTATAATAGGTGAACCACTCATTCCTTGAATTATCCCTCCTGTTTTTTCTAGTAGTTTTTCATCTGTTATCTTTATTATCATACTTTTATTATCATAATTATTACTAGTATATATTTTTTGAATTTGAATCTTATACCTCTCTTTTTTTCCATTTTCCAATTCGCAAATAATTTCTGCATCTCCTTGTTTTATTTCATCTCTAATTGCCACTTCTATTGCATCATTTGAATTCATATTTAGTTTATTCTTCTCGTTTATACTTCCATAAATTCCAAATGCAGTATTTTTCGAAACGCCTCCTATTTTTGTACCTGTTTCTATATTTCCTCTTACTTCTCCTGGTTTCCCCTTTTCTCCTTTTGTAATAGATACAATTTTAGTTTCAACTAATTCACCACTTGCAATATTTACAATATCACCTGTATCTACATCTGTAATACCATGTCCTAATGCACAATACATATTACTTTCTGGCTCATAAAAACATGCTGTTCCAACACCGACCGCTGAGCATCTCTTACCCAAAGTCCTAATTTATATTCATTTTCTCCAGTTTTTACTGGTGTTATATTCATAGTTTTAGTATTAGAATCTCTTACATATTTAACTTTCATTTCTTCGCCTTTTGATTTATTAACTGTATTTATTAATTCTGAGATACATGTCACTGATGTATTATCAACTTCTACAATCATATCCCCTTCTTTAATATCTCTATTTTCATATGGTTTATAATTTTTCTTATCTTCGCCTTGTACCTCAGACATACCAACCACCATAACACCATTTGTATACAATTTCAATCCTATAGCATTTCCTAGTGGAATTACTTTAGTCTTTTTTATTACATTAACTTCTACTTGTTTTAATGGTATTGTGTTAAATAGATTTAATGTTAAATTTGTACTTCCTAATTGATTAACTCTACTTTCTGTTAAATTTGTAGCTGTCTGCATAGTTCTTTCATTATTAATACTATCAGCTTTAAAATTTTGTGTTTCCTTTATCTGTACTCCAAAAATTTTATTAAAACTAACTTTTTCTCCTTCAAATAAAACTATACTATTGGGAAATAACGTTATATATGCTACATATATATATACTACAAATAATAAAAAAATAAATAAAATTGGTTTTATTCTTTTCATAAAATACCTCTCTTTATTTTATGATAACCATTTTTATTTATTTTTAAACTAAAACTATAATTATTTTATTCTGCATTTTTTATACAATCATATTTTTCTCTTGCTAAACTTGTAAAATAAACCTTTCTTATATTATATAAATCATCTTTATTATATAATGTACTTCCATTTTCATCTGTTATTTTTCCATCTATAATTTCAGATAATTCATAATCATTAGATAAATTAACAATACAATTATAGCAATTTGAAAAGTTCTTTTTAGTATTATTTACTATATGTGGATAATAATAATACGTAGTTCCATTTTCTTGTATTTTTAATTTTTTCCTAGATAAGTTTGCTTTTGAATATGCTGTAATTATAAAATTACTATCATCTTTCGATTTTTTTATCAATTCTTTGCAATTAATTGTATGATACATTCCATCATTTGCAAGTATTATTAAATCATTTTCTTTAGTAAACTCTTTATTTTTATTACTAGATACTGTTACATAACTATTATAATAATTCCCTTTTATTGGTAAACCTTGTACAAAAGAAGTCATACTAATACTACTTGTTATTTTCTCCCAATCTGTTTCTTTTATATTTGGAAGTACAAATTCATAATTAGATGTGGAAATTTGGTTATAATTTGCAATTGCAGATATTAAACTTTTTTCTACTTTTCTTCTGATTACTGCTTCTTTATGCATATAAAATACTGAATCTTTTTCTTCTGGATTATTATTATCATTAATTTCAAAAATATTTGCATTATCTATAGTTTTATTTATAGAAAAATCAATTTTTCCCCCACTTATTTCATCTACAGCATCTGAAGGTTTTATATCTTTTAATGCATTTTCTACCCATTTTGTAAATTTATAAGATTCTTTATAATAATCTAGTGCACTAGTACTTTCATAAACATTTTCCTTTTGTATAACATTATTATTTTCCAATTTTATTTCATAATTTTTTAATGTCTCTTTTTCTATTTTAGCATCATCATAATAAAGACTTGTAATGTCTTCACCTAAATCTATTTTATTTTTAGAATCTTCATCTATTTTTCTTATATCTATTAAATATCCAGATTTATTTACTATTTCTCCATTTACTTTTCCATAAATCAATATATAATTATCTAATGTATAATTAATAATAAAATCATATTTATCAGATTTTGCATATCTGCATGAATATTTTTCATATGGCCTTATTCCATATTCATAATTATTATTTTCTACATTTTTATATTTACTTTGAATAAAAAAACCATCATACAAGTTAAATAATAATGCTGGAGTATAATCTTTTAAAGAATTGCTATCTAATCCATTATAAGAAAATTTATTTGCAAGCGTTTTATAAAAAGTTTCTATTGCATATTTCACTTCTTTTTCTTTTTGATTTATAGTTAATTTCTCATTTTCATTATTTGTATTTAATTCAAAAGCTTTTATCCCATCATATGTTGCATCACTTATTCTAGAATCATATTCTGCTTTTAAGTTTATTTCATCTATTTTTGATTGCATAAACATAGATAATAAAAAAGAGATTGGTAATACAATAATTACGAATATAACTGCAAAATGTTGTAATTTCATATTTACCCACCTCTCTTTTTATTTATTAATTTCCGTCTACTAATATTATTCCACTATCAGAGGCCGAAATTTCGTATGTATCTTCTGATACTCTATAAAATACATTTCTTAATAACTGTCCTAATGTTTTGTTTGTATTTTTAACATTTACACTTATAATATCTCCCTCTTTTAGTACAATTTTACCATCTTTTCCTAATCTTTCTTCTATTTGACTTGTATATATATTATAGTATAAATTCTCACCTATTTTAGTTTTATTTTCATTGTTAGATTCAATATTAGGATTTTCGTCTAATATTTGAATTTGAATTTCTATATCTAAAGGAGTAATTCCTCCAGAACTTGCTGTTTGAATATATGAATTATATTCTTCATTAGTAAGAACACCTTTTTTTCTTATTCTATCTACAAATTCAGATGTTTCTGATTGAACTGATAATTGAGATATATCGTCTAATCTATCTGAAACAGCCATCAATGGAAATATAAACATTAGTATTACAGCTAAAAATATTGCTACTATTGTAATCACACTATCTTCCATAGATAACCTCCTTATTTTTAAACAATGGTATAATAAATAATAGTTCTTTCTTCGTCATTTATTATTGTCTTTCCAATTTCTTCTACAATTTTTTTATTTTTAAAAATAGTATCAATTAGACCTTTAAATTCTACTTTATCATATGTCCCTCCATAAAGCAAAATATTAGTATGCTCTTTAATTTGCTCTTTACTATTTGTCCAATCTTCTTTTCTCTCTATTTCTTTTTGTATATCAAAACAATATATATCTTCTGAAGTTTTACTAGAAGTATATAATTTCACATTATTTATATTATATACTTCACCTGTTTTATCATTATAATTACCTTCTCTTAAATAAATAATTGCTTCTGAACTCTGATAATTAAATATATTAGTAATAACAGTTTCTTCACCAATTATCCTTTTTTGTTTTATTACAGGATTTTCATTTTCATAATCTTTTTGTTCATAATATAAACTATCACTTTTTGCATAAAAAATAGCATCTCCGAGTTGTTTTTATTTTTCCAAATAGCATAAAACTAATAGTTAAAGCTAAACAAAAAACTATCACTCCAAATGCCATTTTTAAGCCATGTACTGCATTTTCCATATTTTATCACATACCTTACAATTCTTTAAAATTAATTGCTGATACTATTCCTCTTGAACTATCATAAATTAATATAATTTCATAAAATTTTCCAGTTCCTAAATTTTGTTTAACACTATCTACTTGTGTATTAAGTCCTGCATATGCTGTAACAGCTGTAAAACTCTGACTACTATCATAGTTTTGATTATAATATACAACTATTCCAGTTCCTTTATTAGTACTATTTGCTAGGTTATGTTGTTTTATTACATCACATAATTCTCTTGCCTTAGTTCCACTTACTTTTCCCTCATAGTTAATAAATTTTGAATTATAACTTTGAATTTCATATTCTGTCATATTTATATTTTTTCCAATTCCAACAGCTTGATTATAAAAGTACATTCCTAATACTATAATTAATACTGCTAATATTATTGAACCTGCTATTATTAAAGCTTTTGATGCATTTTCCATAAATTTTCCTCCAAAAAATTAACTATATAACTAAAATGTAGTTTTCAATTTTAATTTATAGCTTGAATTCCAATATTAGATACAAGACCTGTTGATGTATCATAACCAATTGTTACTTTATATCTTAAGCCATCTTGTATATAAGACTTTCTTGCTCTTCCTTGTCCAATTTTAGAAGTATCTGTTGCTTTAGCATCTTGTGAAATTTCTGCAACAGCAACTTGTTTTGTTTGTTCATTTGAATATGCAGCATTATGATTTTCAATTACGTCACATAATTGTTTTGCTTGTGCACCAGAAATTTCTCCTTCATACATTGTAAACTTTGAGTTAAATTGTTGGATTTCATATTCTGTCATATTTACACTTTTTCCAACTCCTGCTGCTTGATTGTAAAAATACATTCCTAATATTATAATTAGTACTGCTAATATTATTGCTCCTGCTATTATTAAAGCTTTTGATGCATTTTCCATTTTTATTTCCTCCTTTAGTTTATTTATATAATTATAGGTTTTACCTAAAATTAATAATCAAATTTATATTTCTTCAAATTTTAAATAACTTATATTTTTTGTTTTATTATGATATTTTATATCAGTACATTTAAATTTTCTTTTAGAATAATATTTAACAAATTCTTCTATTCCTAAATTATAAATAGATTCCATTTGTACAATATCATCTTTTTCTAAAAATTTTATATCCATTTTTATTGAATTTGTACTATCTTCTATATATTTTAAATTGTTATCTTTTTTTACTGCTTTTGTCTCATTTATATCTATTGCTTTATTAATTAAAGTAACTAATTCTGTTCCTGTAATTTCATTTTTAGTATAACTTTCTAACTCTTTATTATTCTTAAATGCTTTTTCATTTATCAAATTTTGATTATAGATATAATAAGTAATTCCAAATATTATAATTAAAAATATTGATATAATTACAATAAGTTTTTGCTTCATTATTACACCCTTCTAATTTTTTTAAATTTCTTCATATTTTACATGTTCAACTCTTTTAGTTATTTTATTTACTCTGATTTCTGAACATTTAAATATTTTATTTTGTTCTATAAAACTTGTATATTCATCTTGTGATTTTTTTTCAAAGTTATATATTTTTTCATTTTTAGTTAAAACATCTATTGTTACATAATATGAATTTTCTTTAGGTTCATTTAAACTATATTTTAAATTATTTTCTTTTGCAAAATTCGCAATTGATACAATATCATGTGGAGTTACTTTTAATACATCTTTTCCATTCTCATAGTATTTAAAAAACTCGGAATTAAATCTACTGTCTTCTTTTTCTTCTATTTGACTTGTATTTTTAGCATTATAGTCTTTAAATATTCCAAATATAAAAACAGAAAAAGTAATAATCATTATTCCTAATATTACACTTGCTGCCATAATTAGTGCTTTTGATGCATTTTCCACAGAGACTTTCCTCCTCACATTTTGAATTTTTAATCTTCAAATTGCATTTTATAAATTCTTTCGCCATCATATTCAACTTTTGTACACCTAAATTTTTTTACTTTAAAGTTATATAATTCTTCTGATTGCTCATTTGTTAAACTTTTTGTACATTGTATAATACTACTTAAGTTATAACTACCTTTTTTTAAAACTTTTGCATTTTTTATTTCATTACTTATTATTACTGTCATTTCCATTTCTTTATACTCAGTATTATTTTTTATGTTGTAATCTTGCATTAAATTAGCAATAGACATTATATCTGTTCCATATAAATTATTTCTGTTAAATGCTTCTAATTTTTTATTCCATTCAACAACTTGCATTATATATTTTTCATTATTTTCTTCTTTTTTTAATGTTGATATTTTGTTAAAATTAAATACTATTAAATTGATTATTAAAATGGAAATGATTACTCCTCCAATTATTATAAGCGTTTTTGATGCATTTTCCATTTTAATCACCAACCTTTATTTTTTATGTCATACTAGATAATGAAGAAAACGAAACAGTTAAACTCTTTATTCCTACATATATTAAAGGTATTATTAAATATCCTACAAATAATACAATCATCGGTGTAAATCCTACTGCTTTTCCAATTAATCCTTTTTTTGAAATTAATCTATCATTTGCTTCTTTTCTTTTTTCTTTATAATATTCTCTTTCTGTTTCTAATTCATCAAACGCATCTTTAATTGAAATTTTTTCAACTGCTGCTTGAAGCCCTTCTATTATTCTTATTAAATCTTTATATGAAACATCTTCTTTTAAATTTTCTAGTGCTTCATAAGCACCACTTTCATAATTATTTAAACATTTATTAATTGGCTCTTTAAAAATATTTGAATATCTTTCTAGCCATTCTAAAATAGTTTCTACATTAATTCTTTCTATATTCATTAGCATTAAAATGATTGTTTGGAATTGCATTACTTCATTTTCTTTTTCTAGTTCTCTCATTTTTACTTGAAATGTTAAAAGCCATATTGGAACCATATATGATATTCCTGCTATGATAACACATCCAAGCACCTCATACCAACCGTAAATATTCACTATTTACAATATTTAATTTATCATAAATTCTTTTAGCTGCTACATCTAATTTCTGATCTGTTGCATTTTTATAATAGTCTGTTTGTTTTAAAATTTCTTTTATTTGTACATTAGTTACATTTTTCCTACCTTTAAATATTTTTATAATTTCATTATCTTGTTTAGTTAGTTCTTCTGCTTTTATTTTATCTCTTTCAGATAAACTACCTATCACATCATAATCAGTAGTTTTAGCCGTATATACATAATTAATGCTTATTCTATGTAACGAAATTGTTAATATTATTGAAACAAAAAATGTACATATAACAAATGCTATTCTATTAACATATAACCATTCTATTTTTGTTTTTGCTGCTGCATCTTTTAATTTATTTGTTATTTTTCTGTAGTTTTTTGTTCCTTTCTTCGGTATAAATAATTGTACGAACTGCTTTATAATTGGTATTTTATATATTTTGTTCTGCCATGGATTTTCTTCATTTTTTATTCTAATATTATTGGTAGATCCATTATCTTTTAATTTTCTAATTAAAGTATAACAAATAAAAGTAATTACTAATACTAAAATTTGTATAATCATTCCTGGTTTTCCATTATAAAATTCTTCAATTGCTGTCATTCCAAATTGATTAACAGCCCAATATTTTAATGGTTCTAAGAAGAGCATTGGTAAAATACTAATTATAGATAAACTTTGAAATGTATAATCTAATTTATCTCTTTTTAGTAATTCTAATTGCATCTCTTCTGTAATATGATTTAGATTCTTCAAATATATAGATGCTCCATTTGCATCTTTTCTATCTCCATATTCTTTAGTTAAATATGATATTCCAGCAAATTCTTTTAAATAACTATTTGGTGCTATATCATAATATTTTTCAAGTTCGGATTCTGGATCGTCAGAGTTTAAAATCTCATATATCTTTTCACCTTGTCTTGAAATTTCTTTTTCTTCTTCATCTTGCAAACAATCATATATTGCCTCTTCTACCATGTTAACCTCATGATAATTATGTCTAACATCTGTAAAGAAGTTTACTTGTTGTTTTAATAATTTGTTATCTATTTTATCTACTCTTGAATCTATATACAAATCTAAGAAAAATACTTCAGATATTAGTAATATAAACAACATTAGATAATTATTTCTATTTAAATATATAATTAATATAGTTGCTGGCACTATAAGTAAAAGCATATTTGTTAGTATTTTAGCAGTTTGCCTTCTTGTTAGATACTCATCTTGTACGTTTATAATTTCTAATCTTCTTCTTAATTTTATTAAATATCTTTTTATAAACGGTATTTTTAAATAATATATGTATAGCTTTTGATATAATATTTCTAAAGAAAAACTTTTTGCTTTTGTTCCTTGGCGCAATTGTTTTATTACTTTTTCTTCTTCTTTATTTGTTAATTTTCTAATTACCAAATAAGCAATTATTATTCCAAATAGTAAAGCTAATAACACTATTATTGCTACTTTTAAAAATTCGGAATTACCACTCAAACTTTTGCGCCTCCTTTTCATTTAAAATATTTTTTACTTTTTATTATTAATACATCTCTACAATATTAATTCCAGTTTTCTTTGCAAAACTGTTCAAATTTTTTTGCATCTTGCTCATCCATATTATTTTTCATTTCTTTTCTGTTTATCTCTGATATTGGATTTGTTAATACATAGTTTCCATCATGATATTCAAGTATATTTACGTATTTATAAGTTTGTAAATTTGTACTTTTTGAAAAATATATTGTAGCATTATCAAAAAATTCATCTAATTTTGCATCTCCTGTTTTAGCCTTTTTATAATCCAAATTATAATTATCTTCATTTTCTAATGGTATACATTCTGTAATTCTTTCTATATATCTTTTACCTTTAAAATCTTTCACTAAATGTATATCAAAATTTAATACTCCTACTACTTGTTCTTCTGCTATTTTTTCATCATTAAACACGCCGACTTTTAAAAGTGAATTTCTTAATGATTGTACAAGCAAAGGAAATGTTTTTGCATGGTGAGTAAATAATGTAAATTTACTTGCCACCTGTGCTGCTTGTATCATCCATGCTGCAACTGGATCTGTTGCAACCTCTCCTATAATGTTAACACTACCATCTGTCTTTTTTTGCACATCTAGTCCCATTTGACCAGAAATACTTTCAGTTTCTCTAAATGTTAAAATATTTCTTGTTGGATAAATTTTTCTTAAATGTAACTCAAAAGCAGTTTCTTGAACTCTTATATTCATTGTTTCATAAATATTTTCTATCATTGCCATAAGCATAGTAGTTTTTCCTGATGCTTGTTCTCCTGTTATAGATACTATTCTTGCACCTTTTACAAGATATTTTATTAAATCAATTGCTTTATTACACCCTTCATCAGTAATTAAGTTTTCTAAACTTGCTTTCTTTACATCAAATTTTCTTACGAAAAATGCCCATGTTTCTGCAAAACTTGGTCTTACTACCACAACACGTGAACCATCTTTCATTTCATTAATTATAAATCCATTAGTATCTGATAATTGTCCTGGATTATTATATTTATATATATTTTGGCATACTCTTTTAAGTTCAGATTCAGTTTCAAAAGATAAAAAACCTAATCTGATAGACTTACCTTGGAAGAATATCCATATGCTATCACAAGCTCTTGGAACTTTATATCCAGCTACCTGATTTAAATAATCTCCTCCTGATTGTGACATTTGTGTTATAAATGCATCTGGAAGTCCTGATACTCCGTCCTGATACTCCATCTATATTCATTTCTCTTATTTCATCTATAACACTATATCCTTTATAACTTTCATAAATCCTTTGTACTAATACTTTTAATTTGTCATCATAAGTTAATATAAAATTTTCTTTTTCAAAAATCTTATCAATATCTTCTTCAGTTATAACATAACAAGGTTTTTCATTTCCTTTTATATATCTCAAATCGGCTAAGTTATATTTGTTTATTATATTTGTTAAAGCTTCATTTCCGAACTCGTTTTTATACATATATAATATAATATCAAATTTATCTTTGCTTGTTAAAAGAGATGGTACATCAAAAGGAATTGCTTTTGATATATTTGTTTCATCTACCCCATATTCTCTATATAAAATATCATAAATTAGTTCTTTTACATATTTCTTATCATTTGCATCTCCATATGTACAACCTTTTAAAGCTTTTTTCAACTCATATTTTTTATTTTTTCTTCTTTTTAATTCTTCTTCTGATAAACCTATATCATATAAATTAATTTTTGTTATTTCATCTAGTCGCTTTTTTATAAAATCGGTCATTTTATCTAGTGTATAAGTTTTATCATTTACCTCTATTATTTCTTCTGTTTCTTCATGCTTTATTTTTTGTATACCATATAGAACAAATACAACTACTAACGCAAAAATAAGTATAATTAAAATTGCATTAATCATATTTTTCTCCTTCCATCTGCTTTAGTACAAAAATAAAATATTTATACTTTTAATTGCAATTCTTTAAGTTTATAAATAATATTATTGCACATATTATCAACTTCTCTTATAAAGAAAAAGTTTCTATCATTTTCATCTATATTTCTTAATTTCAAAAAGAAATCTGGAAGTTTTGATTCTGTACAAGATTCAAAAAATAATGTGTTATATGGAATTACAGATACCATACTTTTTTCTCTTAAAAATCTCGTTACATTTTTTTCATTGTATTTTGAAAATCTATCATATTTTCCTATAGAAATCATAACTTTTTCTTGCCTAAAAATATCTTCTTTTTCTCTTAACTCTAAGAAATCTTCTATTGTCCTTAATCCTTGATTAAGATTTATTATTATGATGTCTGAAATTTCTAATATTTGTTTTCTTATATTCTCTGGTACCCTTTTACTTAAATCTACAAATACCAAATCATAGTTCTTTTTGCTTTCTTCTATTGCCATTGGGTAACTTTCACAAATTTTTCTATAATCAGAATAGAACTTAACTTGTGGTGAACTTAATATTTCTAATCTGTCCTTAAATACAACTCTTGCATAATTAGTTACTAAATTTTCAGAAGATCTATTTGCTATTAAAACTTTAGATAATCCCTCTATCCCAGAACCAACTCCAACCAAATTAGAATTTAAAAATTTAGCATTTGTATTACTTTCATTTTCTTGTTTCCAAAAACAATTTTCTAGAGTAATATCTCTAAAACTTGTTGAAATTCCTAGCATTTTATAATTGTGTTTAATTGCCATATATGTAATTATTGCTGCCATTGAAACTGTTTGTCCTGTTTCTTTATAATCTGTACTATAAAAAGTTATAATAGCCATATCTTATACACCTCTTTCTAATTGTCTAAATACTTTCCTTAAGTTACCTATTTCATTATCTTCCATTATTTGTTCTATTATGTACATTAATCCTTCTTTATATGACTGTGTTAATTTTTTCAATTTTATTTTTGAAACTCTTTGATTTTCTGCAATTGTCGTTTGATCTCCCATTTCAAAAGGAAAATATATTTTTTCTTCATTCCACTCTATATTATAATCTTTTGCTAAAAAGTTTAAATATTCGTCATCTTCTTTATGTACTTCTCTTGCGAAATAAACTTTAGTAAGCTTTAATTCTTTGTTTGTACTTGCTAAAATTTCAATTCCCTTTTTTAACGAATATAAATCAAATGATGTCACAAAATATTTTTCTATTGAATCTTCTATATTATAATTATTAAAACTTTCTGAAGAATCTATATCATAAAGTACATAATCGTAATTCAAATTTTCTTCTTCAGTAATTCCAATATAGTTTTTTATTTCTGTAATCTTATTAAATCCTACTGCTACATCTATTCCTTCAAACTCTGTTACATATGTTTTACTTGGATTTATTACTGGTACTACATATTTTGCTTTTTGATTTATAGTTGCATCTATTACTAACACTTTCTTTTTCATTCCAACTAAAATTCTTGCAATATATATAATAAGATCTGTTTTATCATAAGCACCTATAAAACTAATTTTTTTCATAACTTCCTCCAAATTTTATTTACTTAATGCATCTAAATATTTTTTTCTTTCTTGCATTGCTTTATTTACTTCTTCTTCTACTGATTTTTCAACATTTTCTTTTGATTTGTCATTATATGTATTTAATACTGAATTAATACTATTTCTTGTAGTTATAGATTCATTAAATCTTGTTACCAAAGCATTTCTAGCTTCTACTGTTATATTACTATTTTGACGAATAGCTTCTTGAACTGCTGTACTTGGAACATATGTTGGTACAGAAGATCCTTGAACACCAGGTTCTACATATTTTGCTACATATAAAATAGAACCTTCCATAATGTAACTTTCTACAATAGCACTACTCATAGTTTGTGTTTCACTTTCATTTAGCTTTACTGAAAAAGTACTTTCTGAAGCTACTCCTAAAACTTGTGGTATTTCAATTTTCTTCTTAGAAACAACTATATAATCCAATCCAGATGGTAATCTTAATCTTATATCTACATATTCATTTGTATTTATTTGTGATGGTAATAAAATCATATTATATTCTTGCACTCTAGTATCATTTGTTGTTTTATCATCTGAATTTGTTATCATATCTGATGATAGTATTGTTCCTGTTTTTAAATCAATTTTAGCAATTGTATTTTCTTCTATTTGGCTTAAAGTAATAGCATTGCTTGGAATAATATTAGTTTCAATATCTACTTTTTTTAAATTTTCTAATTTAATACTATCTCCTGATTTTATATCTGTAACTAAAACATATGCATTTTTTAATCCCTGTTCCTTTTCTTTGTTTTCTTTATTTATATTAATTAATTTAAATACTAATAATCCTATTATACTTCCTGTTATAATAAGTGTTATAAACATTCCCAATATAAATGAATTTCTTGCTTTTCTTTGCATTGGATTTTTTGCCATATGCCTATCACTCCCTACATTTTATTACATAATACTACTAATTTAATTTTACATCAAAGGCGTATAAAAAACAATAAAATAGGGATTTGTAATATTGATTTAATATGTTTGTAACATTTATGTAATATACATTTTTTGTAAAAAATAGCTTAAAAAAATAAAAAAAATGAAGCAAATTTTTCACTTCATTTTTCTGCTTATCTTCTACCTCTTCTGGAATAATTTTGCATTGGATATAATTCGGTACTTCTAAAACAATTATTATCTATACTATCTACACGATTATTTAAACAACCACATCCATTATTTTGATTATCATTTGAAATATCTTGATTTTGATTATTGCAACAATTTTTTATAAAATTACATATTGCCTTTACTATAGCTGCTGTTATAAAAGCAAGTATAGTATATATTATCGCATAAACTAAAAAACTTGAATCAAATACTGCAAAAGTAACAACTAAATATATTGCAAAAAATGTTGCTGCAACTAAAACTGGACAATCTAGTATCTTTTCTAATACAATTGCAAGTATGATTGTCGCAACAGGTAACGCAAAAAATAATAATAAAGTATTCATATATATTCTTACATCTCCTTTACTTTTTTGTAAGCTTTTGTATATATTATTCATTATTACTATTTTTGGTTACGAAAAAAATATAAATCTTTCTTACTTATTAACTTAGTACTATTTTAGCTTAATATATAGTTATTTTATTCATATTCAACTTTAAGTAAATATAATCCTTGTGGTGGTAAAGTTTTTCCTGCTTTTGTTCTATCTTTTGAATTTATTATTTCTTTTATTTCATTTGGTTTTATTTTTCCAAGACCAACATCTAATAGTGTACCTGCTATTATTCTAACCATATTGTATAAAAATCCATTACCTGTTAATTCAATATATATTCTATCATTTTCTTTATATAACTTTGTAGAATATATTGTTCTTACACTACTTTTACTACTTGTACCACTTGCTTTGAATCCTTTAAAATCATGTTCTCCTTCAAATTCTTTTATGGCCTTTTTCATATCATCTACGTTTAATTCTATTGGAAAATTGTATTCTAAATTTCTATAAATTGCTGTTCCATATTTAGAGTTGTTTATAATATACCTATATGTTTTTTTCTTACAACAATATCTACTATGAAATCTTTCTTCTACTTCCTCTGCGCTTTTAACAACAATTGATTTTTTAAGTCTTGAATTTATTGCTATTGCCATTTTTTCTATTGGTATTTTACTATTTGTTTTAAAATTTGCAACTTGTCCTAGACTATGTACTCCTGCATCTGTTCTTCCTGAAGCTATCAAATTAATATCTTCTTCTCCTGTTATGCTACTAATTACTTTTTCAATCTCGCCTTGTATATTTAATTTATTTGGCTGTTTTTGCCATCCATTAAAATCTTTTCCATCATATTCTATTACTAATTTAATATTTCTCATAAATATCCTTTCTTACTTATAAAAATATTTTATATTATATCACATTTTTTCTGGGATATCTATTGCTAAAGTATCTAATAATATTTTATTAACTTTATATACTAATTTAGATAACGCAATCCAAGATTTTCTTTTTTCTTCACACCTCTCTGTTATTATTCTATTTTCAGCATAAAATTTATTATATAAACTATCTAATGAATATAAATATTCTGTTATTTCACTTAAAGTTTTATTTCTATATGCTGAATCTATAACTATTGGCATTTCTAATATTTTAGTCATAATATCTTTTTCAGTATTAGTATATATCCCTGTTATTTTAACATTTTTTTCATTGCTTTTATTTACTAAAGATTTTATTCTAATACACGAATAAATAACATATGGACCTGTTTTTCCTTCTAAAGAACTAAATCTTTTTGGATCAAAAACATAATCTTTTTCACGGTTTGGTAATAGATCTGCATACTTTAATGCTGCAACTGCTACTTTATTTGCTATATCACTTTTTTCTGATTCTTCTATATTATCTTTTTCCAAATATTGATTTGATTCTTCTTTTATCTCTTCAAGTAAAGTATCTAATTTCATAACTCCACCATCTCTTGTTTTAAATGGTTTACCATCTTTTCCATTCATTGTTCCAAATCCAATAAACTCTAATTTAGTATTTTTACTAACTAATCCAGATTTATATACAGTTCTAAATACCTGAGTAAAATATAGTCTTTGTCTATTATCCACAACATACCAAATTTCGTCTGGATCAAATCTTTTAACTCTTGAATATAATGTTGCAAGTTCTCTTGTTGCATATAAACTTGTTCCATCAGATTTTAAAACTAATAATGGTGGAATATCAAATTTATCATCTTCTTTATTAATATATACTACATATGCTCCTTGGCTTTCCTCCAAACAGTTGTTTTCCTTTAATTTTTTTATTACACTTTCTATATATGGATAAGAGTCACTTTCTCCTTCCCAAAGTTCGAAATCTACATTTATTTTTTTAAATGTATTTTTTATATTTTCTATAGAAACTTTTTTTATTTGATTCCATAAAGCATTATATCCTTTATGCCCTTTATCTAGCATTGCTGTAATTTTTCTTACTTCTTCCATTATATCTTCATTTTCTTTAGCTTCTGTACTAATTTTAGGATATATTCTTTCTAAATCTTCATTAGTAACTGGTGCTTTATCTGGATATTTTCCTTTATAATCATCTTTAAAATATATTAAATCAGGCAATTCTTTTTTTATACCATATATAACCATTCCAGATTGCCTTCCAATATCTCCAAAATGTACATCTCCTATAACATCATTTCCAACAAGTTTTGCTACTCTTTTTAATGCTTCTCCTATATTTGCACTTCTTAGATGTCCTACATGTAATGCTTTTGCTACATTGGGCCCACCATAATCTACAAATATTTTTTTTGCTGGATATTTTATTATATTTTTACTTATATCTTCTTGTATTTCATTTAAATATTTAAATAAAAACTCATCTTTTATTGAAATATTTATAAAACCAGGACCTGCTATATTTAAGTTTTCAAAAATATCAAATTCATTTAATTTTTTTATAATATTTTCCGCCACTTCTCTTGGATTTTTCTTTATCTCTTTTGCAATCTGCATTGCTCCATTATACTGAAATTCACCAAATTCTGGTCTGCTAGAAGCGTGAATCAAAGGAACTTTATCAACATATCCTAAATCTTCTAAAACTAATTTTATTTTTTCTCTCATTTTGCTAATTATATCCATATAAAATTCCCCCTCTTTTTTTGTTATTGTAATATACATCCGTTGCAAAATTTGTCTTTTTTTGTCGAAAGGAGTCTTTTTTTTATTTTCTTGCTTTTTTGTCGTTTTTTGTCTATAATTAATTTGTATGTATTTACATATATATTTAATATATAAAAGGAGGGGATTTTTATGTTATCAGCTTCAGAAATAAGAATGCAAGCTAGAGAAAGTTTAAAAAACAAATGGAGTCAAGTTGTTCTTCTTACATTAATTTATACAGCTATAGACATTGGAATTAATAGTTTATCAAGTTTTGTTCCATTCTTAGGAATTTTATGTCTAATTATCACAGTTCCATTTGAGATTGGATTAGTTTTTAGTTTTATCAAAATATATAAAAACGAAACTTTTTCATATGGAGATCTATTTACTCTTACTTTAGACAATTTTGGTAAAGTTTGGAAAGTGGTAGGTAATATATTGCTAAAATTAATAGTTCCAATCATCTTATTAGTAGTCTCTATATTTGCTTTAGTTTTAGGTATAGTTTTTCTAGGAATTGCATCTAATTCATCAGACGCTTCTTCTATTTTCTCAACTCTAGGTATAATATTTGTTATTCTTGGTTATATAGGTTATATTGCTTCACTTATATTTTTATATGTAAAATCATTATTATATTCAGTTTCATATTATATCTTATATGATAACCCTAATATGACAGGTAAACAAATAGTTGAAGAAAGTGAAAGAATAATGAAAGGACAAAGAGGAAAATATTTCGGATTACACCTTTCATTTATCGGATGGGGACTATTAGCAATTCTTACTTTAGGTATTGGTACATTATTTTTAACACCATATGTCCAATTTGCTACTATAGTATTTTATGAAGACAGAACTGGAAAGTTAAGTTATGTTCAAGACTCTACACCTAATATATAGATTTATTTAAATAAAAAAAACACACATATAAACTTAATTTAATAAGTTGCAATATGTGTGTTTCTTTATATTTTAATTTATTAATATTTTTCTTTTTATTTTGTTGTTTTTATATATTCTTCATGTCTTTTTATTTTTTGAGTAGTTGTTTTTATTAGTGGTTCTGTTGTAATTTTTACATCATATATATATTTATATTTTGGGATTTTATTGTTTACTTCCTTAATTATATTATTAATTATATCTTTTATTTCTTCTTTGCTCTTTCCTTTTAGTTTTTCATTTTCCTCAGAATATACCACTTTTACTGAAATTTTCACATTACCATCATTTTGAATTTTTCCATATACAAAACTTTCTTCTACATATGGTGATTCATTTATTAAAGTTTCAATTTCTTGTGGAAATACTTTCTTTCCATTTTTTAGTACTATCATTTCTTTTATTCTTCCTGTAACATGTAAATATCCTTGCTTATCTAAATATCCTAAATCTCCAGTTTTGAAGTAACCATCTATAAAGCTTTCGTTTGTAGCTTCTTCATTTTCATAATATCCTTTCATAACATTAGGCCCTTTTACTGTTATCTCTCCTATTCCCTTTTCATCCTTATTTATTATTTTTACATCTTCATTATATAAAACAAATCCAGCTGTCCCTGGTTTTTGGTATTTATCATTTTCGCAAGAAATCACAGGTGAAGTTTCTGTTAGTCCATATCCTTGAATCATTTTCACTCCAATATTATTAAAAAATTTAATAACCTCTTTATCTGCAGAAGCTGAACCATATATAACAATTCTTAATCTTCCTCCTAAACTATCTAATATAGATTTAAATAACTTTCTTCTTAAATCTATATGGAAAAATCTTAAAAAATTAGAAAAGCCCATTAGTATTTTAAAAGGTATTGTAAGATTTTTATTTTTTATTGTTTTATTTATCTGTCTATACATCACATCAAGTAATGCCGGAACACATACAAGACCACTTATTTCATATTCCTTCATATTTTGAGGTATATGTTTTAAACCATCACAATAACAAATTCTACAACCTGTAAAAAAACAAAATAAATATGTTGCTGTACATTCAAATGTATGGTGTAATGGTAAAAATGAAAGTACACTATCTTTATCATTCATTTTTATTAATGTAGTCATAGCACTTACATTTGAGCATATGTTTTTTTGTGAAAGCTCAACAGCTTTAGAAACTCCTGTTGTTCCTGATGTAAATAGCATTATAGACATTTTATCATTATCTATTTTTATATTTTTATATATTGTATTTCCTTCTTTTAATAACTCATATCCTTCTTTTAGTAGTTCATAAAAAGAATATACTTCTTCACTACTTTTTTCTAGATCCATATTAATAAGATATTTTAAATTACTTTCTTTACTTTGTTTTATTTTCTTAAATATACTTTCATATTTATTTTCAAATATAACAGCTTCTGCCTCACTTCTTTTTATTAAGCTTTCTATCTCGTTTTCTGGTAACATATAATCTAATGGAACTACTACCATATTTCCATTATTAATTGCCATATAACTTAAAGGCCATTGATATTTATTATGGCTTATAATTGCTATACGCTTACCCTCTAACCCTAATTCTAATAATTTTGTACTAAAAGCCTCTATATCTTCTTTATGCTTTTTATATGAAATATTAATATATTCTGGATTCTTACTTGTTTTATCTTTTTTATAACTAAACGCTATTCTATCTTTATATGTATTTGCTGTATAATCTATCATTTCTCTAAAATTATCTACATGAATTTCTTTATATAACATATTTTTTCTAGGTTTAAATTCACTCATATTTTTATTCCTCCATAAAATGCTTATTAATAGTTTATATAAAAATGCAAAATAAATCAATACTATCTTAATTATTGTTGAATATTTGTAATAAAAATGTTAAAATAGTATCATTAACATAAAATTTTGAAAGGATAATAAAAAATGAACGTAGGATTTATATCACTTGGATGTAGTAAAAATTTAGTAGATACAGAAATGACAATAGGACTTTTTAAAAATCATAATTATAATATAGTAACAACACCAGTAAATGCTGATGTTATAGTTATTAATACTTGTGGTTTTATTGCCTCTGCAAAAGAAGAAGCTATTAATACAATATTAGAAATGGCAAATTATAAGAAAAACAGATGTAAATATTTAATTGTAATGGGTTGTCTTGTTCAAAGATATAAAGAAGATTTGGAAAAAGCAATTCCAGAAGTAGATTTATGGATAAAATATAATGAGTACAATACTATATGGGAACAAATAGAAAATGTAATTGCACCACTAGATAAATCAAATAATTACAATTGCCCTGAAGAACTTAACTTTTTAGATAGAGTCGTTAGCACTGGTAAAAATTATGCATATCTTAGAATTGCCGAAGGTTGTAGTAATCATTGTACATATTGTGCTATTCCTTCTATACGTGGACCTTTTGTTAGTAGAAAATTGGAAGATATTTTAGAAGAAGCAAAAAAACTTGCTGATAATGGTATAAAAGAAATAATTGTTATAGCTCAAGATACTACTAAATATGGAATAGATATTTATGGAAAACCTATGCTTGCAATTCTATTAGAAGAACTTTGCAAAATAGAAAAAATCAAATGGATTAGATTTTTATATGCCTATCCAGAAACTATTACAGATGAATTAATTCAAACTGTAAAAAACAATGATAAAATTTGCAAATATTTTGATATTCCTATTCAACACATATCAAATTCTGTTTTAAAAAAGATGAACAGAAAAAGTAATGGTGAGAGTATTAGAAATTTACTTGCCAAAATAAGAAAAGAAATACCTTCTGTAATATTAAGAACTACTGTTATTGTAGGTTTTCCTGGAGAAACAAAAGAAGATTTTGAAGAATTATATAATTTCATTAAAGATGTAAAATTCGATAGACTAGGTGCTTTTTCTTATTCAAAAGAAGAAGGAACACCTGCAAGTAGACTTCCAGATCAAATACATCCAATGACTAAAAAAAGTAGATATAATAAAATAATGAAACTTCAACAAGAAATTGCAGCCGAAAAGTTAAAAAGTCAAGTTGGAAAAGAATTAGAAGTTCTTATTGAAACTAAAACTTTTGATTCTAAATATTATGCTGGAAGAAGCTATATGGACGTTCCAGATATCGATGGATTAATTTATATAAAAAATGAAAATAAAGAAGATTTAGAAAACCAATTTATAAAATGTAAAATTACTGATGTTAAAGGCTATGACTTAATCGCCCAAATTTAATTTTAGATATTTTAATACAAAAATGTTCATATATGAAATTTATTTATCATATATGAACATTTTTTATTTATATCAATTATCTTTCTTTTTATTTCATTAACAGTTTTAGATCAATATTTATTCTCCTAATACCATATTAATTAGTGCCATTCTTACAAACACACCATTTTGAACTTGTTTAAATATTCTAGATTTACTACACTCTACTATGTCATCTGTTATTTCCACATTTCTATTAAATGGTGCAGGGTGCATTATAATTGCTTTTTCTTTCATTTTGTTCACACGATTTTTATTTAATCCATATTTCTTATTATATTCTTCCTCTTTTATTTGCATTTTGTTTTCATGTCTTTCGTGCTGAACTCTAAGAAGCATTACTATATCTACCTTTTCAATCACATCATCTAGTTCAACATAATTATATCCTTCTTCTCTATATTCTTCTGGTCCAGAAATATATACTTCCATTCCTAATTTTTTCATTATTTCTATATTGGTATGTGCTACTCTTGAATATTTTATATCACCAACAATAACGATTTTTAATCCTTCGAATTTACCAAATTCCTGTCTTATTGTTAATAAATCTAATAAAGATTGAGAAGGATGATTTCCTGTTCCGTCCCCTGCATTTAATATTGGAATATTCAACTTTCCAACTAATTGATTATAATACTCATTTTCTTTATGTCTTATTACAACTGCATCTACTCCAAACATTTCAAATGTTTTTACAGTATCATATAAAGTTTCACCTTTTTTTATACTAGAATCTCCTGCATTAAAGTTTTGAGTTCTACATCCAAGTTTTAATGCTGCCATATCAAAACTATAATGTGTTCTTGTAGATGGTTCAAAAAATAAATTTGCAACTACTTTTCTCCCTTGATAATCAACTTTTTTTCCATCTCTAAAAGCTTGTGCTCTATCTAATATTTCGTTAATTTTCTTTGTTGTAAAGTCATTTAAATTTAATACATCCATATAGATTCTCCTTTACATTTTTTTCGATTTTATCATACAAAAAAATAGATTACAATACATTTTTATTGTTATTACATAAATAAAATGAACTAAAATTATTAAACTTTTTTATTTAATAATTTTAATTCATTTTATATTTTACTACTTTTTTATATTAACTTTTTTGTCTTTATAAACTTAATTAACATTTATTCTTAGCTCCACATATGTTTTCTTGTTAACTCTAGTAAATTTAATGGAGTAAAACCTACAATTTGTACTTTAGATCTATCTTCTTTTATACAATTTTTAAATATCTCTAATACCTTTTTTCTATTTTCCTCATTCATATCTATATAATCTATTATTATTATTCCTCCAATATCTCTAAGCTTAAGCTGTTTTGCAATTTCTATTGTTGCCTCTTTATTTACTGTAAAAATTGTATCATTCAAATCTTTCTTTCCTATATACTTTCCTGTATTTACATCTATTGCTGTTAGAGCTTCTGTTTTATCTATTGTTATAAATCCTCCACATTTTAACCAGATTTTTCTATTTTCTATTTTTTCTAATTGTTTTTTTATATCATAAACATCAAAAACATTATTTTTCAACTCTATTTTTATAAAATCATGTTGTTTCATTTTTTTCAATATATTCTCTATATAATTGTACATATATTCTGTATTAACAATAATTTTATTTATTCCTCTATCCATCATATCTACTAATAATCTGTCTATAACTCTATTATTAGTATACAATAATTTTGGTTCAAAATTTTTTTCATTTTCTAATTTTTCTAAATTTGAATAGACCGCTTCTAATTTAGCAATAACTTCATTCATATCCTCTTTTATTTCTTTTTCATTTTTTCCTATAGCTGAAGTTCTAATTATTATGCCTAAATCTTTATTTAAATTTTTCTTTACAATCTCTTTTAATCTATTTATTTCTTCTTTATTTTCTACTTTTTGTGATACTGTTATAAATTTAGTTCCTGGCATTATAACAACAAATCTTCCAGGCATATTAATATGTGTAGACACTCTTGGTCCTTTTTGCATTATTTGATCTTTTTTTACTTGTACTATAACAGGCATTCCTACTTTTACGTATTCTTTTATATCTATGTCCTCAAAATTCTTATTTTTATTTCCAGTTTCATTGCTAACCTTAGGTACAATATCTTTTATATGTAAAAAAGCATTTCTGTTATTTCCTATATCTACAAAAACAGCTTGTAGTCCAGGAAGTACTCTTTGTATTTTTCCTAAATAAATATTTCCTTCTATTCTTTTTTTATTAAAATCTTCTTCATACTTTTCTGTAACAATAGAGTTTTCTACTAAAGTTATTATACTTTTTTCATCTGTATTATCAATTATAATTTCTCTCATTTTAAATTAATTTCTCCTCTATTTCTAATTAATACCATTACTGTTAAAAAATAATAAAATTTTAGAATACTTATGCATATACTATTTTACACATTATTATATTTATTCATAGCAATATCGATTCCATTTTCTAATAATTCTGTTATTGCCTTTTCAGCTTTACTAACGCCTTTTAATAATTCATTATATTCTTCATCATTAACATGTCCTATAACATAATTTATTAAATCTGATTTTCTTTCTGGCATTCCTATTCCAACTCTTAATCTAGTAAATTTTTCTGTTTTTAGCATATGTACTACAGATTTCATTCCATTATGTGTTCCAGGTCCTCCCATTTTTCTAATTCTTATTATACCTGGATTTGTATCTATATCATCATATATAACGATAATTTTATCTAAATCAATTTTATAAAATTTAACAAATTCTATTATTGCATCTCCACTTAAATTCATATATGTTTGAGGTTTTACTAATATTACTTTTTCTTTTCCTATTGTCCCTGTACCATATAAAGCGTTAAATTTATTTTTGTTAACTTTAATATTATACTTTTTACTTAGTTCATTAATTACTTCAAATCCCATATTATGTCTTGTTTTTGAATACTCTTCTTCAGGATTTCCTAATCCTACAATTAAATACATATCTAATTATCTCCTTTTATCTTATATTAGCACGTTTTAGTTAATTAGACAATATTTTTTCAAATATAAGTACATCACAATCTTCTTTTGATAAGTAAAAATCATTTTTTTTATAAAAACCAACAGCTCTTTCCAATTTCTTATATGTTCCTAATTGTATTTTTTTAAAATTATTATTTACTGCAAAATTTGTTAAATCTTCCATTAATTTTTGTGCTACTTTATAACCTCTATACTCTTTATGAACATACATTGTTTTTAACATTCCAACACCATTAGATATATTTTCTAGTCCTATAGTTCCTATAACTTCTTTTTTATTATCTAAAGCTATCCAAAAGTTTCCTCCGTTTTCTTTATATTTTTCTCTATCTATTGTTTCTAGTTCTTCTCTCCATTCTTCAAACCCAAATTCATCTATACATACTTCAACTAAAAATTTTTTTACTTTTTCTGCGAATTCATTACTAAATTCTAAAAATCTCATCCCCTCTTTCATATTTACCTCCATCTTATTTTATTACTTCATATTTTGCTATCTCCTTATAATACTTTTCTAATTTGTCTATTACGTTATTCCATGTATATTTTTCTGATGTAAGTTTTGAATTTTTTGATAATTTTTTTCTTAGTTTATCATCTTTTATTAAAATTTCTATTTTTTCTTTTATATCTTCTACTGTTCCTACAGTAATTAATGCATTTTCATTATCTTCTACAAAGTCTCTATTTCCTCCTGTATCTGTAGTTATAATTGGTAATCCACACTTCATAGCCTCTAAAATAGGTAGTCCAAAAGATTCATATTTTGATGCACATACATATACATCAGAACTTCTCAAAATTTCTCCAATTTGCTTTTGAGTTACATTTTTAAAAAATCTTTCATTACTGTTTTTTGGTTCATCTGGAGTTATCCAATTTAAGTTTATATTATAGCCTTCATTTCTTAGTTTTTTTATTGCATCTAATATTTTTTCTATACCTTTAAATTCAGAATTTTGTGATCCTACAATTGCTACAGTAAAATCTTTTTTCTTATCATCCGCTTCTTTATTTTTTTCTATTGAGTAAAAATATGTATCATCTACTGCATTTGGTATTACATAAGCATCTTTTTTATAAATTTCTTTTATTTTTTCTTTAGCATAACTTGATACTGTATAAATAAATGGTGCTACTTCAAATTCTTTTTTTATGTAATTAAGAGTTCTTTCATCTAATTTTTGCAAATCAAATAAATGAACATCACCTTGTTCAAAATATATAACAGGAGCTTTATTTTGCTCTATACATTCATATATTTCTCTCCAATATGTTGCAACAATAATATCACATGTGTGTATAGCCTCACATAGTATTTCATCCCACGGTACCTGTATAAAAATTATTCTTTCATCCATTTTAAACCAATCTGGCTTTGGATAATGTGATATAATTGTAACTTTATGACCTCTTTTTACTAAATAATTTGAGTGTTCTAATATAATTTTACTTCCTCCACAAAGCCCTGTCCATGTCATTACATATACTATATTCAGATTTTCTTTTCTTTTATTTGTTTTTTCTAATTTTTGAAATTCCGCATTTTTTAACCTTGCTTCTCTTTGCTCAAACTCTCTTTTTCTGTAGGCTTTTATATCCATATATGCAGTTCCTCCTACTTTTTAAAATTTTCTTTTATTCTATTCCATACTTCATTTGTTTTTAAATATTCTTTATAATGTCTTTCCACATTTTCAGAATACTCTTTAAACTCATCTAACAAAACATTAAAATTATTATCTTGGAACAATTTATTAATTTCAGGAACACTGTCTTCTAATTTTTTATATGTTTCTTCTATTTTAGTTTTATAACTTTTCTTATCTGCTATATAAAGTAATAGTGGTTTATATTTCATCCATCCTTTACTAGCTCGTAAAAATCTTAATCCTATTTCAGATTCGTCACCTTTTATTTTTCTTAATGATACTGGATATTTTTGTTTCATTATTCCTGGGTATTTTAAAAAACCATCATGAAAATGATATACAGGAACTCTTAAAACTTTAGCATCGTCTAACAATGTAGAGAAAAATGTATCTTCCCCTCTTGCTTCTGGTGGATTATAAAAAGCTGGAATTTTATCTAAATGATTCATATTTATACATAAAGTTGAACCGAGCTACCCATTTTCCTGCACCATTTTTTTCTATTTCATATAGCTTTTTTCCCATTGCTATATCTTCTTTTGCAAATGTAACACCATTGTTTTTCTTAAAATTCTCTTTTACTTTATCCCAAGAAATAATATCATTACTTATTGCTTCAATATATTTTCTAAACATATCTTCATTAATTTCTTTATTTAGTTCTACATATGGTATTGGTGAAATATATCCGCAATGATATCCAATTGTTATATCTGCATCTTTTATATTTTCTAAATGCTTTATAATATTATTTTGTTTTCTCCATGTTATGGTATTATCTTCATTTTTTATACATGCTACTGGATACTCATCATCATCCCAAAATAATAAATAATCATATTTTGATTTTGCCGCATAGTATAATAATGTATTTCTACCTTTTGCATGTCCATGTCCTAAAATAAAATTTACTTCTTTTTTTGTAAATCCCTGTCTTGCAATTAGTTTTTTCTTTTCTTCTTCTATATCTTCTGGAGTAATATATCTTATTTTAATATTTTTATAAACTTCTGGAAGAATACCATAAAAGTCTACTCTTGTTGTAATTTGATATGATAAATCAAATAAAATAAATATTGTCAGTTCTACTTTAGGCTTAAAATCTTGCAATTGTTCTAACATTTGTTTATACATATTATTTATTAATTTACAAACATTTGGTCTTCCTGTAACAAAACCTATAGCTACTTTTATTTTTTCATCCATTTTTAACACCCATCCTTTTACATTATTTTGTTTTTTATATCTTCTATTGAAATAACTCCTTTTCTTAAAATCTCTATCTTTCCATCTATCACTTTAACTATAGTAGAAGGAATACTTTCCTTACAAATACCACCATCTATAAAAGCATCTACTTTATCTTCAAAATCTTTTATAGTGTCTTCTATTTTTACTGGACTTGGCTTTCCAGAAATATTTGCACTTGGTGCTGCAATCGGTACATCACACATGTTTAATATATTTTTAACAATTTTATTATCTGGTATTCTAATACCTATAGTGTCATTACTAGCTGTTATTAATTTACAAATATTACTTTTTTTCTTTTTTAAAATTATAGTAATAGGTCCTGGCATGAAGTTATTTATTATTTTTCTTTCTAAATCGTTTGTTATTTCTGCATATTTTTCTATTTCAGATACATTTTTTACTAATATATTAAGCGCTTTTTCTTTTGGTCTTTCCTTAATACTATAAATTTTTCTTATTGCCTCTTCAGATAAAGCATTTCCTCCCATTCCATAAACAGTTTCTGTTGGAAATATCACAACCCCATTTTCTTTTATTATATTTGATATATTTTCTAATTCTTCTTTTTTTATTTCATTTCTCCAATCGTAAAATTTGGTCATCTTATTCCTTCTTTCATACTATACATAATATTATATATGTTATCATATATTACAAATATTGTCAAATTTCAGCAATCTTCTTTGTGGTATTTATATTTTTCTCTTGTATTCTTTTATTTGCTCTCGTTTTCTTTGTTTTTCTATGTTTATCTTGTTAAGTAATTCTTTTTTTTTGTTTCTCCTATACTATTTTTAATACTTTTAACTTTTACTTTATTTAAAACTTACTAATTTTACTTATAATTAATAAACTTTTAGTAAAAAAATATAATATTTGTTTTTTATAACAATTTACGAGAAAAAAACATAAACTTTAACTAACTTCAAACACCAAAAATGAATAGGCAAACAAACTCTTCCTGTTCGCCTATTCAATTTTTATCATTTCATTTATTATTTGCTCAATTTTAAAATAACTCTTCTAATTTATATTCTTTTTCTAATTTATCATTCATATATAATTTAGTAACAAGGTCTAATTCTTTTTGTGATTCTTCTGATACATTAAATGAAAATATTTTTTTATCAGGTGCCATTACTATATATTTTATTGCATTTACTGTTGCTTCATTTATTTGTATACAAGACTTATCAACTTTTCCACATTCCACACATTTAAATCCATTTGATTCTAAACTAAAATATGAAATTTTATCATTTCTTTTACAGTTTGTACATTCCCTAATTCTTGGTGTAAACCCTAAAAAACATAATAATCTAAGTTTAAAAATAGATAATACTAAACTTAAATTTTTATCTGTTTCAGATATTACATATAAAGTATTTAATACTAATTGTAATATCTTATATGTATTTTGGTTTTCATCTGTTACATCATTAATTATTTTTGTTATATGTGCTGCATATTTTAGCTTATCTAAGTCTATTCTAATTGGATAAAATATTTCTATTGTATCACATGAATTTATGTGATATGAGTTTGCTCCTTTAAAAATCATATATTCTCCAAAACATAAATATTGAGTGCCTGCCATAAGCAAACTTTTAGGTCTTCTTGCTCCGTTTTGCAGCGCACCCAATTTTTCCTGTAGGAGTTAATATTGTAACCATTTTATCGAAATCAGACATGTTGTTTTCCGATATAATTATCCCCTTGGTTTTTATTATCCCCATATTCATTCACCTTTAAATTTTTTTCTATATTTTCTACTTCAATTAGTTCTAAATAAGTATCTATATTACCAGTATTTTTAAAAGTATTCCATGCTAATTGTTTTATCATGTGCAATCACTCCTTATCATAAAGTAACAAATTATAACTTTAGTCTTATCTTTTGCTTTTTTGCTAAAAATTATTCTAATTTTTAAAATTTTTTATTCTGGTTTAAATTTTTTTACTATTTTATCATTATTAAGCCAATCTTCTTTAACTTTAACCCATAATTTTAAATTTATTTTTGTATCAAGCATTTTCTCCAAATCTTGTCTTGCATATGTTCCTATTTTTTTTAACATATTTCCACCTTTACCTATTATAATTCCCTTATGTGAATTTCTTAAACAATATATAGTTGCTTCAACATCATAAATCGGCTTTTTATCTATAGTTTTTCTTTTTTTCATTTTTTCAGTTTCAATATATAAACCATGTGGAACTTCGTCATTTAAAAGTTTTAAAGCTTTTTCTCTAATTGTTTCTTCTACTAATTGTCTCATTGTTTGGTCTGTATATTCTTCTATATCATAATATGCAGGACCTTCATTTAAGTTCTTTTTTATTTCATCTATAATATCTTCTATATTTTTATTTTTTGTAACAGAAACAGGAATAATTGCTTCAAAATCATATTCGTCTTTATATAAATTAATTATTTTAGCTAGCTTTTCTTTTGTTACTAAATCAATTTTATTTATAATTAAAATAGTTTTTCTTTTAGCTTCTTTTATTTTATCTAATATTATTCTATCACCTTTTCCTATTTCGTCTGATGTAGCTTCAATTACAAACAATATTACATCTACATCACCTATCGTTCCAAAAGCAGTTTCTACCATTGCATTTCCTAGTTTTGATTTTGGTTTATGTATTCCTGGTGTATCTATAAAAATAATTTGCAAATTTTCTCTATTTACTATAGCTCTTATTGCATTTCTTGTTGTTTGTGGTTTATTTGCTATTGCTGCTACTTTTTCTCCTACTAATGCATTTATAATACTTGATTTTCCAACATTTGTTCTTCCAACCATTGAAACAAATCCTGATTTGAATTTTTCTTCCATACTTCCTCCACACTTTTCTATCTTATTATATATCTATATTATTGCTAATTTTGTAAAAAATAGTAGTTTATCTAAATTATTTTCTGAATTTATTCTAACACATGAAAATACTAAAGTCAAAATAGCTATTTTTTATAAAAAACTTTCTTTTTATAAAAAAAGTATTCAAAATGAAATTATAAATTTACATATTGAACACTTTCCTATTTTATTTAAATGTGACTTCTGCATCTATTGGACAAATTTGAATAAATGTATTTCCGTCATTAACTTTTATCTCATTTCCATTTAAGTCTTTGTATACAGTTTGTTCTGTTCTAGACTTTTTCTCACATTTTATTTTTATAGCTTTTCCATTTGTAATATAATATCCATCTCTTGTTCCAACATTATCTAATGTTTGTCTACCTTTATTCTCTCCATCATCTAAAGTTGTATTTTTTACAAATGTAATAATTATATTTTTAACTGTTACATCTTCATTTGTATTCCAATCAACTTGTTTTATTCCTCTTGTATATCTTAGATATCTTTTTGTTTCTGCATTATATGTATAACTTGCTGTGTTATAATCTGAATATTTTATAGAGAAACTATTTGCTTCTTGCTCATCACCATCTAGCTCAACATCATCAGACACATAATTTAAAACGCTCTTTTTATTTGATGTTGTACTATATCCTTTATTTTTGGCTATATTTAAAATATTTTTAGTAGATGTTACTGCATTATGCGGTGCTGATTTATCTTTTACTCTCCAAAAATCAGTTGCACTTTCTGTTATTCCATTAATATTATTTACTTTTAACTTACTAATGTCTCTTTTGGCTTGTGGGCTCCAACCATAATGTACATATATTGCATCATTTTCTAAAGCATAATCTAAAAAATAATGTCTTGAACTTCTTATTGGTCCTACTTTTTCTAAATTTTTACCTTTTAAGACTTCCATAAGTCTTGTTTCTCCACCTTCAACAATTATTTCGTAAACAATATATGCATCATTTAATCCAGCTTGTGGAAGTGCTCCTTTATGGTTATCTATCATTATAGCTATTGGTCTATCATCACCTGAAAATATATTAACATCTTGTTTAGTTCTCTCTTCATCTTGTTTACCTAAAGTGTCTGTTCCTAATGATATTACTTGATCTGCACCTTTATTTTTCTCTTTCACTAATTTTATAGCAAATAGCACTCCTACAGCAATAACTAATATAACAACTATTGCTATTAGTATTTTTGTACTCTTTTTCTCCACAATTTATCCCCCTTTTATTTTATAATTTAAAAACAATTAGTCCATAAACTAATAAAACAATTAAAACTCCCATACAACATCCAAATATAACTTCTGACGAAGACTTTTTATTATCTTCCATTCTATTTTCTAGTACCATTAAAGCTAAAATCAAAGATAATACAAATACTAGTAAACTTTTTGTATTAATTCCTATTGCTGTTAAAATAGCAAAAGAAATAGCAGATTGTCCACTTGGTACAAATTTTGAATTTATAAACTTGTGTTTATTAGATTTTGAACTTGCAAATACAGATATTACTGCAATAACTGTTAACATTATACCAACAAAAGCTAAATGTACTGGTGAATTTATCATATTTTTAAATATACTTTCACCAAATTTACTAAGATCTGTTTCTCTTAAAAATAAAAAGTACGCAACTATAACTGAATTTATAGACATTAAAAGCACTGCACCGGCCCCAACATCTTTGGCTATTTTTGCCTTTGGATGATATAAATCTGTATATAAATCTACAACTGTTTCTATTGCTGTATTTACCATTTCTGCAAATATTACAAACACTACTGCAAACATCAAACATAAAAACTCTGTTGTAGTAAAATTATAAAATAAGCTAAGTACCATAACCACAACAGCTATTACTAATTGTTTTTTTATATTACTTTGTGTGGTTGTTGCATAAATTAGTCCTTCTATTGCATTTTTAAATGCATCTATGAAATTACTATTTGACAACTTTTGTTCTTTATTTTTATCTTTTTTTTCCATATAACCTACCTTATCTAGTTATATTTAATTTTTGTAAGACATTTTCTTCTTTTTGTCTCATAATTTTCTTTTCTTCTTCTTCCATATGATCATATCCCATTAGATGATAAAAACCGTGAACAACCATATAAGAAAGTTCTCTTTCAAAACTATGATTATATTCTTCTGCTTGTTCATAAACTCTTGGAATAGAAATCACAACATCTCCTAGTATATCTGTAACAATGTTTTCTTTTTTCTTTATTAATCCTTCTATTTCTTCTTTTTGAAACATTGGAAAAGATAATACATCTGTTTCTTTATCTATATTTCTATATTCTTTGTTTATTCTTTTTATTTCTTCAGGATTTGTTAATATTATGTTTATATATATTTTTATATTATCTAATCCTTCTTCTTCAAAACATTTTTTTACAACTGTATTAATAATTTTATTGTACTCTTCATTTTCTTCTATATTGTTATAATTTATTTGTACGAAATTTTTCATAATATATTTCCTTTCACAAAGATTAATGTACTCTTTGTTTTGTATATATTCCCGCATAAGAATTACAAGAATTTTTTAAATTTCTCATAACACCTAGCTCTACTAATCTATTTTTATAGAACTTAATTATCTTAAAATATTTATTTTCATTTTTTAAAACTTGCTTTAAATCATTTGAAATAAATAAAATTTCCTTTTCTTTAAGATATTTTTCTTCATCTATTTCTTTTAAGCTTTCTAATTCTTTATACTTGTCCCAAAACTTTCTATACTCTTGTCTTAAATTTGGCTTGTCCCAATAAACTTTTGTAGACAATAATTTTACATTATATTCTTCTATTAATTTTATTAATAAACTATATGCTCTTTCTTGTTTTTTTATCACTCTTGTATCTACAATTAAACTTCTAACGTCTTTTAATAATTTTATATAACATTGTTCTGCAACAGATAATGGTAAACTATGTGTAAATAATCTTCTGCTTATTCCTAATAAAATCATATTTTTTTCTATTATTTCATTTTGGTCTAGTTTACCAACTGTATATTTTTCAAAACTTTCATATTCATTAGTTATCTCTTTATATAGTTCAGTATTATTCTCTTTAAATTTTAATGGTAATATATTAGATATATATTCTTCTAATGTGCTAAAAATTTTGTTATAGATTTCATCTTTAGCAACTAATGTTAAATTATCTGCAAGTTTTATTGAATAATATTTTAATATACCTTTATAAATATTTTCCATTTTATAACAGTAAAACTTCTTATATTTTTCTACTGTTTTATCTTTTCCTGTTTCTAAAACAGTTTGATAATCTAATTCTAATAAATATTTTTGTTTTCTATATTTATATTCTGTATAATCATTTTCTTTCAAATGAACTATTAAATAATATCTAGAAAGTGCATCTTTTTCAAATTCTGTAGCTGTGTTATTTTTCACCTTTTTATAAACAGAATCTACTATATTTTTATCTATTGCATCTAAATATAATGCATAAATATCTTCATATTTTTTTGAAAGCGCTTCTTTTTTTTCCTCTTCTAAGTTGCTGCTTAGAGCAAAATTCTCATAAGCTTTTAATAAGCTATTTCTTTTTATTGAAATCAGCATTCCATTAATACCAACTTTAGTAGGTATTAATAACTTTGTTATAGTATTTGTAATTTTAGAAAAAAACGTTCTTTCTGTATTATATACTCTAAGACTTTTTCCTTCCATATCCCTCATCCTTTCAAAATACTATTTTTTCTTTAGTACCAATTATTTCTTTAATCTCATATATAACTTCTACATCAATATATTCCTCATTTGGATATGTATTAATATATGTATTTAATAAATCTTCTTTTGATTTTAAATTTTTATCTAACTCTTCTTTTGATTTTACAATTCCAATTTCTTTTGCTTCATCTTGATTATAAACTATATTGTTATTTACAACTTCATAATTATTGCTTATTATAAGCCCTGCTGGTAAATAAAGATTGGAAAATAGTTTTAATTTTTTTTGCTCCTTTATTGTATCATAATTTTCAAAATTTGAAAGCTTTTTATACAAATTTATTTCAAAATTATTTATATTTAATGTATATTTTTTTTCTTCATTTCCTGTTCTTAATTTTTCCTCTTGTTTATAATATATTCTTTCTTTATGAGAATACCATACTTTTGCTTCAACACTTCCTTCTGCATGAACATATCTAGTTCCTGTATATTTTCCTTCCATCCATCCTGCAATTAGTGGTGTTCCTTTTTTCACAACATCTCCCTCTTTTACTAATACTGTTCCATTTTGTGCATTAACTTTTATTATACTTGCCTCTTTATCTGAAACAATATTACAGTATTCATCTTCTTTTATTATTTCTGGTTTAGCATCTGCCTCTACAACTTTCACAATTGCATTTGTACCTTTTAAATCAATCCCTATCCATGCTATATCTTTTCTGTCTAATCTTATTTTGTTAATTATACTTTTCAAATCCACTTTTCTTTTTAATTTTCCTATTGTTAGTCCTTCACTATTAATAGTCTTAATAAGTTCATTTTGATTTATTTTATCAGTTCCTACTATTTCTATATTCCATATAAAATTTGATAGATATATTATTACACAAATAATACTTACCAAAGCAATAGCAAATATTTTTCTTTTTTTATATCTATTAAACAAAAATGGTAGACCACTTTTTCTTTGTATCTTTACTCTACATTTACTTTGTTTTGCAATTTTAACAACATTTTTAAAGTCAAAGATTCCTACATTTGCATATATAATTGTAGATTTATCTCTTTTTATATTAAATAAGAATATATTTTTATTTATACATGTATTTATAAATCTTTCTGTAAAAAATCCCTCTACTAATATATTTACATAGCCCAAAATATAGTTTAATAATATTTTTATATACAAACTTATTCCTCCTTAGTCTTTATTACCCCTTGTTTTCATACTTAAAAATACCAAATTAAAATTTCATACTATTCTTCATCTATCATACTTTCAAAGTCTAAACTTTCAATTTTACCAGTAATTAAAATATCATCTGTTGTCATTTCACTTAGATTTAAATTAAAACCATTAATATTTAAAATACCTATATATGTATTTACTCTTATAAAAAATTCTTGATACTCTAAGATTCCTTTATAATTTTCTATTAGCATTTGGTTAAATCCTAAAATCGTAATTTTAGGTTCATTTGACGAAATTTCTTTTGGCATTTCGAGCACTTTATCTAATCTACTTAACTTACTTTTTTTATTATTCTTATTCAAAACTCTTTCTCTCCTCTTTTACATTTTTTACATACATTTATTTTTACAATACTAGTTTATTAAACTTATTCTTCTTTTAGAACTTTGGTACAAATATAATAATTTTAATAGTTTATTAAAAAAGTAGACAAGTCAAATTTTTCTTGCCTACCTATACCTTTTATATCTCCTATTTTTCAAATTCATCTAAATTTTTAAACTCATACCCCATATTTTTTATTTCTTTTATACAATAATCTAGTACATTTGTATTATCTTTTGAATTTCCATGTAATAAAATAATTGCACCATTATGCACATTATCTAATATTTTTTGTTTTGCTACATCCTCTCTTCCTTGTTTTTGTTCATTCCAATCATCATATGCAAAACTCCACATTACTGTTGTATACCCTAAACTCTTGGTATATGCTACTGTTTTTTCACTATACTCTCCTTTTGGTGGTCTTAAATATTTCATTTCATAGTTATATTTTTCATAAATTTTTGTATGTAAATCCATAACTTCTTTTTTTATTGTATCTGTGTTTAAGTCTGGCATACTTTTGTGATTTACAGTATGATTTCCTATAATATGTCCTTCATCTATCATTTTTTGCACCAATTCTGGTTCAGTATTAACATAGTGTGCTGTTATAAAGAAAGTTGCTTTTACATTGTTTTGTTTTAATACTTCTAAAATTTTTTCCGTATATCCGAGCTTCATACCCTTCATCAAAAGTTAAATATACATTTTTTGAATCTTTATTGCCGATAGAATATCCTTCATATTTGTCTAATATTTGTTTATTAATTTTTCCTACATCAGGTTGTTCATGGTTATCATTTCTTTTTATTCCCCATCCAATTTTTTTATTACTTAAGCTATCTATATTTTCTAATGTTCCATTTGTTTGTATTGTTTGTAGCTCTCTTGTATTATTAAGTTTTGCCACACAAAATGTAAATACAAATATGCAAATTATACTAAAACAATACACTATACTTTTTTGTATTTTTTCCATATTTACTGTCTCCTTCTTATAATTTTATAATAAATATATATTAAAATTTTTTTAATTTATGTGTTAAACAACTATTCTTCATAATATTTTATTAATAAATTCACACTAACTATATATTTTTCTATTATAACTACACTCAACAATTTTACTGTAATACATTTACAACATTATGTAAATATGTTATAATATACTCATATTATTTTTTAAGGAGATTATTATGGATATAAAAGAATTTTTAAAAAACAAATTTAGAGCATCTCATATGACAAAATCCGATACTGGAGATTTAGTTACATTTGAAGAAAAGCAAAGACAAGATATAGAAAAAGCCCAAGCTCAAAAGCTTGAAGAAGAAAATAAAAAAAATAAAGTAAATCAAGATATTCATGAAGCACTTGCTTTTTTAAATTCTCCAAGACCACATACTAGAAGAGTTCAAACAAAAACAATTAATACTAATTCAGTTAGCAATATAGATACTACAACATCTAATCATTCAAGTTTAGCTTCTAATATTGATATTCCTTTAACCCCAGAAGCTTCAAAAACTCTTGAAGATGATGAAATGAGAAAATATGTTTTAGAATCAGCAAAATTATTAAAAAGCTCTCCAGTAAAGCATCAAAATAAAAAACCTAATGTTGAAGTTTTAAATAAAAACAAAAAAAATTTTGATATGGATAGATAAAAGTAAAAAAAAAGAAACATTAATTTTAAATGAACAAAGAAAGTTCTTTTATAAAAAATGTTTCTTTTTTATAATTTAATTCATCTCAACAGCACCAATTATACTATTTATATCTTCTATTTTATATTTATTCATATAATTTTCTATTCCTTCTACAACTTTTATACTTGTATCTGGTGTATAGAAATTTCCTGTACCTACCGAAACAGTTTTTGCTCCTGCTAGCATAAATTCTATAGCATCTTCACCTGTCATAATTCCGCCAAGTCCCATTACAGGTATTTTTACTGCATTAGCAACTTGATATACCATTCTTACTGCTATTGGTTTTATAGCAGGTCCTGATAATCCACCAGTGTTATTTCCTAATACTGGTTTTCTTTTATTTATATCTATAACCATTGCTGTAAATGTATTAATTAATGATACTCCATCTGCACCTGCATCTTCTGCCCCTTTAGCAGTAAGTGTAATATCTGTTACATTTGGACTTAATTTTACTATAAGAGGTTTATCTAAAACTTTACGAACAGCAGATGTTACTTCTTTTACACCTTCATATGTAGTACCGAAAGCTAAGCATCCTTGTTTTACATTTGGACAAGATAAATTTAATTCCACACCATCTATATCTGCTTTATTTAATATTTTACAAAGTTCTACATATTCATCTAAAGAACTTCCTATAGCATTTACAATTATTGCTGTATCATATTTTCTAAGATTTGGAAATAAATGCTCCATTGCATATTCTATTCCTGGATTTTGTAAACCAATAGCATTTATCATTCCACTAGCTGTTTCACAAACTCTTGGTGGCTTATTTCCAGGTCTTGGTTTTAATGATGTTCCTTTTGTAATTATTCCGCCTAATTTACTTAAATCAAAAAATTCTGAAAATTCATCTCCATATCCAAAAGTTCCAGATGCAACTGTAACTGGATTTTTCATTTTTATACCTGCAAACTCTACACTTGTATTCATTTTTTTCCTCCTTTATTAAATTTCTACACTTTTGCTATCAAATACTGGACCATCTTTACAAACCCTTGCATAATTAACATCTTCTGTAGTTAGTTTTACAGAACATCCCATACAAGCGCCTACTCCACAGGCCATTCTTTGTTCTAATGATATTTGACAAAAAATATTTTTACTTTCTGCAAGTTTTTTTACTGCTTTTAACATTGGAAGTGGACCACACGCATAAATTGCATCTATATTCTTTTCATTTAAATCTTTTTCTAAATAGTTGATTGCAAATCCACTATTTCCATATGTTCCGTCATCTGTAGTTATAATTAAATTGTTAGCTACATTTTTAAATTCATCTTCTAAAACTACAAAATCTTTACTTCTAAATCCTAAATAGATATTTGTGTTTGCTTCTTTTTGCGCTTCTTTTACAAACTCGTATAAAGGAAAAATACCTATACCGCCTCCTATTATTGCTACATTTTTATGTCCATTTAATTTAAAAATACCATTTCCAAGTGGACCAACAACATCGATAAAATCACCTTCTTCAAGCTTAGATAAAAAATTGGTTCCTCTACCTTTTACCTGAAAAATAATTTCAAATAAATTATCTTGTTTGTTAACATTATAAATACTTATTGGTCTTCTTAAAAATGGTTCATAACTTTCAGAAATTTTTATTTCCACAAATTGTCCTGGCTTTGCATTATTTGATATTTCTTTTGATTCACAAGTAAATTTAAAAATATCTTCTTTTAATTGTTCTTTTTTTACTAATTTAACATTTGCATTCGTAGGCATAATTTTTCCTCCTTAATTTATTTTTTATAATCCTATCATATTTTATTATTTTGTTACAATACTTTATCTGATTTTATTAAAATTTGTTTTAGATATTTCTTTGATTTAAAGCACTTTCACTTTTCGACAAAATCTATAATATAACTATAATACTCTTGACATTTTGCCATTTTTAGATTATATTGAATGTTATTAACTGGAAATATAAGGTAATTATCCTGTTTTTGTCGATTTTTTAAGTATTTTCAGTTGTTATTTTATTATAATACAGGTGGTATTTTATGTTAAATTTTGTTTTATGTGATGATAATGAGATTATTGTTGCAAAATTAAGTAAGATGCTAGAATCAATTTTTATAAAAAATAATTTGTCTGCTGAAGTTGGTTTTACTTCTACAAAATATGATGAGATAATTGAATATGTTTCTAATAACAAAGTAGATGTTTTGTTATTGGATATAGAATTAAAATCCAAAATGTCTGGACTAGAAGTTGCAAATTTAATTAGAAAAGAAAATAAAACAATTTATATAATATTTACAACTGGTCATTTAGAATATGGCTTAGTTGCTTATAAATGTAAAACATTTGATTTTTTATCAAAACCTATAACATTAGAAAGATTAGAAGACACTGTCTTAAGATTATTTGAAGATATGTCTTTAAAACCAAAAAAATTTATAAAAATTAATAATAAAAATACAATTATAAATATAGATTCTATTCGCTATATAAAAAAAGATGGTATGAAATTAATATTTTATACTGATTCACGCGAATATGAATCTTATAGTTCTTTTAATAAGATTTCTAATTTATTACCTGAAAATTTTGTTAGATGCCACAAATCATATATTGCCAACATACATAAGATAAGTGATTTACAAATAAGTAGTAATACTATTCTTTTTGGAAACTCTACTAATTGTAAGTGTTTTATTGGTCCTAAATATAAAAATAATTTTATGGAGGTTTTACGTCATGATGGAAACATTAAATACTGTGTGGACTGCACTAACTACTACAAATGATGAATTGATTAATATATTTTTGTTTTTCTTAAGTTTTATTGATGCATATCTTGGTATGTTATTATTTACTACACTATTAAACATTAAATCAACCAAGAAACAAAAACTTCAATATGTTTTATCTTTATCTATTTTAGCTTTTATTATAAGAGTCATTTTTAAAAATCCATTAGCTACATATTTAAATATGATTTTAACATTAGTTTTAATATTGAAAATTTTTAAAACTAGATTTTTACAAGGTCTTCTTGCGTTTATTTTACCATTTGCCGTAAGCATTTCTTTAGAGTATATTTATAGTAGAATTTATTTTATATTATTTAGAACAACTTGGGATACTTTATTACATATTCCAATTTTTAGAGTTAGTGTAACATCTCTTATATATATAACTGTATATTTAATTGTCAGACTATTAAAACATTTCAATTTTAATATAAAACTATTAGAAACAATGAATAAAAGAAGTAAAATTATTATATCTGTTAATTGCATATTAGCAGTTATTGTTATAGCTTCACAGTTTTATTTAATAAATTTTTATAGTAACAATCTTCCTTGGTTTATTACTGTATTAAATTTCTTTAGTTTAATTGCATATTTTATTATAAGCTTTGTTAGCTTTACCAAAATAAACCAATTAGAAGAAACCGAAATGAATTTAGAAGAGATTAAATTATATAATAAAACATTAACAATTTTACATGATAATATTCGTTCTTTTAAACACGATTTTGCAAATATAATAACTGGTATTGGTGGATATATACATACAAATGATATGGAAGGTTTAAAAAAATATTACTCTCAACTTTTATCAGATTGTCAAACAACAAATAACTTAAGTGCTTTAAATCCAGACACTATTAATAATCCTTCAATATATAATTTGTTAGCAACAAAATACCATCTAGCTGATGCATATGGTATAAAAATAAATTTAGAAATATTTTTAGATTTAAATAGCTTAAATGTTAAAATTTATGATTTTACTAGAATTCTTGGCATTCTTTTAGATAATGCTATTGAAGCTACTAAAAATTGTGATGAAAAAGTAATAAATCTTATTATGCGCACAGAACCAAATAGAAATAGACAAGTAGTAATTATAGAAAATACATACCCTAACAAAGATGTTAATATTGATATAATATTTGAAAAGGGATACACTACAAAAAAAGGAAATACTGGTCTTGGTTTATGGAAAGTTAGAGAAATATTAAAAAGAAATGAAAACTTAAATTTATACACAACTAAAAATGACAAATATTTTAGCCAACAATTCGAAATGTATTTTAAACCTTCTAAAGAACCTGTTACAAGATAAACAAAAACTCTAATATATCTTAATATTAGAGTTTTTATTTATCTATATATTTTATTTAATTTTAATCTTTTTTTATTAAAGATGCTGGCAATTTTGGTTGATGTAATATCCCCATTATCACACATGCAGTATTTGTAGTTTTTGCATATTTTTCAGCCACTTTTGCTAGAAATTTAAACATAAAAATTCCCCCTCATTTTTATTTATTTAATAATACATTTGCCGGCAATGTAATTATTAACACTAATATTTATAGCTTATATATCAATTGTCTTTTCTTCTAGTTGTTATAAGCTTCATATCCATATTTATTTCTTGTTATTTTATATGCTATTTTGGTTATTGATATTGTTTGTAAGAAAGTTCCTAATAGAAGAATATTGGATAATACATTATTATTTATTATTGCTGCTACTAATAAAGTAACTGTTAAAGTTATATATGACATAACTTTTTTATATTTTCTTTCTTTTTTACTTAATATTGGTAAATTTTCTGTATCTGCTGGTGCATATAGCTTTATCATTATTATAGAAAATCCCCATACTAATAAAATAATAATATATTTTAAATATAATGAATCAAATATATAATATTTACTCATATACACTGTAAAAAAATAAAATAAGCAAGTTCCTGCTATACAACCTAAATGAGTTTTTAAATGAAATCCACCAGAATATTTTTTGTATGGTAGTATTGCAAAAAAAGCAAACATAGTTAACCATCCAACTCTTAATATAAATGCTATTGCAAAAAGTAATATTATTTTAGGTATTTCTCCTATAATTAGTTGTATTCCATAATTTATTACTTCTGCCCTTTCGTCATCTACCTCTGGCATTTCTTTTCTAATTTTATTAGTTAGATATGTACAAAATTTATCAATCATTTTGTCACCTCACTTATTTCTTAAACTAATAATACTATTTAATTTTAAAATTGTTTCTTTTTGTTTACAAAAACATCAAAAAACGACACAAAAAATTGTATTTGTATTTTTGTATCGTTTTTTATTATTTTCATAAAATTTACATAAAATTAATATTTGTGTTTTGAAATTTCCATAAGCAATTTATAATTTTTCAAATATTTTTATTGCAAATTTATATCTTCTAGTATTTTCCAACTTCCTTCATATTTAGGAAGACATTTAAACTCCATTTCTTCTTTAGTAATCGGATGTTTTATTGTTAGTTTATACGCCCATAATGCAATCTGTTTTCCATGTCCTCTTCCACCATACTTTTGATCACCATAAATGCTATGATTTCTGCTGGATAGTTGTACTCTTATTTGATGATGTCTTCCTGTATGTAAATTGATTTTTAAAACAGACAAGTTAATCTCTTCATTATATTTAAGCACTTCATAATCCAAACTTGCTAGCTTTGAATTCTTCGTTCCTTCTTTAACAACTTTACTCATATTATTTTTTTCATTTTTTAATAAGTAATCTTCTAATATTCCTTTATTTTTATCAAATTTTCCATTTACTATTACTAGATATGTTTTTTTAAATTCTTTTATTCTTACTTGTTCACTCAACCTAGAAGCAGCTTTTGATGTTTTGGCAAATACCATTACTCCTCCTACTGGTCTATCTAATCTATGTACTAAACCTAAATATACATCTCCTGGTTTATTATATTTTTCTTTTATATATTCTTTTATTATTGTTAGCATATCTTTATCTCCTGTTTTATCTCCTTGCGAAGGTATATTAACAGGCTTTTCTACTACAATAATATGATTATCTTCATATATTACATGTAAATTTTGCATTTTATTTCTCCCATTTACCATATATTCCACATGGTAATATTAATTTAGAATCTGTCATAGGAAGACCTATCTCCCCATTGCTAAAAGTCCCTTTATATTTTTTGTTTATATTTATTCTCAATATATTTTCTAGAACAGTACTTGATATGCCTGTTGTATATGAATTTATTAAGAAAAATAATGGATTATCTGACAATACTTTTGTACATAAATTAACTAAGTCATATATATTTTCTTCAAATTGCCATACTTCACCATTTGCACCTCTTCCATAAGATGGCGGATCCATTATAATTGCATCATACTTATTTCCTCTTCTTATTTCTCTATTTACAAATTTTACAACATCATCAACAATATATCTTACTTTTCTATCTTGTAAACCAGATGAGATTACATTTTCTTTTGCCCAAGATACCATTCCTTTAGAACTATCTACATGGCATACACTTCCTCCTGCTGATAAACAAGCAACTGTTGCTCCACCTGTATATGCAAACAAATTTAAAACTTTTATCTCTCTTTTAGCATTCTTTATTTTATTCATCATCCAATCCCAATTAACTGCTTGTTCTGGAAAAAGCCCTGTATGCTTAAAGCCCATAGGTTTTATGTTAAAACATAAATTTTTATATTTAATTTGCCAACTTTTAGGAATTTGTTTATTATATTCCCATTTTCCTCCACCTGTATTACTTCTAATATATTTTGCATTTACTTTATTCCACTTGTCCTTGAAAGTCTTGTCCTTCCATATTATTTGTGGATCTGGTCTTACCAATATTACATCTTTCCATCTTTCTAGTTTTTCGCCATTTGCCATATCTAGTATTTCATAATCTTTCCAATTACTTGCTATATTCATTTTTTTACCTTTCTTTTATTAAATTTCATTTAATAAATTTATAAAATTATTAATTAAAATTATATCCCATATTATTAAACATGTACTTACTATAGTAATTATAGAAATTGCTTTATTTCTTTTTATTAAGTTGTGAATCTTTTCAATTTTTCCACTGTTTCTTAATTCTAAACAATCTTTCTCCTCATTATATTTTACACTAAATATAATATCTTTTGTGTATTCCATAAAACTCCCCCTTTATTCTTTTGCTAATATTAAATATATATTCGTATTGTTTGAGTTTTATGAATAAAATTACAAACTTTATTATAACAAAAAATACCATATTTTTCAAGTTAAACATTGTTTTAAACCAAAATATAAATGAATAAGTTTTGGCATTTTTATTTCTTTAGCCAAAACTTATTCATTTATTTGTTTGTTTCATCGCCATTTACTAATTTATCTTTTATTTTTTTTGCTAATTCTAAATTTATTCCTTTTACTTTTGCTATTTCTTCTACATCCGCTTCTTTTATTTTTTCTACACTTCCAAAATTTTTTAATAAACTTGTTTTTTTCATTGTTCCTATTCCTGTTATTTCATCTAGTTCAGACTTTGTTATAGCTGCATCTCTTAGCTTTTTGTGATATCCTATTGCAGTATCGTGAACTGTATCTTGAAACATTGTTATTGTGTTCATTAATTTTTCAGACAATTTTAACTCTTTTCTGTTTTCGTCCATTAGTGCTCTTGTTTGGTGTTTATCATTTTTTACCATTCCAAATATTGGTATGTTTAAACCTAATTTTTTTATTACTTCTTTTGCTGCTCTTATTTGTGTTATTCCTCCATCTACAAATATTACATCTGGAATTCTCCCAAAACCACTTTTGGGGTCTTTTATAGAATGAATTAACCTTCTTTCTATTACTTCTTTCATACATGCAGGATCATCTTGTGACATTACAGTTTTTATTTTAAATCTTTTAGATAGATTCTTTTTTATTATTCCATCTAACATAACACACATTCCTGCAACCATATATGTTCCAGATATATTTGAAATATCATAGCATTCTATTTTCCTTGGAACTTTTTCCATTTTTAAAACTTCTTTTAATTCATTTATTACATTGTACTTATCTTTTTCTTTATTATTTAGTGTAATTAAAGCATTTTTTTCTGCCATCTCTACAAGTCGCAATTTTTCTCCCTTTTTAGGACTTTTTATTTCTACTTTTCTATCTATACTACTTGTTAACAAATACTCTATAAGCTCTCTATCTTCTATTTCTTCTTTTATCATAATTTTATTTGGAAGTATTGGTCTATTCATATAAAATTGTTTTATAAAACTTGATAAAATTTCACTATCTGTTTCATCATTTAACCCTTCAAAAAAGAAATGTTCTCTTCCTATCATCTTACTTCCTCTTACGAAGAAAATTTCTATACAAACTTCTAGTTCGTTTCTAGCAATTCCAATTACATCAATATCATTTTCAGATATATTTGAAACTTTTTGTCTTTCTGATATTCTTTCTATTGCAATTTTTTTATCTCTTAAATATGCTGCTTTTTCATATTCTTGTTTTTGTGAAGCGTCTTTCATTTGCTCATCTAATTGTTTAAGTATTTTCTCTGTTCTTCCCTCTAATAATTCTATGATTTCATCTATTTGTTTTTTATATTCTTCTTTAGAAATATAACCCATACATGGTGCTAAACATTTTTTTATATGATAATTTAAACATGGTCTATCTTTATATTTAAAACTTTTGCATTGTCTTATTTTAAATTTAGTTTTTATAAAATCTACCATTTCTTTTGCACTGCCACTACTTGCATATGGTCCAAAATATTTTGCGCCATCATTTAAAATTCTCCTTGTTATATATACGTCTGGATAATCAGATTTTACATTTATTTTTATATATGGGTATGTTTTATCATCTTTTAATAACACATTAAATTTTGGCATATTTTTCTTTATTAAATTACATTCCAAAATCAAAGCTTCTGCTTCATTATCTGTTACTATATATTCAAAATGATCTACTAAAGCTACCATATTTTCTATTCTTTTTGTTTTTTTGTTTTTTCTAAAGTACTGTCTTACTCTATTTCTTAAAGATATAGCTTTTCCAACATAAATTATTTTATCGTTTTTATCATGCATAATATATACACCTGGTTTATGTGGTAATTTTTTTAATTCAGTTTCTATATCAAACATAACTTTCCTCTCTTCTTTTTATTTAATGTTCTTTCTCATACTCATTAAATTTTAAGTTAAATACTCATTATAGAATATTTTTTAATTTATTCTTTCTTTTTAATCTACCACATAACATTTAATTTATCAACATTTAATACGAATTGTACTATTAATTTAACATTCAATTATACTTTTTAATCTTTTAAAATTACATTTAACCTTTTATCTTACATTAATTTCAATTTCATTTTATTTTTAAACTTTCTTTTATTTAAACTAAAATTTATTTAGTTTTTAATTAATATTACTTTAGCCCTAAAATCGTTTTTTCTATTTTTTCTTTTTTTATAAAAAAACTTGAAACATTTTTTCTTTTACGGTAATATAATATCATAATTATAATTTACGCAAAAGAAGACAAAAAGCGAAAGGAGATATTTTTAGTTTTAAGCGCCAGGACAATGTTAATATTGTTGACGAGGTTTAGAGTTTATCGAAATATTCGGCGGATGACTCTATGGCATATAGTTACTGTCATTATATATTAGTTAAAACCTAATAGTAATATTAGAACAAAGCTAATATTAGTAACGTTTATTTTGCGTACCTTATAAAAAACAAATTTATGGAGGTATTTTTTTATGTGTGGAATTGTTGGATATGTAGGTGAAAAAAAAGCTTATCCTATTTTGATTAATGGTCTTTTATGTTTAGAATATAGAGGATACGACTCAAGTCGGAATTGCTTCTTTAGAAAAAGATGGCATTAAAGTTATGAAAGATAAAGGAAGAGTTAAAAACCTATATAACTTAGATGGATTAGATAAATTAGAAGGAACTATTCGGTATTGCTCATACTAGATGGGCAACACATGGTAAACCTTCTAAAGAAAATTCACATCCTCATATGGATAATAGCAATAGTTTTGCTGTTGTTCATAATGGTATTATTGAAAATTATAGTGAATTAAGAGATTTTTTAATAAAAAATGGATACACATTTTTATCTCAAACAGATACAGAAGTTATTCCAAACTTAATACACTATTATTTTTCAAAAGATGAAAAACAAGACGATGAAAAATTTTTAAGAGCTGTAAAATCAGCTATTGACGATTTAAAAGGAAGTTATGCAATTGAAGTTATATCTCCTCTTTATCCTGATAGAATAATTGTTGTTCGAAAAGATAGTCCTCTTGTTATTGGCAAAGGAGAAAAAGAAAATCATATTGCATCAGATATTCCTGCTTTACTTACTTATACAAAAGATTTTTATTTATTAAATGATAATGAATATGCTGTTATATATACTGATCATATTAGATTTTATGATAGCAGCTTAGAAGAACATAATAAACCTATTAAAAATATTGAGTGGGATGCTGGAGCTGCTGAAAAAGGTGGATTTGAAGATTATATGCTTAAAGAAATTTTTGAGCAACCAAATTCAATTAGAGAAACTGTTGGTTCTAGATTTAAACTTGGTGAACCTTGCTTTTTTGATGATATAGATATTTCAAAAGATTATCTTTCTACTATAAATAAAATATACATAGTAGCTTGTGGTACTGCTATGCATGCAGGCTTAGTTGGAAAAAATCTAATAGAAAAACTTTGTCATATTCCTGTAACTGTAGATATAGCTTCAGAGTTTAGATATAGAGATCCAATTATAGATGAAAAGACTTTGTGTATTTATGTTAGTCAATCTGGTGAAACAGCAGATACTATTGCTGCTTTAAAACTATCAAAAACTAAAGGTGCCAAAACACTAGCAATTTCTAATGTAATTGGAAGTTCTATTACAAGAGAGGCAGATTATACTATATATACTCATGCTGGTCCAGAAATAGCTGTTGCTTCTACCAAAGCTTATACATCACAAGTTGTACTTCTTGCAATTTTGGCAATATATTTTGCAGAAGTTTTAGGTACTACAGATTCAAAAGTTTTAGAAAAATTAAAAGCAGACATTTTAGATTTACCTTCTAAAATAGACACTATATTAGATAATACAGAAGAGATAAAAGAATTTGCAAAAAAAGTATATACACAAAAAGATATGTTTTTCTTAGGCAGAGGAACCGATTATAATACTTCTCTAGAAGGCTCTTTAAAATTGAAAGAAATTTCATACATTCATTCTGAAGCATATGCTGCTGGTGAATTAAAACACGGACCTATTGCATTAATAGAAAATGGAATTACAGTTATTAGTATAATTACTGATCCAAATTTAGTAGAAAAATCTATTAGCAATATACAAGAAGTAATCACTCGTGGCGCTAAAACTTTAGTCGTTACAAATCAAACTTTACCAAATAGTAATTTTGATTTTGTAATTAATATTCCAGAAACAGATCCTCTTATCTCACCTATTCTTTCTGTTATACCTTTGCAATTAATTTCTTATTATATTTCTAAAAATAAAGGATTGGATGTAGATAAACCTAGAAACTTAGCAAAATCTGTTACAGTTGAATAATTATTTTATGATATTATAGAAAAAAGACTCAAAAAGATTTGGAAATTCCAAACTTTTTAAGTCTTTTTTAGTAAAGATAGATGCTTTATTTGTTACATTCACTTGCAAAATCGTTCAAGGACTTTTCATCCTTAAACATGTAAGTGGCATGCACCATGATTTTTGCATACGGGCAACAAATCTGCTCAGATTGCAGTGGAACGGCTTTATACCTTTCTGCAATCGTTGCATATTTTGCAACCTTTTGCACAAGTAATTTCACAACAAATTCTGTATCAAAGTTAGATCTACCAACAATTTGAATAGAATTAACAGAAATTACTTTTATAATTACTTCCATGCTTTACTCTCTTTCTACTCTTCTTTTGCGGGATTGTTGCTCTATTAAGAGCTTCAAAAAAACAACAATCAGACTGAACTTTTAACAATCTATTATAATTATACCATCTTTATTGTAAAAAATCCAGCAATTTCGCAACATTAGTATACATAATTAAAAGTACTTTTTGCTTCTTTATATCATAAGCTTTAAGATTATTAAAAAAACTGCTCCAGGTACTCCTAAAATCCCAACAAATATTGAAGTTCCAATGTTTAACCCTATATGAAATCCTACTGATGCTCCACAAAAATTAATAATATATATTAAAACTCCTCCTAATACAGAATTTACTATTAACTTTAAAACTTTCTTTAATGGTAATATGAAAATTCTTCCAACTATGAATAATATAATAATGCATGAAAAAAAAGTTATGATCATATTCGTTTCCAATTTTAATCACCCTACCTTTATTTCATAACTATGATTGATTTTGGACAAATATTACACAACTTTAAATTTTCTTAAATACAATTCATTAATCATATCTAATGCAATCCCTTGTTTTTTTGCTTTTTTTAATAAATAATTTAATTTTGCTTGACTTGCTTTAATATAATATAAATAGTAATCTATTAATTCTCCATCTGCAAATTCAAAATTTTTTCTTGCATTTTCGACTTCACTTTTAGTTTTTATAATACTAGTTATTAATTCTAAATCTTTTTCTTTATCACTTTTTTCTTTAATTGTACTTTCTTTTATATATTCTTTTTCCATCTTATCTCTCCTTATTGAATATACTATTGTTAATATTATATTCATTTTTTAGGAAGTTATTCATATTTAGGTAAAAATTGTATATATTAGTATTCCTATACTTTGTATTGCAAATAGATTTAGAACATTTGATGTTAACAAATTGTTTGTAGCTTCTACTACACCTAATTCTCCAATATTTTCATTTTTATAATGCTTTTGTGATTCAAAAAAAGTAATTAATTCTGGTATGCTTGTTATAAAACCTAATGCGATTCCAAGCACTATCTCTGGCATATTAAATGTATTACATAAATTGGTTAATGTATCACTTAATAAATTTCCCACTATATAAAGCATTATAGCTGTTAATACTAAATATATAATATATATTATTATTGCTGTTTTCTTTGTCTTTACTATCTTTATCTCTTTTTCTATCTCTTTTACTAACTCTTTATCTTCATTTTTTAAATACAATTTATGCACATTCGAATTAATGTAATAAAAAAATATAAATAGTAATACAAACATTGGTACTATACTAATATTAAAATCTAAACTAGTAATTAGCATTATAACCGGTATAATTATTGTGATTAATACTAGCACTAAATCAATTTTTATTGCTTTATTTTTTATATTCTTTTGATTTTTATTTAAGAAAATGGAAAAAATATATTGAACTAAATTAATAATGTTTGAACTTAATATATTGTACGCACTTGTTCCTATAAAACCTGCAAAAGCTGAGAATGATACTGTTAAAAGTTCTGGCACTGAGGTTGCTATTCCTGCTATATTTCCAACAGTATTTGGTTTCAAATTCAAACTTTCTGCAAATTTTCTTAAAAGTTTTACTAAAATGTATTTTGATATTACTACAATTAGTAATGCATATACTACAAATTTTAATAATTCTAATCCTAAATTCATAAGTATTTTTCCTCCATATTTAGCTTTTCTTTTATTATTTGCAATTATTTATGGTTTTATTATACTTTATATGGAGTTTTTTATTTAATTATTATTGGTTCTATTGATGCAAACATTTTTCTTTTTACATTTGTGGTTATATGTTATTTCAACATATATTTAAATTATTTAATATATTGCTGTTATTATTTCAGACCCATTTTTATTTACATTCTAATATATTTAAATTAATACGAATCTACTGTCATCGCTTAATACATTTCTACATTTATTTACATTCTAATATATTTAAATTAATACTTGAAATTCTTTTATCTTCTAACAAATTCTAAACTATCTTAAAATAAGTCCCAACTAATAAAAATCCACGAGTAAAACCCGTGGATTTTTATTAGCCCATTCTAACACTATCATATATGGTATCATTCTTCTCATTTTCATCATCTAAATATTCATTTTTAAATATTTTTTTTAGCTTATTCATTTTATTCACAAGCTCTTCTCCGCTTTTTGGAATTAAATTTTTTCTTGACTCTTGATTATATATTTTAGCAATCGATTTTATATATTCTATATTTTCACCATATTTAAAAACAACCTCTAAAATGTCTTTTGATTTCTTATACCCCTGTTCAATTAATCTATTAGTTAAACTACTATTAAAATAAAAATAATCTTTTAATTTTTTATCATCTTCAAACACAATCTCTATAATTGCTGCATTTGTATTTAAATGATTATATTCTTCACTTGCATGATCAAATCTTAAAACAAATATCAAGTCTAGATTTTCATTTGCTAGTGGCGAAATCGGTGTATTATCTAAAAAAGCTCCATCAACATAATAGTCTTCTTTTACCAATATTGGATTATATAGACCTGGCACTGAAATACTTGCTTTTAAAAAATCATTTTGAATTTCACTTGATTCATTATTAACATTTTTATAACATAATGTAATATTAGGCACCTTTATATAATTTATGTAACAAGCTGCTTCACTTTTCTTTATTTCGTCTAACTGCATATCAGTTATATAATCATATATAACTTTTCTTTTATCAGATTTAACAAAAAATTCTTTAGCAGATCTAAATTCTAAACTTTTCCACACTTTGCACAAATATTCAAATTTGTTATTAATAAATCCATATGCATTTATAGCTCCGATTGATGCTCCACTCACTGCCTTTATATTATCCATTTTTGTATATTCCATAATTGCTTTGCAAAAACCTATTTCATATGCACCTTTTGCAAAACCTCCAGAAAATACAAGTCCTATACGTAAATCTTTCATAGCAGAATTCATAATAATTTTCTTTCTCCCTTTTTATGATATATGTATTATATCATAATAATATATTTTTTTACCATTTATTACATTTTTTATTATATATTTACAAATTCTTATAATTTATAAATTTCCTTTAATATAATTTAAGGAGCAGTAATTTCTGCTCCTTTTGGGCTTTGCCTAATTCCTTATAAAGAATAGCAAATTTCTCATTTTCTTGGCTACTTCTGCATTGCATTCAGGAAATACTTTTCTAATTTTTCCTACGCTTGGATTAGTAATTTTTTTCTTTTTAATGAAAAGTCCCTGTCCCGATACATCGCATTTTGTAATCCTATATTGAGATACATCTAAAACATTGTTTTGTTTATTATATCTCATGAGAATAATATCATCCCCCAGTTTCACTCTTACTACATTTGAAACTGGCTCTTGTATATTTCCTCCTCGGATAACAATATAGCCATATCTTTGCTGGTAAACTTGCGGCACTTTTAGCAACATCTCACTTCCACTAATTGTAATATCAGCGATTTTAAAAAGATTTGATGTGCTTTTAGTGTCTTCTTGCTCTTCCACAGTTTTCGCTTCCATTTCCTGCTCATTGCAATCTTTTTTTGCACAAGGTTCAAATTGCTCTCCATTAAGCCGATACGGGATTTTCATTCCTTTAGCCAAACAAGCCTGTTCGTAGTCACCTGTGCACAAAAGGACCTCATCTCTTCTGGCCTTGCAAAAATAAAGCAGATTATGGTCCACCTTTTTGGTGGCTTTTTTTAAGAAAACTACTTTGAATTTTTCACTTGCTTTGTCACAAGCTACTAATCTCAAAGTTTCTCGGATGTTTTTTCCAAAGGTACTTTTCTCAGTTTTATGCCGATCAAGTTCCTCTAAAATTTGGTCCGCCAAAATGACTTTTCCAATGCCTTTCGAAAACAAATACTGCACAATATCTTTATCTTCCATAGCGGAAGAATCAAGAACAACTGTGACACCATTTGCTCTCTTTTGGTTTGTTTTAAGCTTCTTCCTTAGGCTTTTTACAGCACTTTCAGAATAGACTTTTTTTAACCTGTACTGGAATTGTGCTTCTGATAGGTCTAACTCTGACATTATTTCATTTTTAGTTTTGCCTTCATAAGCCATTTTCCGAATTTGCTTTGCTTGAAATAACATGTTTTTCATAAGAAACCTCCTTAAAGAACCTATTATTTCTAAGGGCTAGACAAATCCACTTTTCTTTTTTGACTTTTAATTCCTGTCAAATTTGAAAAATGCATAATTATATTTTATCATAAATTTACATAATTTTCAACATTTTATTTTTTAGATAATTATAACATATATTTTTTACACTATGCTAATTACACATTTTAATATATTTTTTTATTTTCCTCTTTATATTCTTCAAATAATTCTATACATTCGTCTCTGTCTATTTGCTTTAAATTTATTAATTTTTCATTTTTTCCCTCTAAATATTTATAAATTATATCATCTCTAAATCCTATATTTCCTGCATCTTCCTTTGTACACGCATAATATACAGTTTTTATATTAGCCCATATAATTGCAGATAAACACATTGGACATGGCTCACAAGATGTATATAAAATATAATTTGATAGGTCGTATGTTTGTAATTTTTCACAAGCATTTCTAATTGCTACAATTTCTGCATGTGCTGTTGGATCATTATTTTTTAATACTTTATTATTCCCTGTAGATATTATATTTTCATTTGCATCTACTATAACAGCTCCAAAAGGACCTCCTTCATTACTTTTAAATCCTTGTTTTGCACTTTTCTTTGCAATTTCCATATATTTATTCATTTTAAATTTTAGTCCTTTCTTATTTTCTACATATCATAAAAATATGTAGCTTCTAAATCTGCTTCATTAACTAATAATGCTAGTGGATATTTTTTATATGCTGCTCCTAACGAAGAGTAAACTTCTTTAGGTTCTGAAAATCCCATATGCCAACGTATACTATATTTTTCTTCTGATGTTAACTTTATATATTCTGTTAGCATCATTACAGATTTTTCTCCATGTCCATAAGGAATTGTATCATCTATTGTATAATATGGTACTTTTTCCCATTCACCTCTAGCATTTTTTGCATTTCTATAATCTACTTTGTAAAAATTCACTTTACAAATGTCATGAAGTAAACTAACTATAATTATAGTATCTTCTGGAACATGTAAATCTATTACATTATTTTTTATTTTATAATCTAAAATTTCGTATACTTTCATACTATGTTCTAGTAGGCCTCCTTCATGACTTCCATGAAATCTTGTGCTTGCAGGTGCTGTAAAAAAATCTGTTTTTTCTTCTATAAAATTAATTAAATCTTCGATTCCTTCTCTATTTGTTTTTCTTAATAATTGTATAAATTTTTCTTTCATTTTCTTCTCATATGATAAAAATATCATATACTCCTTTCTTTATTTATTATTTATTTTTTAAAACTCTATTTCTTCATTTCTTCCTTTTTTTCTGTTTCTAATATTTTTTATGCTTTGTATTGCTTTTATTTTTGTTTGTATTGATGTCTTTTCATAAATTTTTTTAAAAATCCCAAGTTGTTTTTTCGCCCTTTCTTCTCTTTTAAGTATTTCTTCAGATTTTATATCATTTTCCTTTTTTAGTTCCTGTTTTGCTATAAAATGTTTTGAAAATTCCTCGTCTTTTTTTACCATCAAATTTCCATCTACTACTTCTGGACTTCCGATATACTGACTATTATCTAAATCATAATCAATTGTAGTTTCAAAAAACTCTACAAGCTTTTCTTTTGAAATTGAACTAACATCTAACCTATCTGTATATATTTTTTTTGACTCATCTTTTTCTACATCATATAAGTTAAATTCTGATAAAATTCTTCCATCTACAAATTTATCATTTTCTGTTGATATCTCATACTTTTTATTATCATGTTCCATGTAAAATGTTTTTCTTGCTTTTTCTAGATTATATTGCCTTAACAGTTTATTTTCTAATTTTCTATTTGCTATGCACTCTTTTAATTTACTTTTTCTTTCTTTCTCAAAGTAAATCATTCCTGCTTGTTTTAACTCTGCTGCTGTTGCTAATATAGATGCAGATTTTCCTTTTATCCTTTTAAAAATCTCTACTTTTTTAGAATCTTTTTTTACTTTTTTATCTAATGGTATTTCTACCACTTTTCCCTTTTCTAATTTTAATCTTACAATTTGTGGATTACTATTTTTTATATCTAGTCTTCCTTCATATGTTACTGCTCCATCTTGAAGTCTTTTAGTATAGTTTTCTATTTCATATTTATCTGGAGTATGTTTTACCGCATAAAAAGTTCCATCACTTTTACTATCAATTATATGTGATAAATTTTTATTAAGCAAAAATTTATCTGGTTTACCTGCAAACATATAAACATAATCTGCAAAACTTGACCCATTTTTTGATTTTGAAAAATGATTATTTACTGCTCCTTTTGATGGCATTATAAATCCAGATTTAACAATATTTTCTGCATTTTCTTTTGTTGTTATATGATATATACCCTCTTCTAATATCTTTCTTTTTGTTGATTCATCTAGATTAGTTTGTATAGATTTTATTTTTTCTAAATTATATAATAATTTTACACCACCAACACCTAATAACGCTACCTCTATCATTAATTTACTCCCTTTTATATTTTTTCTTAAGTAAATTTTAGTATATGTTATCATATATTAATTATTTTATCAATGAAACATCCTTACTAAATTTCTAAACTTTTTATTGCATTATTTTCTATTCTATGATAAAATACTTTACAATATTAAGCGATTGACAAGAGATTAGTATTAAATAAAATTTTATTAAAGAGAATCTATGGTTGGTGAAAATAGTATAAACTTATTTAAGAATCTCCTCTTGAAGCTTTTAGTGAAAACTAAACCAGGTAATGCTAGGTTATAAGCATTTGTCGAGTTATATATTTATATATAAATTAAGGTGGCACCGCGAAACTTTTCGTCCTTATGTTTTTCATAAGGACGTTTTTGTTTATATATTTTCTTATAAGGAGGTACAAATTTATGAATGAAGAAGTACAAATAGGCAGAGTGTATAGACACTTTAAAGGAAACTATTATTTTGTAGAAGATGTTGCTTATGATAGTGAAACTCGGCGAAAGAATGGTTGTTTATAAAACTCTTTATGAACGAGAAGATAAAAAGAAATTGTGGATTAGACCTGAAAAAATGTTTTTATCCACTATTTCCAAAAGACCTGACAATATTACTGGTCAAACACACAGATTTGAACTTGTAAAAGATATAGAAAAAAATTATTTAAAATAATAGTAATTTTTTTCTATATAAATTTTATATTTAGGAGGAAATTGTATGATTGATATTAAATTTTTAAGAGAAAACCCTGATATTGTAAAAGAAAATATCAAGAAAAAATTTCAAGATCATAAACTTGTTTTAGTTGATGAAGTTATTGAGCTTGATACAAAAAATAGAGAAGTAAAATTACATGGTGATGAATTAAGAAGTAAGAGAAATTCATTAAGTAGTGAAATTGGTAATTTGATGAAAGCAGGAAAAAAAGAAGAAGCAGAAAATATTAAATCTCAAGTTCAAAAAATAAATGAAGAACTTGTAGAAAATGAAAAACTTGAAGAAAAATATGCAGAAGAAATAAAATCTCGAATGATGAAAATTCCTAATATTATGCATGAATCTGTTCCTATAGGTGAAAATGATACTAAAAATGTAGAAGTTCAAAAATATGGAGAACCAGTAGTTCCAGATTATGAAATTCCATACCATGCAGAAATAATGGAAAGTTTTTGTGGTCTTGATTTAGATGCTGCACGTCGTGTTGCTGGAAATGGTTTTTATTATTTAATGGGAGATATTGCAAGACTTCATTCTGCTGTATTAAGTTATGCAAGAGACTTTATGATAAACAAAGGTTTCACATATTGTATACCACCTTATATGATTCGTTCTGATGTCGTTACTGGTGTTATGAGTTTCGAAGAAATGGATGCAATGATGTACAAAATAGAAGGCGAAGATTTATATTTAATAGGGACAAGCGAACATTCTATGATTGGTAAATTTAAAGATCAAATATTAAAAAAATCTGATTTACCATATACTATGACATCATATTCTCCTTGCTTTAGAAAAGAAAAAGGAGCTCATGGAATAGAAGAACGTGGTGTTTATCGTATACATCAATTTGAAAAACAAGAAATGATTGTTGTTTGTGAACCAGAAGAAAGCTACAAATGGTATGACAAAATGTGGTCATATACAGTAGAATTATTCAGAAGTTTAGATATTCCAGTTCGTACTTTAGAATGCTGCAGTGGAGATTTAGCTGATCTAAAAGCAAAAAGCGTTGATGTTGAAGCTTGGAGCCCAAGACAAAAAAAATATTTTGAAGTTGGAAGTTGTTCTAATTTAACAGATGCACAAAGTAGACGTCTTGGAATTCGTATTAAAGGTGAAAAGGGAAATTATTATGCTCATACTTTAAATAATACTGTTGTTGCTCCACCTCGTATGTTAATTGCTTTACTTGAAAACAATTATAATTCTGATGGAAGTGTAAATATTCCAAAAGCTTTAAGACCTTACATGGGCGGATTAGAAAAAATTGAGCCTAAGAAAAAATAGTTTATAGGAGAAAAATTATGCAAGTAAAAAATCCAAAATTTGAAATATCAGCTGTAAGTCCAAAGCAGTATCCAAGTAATGGATTACCAGAAATAGTATTAGTAGGAAAATCTAATGTAGGAAAATCTTCTTTTATTAATACTATGATTAACAGAAAAAAACTAGCAAGAACTAGTAGTGAACCTGGAAAAACCAGACAAATTAATTTTTATAATATAGATGAACAGTTCTATTTTGTAGATTTACCTGGTTATGGTTATAGTAAAATGTCTAAACAAGAACAAGTTAAAGTAAACGGATTTATTGATGAATATTTACATGTAAGAAAAAATATATCTTTAATTGTACTTTTAATAGATATCAGACATAAACCTGGTGCAAATGATAGATTAATGTATGATTATATAATTCGTTCTGAACTTCCTTTTATAGTAATTGCAAATAAAGCAGATAAAATTGCTGTTACTAAAGTTGACGATGCTGTAAATGAAATTCAAAAGGATTTAAATCCTATTGGAGATTTTACATTTTTACCTTTTTCTAGTGAAAGAAAGATATATGCGCAAAAAGTTTGGGATGTTTTATCAGATTATATTTCTTAACAGAAAAATATATTATTTAAGTTATCTTTTAACTTTTTGACTATTTATATAGAAATACAAACTTTAACATTCTATTATAAACAAAAAAATAAAAACGTATTATAATACGTTTTTATTTCAGACTGTTGACAAAGTATATTAAAAATATTTTGTTCAACAGTCTTTTTCTTTTATATTTTTATGATTTTTTATTGGTTATTGAATTGTAAATTTTTTTATTAATTATTATTTTCAATTTTTTTAGTTATTGCCTTTAAAGCTTTTTGTCTTTCTAATACTACTACATGTCCACAACCTAAGCATTTCAATTTAAAATCTACTCCTACTCTTGTTATTTCCCATAGTTTGCTTCCACATGGATGTTGTTTTTTTGTTCTTACAATATCTCCTATATTATATTCCATTTTTTCACTCCCTACGATAGTAATATTTTATGCATTTTACACTTTTTATAGATTTTATATAAAACTATGTATATTAATATATATTACATTTTTTATACTTTACTGCTATATCGTGTGTAATTTCGTTTTACCTTTATTTAGCAAATTTACTAAATCTTTTTATAACTGTATCTTTTCCTAAAACTTGCATTATTTCGTATAAATCTGGTGTGTTTTGTCTTCCTGTTAAACATACTCTAAGAACAGTGCTAATATCTCCTACATGTCCTGGCCATTTTTCTGGTTCTTTTTTGTATTCTTTTACTTCTCTTGCATATCCGAACTTCTTCTGCTAAATCTTTAATTTTATCAAACCATGTTTGTTTATCATCAGATTCATTATAGTATTTTTCTATATATAATTTTACTATTTTAGAAATTTCATTTAAATCTTCGATTTTTCCAAATAAAAATTCTGAATTATTTTCAAATTTATTGTTATACATATAAACAATATTATCTTTTACTTCAGACCATTTTGAAATATCTTTTCTTGGCTTTTTATTTCCTCTTTCTATTCCAAAAATTTTTAATGAATATTCTTTATTATTTAACATCTCAGCAAGCTCTTCATCATATATATCTGCCCATGCTTTTACATTTTCATAAATATATTCTGCTGAATATCTAGATATAACATTTTTAGATACATCTAATAATTTCACCATATCAAATAAAGCTCCACTAACGCCCATTTTATTAAGCTTAAAATCAAATTCATCTACACTTTTATCTGGATTTTGTTTTCTCCATATTTCAAAGTTAGAATTAGCTATATTAATTAAATATTCAATTACAGCTTCTTTTGGAATTCCTTGTTCTTTATAATAACTAACAGCAGCTTCTGGGTCTTTTCTTTTACTTAATTTTCTCTTAGATTCTCCATCCATCTTCATGATTGTAGGAATATGTGCATATTTTGGTGCTTTAAAACCTAAAATATAGAATAATTGTAAGTGAAGTGGAACAGAAGAAAGCCATTCTTCTCCTCTTATTACTAATGTTGTTCCCATTAGATGATCATCTACAGCATGTGCAAAATGATATGTTGGTAATCCATCTGATTTTATTATAACTATATCTTGATCATTTTCTGGAAAGTCTATATTTCCTTTTATTACATCATGGTGTTTTATTTTCTTTTCTTCATTTCCTGGAGATTTTAAACGAATAATGTAATCTTCTCCATTTTTTATTTTACTTATAGCTTCTTCTACAGATAAATTTCTAGATTTAGCCCATACACCATAATATCCTGTTCTTACTTTTGCTGCTTCTTGTTTTTTTCTCATTTCTTCTAATTCTTCACTAGTTTCAAAAGCAGGATATGCCTTACCTTGACTAAGTAAAAATTTAGCATATGATTCATATATTTCTTTTCTTAATGATTGTTTGTATGGACCATAATTTCCTTTTTCTTCTGTCTGACTAATCATACCTTCATCAATATCTATATCAAAAGTTTTTAAAGAAGAAACAATATCTGCTATTCCATTTTCAATTTCTCTTTTTTGATCTGTATCTTCTATTCTTAATAAAAATACTCCATTTGTTTTTTTAGCCATAGCTTTTGCTATTAATGCTTGAAATACTCCTCCAATATGTGAAAAACCTGTTGGGCTTGGAGCATATCTTGTAACTATAGCTCCCTCTTCTAAATTTCTTCTTGGATATTTTTCTTCATAATATGAAATATCTTTTGCATTTGGATATATTAAATCTGCTAAATCTTTATAATCCATATATTATCTCTCCTATCTTTAATAAATTATTGATTATTAATTTTGATATATTCATTCATATTTTTTCTTAATCTATTTTTATCTTAAGAAATTTTAGTTTTATCTATAAAATTAAGTTTTACCTTGTAGTTTAATTTTATATTTTCAATTTTTATTACACTTCCATAATAATTGGTAAAATCATTGGATTTCTTTTTGTTTTTTGGAAAATATAATCTCTTAAATTATCTTTTAATGTTGATTTTATTGTTGACCAATCTGTAATTTTTTTATCTTCACATCTTTTTACTTCTTCTCTAATAACTCTTTTTACATCATCCATTAAGTTTTCAGATTCTCTTACATATACAAATCCTCTTGAAATAACATCTGGTCCTGAAACAATTTCTCCTGAACTTGAATCCATTGTCATTACAATAATTATCAAACCATCTTGTGATAAATGCTGTCTATCTCTGAGAACTATGTTTCCAACATCACCAACACCTAAACCATCTACTAATATTTTTCCACATGGAACTGATGTTGTTAATTTTGCTTCATTTTCATTTAACTCAAGAACTCTACCATTTTTCATCATAAATATATTTTCTGATGGAATTCCCATCTTCTTAGCTGTTTCTGAATGTGCTATTAGTTGTCTATATTCACCATGTACAGGTATAAAATATTTTGGTCTTACAAGTGAAAAGATTAGTTTTTGTTCCTCTTGACAAGCATGTCCTGAAACGTGAATTGCTTCTAATGAGCTATATACAACTTCTGCACCTATTTTCATTAAATCGTCAATTACTTTTGAAACTAATTTTTCATTTCCTGGTATCGGTGTTGCAGAAATTATTATTTTGTCATTTGGTGTAATTACAACTTTTCTATGTTCTCCTGATGCCATTCTTGTTAAAGCAGACATTGCTTCACCTTGACTACCTGTAGTTAATATAACTAATTGATCATCTGTATAATTTTTTATCATATCAATATCGATAAATACATTTTCTGGGACTTTAATATATCCTAAACTTCTTGCTGTTTCTATCATATTTATCATACTTCTACCACATACTGCTACTTTTCTTTTATATTTAACAGCTGAATTTACTATTTGTTGAACTCTATGAACATTTGAAGCAAATGTTGCTACAACAATTCTCTTTTGACAATTTAAAAATAGCTTATCAAATACTTCTCCAACAGAACTTTCAGACATTGTATATCCTTTTCTCTCTGAATTAGTACTATCAGACATAAGTGCTAAAACACCTTTATTTCCAATTTCTGCAATTCTTCCTAAATCCATTAATTGGTCATCTATTGGTGTATAATCTATTTTAAAGTCTCCAGTATGAATTACAGTTCCTACTGGTGTATATATTGCAAGCATTACTGAATCTGGAATACTATGTGAACTTCTAATAAATTCTACTTTTATTTTTCCAAAATCTATTGTTTCACCTTGCTCTACAACTTTTAATTTTGTTTTTCTTAATAATTTATGTTCTTCTAATTTATTTTTTATTAATCCTACTGTTAATTTAGTTGCATATATTGGCATATCAACTTGTTTTAATACATATGGTATAGATCCTATATGATCTTCATGACCATGTGTAATTACTAGTCCTTTAATTTTTTCTTTATTTCTCTCTAAATATGTTACATCTGGTATTACTAAATCTACACCAAGCATATTGTCTTCTGGGAATTCAAGTCCACAGTCTACTAATACTATCTCATTATCATATTCAAAAACTGTGATATTTTTACCAATTTCTTCTAGCCCTCCTAAAGGGATTATTTTTAAATTTGGTTTTTTGAATTCAAAATCATTTGATGATTTAATTTCGTTTTTCACTTTTTTAGTTCTTGGTTTTCTTGCTACTTTTTCTCCTTCTTTTCCTTCTTTTTTTATTTTATTAATTCTAGTATTTTTATAATTTCTTTCTTTTCTTGGTAATCCTTTCTTTTCTTGTTTTTTTCCTTCTTTCTCATTAATATTTTCTTTTAAATTTTCTGTCATATTTGTTTATTTCTCCTTCTCTTTTAAATTTGTTCAAATTTATATATTTCTAAAACAAATTTATATCATAAACTCTTCTTTGGCTATTTTTTCTAAAATTATTGCATCACAAACTAAAATTAGAATATGGCCTTGCACATAAAAATCCCGCTTGCTACACTACCATATGCTAACTAGATTAGCTTATTTTCACTAATATTTTCAAATTATATAAATATCCCCGAACTCTCTTTTTACAATATTATTCTATTTAATATTACACACCTTTTAATAAATAGAAATATATAAATTCAAATCTCTTCTTTACCATTATTGGTAATCAATGGTTCTATTATACAATTATTTTTTATTTATGTCAATGCTCGCCCCAATTATTCCAGCATCATTTCCAAGTTCTGCTAATTTTATTACTGGTATATCTTCTTTATTAAACAAATATTTAGCTTTTTTAAATTCTAGTTCTAGGTCATTCCATAATATATCTTTAAAATGAACAAATCCTCCACCTAAAGTTATACATTGTGGTTCTAATAAATTAATAATATTTGATAATCCTATATTCAGGTTTTCTATATATTCTTTTATTATTTCTTTTATTTTTTCATTTTCAGAATTTTCTTTTAAAAATATTAATAAATCTCTGGATTCCATATGTTCTTTATTAATTTCTCTATTTATTTTTTCTTTTAATCTCTTCATAGAACAATATGTTTCAAAACATCCTCTATTTCCACATTTGCACAATTTACCATCTTTTTCTATAATCATATGCCCAATTTCAAATCCTGAGTGTTTTTTAGGTTTTAATAATTTACTATCAAGAAATGCTGCACCTCCTATTCCTGTTCCTAAACATAAAAATACACAATCATCAAACTCTTTCATACTACCATACTTTTTTTCTGCTATAGCTGCACATTTTCCATCATTTTTTATAATTATATTGTTATAATTTAATTCTTTTTGTAATTTTTGAACAATCGGAAAATCTTTAATTCCTAAATTAACAATTCTTTTTATAATACCATTTTCAGGTTCTCCTGGTGTTCCTATTCCTATCACATTTATATCTTTTAATGTATTTTTATTAAATTCTAACAATTCTTTTATGTCTGAAACTATAGTCTTTATTATAAAATTCTCTATATTTATAGCATCTTTCATATGTATATCAGTATCTTTTTTAGCAACTATTTTTCCATTTAAATCAACTAGTCCTACACCTATATGACTTCCACCTAAATCTATTCCTATATTCATTTTTTTCCTCCATTTATATTTTTCTTTTGAAATTTTTTATTTCATATTTTAAACTAAAAAACAAACTGTTTTTCTTAATAATTTTGCTTTATAAAAATTTTTTCTTATTTATATAACTTATAATTATTCTTTATAAAAAAGATTACCTAATTATATATAAAATCCATAGGTAATCTTTTTATTATTTTAGCTTATAAATTAGCATTATTTGAATACAAAATATTGTTATTATTTTGATTTTTATTTATAAATCCTGCTTTAGGATCTAAAACTAGTGCAACAACAATTGCGCCTAATACAAGTAATATAACTAATGCAATATATAATTTTATTAAGTTTTCCTTTTTAAACATAACCTTTCCTCCTTATTTTGTGAAAGTTAAAGCTATAATAACCAATCCCGCTATTACTCTATATATTGCAAATCCTTTAAAACTTCCTTTTTGTAAATATTTTAGTAAAAATTTTATAACTAAAATTCCTACAATGAAACTAGAAATTACTCCAACAAAAAATGGTACATTAAATACAAAATCTTTTATTTTAAATATTGTTGCAGCTAAAACAATTGGTGCTGATAGCATAAATGAGTATTTTGCTGCTGATTCTCTATCTACTTTCAATAATCTTGCTGTTGTCATAGTTACTCCAGATCTAGATACTCCTGGAACAAAAGCTAAACTCTGTGCTAAGCCTATTAAAAATGTTTGTTTTAATGTCATATGTTCATAATCTGTTGTTGATTTTGCATTTTTATCTACAAAGTATAATATAATACCCATTACAATTAGTGCTATTGCTATTATTAAAGGAGTAGTTAATTTATCTCCTACAAAGTGATCTAATAAAAATCCTATTAATCCACCTGGTATAGTTGCTAAAACTATATACCAAAACATTCTTCCTTCTGTAGAATTTTCTTTTTTTACTAACTTTTTATATCCACCTTTTATTAACTCAATCCAATCTTTAAAGAAGAATATTCCTATTGCTAACAATGTTCCGAAATGTAGTGCTACATCAAAAGAATCTGGTATATTCCAGTTAAAAATCCATGGTATTATTGCCAAGTGGGCTGAACTTGATATTGGTAATAATTCTGTAAGCCCTTGTACTATTCCTAATATTAATGCTTGTATTACATTCATTTTATAAAAACCTCTTTTCTTAATATTTATTTCTAGCAAAAGATATTTCTTTCTGTTATTTCATTATATATTGTTTGTTTAATAGCTTTTGCTGCACTATATGGCGCCACTTTTCCTGGAAGTGCCAAAGCCCATATTACTTTTACTCCAATATTAGATACTTTTTCGTAGTCTACCCCTCCTGGTTTAGATGCTAAATCTATTACCAGACTATTTTTATCTAACAATTTTAATTTTTCTTCATTTAATATAATACTTGGTATCGTATTTATTATAATGTCTTTATTTTTTAAATTTTCATTCAAATTTGAAAGCTTTACTACATTATACCCATATGTTTTTATCCATGCTAAATCTTCGTTTTTTCTAGCTTCACAATATACATTTGCTCCAATTGCATTTAACATTTTTGCAAGAACCTTTCCTATTCTTCCAAATCCTAATATTAAAATATTACTATCATGTAAAGTATGATTTGTTTCTTCCATTGCTATTTGAATTGCACCTTCTGCTGTAGAAATACTATTTAAAACAGCAAGTTCTTCACATTTCATTATATCTATAATATTTGATTTATCTGTCATACCAAAATCTTTTGGTATACTCCCTGCAAAAAAAGTTTTGTTAGTTAATAATTTTTCAATATCTTTTATTTTTATACTTTTTTTACTATATGGTGCTTTAATATTTTCTTTATCTTCACAAATAGGAACAGAACTAATTATCACATTACTCTTATTTGTACATTCTTTTTCATCTGTACACATAAAAACATTCTCTACATTTTTTAATATTTCTTGCTTTTCTAGTCCATATGTATATACATTATATCCATCTTCCGAAAGCATTCTCGCTAAATAAACAATTCTTAAATCTCCACCTATAATAGACACATTTTTTCTCAATTTTAAAACATTCCTTTCATATTAAACTTAATATGAATATATTCTTTTCATTTTTAAAATATCACTTTATTTTTCGTCTCTTTCTCTTACATTGTTTTTGTCTTTACTATTATTTTTTATATTTCTTATCATTTTTATATCATTATTATTTAATTTATTTACTAAATAATATGTATCTTTTAAATGTTTTTTAGTTTGCTTTTCCTTTTTAGTTAACTTACTAATTGGTATTTTTAAGGTATTGTTCAAATTTGGAGCTTTTATACTTTTTATTATTGGTAAAAAAATTGATTGAGTTTCAATTTCTTTATAAATACTACTATCTAATTCTATTGCTACATTTAAATAATTAATTGCTTTTTGTTTCTCACCCTTTAGCATATTTATTTGTGCTAAATAATAATAAGAACCTGCTTCTATATCTTCTTTTTCTAAACATTCCATAAAAAACTTTTCTGCTTCTCCGTAAATCTCCATATAGCATTGCAATTTGTCCTAAGTTAAACTTAGCATTATATAACATACTATTTATTTGTGCTGCAGTTTCATAATATTCTTTTGCTTTTTTGAAATCGTTTAATCTTGTATATACCATCCCTAAATTATAATAAATGTCGTAATTTTCTGGATTATATTTTAAAGCTTCTGTATAAACTGTTGTTGCTTCTTTAAATCTTTCTTCATTATATAGAATGTCTCCTAATAACATTGTTGCTTCTAAATAATCTGGTTTCTTTCTTAATAAGTCATTAAGCATATTAATTGCTGCTTCATTATTATTTAATTCTTGTAGTATAACTGATATTTTATAATATGAATTATAGTCTTTTGTATTTATTTCTATTGCTCTTACATATTCATCCATTGCATTAGTATGTTTTCCTTCTTTTTCATAAATTTGTGCTAAAATTTTATGAGCAAAGTAACTTTCTGGATATTTATTTATTAAGCTTAACATGTATCTTTTAGCTTCGTCTGGATTATTTTTTGCTATATAAAACTTTGCTATTGCTACATTTAGCAGTTCTGGAAATATTATATTTTTCTTTTCCAAAAAAACAATTATTCCAGGTATAACTATACAAAGAATATATAATATTATTTTTACTATTATAGGAAGTTTAACAGTTGTAACTAATTCTATAAAATTTATTGCTATTCCTATAAATTGTAATATTAATATATCTAAATATGTAGTATCATTTCTTTTTATCATTTTAAAAAATATAATGATAAACAAAGCAAAAGCTAATAAATTGAATATTATTTTTTCAATTATCATATACATCCTCTTTATTTATTAAATTTTTCTTTATAATTTTTTATTGATTCTTCTATTATTTTTTCTGCTTCTTCTCTTCCATACATTTTATCTACAGTTGTCTTTTTACCTTCTAATTGTTTATATACCTCGAAAAAGTGCATTAGTTCATCTGATATTTGTTTTGGCAATTCTGAAATGTCTTTATAACAATTTAAATATGGATCATGTTTTGCTATTGCAATAATTTTTTCATCTTGTTCATTACTATCTATCATTTTTAATACACCTATTGGATAACAATCTATTAGTGTAAGTGGATAAACAGACTCTTGGCATATTACTAAAACATCTAAAGGATCTTTATCACCTGCATATGTTCTAGGAATAAATCCATAATTTGCTGGATAATGTGTTGCTGTATATAAAACTCTGTCTAATCTAAGCATTCCCGTTTCTTTGTCTAGTTCATATTTATCTCCGCAACCTTTTGGTATTTCTATTACTGCGACAAAATCGTCTTTTTTAACTCTTGATTCTGAAATATCATGCCAAATATTCATATTTTTTCATTTCCTTTCTTTTTTCGTTTGTACAGCTTATATTGTAAGCTAAAAACACTAAAATGTCTAGTAATCTGGCAAAAAAAGTAAAATTGTATATAATATTTAAAAACTTTTTTCAAATTTTTTAAAAAAGGCATATATTAAAGATCTATAAAAATATAAAAGGTAATTACTTTTTATAATTACCTTTCATATTTTTTATTTTATTCTTCTATATTTTTCATATCTACTATTTACTAAATCTTTTTTGTCAATTTTTTCTAATTCTTTTAAACTATTTAATATATATTTTTTAATTTCTGAAGCTACTTTTTCTATATTTTCCCCAGCTCCGCCTTCTGGCTCTTGTATTATTTCATCAATAACATTTAACTCCATTAAATCATTTGCTGTTATTTTCATATGTTCTGCTGCCTCTTTATGCTTACTTGCATCTTTATATAAAATGCTTGCGAATCCTTCTGGTGATAACACAGAATATACTGCATTTTCTAGCATAACAATTTTATCTGCTACGCATATTCCTAATGCACCACCACTTGACCCTTCTCCTATAACTATTGATATAATAGGTGTTTTTAATCTAGACATTTCTAATAAATTTCTTGCGATAGCTTCTCCTTGTCCTCTTTCTTCCGCTCCAAGTCCTGGATACGCTCCTGGTGTATCAACAAATGTTATAATTGGTCTATTAAATTTTTCTGCTTGTTTCATCATTCTTAATGCTTTTCTATACCCTTCTGGATTTGTCATTCCAAAATTTCTTTCCATATTTTCTTTAGTTGTTTTACCTTTTTGCTGACCAATAATTGTAATTATATAATTATCTATTCTTCCTATTCCTGTTACAATTGATTTATCATCTGAGAATAGTCTATCTCCGTGAAACTCTATAAATTCATCACAAATTAAATTTATATAGTCTAACGACTTTGGTCTGTCTGCCTTTCTTGCAAGTAAAACTCTATCCCAAGCAGTAAGCTTTTTTGAGTTCATCTTTTTTCCTCCCTTTTGCTAATTACAAATTATATGTTAAAATTATAATAAATATTTTAATATTTATGTATTAGCACTAAATGCAATTATATAAAACTAATACTTATGACTTATGTAATTTTAAAATTTTATATAATGTTTCTTTCATATTTTTTCTTTCCACGATCTTATCTATAAAGCCATGCTCTAGCAAAAATTCTGATCTTTGAAAACCTTCTGGTAATTTTTGTTTTATTGTTTGTTCTATCACTCTTGGTCCGGCAAATCCAATTAATGCATTTGGCTCTGCTAAAATAATGTCCCCTAGCGATGCAAAACTTGCTGTAACTCCACCTGTTGTTGGATCTGTTAAAACAGATATGTATAAAAGTCCTGCTTCATCAAGTTTTGCAAGCGCTGCAGAAGTCTTTGCCATTTGCATTAAAGAAATTATTCCCTCTTGCATTCTTGCACCTCCAGAAACACAAAACATTATAAGTGGTAATTTGTTTTTTATTGCATCTTCTATTGCCATAGTTATTTTCTCACCTACTACACTTCCCATGCTTCCCATCATAAAGTTACCATCCATAACAGCAATAACTACTTTTTCGCCATTTATTTCTCCAAAACCTGTTGTTACAGCTTCTTTTATATTTGTTTTTTCTTGAAGCATTTCTACTTTTTTCGTATATCCTTCAAAGTTTAGTGGATTTTTAAGTTCCATGTCTTTATTGGTTTCCACAAATGTTCCTTCGTCAATTATTTGACTAACCCTACGTCTTGCAGATAATCTAAAATGTTTTCCACAATTAGGACACACACTGTAGTTTTTATGTACTTCTTCTTTATATAAAATTTCTTTACAAGCATCACATTTCATCCATTTTCCTATTAACATATCTGATGCTTTTATATTTTTCTTTTTTGATTCTTCTTCTTTATTAATTTTTTTAATTTTATCTACGATCATATACTCACCTTTTATGTCTTTAGCATATATTATTTTTTTATCCATATTATAACCTATATTTTATATAACTTATAATCAAATCTAAAACTTAAATAAATAATCTTAACTATTAAACTATTATATTATAATAATTAATTTTAAAATAATTATCTAAAATTATCATTTAGAAATTTTTATTATTTTCTATCTAAAACTCTAACTAGATGTTTTAATTAATATTAAAACTAATCTTCACTTTAGTATCCAAATTCTTTTTTTATAAAGGATGTATCATAATTATTTTTAACAAAATTTTCATTTTCTAAAATACTATATAAAAAATCTATATTAGTATCTATTCCTTCCACAATAAATTCACCTAAAGCGCTTTTCATTTTAGCAATTGATTCATTTCTATCTTTTCCATGAACTATTATTTTTGCAATCATAGAGTCATAAGTTTGTGGAACTTTATAATCTGCATAAATTGCTGTGTCTACTCTAATTCCATTTCCTCCAGGAATGTGAAGTCCCGTTATTTTTCCTGGGCATGGCATAAAGTTTTTACTTGGATCTTCAGCATTAATTCTACATTCCATACTATGTCCTGTAAAAGATATATCTTTTTGTTTTAGATTTATTTTTTCTCCCGATGCTATTTTTATTTGTTCTTTTACTATATCTATTCCTGTTACCATTTCTGTTACGGGATGTTCTACTTGAATTCTTGTATTCATTTCCATAAAATAAAAATTTTTATTTTTATCTACTAAGAACTCAATTGTACCAGCACTTGCATATCCTATTTTTTTTGCAGCATTTACTGCTACACTTCCCATTTTGTTTCTAAGCTCATCTGAAATAACTCCTGATGGACTTTCTTCTAATACTTTTTGATTTCTTCTTTGTACAGAACAATCCCTTTCGCCTAAATGTATTACATTACCATGCTCATCTGCTAAAATTTGAATTTCTACATGTCTCGGATTTTCTATAAATTTTTCTATGTAAATACTATCATCATTAAAAGATATTTTAGCTTCTTGTTTTACAACTTCAAAAAATTTAACTAACTCTTCTTCAGAATACGCAACTCTTATTCCTTTTCCTCCACCTCCAGCAGATGCTTTAATTATAATAGGATATCCTATTTCTTTTCCTATTTTTTTAGCTTCATCTATATTTTTTACTAATCCATCTGATCCTGGAACCACTGGTACTTTTGCTTTTTTCATTGTTTCCTTTGCCATAGATTTATTTCCCATCAATTCTATTAATTTATAAGATGGTCCAATAAATTTTATTCCTATCTCATCACACATTTTAGCAAAAGTGCTACTTTCAGATAAGAATCCAAATCCAGGATGTATACTATCTGCACCAGTTAGACAAGCTGCTTCTAGTATGTTTTTTACATTTAAATAGCTAAGTCCTGATTTAGCAGGTCCTATACATACAGATTCATCTGCCATTTTTCTATGCAATGAATCTTTATCTATTTCTGAATATACAGCAACTGTTCTAATCCCCATTTCTCTACAAGCTCTTATTATTCTTACTGCAATCTCTCCACGATTAGCAATTAGTACTTTTTTTAACATCTTTTTTCTCCTTATATAATTAGCTTATTTATAGTTTCATATTTTAATCGAATTTTAAAAAAATTCTTTATAAGCTATTTTAACTTCATTTCAAAATTAAACAATAGCAAAAGTAAGTTCACCTTTTGCTGCAAGCTTTCCATCTACTGTAGCTATAGCTTCACCTACACCTATTGGTCCTTTTCTTTTTATTATTTTTACTTCTAATTTTAAAACATCTCCAGGAACAACTTGTTTTTTAAATTTTAATTTATCAATTCCTCCAAACAAAGCATTCTTACCTTTATTTTCTTCTAATGATAACACAGCTACAGCACCTGTCTGTGCCATTGCTTCTACTATTAATACTCCTGGCATAATAGGATTTCCTGGAAAATGTCCTTGAAAGAAAGGTTCATTAATACATACATTTTTGTATGCAATAGCACTTTCTCCTGGTATGTATTCTTCCACTCTATCTATCATTAGAAAAGGACTTCTTTGAGGAATTATCTCCATTATTTGATTAACATCTAACATTTTACTTTTCCTTTCTTTTCTTAATTACTTTTTGCATTTTCAAATTAAGCTTTATTATATTTTTACTTTATTTTTATTAACACTTGTCCATACTCTACCATGTCATCATCTTTTGCTAGTATTTCTACTACTTCTCCATCATATTCTGACTCTATTTCATTCATTAATTTCATAGCCTCAACTATACAAAGTATATCTCCTTTTTTTACTTTATCTCCAACTTTAACAAACTGATCAGCCTTTGGAGATGGTCTTCCATAAAAAGTTCCAACCATTGGGGATTTTATTAGTTTATATTCTTCTTCATCTATAGAATCTGTATTTTGAGAAACTTTTGCTTTATCACCAACAGCTGTATTAATATTTATATTTGGATTAACTTGACTTGCATCTTTAATAACTTCTTTTACTATTGTTTCGTTTTTTTTCATACTAATCTTTAATCCATCTGGAAATTCAATATTTATTTCATCTATTTTAGCTTCTCCCATATCATCCATCAATTTTTTTATTTCGTTATAATTCATATTAAAATAACCTCCACATTTATACTACATTATCATTCCGCCGTCTACATTTAAAACTTGACCTGTTATATATGTATTTTCATCAGATCCTAGAAAATATACAGCATTTGCAACTTCTTCTGGTTTTCCCATTTTTTTCAAAGGAATTTGTGAATAAATAGATTCTTTTACACTTTCAGATAAAACATCTGTCATATCTGTTTCTATAAAACCTGGTGCAACTGCATTTGCTAATATGTTTCTACTTGCAAGTTCTTTAGCTACACTTTTGGTAAAACCTATAATTCCTGCTTTTGAAGCAGCATAATTGGCCTGACCACTATTTCCACTAACACCTACTACAGATGATATATTTACAATTCTTCCGCTTCTTTTTTTCATCATATAACTAATAACATTTTTTGTCATATTAAAAGTTCCTTTTAAGTTAACATTTATAACTTTGTCAAAATCTTCTTCTTTCATTCTCATTAATAAATTATCTTTAGTTATTCCCGCATTATTTATCAAAACATCTATTTTTCCAAATTTATCTACTGCCTCTTTAACCATTTCTTGGCATGAATTAAAATCTGTAACATCACATTTTATACACAAAACTTCTACTTTTCCATTTTGACTTAAATCACTTTCTAATTTATTTACATCTGTCTTTTCAGAAACATAATTAATAACAATATTATATCCATTTCTAGCAAATTTTTCAGCAATTTTTTTTCCTATTCCTCTTGACCCACCTGTAATAAGTGCTACTTTTTTATCCATCTTATCCCAAACCTTTCTTTTTTATTTTTTTGCAAATTCTAAAAATTCTCCTAATGATTTAACATCACTTATAGAAAAAATATTTATATCTTCCCCTTTTAGTTCTTTTTTTATAAATCCAGAAAGAGCTTTACCTGGTCCTATTTCTACAAAAGTATCAATTTTTTCCTTTCTCATTTTTTCTATTGCTTTATCAAACCTTACTGGACTTACTATATGATTTGCTAATATCTCTTTAATATTATCTTCTTTTTTGTAATACTCACCATCTATATTTTTTATTACTTTATTATCATTTATATTAAACTCTACATTATTTAACTCTTTTTTAAATAACTCCTTTGCTTTATTTAATTTTTCTGTATGGAATGGACCACTTGTTTTTAATTTTATAATTCTCTTAGCATTCAAATTATTTAATTCAACTATTGCTTCTTCTATTCCTTCAGATTCTCCTGAGATTACAGTCTGTCCAGAGTAATTATAATTTGCTGGTACAACAAATTTACCATTTTTTCTTACTTTTTCGCAAACTTTTTCTATTTCTTTACTATCCATTCCTAAAACAGCAGCCATTTCAAAGTTTCCATCTGGAAGACAGTTACCCATAAAATATCCTCTCTTTTTTAAGAGCTTAATTCCATCTTCAAAATTAATGAATCCTGAATAAATTAAAGCAACATATTCTCCTAAGCTTAATCCTACTGAAAGATTTGAACTTATTCCTTTATTTTTCAAAACTTCTAATATTGCTAAACTTGTAACTGCTATTGCGATTTGTGTATTTTGTGTTTTGTTTAATTCTTCTTCATTTCCTTCAAAACATAATTTTTTAATACTCATTCCTAATGCTTTTTCTGCATTTTCATATATTTTATTTGCCTCTTCATATTTCTCGCATATATCTTTACCCATTCCTACATATTGAGCACCTTGACCTGGGAATAAAAACGCTGCATTCATCATATTACCTCCATCATTTTTCTCTATAGTATAATCTACTCTTATTTTATAATTTTTTTACATTTTTAATCTTTTTTGATGCTATTATATATCTTACTTATTAAAATTTGCAACATATTTATAATTTCAAATTTCAGCTTTTATTTATATAATAATTTATATTCTTTCCTTATCTATAATATTTTACATCTATTACCCCTTTTAAAACATATAGTATTTTATCTTAAATATTAGCTTTTATCTATTAGTCTGACTGGTCAGATTTGATATACTGAAAAATTTTAAAAAAATAAGAGCTTTTGACTATATATAAAAAATGTTTTATTTGATATTTTGATATATCGTACATTTTTATAGTCAGCTCTTATTGTTTAATATATTTTATTTATTACTATAGATTTTTATTTACAATATAGTCTTTTTAAGCTTTCGAAATCTCTTACATCTTTATGTGCTTGTAATGTTATTGAGCTAAAGAAAATATTTTCATTTGCATATTTATCCCATTCTTCTTTTGTTATATTTTTGTTCTTTTTTAATACTCTTTTAAATTCCCTTAAACTTTTTAAATAATAATTCATACAAACCACCTCTATCTTTTTTCACACTATTTTTATATTAACTTGTGCTTAAGTATAGCATGTTTAAACATAGATTGTATCGCGAAATTTGTCGAAAATATACAAAAAAACTTCTATTTTAATTGATATAGAAGTTTTTTATTTCATTTTATATTAAACAATTCAATTTTTACATCATAAATTCAATTTTCTTTTCAAATATTTCTATAAATTTTATTATTATTTCTTCTCTAGAAAAATTTTTATGATATTCTTTTTTTAAAGATGTAGCAATATTAACTGTTTCTTCATTAAATACTTCTTCATTTACATTAAATCCTATACCTATTAATATATGATTTAATATACCGTTACTAGTACTACTTTCTGTTAATATTCCACATATTTTTTTACCATTTAGCAATAAATCATTTGGTATCTTTATCTTCAATTTATAACCATATAATTCACTTATAGCCTCTGCCATGCACTCAGCTATAATTTTGGTTAAATTTTGTATTTTATTAACATTACATTTTGGAAACAGTACCATTGTCATTGTAATATTATTTCCTTTACTTGAATACCAAATTCTTTCTTTTGTTCCTCTCCCTTTTACCTGGCTATTGGCTAGAAATATTGTTCCATTTTCCAAACCAGATTTTATTAATTTTTTTGCTTCATCCTGTGTAGAACCAATTTCATCATAATATATAATGTTTTTACCTAAAAGTTTAGTATTTGCATTTTTTATTTTTTTTATGTCCATATATTCTCCTATTTTTAATAAGCACATAATCTAGTTTTAACTAAGTCATTTACAATATCTTCAAAGTTACACATTACCATATTGCTTACTAATTTATCTAATATATTATTAATTTCTTCTTCATCTTCTGTTATTTCTGTAATGTCTTTTATCTCTTTATTGGGTAAATTATTTTCTTTAACAACTTCAATTCCATATAATTCATCTTTAGTTTTGTAATATTGTATTTTTTCTGTTACTCCATCTTCTGTTTCGTTATTTTTTTTGTTTATTTCTATACATGCATATAAACTTTTCACTGGTTCTTTTACCTCCTTTTGTTATCATACTGTGTTGCTATTTTACAACAGAATACACTATATTACAACAAATTTTCATCGTCTTAATTTGTTCTTTTATGACTTTTTTCGCCATTTTTTTATGTTTTTTGATGTCGTTTCACATAATTTAGTTGACGTTTTTGTCAATATAATTTGAATTTATCTATATCATATATATTTACAATTATTTCTTCAAAGTTGCTTTAAATTCTGCTATCTTTTTATTTATTTCTTCTAGACTTTCATCATAATAATTATCTATCACTTTCAATTGTTTTACCGATAAATTATTTAATACTTCTGGATTTTTTTCTGTAATTTCAACTATTTCTTTTATATTTTCTCTTTTTTTGTTTTCTTGTTTCAATTTATCTATACTATTTATTTTGGTTTCATTACTTTTATTTTTTGCTTCTACTTCTTCTTTTGGTTCTTCTAACATCAATTTATTTTTATTAAATATATTATAAAAAAATTCTTTAATATTTGTATACATCTTTTGTATAGTTTTTTTCATTTTTTTATTCATCTCCTATACTTTTTATTTTTCCATAGTTGCTCTTAAATCTTCTAAATTTTTTATTTCTTCTTCTAACAAAGCCAACTCTCTTCTTTTTAATTCTAATAATTGTTTTTTTGTTTCTATAGCTCTTATTAAAGATTTTTTCATAATCGCTTCTTTTGATAGTTCTTTTTCAGTATTTTCACCTTTTATACATTCATCATCTATAGTATTTTTACTACCTACTTTTGTTTCTTCTTTTTTTCTTTCTTCATCTTCTATCTGGTCATTTGATTCTATTGTTTCACTATCACTAAACAATTCGCCTTCTTCTCTAACATTTCTTTCTAATTTTTCAGCAGTTCCCTTTTCTCCTTTAAGTTTTCTTGGGCTCTTTGCTATACTATCTTTTATTTTAGGAGCTGTGTGCTTTTTTACATAATCTTTTAATTTTTCTATAGGAACGCCCTCTTTTATTGCTGTAACTATAACATCAAAACTTTCTCTATATTTTTCATAACTTTCACTTAAAATACGACTTCTCTTGTCTTTATATAACAAATTCCAAAAACCTTTTCCCACTAGTTTCATGTATATATACATTTTATTTGCTTCATCTTCTATATGAGTTTCATCTTGTTCCTTTGAATCTTCTCCTAGTCTAACTCTCATAAAATCTTTTATTTGTTCATATATATGTGATAAATTACAGCTCTGTTTTTCTGATTTATACATTAATCCGTTTTTACTGCTTCTGTCTCCTATATATTCTTCTGGAATATGAATTCCTAAATTTTTTTCTACTTTTTCACATAATGCTATAGTAAAAGTAGCATCATCTATTTTTTCTTTTTTCTCTCTACTTTTATTTGTTTTTTCTTCAGTTTTGTCTTCTTCTAGATTTTCAGTTTCATTTTCCCCAATTTTTTCAGACTTTTCTTCTATTGCTCTTTTCTTTTCTAAGATTCTTTTTCTTCTAATACTTGTTTGCATATATGATATACTTCTTCTGGCTCTATCACTTAAATTTAATTTTTCCAAATCCAAATCTTCCAAATATTCCATTTGTTCTTCTGGTAACTTATATGCAAAATATATATTTTTGATATGATCCCTGCGAGTTTTTACTATATTAATTGGTTCATCTGTTTTTTTCCCTAACAATTCATTTAACTTATCTAATTTAAAATGATATATGTATGAATTACTATGTCCTGGAATTTCTGTACATAGAAGTATTGTTCTATCTCTTTCCTCTTCTCTTATAGGAACTTTATCAAATGCTGTAGAATCTGATATATGTATTCCGGCATTACCTTTTTCTTGTATATTTAAAAGTTCTACCATATTTTCAGCTTTCATTTGATAAAAATAACTTTCGCAATATTTCAATTTAGAATACATATAAAAATCTCTAAGAGCTCGATAAAAATTTTTATGTGTTTCTAAACAAAATTTGCTTTCATAAAACCACTTTTTAAATTCTTCAAATTCTTCTTCATTCCCATTATCTACATCAATTGCAAATCTTCCAAGTACTTCTTTTTCAGGTCTTAGTGTAACTCTTTCCATAAAAAGCCAACTTCCTGCTTCTGTAAGATATTTATTATATAATTCTCCTAATTTTGCAACATAACTTCCACTCCAATGTCGTGTTCTATCATCTACTATTAATCCTTTTTCATCTCTATAAAAAGTATTTCTATCTATTAGTTGTCCTGGAATCTTTGAAAAACTATTTCCAAGATTCATTCCCGCTGCTGCAATTTCTTCTCTACTTGTTAAAGATTCATAATATCTATCTAAAAAGTTTTTGTCAATTGTAAATAAATCTTCTCTTCCAAGACCTGAGTAGATTTCACTAAGTTGTTTTATAATTTCGTCATACAATCCAATTTCATATCCGCCTTTGTATAAACTCAAAATCTGTTCTTTACTCCAATATTCTCCTGCTGGAGCTTTTAAATCCTTTTGAGACTTTAAGTGTTCTATAATACTAAATAATTTATTTACAATTTCTAAATCTGTTACTATATCTTCTCTTAGATAATAAAACTTCTTTTTTTGTGCTTTATTTATTCGAATATTTCTCATTTTTTTCCTTTCTTTAAAAATTATATTGACTTCTTTTTATATTATATATATAATTTTTATAATCTATTTTGAGGAGTGATCTTATGTTAAAAACAAAACTCCAAGCATTAACAAATTGTAAATCTGAAAGTTTATCAATCTTATTTCGTAACTTCGAGAAAAAATTTCCTCAAGAAAAAGGCTGCATAGCACTTTTACGAGATAAAATTTTCAATGAAAACTCTTCAATAACTGATGAGCAATTAGCTGAAAAATTAAATAAACTTTTCTAAATAGAAAGGAAATTCTTCCTTTCTATTTTATTTTACCATAAATATAGTATATTTTATTTTAAGTTACACAAATGTAATATAACTGTAATTACGTTGTAAAATTAAACTTTATTATAATAAAAAGCCAACATCTATTTTTAGATGTTGACTTTTTGCTCATATATCTCTAATTGCTGAGAAAATAATTCTCCAGCTTTAGTAAATAAACTTAAATTATCTGTTTGATTTAATATTTTTCTAACTGTCCATAATCCCAAACCATGATTATCTTTCTTTTCTTTTTTAGTAGAATACCCTTTTTCAAATATTTTTTCTATATCTAAGTCTACTTTTTTATAACTATTTTCTATTATTACCAGTTCTCTATTTACTTTAAAATCTTTTATAAATCTAACATTAATAACTTTTTCTTCACACTCTTTTGCAGCTTCTATTGCATTATCTAATAAAATACCCAAAATTCTACAAAACTCATATGCTGAAATTTTTATCTCTTTTAGATCTATCATTACTTCTATATTCATTAAAATCTTTTCTTTTTGTGCCATATAATATTTATTGGTAAGTATACTATACACCGCTGGATTATTAATAATTTTTGGATCTAAAATCCCCATAGTATTTACTATTGTGCAATCTTTTAATATTGACTTACTCATGCTTTTTATTCCAATTATATCATTTGTTTCTACATATCCATTTAAAGCTTGTACAAAATTTGCAAAATCATGTCTAAAACCTCTTATGCTATCATACATAATCAACAAAGTTTTATTGTATGATTCTAAATTGTGTATTTTCCTATCTTTCTCTTCTAATTCTTCTATTTTCATAATATCTTTAATGCTTATATAAAAATATACAATTAAAGATACTATATCAAATACAAAAATAATATATGGAAAGTCACTAATAAATATTGTCATTTCTACTGTATTAAAAAATATAATCATACTTCCTATTACAGAAATAATTATGATTTTTTTCTTATTTTTCTTTCCTAGTTCGTCACTTATTTTTATATAAAAATTCTTCTTTTTTACAATATAACAAAGAAAAATTCTAAAAATTGCAATTGATGATGTTAAATAAAATTTATACATTGGATAACTCATACCTTTTTGATATGTTTCCACATCTTTAAAAATCATACACCCAACTTTTGAAAATATAACTTCAGCACATGTAAAACTAATTGCATTTATTGATTCTGCTAATATACATTTTTCAATACTTGCTTTCACTATTTTACGCAATATTACTATAGAAACTATTATAGTAAGAGCTCTATAATATGGTACTGGTATTATAATTGCTGTACTTACTCTTGAAATTACTTCTAATATTATTATTTTTATCTTTTTACCTCTTGTTATTTCTATTTTTAGTATATTGCTAACAAAAAATAGATTTGTAGCTGAAAAAACTATAGCTGATATTATTGTCACTATCAACCACTGAAAAAATTCATTTTCTTGAATTATCTTTTGTAATTCTACAATATTTTCCATAATCTGTATTTCCTTTTTATTTTTTTCTTCTTTTTTCAACTTTTATTTTAATCTCATATTTAGCCAATTACAAGCCAAATCGTAACACTAATTTCGAGGTTTATTTTTATATTCTTTGCAAATTCGACAATTTTTTTCATTTTCCAATCTAGTTTTCACTTTTTGTATTAACAATTATATAATCATAAAAAATTATACTTTAAATAATTTTTTATTTTACTTTTGTAGATTACACTTTTTTTGTAAAAAACATGGCTAAATCTTGACAAATTAGCATATACTATGTAAAATAGTTGTATTATGTATAATATATATTTGCATTGAAGAATGACGACTTGCTAAAAGTTGCTAAAAGAGATTAAAGGTCATAGGCTGAAAACCTTTATTAGAAATAACATAGCAAACTAACACATTCTGAGCAAATTTTATTTTATAAAGAGGAAAAACAAAATGTTTTTCAAGCCGGGTGGTACCGCGGAAAAGTTATTTCGTCCCAGCATTAATTTTATTAATGCTTGTGGGCTTTTTTTGTTTTTATTTTAATTTTTTTATAAAGGAGATGTTTAATTATGAATGAGTATAGAACTCATAATTGCAATGAGATTAGTTTAGCTGATGTTGGAAAAGAAGTAAAAATTTCAGGATTTGTCCAAACTATTAGAGATTTAGGAGGTGTTGTCTTCCTAGATATAAGAGACATGTATGGAGTAACACAAGTAGTTACTTCTGCTGAGAGTACAGATGTAGATTTTGCTTCACATATTCCAATAGAGTCTACAGTTTGTGTTGAAGGAACAGTAAGAAAAAGAGATGAAGAAACATATAATCCAAATATAAAAACTGGTGAAGTAGAAATATTTATAAAAAATATAACTATTCTTGGAAAAAGAACAAAAAACTTACCTTTTGAAGTAAATGGTAATCAAGATGTAAGAGAAGATTTACGTCTAAAATATCGTTTTTTAGACTTAAGAGGTGACAAACTAAAAAATAATCTAATTTTAAGAGCAAAAGTTCTTCAATATTTAAGAAGTCAAATGATTGAGCAAGGATTTTTAGAAGTTCAAACACCAATACTTACAAGTTCTTCACCTGAAGGTGCTAGAGACTACCTTGTTCCAAGTAGAGTACATCCTGGAAAGTTTTATGCTCTTCCACAAGCTCCTCAACAATTTAAGCAATTACTTATGGTATCTGGAATAGATAAATATTTTCAAATCGCACCATGTTTTAGAGATGAAGATGCAAGAGCAGATAGAGCTCCTGGAGAATTTTACCAATTAGATATGGAAATGGCTTTTAGTACACAAGAAGATGTATTTGCAGTTATGGAACCTGTTATATATAATACATTTAAAAAATTCTCTAATAAAGAAATTGCAGAATATCCATTTCCAAGAATTCCATATAAAGAAGCAATGCTTAAATATGGATGTGACAAACCTGATTTGAGAAATCCTTTAATTATTGTTGATGTTACTGAATTTTTCCAAAGATGTACATTCAAACCATTTCATGGTTTAACAGTTCGTGCTATTAAAGTAAGTGGACATATGTCAAAAGGATTTCATGAGAAAATGCTTGAATTTGCTAAATCTATTGGTATGGGTGGTCTTGGATATTTAGAAGTTCAAGAAGATTTAAAATATAAAGGACCAATAGATAAATTTATTCCAGATGATATGAAAAAAGAATTAATGGATCTTGCAGGCTTAGAAAAAGAAGATACAATATTCTTTATAGCTGATAATGAACAATTAGCAAATAATTATGCATGCCAAATTAGAACAGAACTTGGAAAACGTTTAAATTTAATTGATGAAAGTAAATTTAAATTCTGTTGGATAGTTGACTTTCCAATGTATGAATTAGACGATAATGGAAAAATAGCATTTAGTCATAACCCATTTTCTATGCCAAAAGGAGGATTAGAAGCTTTAAATACTATGGAACCTTTAGATATTGTTGCATACCAATATGATATAGTTTGCAATGGTATAGAACTTTCTTCTGGTGCCGTTAGAAACCATGATCCAGAAATAATGATTAAAGCTTTTGAACTTGCTGGATATGGAAAAGAAACTATAGAAGAAAAATTCTCAGCATTATTTAATGCATTTCAATATGGTGCTCCACCACATGCTGGAATTGCACCTGGTATTGATAGAATGATTATGCTTCTTACAGAAAGTGATGTAATTCGTGATGTAATTGCATTCCCTATGAATAGTAAAGCAGAAGATTTATTAATGGGTGCTCCAGGAAATGTTTCAAAAGAACAATTAGAAGATGTTCATATAAAATTGGATATAAAAAATAATTAATTTTTATAGTATATCTAAATTCGTCTAGTTGTAAAATTATTCTAATATATACTGTTACATGTAAGACGAATTACATGTTAGTAACTTGAAAACGCAATAAAAACTTGATTTTTCCTTCTTATCATGTTATACTTTATGTTAATTCTATACAGAAAGAAGGGTTGAAACTTGGTAAAGCGCAAAAATGATCTTACAAGGGAAAAATTCTTTACACCTATCTACTATGATGAAGCTTCACAATTTAAAAAGCTGATTCTACAAAACTGGTGGAGTTCTGGTGCTGGAGAAGTTTATCGAGATTTCGCAAAAGAATGCAAAACGTCTGTATCATTAATGGCGTCGACGCTTTCTGATAACGTACTCGATTTCTACTTACAAAAGATCAACAAAGATGCTCTGGATGACATATTCAGAAACACTTTAGATTTACTTGATTATTATATTACACTAAAAAAGTAAGATATTAATTAAGAATTTACCAAAAAAGAGAAGCCAATATTATATTTGGCTTCTTTTCATTTTATTATTTATATTCCTTTTTTCAACTTTTTGTATTAAAATTTATTTCTTATTTATTAATTTTTCTAATTCTTCTTTATTAAAATGATATTTTTTATTACAAAACTGGCAAACTGTTTCTGCTTTTCCATCTGTATTTATTATATCTTGTAATTCTTTTTCTCCAATAGCTATAAGTCCTTTTTCTATTTTTTCTCTAGAACAGTCACATTTATATTCTGGCTTAATAGTATCATCTATTATTTTTATATCATTATCTCCTGTTACTATTTTTGCAATTTGTTCTAATGATATTTCGTCATTTAACATTTTACTTATTGTATCTGCCTTTTTTATAGCTGCTTCTATATTTTCTATATCTTCTTCTTTAGCATCTGGCATAAGAGAAATTTGATATCCACCGGCTTTTTTCACTCCATTTTTATCTACTAAAACTCCAAGTGCTACTACAGTTGGTGTTTGTTCTGATTTTGCAAAATAATTAGTGAAATCTTCTGCAATTTCACCTGAAATTATTGGTGTCATTCCAACATATGGATCTTTTAAACCTATATCTTTTATTATATACATCATTCCATTTTTTCCAACTGCTTTACTAACATCTAATTTTCCAACTTCATTTAATGGAAGTTCTACTAATGGATTTGTAACATACCCTTTTACATTACCATTAGAATCTGTAACTGCTGTTAATGTTCCTGCTAAACCATCACCTTTTATTTGTACTGTAATAGAATCTTCTATTTCTTTTAAATCTGCTCCCATCATACTTGTCATTGTTAATAATCTCCCTAATGCTGCTGTAACTGTAGGACTTAAATCATGTATCTTCCTTGCCTCTTCTACTATATTAGTAGAATATATACATTTTACTAAAGCTCTTCCTTCATATGCTAAAAATTTAATTATTCTTCCTTCCATTTTCTGCTCCTTTAACTATTTTTTTGTCTTTTAAAAATATTTTTAATAAAACTTAATATTCTTTTATAACATTTATTTTCTTTATGTTCTATTAAGCTATTAAAACTTTCTTTTTCTGTTTTTTCTTGAATGTCATTTTTTTCTTCAGTTTTAAATATATCATTTGGATCATAATTTTTATTTTTTTCTTGCTCATTTATTATTATATCATTTTTTAATTTATTATTGATTCTTTCTTTTTGCTTTTCATTTGCCCAGTAATCTTTATATAAAATTGCTAATATTTCTCTTGTTTCTTTTAACATGATTTGTTCATTAAAAGGTTTATTTTTATTAATAGTATATTTATATTCTTTATCCATATTCTTTTCAAACATATTAATCATTTCTTCCGGTATTTTTTTCACATCTTCTTCTGGTAAATATTTTAATATTTCTATTACTTCTTTATAAGCTTTTGGATAAAAATCTTCCATTTCTCCCTCTCTTTTTTGAAAAATTTTAATATAATATTTGTTTATTATATTTTTATTTTAGTTTTCTTTGCACATTTTTATAAATTCTTTAAATAATGGAGCTGGTCTATCTGGTCTAGATTTAAATTCAGGATGAAATTGTCCTGCTATAAAGAATGGATGATCTTTTAATTCAATTATTTCTACTAAACTTCCATCTGGAGATGTTCCTGAAGCAATCAGTCCAAAACTTTCTAATTTTTCTTTATAATCATTATTAAATTCAAATCTATGTCTATGTCTTTCTGAAATTTCATTTGTTCCATATATCTTTTCAGCTAAAGTTTCTTTTTTTATAATACAAGGATATGCCCCAAGTCTCATTGTTCCACCTTTTTTATCTACATCCTTTTGATCTTCCATTATATGAATAACAGGATTTAAGCATTTATCATCTAACTCTGCTGAATTTGCATCTTCAATTTTAGCAACATTTCTTGCAAATTCTATAACTGCCATTTGCATTCCTAAACATATTCCTAAAAAAGGTACTTTATTTTCTCTTGCATATTTTATTGCTTCTATTTTTCCTTCTATTCCTCTATTTCCAAATCCTCCAGGAACTAATATTCCATCATATTTTCCTAAAACTTTTTTTACATTTTCTGAATTTATTTTTTCTGAATCTAAAAGATCAATCTTAACATTAACATTATTAGCAAATCCACCATGTTTTAAACTTTCTATAACAGACAAATATGAATCCTCAAGTTGTATATATTTTCCAACTATAGCAACTTTAACTTCTATATCTTTTATACTTTTAATGTTGTCAATCATTTCTTCCCACTTTGCATTTTGCTCCTTTTTCTTTTCTAATCTTAATTTATCACATACTATTTCTGCCAATCCTTCTCTTTCTAACATTAGTGGTACTTCATATAAAACTTCTACTGTTTTATTTTCTATAATGTGGTTTCTTTTTACATTACAAAATAGAGCCATTTTTTCTTTCATATTTTCTGGAATTGGAATTTGTGAACGACAAACTAATATATCTGGTTTTATTCCAAGACTTTGAAGTTCTTTTACAGAGTGTTGTGTTGGCTTTGATTTTAATTCATTAGATCCTTCTATATATGGAAGTAATGTAACATGAATATATATTACATCTTCTTCATTTTGCTCTATTCCAACTTGTCTAATAGCTTCTAAGAAAGGTAAACTTTCTATATCCCCTACAGTACCTCCTATTTCAGTAATAACAATATCCACATCTGTTTCATTAAATTTATATACTTTTTCTTTTATTGCATTAGTTATATGTGGAATTACTTGAACTGTTTTTCCAAGATAATCTCCTCTTCTTTCTTTTGCAATTACTTCAGAATATATTCTACCTGTTGTTATACTTGAATTTTTTGTTAAATTTTCATCAATAAATCTTTCGTAATGTCCTAAGTCTAAATCAGTTTCTGCGCCATCATCTGTTACAAATACTTCTCCATGCTCACAAGGATTCATTGTTCCTGGATCTATATTTATGTATGGATCAAATTTTTGGATAGTAACTTTATAACCTCTATTTTTTAGTAATCTTCCTAATGATGCTGCAGTTATTCCTTTTCCAAGTCCTGATACTACTCCTCCAGTTACAAATATGTATTTTGTATTCATATAAAAATCCTCCTTACTTTTTACCACAATACAAAGATTTAAATCCAAAATTATTTTATCTTAAAGTTTTTAATTTTCAATAGCTAATAATTATAAAATTTAATAGTTCTTTATAAAATAAAAAAAGATTTAAAAAATCCTTACCAAAAATGCGGTTTTTTTTAAATCTAGGTATATTTTATCACTATTTATGTGATTTTTCAATATTTTTTATTATTTTTTTATAAAATATTGACAATACTAAAAAATATATATATTTTATCTTTAGTAAAAATTTTAAGGAGGTACTTTATGACACCACATATTAGTTCAAAAAATGATGAAATTGCTAAAGTAGTATTAATGCCTGGTGATCCACTAAGAGCAAAATATATTGCAGAAAATTTTTTAGAAAATTCAAAATTAGTAAATTCTGTTAGAAATATGCTTGCATATACAGGAACATATAAAGGAAAAGAAATAACAGTTTTCGCTTCTGGAATGGGAATGCCAAGCATTGGAATTTATTGTTATGAACTGTATAAGTTTTATAATGTTGATACTATTATTAGAATCGGTTCTTGTGGAGCTTATACAGAAGATTTAAATATATTTGATACAATATTAATTGATAGAACATATACTGAAGGTAATTTTGCAAAAGCTCTAAATGGAAAAAATGAACATATTGCTAGTGCAGATTTTAATACAAACAATATTATTGAAGAAACAGCTAAAGAAATAAATATTCCATATGTAAAAGGAAATACTCTTTGTAGTGAATGCTTTGATTATTATGTTGAAAGCATTGATGACTTAATTGCTAGATTTCCAAAAGACTTAAATATTATTGGAGCTGAAATGGAAGCCTTTGCTTTATTTTATACAGCAAAATATTTAAATAAAAAAGCTGCTTGTTTATTGACTGTTGTAGATTCTCATTACAAAAAGCAAGAAATTTCTTCTGAAGAAAGAGAAAAATCTTTAAATGATATGATTTTACTTGCTTTAGAAAGCTCTTTAAAAATAAATTAATTTATATAATTATATAAAAAGCAAACTCCCATTTTATAAATTTGTTTATATAAAAGGGAGTTTTTATTTTATATTATATCTCTATCGTGTACTACCAAAACTTTATTTTGTTATTGCAAGTACTTTGTATTTTATAACACCTGCTGGTGCTTTTACTTCTACTACTTGATTTTTCTTAGCTCCTAATAAAGCTGTTCCAATTGGTGATTCATTTGATATTCTATTTTGTGCTAAATCTACTTCTGTAGAACCAACTATAGTATATGAAACTTGTTCATCAAATTCTATATCTAATAACTTTACTGTATTTCCTACTTGAACTGTCTCTGTATCTATTTCTGATTCATCAATGATTTTTGCATGTCTTAATTTATTTTCCAATTCAATAATTTTACTTTCATTTTCTGCTTGTGCACTTTTTGCTTCATCATATTCGGAATTTTCAGATAAATCTCCAAAGCCTAAAGCTACTTTTATTCTTTCTGCAACTTCTGCTCTTTTCTCTGTTTTTAAATATTCTAATTCTTTTTCTAAATTTTCATACCCTTCTTGTGTTAATATTACTTCTTTATCATCCATTTTGTGTTTCCTCCTTATATATGCTTTATTATTATAAATCTAATTATTTTTTGCTATTTATTTTTTCAATTTTTAATTTTAAGTTTATTTTAATATAATTTTTTAATAAAACTTAATTTTTCAAATTATTAAATATATTAATCCACTTTATCATTTTTGTCAAGCGCTTTTTGTATATTCTAATTGTTGTATTTTCCCTCTTTTTCCTATTAATTCCTGTATTTCGACATTATCCTCTTTTATTTTTTTTATTGCTTTATAAAAGTCTTGTTCTCCTATTATAAAACTTTCATATAATTCTTCTAATTTAAATAAATTAGAGTTTTTAATATAATTATTTTTTAGCTTACACATTTTTAAAGAATTAATAAAAATTCCATTAAAGCTTTTCTCTATATCTAGATTATTGTTACTTATATTTATTATTATTGCATCTCGATTTAATTGATATTTCGAAAATTCATCATTATCAAAATCTAAATTAACAATTATTTTGGCTTTATTTATACTTTTTCTTTTATTATTTGAAATTACAATCATTATATCTTCTTTTTCATATAAAAAACTTTCTACTTTCTGAAATTTCTTTATATTGTGAGTTACTATATTTAAACATTTTATCTTTTTAGAAAGATATTCTATTAAGCATATATTAACACAATTATTATCATTTACTAGTACATGTACAACTTGATTTTCCATTTTTTCTTTTTGAATATTAGAAATATACTTTAACATTTCGATTAACATTATTTTTTCTAAATATTTTCCATTACAAACTATTATATGTTTATCTTTATATATATTTTTTATTTCTTCTAATTTATTTAACTTTTTAGATATTATCATATACTTAATATTATATGTATCTATAACATTTTTTATATTATCAATACATCTTTTATATAAGTATCTTTCCCAATTATTGTTTATATTATTTTTTATTATAATAGTACAAACTATTGTATTATTTTTATTTTTTTCTACTTTTACACTACTCTTCCACACATTTAGAATAAAATTCACATTTATATATAGAGAAAGAATTTTATTGTATATCTTTTTTAATTTTTGATTTTTTATTTTATTATGCACACTTATCATCTTTTTATTATTCCAAAATTCCAATTTACTTGTATATTCTTTTAAATACATCTTTACACTTTTTTCTTTCATAAAAAATCACCCAAATATAATTTATTTTTAATTATATTTAAGTGATTTCATTTTTATTCATTATTTAATTTATTCATTATTTAATTTTTCGTTTATAACATTCCATATATTAGATTGTTCATAATCTTTAACCCAATAAGATGCTCCAGCTAAATTATATTTATCAACCAAATCTAATTTTTCTTTAATTGATTGTTCGTCTTCTATCCACATTTTATATGTTGCCCCATCTTTTTGATATTCTACATAATTTTGTTTTAATTTATCATCCCATTCTTTTGTAACACCTTCTGGAATTGATTTTTCTACATTTTTCATAGTTACAACAGAACTTGTTATTTTTCCATCTTCTTCTTTCCATAATCTTGTGTAAAAAGGTATTCCTAATACTAATTTTTCATTTGATACATATTCTGCTTTTTCTTCATCTAATAATTTTTTTACATTTGCCTCTACCCAATCATAACCTGCAACAGTTCCTTCTTCATTAGAAGAAACTCCATGTTGGTCATATGCCATAAACATCATATAATCTGAAACATCTGATAATACTTTTCTATCAAAACATAAAGACCAATCTGGAGAACCGTCTGGCGCTGTAACATCAATAGATACTACTTTACCTAACTCCTTAATTCTAGGTGAAAGTTCTATCATAAATCTAGAAAATAAATCTCTATCTTCTTGTTTCATATATTCAAAATCAATATTCACTCCATCCAAATCATATTCTTTTACATATTCAACAATCTGATTTATTAATGATTGTCTTAATTTGTAATCTCTCATTATTTCAGATGTTGTTTCTTTCATTGAATTATTAGATACTACAGGCCATACTTTATATCCATTTGAATGTGCCCAATTTATATATTGTTTACCACTTTCTCCTACATTTTCCAACAAATTACCTTTTCCTAGTTTTTCTAAATAGAAAAATGTTGGTGATACAACATTAACACCTTCTATATTAGTTCCAGATCTATCTGGAGCTTGTCCGTATTCTGAAAAATACTCCCATACAAGGCTTACTTTTCCGTCTATTTGTTTATATTCTTTTTGTTCCTCTCTTGCTATTATTTTGTCAGAAATGGAATCTTCTTTTATATATCCTAATTTTCCCTCTTTTGTTCTTACTTTTATAAAGCCATTATTTATCTTAGTTTCACTTTTATTTGAATTTGATGGTACTATATAAACTTCTTCTCCTTCATCTATCTCGTCTATAGTTTTTGAAAATATAGAATCTTTATATTTTACTTTATTTTTCTTTTTGCTGTTTGCTATTTCTAATTCTCGATTTAGAGAATCCAAAACAATTGTGTTAGATTCTTTAATATATGTTGCTTTAACATTATAAACTTCCTCTAATTCTGAAAATGGAATATAATATTTTCCATCAATTTCTTTTACTTCCCCATTCATAGATGATGTTTTTCCATTAACAGTCTTTTCTTTCTGCCCTACAATCATTGTTGCTATTTTTGTATCTGATGATGTTATTATTTGATTATATTTTTCATCATAATATATGTATTCATCATAGAAATTTTTAATATCCTCTTTGCTTAAATATATAACACCATTATCATCTATAAATGCTTTTCCTTTTAAATTTTTACTTACATTACTATAATTTATAACTAAATTTAGGTCATTTGGTTCTACTATATAATTTGGTGCAATTTTTAAAACAAACACAGCTATCGCCATTATTACACATATTATAATAATATTTTTTATATAATTATTTTTCTTTTTTTCTTTCTTTTCTTCTATCATTTGCAAATTCTCCTCAAAAAAATCTTTTTTAACTATATCATAAAAAAATTTTTTAGTGAATACTTATATTAAATTTTATTAAAAATCCTTAAAAATACTTGTTTTTTTATAAAAGTTATGATAAACTTATACTTAGTCAATTTTATTATGCATATAGGAGGTGCAATTAATTATGGCAAAATGTGAAATTTGTGAGAAATCATTATCTCATGGTAATAAAATTAGTATAGCTCGTTCACATGTAAGTAGAAGAGCTTCTAGAACATGGAGACCAAACTTAAGAACAATAAAAGCTGTTATAAATGGAGAAACAAAAAGAATTTCTGTATGTGCTAAATGCTTACGTTCTGGAAAAGTAAAAAGAGCTTAATTATAATTAAAAATAAAGAAAAGTAGGTTATTTCCCCTACTTTTTATTTTTTCTTATGTATTATTCTTTTATGCCAAATATTATTTTTACAAATCCTCTTAAAAATTTTGGCACTTTTTTTACTACTATTGTCATTTTACTTCACTCCTCTTTTTATTAACTTTTTAGCATGCAAGCCACATAAAACCTATTGCTACAACTGCTAAACCTATACAAAATAGCCATCCAGTTAATGGAAGTAATAAAACAAGTAGTATTCCTAATCCAAGTCCAATTAAACATACACCTAATGTCTTTTTTAATACACAAAACATAATATATTACCTCCCATTAATATATTATATTATCTTAATTCTGTAAATGTTACTTAAGTTTATCTTTTAGAAAGGATTTATATATGAATAAACAAGATTCAATAAGCATTATAAAAATATTAAAAGAATACTATCCAGATGCAAAATGTAGTTTGAACTTTTCTACACCTTTTGAACTATTAATTGCTGTTATGCTATCGGCACAATGTACAGATGAACGAGTTAATAAAACGACTCCACTAATTTTCAAAAAGTACAATACTCCTGAAGACTTTGCCAATATAGATTTAACTTTATTAGAAAATTTAATACATCCTTGTGGATTTTATAAAAATAAAGCAAAAAACATCAAATCCACTGCTACTATATTATTAAATAACTATAATAGTATTGTTCCAAATAATATTGAAGATTTAATAGCTTTACCAGGAGTTGGCAGAAAAACGGCTAATGTAGTTATGCTTGAAGCTTTTAATATTCCTCAAGGAATTGCTGTAGATACACATGTAAAAAGACTTTCAAGCAGACTAGTACTATCTAAAAACTCAGATCCATCAAAAATAGAATTAGATTTACTAAAAACTTTTCCAAAAGAATATTATAAAGATATAAATCATATTTTCATATATTTTGGTCGTGATATATGTACTGCAAGAAAACCAAAGTGTAATATTTGCCCAATAAATAAATTTTGTAAAAATTTTTCTAAAAATGAATAATTTAATCATTTCTATGTATACTAATTATTAGATTAGGATCTTTTCTTCCTTCTAAAATTATCATAGAGGTGATTTATTTTGACGAATATAAACTGTTCTTCTGACTGTGTATATCAAAAAGATGGCAAGTGTTGTTATGAAAACATTTTAGCAAAAAAAATTACACCTTCTGCAGATTGTGCATATTATCTGTCAAAAAAGGTTCAATTTGAACGGGTCAAATTGAACCTTTAATTATCTTCTTCTATTATATCATCTATTACTATTTGCTCATTTTCATCTAATTTGTATTTTGGAAGCTCTGGTAGTTCCTCTAAATTTGTTATTCCAAACATTTTCAAAAAATTATTTGTAGTTGAATATATTGTTGGTCTTCCGTGGTGCATCTAACTTCCCAACATCTTGTATCAACTCATATTCTAATAGTTTATATATAGTTCCGTCCGAATTTACTCCTCTAATTGCTTCTATTTCTGCTCTTGTTATTTTAGGATTGTATGCGATAATTGCTAAGACTTCTAATGCTGCTTGTGATAAATTAGGTTTACTTCTTTTATCAAAAATTGGATATATATAATCATAATTTTCTTTTTTAGTACATAATTGATAAGCATTGTTTGTTTTTACTATTTCTATTCCTCTTTTTTCTTCTTTATATTCATTTCTCATATCTTCTATTATATTCTCGATATCTTCAAAACTCATTTCTAAAGAAGACATGAATTCTTTTGTTTCTACTGGTCTTCCCGCTGAGAACATTATTGATTCTATGATTGATTTAGCTCTTTCTATTTTCATTATTTTACCTCTTTTCCCAAACTTATTATTACATGCATTTTTTATGATGTCAAGCAAGTTTTTACTAATCTATTCAATCTCTAAATATTAATAATATTATATTACTAAAATATTCGATTTCTAAAAATATTTTTATTTTAAAGTATTCTCTCTTGAATTATACTTTTGTTTATGCTAATATAATAAAAAATATTTAGTTAGGATGTGTTTCTTTATGTCTAATGAAAAAAATGAAAAGAAAAATAAAAAAATAAAAGTTGTATCTGGTAATGGTAAAATAGATATTTCACCAGTTTATAAACATTTACAAGTAGAAAAGCCAAAAATTCAAGAAAAGAAAAAAAATATTATAATTCCTGAAGAAAAAAAATAAAATACTAATTCACAAAAATTTTTACTAAAAAAAACGATATAATTAATATTATATCGTTTTTTATTTTAATTTTCTCATTCTCTCTTACATTGCTTCTTTATTTTCTTCTACTTTTTCGTTTTCATTATCTTCTTGATTTACCACTTCTAAACTTGATACAGATACTTCATATGCTATTTTTGTTTCTACAGTTCCATCTTCATATTTTTTCTCATAAGTTCTAGATTGAACTCTACCAATAACTTTTACTTCTGTTCCTACTGGCATATTTTCACAAAATCTAGCATTTCTTCCCCATGCTATACATGGTATATAATCTGATTTATTGTACGCTCTATTAACTGCAAGTAATATATCAGATATTTCTCTTCCAAATGGTGTTTGTCTGTATATTGGCTTTTTACATATGTAACCATTTAAAATTACTTCGTTTGAGATAAAGTCTTTACTTACTTGAAGTTCTTCATCTTGGTTTTCTACAAATTTAACTTCTTTAGCAAATACAGTTAATACTAATCTGTTTCTTTCATTTTCATAACTATTATATGATCTAAATTGACCTTCAACAATTATTTTTTTGTCGATTGTTAATTCATCAATAGTTAAAAGTCTTTCTGATACTGTAACTGGTATAACGTCTGCATTTCCACTTAAACGTGGTACACTCAAATCAAATATGTAAAACTTCTCTCCATAAATTTCATGACTAAATCTTTTGTCACTTGTTACCTTTCCCACTAAAACTATGTGGTTATTATCTGAATAATTTGTATTCAATTTATTTTCCTCCCCTTATTTGTTTATCCCATAGTATCTTATTCATAATGTTATCGTTTTAGAATATATTTCATAATTTATATTATACTCCACTTTTTTGGTTTTGTCTACATAAAAAGTTAATTTTTTGATTTTTTTTAATATTTTTCTATCTTCTTTCCCTCATAGCTCTAGAATTTCACATTATTTATGTCCTCATTATTATGGATTAATAGCAATGATATTAATAACATAATGTCATATACATCACTTTTGGCTTCTTTATTTAAGCTAATTTCTTGCTGCTCTACCTCACTTTTTTTACTTATAATATTTCTTTGAACACTTACCTGAATACTATCGTCTGTAACACTAGACATAGTAATTGTAGATTTTGAATTAAAACCATATGTTATTATATTTGATTTAATATCTTTTAATAAATCAATTATTGTTCCTATATCTTCATTTACAATGACATATTCTGATTTTGCAATTAATTTATTTAAAGAATCTTTATCTTCAAATTCTCTATTAACAATTATAGTTTCAAATTTTATATTTTTTATATTATCAATGCTATTTTCTCTGATAAAGATAATATGATATTTTTTTAAAACCGAATTATTATTTTGAATTTTTTTTATATAGTTTTCACTTTTTATATCTGTAACAATGCCAATAAAAATCATCATTTTTCTCCTTAATCATATATATTTATTATATCTACATATTTTTATTCTATTCATTTTTACTTTGTTTTTGTACTCCATTTGCATCAATTACATAATTATCTTTATATATTAATTCAGATACAGTTACTATTTTGTAACCTTTTTCTTGTATATTATGCAAAATCATTTCTAAACTATCTGCTGTATGTTTTGTTCCATTATGTGATAAAATAATACTTCCATTTGATAATTTTGAATCTAATCTTTTCCACATTTCTTCTCCTGTTATTCCTGTATAATCTAATGTATCTAAATTCCATTGTATTGTTTTATGATTCATATTATTGGATGCATTAATTACAGTATCATTATATTCTCCATATGGTCCTCTATAAAGATTTGTTTTATTTCCTGTAATTTTTTCTATTTTTTCACTACACAGTTTTATTTCTTCTACATTTTTATCTATATTTAATTGATTAACATGTGGATGAGTATTTGAATGATTTGCTATTTCGTGACCTCCATCATATATTTTTTTTACATATTCTGGATATTTATCTACCCAATCTCCAACCATAAAAAAGGTAATATGTACTTTATTTTTGGATAGAGTATCTAAAATACTATCTATATCGTCTGCATTCCATGCACAATTCATTGTTAATGCTACTTGTTTTTCATTAGTTTCTACACTATATATTGGTAACTGTTTACTACTTGCAGATGTTGCAATAATTTTATCTTTATTATTAATTATTGTAGATGCCATAAAAAATAATACTATAATTGTACTTACTGCAACTGCATATGAAAATATTTTTTCCTTATTAAAAACTATAAACATAAAAACCCCCTAAAATGATTTATTTAATTCTATGCTTATTTTATAAATTTTATGTTTTTTTATTATTTATCATTACATAAATTTCGGACATATTATTTATCATTTCTTCATTTTTCTGTAATATTGGACATTCTAATTGTATAAACTTGAAATATAAAGCATTTAGGAGGATTTTTTATGAAAGTAATTCGTATAAAAAAAAATAAACTACTCATTTTTAGTAGTATATTTCTAACCTTTATAATTACATTTTGTACTTTTTCAACATCATTTGGAATGCAACATTATTATAAACTAGACTTTTCAACTTGTATTGTTACAGCCTCTAAGCTAAATGTACGTAGTGGACCTGGAACAGGATATAGTATTGTTGCAACTGCTAATAAAAACGACTATATTCGTGTTTTTGCCGGTGTTGGTGATTGGTATATTGTTCAAGTAGAAGGTGACTATGTTGGGGCAATTAACAAAAAATATGTAAAACCAATATATCCTAATAACAATACTGGAAATAGTAATAATTCTAATAATAGTAGCTCTAATACAGGTTCCAATTCAAATACTACATCTTCTAACCTTTCTCAAGATGAAAAAGAAGTATTTGATTTAATTAATAAGCAAAGAACTAACAATGGGTTAAAAGCTCTAAACATAGATTCAGAAGTTCAAAAAGTTGCCAGAATAAAAGCACAAGACATGGTTAATAATAACTATTTTTCTCATACTTCTCCAACTTATGGTTCACCATTTGATATGCTAAAAAAATTTAGCGTATCTTATAAAACTGCTGGTGAAAATATTGCTGGAAATTCTAGTAATAGCGCTGCTGTAACTGCTTGGATGAATTCTTCTGGACATAAAGCAAATATTTTAAATAGTAGCTTTAACTATACTGGAATTGGTGTAGTTTCAAGCTCTAAATATGGAAAAATCTATGTACAAATGTTTATTGGTAAGTAATTTTATCTTTTACTTCTAATATATTTATTTACTCTCTTATTATATAAAGAACTCTTTATTAAAATTTTAATAAAGAGTTTTTGTTATTTATTTTTTATTAGTCATATTTTTTACTTAATTTTATTTTAGTTATATTTTTATTTTGTCTAGTTTAATTTATTTTTTATTTTAATAATTTTCTGCTTTAATTTCAAAGAATGCTTTTGGATGGTTACATACAGGACATACTTCTGGAGCTTCTTTTCCAATTACTATATGACCACAATTTCTACATTTCCATATTTTATCTCCATCTTTACTAAATACTAATCCATCTTTTACATTTTCTAATAATTTTTTATATCTTGCTTCATGCTCTTTTTCTATTTTTCCTACTTCTTCAAATAAATATGCTATATGGTCAAAACCTTCTTCTTTTGCTTCTTTTGCCATTTTTACATACATATCTGTCCATTCATAATTTTCTCCTTCAGCTGCTGCTTTTAAATTATCAAGTGTACTTCCTATTTCTCCACCATTTAATAATTTAAACCACATTTTTGCATGTTCTTTTTCATTATCTGCTGTTTCTTGAAAAATTGCTGCTATTTGCTCATATCCATCTTTTTTTGCTTTGCTTGCAAAATATGTATATTTATTTCTTGCTTGTGATTCTCCTGCAAAAGCCTCCATTAAATTTTTTTCTGTTTTTGTACCTTTTAAATCTTTCATATAATTTCCTCCACTTTCTTCTTTTATTTTTGGCTATATTATAATTAAATCATTTTTTTATTTCCATACCATAATTATAGCCATACCTTATCTATAAGGCATCTAGTCATTTGTATCATTTTTACATTCTTTACAATAACCAGTAAGTAAAATAATTGCATTTATATAATTTGCCTCTATTTTATTTCCTAACTTTTGTATATCATTATCTAACTTTATTTGCTGCTCTTTTTCTAAAAAGACATCTGAAACTTTTCCACAATTTAAACATTCAAAATGAATGTGTGGTTTTACGTTTCCATCATATCTATCTATTCCATCCTTTGTTTTTATCTTCGCAATCTCTCCTTCTTTATATAAGTTTTGCAAATTTCTATATATTGTTGCTATTCCTAAATTTGGCATTTCTTTTTTTAAATCCCAAAATAAAGTTTCTGCAGTTGGATGATCTTTTCTAGATTTTAAAGAATTAAGAATAAGTTCTCTTTGTTTACTAAATTTTTTCATCTTCTTTCCTTCCTGATAATGATTATCATTATAATATAATAAACTTTCATATTTTTCAAGTATTTTTTAAAATTTTATTTATTTTTATTTTTTTGTATGTTAGAATTATTGTCATAGTAAAATGTATCTATAAGGAGAGGATTTATATGGAACTTAATAAATGTACAAGATGTGGCTGTTTTTATGTTTCTAGCAATGATGTTTGCCCTACATGTGAACAAAAAGATGTTGCAGAAATTGATAAATTAAAAAATTTTTTAGAGGACTCTGAATTTTCATCTATCGATGATATTTCTTATCAAACTGGAATAACAGTGAAAAATTTAAATAGATTTTTAAAACTAAATGATTTCAAAAAGTTAAAAAATTTATAATAGAAAAATAAAAAATAGCTATATTTTTCTATTATTACAAATAAAAAAATAAAAGACGATTTTTATAAAAAATAAAATCGCCTTTTATTTTTTTAAGATATTATTCCTAAAATGCTTTTTTCTTTTTCTACCACTTCATTTGATAGTTCATAACATTTTTTTATTTTTTCAATAGTTTCATTTCCTAATGCTAAATCATTTGCATATATATATGCAAATTCTTCATCCAAATTAATTTTATCTCCAATCTTTTTCTTTACAACTATTCCTACATCATGATCTATTTTATCATCTTTTTTTACTCTTCCTGCACCTAACATACATGATATATTTCCTAATTTTTCTACATCTATTTCTTTTACATATCCTTCTTTATCTGCTGGAACTGGTATTTTATATTTAGCAAGTTTAAATTTTTCTACGTTTTTAATATACTCTATATCTCCACCTTGATTTTTCACCAACTCAATAAATTTATTATAAGCTTTTTTATTATTTATATTTTCTAGCATATTCTTTTTATTAATCTCTATATTGTTTCCTTTTCCTGCTAGTTTTATCATATATGCTCCAAGTTCTAATACTACATCTTTAACATCTTCATCCATGTTTCCATTTAGAGCTTCTATAGCTTCTATCACTTCTAAAGTATTTCCTATTGAATGTCCTATTGGTTCATTCATATTTGTTAATATGCATACTGTTTCTTTGTTTGCTAATTTTCCTATTCTTATCATCATTTTAGCAAGTTCTTCTGCTTTTTCTATAGTTTTCATAAAAGCTCCACTACCTACAGTTACTTCTAATACAATTTTATTGGCTCCTGATGCTATTTTTTTACTCATTATACTAGATGCTATTAATGGAATATTATCTACACATGCTATTGTATCTCTTAGTGCATAAAGTTTTTTATCTGCTGGTGCTAAATTTAATGTTTGACCAATTAAACTAATGCCTATGTTTTCTACATTTTTTATAAACTCATCTATTTTTATATTAGTTTTATATCCTGGTATAGATTCTAATTTATCTATTGTTCCTCCTGTAAATCCGAAGCCCTCTTCCAGACATCTTTGCAACTGGTACCCCTAGAGATGCTACTATTGGCATTAATATTAATGTAATTTTGTCTCCAACTCCTCCTGTACTATGTTTATCCACTACATTTTCTCCTAATGTAGATAAATCTAATACTTCCCCAGAATATGCCATTGCTAATGTAAGGTCTTTTATTTCTTCATCTGTCATTCCATTTATATATATAGCCATCACTAAAGCTGCTGCTTGATAATCTGTTACTATTCCTTTTATGTATGAATTTATAAAGTATTCAATTTCTTCTTTGGTTAATTCTTTTTTATCCCTTTTCTTTGCAATTATTTCTAATATATTCAAAAATACTCCTCCTAAAAAACAATTCTAATTTTTAAATAAATTTCTTCACAAAACTTAGTCTATGTAATGGACAAATGCCATTTTCTTTTATTGCTGCAATATGTGCTGCAGTACCATAGCCTTTATGTTTTGCAAATCCATATTGTGGATATACTTCATCCCACTGGCGCATTATTCTATCTCTTGTTACTTTGGCTATTATAGACGCTGCCGCAATAGAATAACTTTTAGCATCTCCCTTTATAATAGAATTATATGGAATTCCACATGTATCTATTTTAGTTAGTGCATCTACTAATATTATGTCTGGTTTTACTTTTAATTCTTTTATTGATGTTGTTAATCCATGCTTTGTTGCATTTAAAATATTAATTCTATCTATTTCATTTTGATCTATTATTGCAACACCATAACTAATAGCCTCTTTTGTAATTTCCTCATATAATTTTTCCCTTTTCTTTTCAGAAACTTTTTTAGAATCATTTACTCCCTCAATCATAGAATCTTTTGGCATAATTACACTTGCAACTACTACCGGACCTGCTAAAGGTCCTCTTCCAGCTTCATCTATACCACAAATATATTCTACTCCTTTTTCATATAAGTCTTCTTCAATTTTTCTAATTTCTTGTAATCTTAATAATTCTTTTTCTTTCATATATATTCTTCTTTCTTTTTTTGTATTTTTTCTAACAACTTATACTATGTATTTATTTAATATCTAGTAAGTTAATTTTTCTTGTTTTACACTTATTAATATATATTCAATTAATTTTATTTTAGCATCTATTATCATACGTTCATTTAAATTTTATTTTTACTACATATATATTTATTTTATAATGTTTTTACTAAAATTAAGACTTCTAAATTTCTAATTAATCTTATATATTGTATTTTAAAACTTTATTTTTATCTATTTTTTCATATTATATATATACTTATTATTTTTTTCAAGTATAAAAAAATAGACATTTCATTTTAACAAAAATCTTATATATTAACATAATATTCTGAATTGTTTTTTATTTTTTACATTCTTTTCACTAAATTTTCACAAAAATATTGTATTATATTACTTAAATAGGATATATTATTAATAATAATTTATGGAGGTATTTTATGGAAAATAATGAATCAAATAATAATGAACAAAAAAGCAACAATATTCAACCAGTAAGTACATACACTGCTATTAATTCTCATAAGGAAAAAGCAAAGGTAGGATTTGGAAAAAGTGTCCTAATGCCATTTGTATGTGGTGCTTTAGGTACTGTTATAGTAATTGGAACCTGCTTTGGAGTTCCTACTATAAGAGAAAAAATATTTACAAATAATTCTAATAATAATCAAGAAACTACTGTAGCAAATACAGTTACACAAGAACCTCAAACTCAATCTGGTAATGACAATTTAGTTTCACTTAGTAATTACTCTGAAACAGGTGTTAATGTAGCAAATAAAGTAAGACCTTCTATCGTTGGAATCACAGTTGAATATTCTGTAAATTCTATTTTCTACAGAAATTACACAACAAATAGTACTGCCAAAGCAGAAGGCTCTGGAATTATAATTAGTGAAGATGGATATATATTAACAAACAATCATATTGTTAATACATCATCTAGTTCATCATATTATGAAGTAGGAAAAGCAAATAAAGTTACAGTTTACTTATATAATGATGAAACAGCATATGATGCTGAAATTATAGGAACAGATGAACAAACAGATTTAGCTGTTATTAAAATAGATAAAACAGGTCTTACAGCCGCTGAGCTTGGCGATTCTGATTCTGTTCAAGTAGGTGAATTTTCTATGGCAATTGGTAACCCTCTTGGTATGCAAAGTAGTGTTACAGCAGGAATGATTAGTGCTGTAAATAGAGAAGTTACAGATTCAGATGGAAAAACTTATAAATTAATTCAAACCGATGCTGCTATAAACTCTGGTAACAGTGGTGGTGCATTAGTTAATAGTAAAGGACAAGTTATTGGTGTAAATACTTTAAAACTTTCTGGAACTGGAATTGAAGGAATGGGATTTGCAATTCCAATTAACTCAACAAAAGAAATTTACTCACAACTAATTCAATATAACAAAGTAAAAAGACCTTATATTGGAATAACTGGTAGAGATCTTGATGAACAAACTGCAAAAGCTAATAATTTAGTTACTGGTGTTTATGTTCAATCTGTAGAAGATTTTTCAAGTGCACAAAAAGCTGATATTAGAAACGGAGATGTTATTATAGAAGCTGATGGACAAAAAATCACAACAATGAATGAACTAAATGATTTAAAAAATAAACATAGTATTGGTGATGAAATGAAATTAAAAGTTTATAGAAATGGTTCAGAAAAAGAAATAACAGTTACTTTAGGCGAACAACCTTAACCTATAAAATAGAAATAAAAAAGAAATTTAAAATCTAAAATATAGCATATTTCAAAACAACCTTTATATCATATAAAAAAAAGTATAAGAAAATAAAAATTCTTATACTTTTTTATTTGTTTTATAATTAGCCCCAAATATATTGTTATAAATATTTTTTTAATAAAAAGTTATATTTTTCTTATTCATCACATTTAGTTCACAAAAAGAACAAAAAAGGATGTTATATTATTATCATAGTTAGTAACACTTACTCCAGTTACTAACAAAATAAGAAAAACATCCCCTTTTATTTTTAAACGACTACTTATTAAAAAGTAGTCGTTTACCTTTTTATTTATATACATATTTTTGTGGATTTATTTGACTATCATTTTGTCTTATTTCAAAATGTAAATGGTTTCCTGTTGAACGCCCTGTTGATCCTACAGCTGCTATACTATCTCCTGCTGATACTGTTTGACCTTTTTTTACATATATCTTACTACAATGTCCATAATATGTCTCAATTCCATTTCCATGTGAAATTATTACTAAGTTACCATACCCACCAGAATTGTAAGTTGCATAAGTAACTTTTCCATCTGCTGCTGCATATATTGTAGTACCATTAGGTGCCCCAATATCTATACCTTTATGTGCATTTTTTCTTATACTTTCTTTACTACCAAATCTTGATGTTATTGTTCCTGTTACTGGTTTCACACTAAAATTAACACCGTTTAATATATTTCCACTACCATTACTATTAGTCTTATTTTCTTGTGTTTTAGTACTTTCTTCTTTTGCTGTACTTTTTTTAGAGTCATTTAAAGTATTATTAATACTAGTTTCTGCCTCTGCTACTTGTACTGTATTTAATTCTTCTAAATTAGTTGTATATACTTCTGTTATACCTAATTTAACATCGCTATTTTGTTTTTCTTCTTTAATTTTTGCTACTACTTGTTCTGCTTCTTCCATTGTATTTACATATGTTTTATTTTCACCATTTAAAGTAATAGCATATTTTTTATATGTTGTTTCTGTTGCATTTGCAATTTTATCTAAAATTTCTTGTTCATTTGTATCGTCTGTTTTATTTATTAATTTAAATTCATAAGTAGGTATACTATCTAGAGTTATATAAGCTACGTCTGTTTCGTTTGATGTTAATATGTCTTCTTCTATAACTTTTTCAAAACTATTTTTATTAGTTATATACCCAACTTCTTCTCCAAAAAAAGTAACTTTATAAACTGGTTTATATTTTAAAAGTACAATACTTATTATAATAGCCGCTGCTATTAATAATAAAGTTACTAATTTAAAAGATCTTTTAAAATAATATAATATCTTACTTCTTAAAATAAACTTCACTCTCCTTTTTATATAAGCAACTTTTGTTATTATACTACATATTTTTAGCAAATTCAAATTTAATATACCAAAATTTATTTAGCTTGCTACTTAAAATTTTCAGTTTATATATATTTTTTTATCTTTTTTATTATTTGCTTTGCTTTTTCTCTTTTTTACTTTTATTTTCATCCACTATTATATTTTTGTTTTTAAATTATATCTCTTATCCATATTTCTTCTTTTTTTTCATTTAAAAATCTTATATTTGGAAATGTCTTAACCATTTTTTCATTAGAAAATATATTTTTTTCTATTTTATAAAAAATTGTATTATCATTTTTTATTTCATTTTTATAATAAATATTCATAGCTCTTTTTTTATATGAACTTATTGCCCAAATTGTAGAAATTACATCTAAAGTTAAAAATATTATCAATGTTTTTTCTACTATCCCTCTATATTTAAAATTTATACTATTAATACATTTATCTATTAACGGTTTTACATATAATATTAATACTACAGATAAAACAGCCCAAAATATAGTATATACTAAACAAATTCTTCCATTTAAATGAAACTGAGTATATGAATAATCCCAAAATCTTGTTGAATATATAGATTCTAGTACATAACTCATTATATATTCTATTGTATCTCCTATTATCCCACCATATATAAACAATTTTATTTTGTTATTTTTAAATTTGTTAAGTAATATTATAAGAAAAGTAGCTCCTACTCCATATACAGGACAAAAAGGCCCCCATATTAACCCTTTTCTGCTTTCTAACACACCTGTTGTTATAAAACAGTATATAGTTTCTATAATAAGTCCAATTACACTAAATATGGTAAAATACCATAATACTTGATGAATATTTACTCTTTCTTTTGTTTCCATTTAAGTTCTCCTACTTTTATTTTATATAATTAATCATTTATTACTACGTGTGATATTCTTTTTAAATTATATATAACTTTCAAAAAAAAGTCTATCAAATTTCATTAAATTATATTTTAAAATTCTGGTTCTATTGCTTTTATAGATTTAGTAAATCCATTCTCTCTAAATGTATAATTATATATACCTGATATTTCATCAAAAGCTTGTACAATTCCAATATAATCATTATATTTATTTTGTGATTTCTTTATTGCAACTTCTAACTGTTTTGGTATTTTATGAAACATAACATTTCCGCTATCCCATTTTTCTTCTTCTTCAGTTCCTTCATTAATACAAATTTGTGCCTCTTTTTCATTATTCACAGATATTGTAATTTTTTTTGATGGATCTCCTGTTGCCAAACTTATTTCACCTGTTACTATTTTTTCATACCATGTAGGAATAACTTCTTTATATTCTTCTATTCCTACTTCTGCATATCCTAATTGTAAATCTTCATTTGCAGTTCTTTTTTCTATTTCTTTTAATCTTCTATATTCACTTATTTGCTCTCCTAAGCTTTCTAATTGCATGACATCTTCGGGTGTTAAGTTATAAATATTTCTATAAGTTTCATTGTTTAATTCAGATATCAATTTTTCATTATTAGCATATTGTGCAATATCTTTTAAAGATTCTTTATAATTTTCTATTCTATTTACTATAAATTGATATGTTAAAATAGAACCAATTGCAATCATTACATTTTTTATACGTCTATTTCTTTTTCTTATTCTCTTTTTTTCTAGAGCTTTCTTTTCTTGCTCTTTTCTCTTTTCTTCTTCTTGATCTATTTCTTTATTTTCTTCTTCCGCTGTTTTTTCCATTTCATCAAAATTTTCTTCTGACATATTTTTTCTCCTTTTATGACATTATGTATACTATAATACTATATTTTTACTGTTTTGTCAAATTATGAGCCTCTCTTCTAAAGTTAAAACCTTTATTTTTAGTTAAACTTTTTATACTCTTTCCATCTATTTATAATATTAACTATGACTCTAACTAAATCTAGTTTATATATAAAAAAAGCAAAGTTACATTTTTCTCACATTTTCTATAAACTTTTGTTTAATAGTTTTACAATGTGATTTATTGTAACCTGCTTTCTCATACATCTCATATTTACATTATAACAATAATATTATATATTCCACAAGTATTACTTAATCTTAATTTTTTATCTTCTATTTCTTTATCATTTACTATAAATTTACTAACTCCATTTGTTTTTCCGTTTGGATTTTCTACTTTTATATTATAAATACTATTGTTATTTTTATATTTTAAATTATACTCCTTCCACTCACTTGGAATACTTGGTTTTAGACTTAAAAATCCATTTTCTATTCTTAGTCCCAATATATATTTAATCCCTGCTACATACATCCAACTACTAGAACCCGTGTACCATGTCCACCCACCTCTTCCTGCTAAATTAGATTCTCCATATATATCTGCTGCAATTACATATGGTTCTACTTTATATTTATTAGCAGCTTCTTTTGTTCTTGCATGTTCTATTGGATTTATCATTCTAAAATATTCTAAAGCTTTTTCTCCAAATCCTAAAATACTTTCAGCAATTATTGCCCAACAACTACTATGTGTGTATTGACCACCATTTTCTCTTGTTCCTGGCACATATGCTTTTATATATCCTGGTTCCAATTTACTCTTATCAAAAGGAGGATCTAAAAGCTTAATTATTCCATTTTCTTTATCTACTAAATGATTTTCTAAACTTTCTAATGAGATATATTTTTTATCATTATCTCCTGCTCCTGATATTGTTGCCCAACTTTGTGCAATACTATCTATTCTACACTCTTCATTTTGCAAGCTTCCTAAAACATCTCCATTATCCATAAAAGCTCTTTTATACCATCTTCCGTCCCATCCTTTTGTATTTAGTTCTTTTTTTAACTTATTCATTATCTCTTTATATTTTTTAACTTTTCCAAAATCAGACTTATATTCGCATATTGGTATAAATTCGTCTAATACTTTATACATAAAAAATCCGTAGCCAAACACTTTCTCCTTTTCCTTTATTTCCAACTGTACTAAACCCATCATTCCAATCTCCGCTTCCTATCTTAGGTAGTCCATTTTCACCAAATCTAAATGAATATTCTATAGCTTTTATACAATGATTGTATATATTATCTTCTACATCTGAATCTTCATATTTGTCATAACATTCATCCACACCTTCATCTAACATTTTTCCTTTTTTATATTTAGTTACTATATCTAATATAGAATAATCTCCTGTAAAGCTTATATAGTCTGATGTAACAAATGGAAGCCATAATAAATCATCTGAAAATTTTGTTCTTATTCCTCTATTTGTATCTTCATGCCACCAATGTTCTACATCTCCTTCTATAAATTGATGATTTGCATGTTTTATTATTTGTTTTTTGGTTATTTCTGGATCAAAATATTTAATAGAAATAACATCTTGCAACTGATCTCTAAAACCATATGCTCCACCTGATTGATAAAACCCTGTCCTTCCCCATAATCTACTGCATAATGTTTGATAAATTGCCCATCCATTTAATAATATATTAGTTGATTCCAATTCTGTTGTTATTTGAAGTCTTCCTAATAAATCTTCCCAATATTTTTTTACCTTTATAAGTTCTTCATTACATTGATTTATTTTTATATATTTATACGCTTTATCTTGGCATTCAAGACATGTATTTTCTTCGCCTAATAGTAAACACACATCTTTACTTTCGAAGGCTTCTAATTCTATTTTTAATTCAATCGCTATTATAGAATTATTTCCTAATTTTGATTCTCCATTTAATTCTATTGCATTTAATCCTTCTGGATTTCCTAGATATCCTTTTCCTAAGAAGAAATTTTTATCACATGTATATGATGATATCTTTTCATTACTTGCAAGATATACCGTTTTATCAAAATCTAAATTAGCTAAATTTTTTGCACAAACTATATTAGAATTTTGTTTAAATTCTAATTCTATATATTCATTTGATTTTAATTCATCTTCTCCTAAAACTGGTTTTATATAATAAACAATTTTTAAATTTCTTTTTCTTGGTAATGTATTTTTCAAGTTTAATATATTTACTTTTATACTATCCTCTCTTGGAACAAAAACTGTTAAATTTTGAATTATATTATTACTTGTATGCAAATATTTAGCATATCCAAATCCATAAGTTATATAGTAATCATTTTTATCTGGCATAGGATTCAATCCGAATAGACCATTTATTTTTACTTTCCAAATCCTCCATAAAAATAACTTCTGATGGAATGTCTAATACACTATTATTAGACCATGCCGTTATTCTATTTAGTCTACTATTTTTACTCCATGTATAACCACCTAAACTATCTGTAACTAATGTTCCAAATTTTTCATTACATAAAACATGACTCCAAACACTTGGTAATCTATTATCATTTCTTACTTTTATTAAATATTCCTTTCCGTCACCGTGAAAATCCTCCATATTCATTATAATATTTTAAATCTTGCATATTTATAGTATCCTTTTTTTCATTTTCCTCTTCTACTACAGTTGGATTTTTGGGCTCATAACTTGCTGTTTTTAAATTTTCTAGATATTCTTCTTCCAAATCTTCTAATTGTGATTTTAAATTTCCTTTATGACTATCTAGTACTAATTTTGCTCTCACTTCTAAAAATTTTATTTCTTCTTTACTTAAATTATTTAATATAAATATTCCTCCATTTTGATTTTGTAAATATCCAATACCTTTGTTAAATAATATCTTTTCTATTTCATCTTTTACGTAATTTTCATATGAACTCTCTTCTTCATTTATTATTATTAAATCTATATTGATATTTTTAGTTTTATAATATTCATAAGCCTTTATTATATCTTCAACTACTGTTACATCATTTACATTTCCTACTTTTACTAACAAAATCGGTATATCACCAGATATCCCATACTTCCACAAATCATAAACGCTATACTTTTCATTCATATTAGTTTCTATTTTTACTTTTGAAATTGGACAATTATATATTAAATATGAAAGCATCTTTTGATATATATCTATTTGTTTACCTTTTAATCCTAAATATCTGTTTTCCGCTTCTACCCTAGCTTTTGATAATTTAAAAGTTCTTTTTATATTTTCTTCATTTCTAAATTTTTCTATTCTTTCTAAAACAATATTTTTATCTTCATTTATTGTTATTATTAAATTAATTGTTTTTGATTCTCCTGATTTTATTTTTACAGTTTTTCTTAAAGCTACTATAGGATCAATTGTTAATCTAATTTTATTTGTAAATGGAGTTGAATTTTTTACTAATGTTGGTATTGATAAATTTCCTCTCCCATTAAATTTTTCTTTATCTATTTCATATTCTAAATCACCAATCATTTCATCTTCTGAATATAAATTTACTCCTAAAAATATATCTTTTTTACTTTTATCTCTTTGTTTTCTTTTTACTACAATTGTTCCTGTTTCTTGTATATATTCATATGTTAAAAACAAATTATTAAAAGCTAAATGTGAATAATCTTGCTCTTTATTAGAAATAACAGGCTCTAGATAACTAGTTATTTCTAATATCTCTTCTTCATTGCCATAATTTTTTAGTTCCAATTTTCTTATTTCTACTGGTTCGTTTGGAGAAATACATACTTCTTCTTTTGTTTCTATACTCCCATCTAATCTAGTTATTTTATCTTTATCTTGTGTAAATTTTATTTGATATTTATCTGGAATATTAAGATATGCCTGATAATTTCCTGTCCATATTTTTTTTGTTTTAATATTTTTTATAAAAAAGAATATTCCTTGTGCAATATCACTAGTTTTCTTATACCTATTTATTAAAATATCTTTATACTTACTATATCCTTCTCCTTTTTGATTCATAACTATTGTATAATTATCATTTGAAATCACATTTGATATAGGCAGTTTTTCATTTACTTTTTGGTATATTCTTTCTGTATATACTTCATCTGCAGTATATTTTATTTTTTGTATCTTTTCTTTTTTCTCTTTTGTAATAATAACATTTTCTGGCATTCTTTCTTCTAATAATATAGAAATAGATTGCATTTCCGGATTTTGCATAAATCTTTTTTGAATTATTTTATCTTTCACCAAATTGTTAATTGATATTAATATTAAACCTTGATGGTGTGCCATATATGTCTTTACAGGTTCATACTTTTTATTTTTTTCTAGTCTTCCTGGTGTGTAATCTATTGATTCGTAAAATCCATATTTTTGATACATTCCTTGATTTTCTAGAACTTTTAAATTAGCAATTACTTCTTTTGGATCTTCTGCAATCCAAAGAATACTTCCATAACTAGAAACTACAAGTTCTTCTTCTAAACCTCTTTTTAGACCGTAACCATGGTATTCCAAAAGCTTTATATTGATAATTATTAGATAAATCTTTCAAATTAAAAGCTGATTCTGATATTCCCCAAGGAATATTTAATTTTTTAGTATATTCTTTTTGGCTCATTATCATAAATTTACACGATTCGTCTAATAAACTTGAAGGAAGTTTTGGAATATTTATATTTGGCATTAAATATTCAAAAGCTGTTCCAGACCATGATATCAACCCTTTGTATTTGTTTAATATTGTAAGAGTTCTACTTAAATTATACCAATGTTTCGGAGGTATATCTTTTTTTGCTATTGCTACTAAACTTGCTTGTCTTGCTTCTGATGCTAACAAATCATAATAAGATTCTGTTAATTTATTTTCTTCTACATTAAATCCTATAGAAAATAGCCTATTTTTTTCGTCATATAATTTTCTAAAATCTGAATCATTTATTATTTTATCTATTTCATTAATAATATTTTTATACTTCTCTTTATTTTCTAACTGATTGTAAAATTGTTTTACTACATATAAATATCCTATAAAATTTCCACTATCTACTGATGAAACATATCTTGGAGTTAATGGCTTTAAGTTTGTAATATTATACCAATTATATAAATGGCCATTCCATTTAGGTAATGCGATTATTGTATTTATCATTTTTTCCAATAAATTTAATGTTTCTTCTAATGTTTCATATTCTAAATCATAAGAAGAAATAACTGCAAGTAGTCCAAGTCCTATATTAGTTGGTGATGTTCTTAATGCTATTTTTTCCTTTCTTTCTTCTTGATAATTGTCAGGTGGTAAAAAATTTCCCTTTTCATTTATGTTTTCTTTAAAAAATTTCCATGTTTTTTCTCCTATTTCCAATATATATTTTTTTTCATCTTCATTTAGTCTTTCGAATTTATTTTCTTCTTTATTTTCTTTACTTATTTTCCACATAATTATTGGAGATAAAATCCATAATAAAGAAATTGTAAATATAAAAATACTAACTACTTTAGTTTTATACATAAATAAAATAGTAAATCCTAAAACTCCTGCAATCACATTTATTTCCATAGATTTGTAATATGATCTCAAATCTTTTTTTGCCATTTTTTCTGCTTCTTCTGATGTAGTCCATTCTAATAAATTTTTCTTTGATTTTGTCATTCTATATATAGACTTAATTCCTGCATTTAGTGACATATATGCTTTATCTGGAAGAACTGCTATATTTATTATTCCTCTTAAAAAACTACCTTTTAATCCTGTAATTACTTTTGTAAATGTATTTTGCTTCTTTTCTCCATCTTTTTTAAATATAATTTTATTTATTATATCTATAATAGTTGGAATTACTGCAGATATTACTAAAATTGTCATTATTGGCCAAATTTTTATTTTATATATTTTACCTATTACTATTAAAATTATTATAGATATCAAAGTAAAACTCTCTGTTAGACTTCTTAAAATATTATCTAATATCTTATACTTTGATATTAAATTTAAAGGATTTTTCTTTATTTTTCCTTCTTTATTTCTAATTTTATGTTTTAACCAATAAAGAATCTGATAATCTCCTCTTATCCATCTATGAAGCCTTGTTTTAAAACTATTATAACTAGTTGGATATCCGATCCATTAATAAAATATCTGATACAAGACCACATCTTAAATATGAGCCCTCTAATAAGTCATGGCTTAGTACTGTATTTTCTGGAATTTCATTATTCAAACAAGTATAAAAAACATTTACATCATATATACCTTTTCCTGTAAATATTCCTTCTCCAAAATTATCTTGATAAATATCAGATATTGCATTTGTATATGAATCAGTTCCACCCATACCTGCAAAAATTTGAGTAAATAAACTTTTTCTACTTGCAACAAGTCCGAATTCCTACTCTTGGTTGCATTATAGCATGACCATCTATAACTGCATCTTTACTTTTATTTAATACTGGTAAATTTAGTATATGTGCCATTGCTCCTATTAATTCTATTCCAGAATTTAAAACCAAATCTGTATCTGCATCTAATGTTATTACATATCTTATTTTAGGAATCCTTCTATCATTTTGTTTTAGATATTCTTCGATTGTATTTATTCTAAATGGATCTTTTGTTTTTCCTAATATATATTCATTAAATTGATTTATAAAACCCCTTTTTCTTTCCCATCCTAAATATTTTCTTTCGCTTTTATTCCATACTCTCTTTCTATATATAAAATTAAATTTAGGAAATTTTTGATCCATGTATTTTTCATTTAAATATTTTGTCATATTTAACCCTGAATTTATAACCTCTTCATCAAATTTTTCCTTTTCATTATTGCTGCTACTTGCATCCCCTAAAAGTGCAAAATACAAATTTTCACTTTTATTGGCTAAATAGTACACTTCTAATTTCTTCATTAGTTCTTCCGTTTTATCTCTTGATTTTAGTATTGTTGGTATTATAACTATTGTAGAATCTTCTTCTGGTATTCCACCAGAAAAATCTAACTTAGGAATCATTTTAGGTTTTATCATTTTACTAAGAATATACTGGATAATTTGAACCACTATTGTTTGAACTGGAACACTAATAAAAAGTCCAAGTATAATACTAAAAAATATATTATTAATTTCTTTATTTACATATATTATAATTTCCAATGTAATTAAAATACTAATTACCAAAATAGTGCTTACATACAACTTTGCTTTAGTCTTATTACTCATAAAACTAACTTTTTTATTTATTAAATTTGATAATAATTCTTCTTTTCCCTTATCTATCAAATAATATCCTATATGAGATTTTTTTAAATTTAAAATTTCATTTTTCTTATTTTTTATATTTTGTTTTTCACCTTTTATTATATTTTCATTTTCTTGCTTCATACTTCTTATTTCTTTTTCATTATTTTTGGCTAATTCCAAACACTTTTTAGCTATATAAATTTCTGAAATTTTTGTTTTTTTAGAAAATTCTTTTATTTTATTTCTATAATAAATTTTTGTTTTATAATCCATTTTTTCATAAACATTTGCTGGATCTTGTTTTAAAATTTCTTCTACTCCATTTATTTTTTCAAAAATTTCTAAAAAATTAGTTCTAAGTAATGTATTAATACTTGTTATTGAATTTCCCATAGAAACTTTTTTTACTGCTATATCGAAATGCTCTTTTTTTATTACTTCTTCTATATTAGTTCCCATCATTTCAACTTGTTCTTCTAAAATTTTCAGAAAACTGTATGATTGTTTTCCATAACTTTTAAGTCTATATGACATATACTCAATAAAAGGATATTTCATCTCTCCATATCCTAAAATCTTTGTTTTATAACTTGGTAAATTCTTATATTTCAATTTTTCTGTTTCTTTATTTTCCACTAATCTTTCTATTATATTTTCTACTTTATATTTTTGTAATTGTGATGAATATATCTTTTCACATAAAGTTCTTATATTTTCTATTATTGCTATTTGTAAAAATAAGCCTATATTCCATATTTCATCCATACTTAAAGTATTTTTAGTTTGATATGCTTTTAATAAATTACTTAGTGTATCTTGGTCTATTTTAGCATCTGTATATGCAATAATTTCAGCTGCCAATACATATACTCTAGCAAAACCTTTGTAATTTCCATTTGCCAGTCCTAAAAAATTAATATATTTTTTTAAGCTTAAATCTTTTACTATCATTTTTACTGTTTTTTCTATAATATAAAAGTTATCTAAAATCCATTCTCCTGCTGGATGAATTGATATCTTATTTTTTAAGTTTTCATTTAATAAAGTATATACCATACTTATAAATTCATAATTTTCTTTTACTCTTGGAATTGGATAAGTATTTTTATCAGATCTATTTGTTAAAATGTGGTCAGATGCAATCTTTTGTAAATAATTTTCTAATTGATTTTTGTCTAAAACTGCACCATTTATATTTAAAATTTTATATTTTTTCAAATTTTCCACTCCTCGTTTTTATGTTTTACACATATTTTCTCCAAGAGTGGAAATTTTATACTATTAGGAAATAAAATTTACTAATATAAAAAAAGTAGATAAGTTATAAAAAACTTATCTACTCTATATTTTGTTAAACTGTTAAAACTTATTTTATAAAAAATAATACAAAGAATTGCTAGATTCTTTTATTTGTTCTTTTAAAGTATAAAAAAATAGCTTAGTAAATAGCAAAAAATCTAGAAATTATTAACTTTACTTAAATAATTTCTAGATTTTAATAATATTTAATCTTACATTCCAAGTAATTTTACTTCTACTTCTACCATCTTATATTTTCCTGTATCTTCATCAACTTTAAACTCTACTAGAGTTTTATTTAAAGTTTCCTCATTTTGTCTTAAATCTGTAGTAAAATATAGTTTAATTTTTGGAATTTCTACTTTTTTTATTACAATTTCCTTAAATGTTTCTGCTATATGTCTATCATCTTCACAGATTATAATTAGTTGAGGAATATTCTTAAATCCAGAGTCATTTGGTACAAAATTCTCATAAAAATCTTCATATAATTTCATTTTATCTATAAGCTTTTTCTTCCAATCTTCTTCTCTTCTTATTACTTCAAATATAAAATCTATTGATTTTCCATTTTTAGTTAGTTTTATACTTCCTCCTGTCGCTTTAAATACTTTACCTAATTTTTTAGCAGTAAGACTTGGTTTTGGTATATAGCTTTCAAACGCTTTAACTTTTCTTAAATATGCAATAATTGTTTGATTTCCTGCTAGTCTCTTTTTTATCATAGCAACAGGTTTAGTATTATCTGTTGGTTGCCATTTACATTCTTCACCTCTTGAATTTAGTAAATATTTTCCCATTTTTTCTAAACAATATACACGATAAATTCCTTTTCCTTCATCTGAATTAAAATAATATCTAGTTAATATTTTAGACTTTACTAATTGTTCTAGTTTATTATTTAATTTATCTTGTGATTTTATTTCTATACCTTTCCATTCTAATAATTGGTATAATTGTCTTGATGTAATAAATTCAAATTCATTAACTAAGTTTAATATTACAAAATGAATATCTGTAATATGTCCTATATTTATCTTATGTATAATTTGATTCATGGAAACATATCCATCTTTTCCATCAAAAACTTTTATTTCTCCTTCTCTAATTGCAAAAGGAGATACAGTAGCTTTAATTTGATTATCTTCTACCATATTTAACAACCTCCATTATTTAAATTTCACACAAATAATAACTTAACTTTTTTCTTCTCTGGTATTATTTTTTTTATATATACACTTACCTTTTCACCATACTCTATTCCATCTTTATATTCTGCAAGACCAACAAGATTTGGTTTTAATTCTACAAAAATGCCATTTTTAGATTTCTCAACTTCTCTTGCTATTCCCACTACAGTTGTTCCTTCTTCAAAGTCCTTTATGTTATCTTCCCATGTTCCCAAAAGTTCTTTATATGTTAATATAACACGCTCTTGTTTATAATCTATAGATTTTATCATAACATTTATTTTTTCACCTATAGATAATCTTTCTAATGGTGTTTTTATTCTAGCAATAGATATATCTTCAATATGTAAAAGACCTACTATTCCTCCTCCTATTTCTACAAAAACTCCATAAGGTTTAATACTTCTTACTATTCCTTTTACAATTTGACCTTCTCTAAGATCTTTTTTTATCCAATCTAATGTATCTTTCTCAACATCTCTTCTTGACAAAATAAATCTATTATTCTGATCAAACTCTTTTACTTTAAACTGAACATATTTATTAACTTTACCTTTGCATATATTAGGTTTTGGAAAACCTTTTTCATCAATGTTTATAGCTTCTATTTCTTCTCTTGGTATAATTCCATATAAGTTTTCTGAAAAATTTATATGTAAATTATAATTTGAATCACATTTACTTACAAGACCTTCTATTACATCTCCTGTTTTTATTGCATTTAATAGCACATCTTTTGTTACAGGAGATTCTACTTTAGACCATCCTTCTGGAATAAATTTCTGGTACTCCACTAAAATCTCTCTCCTTTTTCTTTTGTTTATGTCAATATTATATAATTAAACTCTTTCTTTTACAATACCTTTTTACTTTTTAATTTCAAAACTTCATTACTAGTTAAATATCTCCACTGACCTATTTTTAAATCTTTCAAATCTATATTTTCGATTTTACTTCTATGTAGTGCAATAACATTTTTTCCTATTGCACTACACATTTTTCTTACTTCTCTATTTTTTCCTTCATGTATTGTTATTTTTAGTCTTGATATATTATTTTCTTTGTCTATCTTTAAAATTTTTACTTTTGCTTTTCCAGATATATAATCATCTATTTCAACTCCATTTTCTAATTTTTTAATATCTTCTTTTGTAACAATTCCTTTTACAGTTGCTTGATAAGTCTTTTCTATTTCATACTTTGGATGTGTTACTTGATATATAAAATCTCCATCATTTGTTAATATGAGAGCTCCTGATGTATACATATCTAATCTTCCAACAGGTAAAACTTTTTCTTTTACACCATTTAATAAATCTATTACAGTCGGCCTATTAAATTGTTCTTTTACTGTTGTTACATATCCTATTGGCTTATTTAGTAATATATACACCATATTATTTTGTAATCTTATAATTTTACTTTCAAAAATTATTTCATCTTTATCTGGATTTACTTTTCTTCCTAATTCGTTTACAACTTTTCCGTTTACTTTTACTTTTCCATCTAATATATACTCTTCTGCTTTTCTTCTAGAACATACCCCTGCATTTGCTAAAAATTTTTGTAATCTTAATTCTTCCATACAAAATCTTTCTCCTTTAAGATTCTTGTTTTAATTTATCTATAATGTCTTTAAAATATTTTGGTAATTCTGCTTCTAAATGCATGTTTTTTCCAGTTATTGGATGTTTAAAATCTAAACTTTTAGCATGTAACATCTGTCCTTCTACTCCAAACTCATTTTTCCCATTAGAATATACCATGTCTCCTACCACTGGATACCCAATTTCTGCCATATGAACTCTTATTTGGTGTGTTCTTCCTGTATCTATTTTTATTTCTAATAATGTATAATTTTTAAATCTATCTATAACTTTAAAATGAGTAACAGCTTCTTTTCCGTTTTTTACTACAGCCATCTTTTTTCTATCTTTAGTACTTCTTCCTATTGGCATATTAATTGTAGCTTCATTTTCTGGAATATTCCCTCTAACTAATGCTATATATATTTTTTTTACCTCTCTATTCTTTATTTGTTCACTTAAATTTATATGTGCCTTATCATTTTTAGCAACTATTAAAAGACCTGTTGTATCTTTGTCTAGTCTATGCACAATTCCTGGTCTTACTTCTCCGCCAATCCCAGATAAACTATCTCTGCAAATATTCATTATTGCATTTACTAGTGTACCATCTGGGTTTCCTACTGCTGGATGTACAACTAATCCCTTTGGTTTATTTACAACTATAATATCATTATCTTCATATACAATTTCGACTTTTATATCTTGTGGTTTTAAATCTATTTTTTTAGGTTCTGGGATAGTTATTTCTATTTTATCTCCACTATTAACTTTGTAAGAAATTTTCTGTTTTGCACTATTTACTAAAATATTTCCATCTTCTATTAGTCTTTGTATATTTGCTCTAGACAAATCATTTAGTTTTTTAGTTATATAACTATCTAATCTTACACCTTTTTCATTATTTTGTACTATTATTTTCTCCATTCTTTTTTCCCTTCTTGTTATCTTTTATTATATTTTTTATCATTATAACTAAGAACATTAAAACTGCTACAACAATCATAATATCTGCCAAATTAAATACTGGAAAATTAATTATAGGAGTTATATCTAAAAAGTCTACAACGTATCCTCTAAAAATTCTATCTATTAAATTACTAATTCCTCCTGCTAATACAAGTGACAATATTACAATTGTTTTATTATTTAATTCTGAAAGTTGGCTATATATAAATTTTATAATTATTCCTAATACCACTATATTGATTGCTACAAAACTCCATACACTTCCGACTTTTATTCCAAATGCAGCACCTGAATTTTCTACATAAGATATCATAAATATGTTTTCTATAACATTGATTGGTAGTTTATCTTTATTTACTAAAACTACAACTTTTGTTAATTGTTCTAATATAATTAAAATAGCTACAAATATAACAATAACATACTTTTTATCTAACTTTTTCATTTTACTCTTCCCCTTCAACATTAGCGTTTAATCTTTCGTATATAACAAAATTTTTATCTGAATACAATAATTTATAATTATCATCCCTAGATATTAATAAATTAAGTTTTGTATTTTTTCCCATCAATAGATGAGTAATTTCATATTCTCTAAATTTTCCTTCATAGAAAGTTCCTATATTTGATATATTTAAGAAGTCTGAAAAAATATCTCTCCCATCGTACTTTCCATCTTCATTCTTAGTTCCATTAAATTCTGGAGCATATAAATCTGCTCTTGAATCTATAAATACTGGAATTCCCCTATAAATTAAATAACTTCCAAAATTATATTCATTATATAATTTTATATTATTAATATCTAAATTCTCTAAAATATAATTACAAGCTTTTACTGGATATGTACTTTCATCTACAAATTTATTATTAACTTTTGGTTTTAAAATAATCAAACTAATTGATACCACTAAAAGGACTGTAATTATTTGACCAAAAATTCCAGTCATAAATTTTTCTATATTTTCATAAGTTTTATTATCATATTTATTTATCATTTGTACTATTAGTTTTACAAATATAAAGTTACCAATTAATATTAACATTGAAGTTTGTCTTCTAGACATAAATGATAAAAGAACTAACCCTGCTAGCATAAATAAATCTCTTAGTTTTATTTTAGTATCTGTAAAGATTAATATTGCTAAAAACATTGCCATTGATATAAGAACTTCCTTGTTATTTATTAACACTAATGGTAAATGTTCACTAATATTTTCTGTTGTATTTCCCTGCATTGTTTTTACTAAATACGTATAAGGAACGTCTCCAAGTGGTGTTAATAAACCTGTTAGAGTTGTTACTATACATATTAGCAATAACCATTTACAAACTTTACTTTTCTCTAATTTTATCTTATATGGATTTTCTCTTCTTTTTTCTAAATTTATTTTTTCTTCATCAAGTTTTTTATACAATTCCTGAATTTTTAAATCTAAATTAATTTTATCTTCTTCTTTTGAAGTTAATTTTTTATATACCTTTGCAATAATTATTTTAATTCTAGTTATAATATTTGCTTTTACTATAATATCCACAATCCACTCTGCTATATATGGCAGATATAATATAAAGTAAAAAGGCCATACTGCAACATGCACATTTGCTATTACTATTGGAATTATTACTAATGGGATTAAAAATCTTTTTTTCTTTGTTTCTATAAACATTTCTATAAATAGAATAGTAAGTGCAAATAATATAAAAGTTACAAGCTGCGCTCTTGCTGCTATAAAGTCTTTTAACAAATATAATACAATTAAGCTTATAACTAATGAAACAAAATTATTTTTACTTAATTTATTATTTATTCCATAAATAGTAATTCCTAATACACTCGCTAGTATAATTGTAGATACATATATTCCTGCAAATCCCCAAAAGTTATATATTAAATAAATCATTACATCATATAACCAATGTGGATATGTGTATGGCAAATTTTCATGCCAAGAAAAATGATCTTGCATATCTATTCCATTATTAACAATTAATTCACCTATTTTCACTGTATAATATGTATCATTTTGCATAGTAATTGGTGAAACTGCAAATGCAAATAGAATTATTACAACTACAGCTAATATATTAAATTTTATTTTTTGTTTTTTTTCCATATGTTTAAACTCCTATATCTTTAGTTTTTTAATGCTTTGATTATATCAAAGTTTATTAATAAATAACAAGTATTTTAATATATTTGTTTAATAAATAATACTAATACTTTTCATGTGTTTTCTTTACTTTAATAAAATAAAAAACAAGCAAATATTTTCTATAAATAATTTGCTTGTTTCTTCATTTTATTATTTTTTATTATCCTTTTATTTGTTTTGCAACTTCTTCAGCAAAGTTTTCTTCTTTTTTCTCTATTCCTTCACCTTTTTCAAATCTTGCAAATCTAATAATTTTTGCACCTTTACTTTCTAATAGTTGTTTAATTTTCATATCTGGATTTTTTACAAAGTCTTGTTCTACTAAACAAAATTCTCCATAGAATTTTCCTAATCTACCTTGAACCATTTTTTCTGCAATTTCAGCTGGTTTTCCTTCATTCATTGCTTGAGCTTTTAATATTTTCATTTCTTTTTCTACTCTTTCAGCTGGAACTGATTCTCTGTCTAAGAATTCTGGTTTAGCAGCTGCTATTTGCATACAAATATCTTTTGCAAGTTCTGTATCTCCATTTTCTAATTCAACTAATACACCAATTTTTCCTTCTCCATGGATATATTTTTCTACTAAACCTGTAGATTCAAATCTTACAAATCTTCTTATTGTCATGTTTTCACCAATTGTTGCGATTTTTCCTGTTAATACTTCTTTAACTGTTTTATCAGGTTCTGCCATTGATTTAGATGCAAGTAAAGCTTCTACATCACTTGGATTTGTTAATGCTACTTGTTTTGTAACATCTTCTACGAATGATTTAAATTCATCGTTTTTAGCAACAAAGTCTGTTTCTGCATTTACTTCTACTAAAGATCCTACTTTTCCATCTTCTGTAACATATGCTTCAACTATACCTTCTGCTGCTACTCTGCTAGATTTTTTAGCTGCTTTTGCAATTCCTCTTTCTCTTAATAGTTCAATTGCTTTTTCCATATCTCCATCAGTTTCTGTTAAAACTTTTTTGCAGTCCATCATTCCTGCACCTGTTTTTTCTCTTAAATCTTTTACTTGGCTTGCTGTAACCATTTTTACTCCTCCTTAACTTTGTATTAAAATTTATAACTGCTATAAATAGCATGAAATCTTAATCCGAAAAATATTTTTAAAAAGGAGTAGAGCGAAAACAGCTCCACTCCTTTATTTAGGTACTTTTATTTTAAAAAATAACTTTTATTATTCTTCTACAGTTTCTTGTGCTGCAACTTCTTCTATGCTAGTTGGTTCTTCTTCAGAGATTTGAGCTTCTTCAGTTTCTGTTTCTAAAGCTTCTCCTTGTCTTCCTTCTATAATAGCGTTTGCCATTACATCTGCTATTAACTTAACTGCACGAATTGCATCATCATTTCCAGGTATAGCATAATCTACATCTTCTGGATTACAGTTTGTATCTACAAGTCCTACAACTGGTATTCCTAATTTTCTAGCTTCTAATATAGCTATTCTTTCTTTTTTAGGATCTACTACAAACATAACTCCTGGCATTTCTTTCATATCTTTAATTCCACCAAGATTTTTTTGTAATTTTTCCATTTCTTTTTTTAATATAATAACTTCTTTTTTAGGTAATACATCAAATGTACCATCTTCTTGCATTGTTTCTAATTCATTTAATCTGTCTATTCTTTTTCTAATTGTTCCAAAGTTTGTAAGCATTCCACCTAACCATCTTTGGTCAACATAGTACATTCCAGATTTTTCTGCTGCTTCTTTAACACATTCTTGTGCTTGTTTTTTAGTTCCTACAAAAAGAACTGTTTTTCCTTCTTCAGCTTGTTCTTTCATAAAGCTGTAAGCTTCATCTAATTTTTTAGATGTTTTTTGTAAATCGATTATATGGATACCATTTCTAGCTTGAAATATATATTCAGCCATTTTAGGATCCCATCTTCTTGTTTGATGTCCAAAGTGAACACCTGCTTCTAGTAATTGTTTCATTGCAACTACTGCCATTTTCTATTCCTCCTTTTAGTTACTACCTCCATAAGAACTCAAACATTTAAAAAGACTTAAAACTAATATTTTTTTAAGCACCCTTTTTAAACTCATTCTTATGTGCGTTTTTAACGTTATCCATTTTAACATACTTTTTCCTATAAATCAATAGTTTTTTCACACATTTTGATGTTTATAAATCTTTTACAGACTATATTTCACATTTACAATTTACCATTCATAATTTTTTCTTATTATAAATTTATAGTCACTTTTAAATTAATTTAAATCTATAAAAAATATGAATTAAAAACCTTAAATTTTATTTATACCTTTTTATCCATTTGCTACTTCTATTCTTACATCTCTACCTTTTATTTGCTTATCTTTCATTGATGTTAATATTTCATTTGCGTATTCTCCTGGAACTTCTATAAATGAAAATTTATCTAATATATTAATTTTTCCTATATCATTTCCAGATACAGCTGTATTGGCTGAAATACTTCCTACAATGTCTTTTACCATTATTTTATCCTTTTTACCAACATTTAAAAATAATTTAACTTCTTCTCCTGGCTTAAATTCAAAATTTTCTTCTTCATTTTTTTGTTGTTTGTCTGTAATTAGAGAAAGTAAGGCTCTAGCAACTACTTTTATATCATTTTTTTCTAGTAACTTTTCTAAAATTTCGTCACTTAATTTTGATGATTCCTTTGCTTCATTGTCTATTGTCTCTTGAATATTATTTATTATTTGTTCATTTTTCACTTTTCTTATTTCCTCTATTGTTGGTATTTTTCCAGATAATATTTTTGTATTTGCATATTTTTGTATACTATATATTTTGCTTTTTTCTTTTCCAACTACAAATGTATATGCTTTTCCTATCCTTCCATTTCTTCCAGTTCTACCTATTCTATGCACATAATATTCTTCTTCTTGTGGTATATCATAATTTATAACAAGTTCTAATTCATCTACATCAATACCTCTTGCTACTACATCTGTTGCAACTAATATTTGAAATTCTCCTTGTTTAAATCTTTTCATAATTCTATCTCTTTGAGCTTGTTTTATATCTCCGTGTAAACTTTCAGCTTTATATCTTTTAGATTTTAATTTTTCTATTAAATCATCCACTTTTTTCTTTGTATTACAAAAAACAACTGCTTTTTTTGGATTATTTAAATCGATTAATCTCATTACTGTATCATCTTTCATCGTCTGTTTTACTTCTAACGAAATTTGTTCAATACGATCTACCGTTAATTCTTTTGCTTTAATTTTTATATTTTTAGGTTCTTTTAAATATTTTTTAGTAATTCCTAAAATTCTTTTATTCATTGTTGCTGAAAATAATACTGTTTGTCTTTCTTCTGGTACTTCTTTTAATATTGTTTCTATATCTTCTTCAAATCCCATATTAAGCATTTCGTCAGCTTCATCAAGCACACACATTTTTACATTATTCAATTTTAGTGTTTTTCTTCTTAAGTGGTCCATTATTCTTCCTGGTGTACCAACTACAATTTTTACACCTTGTTTTAATGCCTTTATTTGTCTTTCTATCGATTCGCCACCATATACAGCTAAAACTTTAACTCCTTCTTTATATTTAGTAAATTTTCTAAGCTCTCCTGTTACCTGTGTTGCAAGTTCTCTCGTTGGACACAATATAATTGCTTGTACCTTATTAAATTCTGGATTAATACTTTCTATTAATGGTAATCCGAATGAAGCTGTTTTTCCTGTTCCTGTTTGTGATTGACCTATGACATCTCTTTTATCTAATATATATGGTATTGTTTTTACTTGTATTTCAGTTGGTTTTTTATATCCATATTCCTCTAATGCTCTTAATACATTTTCTGATAGTCCTAAATCTTCAAATTTGATATTTTTTTCTTCCATTTTTTCTCCTTTTCATTTTTTTAATACAAATGATTTACTTTTTTTATATTATTTTTCATTCATATTTTAACTAATTTTTCTTTTTTTGAGCACAAAAATAACCTAAAAACAAATATATAAATCTGTTTTTAGGCTTTTTTGAAAACGACATTTTCAATCGACAATTATACTTACTATTTTTATTTTAAACAAATTTAATATACTATTTTTATCTCATTATTTTTACACTTTTGTTAGTATATCACATTTAGCAAATTATGTCAATTATATTATTCCCACTCTATTGTTGCTGGTGGTTTTCCTGTTATATCATATACAACCCTATTTACATGTTTTACTTCGTTTACTATTCTGGCAGATACTACTTCTAATATATCATATGGTATTTTTGTCCATTCTGCTGTCATAAAATCTGATGTTGTTACTGCTCTTAAGGCTATTGTGTAGTCATATGTCCTTTCATCTCCCATAACTCCCACACTTTTGATATTAGTTAATACTGCAAAATATTGGTTTATCTTTCTATCCCAACCTGCTTTTGCGACTTCTTCTCTAAATATAAAATCTGCATCTTTTAATATCTCTAACTTATCGTCTGTAATATCTCCTATTACACGAATTGCAAGTCCTGGACCTGGAAATGGTTGACGATATACTAAAAATTCTGGAAGACCTAATTCTAATCCCACTTTTCTTACTTCATCTTTAAACAAATCTCTTAAAGGTTCTACGATTTCTTTAAAATCTACATAATCTGGTAATCCGCCTACATTGTGATGACTTTTTATTTTTGCTCCTGCTCCTAATCCACTCTCTATAACATCTGGATATATTGTACCTTGTACTAAATAATCTACTGTTCCTATTTTTTTAGCTTCTTCTTCAAATACACGAATAAATTCTTCACCAATTATTTTTCTTTTTTGTTCAGGATCTGATACTCCTTTTAATTTATTTAAAAATCTTTCCTTTGCGTCTACTTTTACAAAATTAACATCAAAATTCTTAGTAAATACTTCTTCAACTTCTTCTGCTTCATTTTTTCTTAAAAGTCCATGATCTACGAATATACATGTTAGATTTTTTCCTATTGCTTTATTTATTAATGCTGCTGCAACAGATGAATCAACTCCACCTGATAATGCACATAAGGCTTTTTTATCTCCTATTTTTTCTTTTAGCGCTTTTACTGTTTCTTCTGCAAAAGAACTCATCTTCCAATTACCTGCACATCCGCAAATATTATAAACAAAATTACTTATGATTTTAGTTCCTTTATTTGTATGATTAACTTCCGGGTGGAATTGAATTCCATAAAAATTCTTTTCTACATTTTGCATTGCCGCATTTGGACAATGCTCAGTTGCTCCTATATTTTCAAATCCTTCTGGAAGGATATCAACAAAATCTGTATGACTCATCAAACAGTCATTTTTTTCTTCAAATCCCTTAAATAATTTAGAACTATTATTTATATTTACAGATGTAACACCATATTCTCTTTTATCTGCTCTTTGAACTTTTCCACCAAGCATATGTGTCATAAGTTGCATTCCATAACAAATTCCAAGTACCGGAATTCCAAGTTCAAATATTTCCTTTGTACATTTTGGTGCATTTTCTGCATAAACACTAGCAGGTCCTCCTGTGAATATAATTCCTTTTGGATTTTTTTCTTTTATTTTTTCTATACTTGTATTAAATGGTACAATTTCAGAATATACATTACATTCACGAACACGTCTTGCTATTAATTGATTATATTGACCATAGAAGTCTATTATTAATATTAACTCTTTTTCTTGCATATTATTTTCCTTTCCTTTTATTTTTTATCTATTACCAATACTTAGTCACCATTTTGAACTTCTTTTAGCATTACATCATGTGCACTACCTTCTTTAATACTAATATTAGATACTAAAGTTAATCTTGCTTTTTCATGGAACTCTTTAATAGATATTGAACCACAATTACACATTGTTGATTTTATTTTTGCTACTGTTACTGCTAAATTATCTTTTAGTGGGCCTGCATATGGTATGTATGAATCTACACCCTCTTCAAAGCTTAATTTATTTTTTCCCACTTCTCCTAAATCATATCTTTGCCAATTTCTTGCACGGTTAGAGCCTTCACCCCAATATTCTTTTACAAAATTTCCTCCTATTTTTACTTTTCTTGTTGGACTTTCATCAAAACGTGCAAAATATCTTCCCATCATAACAAAGTCTGCTCCCATTGCTAATGAAAGTGTAATATGATAATCATGTACAATTCCTCCATCTGAACAAATTGGAATATACACACCTGTTCTTTCAAAATATTCATCTCTTGCTTCTACAACATCAATTAAACTGCTAGCTTGTCCACGTCCAATTCCTTTTGTCTCACGAGTTATACAAATTGAACCTCCTCCTACACCAACTTTTATAAAATCTGCTCCTGCTTCTGCTAAATAATAAAATCCTTCTTTATCAACTACATTTCCTGCACCTATTTTTACATCATCACCATAATGTTTTCTCACCCATTCTATTGTATTTTTTTGCCATACTGAATATCCATCTGACGAATCCATACAAATCAAATCAACACCAGCTTCTACTAATGCTGGAATTCTTTCTTCATAGTCTCTTGTATTAATACCTGCACCTACTATATATCTTTTATTTTCATCTAATAAAGATTCTGGATTATTTTTTCTTTCTTCATAATCTTTTCTAAATACTAAATGTTCTAAATTATCATTTTCATCCAATATAGGAAGACAACTTATTTTGTTTTCCCATATAATATCGTTTGCTTCTGCTAAACTAATTCCTTTTTTAGCGCAAACTATTTTTTCTCTTGGCGTCATAAATTTATCTATTGGTTCTTCTAAATCCACTCTAGAAACACGGTAATCTTTATCTGTAACTAATCCTAAAAATTTACCATTACTTGTTCCATCTTCTGTAATAGTTACTGTAGAATGTCCTGTTCTTTCCACTAATTCGATTACTTCTTTTAAAGGTGTTCCACTTTTTACATTTGAGTCACTATCTATAAATCCTGCTTTATGTTTTTTTACTCTTCTTACCATTTCTGCTTGTGATTCTATCGATTGTGAACCAAAAATAAAAGAACATCCTCCTTCGCGCGCCAAAGCAATAGCCATCTTTTCTCCTGAAACGGCTTGCATAATAGCTGATACGAACGGAATGTTCTCATAATATTTTGGTTCTTCACCTTTTTTAAATTTTACAAGTGGTGTTTTTAAACTAACATTACTTGGTATACATCTTTCATCTGTTAAATTTGGTAATAATAAAAATTCATTAAATGTTCTTGATACATCTTTTAGTATCTTTGCCATATTAAATTTCCCCCTTAACTTTTTATTTATTATATAAAAATGAACAAAAGGGATTTTCCTTTTTGTTCATTTTTTCACTAGTAACTTTTATTATACATTATTTTACATAAAAAGACAATAGTTACACTTAAATTTTAATATAATTTGATTGTAATTTTCTAAAACAAATATCATTATATTTCATATATATTTTATAAATTACATACTTTTTTAATATATTACTTTATATATCACTATTTTTCTTAGAGTTAACAAAAATCTTCTTTGTTATAAAATTCAAACATAAAAATATAATAACTGCTAAAACACTTAAAATATAAATTAATGGCATTACATCATTTGTTATTGTTATTGAGAACCATTTTTTAAATACTGTCAATCCTATTAAAAACATTACAAACATAAGAATAAATAAAGCTGTTCTTATTCCTTGTGATGCATATGTTTTACCTTCTTTATTATTTCTTATTTTAAAAATATCTAATGGTTTACATAGTTTTATTAAAAGCATTAAGCCTGTTAGTCCTGTTAACACTACACATATACTTGAATATACATTAGTTTCTATTCCTAATTTCCAACTTATTATTGCGGTTAAAACAATATTAATTACAACTGTTAAAGCTGTTCCGCAAAGCTCTTGAAATTACATTTCTTAAAAATTTGCCTTTTATTCTTTCTTTATTTGGTTCTAATGCTAGTACAAAAGATGGTATTCCTATTGTAACTGTACTTATTAATGTTAGCTGAATTGGCATAAAAGGATATGGCATATTAACAAATAAAAATATTATAGCTAATATACTTGCATATATTGTTTTTACTAAAAACAATGTTGCTGATCTTTCTATATTATTAATAGTTCTTCTTCCTTCTAACACAATCTCCGGCATAGAAGCAAAATTAGAATCTAATAATACAAGTTCTGCTACATTACGTGTAGCATCGCTTCCACTTGCCATTGCTATACTGCAATCAGCCTCTTTTAATGCCAAGACATCATTTACGCCATCTCCAGTCATTGCAACTGTATGTCCTTCTTTCTTTAGAGCTTGTACTAATTCTTTTTTTTGAACTGGAGTTACTCTTCCAAAAATAGTATACTCTTTTGCTGCTTTTTCTAACTGTTCTTTTGTTTTTATTTCTTGCATATTAATATATTTTTCACTATTTTCTACACCAGCTCTTTTGGCTATTTTAGATACTGTTATAGGATTATCTCCTGATATAATTTTTATATTTACGCCTTGCTCTTTAAAATATTTTAATGTTTTATTTGCTTCTTTTCTAATTACATCACTAATTAAAACAAATCCTAAAACTTCTAGCTTATCGGGTAGCTCTTTTTCTATAAAATCTCCTTCTGAGTTAGCAACTATTATTACTCTATAATCATTTGAATATTTTTCTATTCTTTCCTTATATTCATCATATTTTTCTCTTAATACAAACTCTGGCGCTCCTATTATATAGCTTCCTTTATCTTTAAAAGATACACCAGACCATTTTTTTTGAGATGAAAATGGTATCTTATTAATAACTTTCCATTTTTCTTTATTCTTATATTTAGCTCTTATTGCTTCTATTGTAGAATTATTATCATCCGAAGCACTAGCAATTTCAGATAAAATTTCTTCTAATTCTTCTTTTGATTTTGTAATTTCTATAATGTCATTTACTTCCATTCTTCCTTCTGTTATTGTTCCTGTTTTATCTAAACATAAAGTATCTACTCTTGCTAATGTTTCTATACAATAAAGTTCTTGTACTAACACTTTTCTTTTTGATAATCTAATTACACTAACTGCTAAAACTGTGCTTGTTAATAATACTAATCCTTCTGGTATCATTCCAATAATTGCTGCAACTGTATTTACTACAGCATTTTTAAAACTGTTTTCTGTTAATCCTAGCTGATTAAAAAACAATAATATTCCAATTGGAACAATAGCTATAGATACTATTTTTATTATTCCATTTAGTGACTTCATTATTTCTGAATTTACTTTTTTTACATATTTAGCTCCACTTGAAATCTTAGATGTATAATTTTCATCTCCTATATGTATTACTTCTGCTTTGCATTTTCCACTAACAACAAAACTTCCAGATAATAATGTATCACCTTTTCTTTTATATATAACATCAGATTCTCCAGTTATAAAAGATTCATTTACTTCTACTTCTCCTTCTAATATTATAGAATCTGCAACAATTTGATTTCCTGTTTCTAGCATTAATAAATCATCTAATACAATACTATTTATTCCAATTTCCTGTTTTTCTCCATCTCGTATGCAATTTACCTTTGCTTGAGCTAGTATAGATAATTTATCTACTGCTTTTTTAGAATTTATCTCCTGTATAATACTAATTGCTGTATTGCAAAAAATTACTATTAAAAACAATAAATTTTTATATGATCCTACACAAAATACTGCCACTCCTAATAATATATTTATCAAGTTAAATAATGTGAATATATTTTCCCTAACTATTGTTTTTATACTTTTAGTTGGTAAAGATGTATCATAATTCACCTTATTTTCTTTAATTCTTTCTTCAACTTCTTCTTTAGTTAAACCTATATCAATTTTTTTATTTTTATCTATAATTTTATCCATATTTTACATTTTTTCCTTTTTTTATTTTGTATCATATTTTATCATAAAAAATAGGGTCATGCAATTCATGACCCTGGCTTTTGTCTCTTTATTCTTATCGACAATTTTTCAACTTAAGGCTGACCATACCATCCTTCTTCTTCCAGAGTTTCTATCATCGCAGAAGGACTTTTTAAAATGTGATTCGGCATCGTTTGGAGAATATCCAGAAATTCCTCTGTTCTTTCACCTACGAACTTGCTTACAGACTTATATTTTTTTACAAATCCACTCCACGTTAAATACGTGTCCTTAGTTTCTTTGTAAGCAATATCAACAGTCCCCTTAAACAATATACACTGATATTCCGAAATGCCCATTTTTCTTGCCGACTCCTCTGCTTTTTTAGTCTGCACCCGAAAGATGTCTCCATCATAAGTTTCCAGTACAGAAAAAACACCATCATGATAGAAAAAATTATTCATCATAACTCCTCCTTTTGATTCTCGAATGGCTTACAGATTACGTAACTTATATAATATCATACTTCACATAACATTTCAAGTTTATTAATTTATATTTTATTTAATTTACATTACTTTTTTCATTTTGTATCTATACTTTTTATTATGTACGTGTTATACTAAATATCGTTCGTATAAACACAACTTTTCCAAAAGAGGTGATTGTTCTTGAAGAAAATTTCATCAACCACAAAGAACGCTTCTAGCAACGTACCTAAGTGTTCTACCCCTTGTCGAGAATGTCCTAAGCATCTATCATGCCCGGACGTGTGCCCAGCCTTAAAAAAGAAACTGGAAACTTAGAAATTTTTTCGTTCTCGCAAATAAAAATCCACCGGTATAACTGGTGGATTTTCATTTTAATCTATTATAGCTCGTTGCAGACCTCTCTTTTTATTCATGTTTTTTCTTTTATTTTTAGCTAATTACTTTATAAATTTCCCCATAATCATTCATTATCTCTGGATTATCTAACGCAATTTGCTTAATTATATTGCTATTTTGGTTAAATGTTGTTACATATCCTTCTAATGATTTTGCCTTTTCTTGCAGAGCTTTTACACTATCATTTACATATATTTTTGCTTTTCCTTTTCCATTTTTAGCTTCTTGAACTAAATTAGATACTGGTGAATTTCCATCAAAAGCCAACACTATTGATTTTCTTCTTTCAAATATTTCATAATTAAAACTCTTATATATTCCCAATTCTTCTTGTTCTGTTGAAATACAAACGCCATTTAATTCCTTATTTAATAAGTTTGCTCCAACTTCTTTGGTTATCTTTTTAGGTATAATTGCATTTATTTCAAACTTTTTACCTATCTCTTTACTAATATCTATAATTGCTTTTTCATATCCTTGCATTTTATGTCCTATTACAAAATATACTTTTTCATTATTTAATTTTTGCATTAATTCTTTTAAAATCTCTTTTCCTCTATTGTCTAGCACAGTTTCTCTTCCTTTAGAATTAAAACTTCCTCCAGCAACAATTATTGGTATTTTATCAACTGGAAGTTTTACTATTTTTTCTTTTAATATTTCCTCTGAATTAATGTTTGTATTATTTCCAATTTTAAAATCTCTATTTTTATTACTTTCTACTGCTTTTATTTCTTCTTTTAGTATTGCATCTTTAATATCTCTTCCGCTCTAACCATTCTTCAAACTTTTGACTTTTTATCTTAAAATATTTATCACTATCTTTTATTATTTTGTCTTCTACTTTTCTCATTTTCATTAAATCTTCTTCTGTCAAGTTTAATAAATTGGTAAGTGCCATTTGTTCTTCCATACAATCTGTTCCATAAAAGCCACATCCATCACTTCCTTGAACACAATTTACTCCATAGCTTAAATATTGTTTTATTGGATGCTTTTCTACTTGTGTTAAATTGTTTAATCTAACATTAGAAGTTAGTTGGAATTCTAAAACAACTCCATCTTTTTTCATTTCGTGCATCAAATCTATTCCTTCTTTAGTATCCAAATTTATTCCATATAATCCATGTCCAATTCTACATTTAGGCATTTTATATCCTTCTGGAACTGATTCTTTTACACAAGAAACTGCTCTTTCTACATTTTCTCTAAAGCTGTCATTTTCTCCTGCATGAATTCTAATTGTAAAGCCATTATTTTCTCTAACTGCAAATTCTACTAATTCTTTTATTACTTGTTTAAAGTTACGAATATCATTTATTTCTTCTCCTATAATATCACTTCCAACGATATATGGACTCTTAGCTGCTACCTTTAAAACATCTACACCTTCTTTTAATTGTTCTTCTGTCATTAAAGTTCTACTAAGTGATCCTAAAAATCTTAATTTTACACCCGTTTCTTTTTCTATATGAGGTAATATTTCGTGTAATTCTTTTAGGATTTTTGCACCTTCTTCACCCTTTCTTACAATCCAAGTAACAGATATTTCTGCATATTTAATTCCTTGTTTTTTATATTCTCTTGCAACCCAAAGTAACTTATCTTGTAATAAACTATTATTTTTATATTCTTCTTTTTTGCTATCTTCTAGCATTTGCTTTAAAATTCTTTTTATATCTTTTTCTGTAATTTGTTCTATTTTTTCTTTTTCTAACTCAATTTTCTCTTCACTAATTTTTCCTTTTGAAAAAGCATATCTATAAATATATAATTTTTCTAAATTTGTAAATACTGCTTGCCCATCTTTCATTAATACTAAACTATTTCTTATTTTTGCAATATTTTCTTCCATATTTTCTTTGTTATTTAATATTAAATCTGCAAAATTTATAAAAGTTTCATCATCGATCTTTCTTGTTAATTTTTTTCCTGGTAAATCACTATATGCATATTTCTTTTCTATTTTACACCTTTTTTCAAACATTTCTTTTGCTTGTTTATCTGAAAGTTTTAATCCTAGTTTCTTTATATAGTACAAAGAATATTTTATTTGATGTTTGATCCCCAATGCAATTAGATCATCTGAATTCAAATTTGCGTGAATATGTGTATGTAAATCAGTTCTAAATTTACTCTTTTTTAAAATATATGTTTTTATTATTGTTTTTTTAACATCAATTTTATAATCTTTCGTTTGTGACATCAAAGTTTTATTTATTGCTGGTATTTGTGCCTTTATTTCGATTTTTCCATTATCATAAATATTAGCAACTTTAATTCCTCCCAATCTAAAAATATATACCTCTTCATTATCTGCATTAATACTTGCTGGAATTATACCTTTTATTATTTTCATATCTTTTTCATCTTTTACAGTTTCTACTCCACAAATTCTAGCTAGATTAGTAATTAAATTTCCTGTTTTGTGGTTAGGAGTTTCTAGCACATATTCAATCTCATCTTCATTTTTTCTATATAAATTTACAATGATATCTTTTTCTTTATCTAAATAAAATCTATTATATAATTCCATAGTATCCTCCTTTAAAAAAGTTTATGTTAACCATTATAGCATAAACCTTATTTCATTTCAATAGTAAGCTAAAATATATTTACTTTTACAAATTTTCCTATTATATAAAAAAGCACTAGAAAGTGCTTTTTTATTATATTCATATTTTTAATATTATTTACTCTTTTTAATTAAATTTCTGTTTTATTTACTGACAATTCTTCATTTATTAGCTTTTTTGCTACATTTACAAAATTGCATTCGATATCTGTTAAATAAATTTCATATAAATTATTATTATCTAAATTAAGCATATTTTCTTTTTCAAATAGCTCTTTTATAAAATCTGCAATCATTTTTCCTGTATTTATAATTTCTACAGTATCCCCTAACTCTTTTTTTATAACGTCTTCAAATAGTGGATAATGTGTACATCCTAATATTAATGCATCTATATTATTTATATCTTTTAGATACTCTTTTACTGCTAAACTTGCTACTTCATTATTGGTCCATCCCTCTTCTGCCATTGGTGCAAGAAGAGGACACGCCTTATTTATTATATTAAGCTCACTATTTTTTTCTTTTAGTGCTTTTTCCCATCCATTACTTCTAATTGTTCCTGCAGTTGCAATTACTCCTATATTTTTAATATTTTTTTGCTTTAATATATAGTTTACTGTTGGTTCGATTATTCCAATGATTGGTATATTATACATTTTACTAACTGTATCTATTGCTTGGCTAGTTGCTGTTCCACATGCTATTATTATAGCTTTTACATCTTTTTTTATAAAAAACTCTATTCCTCTTTTAGTTAATTCTATTATAGTTTCTTTAGATTTACTTCCATATGGAAATCTTTTGGTATCTCCTAAATATATAATTTTTTCATTTGGTAACTTTTTTTTAACTTCTTTAAGAACTGTCATTCCTCCCACGCCAGAATCAAACATTCCAATAGGTCTACTATCCATTTTTTGTCTCCTTCTTAATTATTTATGTGCTATTATAACATATTTTTACATATAATAAACTTTTTTTATTATTTTTTTAATTTTAGCACACGTATAAAAAAATAATCATAATATATATTAAGCTACGTGCTGTAATTTTATGAAAGGATGATGAAAGTAATGGAATATGATAAAAATATATGTCCAGTTGTAGATGTTGATGGTGTGATTGCAACAGGTAAACAATTTGATTTAGATATAACATTACCAAAAGATAATAGAAATGTAATTTATGGAGTAATAAAAGATTGCCATAAAAAACCTGTATGCGATGCTGTTGTAAAACTAATCGAAGTAATTTGTGAGTGTGGAAAAGAAGAAAGAAAACCAGTTTCTCATACTTTTACTGATAAACATGGTGAATTTGTATTTGGACCTTTATGTCCTGATAAATTATATGAAATTCAAATCTGGGTTGACCAAGTAAAACACGCCAAAGTATGTGCTACTTGTGAACATGAAGGTGATTGTTTAAAAGGTATAGATATTGACTGTAATCAAAAAGAAAAATGCTGTGTAAAAGATAAATGTGATTGTAAAGAAGATTGTGAACCAAAAGATAAATGTGAAATGAAAAAAGATTGTGAACCAAAATGTTGTAAAAATGAATTCGAGCATAAAGGAAAATGTGAACCAAAATCTTTTTATTATAGATAATAATTTATAATATGTTTAATTTCAAAAGGATAAACTTTTTAGTTTATCCTTTTAATTTATCTTATTTAAAATATTCCCATTTTTTTCATTACTTGCTTTCCTTTTTTCATAAACTTCTTTTTATCTTTTCCTAATGTTTCTGTATACGCAATAACTAAACTTGCTGATACAAAACTTCCTACTAACATACCTTTAACAAATTTCATTATTTTATTCCTCCTCTACATTAAATTTAATAATATTATGCCTTATTTTTTTGTTTTATATACTCTTTATATAAAGAGTATATTTCATGAATAGCAATAATTATTAAAAATAGTCCAAAAAATTTTTTTAACTTATTTACATCTATATTACTTCCTATATAAGCACCTATAATAGCACCTATAATTCCCCCTATTGATAAAATTATTGCTAATTTAATATTAATATTTTTTTGTTTTAAATTTACAATTATAGAAATAATAGATGTTGGAATAAAAAATATTAAGTTAGTTGCTTGTGCTATATGTTGGTCATAATCCCATATAACAGATAAAAGAAGTATTAAAATTGTTCCTCCACCCATTCCAATACCTGTTACTGTTCCAGAAATAAGACCTATTAGTATTTCTAACATTTTTTATTTTTTCGTTAGTTTAAATTTTATACTAACTATTTCTCCTTACTTTAATAATTTTAGAGCTGAATAAAACAAAAATATAATAAAAATAATTTTTAAATATTTATTATTAATTTTATTTAATAACTTTGCTCCTATAAATCCTCCTATAGTCCCTCCTATAGCTATTTTTATTCCATTATTCCAATTGATATAATTATTTTTATAATAGAAAAAAGTACTTGTTAATACCATAGGCAATATAGCAAAGATTGTTGTAGCTCTTGCTTCTTTATCATTCAAACCTAAAAAATAAATACTAGCTGGTAACAATATTAGTCCTCCACCTGATGCAAAAAGACCACTAAAGAAACCAGCTATAATTCCTATCATTATTTTTTTTACCATTTCGTACCACTTTTTACTTATTTTTTTTATTTCTCTTATTATATCCTCTTTTCTTTATTTTATACCTCTTTCCTTCTTTATATGCTACTTTATATATCTCTATAAAATACTCTTCTGCCATATCTGTTAAAATTTTATCACAAGCTAACATACTATTAATAATACTATTTTTTAAAGCTTCATCTTGTATATTGCTTGCCCTATCTAAAAACATCTCTAATGCTAGTATATATTTTTGATTACTTTGTTTCCATTTTTTTTCAATAATTTTTCCCTTTAAAATGTCTTTCTTTGTTTGAAATATTCGCATTTTTTTCCTCCTATTATTTTTATTCAACAATCTCTTATTTTAATACACCAAACTGTAAAATTCAACCAATTTTTACAAAAAAAGTAAAAAAATCCATTTTTTTCCTGTCGATTTTAGTATATTATCATAAACTTTTTTCATTTTCAATATCAACTTATAGATTAAATTTAATTAATCTATTTATTTGTCGCAAGAGCACTATTTTTTCGACAAAAATCGCCTTTTATTTCTTTTTATTATTATAAATTGAATCCATTGTTGCTTATTTATAATATATTTAACTTTACTATTAAGTATAAAAAAGATTATTATATTAATATATAAAACTATAAACTTATATTTTTTATAATTTTATATATTTAACATTAATAATCTTTATCATTTTTTATATTATATACTCTTTTCGCAATTATTTTCTTCTAGAAAAGCCTTATATTGTGGTGAAATAGACCTTAACTCTTCAACAATTTCCACCAAATTTTCAACAAGATAGTCTATATCTTCTTTGGTATTTTCTTCCCCAATTGTAATTCTCAGTGCAGACTGAGCATCTTCGTGTTTACAACCTATTGCCATTAAAACATGGGATGGTTCCATAGAACCTGATGTACATGCAGACCCACTTGAAGCACATATTCCTTTAAAATCTAATTTTAGTAATAAATCTTCTCCCTGTACAAATTTAAAAGAAATATTAGCATTTCCTGGTAATCTTTTTTCTCTATCACCATTTATTGTCGTATATTTTATATTTTTCTCTACACTATTAAGTAAATATTCTCTAAGATCTATTAATTTTTTATTATATTCTTCAAATCTATCATATATTCTCTCTATTGCTTTTCCCATGCCAACAATTCCTGGTACATTTTCTGTTCCAGCTCTTTTATTTTTTTCTTGATGTCCTCCATCTTGTATTTTTTCGAATTTTATTCCATTTTTAATATATAATGCCCCCACTCCTTTTGGACCATAAAATTTATGTGCAGACATTGAAAGTGCATCAATATTCAATTCTTGCACATCAATTTTTATATTTCCAATTGCTTGAACACTATCTGTATGAAATATTACATTCTTTTCTTTAGCTATTAATCCTATTTCTTTTATTGGCTCAATTGTTCCTATTTCATTATTTGCAAACATAATTGTTATTAATATTGTATTATCATTTATTGAATTTTTTAACTCTTCTAAATTTATAAATCCTTTTTCATTTACATTCAAATACGTAACTTTAAATCCATCTTTTTCTAAACTCTTACAAGTATTTAATACTGCTGGATGTTCAATCTTGCTTGTAATTATATGATTTCCTTTATCTTTATTAGCATATGCAATACCCTTTATTGCTAAGTTATCACTTTCACTTCCACATGCTGTAAAATATATTTCATTCGCATTTTTGCAATTAATTGCTTTTGCAATTTTCTCCCTTGAATCTTCTATTGCTTTTTTCGACTTTCTTCCAATGCTATACATAGATGAAGCATTTCCAAAATTCATTTTGAAATATGGAATCATTTCTTTTAAAACGTCTTCATTTACACTTGTAGTTGCTGCATGATCAAAATATTTTATATTCATACTTTTACCCTCTTTTTTAAATTTTTAGGTTTTATAGTTTTACCCATAAACTTATAAATTTTTACTCTTAATATTTATTATACTTTGTATTCTACTTTATTATGCACAAATTAAACATTATAAGTTAAAACAAACTCTTATAAATGTTTACCTTTTTATAAAATATGGATTTTATTACTTTTCTATTTTAAAAAAAATACAGAACAATAATTATTACTATTGTTCTGTATCTTATATTTTTTATTCTATATCATTAAGATTGTTCTGCCCATCTTAATACTCTTATGCTTCTATATGTCTCTAAAACTTGTCTATATTTTGAAAATTCTTCTTCCCAAATAGTATTTGGAACTTTATCAAAAGCATTAAATACATCTTCAGCTTCTGTTAAAAATATAATTTGTTGCTGAGGATTCATATTTTCATACTGTTTAGATAATCTATATAATTTATCTAAAGTTTTATTTGCCTCAATAAAACTCCAGAAGTCTTTCACAGTCATTCCAGCTAATCTAATTTGCATAATTGCAAAACCTATTAATCCAAATACAATTAAAATTAAAGTATAAATAATAATGGTTAGTACTCTCATTTTTACCACCTTCTTACTAATATACTTTATTATACCATATATGTAATATTTTTGCAAACTTTCTGTAATATTCCTGTAACATTTCTTATTTTACATATATTATAGCAGTAGTTTATCATCAACTACTGCTATATTTTTAGTTTTTATTTTCTATAATTTTTACATCATCGTCAATTACTATAGCTTTTGAAACCTTACCTGGTTTTACTATTCCATCTAATATACTTTCAGCTATTTTATCTTCTAACATACTTTGAATTGCTCTTTTTAAAGGTCTTGCACCATAATTTGAATCAATTCCTTTTTTAGCAATTAATTCTTTTACAGAATCATCAATTTCTATTTTTATATTTTGTTCTTCCAATCTTTTCTTAACTTGTTCTAACATAATATCAATAATTTGTTTGATTTCATTGTTTTCTAGTTTATGGAATACTATAATTTCATCTATACGATTAATAAACTCTGGTTTAAATTCACGTTTTAATTCTGATAACACTTCTTTTTTTACATTTTCATATTCTTTTTTATTTGCTTCTTCTTTTTTATTTTGTTCAAATCCTAATGTTTTTTTATCTGTAATTAGTCTTGCACCTATATTTGATGTCATTATAATTACTGTGTTTTTGAAATTTACTGTTCTTCCTTGGCTATCTGTTAGTCTTCCATCATCTAAAATTTGAAGTAACATATTCATAACATCTGGATGTGCTTTTTCTATTTCGTCAAATAATATAACAGAATATGGTTTTCTTCTTATTTTCTCAGTTAACTGTCCTCCCTCATCAAATCCTACATATCCTGGAGGTGAACCAATTAATTTAGATACAGAATGTGATTCCATATATTCGGACATATCAACTCTTATCATAGAATCTTCATTTCCAAATAATGTTTCTGCTAATGATTTTGCAAGCTCTGTTTTTCCAACACCAGTTGGTCCTAAGAATAAAAATGAACCAATTGGCTTATTTGGATCTTTTAATCCTACTCTTCCTCTTCTTATTGCTTTTGCAACTGCTTCTACAGCTTCTTTTTGTCCTACAACTCTTTTATGCAAAGAATCTTCTAAATGCTTTAATTTTTCATTTTCATCTTCTGTTATTTTCTTTACTGGAATTTTTGTCCAACTAGCAATTACATCTGCAATATCATCTTCTTCTAGAGTTGTTACACTACGGTTATTTTTGTTTTCCCATTTTTGTTTATCCTTTTCCAATTTTTCTTTTGCCATTTTTTCACTATCTCTTAATTTTGCTGCTTTTTCAAAATCCTGAACCCTTATTGCTTCATCTTTTTCTTTTTCATATTCTAATATTTTATCTTCTAACTCTTTTAAATTTTCTGGTCTTGTATATGTTCTCATTTTTACCCTTGAAGCTGCTTCATCTATTAAATCAATGGCTTTGTCTGGAAGATATCTATCATTAATATATCTAACAGATAAATTAACAGCTGCATTAATAGCTTCATCTGTAATTTTCACATTATGATGTGCTTCATATTTATCACGAATTCCTTTTAAAATTTTTATTGTATCTTCTTTTGATGGCTCCAATACATTAACTGGACTAAATCTTCTTTCTAAAGCAGCATCTTTTTCTATATATTTTCTATACTCATTTAATGTAGTAGCTCCAACAACTTTAATTTCTCCTCTTGCTAGAAGTGGTTTTAAAATATTAGCCGCATCTACAGCGCCTTCTGCAGATCCTGCTCCTACTATTGTATGAATCTCATCTATAAACAAAATTACATCTCCAGCTTTTTTCACTTCATTTAATGATTTTTTTATTCTTTCTTCAAAATCTCCACGATATTTTGCACCTGCTACCATACTAGAAATATCTACACTTACAACTCTTTTATTTTTTAACATTTCTGGAACATCTTCATCTATTATTTTTTGTGCTAAACCTTCTACCACAGCTGTTTTACCTACACCTGGTTCACCAATTAAACATGGATTATTTTTTGTTCTTCTAGACAAAATTTGAATTACTCTTTCTATTTCATCTTCTCTTCCTATAACAGGATCTAATTTTCCTTCTTTTGCTAACTTTGTTAAATCTGTTCCAAATTGATTTAATGTATTTGTTGAATTATAACTTCCAAAACCTGTTTGACTATTTTTATTTTCTCCTGAAAATCCGTCATCTTCATTTATTACTTTTACAATTTCATTGTACAATTTTTGTGGATTTATATTTAAATCCATCATAATTCTAACTGCAACACTGTCTCCTTCTAGCATTATTCCAATTAATAAATGTTCTGTTCCTATATATTCTGTTCCTAACTTTCTTGCTTCTCTAAAAGCATTTTCTATAACTCTTTTAGTTCTAGGAGTAAAACCAACTGTCCCTTGACTATCTGGTGACAATTCTACTCTTCCTATTAATTCTTCAATTTCTTCTAATATATTTTCTGGAGTAATATTCTGATTTTCTAAAACTTTGCTTGCAACACCAGTCCCCTCTTTAGACAGACCATACAAAAGATGCTCTGTTCCTATATAATTGTGACCAAGTTCGTTTGCAAGTTCATTTGCAATTTCTATTGCTTTTTGAGCTCTATTAGTAAATTTATATGTCATAGACATCCCTCCCTAATTTTAAACATTTTCTTCTTTAATAATTTTTTTAACTATTTCTGCTCTTTTTATATCACGTTCTTTTGTATTTAACTGTTTGCCAAAATATTTCTGTAAATTTCCTGGCTTAGTATATAACTGTAATTTATTTACTTTTAAATCATCTAATTCTTTAATAATTCCTAAATCTGTTCCAAGTTTAACATCTGATAGTAATTTTCTACATTCTTCTGATGATAATTTACTAGAATAAGCTAATATTCCATATGATCTGTATACACGATTTTCTAAATCTAGTGCTTTTTTTCCTAAATACTTTCTAGCAAGTCTTTCTTGTTCTATTATTTTTTCTGTAATAGCTTTTACATTTTTTATTATTTCTTGTTCTGTAATTCCTAATGACTGATTATTAAATATTTGATATACATTGCCTTGACTTTGTGAACCTTCTCCATATATTCCTCTTATATTCATCCCAAAATTATTAGCAGCCTGCAAAACTTTTCCTATATTTCCTGTTATTGTAAGTGCAGGCAAATGTACCATTACAGATGCTCTCATTCCAGTTCCTATATTAGTTAAACAAGATGTTAAATATCCATATTTTTCACTATATGCATAATTAATTAAATTTTCTAATTTTTGATCTAATTCTATACTCAAATTTAATAGATTTTCTAAATCGAAACCTGCTGCAAATACTTGCATACGTATATGATCTTCTTCATTTATCATTATACATATATTTTCTTCTTCATTTATTAGCATTGCTTGATTTTCTTTTTTAGACATTGCAAATTCTGGACTTAATAAATGTTTTTCTATCAAACTTATTTTTGTAATATCATCCAAATTTTCTAATTTAATAAATTTCAGTCCATATCCTAAACTTGGAGTTATTTCTTCTATTTTTTCTAAAATTTTTTTACTTTCTTCTTTACTATATTTATTTGGAAATCTAAAATCTTTTATATTTCTTGCAAGTCTTATCCTTGTACTAATTACGACATCTGATTCCTTACCATTTTGTAAATACCAATTACTCATAATAAACAAACTTTCCTCCTTATTTTTCTATTTCTTTTATTTGGTCTCTAATCTTTGCTGCATCTTCATATCTTTCTTCTTTAACAGCCTGATTAAGTTCTTTTTTTAATTTTTCTATTTTACTATTTTCTTTAGTTTCTTCTTTATTTATTTCCATATTGTTTTCTTTTAAATATTTTGGTTTTCTTCCTACATGACTTGATGTTCCATGTAAGTTTTTTACCAAATAATTAATTTTTTCATTAAATGCTTCATAACAATTTTCGCAACCAAACTTGCCATTTTCTATAAATTCTTCATATGTTAATCCACAATTATCACACTTTAGTGTATTTTTCTTTATAAAACTTGGTAAAAATGAACTATCATTATATTCTTCTAATAAATCACCTAAAAAACTAGAAAAATTAATTGGCATATTAAAATTAATTTCATCTATGCCAAATTCTTTTGCACATTCCTCACAAAGAATCATTTCTTTTTTCACTCCATTAATTATTTGTGTATATTTTATATTTCCTTCATGATTTCCACAATTTTGACATAACATATATTTTATTCCTCCTTTTTTAATCATCTATAAGATTTAACAACATATTTTTTAGTATGCTTGATCTTAGAGAGTCCTTATATTCATGTGGTACATTAAGTACATTATCATTTGTTGCTACTTTTAAAAGCTTTGCTTCTTTTTTTGTAATGATATTATATGATAAGAAATTACTTATATATATATCCACTTCTTGTGATGTTACTTTTTCATCTAAACTTGCTATTATATGCATAATATAATTACTTCTTGTCATATCTATTTTTTTTATTCTTATGTGACCTCCACCACCACGTTTACTTTCTACATAATAACCTTGAGAAGGTTTAAATCTTGTTGCAATTACATAATTAATTTGTGATGGTACACAATTAAAATGTTCGGCCAAATCGTTTCTTTGTATTTCTATATATTCATCATTTTCATTAAATAATTCTTTTATAAATTCTTCTATCATATCTGACATTCTCATATTTTATTGCTCCTTTTCTTTCTTAATTTATCGTTTTTGAATTATTTTAGTTTTGTTTTACTTTTGACTTTGACTTTCTTTGACCTACGTTTTATTATACTATTATTTTTTCGTTTGTCAATACTTTTATTGACATTTTTCCGATTTTATGTTAATATAATTAGACAGCTTTGCTGAATACTTTATGAAAGGGGTATTTCATTATGGAATACTATACGTCAATCTCCCCTCAGGCAATGCCTAAAGATTTTACAGGGCTTTTTCTCACTAGTTGGGATGACAGCTTATGGATCTTAAAGGTATTCGTAAACGGTGACATGATCGACTTCGTCGACAACATCGACCCTGAGGAAGATTCTGTTGAAGCAATCGTTTATCGTTACAATCTTTCAATCGACGATGTCGACGCTGAGGAATTTGAACTCTTCGTTGATGAAACACTCGTTGATGAATTAGAGGAGAATTTAGTCAACTTTCCTTTAGAAGAAGAAATTGACATTTTTCCTGATGATGACGATGACGACGATGCTGATTTCCTCCTGTCTCCTCAAGAACGTGCAGAAATTGAATCTGAACGTGAAGACGAGGCAGAAGATGCATTCACGCGTTTTTGCGACAATTAATGAGTCCGACATTTAAGTGACGTAACGACCTTTTACGCAGGTATGGTTTTTTTCCGTGCCTGCACTTTTTATTTATTATTTTTAGTCATGTTATCCATATCTTCTGCTCTTTCTTTTTGTTTTGACAACGTAAGCCAAGCAAAATAAGAAGAAACGAATTCGCCGTATTTAGTTACATCTTCAATCTCTCCTATTTCATTTTTTAAATTATTCAATTCTTTATCTTTCATTATAACACACCTCATTTATAATTATGTACATGTTATAATTTATTATTCTTCTACTATTTACCCAACTTTTATTAATATAATTATTTTACAATACATACTTTTCTATTGCGTCTGAAACCCCATCTGAATTATTATCTCTACATACATTCTTTCCATATTTTTTTACATAATCTGCACTATTTTCCATTACTATTCCCATTCCTGCATTTTCTAGCATTTCTTTGTCATTTACATTATCACCTATTGTAGCTACTTGGTTACTATCAATATTTAATATTTTAATTAACTCTTTAATAGCATTCCATTTATTCACATCTAATTTTGTTATTTCTGTATAATAATACTTTATTTCTACATCTTCATTATTTATTTTTATAATTTTTCTGGACATATGTCCAACATCTAATACATCAATATCTTTAATTTCTCTTAATTTTTGTATTATATGTTTAAATATAGATAAATTATCATCATATATAGTAACTTTTATATATTTGTTTTTATTATCTTCTTTAACATAATTATATAAATCAGCTACAACTCTTATATTTGTTTGATATTTACTATCCTTTTTTTCATTTTCCATTTTATAAAACAGTGCACTGTATGCTATTTTTCTTGTTAAAATCTCCGTTTCTGTATAGACATTATAGTATATACTATTTTGTTCACACATTTGTATTATTTCTAAAATCTTATCTTTTTCTATAAACTTATTGTATAATATTTTGTCATTTTTCATATCATATAAAATAGCGCCATTACCACATATACTATAGTCTTCTGCATTTATCTCTTTTGCAAAGCTTTTAACAGATGTTATATGTCTTCCAGATGCTATTACAACTTCTATACCTTTTTCTTTTGCTTTTTTTATTGCTTGTTTATTTTTATTTGATATTGTTCCATATGAATTTAGTAAAGTTCCATCTAAATCTATTGCTAATAATTTATACATATATATTTTCTCCTATGTTTGCTTTTTTATTATTATTTTATAATTCTAATATACTTTATAATTCATTTCAACAAAATTTATCAAAAATTTCCAGTTTAAAAAAATTATATTTGAGCAATATATATAATGTGAAAAGGCAATATGTTTTTCACAAAATAAATTAATAAATATAAAAAACACATTCTATAGGAGGTGAACGATATGGCAAACTCATCAAGCAACAGTAATTACAAAGTAGTTCCAGAAGCTACAGAAGCTTTAAATAAATTCAAATATGAAGTAGCTTCAGAAGTTGGTGTTAACTTAAAAGAAGGTTACAATGGAGATATATCTGCTAGAGACGCTGGTAGAATCGGTGGTAACATGGTAAGAAAATTAATCCAACAAGCTGAAAGCCAAATGACAAACAAATAGTTTTTGTACTAATGTTATTTAATATCTAATAAATTAAGACAGGAATATTTTTCTTGATTTTATGAATTCTATTCTTAGAATACATAAAGGCAGGAATTGTGTTCCTGCCTTATTTATTATATTTTAAAGTAAAGTTTTTATATTAGACTCTCCTATAATTTTTATTCCATTTTTTGAAAGTAAATCTGCAGTTATTCCATTTCCTTGTATAAGTGCTTTAGAAAATGTTCCATCATAAATTTTTCCATACCCACAAGAAGGACTTCTTTCTTTAAGTATTGCATATTTACAGTCATAAAATTTTGCAAACCTTAATATTTCTTCTGCACCTTTTTTATACTCTTTTGTAACATCTTCTCCACTATTAGTTACTACTCTATTATTTACTATTTCTGATGGATTTCTTGGAGTTTTTAATCCTCCATATATTTCTGGACATACTGGTATTAAATTATATTTATTTTTTAGTTCTTCTAACTCATTAATTTTTTCGCTTTTTCCATTATATCTACAATTTATTTCCATTAAACATGCACTAATTAGTATATTCAAAGCTTTTTTCCTCTTTTCTCATTTTTTATTTTTCATATTTTATATCATTACTTTTCAACCAAATCTTTAATATTCTTTGTATATTTATTCTTCAATTATATTTTTCTTATATATATAGTATAAACTTCTTAATTCTTCCATTTTTTCTTCTAGTTCAATAACCAATCTTGAGGCTTCTTTCCAATCTTCCTTTTCAAAAGCTTCGATAACTTTTCCAAATAAAGATTGTTGCTCATTTGTATTTTTATATATAATTTTTCTTTTTTCTTCAATTTCATCCCAGCAATTATTATCTTTTTCATCAATACTATTTAATCTTTTATAAGAACTTATTTCATTAAAGTATTCTTTTATCTTTCTTTTGCAAATAATTAACTTCCACTTTTCTAAAGTTGCTGTTTTAAAAGATTTAATCATTATATCTGTTAATATATCACCATATTGTAAAACGCTAGTTTTTACTTTATTATCTAAACTTTTTATATTATCCCAAACTGTCACTGGTGATTTTCCAAATATTTCTTCTCTTTCAGAATTACTATAATATTCAAACACATCTTCTTCACTTCTATAGACTCTATCTTTCTCCAAATAGCCATAATATTCATTTTGTTTTTTAGATATTTCTTTTAATAATTCTTCTTCTGTTTTATTTCCTAATATTGCATATTTAATTCCATCTACCATTGATAAGTATGAAACTGCAATAGTTAAATATATATTAGAAGATGGATTCGGAGATCTTAATTCAAATCTTGTTGCATATGGATTTTGCTTATCTTTAACTAAACCTATTAGAACACTTCTATTTCTTGATGGTTCATCCTTTTCTTTTCCTAATGATGTAACAATACATACAGGAGCTTCATATCCAGGTTTTAATCTTCTTAGAGAATCATCTGTTGCCGAAATGAAAGGATTCATAACTTCATAATTTTTTAATATTCCCATTAAAGCTCCATATCCTAAAGAACTTAAAAAGTTATCTTTATAACTATTAAATAAGTTTATTATTTTTCCATCTTTTTTTTGCACATTCATTCCTAAATGTACATGCATTCCACTTCCTGCCACTTTTTCTATTGGCTTTGCTCTAAATGTAGTTTCTAGTCCATACTTCATAAATATTTTTTTAACTAATTCTTTAACAAAAATTTGATTGTCTGCTGCTTGAAGAGAATTTGAATACTTCCAATCTATTTCAATTTGTTCCATTACATGATCATATTTACCTAAAAATCCTAATTTTGGTTTTACTCCGTCCAACTTCTTTATGTCCCATTTCTGGTTCTAGTTCATATTTTTCCATCATAATTAAACATTCTTCTATAGCTGTTCTCACTGTTCCATTTATTTTATTCCAATATTGTTCATGCATTCCTTGTGATGTTGCAAGTTCTTCTATTTCTGTTTCTTCATTTGGAGTTTTAACCCAAAATTCTAATTCTGTTGCTGTTGTATAATTTATTTTTTCTATTTCTTCTGGTTTTATCTCATAGATTTTAAATAAATCTTTTTTTATTTTTATTAAATCCATTATTTCTTGTTTTGTTTTTTCGTTACTAAGTTTTAAAATACTTCTAGAGTCAACTTGCTTTCCATTATGATATAAAAATGCAGGAATGATTATTGTACCTATTGGTAAAAGAGTTTCTTCATCTAATAAGTCTTCATTATAATCTACAAACCAATTGCAATCTTTATCTACTACCATGTCAACTTTTGCATCATTAATTGTTGCAATTTCTGGCAAATCTACTGATGAACCATCTGTTTGAACAGCAGTTTTATATAAAAATTTTTTCAAGTCTTCTAAAAACACTTTTATAGGAATTCTTTCATCTGTTACATTTCCTGATAAATCTACAGCCATTAGTGATACAAACTTTATTTCAGTATGTAGTTTTAATATTTTTTTTAAGCAACTTTCATTATGTTCTTCTTTTTTTATTATATACAAAAGATTATTTTTCATAATTCTACCTCACTTATTTAATATAGTATTTGTATTTATTCATTTTTATTCATTATTTCTAATATACTGTTATTAATTCTGTTTTTATTTATTGTATTTTCTTATATTTTTCATCATAATAATACTATATAACAAAAAAAAGAACAAGTAATCTAAAAAGATTACTTATTCTTTTCTATATTTATGCTTCTGGTTCTACTAAACCAAAATTTTTACCATCTTTTAATTTATACATAACATTTACTTTTCCTGTTTCAACATTTACAAATGCTAAAAATTTATTTTGAGGTTCTTCTTGTAATATAAGTTTAGCATCTTCTGGTGAAACTGGTTTTACATCATAAAACAGTGTTTTTACTATTTCGTTTTCTATTTCTTCTTCTTTTTCGAAGCTCATATTAGTTTCTTTTAAACGAATAGATTCTGTCATATTTTGTTTATCTTTTTTTGTTTTCATTTTTCTTATTTGACCTTCAACAATGTCTATATTTTTATCTATAGAAGCATATAGATCTTTACTTCCTGTAACTGCTCTAAATACACCGTTTGTTGTATTTACATGCATTTCTGCAACTTGATCTTTACCTTCTGTTTTTATTGTTGCTTGTACATCAAAATCTTCTCCAAAGTATTTTACTAATCTTTCGCATTTTTTCTCAATATAGTTTTTTATTGAATCTGTTGCTTTTAGTTCCTTTCCTGTTATTTTTATATTCATAAAAATCGCTCCTTCCTGTGATTGTTATCCTTCGTTTAGTATCTACATAGTTGCTATATATTTTCATTATATCTTGTTTATCCATTTTTTTCAAGGTAATTTATCGATTTTTAGAATAAATTAGTTTCTATACAAATTATATTCATTTATATATTCTAATACATTTTTATCAACCATACCTTTTACATCATGTACCTTTTCATCTTTTATTGCATTTCTTATACATGTAGAACTTATTTTTATATCATTCATATTGTCCATATAATAGAAATTCAACCTATTTTTATTTAAAGTTTCATTTTCTTTTATTGTTTCTTTTAAATTTATCTCATTTCTATTTAACAATATAAACTTATAATTGCTTACTAATTCAGTTGCATTTTTCCAATTTAGAATATTTACAAAATTATCTGCTCCCATTATAAAATATTTCTCATCTTCTTTGTAAATATCATCTATTAATTTAAATACATCTATTGCTTTAAAATTATAATTTTTATTTATTTCTATATCACATACATCTAATTTTTCATTACTATTACATATTAATTGTAACATTTTAAATCTGTGTTTTTCATCTATTAACCCATCTTTTTTATACCCATCCCCAACTGGTACAAAAAACACTTTGTCTAAATTCAGTTTTTCTGCTGCTTTTATTGCTAACGTTTTATGTGCTATAGTTGGCGGATTAAAGCTTCCTCCAAAAAATGCATATTTTTTCATATTTATTCTCACATCCTAATTTATATGTTAACATATTTTATTTTTTTTTTCAATTATCATATATATCCTTTGCTTTTTTTAAGACTTTATTATTCTTGTTTTATTATTCATATATCAAGTTTTTTAGCCATACCTCTTGCATTTTTCATATTCTCATGATATAATGTTTTTCGTTATAATTTACTAGCGTAAGAGGAGGTGCAAAATATGCCAAATATAAAATCAGCTATAAAACGTGTTAGTGTTATCGAAAAGAAAACATTAAGAAATAATATGATTAAATCAGGATATAAATCAGCTGTTAAAAAATTCGAACAAGCTGTAGAATCTGGTAATGTTGAAGAAGCAAAAACATTATTTTCACAAGCTACAAGAAAAATAGATCAAGCTTGCAGTAAAGGTGTTATAGTAAAAAACACAGCTGCTAGAAAAAAATCTAACTTAGCTAAAAAGTTAAATGCTGTTCAAGCATAATCCAAGTAAAAAATTGTGCACAGTTTTTTACTATATAAAACAATCTAGTATTTTTCTAGATTGTTTTTTTATTTACTTTACAAGTACTTCTATATTTTTTTCCTTGATTTTCTTTTTTATTGTTGTTATATATTTATTATTTTTTATCTTTTTATACTTTATATTTTATATTTTATATTTTTTTATTTATTTTCTACATACATCATATATTTCTTGGTTAAAATTACCTTTGATTTTATTTCTTAATTTATGTTAATATATATTTATAATAATATAGAAAGCTCGTGATATTATGGAAAAAAACTTTAAATTTATGATAAAATCAATTTTTAAAATCGATAAAAACATTTTTAAAATTATGAAAGTTGGATTAAAATACTCTTTTTTCTTTTGTATTTTTGCTACTCTATTTTTACTTACATATGATTTTTTTAGCATGCCAGAACTTTTTTATGCTGGTATCTCATTATTAAAGTCTGGTTTTTTCTTTATTGTTACTTTTACTATTTTTGGAATTGCTTTTGATAGAATAAAGCATGAAATTGAATAAAACTAAAAAAACTTAAAAATTATTCAATCTTAAAAACTTGCAATCTACTATTAACTTTTACAACAAAAACAAAAATAAAAATATGAAGTAAACTAAAAAATAGTCTACTTCATATTTTTCATTTTGCTTTATTTTTTTAATTCTTCTATAAACATTTTATTAAGCATTCCTGGATTTGCTTTTCCTTTTGTTGCTTTCATTGCTTGTCCAACTAAGAATCCTAAAGCTTTATCTTTTCCACCTTTATAATCTGCTATTGATTGTGGATTTTCTTCTAATACTTTTAGAACAACTTCTTTTATTGCTCCTTCATCTGATATTTGAATCCATCCATTTTCTTTAATTATAACTTCTGGGTCACGAGGGTTTTCAAATAATTCTACTACAACTTTTTTTGCAATAGCAGAACTTATTGTTCCTTTATCTATTAATTCTATTACTGTTGCAAGTTCTTTTGAAGTAAATGGTATTTGATCTGCTTCTAATTCTTTTTCATTTAATATTTTTGATATATCAGATAAAATCCAGTTTGCTACAGCTTTTGGATTTTTGCATATTTCTTCTGCTCCTTCAAATAGATCTGATAAATATTTAGAACTAGTAAGTAATCTTGAATCTTTTTCAGATAATCCAAATTCATCCATATATCTTGCTTTTCTGCTTTCTGGAAGTTCAGGAAGGCTATTTTTTATTCCTTCTATATATTCTTCAGATAGTCTAATTGCAACTAAATCTGGATCTGGAAAATAACGATAATCTTGTGCATCCTCTTTATCTCTCATAGAAAATGTTCTTCCAGATACATCATCCCATCTTAACGTACTTTGTTCTACTACTCCTCCTTCTTCTATCAATTCAATTTGACGATTTGCTTCATATTCAATAGCTCTTACTATTGAACGAAAAGAGTTCATATTTTTCATTTCTGTACGAGTTCCAAGTTTTGTTTCACCTTTTTTTCTAACAGAAACATTAACATCTGCACGAAGTGAACCTTCCTGCATCTTACAATCAGATACTTCTATATATTCTAATATTGATTTTATTTTTCTTAAATATTGTTCTACTTCTCTACTTGTTCTCAAATCTGGTTTAGATACTATTTCTATTAAAGGAACTCCGAGCTCTATTTAAATCAACTAAACTTCCTCCACCAAACTCATTATGATTTAATTTACCAGCATCTTCTTCTATATGAATTCTCTCTAATCTAATTTGTTTTTTCTCTCCATTATCATCTTCTATTTCTACATATCCATTTTCGCAAAGTGGCTTATCAAATTGTGATATTTGGTAAGCTTTTGGCAAGTCTGGATAAAAATAATTTTTTCTATCATTTTTACTATCTCTTGAAATTTCACAATTTGTAGCTAAACCTGCTTTTACTGCATATTCTACTACTTTTTCATTTAACACTGGAAGTGTACCTGGCATTGCCATACATATAGGACAACAATGTGTATTTGGTTCTCCTCCAAATTCTGTTGGACAAGAACAAAATATCTTTGTCTTTGTAGAAAGTTCTGCATGAACTTCTAATCCCATTACAATCTCATAATCTTGTCTTGACATATATCTTCCTCCTTATTATTTTTTAAATTCTGGTTTATATTTTTCTCTAAATTTTGTAGCTTGTTCATATGTATATGCTGCATTTAATATAGTTTCTTCTTTAAATTTATCTCCTATTAATTGCATTCCTATTGGCATTCCTTTACTATCTACACCACAAGGTATAGATATTCCTGGAAGTCCTGCAATATTTACAGAAACAGTACAAATATCTGCTAAATACATTTCTAATGGATTATTTGATCTTGTTCCTATTTCAAATGCTACAGTAGGTGATGTTGGAGTAAGTAATACATCATATTTTTCAAATTTCTTATCAAATTCTTGTTTTACCAATGTACGAACTTCTAATGCTTTTTTATAATAAGCATCATAATATCCAGAACTTAATACATATGTTCCAAGTATTATTCTTCTTTTTACTTCTTGTCCGAATCCTTCGCTTCTTGAATTAATATAAATATCTTTTAAGTTTTCGAAGTTTTTAGTACGATATCCATATCTAATACCATCAAATCTTCCTAAATTTGAACTTGCTTCTGCACATGCAATTATATAATATGTTGCTAAAGCATATTCTGCAATATCCAAAGAGCACTCTTCAACAATTGCTCCTAATTCTTTATATTTTTCTATTGCTTCTTGTAATTTAGCTTTAACTTCAGCATTTATTCCTTCTCCAAAAAATTCTTTTGGTACTCCAATTTTTAATCCTTTTACATCATTTTTTAAACATTTTGTATAATCTACTTTTTCATTATTAATTGATGTTGTATCTTTTTCATCATGTCCTGCAATTAAATTTAATAACAATGCTGCATCTTGTACATCTTTTGTTATTGGTCCAATTTGATCTAGTGATGATGCAAATGCTACTAATCCATATCTTGAAACTAATCCATATGTAGGTTTTAAACCGACAACACCGCAAAAGGCTGATGGCTGACGAATAGATCCTCCTGTATCACTTCCTAATGCCCATGGTACTAAATTTGCTGCTACAGCTGCAGCTGACCCCCCTGAAGATCCACCTGGTACTGTATTTAAATTCCATGGATTTTTAGTTTTCTTAAAAGCTGAATATTCTGTAGAAGCTCCCATAGCAAACTCGTCCATATTTAATTTTCCTAAACTAATAATTCCCTCATTATTTAATTTTTCTATAACAGTGGCATCATATGGTGCAATAAAATTTTCTAACATTTTAGAGCTACAAGTTGTTTTTACACCTTTTGTACACATATTATCTTTTATTCCTATTGGAATTCCTGCAAATCTTGAATTTATCTCTCCATTTTTTACCATTTCTTCAATTTCTTGTGATTTAGAAATTGCTTCATCTGTAAGAGTTGTAACAAAAGCTTCTACGTCTTTTTCTTTTTCATTAATTCTATCTACATATGCTTTTGTTAATTCTGTTATTGTAATCTCTTTTTTCTCTAATTTGTCCATTAATTCATGAACTGTATATTCATAAAGTTCCATTTACTTCTTGCTCCTTCCTATATTTTATACTTTTATATCTCTCCAACTATATACTCTTTGAATATTTCCTGAATCTATATTTTTGTTTAATTCAGTAGTCATTAGATATGTTTTTATTCCTTCATTTGCAACTTGTATACAATTTTTATAGCTATCGTCTATAAAAATATCTATTTTTTTACTTCTGCAAATTTTTGCTTTATCATCTGCATCTATGATAAGTTCATCAAAAGGAATCTCATTTTTTTCTAACCATATTTTTGTTAAATCGTACGCAGAAAACTTATCTGTTTTAAATCTTGCAGTAATTAAATAAATATTATTACCATTATTTTTTATTGTTTTTAGAGTATTTTTTACATCATCTTTTACTTCAACATTTTCTATCATTTTTTTATAATAACCATATTCTTCTAGAAACTTTCTTTGTTCATCTTGATTCCATCCGAATATATATTTTAAATAAAAATGATCTGGTATTTCTGATAACTTATCATTATACCCTCTTTTTAATACTTGTTTATTAAATTCTCTTCCATATTCTATAAATTTATCTGCTGTTTTTGATATTGTATCATCAATGTCTATTCCATAGTTCATATAATATTTCTCCTGCTTTTACAATTATTGTATTACTTTTGGTATTTTAAACATTCCTCTTTCTTGTTCTGGAGCATTTTGTAATAATAACTCTCTATTTTCGAAATTTTTAATTTCATCTTTTCTAAATACATTATAATTATCATTTGCACCTATTGATTGATTCAATCCATCTACTGGAGCATTATTTACTACATTGGCAAAATTTAAAATGTCTTGTAGATGTAATAAATATGTGTCTACTTCATTTTCTTCTAATTTTAAATGTGCTAATTTTGCTATATGCAAAATTTCTTCTCTTGATACTTGCATTTAATCATCTCCTTTTTGAATTTGTGTCTTATTATATAGCGTTTTCGCAAAAATTACAAGTTTATATATGCAAATTTTACTTAAAACAAAAACTTTCTTATAAGAACAAAATCAGACATTAATAACATTTCACTTATTAAAATATTATATAATCTTCCTTCGACTTTTTGTTCATACTCATATGTAAAATTTGTTTTAATTCTTTTTTGTAACTTGTTTTATTATGTATAATTATTTAAACTCTTATATAAAGTATAAAAAATGTATCTAAACAGCTTAATCATTTAAACTATTTAGGATACATTCTTTACTATTTAATCGCTTCACCATTAACATAAATCATATAACCATTAAAGTCAATATTATTAAAACTTGAATCTTCATCTTCAAATGTTGTAAGATATGAATCTCCTGTTAATTTTATTTTAGAACTTGAATCTAGACTTAAACTTGCACTTTTAGCTATATTATCACTATTAATTTTTCCCTCCCAGCTGCTACTATTTTTTTAATTTATTTGTGCTTCACTAATTTTATCAATTTCAATATTGCCTACCAATTTTTGATTGCTAGCATTTAATGTTACCACTCCTCCATTACTGCCTGTTTTCCCCCATTCCGTTGTTGCTGCAGCTTTTAACAATATATTGCTACCATATTCTATATTATTATTTTCCAAATTTATAACTGCATTAGTATTAGTTATAAAGAAAAATGGTGCAGATGAATAATATTCAGAATCTGAATCTATTTTTAATGTAGAATCTTTTGCCGTAAATGTTCCTGTTCCTTCTCCTGCATCTCCGGACATACTTTGATAAATCATAACTCCACAATTGTCTACATTATTTCTATTTCCTTTTCCAGATGCACTTAATGTTGAATTTGTTACTGTTGCAGAATTTTTTCCTTCTATATTTTTATTTATATTAAATACCTCTAACCTTAATTTTTCCTTAAATTATAAAATTATTTTTATTTTTTATTTTCCATATTTAGAATAGTATCTCCTTAACTCTAAAACTAATTAAAATTTTTTCATATTTTCTTAAAAAATGATTGACAAATGTTTTTTTTGATATTATAATAAGTAACGTCGTAAGACAAATACCAGTTCATTTAATGCAGATGTGGCGGAACTGGTAGACGCACAGGACTTAAAATCCTGCGGTTGAATAAACCGTGCCGGTTCGATTCCGGCCATCTGCACCATAACAGTTGAAATTTAACCAATTTCAGCTGTTTTTATTTTTGTTCAAAAGTATTGAAAATACAGACTTTCAAGATTTTTCATTATTCAACCTATTTTCAAAATTATTTGTTATTATTCATTATTTTTGCGTTTCTGCACATAATCTGCACACAAGATGTGCACATAAAAAAATCCACGAAACAGTATTGAAATATAGTGTTGTATAGTTTGAATGAAAAATTTCGTGCACACTAAATTTTTACTATATTAAATTATAGATTATTATTTATTATCAATACTTTTAGAAATTTAAAATAATAATTAATATGGTTAATTTGCACAATAATAGAGCTGTAAAAGTTACAACTCTATCTATCTTTTATATTAAGTTCATTTATAAAATCATTTACTAATCTAATAAGCCTTTCTTTTGAAAAGCTAAATAGTAAGCTAACATATTCAAAAGTTTTGTCTATATAGTTTTTTAGTTTATTATTTTCAGCTTTTAATCTTGCATTTTCTTGTTTTAAATTATAATTTTCTATTTCCACTTGTTCAAATTTGTTTATTGTATCTTCAACAATATTTTTTATTCTTGTATATCTACTAGAAATAGTATTAAATTTTTTTATTACTCGTTTATATTCATTTCTCAAAATTTCAATGTCATTAGTTATTATTTCTTGTTCTTGGTGCTTAGTTTCTTTGAACATTTCTTGCATTTCATAATTTGTAACTTTTTTTAATGTTTCTATTGGTATATGCTCATTGTCTATTGTATTTCCTCGTTCTAAATCGAAACCGGATTTTGTCATATATTTATAAAATTTATCTTGTAATTTTCTATAACTGTCTTTACCTTTCCAATATTCACTGCAAGCGATTTTACTTATTTCTTTTCCTTCTTTATCTTTCTTGTGAACAACGGGAACAAATAAAATGTGCAAGTGAGGAGTGGATTCGTCCATATGTACTTTTGCAGATACAATAAATTCTTCTCCAAGATTATTATAATTTGCTACAAATTTATATGCTGTTTCAAAATACCTTTTTGTTTCTTCTTCTCCAATACTATTAAAAAATTCTTTATCAGATGTAATTATAAATTCACACATTACATTACTAACTTTTTTTACCATACCTTGTAAGTTATATTTTGTTTTCATATCTTTAAAAACTTTTTCATAAGTAGAGGAGGGGGCTTTTAATGAATAGTTTAATTTTGAATTTTGTTTATTTATATCTTTATTTGAATAGTTTGTATTTTTCCTTTCATTATGTCTATATATTCCTGATAGATTTTTCATTTTATAGTTTGTATTTCTAATTATTGCATAACTCATATTTTCTACCTTCTTCCTTATTAGGGTAGCACTACGAAGCTTTACTTATGTCATAATGCTTATTAAGTTAGTCTAAAAAAGAGGGACACTTTAGTGTTATAACATACTAGAACATTAAAAATGTTCTGTATGATTAAGGGGAAAATCCCCTTAATAAACCCCTATACAAGATTTTTTAAAATTATTTAAATTTATTTATTGGTATCCTTTATAAGTACAACAAATTAAAATAAGTGTTTCAAAAAATCTTGTTATGGGAAACCTATGTAGGTTTCCCATGCTCTTCCACTGTAATTTTAAAATTAACTAGATAAATCTAATCAATTTTAAAAGTTATCTTTCTTGTCCTTGTGAATTATCTAATAATCTCTTGTTTTCAATAAGTAAATTATCTACATTTACAATATCATTATTCATATAGTAATTATTGACTTTCTCAAGTTCGGATTCTTTATATTTATTGAAAACAGAAGTATAAGTATTTAGAGTTATTGCTACATCAGTATGCCCCATAAGTCTTTGAAGTGCAACTGCTCTCATTCCAGCTTCAATACATCTAGTTCCATAGGTATGTCTTAAACTATGTGATGTAATATCTGTTATATTCATTTTCTCTAATAATTCTTTCAACTTTCTATTTGCATTATTAGGTCGCACATATTCTCCATTAGGAGTTAAAAATAATTGTTTATCACGATTATTCTCTGCTAATCTCATTTGACTAATTATTTCGTTTCGTATAAAAGAAGGAATAGGGACTTCTCTAATTCCAGCATAAGTTTTAGTTGAATTGCCCATTATTACTTTATGATTTTTGTCAGTGGATAAAGTCTTATTTACTGAAATTAAATTTTTGTGTAAGTTTATATCTGTATTTCTTAATGCTAAAACTTCTCCAATACGAAGTCCTAAATACATTTCAATTAAATATGCAACCTTGTATGGTTCATCTGTAATAGGAACATTCATTAAATAATCAGTTAATTTTTGTTGTTCTTCAACTTCTAAGGCTCGTACAACTTTGTGTTTTTTAGTACTTCTTGGTCGTATAACTTCATTCATGGGATTTTTTATAATATAGCCTTTATTAATAGATTCTCTGAAAATTTGAGAAAATTGTTCTTTTATTTTCTTAATTGTGGAATCACTATAATGTTTTAAACTATTAAGATAATTTTGTATTTCTGCACTTGTTATGTCACTAATATTTTTTTCTGATAGTGAACTTTCTTCAATTTTTTTAATTGTTTCTATTATTCTCGAGTATGTTCTTTCACTAATTAAATTCATATCTAATTTTTTTATAGCATTTTCTCTCATAAGTTTATTTAATGGAATGCCATTGTTTTGGATAAATAAATCATTTCCTTTTTGATATTGAATACTTGTTAAAAAATCCTGTGATTCTTTTTCTGTTGAAAATGATTTGGTTTTTCGTATTTCTTTTGAAGTGCCTTTATCATATACATAATAAGCACATCTCCATTTCTTACAATTATTATCAAAGTAGATACTACCAATTTTTTCTTTTTTATTACTCATAATATAATGCACCACCTTAAACTCGTTTTTTCATTTTCCAAATTAAGTAGGAAAGTAACATTATTTGCTTTGATTTTCCAATATTAATTGAGGGGAAATCATTTCTTTTAAAAATCCTATATGCGATTGTTTCACATACATTCAAGTCATTCATTACATCTTTTACGCTAATCATTCTAAAAGGATTCTTGACTCTCCTAATGGTATCTATTGCCATTCTTTCTTCTGGCGTTAAAAATTCTTTTGTTTCAATTACTATATTTTTAGTTTCTATATTGTTAATTTCATTTATCATTTTATTTATTTCTTCCATATTAAAAATCCTTTCGTATCTAATTTTTATTATTTTTAATAAATCTTAGTATTGTTGTTTGAATAGATAAAATCATTTGAAGTACATCATCATTTGTATAGCGTTTGGATAAATCATAATTTGATAAGCTTAAATCTTTTTCTATAATTCTTCCATTTAAAAATTTTTTTCTCATATAAAGAGAACCGTGAAGTATTAGACTTATTGTTATAATTAAAACTAGCTCTTCTTAAAAATTTTATATATTTAACACATTGTTCTTTCGTTAAAGATTTAAAATTTTTATTATTTTTACAAACTATTATGATATCTCCACGAATGGTTTCGCCAATACCCAAAAGTTTTGGATTAATATATATATTAGGTATTAGATATTTTCTATTATTCTTACATAGAATAACTATATCGTCATAAGGTATTACATCAAATTTCCCGTCCAACTAATTCCTCAAATTGAACAATATTATTGTTTATTTTTTTTAGTTCTGGAGGCTTACCAACTTTTTGATATATAATTATAATTTTGTTATTGGTCATTATAATCACTACTTTCTTTTTGTATCTTTCTTAAATATTCTTGATAAGCTATATTATCTAAATATTTTCTGTTTTTCGGATTATCTAAACTAATTGTATCTTTTGAATATAAATTGTCAGATTTTTTAAGAAATTTTTTATTTGTAATTGCTTTTGAAATTTTTCTCATTTTCTGAAAACTCCTTTAAAATAAATTTGATTTCTAGAAATCATAGTTGTTCGAACTGATTATAGGATACGATGTTTTATTATAAAAAAGAGAAAAAGCCCAAAAAAAGCAAAGAAAGTATAAAGAAACATAAAAAAGAATAAAAAAACTGAAAAAATACACTTTCAAAAATCTTTGAAAGTGTATAAAAATCAATATTTTTAACAATTTTAAAATTAATTTTGCGTACAAACATAAAAAACACCTTTAAATGCACTTATTTATCACAATTAAAGGTATTATATATTTTTTTTACTTATTCTTCAAAATCTTCTTTATTTTCAATATCTAAATAACAAATATTTACTTCTTGCATTTTTTCAAATTCTGTATTTGTTATTTTTAAGTCTTCTAACATTTCGTCAGTAAATTCTAAATCATTTTTAGAAATAAAGCATTTTCTACTGCTAGGCTCATATTTACCATTAGTACAAAATAAAATTCCTTTCATTAGTCTATTTGTACCATTTGCTATGTTAATATCTATTTGAGTGCATTCAAGACGAGGGCTAGTAGGTTTATAATTATTAAAGTGTAAAAATGCCATAAAATTATCTGTTTCTATATATCCAGTCATATATATTTTATCTGTTTTATAATCAACAAATTCTAATTCACAATAATTTGATTTTTTCACTATATTTATTTTAAATTTACATTTATCAAATTTTTTTGAGGAAGGATAGTATCCATTATAATAAATATATAAGGTATTAGTCTCAAAAGGATTTTTATTTTCTGCTTTATTTATAAATTTATTATTAAGAGTAAATAATTCTGATTCATTGATTTCTAGTTCTCTGCATAGTAAGAATATTTGCTCGGCATTTGGAATAAGTTCGCCACTTTCAAACCTAGCAATAGTAGACGCATTTTTTCCAATTGTAATTGCTAGATTATCTTGACTTAATCCTTTTATTTTTCTAAATTTCTTCAATCGCTCTCCAAATTCGGATTTATTAAATTCTGCCATAGAATCACATCCTTTAATAAATATATACACTTCAATTATACCATTTTTTTACATTGTTTTCAACAGAAGTGATGGGCAAATAGCTTGATATAGTAATAAAATTTGAAATTGACATAAAAAAATGTTATAATTAATATAACTTTATAGTAAAAAGAATGGCTTTGAAATCTTAATTAATCAATCCATTCCACAAGCGTAATGCTTGGTGTTCAATGTTAACATTCAGGTATTGCGATTGCCTGGATTTTTTTAATACGAGATTTTAGCTTTGCTTACTTTTCGTATTATATACATTGAGTTTTTACATAAGGAATCCATATACAGGAGAGTGAGCAAATGAAAGATTTAGAGTGCTACGGTGGTCGGTTGTCCAGGTGGATAATCTTCACTAACAAGAAATAGCCATTCAGCTAATGGGGGAAGAAATTTCCCCCAAACTTTATAGGAATTATTGAAATTTATATAGATTTAAGTTATAATTTAGTTAGTTAGTCTAAACTAATCGCAATAGTTTAGGTTAATTATAGCTTTAAAGATTAAGATTTAAAGCATTAAAACACGGGGGTTGCTCACTCTCCGTGTATTTTTTTGCACTATATGCAATATTTTGTAAAAAATAATAAAATTGCTACTAAATTAGTGATATTTTAATGGAAAAACAACGATTTCACATAAAAAACTTGCATTGTATGCAAATTTCATTGCATATTATGCAAGTTTTAATTTTTTGACTTGTTGCAATAAGCTTGTTATATTAATGTTACAAATAATTTAAAGATTTATGTATCATTGAATATACAGAAGTTTTGGAGGAATTTATGAAAGTTTTAAAAGAAAAGACTAAAATTAATCCTAAACAAGTTATAACAATATTTAATATTCTTCGTTCAATTGGATTAAATACAAGTCATAGAGGTACAAAATATATTAATAAAGCAATTCAAATAATTACAATGTCTGATAATGACATTGTTGTTATTAATGATATATATGAAAAAATTGCCAAAATATATGGCAATATAACTCCAAAACAAGTTAAAAATGATATATCTTATGCTTTAAATACAAGAATAGAAAATAAAGCATTAGAAAATTTTAAAAGGATATTTGGTTTTGAATATGATAGCTATTACTTTACTAATAAAAACATAATTGAAGAAATTGTGCGTATTATTAAATTAGAATATTTATAAATTCTCTTTTATATCTTTTACATCAATATCAAGAATTTTACAAATAGCCATTAATTCAAAATCTTTTACAATTCTTTGTTCTTTTTCTATTAAATAAATATCATTTGGATATAATGTTACACCTAATAACTCGAGTTTATTAGATAATTTTTCAAGTGATAAGTTATGTTCAATTCTACTGTCATGAATAATTTTTCCAGAAATATTACTTTTATTTTTATATTTATTCATAAAAATTCCATCCTTTAATGTATTATTTGCAATTTTTATTGATATTATCATGGAATTCATGTTAATATATTATGAGAGTCATAATGAAATATAGAAAGAAGGGAGAAAATATGAATAAAAATATAGAACTGACAAGTTTGATTAATGATTCGATATTAGATTCAATTTTTAAAGAGAAAGAGGAAAGTTTATATTATCAAAACAAGTATGATAAAGAAAAAATTAAAGAAATATATTTGGAAAATCCAACAAGTTATGAAAATTTATTAATTGCAATAAAAAACTTGCCACCACATTTTAATAATACTAGAGAGAATATTATTGAAAAATTAGAACAATATTTAGAAAGAGAAAATAGTTTAAGTGCTTATGATAATGAAAGATTTTATAAGAAAGGTTTTAGTGATGGTGTGAAAATGATGTTAGAAGTATTGAAAGAAAATTAATTACATGAGAGAGAGATTGATAATTGCTATCATGTATGATACTATAAGTATAATAACAAACTAGTAATTTATAGGGAGGATATATGGAAGATTCAAATATATTTAAATATTGTGTTGCTATGAAAAAAGGTCGAAAAATTTTTAATATGATAGTAGGAGGTTTAATGATTCTTTTAAGTAGTATTTTTATAATACTGACGATTATTGTTTCTATATTAGAACAAGAAATTGATTTCTATACATTTTGGGGAATATTGATGATACCATTACTCTTTTTTTGCTTTGGAATCACAGGTGTTATAACAGCTACGAAACGAGTAGAAATATATAAAGGGAAAGTAGTTTATCATATAGGAGTAATAAATAGAGAGTATCCTATGTCTGATATTAGAACTTCAAAAACTCAAACTGAAACATATAATACGGGACTATATTATGAAGATATGGTACCTACTACAGGTTATGATAAGGTGATTACTTTCTATGATAAAACAGGTAAAAAGATTTTTAAATTTGGATTGTCATATTATAATGTTGAGCGCTTACAAACAGACGTTAAAAATACTCAAAAAAGTATTTCTAAGCGAGGTATTAAGAAATAAACAAATTACAATTTATATAACACATACAATAATTATTCATTAATTTCTAACAATATATAGAATTATACATTATTAAATGTTTTGCACACAATATGCACGGACTAAACTATAAAAATAGTTGTATATAGCTATGTACAAGATTTTGAACTTTCCCATCTGCACCAATGACGTATCTGTTCAAACTAACAGATAGAAAAAACATCATTCAAGTATTTGGATGATGTTTTTTCTTTGCCTAAAAGACATCATCCAATATCTAAAAAAAGGATTGTGCTTGAAACGAAGACAATTAAAGAAGAACTATGATTTGAGGAAAACTAAAAAAAAATAGAATTTATTTGTGAGTTTTCAGAGATTTCTCCTACTTTTGTTAATGGTAGCATAAGAAAAATTGAGAAAACCAATATTTCTTATATTAAGCTGCATAAAGTAATTGTAAAAAAAAAACTAATAAAAAACCAAAAGAAGGTATTATATATCTAGCTTATACAAATGAGTTAAAACGATTTTGTAGATATGCTTGAACTGTTGAAAATATAAATTATAAGATGTAGAGAGTTGATTATATTCCATACATCTCTTTATTTTATAAAGATTAGTGTATTTATTGTAAAACTTTATTATGATTGATATAATATAATCAAATTTGGAGGAAATAATGAAAATATATTTAGATAATTTAGATAGTATAACTAAAACCAAATATAAAGAATTTCAAGATAAAGTTGAAAAATTATTAGCAGAATATCAAACAACAGATTCAGATAGATTTAAAAAAGTTAAAAATAAAATAGAACAAACAAGTGGTAATTGGGATACTTATATAGAATTAATAAGTGGAGATACTATTCAACATATAGATATTTCACAATTACTAGCTTATGAATATTGTTTGGCAAGTGAAAGAATAACAGAAGGAAAAGTACATTTTGAGGACATGTTAGATAAACTTTTTGATGGTATAAAGAAATTTAGGATAGGAAATCCTATTCCAGGTATGGATAATGAATGCCTGTATGGGAAATGTTTTGATGATCCTACTGCTGTACCAGTTACTTCGAAACTATATAGAATGGTAATGAATGCAGGAGCACAACATTTAAATTATTTTAAAGATGGAAATTTTACAGGAGCTGTTTTTATATATGAAAGAGGTACAATAAAAGGATTTGCAAAGGATGAAAAAGGTAACTCTGTAGATATGAAAATTGATGGTATTGATTTTAGTGATTTAAGTAAAGGACAATCTTTATTAACTAATTTAAGACAAACTGTATTTCATGAATGGACACATAATGCAGAAAGAGAAGTTATAGATGATGCAAATCCAAATATTGATTATGAATATCAAAGCAAAGATGGAAAAACTTATAGAAATTATGAAAGAATAAATAGTTATGTAACATCAGAAAACCTTGAAAGTATTCAGGAACCACAATACATAATAAGTACTCAAAGAGATTCACATGGAAATAGAAAAAGATATTTTGAAGATAAAAATGGAAATTTAAGACCTTTAAAAGATGTTAAATTTGCCTTAGACATAAAACAACTAGGAAAAGATTATTGTTTTTCTTCAGGACTTGCAACAAGAGAAGTATTACCAAATGGAGATACTAGAATGCATAATATTATAACCGAAGGATTTGTTGAGGGTACTGCAAGAGCAATGATAAGAGCAATTGACCCACAAGTAATGGATATAGATGAAGAAAAATATCCTGAATATGTAGAAATGGCAAAAAGCGTTATAGAATCAAGAGATATGGATTTTGGTGCTAATGGTCAAGGACAAACTTATGCAGATTTTATAATGCATTCAATTGTGCTAAAAAGAGACTTAGAATCAAGGACTGTTGTATTAGATAATGGTAGCAAAGTGGATGGTTTACATTATCTGTCAGATTATGCCAATAAAGTTCAAAGTGGAAAAACAAGAAAAGCACAATTTTATAGAAATATGCCTAATGTTGCAAGAAAATTAAATTTATCTAAAACACAAATAGATACAATAAGACAGTCTAATTTGTGGCAAAAAAGAGAATTAACTGAAGATGAACAAAATTATTTGATTGCCTTATTGGTTGGAGGTACTCCTAATAATCAATCTTATGTTGATACAATTGTAGCACATTTTGTCGATATATTAAAGGAAGAAGCACATTTCTATAATGGGATTGCAGAAAAGCTCGGATATAAAGACAGAACTATTGTTGGTCAAAAATCTACACAAGATTTAGGAAAAGAAACACTAGAAGAACAAAAAGACACAGCTTTTTTAGATAATATAGAACAAGCTCAAGAAAGACAACTAAAAGAACTCTCAAACCAAAGAGAAGAACAAGAAAATATACAAATAGGAGATTAAATAATGGCTGATATTAAGTATGCAAATGCATATAGTGAAGTATTAGAAATACTAAAATATATTCCAATAGAAGATTATAATAAAATCCCAACTAACAAGATTGAATTATTTAAGACAAATGCAAATAGTGATTATAGTTTTAATTATGACCCAAATAAGTCATTAGATGAACAAGAAGTATCAAAAATAGCAAAGGGTATTATAGCAATCTTATTTAGAGATTATTGGGCAACTAAAACACAAAGAAATAAAATTATTTCAAAACAAAACTGTGATAGATTGAAAATTGAAGAAGATAAAAAAGAGAAATATAATGTAGATAAACTTTTTTACAACTATTCCAAAAGTACTTTTGAAAACGCTGAAGAAAAACAACAAGAATTAGCTTTGACACAAATTAATGATTTAAAATGGTATAATAAAATTTGGAAACTAATTAAAAAATTTTTTAGAAAATAATACTTTCTTAAATGATAAATTCGGTAGTTTACTAAAAAAATAATAATAAGTTATGAATACAAATTAATTGGTCGAAAAGTTTAAGCTTAACTTTTCCCCAAATAGTATTGTCAAAAAATATAAGATCTCAGTAATATTAAATATAATAAATAAAAAGGATATAGTTTTATTTACTATATCCTTTTATATGAATTCATATATCTATATAATATAAATTTCACAGATTATTTTTTCTTGTTAACTAAATCTTTTAAAGCTTTACCAGCTTTGAATACTGGAGCTTTTGATGCTGGTATTTTGATTTCTTCTTTAGTTTGTGGGTTTCTTCCTTTTCTAGCTGCTCTTTTTCTTACTTCAAAAGAACCAAATCCAACTAGTTGAACTTTTTCTCCCTTAGCTAAAGATTCTGTAACAACTTCTATAAAAGCATTTAATGTTGCTTCAGCATCTTTTTTTGTTTCGTTTGTCTTAGCAGCCATTGCTGCGATTAAATCTGATTTGTTCATTATACATTCCTCCTATAGTTTTTCGTCTATGTAGAATTCTTTAAATATCTACTATTATCAATATTCGCCAAAGTTATATAAAATCCTTCTTTTTTTTCCTTTATTTTCTTTGAAACCTTTATCTCTGTAAGTTTTATTTGCATTTCTATATTAATTTATTGAATTTTTTAGAGTTTTTCTTGACTTATATAATCCTATTTTTTCCAAAAAATAATATATATTTTTTCCAAATGGTAACATACAAATTTCTTCTTTATCAAATATTTTTAAAGAAATTATTGATAAAAAATATATAACTCCTGCAATCATAAGTGTTATTATTATTGCCATATTTTCAGTTATTATTCTTATTAAATAGTTATATGTATATAAAGAAACTATTCCCATCATAAATGTAGCTAAAATTGGTTTTATTATAAATTTAGAAAAGTTTATATCCAGTTTTATATTTTTCATTAATACAAAAAATCCAATCGAAAGTGCTATAGCGTGGCACACTGTCGTTGCAAATGCAGCTCCAGCAGCGCCTCCTATTATACATACTTCTTGCGGAATTTCTACTAAAATAACATTTAAAATAATTTTTGCCAAAACTCCAAAAGTTAATGCTATTGCTGGTACAAACGTTTTTCCTATTCCCTGCAAACCTCCATTTACTGTTTGTTCTAAAGCTGTAAAAATAATAGATACAGCACTTATTTTTAATATCATCTCACCAGAACTAGCATTTGGAAATAACAATGTCAATATTGGTTTTGCAAAAATTATCATTCCGGACAGTACATGGCAAAGCTATTAATATAGTAATTAGTAGTGAAAAAGAAATTTTCTTTTTTCCTGTTTTAAAATCTTTTCTTGCTATTGCTCCAGATAAGGCTGGAACTAAAGCTGTTGCAAATGCAATGTTAAAAGATAAAGGAAGTGTAACTAATGTATCTACTTTTCCGCTTAAAATTCCATAATGAACCTTTGCTTCATTATCTGATAAATATTTCTTTAATCCCCTTACTACAGTAATAGAATCCACATTTTTATTTATTGATGTCAATATAGAACTTAATGACATTGGTATTGCTACAAATAATATATTTTTCATAATTGAAAAAGAACTATTTCTTTTATAATTTACAGAATTTTTTATTTCATGTGCAATTTCACCTCTTCTTACCTTATAATACCTATATAAATATATAAAACTTCCAATTGTTGCTAATGTTGTTGCAAAATTTGCCCCCGCAGCCATTAATTTTGTATCTGTTTTAGAAATCATTGCAATAAATTCTACTAGTACTACTGTAAATATCGTTTTAAATAGTTGCTCTATTGTTTGCGAATTAGCTGTTGCTTTCATTGTTTGCCTTCCATTAAAATAACCTCTTATTACAGATATTATAGAAACAAAAAAAATAGATGGTGAAAGAGCAACTAATGTAAGTTCTGCTTCTGGAATTTCTAAAGCTACATTAGCTATATATTTTGCTGAAAAAAATAAAATTAAAGTTCCAACAAACCCTATAAAACCAAATGTTATAAAAGCTATTTTAAAAATTTTATGTGCTCCTTTTTCATCACCTATTGAAACTTTTTCTGATACCAATTTTGCTACTGCATTTGGTACTCCAATTGATGATAACGTTAATAATAGAGCATATATCTGAAATCCGGAACTATATATTGCATTTCCAGTGTCTCCAAATCCTTGCTTATTAGTTAAATATAATTTATATATTAAGCCAAATAATTTTATTAATATTTGTGAAAATATAAGTGCTAATATTCCCTTTATAAAACTTTCTTGTTTTATTTTCTTTTTTTGCATAAAAAACTCCCTTGCATAAATATTTTTATGCCTAAAATATTTTTTTCTTTTACTATTTTATTTATGTCTTATTACTATTATTATATTTTAATAAAAATTTGCTTAATTTTTTATTAAAAAACTGTTCTATTATCTATATTTTTTTGCGAAACCACTTGTTTTTTTGCGAATTTTATAAGATAATATATATGTATTATTTTAATTGAAAGTGGTGAATAACTTGAAATTTTTATTTGGACCAATCAATTCATTTTTGAGTTTTATATTAAAATATATAGATAAATTTTTAAAAGTATTAAAAACTGATAGAAATACTTTTTTAACTTATATACTTACTTTATTAACAGTATATTTAGTTGTAGACAGAATCGTTGAGATATTACTTTTAATTTTTACTGGAATATCAAGATCTTATTGGGGACCAATACAATATACCTTAGCAATTCTATGTCCAGTGTTTGCATTTCTATTCTCTGGTTCTTCTAAATATGCTGATTCTAAAAAAATTAAACTATCGTTTTTTTATGTATATATAATTTCATTGTATATTTTAATAATTTCAATGATAACGCAATGGGTAAATTTATCATGTTGGCTTGCACTTCTATCTGTTCCTAATTATCATATTATAGCAACAGATTTTAGCGATTTAATAAAACCTGCTTTTAGTGCACTTGCATTATTTTTCCCTCTTACTACATTTTATAAACCAATACATTGGTTAATTACTACTGTAGATGATACTAAAGATCTTAAAGATTCTATTGGAGACTATGCTGGAATTAATTTATCAGATACATCTACTGGAACAGGACCATATACATGTGAAATAGCTATATGTAAAGATACAGATTCTGGAAAATCTATAAAAATTCCAGAAAGTAAAAGATTTGAATCCACTCTTGTAGTTGGAGTTTCTGGATCTGGAAAAACATCAATGATATATGAACCTATGATAGCACGTGATATTGATAAAAAGTTTTTCTTTAAGGAGTTATCTAAGGAAATGGCATTTACTGCTTTAAAAACAGGAATTGCAACATTGAAATATCCATATACAAATGATTATATTAATCAAAACTTTAATTTAAATATGTTAAAACCTAATTCTTCTAAAATGCAATTATATCAAGCATTTATGAAAAAATTAATTTTAAATACTAATAAAGATTCAATAACATATCGTAATTTAGGTATTACTTATATTTCACCTGATTTTGAATCTATATCACATATATTAGATGTAGCAGATAATTATAAAATGCCTGTAAATTTAATAGATCCTAATGATATAAATTCTCCAGGTTTAAACCCTTTTATATTTGATTCTCCTTTAAGTATTTCTACAGCAATCTCTACTGTTTTAAAAGGGTTATATGCAGCAAATCTAAAAACTATAGATATGGCATATGTTGAAGTAATGTCAACTCAAGCAATAGAAAATTTAGCAATTTTACTTAAAGTTATGTACCCAAGATTACACGATGGTGATTTACCTAACTTAGAAGATATGATGGAATGTTTAAATGACTTCAGTTTAGTAGAATCATTATGTGAAAAAATGAAAGAAGACGAAGAATTACGTCAAGAATATAAACTACTTCTTTCTTTCTTCAAAAAGAATTTTTATGAAAATAGTTCTGGAAAAGCAGATATGGAAAAATATGTATCTGCAGCAACTAGCCAGTTAGAAATACTATTAAGATATCCTGGAGTAAAAAATATACTATGTAAAAGAAGTGGTAACATCGATTTTGACCGTGCTTTAGATAATGGTGAAATAACTCTTGTATGTACAAGACGTGGTGATTTAGGAGCCAATGCTCACAAAGCATTTGGATTATTCTTTATTTTATTAATGCAATATTCTGTTTTAAAAAGACCTGGAAATGAAAATTCAAGAATTCCTCATTTCTTATATATTGATGAATTCTCAGATTTCATTTGTGGTTCTACAGAGGCATTATTTACTTTATACAGAAAATATAGAGTTGCAAGTGTTGTATCTGTTCAAAGTTTGGATCAATTAAATGTTGAAAAAGGTAAATATAAAAGAACAATCCTTGCTAACTGTGCTAATAAAATTGTATTCGGAAACAACTCTCCAGAAGATAATGAATGGTGGCAAAAAGAGCTTGGAGAAAAACGTGAATGGGATTGGTCTACATCTTATGATACAACTAAAGGTAGCTATGATCCTAAACTTGGAGGAATAAAATACAAGTGGAAACCTAATTATATGGCTGGTAAAGTTCAATCTTTAAAATTCAAAAATTGTATGTATAAAGTTAAAAATATGAAAGGAAAAAGCATTGTTGGAACTGGTAAATTAGATTTCTTAGAATCAAAATATAAAGAACCAAAAACTGTAAAAGAATATAGATTTGATAAATTTACAAGTGGTATAGCAGAAGAAAATAAAATAAAACATTCTAAAAAGAAAAAATCAACAATAACAGGTTTTTCTGATGATGATGTAGGTGAAATAGACCCAATTCAAACAGACACAAGTGATTCAAGCTATTTCACAAATAATGAAGATGCAATAATCTTTGATTTAAAAAAAGGAAATCCAAATTAAAAAATAAAAATAACTGATTGTTAATTTAATTAGCAATCAGTTATTTTATTTAAATATTTAGTAACCTTCTCCATTCTTCAAAATAAAAAAAGATTAAAATCTATAAATTAATTTTAATCTTTTTTTCTATTTTATGCTTTCTGTAAAGCCTTTTATTAATTTTGCAAACCAAGAACCTTCTTCATCTATAGTTACTTCTTCTGTTGCTGGTTGAATATAGTCTTTTTTAGGTAAACTAACATATACTTTTTGACTATTAGTTGGTTTCTGCATTCCTAGTTTTTCTTTAGCAGATTTTTCTACACTATTTAAATTTAGTGAATTTTCTATACTTACTTCTAATTGTTCATTTGTTTTTTGTATAGCACTTAAGTCTTTTTTTAGCTGCTCTTTTTTATTAAAACTTTCATTTATTAAAGAATTTCTGTAGCTTATAGCAAATAGTATCGCAAACCCCACAGCTAGATATTTTACAGCTCTAAATTTTTGATTTACCTTTTTTACATTTTTCTTCTTATCTTCATTCTTATCTATTCTTACAGATTTATTTTTATTATTTCTTTTTACATTTTTTCTACTTTTATTAGGTTTATACTCTGGCTGCAATTTTCTTGGACTGGTTTCGTATTGATAACCATAATAGCTATTTGCCACAAAGCTCACCTCTTTTCATTTGTTTTATTTATTAATTCTTTCAAATATTCTTAGTTTTGCACTTTTTGACCTTGAATTTTCTTTTAATTCTTCTTCTTTTGCAACAATTGGTTTTTTATTAATTATTTTCCCTAAAGATTTGTAATTGCAAACACAATATGGCAATTCTTTTGGACATGTACATTTTCCGCATAGCATCCTTAAAAGCCTCTTTTACTGCCCTATCTTCTAAAGAATGAAATGTAATTATACATAATCTACCATTTTCCTTTAAACAATTAATACTATTTATTACAGTATTATATAAAGGTCTTATTTCATCATTAACTTCAATTCTAATTGCTTGAAAAGTTCTTTTAGCCGGATGTCCATTATTTTGTTTAGCTTTAGGAATAGATTCCTCTATTATTTTCACCAATTCATTTGTCGTTTCTATTGGTTTTATTTTTCTTTGTTTAACAATATTTCTTACAATATTTTTTGCAAATCTTTCTTCACCATATTCATAGATTATTCTTAAAAGTTTATCTTCTGGATATTCATTTACAACTTTTTCTGCTGTTAATTCTTGACTTTTGTCCATACGCATGTCTAATCTATTTTCACCCAAATAGCTAAAGCCTCTTTCTCTTTCGTCTAATTGATATGATGAAACTCCTAAATCTAATAATATTCCATCTACTTTTTCTATATCTAAATCATTTAAAATCGTTTTTATGTCATCATGATTTCCATGTACATATTTCACATTATTAAACTCAGCTAAATTCATTTTAGCTGCGTTTAAAGCATCTATATCACGGTCAATTCCTATAAGAGTCCCCTTATCTGATAACCTTTTTAAAATTTCTTTACTATGTCCTGCTCCTCCTAAAGTCCCATCTACATATACTCCATCTTCTTTTATATTAAGACCTTCTATGCACTCCTTTAGTAATACAGGTTTATGATTAAATTCCAAATAGCCACCTTCAACTTTCTTTTTTGTTTTAATAGCATAAGCAGTTGGTATTTTAAAAATACCAACTGAAATGCCTTAAATTTCTTGTCTTTAGTGCTTTTTTTATTTATCTTTCGTAACTTTAAAATTTTCTTTTGTACATTTTTTCTTTTGTATCTATATAATTTTACTTTAGTAAATTATAAACTTATCTTTTGGATTTTAAAATTCTTTTGTAAAATCCTTATTCTTTGCTAAAAGCTTTATCTTTTGTATCTTAATTAATTTATCTTTTGTTATTTATATAAACTTTTACAAGTTATATACCAAGCATAGTCATATTTTCTGCAATGTTGTCTGCAGAGATATTTTCCTCGCTGTTATATTCTTTCCATTTTTCTTTATTCCATATTTCAATTCTAGTTCCTACTCCAATAATAACTACTTCTTTTTCCATATGTGCATATTCTCTTAGATTTCCAGTAATTAGAAATCTACCTTGTTTGTCAATATCACATTCTGTAGCACCTGATAGGAAGAATCTAACAAAATCTCTTGCATTTTTATTTGTTAGTGGAAGTGTCTTTAATTTTTCTTCAAAGTTTGTCCATTCTTTTTGTGAAAATCCAAATAAGCATCCATCTAAACCTTTTGTAACTATGAACTTTTCTCCTATATCTTCCCTGATCCTTGATGGCATTATTAATCTGCCTTTGGCGTCTAAGGAATGTTCATATTCACCAATTAGCACTTATTTTCACCTCACTATCATTTGGTTCCACTTTGTACCACTTTACTCCACCTAAGTCAAATTGTAATACAACATTTTATAAAATGCAAGCATTTTTGTAAATTTTATTAATTTTTTTTGTGGAAATTTTATACATTTTGAATATTATGTTAAGAGGTGAATATTATGTTATTTAACTGTATTATTTTATCACTTTCAAGCAGTATTGATTCTTTTGGAATAGGAATAACATATGGTCTAAGGAGAGTAAAGTTATCATTTATTTCCAATATAATATTGTTTCTTATCTCTGTTACAGTTACTAGTTTATCTATTTTTATTGGCAAAACTTTAAACTGTATTATCCCTGAAATAATAACATCTTTACTTGGAAGTTTTTTATTAATACTAATGGGAAGTTTAATAATTTTTCAAGTAGTAACAAAAAAAGATCCCCCAAAAAATAAATTTAAATCTAAGCAAAATAAAAAAATCTATCAATTTTTTATAAGTTTTTTAGGAATTACTATTCAAATTATAAAAGATCCTATTTCTTCTGATCTTGACAGTTCTAACAAAATAGACATAAAAGAAGCATGTTATCTTGGTATAACATTATCCATAGATTCATTTTGTATTGGTATTGGTGGAAGTATCCTAGGAATAAATTCACTTTTATTTCCAATTTTAGTTTCCATCTTTCAAATAGTTTTTTTATCTTTAGGAAGACTTTTTGCATTTAATTTAGGAAATAATAATCGAATTCCAGATAACACTTGGAATCTAGTTTCTGGAATATTACTTATTTTTATTGGTATAAGTAAAATATTTATTTAATTTTAATATATTTGTAAAAAAAAATATTTTTTGTTTTATATTGTCAATTTTTCTGCCAAGTGTTACAATTATTTTATTAAAGGAGGGGATTTTTCATGCAAGATTATCCAAACACTATTCCAAATGAATATAGACCACTATCTGCTTGGGCCTATTTTGGATATAATATATTATTTGCAATACCATTAGTAGGTTTTATTATGCTAATAGTTTTTGCTTTTGATTCTTCTAATATAAATAGAAGAAATTATGCACGTTCATTTTTCTGTGCATATTTAGTTGCAATTATTATTTTAATTGTTGTGCTAATCTTAGCATTAGTTTTAGGAATTTCACTTAATTCTATATCAAATTATTAAAAATAAAAAGTGGTACCATTTTTTAGATTACCACTTTTTTATTTAAGCTAATTTCATTGATAAAAGCTTACTTATTCCATTTTCCTCCATTGTTATTCCATATACAGTATCTGCAGCTTCCATAGTTCCTTTTCTATGAGTAATTACTAAAAATTGTGTGTCATTACTAAATTTCTTTAAGTATTCTGCATATCTATACACATTTACATCATCTAAAGCTGCTTCAATTTCGTCTAATATACAAAATGGCGCTGGATTAATTTTTAAAATAGCAAACAATAAAGCTATAGCTGTAAATGCTTTTTCTCCTCCTGATAAAAGCATCATATTTTGCAATTTTTTACCTGGCGGTTGAACTTTTATATCTATTCCACATTCTAAAATATTATCTTCGTCATTTAGTATTAACTCTGCTTTTCCTCCACCAAATAATTCGACAAATACTTCAGAAAAGTTTTTGTTAATTTGTTTAAATTTTTCTGAAAATTGATTTTTCATTGTTTCTGTCATATCATAAATTATTTTTCTTAATTTTCCTGCTGTAACATCTAAATCTAATCTTTGTTCACACATAAAGTCATATCTTTCTTTTGTTTTTTTATATTCTTCTATTGCATCTATATTAATACTTCCTAAGTCTTTAATATTATTTCTTAATGTATTTACTTGTTTTTGAGTTGTAAGTACATTATCTGGCTTTTTATAATCTCCTGCATTATTTGGAGTAATTTCATATTCTTCCCATAAAGTATTAATAACTTGCTCTAAATCTTGTTCTAATTTAGTTTTCTTTACATCAATTTTTACACAATGTTCTTTTAAGTCTTCTATTACATCAAATTGACTAGATATATCTTTTTCTATTTTAGCTAATTCTTCATTGTTTTTTAATCTCGAAGCTTTCAATTCTTCTACTTTAGTAGAACTATTGGCTACAAGATTCTTAATTTCAATAACTTCATTATTTAATTCTGTTATTTTATTGTTTAGTTCTTTATTTTCTTCATTTTTTACATTCAATTCATTATTTTTATTTTCAATACTTTTTTTATTATTTTCAATATCTTGATTTATTCTCAAAATCATTTCATCAATTGATGTTCCACTTTCATCAAAAGAAGATACTGAAATTTTCAAATTTGTTATATCAAAATTTAGATCATCAACATATTTTTGATTATCTTTATTTAAACTTGCAAATTCTTGTATTACTTCATTTAATTTTTGAACTTCTAATTCTATTTCTTCTATTCTTCTTTTTTCTTCTTCTTTATTATTTTGAATTTCTATTTTCTGTTCTTCATTTTTCTTACTTTCTTGTTTTAATTTTGAAAGTCTTATTTGTGAAGAATTTATTTTTTCTTCTATTGCTAGTATTTTTTGCTTTTCTGTTGCATATGTTATATCTATTTCCTGTAAACTTTTTTCAAATTCTTTTGCTGTTTCTATTACACTTGAAACAGATTCTTGGTATTTTACTTTATCTTCTTGTAAAGCTTTTACTTTCTCATCTAATAAATTTATATTATTTTTTAATTCTTCTATTTCTTTACTTCTACCTAAGATATTTACAGTTTTAGTTTGTACAGATCCACCTTGTATAGCTCCTGATGGATTTATTACATCTCCTTTTAATGTAACAATTCTAAAAGAATAACTATTTTGTTTTGCAAGATTTATTGCTGTATCCATATCATCTACAATCACAGTTCTTCCAAGTAAACTTTCAACAATCTGCCTATACTTTTTATCTGTATTGATTAAATCTGATGCAATTCCTATTACACCATTAGTTTTTGATTTTATCTTATCTATTTTTTTTCCTTTTACAGTTGTTATTGGTAAAAAAGATGCTCTTCCTAAATTATTTTTTCTTAAGTATTCAACCAACTTTTTAGCATCTTGTTCATTTTCTGTTACTATATTTTGAAGACTTGCTCCTAAACACATCTCTATTGCTGTTTCATATTTTTTATCTACAGAAATTAAATTTGCTAAAACACCATGCATTCCTTTTTTTAAATTTAAATCTCGATCGCAAGCAATTAATATTGATTTAACACTTTTTACATATCCTTCTTTTTCTTTTTCTGTTTCTATCAAGAAATTTAATCTTGATTTTTTCATTCGCATTTCATCTACAATTTTATTAATTGATATATCAAATTCATTAATTTTATTTTCACATTCCTGCTTTTGCTTTGATACTTCTTCTATTTCATTTACTAATTTACTTCTTTTATTTTCTATCTCAAAAAACTTACTTGATAACTCTTGTTTAGTATCTCTTTGCCCATCTAATTCAGAAATAACTTCTGATATTTCTAATTTCAAATTATTTTGTCTTTTTTGAATGTTTTGATAGTTTACATCTTGAGCATTAATATTAGAACTTTTTTCATACTTTTCGTCTGTATATTTTTCTAATAATTGTTTTTTTCCTTCTATTTCAAGTTCTTTTGTAGACATCTTTTCCATAATTTTTTTTAATTCTTCTTGTTTTTCATCTAACTCTTTTTCGAATTTTTCTTTATTAGAAAATAAACTGTCTTTTTTCTCTACTTTTTGCTTTTTTTCTTCTTCTAGCTCTTCTATTCTTTCTTCACATTCTTTAATTTCATTTTTAATTCTCTCTTCATTTTGATTATTATTTATTATTCTTTCTTTAGAAATACTTATTTCCGAATTAATTTTTTCTATTTTATTACTACTTTCAAATCCTAAATTTTGAACTTCTTCTATTTTACTTGTTAAATTATCTATAGCTATTTTTAAATCATCTTTATTTTTTTGTAATTTTTCTTGTTTTTCTACTTCTTCTTGTTTGTGGTTTTCCATTATTTCTATATCTTTTACAATTTGCTCTAATTTTTCTTTATAGCTTTCTATATTATATAAAAACAACCCCACCTCTATATTTTTTAGTTCTTCTCTTAAATCTAAAAATTGTTTTGCCTTTTCCGCTTGCATTTTTAGAGGATCTATGTTGCTTTCTATTTCTGATATAATATCATTTATTCTAAGTAAATTAAGTTTTGTTTGTTCTAATTTTTTTTCTGATTCTGCTTTTCTTACTCTATACTTTACAATACCTGCTGCTTCTTCAAAAATATGTCTTCTGTCTTCAGATTTGTTACTTAATATTTCGTCAATTTTACCTTGTCCTATAATTGAATACCCATCTTTTCCTATACCTGTATCCATAAATAATTCTAATATATCTTTTAATCTACAAGGAACCTTATTTATATAGTATCCTGTTTCACCACTTCTATATATTTTTCTTGTTACTGTTACCTCTGAATACTCTATTGGTAGTTTGCCATCTGAATTGTCTATTACAATTGATGCTTCTGCAAAACCTAAAGATTTTCTATTTTGTGTTCCTGCAAAAATTATATCTTCTGATTTGGCCCCTCTTAAAGATTTTATACTTTGTTCTCCTAAAACCCATCTGATACTGTCTGATATATTACTTTTTCCAGATCCATTCGGTCCAATAACAGATGTGATTCCTGGTTTAAATTCTAAAATTGTTTTATCAGCAAATGATTTAAATCCTTGTAATTCCAATCTTTTTAAGTACATTTATTTTCACCCTTATCTTAAATTTTGTTGTTATTTGTTTTTATTTTTTATATAAATTGTATTTATACACATTTTCACATTGTAATTATATTTTTTTTTGTTTTTAATGTCAACTTTTGTTTTTATTTATTCTTATTTTATTAAAATATTTCTTTCAATTTTAAATTATATTCTAGATCTTTCTTTTACTTTTGCCAGTTTTATAAAAAGGAGTCAAACCATAAATTTTGTTAATATGGTCAGCCCCTTTTCAAAAATTAATTAATTTCTTTTATAAAATCCAAACAACTCTCTAACTCAAAAACATTTTCTTCTTTCAAATTATCATAATAATCATCTATACTTAAATTGTCACTTATCTTTTTTAATGACATCAGTGGAATTTTATACATATCACATAAAATTGCAACTGAATGAAGTTCCATATCAAAAGCTATGCTTCCCTTTAAATTAGTAGAAGTAACAAAACTTTCTGCAGAATAACAATCTACTTTTTGTAATTCATTACAATCTGATAATTGTAATTCTTGATTACCAAAGTCTTTCATACTATACTTTTCTTCACCAGGAATTTCCCATTCATAATTATAACTTTTAGTTATACTCACCCATTTTCCTATTGTTATATTCGTTGACCCAGCATATCCAACATTTATTATTAATTCTGGTTTTTCATTTTTACATAAATATGTTGCTAAACTTATTGCTGTTTTTTGCTTTCCAATTCCAGTTATCAATAGTTGAATATTATCTTTTTTATATAATTCTTCATTTATTCTTTGTAATTTTAATTTTTCCGCAATTAATTTTGCCTCTTTTTTCATTGCACATACAAATAATATCTTTTTCATTCTCTTTTCTCCTTATTCTATTTAATATATAAATACTTTTTTATTTTTAATCTTCATTAATTATTTTATTCCATTCTATCTATTTTTACAATTATATCTACTATCTTCTAGAAGCAATTTATATTTTTTCTTATATATTATTCTTCTTTGAAAGATTTTAACATATACTTTGATAGGTTAGGTGATAATTTTTGAAAAAAATAAAATTTTTTTTAGTTAATGGTACTATACTTACTTGTACAGCACTTATATTAAGAACTATTAGTATGTTTTTTAATGTATATATCTCTAATAAAATAGGAACTGAATCTGTAGGTGTATTTGAACTTGTTATATCTGTATATCTATTTTTTATTACATTTGCTTTATCTGGAATTAATTTAGCTTGTATACGATTAGTGTCTGAAGAGCTTGCTTTTGGTAATATTCAAAATATAAAATTAGCTGCAAAGAAATGTTTATTATTTAGTTTTGTCTTTCGGCTCATTTTCTGCTTTAGCACTTTTCATTTTTACTCCATACATATCAAGTGTTTTTTTACATAACAAAGTTTCTTGTTTTCCTTTTTATGTAATTGCCTTATCTCTTCCTTTTGTTGCAATGTCTTCTTGTATTAATGGCTATTTTTCTGCATCTCGTTTAGTTAAAAAAACTGCATTTGTTCAAATAATAGAACAAATTATTAAAATTTCTATTATTTGTTTTTTACTAAATCTGCTTCCTTTTGAATCTGTGGATTTTGCAATTGTTTCACTAGTATTTGGAACTACAGTTTCAGAAATTTGCTCTTTTCTTATTTTATATTTATTATATAAAATGAATTTAAAAAAGTTATCCGGATTCAGAAATAATAAAACAAATGATTTTACACATAAAATATTAAGAATAAGTATTCCAGTTGCAATAACTTCCTATATCCGTTCTGGGCTTTCTACAATTAAGCAGTTATTAATTCCATTAAACTTAGAAAAATCTGGTCTTAGCTGCAGTGAGGCATTATCTAAATACGGAATGATTAATGGAATGGTTTTTCCTTTAATCCTTTTCCCTAATATTATAATTAATACTTTTGCAGGATTATTGATACCAGAATTTTCCTATTACAATACTAGGAACGAATATACAAAAATGAATAAAATGCTTAATTTAATATTTAAATACTCTTTTATATTTTCTTTTTGTATAATTGGAATTTTTTTATGCTTTTCTGATTCTTTTAGTATCTTGTTTTATAATACTGTAGAAGTATCAAAATATATCAAGATTTTATGTCCTTTAATTGTTTTTATGTATTTAGATAATATTGTTGATAGTATTTTAAAAGGTCTAGACAAGCAATTAAAAGTTATGGGGATTAACATTTTAGATTTAATAGCAAGTATTACTTGTATCTATTTTTTACTACCACTAAAAGGAATTAGTGGATATATTACTATTATTTTCATTAGTGAACTACTTAACTCTATTCTTAGTTTAACAGAACTTTTAAAAATAACTAATTTTAAAATCAATTATATAAGTTGGATTTTTTTACCTATTATTGCATTATTTTTTACTTATCTAATTATAAATTTATTTATAAAAACATTTATAATATCTACTTTAAATTTAATTATTTGTATTTTACTTTTTATTTTAATTTACATATTATTGCTTTATATTTTAAATAATGTTATTATTAAAAAAAATTTGTTAGGAGTAATATATGCAAAAGGAAAATTTTAATTTTTATAGTCCAATAAATTTAAGGTCATATAACCTAGATGAAACAGTAAAAAATCAACTAGAAATATTAGGAACTCTAGATAATGTAACAAGAAAGCATAGTGAAAATGTTGCAAATTTAGTTTGTAGAATTTGTGAGTATTTACATTGTAAAAAAGATTTTACTGCATACTGTACGATTTGTGCATATTTACATGATATTGGTAAATTAATGATTCCAAGTTCAATTTTGCAAAAACCTGCAAAATTAACAGATGAAGAATATGAAATCATGAAAAAACATACAATTTATGGTTACGAAATTTGCATGAAAGACAAAAATTTAAAACCCTATAGTGCTGGTGCTTTATATCATCATGAGGCCTTAAATGGCTCTCGGATACCCTTATCGGTCTTTTAAAAGATGATATTCCTTACGTTGCTCAAATTATAAGAGTTGCTGATGAATATGATGCCATCGTAGCTAAAAGACAATATAAAACTCATGCTAATATTTCTGAAACATTACAAGAATTAATAAAAGATTCAAAACCAGAAGATTTAAAAAAAGAAATTGCTTTAGACCAATTAACAATTAATTACCAAGTGGGTAAAATAAATATAAAAGTATTAAAAGCACTTTTCAAAGTAGTAATTGATGATATATATTATGAAATCGATGGACTTTATACTTATATAAAATATTTAAAAAATCAGGAAAAAAGACTAATAGAAATTGATAAATATAAGAAAAAAATGGATACTTCATCAACTCCTAAAAAACACAAATATTATGAAGAAGGAATAAATTTACTTCTTCAAGATGAAGAAAATATAAATAATTACTTTTCTATTTTAACAGATTATCAAAATGCAATTCAAATTAGAGAAAATAGAATAGATAAACTATATAAAGAAATATCAATAATTAAAAAGTTAATGTGATTTTTTAAATAATTAGTAATCTTTTAATAATTATTTAAAACTTCAATTAGCACAAAAAAGTGTATATTAAATGTTTGTTATATGTATAAATCCTATTTAGTTTTACACATATTTTTCACTTATATACACTTTTTTATTTTAATCTCCTAAACCAAAACTAATTCCCAATGCACTATTTATTTTGTTCATTACAGATTCATCATCTATATGACCTATTTTTTCTTTTAATCTACTTTTATCTATTGTTCTTATTTGTTCTGCTAAAACTACCGATTCTGATTTTAGTCCGCAATTTTTAGGACCTATTTCTATATGTGTAGGTAGTTTATTTTTCCCTAATTGTGATGTTATTGCTGCTGCTATTACTGTTGGACTATGTTTATTTCCTACATCATTTTGTATTATAACTACAGGTCTTATTCCTCCTTGTTCTGAGCCAACAACAGGACTTAAATCTGCATAAAACATATCTCCTCTTTTTACTATCATTTTACTCAACTCCCAGTATTTGTATATCTATAATCTATTTAGTTGATATATTTTAATATTAGTTCTAAGATAAAATGACAGCTCAAATAATTTATAATTTTTATCACTTATATATTTTCTACTGCATATGCTAAAACCTCTTCTTTACTTAAACTATCTATTTCTATCTCTTTATATGATATGTAAACTAGAGTTTTTTTGTTAACATCTTGTATTAACATTTTGCTTGGTTTATATGTTTTACTATCTATATATAATTTTTTATATTGAATATATTTACTCTCTTTTCTTACTTTTGTTTCCATTACAATCTCATCATTTTCTTCTCTTATAGCTTTTTCATCTTCATTACATTCTTTATAATCTTCTATAAAGCTATTTATCCACAAACAATTATCAATCATATATTGATAATTTTCATAAATGCTACTTAGTCCCAAATTCGAATTATTAATAGTTAAATCTTTTCCATTATATATTGTTTCAATTCCTTTTACATTACTAGGTTCTAAAACCTCTTGTTTAGATATATTAGGTTTTGCAAACTTCTGCATTAAAATATACTTGTTTTCATTTTTATTACTTTGTACCTTAACTTCAATTTTCGCTTTGTATGAATTAATATTTAAAATATAATTTTCAACTTCTTTAATTGATTTACTAGTTATATTATTTCCAATATTAAATTTTTTATAATTATTTTTTACAAAAAAGAAAATTAAAATTGCAATAACTATTAAAGAAACAAATATAATAATTTTTTTTACTTTCATTTTGGTCATTCTCCTTTTATATAAGTATAATAAAGCTTTAACATTTTTTACACAATGTTTAGCAAAACTTTTTTATATAATAGGATGTTCAAAAATTTTCTTATTATATAAAAAAAGAATAGATAAATTCTATTCTTTTAATTTATATTCATATTACACTAAAGTATTCTTCCAGACAATCTATTACCTCTTGTCTAGTTTTTAATGTATTTACTTTTTCTCTTATTTTACTTGCATCTTTTAAATTTTTTATATACCAACCAAGATGTTTTCTCATTTCCTTTATTCCTATATCTTCACCTTTTTCTTCAACTTCCATATTTATGTGTTCTATTATTAGTTTTAATTTTTCTTCATTGCTTGGAAAATTGTTATCATATTTTCCTTTTTCTAAATATTCTATAATGTTTTTAAAAATCCACGGATTTCCTAATGTAGCTCTTCCTATCATTATCCCATCTACATTAGTCTTCTTAAAAATTTCTAAAGCATCTTCTGGTGATTTTATATCTCCATTTCCTATTACTGGTATAGTTACACTTTCTTTTACAGCTTTTATTATATCCCAATCTGCAACACCAGAATAAAATTCTGCTCTTGTTCTCCCATGAATTGTAATTGCTGAAGCTCCAGAATCTGCTATAACTTTTGCAGCTTCTACTGCAACAATATTTTCTTCATTCCATCCTTTTCTTATTTTTACTGTTACTGGTATTTTTGACTCTTTAACAACATTTTTAACTATCTTTTCTACTAATTTAAGATCTAATAATAACTTGCTTCCATCACCATTTTTTACAACTTTCGGTGCTGGGCATCCCATATTTATATCAATTATATCGGCTTTATCTTGTAAATATTTCGTAGCATATACCATAGACTCTATATCACTGCCGAATATTTGAACTGCAATTGGTCTTTTCTCGTTTTTTGTATTTAATAATTTTTTAGTTTTTTCATCACCATAAAAAAGAGCTTTTGCACTTACCATTTCTGTACATACTAAAGATGGTCCAAATTTTTTACATATCATTCTAAATGGCAGGTCTGTTATCCCTGCCATTGGTGCTAATAATATATTATTTTCTAAATTTACATTTCCTATTTTTAAAGGCTTTATATACATTTTTACCTTCCTTTATCTATTCTATAAATAATGTTTTTTTTCTTCTTCCACTTATATTTAACAATAATCCTACCAATATAAGATTTGTTAACAACGAACTTCCTCCATAACTAACAAATGGAAGTGGTACACCAGTTATTGGTAGAAGTCCCATTGTCATTCCTATATTTTCAACCATATGAAATAAAAATATCCCTGTAATTCCTATTGCAATATATGCACCTAAGTCATCTTTAGCTGTTTTAGCTATATTAATAGCTTTTGTAATTAATATAACATATAGCACAATAATACCTGCACCAACTATAAATCCCATTTCCTCTCCTATTACCGAAAAAATAAAATCTGTTGTTTTTGGATATAAGAATCCTAACTGAGTTTGGTTTCCTTTAGTAATTCCCATTCCCAAAAGCTGACCTGCACCTATTGCAAGTTTAGATTGTATAACATTATATCCAGAACCTCTCGGATCTAAATTTGGATTTAAAAAAACATCAATTCTTGTTTTTGCATGTTCAGGTAATACAAAAAAATATAATAATGGAATAACAATTATAACAGATACAATTGCTCCTATTATATACTTTTTATTAATTCCTGAAGCAAACAGCATGCATACAGTTGCAACTAAAAAAGCTAAAGCAGTTCCATAATCTGGTTGTTTTATAATAAGTAAAACAGGAACCATTACAATTAATAATACCAAAAAAAGTTTTTTAGGTTTACTTATATCTGATTTTTCTTGTTCTTGCGCTTTAGTAATCCCTTTTGCTAACAAAAGTATTACAAATACTTTTGCAAATTCTGCTGGTTGAAAAGAAAATGGCCCTATTTCGAACCAACTTGTAGCACCATTAACTGGTGTGGTAAATAATACTAACACTAGTAATACAAGTATTATTCCATAACCAATTGGTGAAAATTTAACTATAGTTTCATAATCAATTGAAATAATCAGTATAACTATTGGTATACTAATTATTAACCACATTGCTTGTTTTTTTAATTCATCAAATCCTGAACTTTGAGTTGCTGAATATAAAGCTACCATCCCTATTCCAATTAATAGAACAGTACAAATTAGAATACCCCACTCGATATTTTTTAATATTCTTTTCTTCATATTTTACAATCTCCAATTTTATTTAAGCATTTGTTTTCTTTTTTGATGCAACCTTTTTAGTACCTTTTTTAGTTGTTACTTTTTTTACTGTTTTTGCTTTTTTTTCAGTTTTCTCTTTTTCAGATGTATCTTCTTCATTGCTTTCAGATTGATTTTCTTCTTTATTTTCTATTTTTTTAACTTCTATATTATTTTCTTTTTCTGAATCTTTTTTTAGTTCTTCTTTATCGTTATTATTTTTTATTTTTTTCTCGGTACCTTTTGCATCTTTTTTTAATTCTTTACTTTCGCTTTCATTAGATTGTTTCTCTTCTTTTTTTGATTCTTCCTTTTTATTTGCTTCTTTTTCTATAGCACTTTTATTTTCATTTTTTATACTAACTATTGGTATGTTAGCATATAATGCAGGTGCACCAGAAGTTCCATCATCATTTGTTTTATTTGTTAATCTAACATCTATTTCATTTTCATCTACAGTAATATATTTTTTTATTACATCAATTATTTCTTGTTTCATCATTTCTAAAAAGTCTGCTGAAACATTTGCTCTGTCCTGCATAAGAACTAAATGCAATCTTTCTTTTGCTGTATCTTTTGACTTAACTTCTTCTTGTTCAGTTTTTCCAAACTTTTTAAAAAAATTTATTATACCATCAAACATGTTTATTTTCCTCCAAATTTGTAATTACTTTCTTCTAAAAAAGTTTAATAATTTAGTAAAAAAGCCTTCATCTCTTCCTGGAATTGTTACTTCTATATTGTCTCCTAATATTCTTCTTGCAATTTCCAAGTAAGCTTTTCCTGAAGGTGCTTTTTTATTTGAAACCGCTGGTTCTCCTTTATTAGTTTGAGTAATAATATATTCATCGTCTGGTATAACACCAATTAAATCTATAGAAAGTAAATCAACGATGTCATCAACATCCATCATTTCTCCTCTTTTTACCATATTAGGTCTTAATCTGTTAATAATCAACTCTGGATTTCTTATTTCAGAGGCTTCTAAAAGACCTATTATTCTATCTGCATCACGTATAGATGAAATTTCTGCTGTTGTAACTACAATTGCTCTATCTGCTCCAGCAATAGCATTTTTAAAACCTTGCTCTATACCAGCAGGACAATCTATTAATATATAATCAAATTCTTCTTTTAGTTTACTTGTAAGTTCTTTCATTTGTTCTTCATTTACAGCACTTTTATCTCTTGTTTGAGCAGCAGGAAGTAAGAAAAGTTCATTAAAACGTTTATCTTTTATTAATGCTTGTCTTAATTTGCATTTTTCCTCTACAACATCTACTATATCATATACTATTCTATTTTCTAATCCCATTACTACATCTAAATTTCTAAGTCCAATATCTGTATCAACTAATACAACTTTTTTTCCATTTAATGCCAATGCAGATCCTAGATTAGCTGTAGTTGTTGTTTTTCCTACTCCACCTTTTCCGGATGTTACAACTATAACTTCTCCCATAAACTATTTTTCCTCCTTAGACCACTACAAATCTATTTATGGTCACAATTTCTTACTATTATATATTATCCTGAAACTGGAAAAAAGTCAAGCAAAAAGCCACACTTTATGTAAAATGTTAATTTTATATTTTATTTCCAATTACTATATACTTGTTTTCTTGTAATTTTATCTTTTAAACTCAAACTACTTGCTCTAGCTTTCAATAATAATCTTCTACCTTCTGCATTTTTAGTATATATTAAATCACATTTTCCTATCCTATTTTTAAAATATGTATAAAATACTTCTGCCATTTCTTTGTTTTGTGATAAAACTGTTGGAACATTATAATAATCATTAGCTTCTTGTAATTTTTTGTTTAACCTTACTATTATATATCTTTGATTTACAGTTTTTTCCAATGTTTCTTTTAAAGAATCTATAAACAAATTATTTTCTTGCATCGTTGCTCCTGTTAAATAACAATTAATCTTCCCTTTTTCACCAGTTCTCACAACTACTTTTATTCTTGACTTTCCAGTTTTTATAAACTTACATCTATATAGAGAATCTAGCACAACTTTTGAAAGCTCTTTCAAACTTCCTTGACTGCTACTTAATCTTTTTATTTTTACAACTTTAGTTGCTATATATATTCCAAGTATCATCTCTATTAAAACAAATAAAATTTTCAGTTTCAAAAAACCTAATATTAAACCTAGTAAAACCATTATTGCAATTATACTAATAATAACAAATTTTGAATCTATAAACCAAGCTTTTTTCATTTTATCTTCTTTTGGAACTTCAATTTCATCTATCATCTTGGCATTTTTTACATCCATATTTTGAATACAATTTTTCCATCTATCATACATTTCTTCTCTTTTTACAGAATAATTTTTAGCATTTTTATTTAACTCTTCTACTCTCTCTTTTGTAAATGGTGGATTTACATTTAGTCTTTCTAATCCGTTTTCTATTAAATTTGATTCATATCCAATTCCTGAAAATGCTTCAAATCTTCTCTTTAACATTTCATAATCTGCATTTTTTATTTTATTTTCTTTTTCATCATCTTCTGTTACACAAACCAAATGCCAAACATTAGCTGTTTTTCTCAGATTTTCATTAACACGTATTGCTCTTCCTCTCATTTGGTTTGACAACATATATGAACCTACAAAACTTGCAAGTATTAAACTATTAATACTTGGTTCATCCCATCCTTCTCCTAGCAATGATTTTGTTCCAATAATAATTTGAATTTTTCCTTCAGCAAATAGTTTTGATATTAAATTCATTACTTTATTTCTCACTGAATCTGAAATAGCAACTTGTACATATTTATCTGAAATTATTAAATTTTTAAATTTTACTTTTCTTTTATCTATATTATTTTCTTCACACATATTATAAATATTTTTTTGTAGTTTACTTGGGATTACAAAAACACTTCCTGTTAAAACCGCTAAATTTATTTCAGGATTTTTATTTAATAAAGATTTAAAAATTGGAAATACACCCATTTTATTTGTTTCAATATTATCTGTTTCTAAGTATTCTTTTCTAATAAAGTCTGTCAAAATAACCATTCTTAATTTTTCTTTTAGTGATTCATATTCAATATCTACAATCTTTGAAATACTGTCCAATTTTCCTATACTATTTATAAAGTATTTTTCTAAAGTTTTATTTTCAGAAAACGAAAATGTATTTTTTTCTATAACACCTATTTTATTTAATTCTTTTTCTATATTTAAAATTTCGTCTTCATAATTCAAATAATTTTTTCTATCAATTAAAATTATATTTTTTAAAAGTATTTCCATCCATTCTATTGTCAATTTTGGAATAGTATTTTTATGCCCCAGTATCTCTCTATTTTCTTTATTAATTGGTTCTTGTAAGCTATTTAGAAATATAATCATGCTACTATAATATTCTACATTTTCTAATATTTCACTTTCATAATTATATGGGGTTTTCATATAAGGATGATTTTTTATAGCATTAATAAAAGTTTGATTTGTTTTCAAATCATCTAATATCTTTTTTAATTTTATCTTGTAATTGTCAACTTTTTCTTGCTCTTCTTTGCTTGGATAATTAAAATATATGTAATCTTGATGTGGACACAAATTATTAACTGTTACTAATTCTGGAACTGATATTTCAGCATCAATTTCTCCACATAAATCTATATACCTTTGCCAAGTTTTTAAATCTGCATCATATGGTGGAGTTGCTGTTAGAGAAATTATTTTTATATTATTTAAAGATTCTATAACTTTACTTAAACTTTTCCACCATTCTGATTTTAAATGATGTGCCTCATCCAAAACAATTGTAGAAATATTATTTTTTTTAATTTCTTCTATCAAATTGTAAGATTTAATTTTTTCTAAATCTTCTATTCCTTCTTCTTTTTCTTCAATTTCATCTGTATCTTCACTTTTTTGACTTCTAATTTTTTGCTTTTTAAAAGCATAATGAAGTGCTTGATATGTAACTACATTAAAAAATTTCAAATTGTAAATATTGGTACTAATCCACTCCGGAACATCTGTAAAATTTGTAAAAGATGAAATAAACCTTTGTATCCACTGATTTTTTATTGTAACAGTTGGTGCTAAAATCATTACTGGTTTTCCAAGACTTCTTGCAAGCTCTAAGCCCAAAATAGTTTTTCCAGATCCGTGGTGCTGCAACAATATTAACTTTACCATCTGATATATATTTTTGAACATCTCTTAAAACTTTTTCTTGATAAGGTCTCCATGTGTATTTAAATTTAATATTTTGATCAAACATTCTTGTCTCCTTTTTGTGAATATCTATTTTTTTATTAAACACTACTAAAATTTCTATATTTAACAAATATTTATATTTGTTCTAAAATTTTTATTTTCTTACTTGATTAATTATATAGTATCATTTGATTTTGTTCAACTAATTTATATTTTATGAATTTCTTTATTCCTATATTTTAAAAAGTTTCTTTATTCCTTTTATGTGTTAACATCATCTCTTTAAGTATTGACTTTCCTTGCTTTTAGGCATATACTTTAACCATATATTTTAACTTAAGGAGGTTATCAATTTAAATATGAATGATTTAGTAGAAATAAGATGGCATGGTAGAGGTGGCCAGGGTGCTAAAACAGCTTCTCTTTTACTTGCTGATGCTGCTTTTAATACTGGGAAATATATTCAAGGTTTTCCAGAATATGGTCCAGAAAGAATGGGTGCACCAATTACTGCTTATAATCGTATTAGTAACTCACCAATTCGTATTCATAGCAACATTTATAAACCTGACTACGTAGTTGTTGTAGATGATACACTTTTAGAAAGTATAGATGTAACTGCTGGTCTAAAAGAATCTGGTGCAATTGTCATTAATACAACTAAAGATGCAAACTATTTAAATTCTGTATTAAATGGATACAGTGGTGATATATATACAATTGATGCAAGAAAAGTTTCTATGGAAGCTTTGGGAAAATATTTTCCTAATACTCCAATGCTTGCTGCAATTGTTAAAGTTAGTAAAGTTATGACAGATGAAGAACTTTTAAAAGATATGGAAGGTTCTTTTAAACATAAATTTGCTAAAAAACCTGAAGTTATAGAAGGAAATATGAAAGCTTTAACTTTAGCTTTAAAAGAAGTGAAAAAAATAAATTAATATCAAAAGAAAGGGAGTTTAAATATATGTCTGATAATATTAATATCCATACACCAGCTGATAAATTAACTATCGGTGGAAATATATATGAAGCTGGAAATGCAAGATGTTTTAAAACAGGCGATTGGAGATCTATAAAACCTATTTTTATTTCTGAAAAGTGTAAACAATGTGGATTATGCTTTCCTGTATGTCCTGATGATGCAATTCCTGTTAATGAAAATCAACAAAGAGAAGATTTTAACTACGACTATTGCAAAGGTTGTGGAGTTTGTGCAAAAGTTTGCCCTTTTGGAGCAATTAAAATGAAAGATGAAGGAGGTAATGAATAAATGGGAATTAGAGAACGTTTAAGTGGTAATGAAGCTGCTGCTATTGCTATGAAACAAATTAATCCTGATGTCGTAGCAGCTTTTCCTATTACACCTTCTACAGAAATACCACAATATTTTTCTACATTTGTTAGTAATGGCAAAGTAGATACTGAATTTGTTGCAGTAGAAAGTGAACATAGTGCAATGAGTGCTTGTATTGGTGCTGAAGCTGCTGGTTCACGAGCTATGACTGCAACATCTGCAAATGGTTTATCTCTTATGTGGGAAATGATTTATATTGCTTCTAGCTTAAGATTGCCTATTGTAATGTCACTTGTAAACCGTGCCGTTTCAGGTCCTTTAAATATACATAATGATCATTCTGACGCAATGGGTGTTCGTGATAGCGGTTGGATTATGCTGTTTAGTGAAAATAACCAAGAAGCTTATGATAATTTATTAATGGCTCATAAAATTGCCGAACATAAAGACGTATTACTTCCATTAATGGTCTGTCAAGATGGATTTATTACATCTCACTCTATAGAAAATATAGAATTATTAGAAGATGATAAAGTGAAATCTTTTGTTGGAACTTATAAACCTGACCATTACTTACTAAATCGTAACGAACCAATGGCTATTGGCCCTCTTGACCTACAAGCTTATTTGTTTGAACATAAATATCAACAATCTGTTGCTATGCAAAATGCGAAAAAGGTAATTTTGGATGTAGCAAAAGAATTTGAAGAATTAACAGGTAGAAAGTATTCATTCTTTGAAGAATATAAACTAAATGATGCAGAAATTGCAATTGTTTGTATGAATTCAACTGCTGGTACAACTAAATACGTTGTAGATAATTTAAGAAAAAAAGGAATAAAAGCAGGTCTTTTAAAAATCAGAGTATTTAGACCTTTTCCATCTGATGAAATTGCAAAGGCATTATCTGGATTAAAGGCTGTTGCAGTTTTAGATAAAGCTGATTCTTTAAACGCCGCTGGTGGTGCTTTGTTTGAAGACGTTACATCTGGCATGTATGTAAATAAAAAAACTGTACCAATGTGTAATTATATATATGGTATTGGTGGTAGAGATGTATCAGTTACAGATATAGAAAGCGTTTTTGATGATTTACAAGAAGTTGTATCTACAGGAAAAATAGAAAATCCATATCGTTATTTAGGATTAAGAAATAATTAGAAAGGAATGAAAAAAATGGCATATAATCTAAAACAAATAATGGCTGAAAAGCCTTCTAGATTCACTGCAGGTCATAGAATGTGCGCTGGTTGCGGAGCACCAGTAGTTGGTAGAATGGTTTTAAGAGCATTAAAAAAGGATGACCATGCAGTTATATCTTGTGCTACTGGCTGTATGGAAGTTTCTACTTTTATTTATCCATATACAGCATGGACAGATTCTTTTATTCATACTGCTTTTGAGTGTACAGCAGCCACAGCTAGCGGTGTTGAAGCTGCTTATAAATCACTAAAAAGACAAGGTAAATTACCTGAAGATGAGCATACTAAATTTATTTCATTTGGTGGTGATGGCGGTACTTATGATATAGGTCTTCAAAGTTTGTCTGGTGCAATGGAAAGAGGTCATGACATGGTATATGTATGTTATGATAATGGTGCTTATATGAATACTGGTATTCAACGTTCTTCTGCAACTCCAAAATTTGCAGACACAACAACAACTCCAGCCGGAACTGTTATTCCAGGAAAAATGCAAGCCAGAAAAGATTTAACTAAAGTTATGGTTGGACATCATATTCCTTATGTTGCTCAAACAGCTCCTCTTAATAATTTTAAAGATTTATATGAAAAATCTGAAAAAGCAATATACACAGAAGGTCCAACATTTTTAAATGTTTTAACTCCATGTCCTAGAGGATGGGGATATCCTACAGATATGTTAATGGACATTATAAAACTTGCTGTAGAAACATGTTATTGGCCTTTGTATGAAGTAATAGATGGAAAATATAAGATAAATTATAAGCCAAAGAATAAACTACCAATTGAGGAATTTTTAAAACCTCAAAGAAGATTTAAACATATGTTTAAACCAGGAAATGAATGGATGATAGAAGAATTCCAAAAAGAAGTTGATTCAAGATGGCAAGAATTATTAGATTTAGAAGAAATAACAAATAAAGAATCTGAAAATTAAGCATGTTTTTCTGTATAAAATATAGAAAATAGCTCTAAATAGAAATAAAAAAAACTTCTTTGTTAATTAAATTTAACAAAGAAGTTTTTTTGTAAATATTCAAAAACAGTTTCGAAATAAAATCTTTTTTATAAACTTTTATTTAATAATATCTAAAATGATTTTTATATTATTTTAAATCGTATAAATTTTGTTCTATACACATTTTTGCTCTTCCTACTGTTTTTTCATCTGACACAAGTGCATTTTCTAAAAATTCTGGATGTTCTTTCAAAAATTTTCTCATTGTTTCATCCGGATTTTTTATATATTCATTTACCATATTATATTGTTCTTTATTAATTACATTTAATTCTAGAGCTTTATCAAACAAAGTCTTATCAACTTGTACAATTGACATACATTTTATACCTCTATCTTCTAGTACTTTTGCTCCGCCTTGCATTCTATCTACACAAGATATACTCCATTTGATTTTACCACCTAGTTTTTCTATAACTGGGATCCATGCGCGTACATAACTTGATGATGTATTTATCATATCAACGACATGTAGAACATTTTTTCCTTCAATATTTTCTATTGGTTTTACATCAGTAAATTCAAAATCACTAACAACCGAATTTAAGTTTTTATATATTGTTATATGTGGTTTATTTAATAATTTAGCTATCATATAAGAGAAAAACCAGTCTCTTCTTTCCCCACCAGAAACATAGTCAATTTCGTTAACATCTATGTTTTGTTCTATTTTGTTTTTCATTTCATTAATAACATATCTGTATATTTCATTTTCAGTATATTGTTTCTCAATTTTTTTAAAAAGTTTTATTGGTAATTCTAATTCATTTTCCTTTTCTTGATTAATAAATTCCAATAAATCTTTAGAATCTTGTTTGCTACCATATAAAAATTCTGCATTTATATAATATGGTCCTATTTTTCCTGATGTATACCAAAATGGACTATTCTCTGGACATATATTTAATGCATTTGTTTTAAATAAAAACGAAATAAAATCACTCATACTTAATACTCTCCTTCTAATATTTTTTTAATATTATATTAATTAAATCTTTATGTCAAGAAAAAATAGGTAGATTAAAAAATATTTATTCTACCTATTTTTCTGTTATTTATTCTTCTTCTGGCGCTTCGACAGGACATACACCTGCACAAGTTCCGCATCCAATACATGCACTTGCATCTATTACATATTTTTCTTCTCCTTGTGAAATACATTCTACAGGGCATGCTGCTGCACATGCACCACAACATATACATTTATCTGTAATTTTATATGCCATTTTAAGTTCACCACCTTCCACTAATATTACTCTATATCGTCCTCTACAGTATCTGTTTTTTCCAATTTTTCTAGTTCTTCTAATTCTTTTTGATGTTCTTTTTCTTCTGGATCAATTTTATGTTTTTCTATATTTTTTATTATTTTTATATCTGAACAATCATATTTCTTATAAAAATAATCGTCTCCATCTTTTACTTTAACTTTAACTTTTTCTTTTAAAGTTTCTACTTCTTCTACTGTTCCCTCTCCGTCTTCTGTTTTCACAATTGCTCCAACTTTTGGTAGTCTTTTTAATTTTTCTTCATATACTTCTTGTTCATACTTTAAACAACACATTAATCTTCCACAATTTCCAGAAATTTTGGCTGGATTTAGTGATATATTTTGTTCTTTTGCCATCTTTATAGATACAGTTTCAAAGTTTCCTAAGAAAGAACAACAACACAATTCTCTACCACAAATACCATTTCCACCTATTCTTCTTACTTCATCTCTTACACCAATTTGTCTTAATTCAATTCTTGTTTTAAAAACACTTGCTAAATCCTTTACTAAATCTCTAAAATCAACTCTACCTTCTGCTGTAAAATAAAATAAAATTTTGCTATTATCAAATTTATATTCTACATCTATTAACCTCATATTTAGTTTATGTTTTTTTATTTTTTGTTCACATATTTTTAATGCTTCTGGTTCCTTTTTTTTATTTTCTTCGTATTGTCTCAAATCTTTTTTACTTGCTAATCTAATTACTTTTTTTAATGGATTTGCTAACTTTTCTTCATTTACTTTTTTATTATCTATTACTACTTTCCCAATTTCTTCGCCCATTGATGTTTCTACTATTACATAATCTTCTTTTTTTATTTGCATATTTTCTGGATCAAAGAAATATACTTTGCCTGGTTTTCTAAACTTGACTCCTATTACTGTCTTCATTTATCTCCTCCCAAATATTAAAAATCAAATAATCTATACTCATATCGAAATTACTGTTAGATTTTAATTTTCTTTTTACTATTTCAATTATTTTTATAATATTAATGTATTTAATGTTATCTTCTTTTGTAAGCCAATTATAAAAAACTGTAGTCATATAATCTAATAAATCTTCTATTTTATCTTTGTTTTTATATAATACATCTGCATTATTTATAATATCCAAAATATTATCTGTTTTTAATTTTTTTACTAATTCTTCTAAATTTTCATATTCATCAAAATTTTCTTTTATTTTTATGAACTTACTTATACTTCCAGATGCATTCTTTATCATGCCCTCTTTTATTTCTGCTTCATTATATTCTCTATATGCATATTTTTTTAATTCTTCATCTTTTAATTTGCTAAAGAATATTCTCATACATCTAGACTTTACTGTATTTAATATTTTACTTTCATTGGCTAATACTAAAATAATTATTACGAATTCTGGAGGCTCTTCTAGAGTTTTTAGTAAACAATTTTGTGCTTCTTTTGTCATTAAATCTGCATCATTTATAACATATACTTTTTTACTAGAAACAATTGGTTTTTCCAATATTTTTTCTTGCATTTGTCTGATTTGTTCTATTTTAATTATTTTTCCATCTGAATCTATTTGTACATAATCTGGATTATTAGAATTAACAAATTCTAAACATGATTTACATCTAGCACAATTTTTTTTATCGTTTCCTATACATAACAACATTTTAGCAAATTCTTTTGCAAAAATAGATTTTCCTATTCCTTCAATTCCTTCGAACATATAACTATGTACTGTACTATTGGAATCAATTATTTTATTTAAAAATTCCTTGTTTTTTTCATTTCCTATTATATTCTCAAAACTCAAAATTTATCCTCCATAGTTTTAGGATTATTTTACTTTTCCAAATGTATTTATTGGCCAAAATCTAAATAATACTTTACTTTCTATTTTGTTTAGTGGAATACAACCAAATTTTCTACAATCTGTAGATTGTGAACGATTGTCTCCCATTGCAAAAACACATCCTTCTGGTACAACAAAATCTGTAAAAGCTCCATCCATTGAATCAGTGTATACATTTTCATTTAAATATGATTCTTCAAGTTCCACATCATTTATATATACTTTTCCATCTTTTATTTGAACATGTTCTCCTGGAAGCCCTATAACTCTTTTTATAAAGCTTATTTTATCAACTTCTAGAACATAATATGTAAATTTCCCAAATATTCCTTGTGGTTCATTATCATATTTTGCAACAGGATTGTTTAAATCAACATTTTCCTTTTTTATATATAATTCACTTGGAGCTTCGAAAGTAATAATATCTCCTCTTTTTGGCATTTGTTTAGTTGTTCTTGTCCATCTATTTAACCATAACCTTTGATCTTGTTTCAATGTTGGAAACATTGATGTTTGTTTTACAACTGTTGGAGTTCCAATAAAATATCTAATTAAAATTGCTATTATTACTGCAATTATTATACAATATACCCATTCTAATATATTCTTTTGTTTAGGTGTTAATAAAATCATTTTTACACATTCTTCCTTCCTTTATAACATATCTTAAATTATACATTAATATTTTTTATTTTTCAAGGTAATTTCATTTCTTTGTAGGTATTCTTATAACAACTTCTGTTCCTTTTCCTTCTTCACTTTTTATATCAATGCTTCCACCATTTTGATCTAATATTTCTTTTGCTATAGATAGTCCGAAGTCCAGTTCCTCCCATTTCTCTTGTTCTTGCTTTATCAACTCTATAAAATCTATCAAATATTCTATTTAGATCTTCTCCAGGAATTCCTATTCCATTATCTATAACTTTTATATATGCATCATTATAAACAAATCCAACATAAATTTTTATGTTTCCATTTTCAGGAGTATATTTTATACTATTTGTTAATATATTTAATATAACTCTTTCTATTCCATATTTGTCTGCATGAACTGGTGGCACATTAGCTGTTACAAAACATTCTACATTGTGATGTTTTTTAGAAATTTCTAATTCTAATTTTTCTTCACATCTTTTTACAAGATCACCTAAGTCAAATTCTAGTTTTTCTATTTTTACATTATTATTATCATATCTAGAAAGCGTTAATAAATCTGTAACTAATTTTGCCATTCTTCTAGCTTCTGAAGCAATTACATTTAAAAATCTATTTTGAGTATCTTTATCATATTCTCCTTCTAATAGAGTATCTGCATATCCCATAATAGAAGTAATTGGGGTTTTTAATTCATGTGATACATCTGCTACAAACTCTTTTCTCATATTATCTAATTTTACATGTTCTGTAACATCTTGTACTAAGACCATAACACCTGCTGTTTTTTCATTTGAATCCTTAAATGGTGCAAAAAATATATTAACATACCTATCACCAATATGTATATTTTGTTCAGATGATGTCCATTCTTCTAAATATATTAATTTTTCTATATTTATATCTATATTTAATTTTTTAAATATCTTTTCAAAATTATCATCTGCTTCTTGCAACTCTAAGAATTTGGTTGCTGCTGGATTAATATGTGTTATTTTTCCTTCTAAATCGAATGCAATTATTCCATCTGTCATATGTAAAAGTATTGTTTCTATTTGCTTTTTTTGCTTTTTTATTTCATTTAAATTTTCATTAAGTTCTGTTGTTACAGTATTAAAAGCACTTACAAATTCATTAACGTTTTTATTTTCTTTTCCTTCTGATAAGTATTTTGTTTTTAGCTCATCTGTTTTTGATAGGTCACCAGCATTTTTTACAAAATCTGTTATTGGCATCATCATATTTTTTACAGCGAATATTCCTATTATAAATGATAATATAATAAACAAAATTATAAAAATTATTACCATCACTTTTGTATTACTTATTTGATTTATTATCAAGTTTGATATTTCTTGTATATTTCCAGCATTATTTGATAAAACCTCATTATTAAGTTCTTGTAAATTATGAATACATAACCCTCCTAGGCTACCTACTAGTATTACCCCTACTAAAATAAACAAAATCACAATTTTTATTTGTATGTTTTTAATCATGGCTATTCCTTCCTTTATTGTAAAATAGTATATTTAGTTTTTACATTTCATAATACTATTTTTTGTTTAAATATATAAATTTATTATTAGCAAAACCTTTATTTTTTATATTTTATTAATAATTTTAAATTATAGATCAAGCCCCATTCATTTTTTAATTTTTTCTAAAATTTATATTTTTATTACTATATTTGATTCCTTAAAGAAATATAAAGCTTTGTTAATTTACAATTTTTATTTTTAAATGTTTAACTAAACTTTTTTATTTTCTTATTACAAAAAAAATCAAATTCAATTCTACATGATATAAGTAATATCACAGTAGATTTGAACTTGATTAATATATACTATTTAGATGCTATATAATAACCTACTCCACGTTTTGTAATTAATATTTTAGGACTTGATGTATCTTTTTCGATTTTTTCTCTTATTCTTCTTACAGTAACATCTACAGTTCTTATATCACCATAATATTCATATCCCCAAACTTTTTCTAATAAAACTTCTCTTGTTACTACTTGGCCTGGCTGTTTTGCTAAATATTTTAAAACTTCAAATTCTCTAAGTGTTAGATCTATTATTTGTCCCCTTACTTTAACTTCGAATTTATCTAAATCTAAACTTAAGTCCCCTACTTCTATTTTATTAGCTTTATGTTCTGCTTGTTCTACTTTTTCTTCTTCTACTACATTTGTGGTAACTTCAGCTTTTCTTAAATTAGCTTTTACTCTTGCCATTAATTCTCTTACACTAAATGGTTTTGTTACATAATCGTCTGCACCTAATTCAAGACCAAGAATTTTGTCAATCTCTTCATCTTTTGCTGATAACATTAAAATTGGTACATTTAAAGTATGTCTAATTCTTTTGCAAACTGCAAGTCCATCCATTTTAGGTAACATTATATCTAAAAGGATTAAATCTGGTTTTTTTTCTAATGCTAAACTAACAGCTAATTCTCCATCATTTGCCTCTAGTGTATCATATCCTTCTTTTTGTAAATTATATACTAAAATATCAACTATAGGTTTTTCATCATCAACAATTAATATTGTTTTTTTATTATTTACAGAACTTTCCAAAATTTTTCCCCCATTTCTGCAACTATATAACTGATTTTTTATTGTCCTTATCCTTTTATATCATATTTTCCAATATTATACAAGACATTTTTTATAAATTTGCCTATATGTAAAATGGCTCCTTTACTAAAAATTTTAGTATAAACACAACAATTATTACTTAATTTATTTTTAATATTTTAGTAGCTTTCTTTTATTATTTTTTAATTGTTAATATAAAATTATAAAAAAATTAATTCTAAAAAACTTAGAATTAATTTTTTATATTCTTTTTTAAATTGTATATTTTTTCGCATTTTCCATTTTGGAATCATTATATATTACTTTTCCAAATTTAATTTCATTAAATTTCTTTTGTATTTCTATAATAAATATTGGCATAATAGAGATTCCTAAAGTATATAACCATTGAACATTACTAAGTGGTACTAATTTAAATATATCTGCAACTTTCGGAACCAATACAACACCTATTTGTAGTATTGCTCCTAATATAAATGCTCCAATTAAATATTTATTATTAAATATTTCTGATTTTAATATTGATTGTTCACTTTTTATATTAAAACTGTGAATAAGTTCTAACATTCCTAAAGAAACAAAAGCCATTGTTCTTCCGAACTTCTAATCCGAAAAGTTTATTTCCTAAGCTAAATGCAAATAAAGTTAAAATTCCAAGCATAATTCCTTCTACAAATATTTTACTCCATAAGCCATCTGCAAATAAACTTTTTTTAGGATCTCTTGGTTTTTTACTCATTATATTCTTCTCTGGTGGCTCTAATCCAAGTGCTATTGCTGGAAGCGAATCTGTAACCAAATTAATCCATAATAATTGGATTGCAAGTAATGGCGATTTTAAGCCTAACAATAATCCTACAAAAATAGTTACTATTTCTCCAACATTTGTTGCAATTAAAAAATGAATAGCTTTTTTTATATTGTCAAATATATTTCTTCCTTGTTTTACAGCTTCTACTATTGTACAAAAGTTATCATCTGTTAAAATCATATCTGATGCATTTTTTGCAACATCTGTGCCATTTAATCCCATAGATATTCCTATATCTGCATTTTTTAAAGCAGGAGCGTCATTTACACCATCACCTGTCATTGCCACAACAGCACCAGTTTTTCTAAATGCTTTTACTATTCTAACTTTATGTTCTGGTGATACTCTTGCAAATACAGAATATCTCATAATATTTTTATCTAGATCTTCTTTTGCTAACTTATCTAATTCTTCTCCTGTTATTGCTAAATCGTGTTTTCTTAAAATTCCTAAATCTTTTGCAATTGCTTTTGCTGTTGCAATATGATCACCAGTTATCATAACTGTTTTTATTCCTGCTTTTTTACAAGTAGCAACAGCATCTTTTACACCTTCTCTTGGAGGATCTATCATTCCTATTAATCCGCACAAAAATAAGATTATTTTCTAATGTATTTGAATTTATTTCTTCTGGCAATTTTTCTAAATCTATATAACTTACTGCAAGTACTCTTAAGGCATTATCTGCCATATTATTATTTTCATTTTCTATTTTAGATAAATTAACGCTTGTTAATTCATCTAATTTTTCTTTATTTAAACATTTACTACATCTTTTTAACAAAACATCTGGAGCTCCCTTAGTTATAACTCTATATTTATCACCAATCTTATGTATTGTAGTCATCATTTTTCTTTCAGAATCAAATGGAATATCATTTATACGTTCATATTTTCTATATAGCTCTATTTTATTTTTTCCAATACTATTTGCACAAGATACAATTGCCACTTCTGTTGGTTCTCCGACTAAATCTTCTTTTCCTTTTTCATAATTTATCTCAACATCTGTACACATACTTGAAAGTTCTAATATAAATTCTTTTTCACTTTGATTTATAACCTTTCCATTCACATTTTGTATACTAACAACCTGCATTTTATTTTGTGTTAATGTTCCAGTTTTATCTGAACAAATTACGGTACTACTACCTAATGTTTCTACTGCTGGGAGCTTTCTTATTATACTATTTTTCTTTGCCATTTTAGTAACACCTATAGATAACATTATTGTTACTATTGCTGGTAACCCTTCTGGAATCGCTGCAACAGCAAGTCCTACTGATGTCATAAACATTTCAACTGGTGAGATTTTCTTTATCAATCCTATTATAAATATAAAAGCACAAATTAATAAACATCCTATTCCAAGTGTTTTTCCTACATCTGCTAATTTTTTTTGTATTGGTGTTTGTGGAGCCTCATCTGTAATTATCATTTTTGCTATTTTCCCAACTCTTGTATTCATAGCTGTTTCTGTAACAATTCCTGTTCCATGTCCATTTACAACAATTGTTGTTGCAAAAACCATATTAACTATATCTCCAATTGGTGTATTTTCCTTTAATATTCCATTTGCATCTTTTAGTACAGGCACAGTCTCCCCTGTCAAACTTGATTCTTCAACTTTCAAGTTATATGAATCTATTAATCTACAATCTGCTGGCACAAAGTTTCCAGCTTCTAATATTACTATATCTCCTGGTACAATTTCTGTTCCTTTTACTTGTATTATTTTTCCTTCTCTTTTTACTTTTGCCATTGGTGCTGACATTTTTTTAAGTGCTTCCAATGATTTTTCTGCCTTTTCTTCTTGAACAAGTCCCATTATAGCATTAAATACTACAATTGCTATAATTATAATAGAATCTATGTAATCATTATTTCCCTCCAATTTTGCAACCAAAGCTGATATTAATGATGCAACTATTAATATAATTATCATAAAATCATTAAATTGTTTTATAAATCTGATAACTATACTTTCCTTCTTTTTATCATCTAATTTGTTTTCTCCAAATTCTTTTAACCTATTACCGCGATTCCTCTTTTGTTAATCCGACTTTTTGTACTTGTCCTTAGCATTCTCTTAATCTCAGTTATTCCTAACGTTTGCCACATAAATATCTCTCCTTTGTATACAAAATTTATATGTTTTACAACCATATATTATATATATATTCGGAGATATTCCTTTTTATGAAAAAAATTAAAAGAACCAATAAATAAATTTACTTTTACTATCAATTTATTATTTGTTCTTCTAACTCTTATAATATTATTATTTATTTTTTCTATTACACTATAGTTCTTCATTTTTAATTTATTTGTTAAAATAATTTGTTTCTGATTCTAAATTTTGAAATCCATTTTGTCTTAACACTTCATAAACAATTATAGCTACCGAATTTGATAAATTTAAAGAACGCAAATGTTCTCTCATTGGAATTCTAATTGTTTTATTTAAGTTTTCTTCTAATAAATCTTCCGGTAATCCTTTTGTTTCTTTTCCAAATAATATAAATACTTCATCAAAATTCGAATAATTAACATCACTATAACAGTTGGCAGCTTTTGTTGTTGCCAAAAACATATTATTTTCTTCTATTTTGTATTTATCAAAAAAATGTTTTAATGATTCATGTTCTTCAATATCTAATTTGTCCCAATAATCAAGACCTGCTCTTTTTAAATATTTATCTGTTATTTCAAATCCTAATGGTTTAACTAAATGTAATTTAGCTCCAATTGCAGCACATGTTCTTGCAATATTTCCAGTGTTTTGTGGTATTTCTGGCTCTACCATCACAATATTTATTTTCATATTTTTACCTCTTATATTATATTTTCATTTTAATCATCTTATCATATTATACATATCAATTCAATAAACTCTTATACCTAGTAACTATTTTTGACTTTTATTACTTTCATAAAAAAACTTCTTTTATTTAACATATTTATTAATCAAATTATTTTTTATTATCGTATCAGATAAAAACATCTCATCCTTCATTTTTATCATTAATTTTATTAAATTATCATCTGGCTCTATTCCAGTATTATCTTCTCTTTTAAAATACTTTCCTTTTATATAATAATTATCTTTTGTAATATAACCTATCCCCTTTAGAAAAGCATAATTTTGCCAGAAAAAATATCTTCTCCTAATGAAAATTTATCATTAATTCCTATTAAATTTAATATAGTTGGTTTTACATCTATTTTTGATACACTATTTTCTACCTTTTGTCCTTCTACATCTGGAATTTTCATTCCAAATGGTATATATACATTTAATAAATTTTCTATGTTTTCATTATAATCTTTTCCATTATATTCATAAATCTTTTTTACATCTTGTAAATCTTGAAGTTCTGCACCATGATCTCCATAAACAATTAAAATACTATTTTCTAGTAATCCAGAACTTTCTAATTTTTCCATAAATTTTCCAAAACTATAATCAACAAAATTACAAGCTAGCAAATACCTACTTATTTCGTCACTTTCTATTTCTGATACATCAATTGATATTTTATCATCTAAATTTGATATTCCATCTAGACTATATGGAATGTGTGTAGATATAGCTGACATCATACACAAAAATGGCTTATCATAATTTTGCATCTTATCAACCGCCTGTGAAAAAAACTGTTCATCTGAAAAAAATTCACCAGCCATTTCACCATTATTATTGAATTTTGTTATATCATTATATTCATTAATTTTATACCCTTAATCATATACTACATATCTATTCCAAAACGTATTAACATTCGGATGCATAAAAGATGTGTAATATCCATTTTCTCTTAATGTAGAATATAAATCCGACCACTTGTTTTCATAACATTTTTTCCTTTTGCAATTCCTGTTAACTCTTCATTTACTTTTTTACTGTTTTTATTTTCTTCGTATATCTTATTTAGCTGATCATAATCAGTTTTTTCTTTTATCAGATTCTCTTTTATATATTCTTTTATATCTTCAACATGATAATAATATATAGAAATATTTTCTACCATTAATGTTTTATTATATGTATACATTTCATATGTTTTATCTATTTTTTTATTAATATTAATTTATCTTTTTTTCTTTTTTTTAAAATTACTACAGATAAAATTCCTAATATTATATTATCTATAAAAAATGTAAAAAGTGATTTTAAATTAATTAAATATTGTAAACTCATTCCTATTTCTTCTGCATATTTTATATTCTCTATTTGGAATACTGATAAAAAATTAGTTGAATAATTATAATACACATAATTTGCATATATTAGTATGCTAAAAATTAAATATATTATATTTGCTAAAATAAATGTTTTTTTCCCTTTTTTATTTATACATGGAAACATTATAATCATTGGAATACAAACTGTTATCCAAAGCATCTCTTTTTTTATATTCATTCCAAGTAATTTATTCATAAGTAGTGCTTTATATGTTAATAATATAACGCCTAAAATGTATATATAATTATTTTTTAATACTTTTATTATTTTTATAAAAATTTTTTCATTTTAATATTCCTTTATTATTAATTTTAAAATACATTTTATTATAACATAAAAACGACTTTTTGCCAAAATAAAATTTAGTAAAAAGTCGTTTTTTGAAATAAAATAAATTTTTTTCACAATTTTACTCAGTTTATTATTACATCTTTAGTCTATTGTTGTATTTGTTCTTCCTGTTCCAACAACATCTTCTTGTAAAGATCTCCATGTATTACATCCAATAACCCCATCTGCTTGTAGCCCTCTACTGTTTTGATAATTAATCACAGCTTCTCTGGTTCTACTTCCAAAAATACCATCCAAGCCTCCAGTTCTATATCCAAGTGTATTTAAATCATCTTGTGCAATTAATACATACGCCCCTTTTGAACCTTGTGATATTTGCGGATATCCTGCTGCACCTCTACATGCAGGAGTTCCTCTTCTTTTGTCAAAATGTACCCATGTAGGTGTTAAATATGCTGGCTCTACATAACTCCATACTCCAGAATTTATAGCACTATTTCTTAGTGTATTTCTTTGACTATTTGTTAATTTTTGACCAACATCAAAAGCTACTCCTGCATAATGCTGACTTTGGCTTCCATGCCCACCTTCCCATGGTCTTTTAAAAGCAAACCCGACTGGTATTGGCTTTCCATAAATATATCTTTGACTATTCCAAGCAAGCATTGCTCTTTTTTCTGTCCATAAAGTTTGGCTATTACTAGACCCTCTAAATTCACTAACTTTTAAAGTTCTATTAGTAACATACGGCATTGCTTCTTGTTCTCCTTTATAGTATGTTTCCATACGATTAGTATCATTATTATATACAATTATTTTTGCCATAAAAAAACCTCCATATTATATTTATATAATATGGAAGTTTTTTTTATTTGTTACTTTTTATTTATACTTCTCTTGCTTTTACTACAAGTCTTTGTTTTCCATAATTTGTACATGTAATTAAAGTAACTTCTTTATTTCCATTAGTTAGTTGGCTTGTACATGCTACATCTTCTGGATTTACTACATACTTATTATAAACTGCATATTTTATTGTTTTTCCTGAATTATCTGTCAATTCTACAATATCACCATTTTTTATATCTGCTAATTTTCCAAACATTTTTTTATTTTTGTAATTATGACCTACTATACAGTAATTTCCAACTGTATTTGGTGATGGTCCCCAAAATTTATTTAAAGAAATTTTTAATAGTTCTTCTGATGTATCTGATAGTACGGGATAATTTATTCCTAGTGATGGTATATTTAGTACTGCTTCTGTTGTATATGTTGCTCCTGATTGAGTAACATATTTGTTACTTTCAGTTTCTTGTATTTCTACATTTTGCTCTTGAGTATCTGCTTCTAATGCGACTCTCAATATTCCATCATCTTGATTTATAGTAGTATTATCTATTTCAGCTAAAATTTCTTGTGATACTTCTTCACTTTTTGTTCTATCATATTCTGCATATATGTAATAAGAAGATAATAAGCACACACATATAATAGATATCAAAAAAGCAAATTGATATATTTTCTTTTTTCTTTTTAATTCTGGTGTTACATATAATTTCTCTGATACAAGAATTTGATTCATATTTTCCTCCATAAACTTATTATATATTACTATTTATATTATACCATTTAGTTATATTTTTTTAAACACTTTTTTACAAAATTCATTTTATATTTTCAATATAATCTGATAATCTACCAAATTCTTCTATTGATAGCACTTCTCCTCTTATATTTTCATTTAACTTAAGTTCATTTAGTATTTTTTTTGCAGTTTCTTTATTTTCTATTATATTGCCATTAACAAGTGCATTTATTAATGTTTTTCTTCTTTGCATAAAACTACATTTTATTATACTAAAAAATAAATCTTGATTTTTCACTTTAATTACAGGTTCTTTTCTTACATTAAGTTTTATTACTTCTGAATCTACATTTGGCTGTGGAATAAAACATTCTCTTCCAACAAGTCTAATAGATTCTGGTTCTGCGTAATAATTAACTGTATATGTGATTGCTCCTGACAATTTACTTCCTGGAACACTAACAATTCTATCTGCAACTTCTTTTTGTATCATAACAGTTATTGTATCTATACTTAATCTGTCTTCTAGTAATTTCATTATTATTGGTGTAGTTATATAATATGGTAAATTTGCAACAATTTTAACATTTTTTATTTGTGGCAAATTATTTTTTTGATCAGAAATTAATTTTTCCAAATCAACTTTTAATACATCTTCATTAATTATTTCAAAATTATTATATAAAGAAAATCTATCATTTAAAATTTTTATCATTCTTGTATCTAATTCTATTGCTATTACTTTTGCCGCTTTTTCTAATAACTCTTTTGTTAAAGTTCCAAGCCCTGGTCCAATTTCTATAACTAAATCATCACTACAAATTTTTGATGAAGAAACAATATCATCTACTGCTTCATCATTTATTAAAAAATTTTGACCTAAACTTTTATTAGCACTAATTTTATATTTTTTCATTAAAAATTTTGTCTCATTTAATATATTTTCCATTTATTCCACCTTATTATATTTTACTAAATAATATTATATGTTAACTTTACTTTTTTTACAAGTATAATTAGTATTTCATTACATAAAAAATATATTTAAAAACTTTATAAATAAAGTATGTACCCATTGATTTTTCTTAGCAATTCATATAAAATATCATTATCAAAAGAAAAAGTTGGTGAATTATTTGGATACAAAAAAGATAAAAAATAAAGATAAAGAAAAAAATAGCACAACTAAAAAATATAAAATATTTTTTGTGCTTATTATAATTTTATTTTGCTTATTAGTTTTAAGAATTGGCTATCTCCAATTCATAAAATCATCTTATTTAAAAGAAATGTCATATAAGCAATTAATTACAAATAGGGTTATCAGTACTAAAAGAGGAACAATATATGATTCTTCCGGAAAGCCTCTTGCTCTTAGTGCTCAAGTAGATACTGTTTCTATAAATCCTAGTAAAATACAAGTTAATGATAATGAAGAAAAAACAAAAGAATTAAAAGAAAAAGTTGCAAAAGAATTATCAGACGTATTTGGTTTAGACTATAATGAAACTTTAGAGAAAGTAAATAGTGAAAATTCTATAGAAACTATTGCTAAGAAAGTAGAAGAAGATAAAATTACAACATTAAAAACTTGGATGAAAGAAAATGATATTTCAAGTGGAATTAATATAGATTCAGATACCAAAAGATATTATCCTTATGATAATTTGGCTTCTAACCTAATTGGGTTTTGTGGAAGTGATAATCAAGGCCTAGAGGGACTAGAATATTATTGGGATAGCGTACTTACTGGTACTCCTCGGAAAAATATCTACGACAAAAGATGCTTCACAGGCTATTATTCCAGATAAAAATGAGCAATATATACCTGCGGAAAATGGTAGTAATATAACACTTACAGTTGATTTAAATATTCAATTAATTGCTGAAAAATATTTAAAACAAGCTGTTATTGAAAATAAGTGTTCAAGAGGTGGAAATATCATAATTATGGATCCTACAAATGGTGATATTTTAGCAATGGCTACATATCCTGACTATAATTTAAATACTCCTTTTGAGCCCAATACTTCTCTAAAAAGCTCATGGGATTCACTTTCTACTTCTGCTCAAAGTACTGCATTGCAAAAAATGTGGAGAAATAAAGCAGTATCAGATACATATGAACCTGGTTCAACATTTAAAGTTATAACTGCATCAGCTGCATTAGAAGAAGGTATTGTTGAGACAGATACTATAGGTGATTTTAATTGTACAGGATATGAAAATGTTTCTGGTCAAGAAATTCACTGTACAAGTACATCTGGACATGGAAAACAAACATTAAGACAAGCTTTGGAGAACTCTTGTAATCCAGCACTTATTCAACTTGGAAAAAGATTAGGCGCTGATAGTTTATATAAATATATGGACGCATTTGGTTTATTTAATAAAACCGGTATAGATACTTCTCGGAGAAGTAACAGGTATTTATTTCAGCAATGTTGGACCTGTTGAACTCGCAACAGCATCTTTTGGTCAGAGATTTACTATTACTCCTATACAATTAATAACTGCTGTATCTGCTATTGCAAACGATGGTGTTTTAGTTAAACCAAGAGTTGTAAAACAAATAGAAAATCCAGATACAAAAGCAATAACAACTATAGACCCTGTAAATGTAAGACAAGTTATTTCTAAAGAAACAGCTAAAAAGATGACTAATATAATGGAATCTGTTGTTACAGAAGGTGGCGGAAAATTTGGACAAGTAAAAGGATATTCTATTGGTGGAAAAACTGGTACCTCAGAACCTTCTCCTGGAAATGAAAAAGATGGTTATGTTTCTTCTTTCGTAGCAATAGCACCTGTTGAAAATACAAAAGTGGTTGTTTTATTAACTTTATATGACCCTCAAGGTTCTAATTACTATGGTGGTAAAATTGCTGCACCAGTTGTTTCACAGGTCTTATCAGAAGTATTACCATATTTAGGTATTCCTTCTAATTCAGATGAAAGCAATGATAACAACTCTACAGAAACAAATATAACATTACCAGATATCAGAAACAAAACAGTTTCTGAAGCAAAGAAGATATTAGAAAATGCTGGTTTAAAATGTAATATATCTGGTAGCTTGGATGATTTAGTTTCAGACCAAATGCCAAAACCTGGTACTTCTTTAACATCTGGTTCTATCGTTAAATTATATAGTAAAGGTAGTGAAGCTAGAGTTTCATCTACTGTTCCAGATTTAAAAGGAATGTCATTATCTCAAGCAAAAAATGCATTACAATCAAAAAACTTAAATATTAAAGCAACTGGCACTGGTAAAGTAATTTCACAAGATCCAATTGCTGGAAAATCTGTAGAAGAAGGAACTGTCGTTACTGTAACTCTTCAAGAAGATATAAGTAGTAGTGCACACTAATATATATTTATTTTAATAAAACTTTTAAAGTTCAATATTAATTTTATAAACGAAAAAAAATCTTATGAAATTAACTTTTCATAAGATTTTTTATTATTTTTTGTTCACTCATACAATATATTTTCACTCCTTATTTATTATTCTGATAGCATATACCCTACACCTCTTATAGTTTTTATATATTTATCATATCCAAATTTTTTTAACTCTTTTCTTATTCCACTTGCATATACTTCAACTACATTTGTTGTTGTTTCACTATTGAAGCCCCATATTTTATCAAAAATCTGCTCTTTTGTTATTATAGTATTTTTGCAGTTAATAAGATATTCAAGCATATCAAACTGCTTTCCTTGTAATAAAACTTCATTCTCATTTATAGTTATTTTTCTTTGTCTTAAATCCAAAATCATATCTTTAAATACTATCTCATTTTTATAATATGTCCTATTATTTCTTCTAATCATAGCCTCTATTCTAACAAGCAATTCTTCTTTTTCAAAAGGTTTAACTAGATAATCATCTGCTCCACTTTTAAATCCCTTTATTTTATCATTTAAAGCATCTTTAGCTGTTAATATCAATACTGGCGTAAATATCTTCTTATTTCTTATTTTTTCAAGTACTTCATATCCATTCATAATTGGCATCATTATATCTAAAATTATTACATCATATATATCTTGCATTGCATACAAAACACCTTCTTCTCCATCAAAAGCCTGCTCAATTTCATATTCATTTTTTAAACACCTTTATAAATACACAAAAAAGAGTGGACTTTTTTCCACTCTCTTTTTATCTAAAAATTGCTTCGAATTCATCTCCATCAATTTTTTCTTTTTCTAATAAAACTCCTGCTACAGCATGTAATTTATCAATGTTTGCTTGTAAGATTTCTGCTGCTGCTCTATATCCAAAGTCAATTATTTTCTTTACTTCTTCATCTATAATTGCAGCTGTTTCTTCAGAATATTCTTTACTTTGTGCAAAATCTCTTCCTAAGAAGACTTCTTCTTGATTAGATCCTAGAGTTATAGTTCCTATTCTATCACTCATACCATACTTTGTAACCATATCTCTTGCAATTTTAGTTGCTCTTTCTATATCATTACTTGCTCCTGTTGAAATATCATCTAATATTAGTTTTTCTGCAACTCTTCCACCAAGTAATGAAATAATATTTTCTTGCATTTCAGATTTTGACATAAATGACTTATCTTCTGTCGGTCTATACATAGTATATCCTCCAGCCATTCCTCTTGGAACAATTGAAATTTGATGTACTGCATCTTGTGTAGGTAAAAATCTACTTACAACAGCATGACCTGCTTCATGATATGCAACTAATTTCTTTTCTTTATCGCTTCTTACTCTTGTTCTTTTTTCTGGTCCCATTGTAACTTTAACCATTGCATCTTCTATTTCTTTCATTCCTATTTCTAATAAGTTTCTTCTAGCAGCTAACAAAGCTGCTTCATTTAATACATTTTCTAGATCTGCGCCAGAAAATCCTGATGTATTTTTAGCAATTATTCTTAAGTCTACATCGTCAGCTAATCTTTTTCTTCTACTATGAACTTCTAATATTTGTTCTCTTGCTTTTACATCTGGACTAGATACCACTATTTGTCTATCAAATCTACCCGGTCTTAATAGTGCTCTATCTAATACATCTGGTCTATTTGTTGCTGCAAGTACAATAACACCTTCATTTGCAGAAAATCCATCCATTTCTACTAGTAGTTGGTTTAATGTTTGTTCTCTTTCATCATGACCTCCACCAAGACCTGCACCTCTTTGACGGCCTACTGCATCAATTTCATCTATAAATATTATACAAGGTGCATTTTTCTTTGCTTGTTCAAATAAATCTCTAACACGTGATGCACCAACACCAACAAACATTTCAACAAAGTCTGATCCACTTATTATGAAAAATGGAACTCCTGCTTCTCCTGCAACAGCTTTTGCAAGAAGAGTTTTTCCTGTACCAGGATGCCCAACAAGTAAAACTCCTTTTGGTATTCTAGCACCCATGTCTGTAAACTTTTTAGGATTTTTTAGAAATTCTACAATTTCTTCTAATTCTTCTTTTTCTTCATCTACACCTGCAACATCTTTAAAAGTAACTCTATTTTTTTCTATTGTATTAATCATTTTGGCTTTACTTTTTCCAAAAGACATTGTTTTACTTCCACCTTGGTTATTATTCATTAATAAGAACCAGAATATAAAGAATATAATTAAAATTCCAAATGGAGTTAATAAACTAAGTATAAACATAAATATTGATTCTGATTTTTCTTTAACAGTTATATTCCCAGATTTCATAGGTTCTTGAAGTGTATTCATTAAACTATCTATGCTTGGTATATTAACCTCTTTTGTTATATTATCATTTTTTAATTTAACATTTGCAGATTCTCCGTCCAGAATCTATTTCTATTTCTTTTACTTCTCCTGCTTCTATTTTAAAAACCAAGTCCGAATAAGCAAGCTTTGTATCATTATTTCCTACTATTGAAGTTAATAATACCATAAATATAATTCCTATAATTAGCCAAACAGCTAATGTTTTTATACTATTTTTCAAAATTAATTTTCCTCCTTTATTATTCCTTTGTAAACTTTATCAAATATACCATATTGTATCAATGTTTTCAAGCATTTTTTATAAAGAAAATCTTCTTAGTTTTTACTAAAATTTTAATATTTTTGTTTGGAATTAGATATTTATTTCCAATATTATTTTCACATAATTTTACCATATCTTCCACATTTACTTTTTCAATTCCCTGGCAATTACCTAATAATTCATTAATAGTATATAAAATGATTCTCGATTTTATTACTTTCCTTAACATATTAAATTTTTTTAAATCAAGAACTATATTTTTTTCATTTTTTTCTAATAATAATTTTTCATATTCCTCTTTAACAACTTGTTCAAAATAATTATTTTCTTGTCTAACTAAACTAGTTAATCGGTTTATAGACTCAACAATATTTGGATTAAAATTTTCTTTTATATAAGGTATTAGCAAGTTTCTAATTTTATTTCTTGTATATACATTTTCATTATTAGTTTTATCATATTTAGGATCTAAATTATATATTTCACAGTATTTTTCAATTTCATCTCTTTTACATTCTATTATTGGTCTTATTAAATTTCCTCTTACAGGTTCAATTCCTCTTAATCCGTGTAACTCCACTGCCTCTAATTATATTCATTAATACAGTTTCTGCATTATCATTACTATTATGCGCAGTTGCAATTTTATTAGACTTTGTTTTTACTTTTACTTCTTCAAAAAAATCATATCTAATTTTTCTACCAGTTTCTTCTGTTCCTATTTTATTTTCTTCTGCTAATTTTATTACATTTGCTCTTTTCACAAAACATTCTATTTGTTTTAATTTACAAAAGTTTTGTACATACTCTGTTTCCATCTCTGCTTCTTCTCTAATCATGTGATTAATATGTGCTACAACAATTTCAAAGTTCAATTCTTTTTTTAGATCTATTAAAACATTTAACAAACACATAGAATCTGGGCCGTCCTGAAACTCCGAACTACTATTTTATCTCCTGGTTTAATTAGTTTGTACTCTTTTATTGTATTTAATACTTTATCTTTTAACAATTTTTTCTCCTTTTTATAAATAAAAAAACAAGATAGCCTAGAAGATAAATAATTATTATTAATGATTTTTCTCACTTATACTTAATTAATTTTAATAAGTTAAAAATAAATACTTATCTCCTACTCTTCATTGTTTTTATAATTTATTACTTTGTTTTTTATTTTAATCTCTATATTTTTCAATATTAGCAAATTTAGTATAATTTCCAAGCCACAACAATTCTACTGTTCCTGTTGAACCAGCTCTATGCTTTGCTATAATTACCTCTGCTATATTTTTCTTTTCTGAATCTTCATTATAATAATCATCACGATATAAAAACATAACTATATCAGCATCTTGCTCTATCGCTCCAGACTCACGCAGGTCTGAAAGCATTGGTCTATGGTCTGGTCTTTGTTCTGGTGCACGAGATAATTGTGAAAGTGCTATTACTGGCACATTTATTTCTTTTGCAAGAATTTTTAAAGACCTACTGATCTCTGAAATTTCTTGTTCACGACTACCACCTTTTTTACTACTTCCTTGCACAAGCTGCAAATAGTCTATTACAACTAATCCTATATTTTTTTCTAATTTCATTTTTCTACATTTTGCACGTATTTCCATAATAGAAATACCTGGCGTATCATCTATAAATATTTGTGACTCTGAAAGTTCTCCTGATGCCATTGCAAGCTTTGCCCAATCTTCATCTTCTATTTTACCTGTTCTTACTTTATTGCTATCTACCATTGCTTCACTACACAAAATTCTGTTACCCATTTGTTCTTTTGACATTTCGAGACTAAATATTGCAACCGGCACATTAGCTTTAACTGCTGCATATGAAGCTATATTTAATGCAAATGCAGATTTTCCCATAGCCGGTCTTGCTGCAACTAATATTAAATCTGAATTATGGAGTCCAGCTGTTTTATAATCTAAATCTGCAAATCCTGTTGGCACTCCAGTTATGTGTTGTTTTCTATTATATAATTCTTCTAATTGTGTAAAAGATTCTACTAATATGTCTTTCATTGAAGAATACCCTTTTTGATTTTTTCTTTGCATTACATTAAAAATTTTCTTTTCTGCAACATCCATTATATCTTCTACTTCTTGCGTTTGGTCATATCCTAGAACAATAAGTTCATTTGCTGTTTTTATTAGTGTTCTAAGCATAGATTTTTCTTCTACTATTTTTATATATTTATCAACATTAGCTGTTGTTGGAACTTTTTCTGGAAGCTCTGCTAAATATTCAAGTCCACCAACAGCTTCAAACTTTCCTAAAGAAACAAGTTCGTCTTTAAGTGTAATAATATCAACAGGTTCGCCTCTATTGTATAAATTCATTATTGCACCATATATCACTTTATTATCTTCTCTATAAAAATCTTCATCTTTAAGTGTTTCTACTGCAGAAATAACAGAATCCTTATCTGTAAGCATACTTCCTATTACTGCCTGCTCTGCTTCTACATCGTGTGGTGGCACTTTTCCTAGTTCCATTTTTGTCGCTCCTTTTTATATTTAACAACTATTACTTCTATAATATTAATTATATTTTTCAATTAAATTAACTTATATTTTAAGCTACTGTATTTACTTTCAATGTAGCTAAAACGCCCTCATATAATTTAATATCTACATTAACTGTTCCTAAAACTTTTATAGTTTCTTTTAAAACTATTTTCTTTTTATCTACATCAATATTATACTGTGTTTTTAAATTTTCTGAAATTTCCTTTGAAGTAACACCTCCAAAAATTTTTCCATTATCTCCTGCTTTAACTTCAATTTTTAAAACTATTTCTTTTAATTTATTTGCTATTTCTATAGCTTTTGCTTTTTCTAAATCTTTTTTATGTTGATTAGAATCTTGTTTTGCTTTTAACTTAACCAAATTATCTTTTGTTGCTTCTAATGCTAATTTTTTAGGAAATAAAAAATTTCTTGCATATCCGTCACTTGCATTTATAACTTCATCTTTTTTTCCTACACCTTTTATATTATCAAGTAATATTACCTTCATATATAATATCCTCCAAATCCTTAATTTTTCTATATTTTATAACAAATCGTGCTTTTTTTCAATACCTTTAGCCTATTTGTTATAATGATTCTAAATATAAAAAAATAGTAGATAAGCTTTCTACTTAATCTACTATAAAAGTTATAAATTAAAATAAGAATTAATCCTCTATTTTAAAAAACAAATTATCCTTCAATTTGTTTTTTAAATATTGATTTAGCTAATTCTCCAACAACAGGTAATTCTGGATTTTCTCCATTATTTGCTTTTACTATACCTAATATAATAAATACAATATAAGCAACATATGCAAGACTACTCAAAATTCCTATTCCTGTTAATCCTGAAATAAATCCTAATATAAAACTTAATAATATATACCCAATTGCTATTACTATTGATTGAGCACAATGAAATTTAAGATCTCTACTAGAATCTTTTTGGAATAAAAATATTAATGCACATATAAATATTATATATGATACTATAGCTTTTGTTTTATCATTACTATTATTCATTAATTTTCTCCTTTTTTATAATATATTTATACCATGAATGCAAATAAACAATTACTGTATATGGAAATATTATTATTACTTTCCAATTATAGTTAATTGCATCTTGGAATCTAAAATGCAATATAGATAAGAATGCTCTAGTCATTCCACAGTTAAAGCATTCTTTGCCTGTTATTCTTTTATATATACATATACTTCCTATAGGACTTTCCATAGGCATATTATATAAAATTAATAGCAGAATTAAATTCACTATTATAAAAATAATAATTTTCTTATTCATTAACAATCATATTTCCGTCTTTATCTGTGAATTTTCCCATTATAATCATTATTAGGTCTATCCAGTACCAAATTCCACAACCACCAAGTGTCAAAAGCATTAATATACCTGTACCTATTTTACCAGCATAAAAACGATGAACTCCTAAAGATCCTAAAAATATACTTAACAATAATGTTGTTAACCAATTTTTTTCGCTTTTCATTATAACTCCCCCTTTATTTTATTCTCTTGTTTAATAAACACATTATAATATTACTATTAGTTTAAATTTCTGTCAACTATTTTTATATATATTATCTTTTTAAAATACAAAATGTTAAATTTTGTCATTTTGATACATTATCATTTTATTAAAAAATAGCAAATTTTAAACTGTTTTGGTAAAAATAATTTTGTAATTCCATTTAACAATTTAAATTTGCTATTTTATACTAACTAGAGATCTCACTAAAATATTCATTTATTCTATTTATTAATTCATTTTTCACATCTTCTATGTCCATTCCTTCTACTTGTGCACCAGCAAGTGTAATATGACCTCCACCTCCTAGTTTTTCTAGTATTACTTGAACATTAATATCTCCAATAGATCTACCACTAATACAAACTTTTTCTCCTAAATATCCAATTACAAATGATGCTGTTATATCACTAATAGTTAATAATTCATCTGCTGCTTTCGCACAGATAATATTAGCATTTTTATCTTCTTTATAATAAATAGATATTGCAATTGTATCATTAACAATCTCTGCATCAGAAACAATTTCTGAAATTGTATTATATGTTTTTATATCACTCTGGAACCATTTTTTTACTTTTATTATATCTACACCACATTTTCTTAAATATGCTGCTGCCTCAAATGTTCTTACACCAGTTTTAAAAGTAAAATTTTTAGTATCCATCATAATTCCTGCATATAATCCTTCTACTTCTAGCTCTGATAATGTAAGTGGTTTTTGTGAATATTCTATTAATTCTGTAACAAGTTCTGATGCTGATGATGCATATACTTCTTGAAAAGTTAATGTTGCATTTTCTATATAATCTGCACTTCTTCTATGGTGATCTATAACAACAATTTTATTGGTTTTGTCTAATAACTCTGGTACTTCTACATATGTCTTTTTATGTGTATCTGTAATAATCAATAATGTTTCTTGACTTATTTTTGAAAGTGCTTCATTTTTATTAATTATTACATTTTGATATTCTTTTTCACTTTTAGCAACTTGTATAAAATTATCTAAACTTATTCCACTTGTTTCATTTACTATATAAGCTTCTTTTCCTATAGATTTTGCAATTCTGTATACGCCAAGGCTAGCTCCCATACAGTCTATATCTCCGTTTGTATGTCCCATTATTAAAACATCTTTTGCTTCACTTATTAGTTCCTCTAGTGCATGTGCAACAATTCTTGCTTTTACTCTCGTTCTTTTTTCTACTTCTTGAGCTCTTCCTCCGAAAAACAAATATTTTCCTTCTCTTCTTACTACTGCTTGATCTCCTCCACGTCCTAATGCAATATCCATTGCAGCTTTTGCAAATTTATACTTTTCATAATTTGTTTCGCCCTCATTTGAAACTGCTATACTTAATGTAGATTGAATTCTTCCTGGTATTTCTAATTCTTTTATTGTATCTAAAATATTAAATCTTTTTTCTTGAATTTGATCTAAATATTGTTGTTCAAATATACAAACAAAAATATCTCTTTCCTGTTTTAGTACTAATCCTTTGTATGTTGTAGCCCAATCATATATACTTTTTTCTATTTTTGCAATAACTTCTGGCTTATCCTCACTTAAAATTCCTTGCATAATTTCTTCATAGTTGTCTATCATAACTATTCCAACACACATATTAGAGTTTTTATATTTTTCTTGTAATTTTATTTGTTCTGTTTCATCTATAAAATATAATGTTGCCATATATTCTTTTTGCTTCTTTTTATCATTTTGTTTTGATTTAACATATTCACCTAATATTCTATATTGTTTTTTTCCAATAGTTACATGATTATTAATTACATTTTTCTTCTCATTAGAATTTTCTATTTCTAATTTTAACTCTTTTACTATTGTATTTAAATAGGTGTTAATATCAATATTATTGAATTCTTGCACAAACTTAGTGCTTTTCCAGATTACATTTCCATTTGTTTCTACAATTATTAATGGAAATGGTGAATTTATTAGTGACCTTTTTGACACTTTATCAACATTTATTGTAAGTTCTTTTATGTGCTCAGATAATTCTGCAGTTCTTTTTTTATTTGTCCATCTAGTATAAACTAGAATCAAAAAATATATTATAATTGATGGAATTATTAACTTTATCTCAAAAAAACATAATGCAATTAAAAGTATCGCAATTATTATTAAATAAGCTTTTGTTTTTGAGACAAGTCCATCAAATATCTTTATATTATTATTATTAGACATATCAATCTCCTTTTACAATAATATATTTATTTTACTCTTTTTTATCTTATTTGTCAAGGGACAAAAATGGAGCAAAAGCTTTATATTATTGCTTTTGCTCCATTTTTATATTTAAAATTATTCTTCTACTGCCTCTTCTTTTTGGTCTGCTTCTTCATTTTCTTCTAATTTTTCTGTGCTTATATGTGTATTTTTATACATTTGCATACCAGTACCTGCAGGTATTAATTTTCCTATAATAACATTTTCTTTTAGTCCAATTAAATCATCTGTTTTTCCTTTTATTGCAGCTTCTGTAAGAACTCTTGTTGTTTCTTGGAAAGATGCTGCAGATAAGAAGCTTTCTGTTGCAAGAGATGCTTTTGTAATTCCAAGAAGAACTCTTCTTCCTGTTGCTGGTTTCTTTCCTTCTGCTTCTACTTGCTTGTTTTCATCTTCAAATTCATACATATCTACTAATGAACCTGCAAGCATATTAGTATCTCCATTATCTTCTACTCTTACTTTTTTAAGCATTTGTCTTGCAATAACTTCAATATGTTTATCATTGATATCAACACCTTGATTACGATATACCTTTTGTACTTCTTGTACTAAGTATTCAAATACTCCTTCAGGTCCTTTTATTGCTAAAATTTCATTTGGATTTATAGAACCTTCTGTAATAGGATCTCCAGCTTTTACCTCGTCTCCTTCTTTAACACGAAGTTTAGCACCAAATGGTATTAAATATTTTTTAGCATCTGTATCTGATATTATATTTACTTCTTTTCTAGCTTTATCATCTGATATTCTAACTATACCATCTATTTCTGTAACAATTGCAAGTCCCTTTGGTTTTCTTGCTTCAAAAAGTTCTTCAACTCTAGGAAGACCTTGTGTAATATCAGCAACACCGGCAACACCACCAGAGTGAATAGTTCTCATTGTAAGCTGTGTACCAGGCTCACCAATTGATTGTGCTGCAATAATACCAACTGCTTCTCCTATTTGAGCTTCTTCACGTGTTGCTAATCCCATACCATAACATTTAGCACAAACACCATGTTTTGTTCTACATCCTATAACTGAACGTACTTTTACATTGTCTATTCCTGCTCCAATTATCTTCTCAATTATCTTTTCTGTAAGCATTGTATTTGTATCTGCTATTACTTCCTTAGTTTCTGGATTAATAATATCTTCTAATGGATATCTACCAATTAATCTTTCTTCTAATTTTTCAACTACTTGATTTCCATCTTTAATATCATAAACATCTATACCTTCAGTTGTACCACAATCTTCTTCTCTTACAATTATATCTTGTGATACATCAACTAATCTTCTTGTTAAGTATCCTGAATCGGCTGTTCTTAAAGCTGTATCAGAAAGTCCTTTTCTTGCTCCATGGGCTGCAATAAAGTATTCTATCGCATCTAGACCTTCCCTAAAGCATGATTTGATAGGAATTTCTACTACCTTACCTGTTGTACTAGCCATAAGTCCACGCATACCTGCAATTTGTTTTAATTGGTCAAGGTTTCCGTCTTGCTCCAGATTCTGCCATCATGTAAACTGGATTTAAACTATCAAAGTTATCTTTCATTGCATTTTTTACATCATCTGTTGCTTTAGTCCATATTTTAATAACAGCATTATATCTTTCTTCATCTGTTATTAAACCACGTTTATATTGTTTCAATATTGTATCAACTTGGCTTTGTGCATCTGCTAATATTGTTTTCTTTGCTTCTGGTACTTTAACATCACTAACAGAAACTGTAATAGCTCCTATTGTTGAATATTTATATCCAGTTGCTTTAATATAATCTAGTAATTCTGCTGTATCACTTAAACCATGTGTATTTATTGATTTAGCAATAATTTTTCCTAAATTCTTTTTAATTACAGGAAAATTAATTTCTAATTCAAATTCATTATCTGGATTTTCTCTATCTACAAATCCTAAATCTTGTGGTATTCCCTTATTAAATATAATTCTACCAACTGTTGTATCTATTAATTTATGTTTTTCTACTCCGTTTTCAATTTTAGACATTCTAACTTTTATTTTAGCATGCATTCCTAAGTCATGATTTTCGTAAGCTATAACAGCTTCTTCTGGAGAACAGAAATATTTTCCTTCACCTGGTTCTCCATCTACTTCCATTGTTAAATAATAACTTCCTAAAATCATATCCTGTGTAGGAACTGTTACTGGTTTACCATCTTGTGGTTTCAAAAGATTGTTTACAGAAAGCATTAAAAATCTTGCTTCTGCTTGTGCTTCTGGTGATAATGGTACGTGAATAGCCATTTGATCACCATCAAAGTCGGCATTAAAAGCTGTACAAACCAATGGATGTAGTTTTATAGCTCTACCTTCTACTAATACAGGTTCAAAAGCTTGAATACCTAATCTATGTAGTGTTGGAGCACGGTTTAACATTACTGGATGATCTTTAATAACATCTTCTAGTATATCCCATACTTCTGGTCTTAATCTTTCTACCATTCTTTTTGCATTTTTTATGTTATGAGCAATTCCACGACCTACTAATTCTTTCATTACAAAAGGTTTAAATAGTTCTACTGCCATTTCTTTTGGAAGTCCACATTGGTAGATTTTAAGTTCTGGCCCTACTACTATAACTGAACGTCCTGAATAGTCAACACGTTTACCAAGTAAGTTTTGTCTAAATCTACCTTGTTTTCCTTTTAACATATCTGATAATGATTTAAGTGGTCTATTTCCTGCACCAGTAACTGGTCTTCCACGTCTTCCATTATCTATTAACGCATCAACAGATTCTTGTAACATTCTTTTTTCATTTCTTACAATAATTTCTGGTGCACCTAATTCTAATAATCTTTTTAAACGATTATTTCTGTTGATAACTCTTCTGTACAAATCATTAAGATCTGATGTAGCAAATCTACCACCATCTAATTGTACCATTGGTCTCAATTCTGGTGGAATTACTGGTACTACATTCATGATCATCCATTCTGGTCTATTATTAGATAATCTAAATGATTCTACAGTATCTAATCTTTTTACTATTTTTGGTTTTTTTACTTCACTTGCATTAACTAATTCTTTTTTTAGTTTTTCTGATAGCTTATCTAAGTCAACTTCTGCTAATAATTTGTATAAAGCTTCTGCTCCCATTTCTGCTTTGAATGAATCTTTACCATATTTTTCTATTGCTTCATGATATTCTTTTTCTGTTAAAACTTGTGCTTTTACAAGACCACTTGTTCCCTTATCTGTTACTATATAAGATGCAAAGTAAATTACTTTTTCTAGATTTCTTGCAGATATATCTAGCATTAAAGCTATTCTACTTGGAATTCCTTTAAAATACCAAATATGTGCAACTGGTGCTGCAAGCTCTATATGTCCCATTCTTTCTCTTCTTACTTTAGATTTTGTTACTTCAACTCCACAACGGTCGCAAACAATACCTTTATATCTTACTCTTTTGTATTTTCCACAATGACATTCCCAATCTTTTGTAGGTCCAAATATTCTCTCACAGAATAATCCATCTTTTTCTGGTTTTAATGTTCTATAATTAATAGTTTCTGGTTTTTTTACTTCACCTTTTGACCATTCTCTTATTTTTTCATCTGATGCTAAACCAATTTTTATTTTATCAAAAACTTCTAATTCGTCCATTATTTAGGAGCCCCCTATTTTTATTTATTTTTGGTAAGACTTTATAGTCTCCTTAGTTTTGTGCATCTTTACATTTTCTTTTATATACACTGTTGGTGCAGACATTAGTTGTTGATAAAAGAAAATGTAATTAGATGTATATATTCAATTATTCTTCATCTATAATATCTTCATCACTTAAGATATTATCTTCTGCTAAATCATTATCGAAAATTAATAGATCTTCATCATCTTCATCTGCTACATCTTCAAAAAGAAGGTTATCTTCATCTTCTAATTCTTCGTCAGCTTCTATGTAATTTTCTTCTATTTCTGATTCATCAGCAATAGTCTCTTCTCCTAACTTTTTGTTAGCCTCAATGTTAAAATCTATTCCATCATCAATGTTTTCTTTTAATTCTAATTCTTTATTATCGCTAGAATATAGTCTTATGTCTAATCCTAAAGATTGTAATTCTTTTATTAAAACTTTAAAGCTTTCTGGAACTCCAGGTTCTGGAATATTCTCGCCTTTTACTATTGCTTCATATGTTTTTACTCTTCCTACTACATCATCAGATTTTACTGTTAACATTTCTTGAAGAGTATATGCTGCACCATATGCCTCTAGTGCCCAAACTTCCATTTCACCAAAACGTTGTCCACCAAATTGTGCTTTACCTCCTAAAGGTTGTTGAGTTACTAATGAGTATGGTCCTGTTGAACGAGCATGTATTTTATCATCAACTAAGTGGTGTAATTTTAACATGTACATAACACCAACTGTAATTGGATGGTCAAATGCCTCTCCTGTTCTTCCATCATATAAAGTTGTTTTACCATCTCTTGAAAGACCAGCTTCTTCTAATAGATCTTCTATTTCATTTGATTTTGCACCATCAAATACTGGTGTTGCAACTTTCCATCCCAAAGCTCTTGCAGCCATTCCTAAATGAACCTCTAAAACCTGACCAAGATTCATACGAGAAGGTACACCAAGTGGATTTAATACTATATCTACAGGTGTTCCATCTGGCATAAATGGCATATCTTCTTCTGGTAATATTCTTGATATAACACCTTTATTACCATGACGTCCAGCCATCTTATCTCCAACAGAAATCTTTCTTTTTGTTGCTATATAACAACGTATTACTTGATTAACTCCAGGTCCTAATTCATCTGAATTATCTCTTGTAAATATTTTTACATCTACTATTGTTCCTGCTTCTCCATGTGGAACACGTAATGAAGTATCTCTTACTTCTCTTGCCTTTTCTCCAAATATAGCACGAAGTAATCTCTCTTCTGCTGTAAGTTCTGTTTCTCCTTTTGGAGTTACTTTACCAACTAAAATATCGCCAGGTCTTACTTCTGCACCAATTCTTATAATACCATTTTCATCTAAATCTTTTAATCCGTCATCACCAACATTTGGTATGTCACGTGTAATTTCTTCTGGTCCTAGTTTTGTATCACGACATTCACAATCATATTCTTCTATATGTATTGATGTATAAACATCTTCTTTTACTAATCTTTCACTTATTAAAACAGCATCCTCATAGTTATAACCTTCCCATGTTGTATATGCTATAAGAACATTTTTTCCAAGTGCCATCTCTCCATTTTTTGTAGATGGTCCATCTGCTAATATATCTCCAGCTTTTACAATTTCTCCTTTAGCTACAACAGGTCTTTGATTAATACAAGTTCCACCATTTGTTCTCTTGAATTTACGTAATTTATATTTATCTAAAGAATTTTTCTTGTTTCTAACAATAACTTCATCTGCAGTTACTTTTTCAACAACTCCTTCATTTTTTGCTGTAACTGTTATTCCAGAGTCTTTTGCAGCTCTATACTCAATACCAGTTCCTACAATTGGTGTTTCCACTGTTAAAAGTGGTACTGCTTGACGTTGCATGTTAGAACCCATAAGTGAACGTTTAACATCATCATGTTCAACGAATGGAATCATTGCTGCTGCAACAGATACAAGTTGTCTTGGTGAAACATCCACATAATCTACTAATTCTTTATCTACCTCTGTAATTTCTTCTTTATACCTTACTTTTATTCTGTTATTAACAAATCTGCCTTCTTCATCTAATGGTTCTGAAGCTTGAGCAATAATATGTTTATCTTCTTCATCTGCAGACATATAATCAATTATATCTGTTATTTTTCCTGTTTTTCTATCTACTCTTCTATATGGTGTTTCAATAAATCCATATTCATTTATTGTTGCAAAACAAGATAATGCTGAAATAAGTCCAATGTTTGGTCCTTCAGGTGATTCTACTGGACATAGTCTACCATAGTGAGTATGGTGAATATCTCTAACTTCGAATCCAGCTCTTTCTCTTGTTAAACCACCAGGTCCCAAAGCAGAGATTCTTCTTTTATGTGTAAGTTCAGAAAGTGGATTTGTTTGATCCATAAATTGTGATAATTGTGAACTACCAAAGAATTCTCTTATTGATGATGTTATTGGTTTTGTATTAATTAATGTTTGTGGTGTAATTACATCTAGATCTTGTATTGTCATTCTCTCACGAACAACTCTTTCAAGTCTTGTTAAACCAATTCTAAATTGATTTTGCAATAATTCACCAACACAACGTATACGTCTATTTCCTAAATGGTCAATATCGTCTACTTCACCTAAGCCATATTCTAAGTTTAATAAATAACTAATAGAAGCTATAATATCTTCATTTGTAATATGTCTTGGTAATAATTCTTCCATTCTTTCTTTTAGTACTCTATGTAAGTCTTTTTCTTCCGTTGTATCTAATATAGATTTTAATACAGAATAATTTACATATTCTTTAAAATGTAAGTCACTAATATCCACATTTGTTACAAAGTTGTGGATATTTACTGTTCCATTACCTATAACTCTTACATTTTTATCATTAACTTGTACATCTACAATATTTAGTCCTGTATTTTGTATTTCTTCTGCTACATCTGCATCTATTACATTTCCTTTTTCTACCAAAACTTCTCCACTTTGTGGATCTATTATGTCTGTTGCTGCAATTCTTCCCGTTATTCTTGTAGCTAAACTTAATTTTTTATTAAATTTATATCTACCAACTTTGGCTAGGTCATATCTTCTTGAATCAAAAAATAATCCACTAAATAGACTTTTAGCAGCTTCTACTGTTGGAAGTTCGCCTGGTCTTAATTTTTTATATATTTCTATTAATGCTTCGTCAGATGTTTTTACTGTATCTTTTTGTATACTTGCAATTAATTTTGGTTCTTCTCCAAATAATTCTAAGATATCGCTATCTGTTTCTATTCCGATTGCTCTTAATAATGATGTTACTGGTAATTTTCTAGTTCTATCTACTCTAACATAGAAGATATCATTACTATCAGTTTCATATTCAAGCCATGCACCACGAATTGGCATAACAGTTGATGTATACAATTTTTTTCCTGTTTTATCATAGTCACTTGCATAATAGCATCCTGGTGAACGAACCAACTGGCTGACTACAACTCTTTCTGCGCCATTAATTACGAAAGTTCCACTATCTGTCATTAATGGAAAATCTCCTAAGTATATCTCTTGTTCTTTTATCTCTCCAGTTTCACGGTTAATTAATCTAACCTTTACATGCAATCTTGTTGAATATGTTGCATCTCTTTCTTTTGCTTCTTCTACTGTATATTTTGTTTTGTCTTCCATGTAATAATCGAAAAATTCTAAGACTAAATTTCCTGTATAATCTATGATTGGTGAAATATCTTTTAATACTTCTCCTAATCCTTCTTCTACGAACCAATCATATGAATCTTTTTGAACTTTAATTAGATTTGGCATTTCTATTGCATCGCCGATTTTTGCAAAAGTCTTTCGTACACATTTTTCATGTTTTACTTCTTTTAACAAAATAAATCACCCCTAAAAAAATTTAAGCAGAACTTTAAATATATATAAAGATTTAATAAATGAGTCCTTCTTACATTTAACGGTCAAGATACAAATAAATGAAGCCTACTGCTTATATGACTCCATTTCTTTTGTGTAACTACTAAATATAATTCCTCTCATTTTTAAATTTACATAACGAAAAATAACGACAACAAAAAGATAAGCCAGCGTTTTTTATGCTAACATCTTTTTGTTTATTTTTATAAATTACTTAATAATTATTTTTATCACTATTTTAACCACCTTTATAATTATTGGTTAGTATATCGAATTATATTATACCTTATTTTATATTAGCTTGTCAATAAAAAAACGAACATTTTCCACTATTTTTTAGTGAATTTTGTTCATTTTTCAACATAAAATATTATGCAAAATTGCACAATATTTTATAATCTTATTTTCCCTTCGTGTTTACTTTTTTATCATAAAATTTATTATTTATATTCTTTATTTTTTTCTGTATTTACGATTTCAAACTTTTTTTGTTTTTTCTTTATAATTTATATAATCTATTAACACGATTTTTATCACTGCAACAATCGGCACCGCCAAAAACATTCCTAAAAATCCAAAATATGCTCCACCTATTGTTACTGCAAATATTACAAGAAGAGGACTTATTTTTAAAGAATCTCCTACTATTTTTGGATTTATAATGTTAGCATCAATTTGTTGTAAAATTATTACTACAACAGCCATCCATATAGCTTGACTTATTCCACCAGTTAAAAAAGTTATTATAATTGATATTGTAACTGCAATTATTGCTCCAAAATATGGAATCATATTAAACAAACCTATTAAAAATCCCAGCAATAGTCCATACTTAACTCCCATAATGCTCATTGCAACAGAAGTTAAAATTCCAACCACAATTGCATCTAAAAACTGACTTGCTAAAAATTTCAAAAATATTTCATTTGTTCTATCAAAATATTTATTTATATTATTATATATATCTTCATCAAATATTGATTTAGTTAATTTTTTTATAAACCTTACTATCTCAGTTCTTTCCAATAAAATGTATACAGATACAATTATAGAAACAAAAAAATCAAATATTCCACTTGCAATACTTATCGCTCCTTGCGCATATTTAGTTAGTTTTTCTACATTAACAAATTGTTTTAAATCTATATTTTTAAATTCTTTTACCAAATTTATTAAGTATTCACTTTTTAAAGGTGAATCGTCTGGAAGTTCATTTATTTTTTCTACTGTTAAATTGTAATAATTTTGAAAATTATTTACTAAATCTACTATGCTCTGTGATATTATCGGAACAACAAATCTTATTATTAATAGAAAAAGAACTATTGCTATTATATACACCGTCATTACGCTTAATAGTCTTGATTTTTTTCTTATGAGTTTAACTTTTTTATATACATTCTCAATTTTTTTCGATGGCAAATATAATAAATATGCTATTATAATTCCAATTACAAATGGCATTATAATTCTAAAAAAATTTGATATCCAATCTTTTATTTCAGAATAATTATCCAATACTTTATATATTAAAATAACAGCCATAGCAAAGCTAAACCAATAAATCCATTTTTTACCTATATTTTTACTTTTTTTCTCCATTTGTCCACCTCTATTTTTATTTTATAATGTATTAAAAATAAAAGAATGATCATGCGCTTTTTGCGGAACACAAAATCATTCTTTTATTTTATCTTAACTTATACAAATTGTTAATAATTTTTATAAGTTTGTTGCTTTAAAATTCATAAATATAACATTCCAAATTTCTTCTACCAAAGCTAATACAATCACTATATGAACCCATATAAATATCTATTTTATTATTAGAGATTGCCCCACCTCTATCTTGAACTACAAACCATCCACCATTTGGTTTATTAGCAAAATATGGTATATAAATTACTGTTCCTAATTTATACCCACTTCCTGCAGCCACTGTATACCAAGATGATGCCATAGCTCCAGAAGCTGTTCTACCATATCCAGATGAACCTGCAGCTTTTCCACAAGTAGATGCTGTATATGCTGATGCATTCATATTTTTAACTTTTGGTGTTATTCCTTCAACTTTTTTTGCAAGTGATGAACTTGCTGTAGTTGCCGGATTTGTTGTTGCTGTCCTTCCTACTGAACTTCTTGTTGTAACTTGTTTTGTTCTGACTTCAACAATCTTATTTACTGGTTCTTTAATAACTTGTGATGAAATTTCAACCTTTTCAATTTCAACATCGTTTTTGTATTTAACTTTATATGTTACTTCTTTTATACCATCTTCACCATTTTGTACAACTTGATCTTGTTTTGTTCCAGTTCCCGTTGATACATCTTTAGTTACTGTTTCATATGGTATACTAATTTGTTCTTTAACTATTTTTTCTACAATTGAATCATAATTTTCTAATAATTCTTCAACTGATACTTCTTTATTTTCTTCTGTTGCTAATTCTTGAACTTCTTCTTCTGTTTTTGTTATTCTTATTGTTTTATTACTAGATAACTCAGAATCTCCATCTGGTACACTTTTTTCATCTTGTAATAAAATAATATGATTCTCATCTAATATCTCTGAAACTTTAGTTTTTGATGTTAAAACATTCATTTCATATCCATTTGAAAGAATAATTTTAACACTATTTAATTTTGTATTAGTTGCCATAACACTTATTCCCATAATGAATATTATTATCAAACTAATACCTATCACTTTTTTTAGTGATATAGATGCTTTATCATCTTTTTTCATATAAAATATGTCCCTCCTTTTAAGCAACACATCGATATTATAACATTTATTTTATCAAATGTCAAATTTAACTATAAACATAATATATTTCGTATATAATTATTATATGTTACTTGTACTTTGAATATGACTATTTTATTTAATTTAAATCTCTTTTTCACTATTATTTTCAAATTCTTCTATATAATCTTCTACTTCTAAACCTATTTGTGCTTGTATGCACAAAATGTCTTCCAACATTCCATTATAATCATCACTTATATTGCTTAAAATCGATTGAATATTTAAGATTTTATCTCTTCCTTCAACTTGATTCTTATTTACTCTAACTGTGTAGTTTTCTAATCTTTCTGATAGAATCATCTCTTCTTCTTCTATATCTAGAGTTTCTTCTATTTCACCAACTCCCTCTATTTCTTCACTGCTATCTACTGCTTCTTCATCTACATATGATAACTCAGAATTAGATAATAGTTCATCATCTTCTTTTCCATATAAACTATTATTTACACATACTCTTGAAAAATCTTCTGGCTTATACTGCTCAATCGTTCTTATTATTTCGTATTCTCCATTTTTTGATAAGTATTCCACTAATACCATTCTTTCTTTATAATCTATTAAAAAAGACCTTTTTTTAGTTTCATCGTTCAAATATACTGATGAAACACCGAACTTTTATCCCTTCTTTAATATCTTTTATATATATATTAAAATTTCTATTTTTAAGTCTACTTATCATCATTAAATCAACATCATGCTCTTTACTTTTAATATAAGTTCTATCTTTATTTTTAACTACAATCATATTATTTGACTCATCCATTGCTGTAATTGAATTTATACAATGAGCATTTAATAATTCCATTGCTTCATCAAAAAAAATCTCAACTTTATCATAATCCATTTAACATCCCTCATTTTTATTTAATTCTAAAAAATTCTACTGCATTTTTATAACTAATTTCTGCAACCTTTTCTATATCTATATCTTTTTCTTTTGCAATTTTTTCTACAATATATTTAAGATTTCTAGAATCGTTCCTTTTTCCCCTGTTTGGCTCTGGTGATAAATATGGACTGTCTGTTTCTATAAAAAATCTTTCATTCGGAACCATTTTTATAATTTCTTGTGCATTTTTAGAATTTTTAAAAGTGACAGGACCTGCAAATGATATATAAAAACCTAGTTTTAGAGCCTCTTTTACCAATTCTCTATTTAACATACAACAATGAAAAACACCTTTTCTATTTACTTTGTTATTTTTTAATATTTCTAACGTATCTGAAATCGCATCTCTAGAATGAATAACAATTGGAAGGTCAACTTCATTAGCCAAATTAATTTGCTCTATAAAAGCTCTTTTTTGATATTCTTTATTTTCCTTATTCCAATAATAATCCAATCCAATTTCCCCTATAGCAACACACTTTTCATTTTTTGTTAATTCTTTTATTTCTATTAATTCTTTATAAAATTCTTTTTCCCCTTCTGGTATATCATTTGGAGATATTCCACAAGTTGTATATATAAAATCATATTCACTCGTTAATTTACTTGCATATTTTGATGACTCCAAATTATATCCTGCACTTATTATTTTAGTTACACCTTCATCATACATTTTTTGTATAATTTCTTTTCTATCTTCATCAAATTTAGAATCATCATAATGTGCGTGCGAATCAAAATATTCTATTTTCATAAATTCCTCCAAATCTTAGTTTTCTAATAAAATACTTACACTAGCTATTGCATAATCTTTTATATGTGACATGCTTATATCTTTACTTATTATATCACATTTATTTAATTTATCTATAAAAAACATAGGCTTCCCATTTTCATCATTTTTTATTTCTATATCAGTCCAAGATATATCATATTTTGATTTCAATTTGTTTGATATTGCTTTAAAAACAGCTTCTTTTGCTGCAAATCTAGCTGCAAAATGTTGATACTTCATATTATTTTTAGAGTTACAATACTCAATTTCATAATTTGTATATACCCTTTTTAAAAACTTCTCATCTAAATCCTGTATAGCTTCTTTTATTCTATTTACCTCTATTATATCTATCCCCGTTTTTATTTGCATAAAAATTTTATAAAGTGTTTTTTCACTTTATACTCCTCCTTCTTCATAATTTTTTATAAGGTCCAAATATTTCATAATATCTGGACCTTATTTTTATTGTTTATATTTAGTTATTACTATCCGTATAATAATTTGCATTTAAATCCTCACTTATATGCCATTTTCCAATAAAATTAACTATAGCATTGTTGTCCAAATTATATTTAGGTTCAACAATTACATTTCCCTTTTGGTCTATTACTCCCCATACGCCATTTTTCTTTACTGCCGAAAATCCATACTCATTTTGTTCTGTAGCATCATCATAAATATAATTTACCACAACTACATTATCTTTATTAACAAATCCATACTTTCCGTCTTTTTTACTTAAGAATAATGTATTAGATTTTAATATATCGCTTGTCTTCTTTTCTTCAAATTTAAAATTATAATATTTATACTCATTATTTACTCTAACTTTTAAATAACCTTTTTCTGTATTAACTTCTGATACTATTCCTGTAACTTTAATTTGCATATCTCTATTAATTAAATCTGTTTCTTCTGCTGTTTTAACACCTTCAATAAAATCCGCTGTCTTTCTATAAACTAAATTTGTGTAATTAAAATCTATTATAGTTTCATTGTTAGTATTAATAATTCCATATTTATTATCTTTTTTAGCTATGTAATAATTTGAAAATAAATATGTTAAATCTTGATAACTTATTTTAACTTTTTCTTCACCTGTTAAACTTACCAATCCATAACTATTTCCTTGTTTAACAATTGCTATACCATCATTAATATCTTTTATGTCTGTATATTTATTTTCTAAATATGTTTGTCCTTCATTATTTACAACTTTTAACACTCCATTTTCTTTTACAACATATGATGAATTTCCTATAACATTTTTTATTAAATCATATTTACATTCTAAAGCTACTTTTTTATTGTAATTTATGACACCGAATTTTTCACTAGTATCTTGAACTACATATCCATCTTCATATCTATCTGTTAGTGCTTTTATATCTTTATAGTTATTATCTATAATTACACTTCCTGTATTGTCAACAAGTCCTTTTTTTCCATCTTTTGTTGTAACCAAACTATTTGTAACGCCTTTTAAAGCTGTTATGTCATCATATTCACATGCCACAACTTCTTTACCATCTAAATTTATAACTCCGTATTTTCCATCTTTTTTAACTTTTAACACATTTGTTTCATACCACAAGTTATTATTTTCATCACTATTTTGAATAGTTTCAATGTCTTCATATTTATTAAATAATTGCTCATTTTTTTCATTTATTGCTTTTGTTTTATAAGTATTATCATTATAATTAATATCATATGTACAAATAAATACTGGTTTTGTTTTATCTGGAACTTGTAACATATCAGAGTATGTTGGTTCTATTACTGTATTTCCATTTGAATCAATTATTCCCCATTTACCATCTGTATAAACAGAAAAATAATTTATTGCTATTACTTTCTCATCTTTCTTAACTTCTGTATTTAATAGTTTTTTAAGCCCTACAACAAACATTATAACTACGGCTATTGCAATAATAACTGCTGCTACTTTTTTCATGTTCAGCTTTCCTTCACTATCATATCTTCTTCCTTTACTCATTTCTTACCTCCAAATAAGCTTAACTTACATTATATACTATATCACATTTTTATATAATTTTACAAGTTTTTATAAAAAAATTATGCATGCCACACATATTTATACATCAATACTAAAAAAATATACCCTTAGGAATCTTTTTTCCTAAAGGTATATTTTTTATTTACGTTTTTTTACTTTTGCAACAATTACAGTCATATCATCTTTTTCACTTCCATAATCATTATCTCTAGCTTCATTTACAATAATATCTGCTATTTTTTGCACATCATCTGTCTGTATATCTTCTAACAAGTATTTTACCCAAAGTTCTTTATTTAAGTATTCTGTATTAGAATCTAATATTCCATCACTACACATTACAATAATATCTCCATCTTCTAAATCTTTATCATATACTTCAAGATCTATATCTTCTAATATTCCTGTTGGTAAAGATTCAGATTTCAATATTTGCACTTCATTATCTCTTTTTATATATGTTGGGCATGCACCATTTTTTATAAACTCAATGTTTCCAGAATATAAGTCTAAAATTTGTATGTCTAAAGTTGCATACATATCTTCCTCTGTATTTGCAGACAGTGTAGAATTTATTAATTTTATTGATGTATCTTTTTCAAAACCAGATGTTAATAGTCTTTCTAACATTTTTATTGCTATTTTACTACTCTTTCTTGCTTCTGGTCCAGATCCCATACCATCACTTAAAGCTAACAAATATTTTCCATCATCCAATTTGGTTTGTATACTTGTATCTCCTGAAACAGGTGAACCTTTTTTTGTTGATTTTGCAATTCCAACTTGTAATCCATATTTATCTTTAGAAATATATGTATACATACAATTTTCTTTATTTAATCTTAATCCGCATTCCTGTTTTTGTAAAACCATATCACTATTTAAAACTTTTGATAATATTTGTGCAATTTTTTTAATATTACATTGTGTTCCATCCACATTTTCACACACACCTGTGTATAAAGTTACACTATATCTTCCTGTTTCCTCTTGTTTTATACTAATATCTTTTATATCTATTTCTTTTTGCTTTAAAAATATTTTTATTTTTTCTTTTTCTGCTACAAATTTCTCTACTTGCCTTGGCGAAATTTCTTCTGCCAAATTAGATATTGCTTCTGAAACCCCTTCTAGTTGTGTTGATACATTCTTTTTACTTTCATCAACTTTTTTCTTCCATATAAAATTTAAATTACTTATACGATAAGCATAATTTATAGATTTTATTATTCTGCTTAAATCTTTTTCTAATGATTTGTTATTATCGTCTATGTTTGAGCCAACTATATAATTATTATGCAAAGCAAATATATTTAATAAATCTTTTTTTGTTATCATTTCTTTTTCTAATAAACATTTGTATATATCTTTTTGTATATCTTCATCATTATATATATCGTCATATATAATATTTTCTTCAAGTCCATCTAAGCTATTTTTTAGTTCGTTTACAAAAATATTTTTGTTATATTCTTCTTGTTTTTCTAATTCTTCATCGTCTACAATAGTAGCCGCAGCTTCTTTATAACTCTTAGCCATTTCAGATATAGTTTCTGATATATTATTTAATTTATAAATAGTTTCTTTATTTTCTTCTAAACTTCTACCTGTTGTTTCTGGTAATAGCTTTTCTTTTCCAAATAAATCTTCAATCTCTATTCCTACATTTTTTGGTATTGCTAATAATGCAATTGATGCAATTAATATTTCTCTAAATAAAATAATTGGTACCACATTTCCATTTGCAACATATGTTAACAACACATTTCCAAGTATAAATCCAACAATTACACCTATTTTACCAAATTTATTAAATAATCCTGCAAGCATTCCTGCTATTGCATATGACGCAACCATAATTGGTTCTCCATCACTAATAATTCCTAATACAACACCTATTGTAATTCCTGCTCCTCCACCTACTAATATTCCGGTGTTTCCATCCTAATATTAAAACAAGTAATATACTACATATATTTTTTAATGAAAAACCAAATATTTGTATTGGTTCTAATGCAAGTACTGCAATTGCCACAAGCAAACTCGCACCTATTACTTCTTCTATTGAATATGCTTTTTTATTCATATAATCTTTTATTACTGTAATAGAATTAGAAAATATTTTATAAAAAACATAAATTGCTATACTTATCATAACTGAAATTAAAAAGTCATATAATAGAAATGTATTAAAAAACATTGGTACTATAGAAACTAATAAACTTGAAAAAAACAAATGTAATCCTATTCTTCTCTTTTCATTTGTTTCACTTACAATTCTTGGTCTTATGATATATATGCTTGCAAATAAAACTAAGCTCGAAAAGATATACGCAAGTAATCCATCTGTTCCAGAACCAATATATGTACCTATTCCACTAATTATATATATTATTCCAATTGGTATTCCATTACTCATTGCAGCTGCCAATATTGCTAGTCCAAATACCGATAAATTTATATTAGAATCTAGTCTAAAATTAACCATTGAAATTAAAAAGCATATTAAATATAACACTATATTTTCTTTTGCAAGTATTTTATTTAGTAATATTTTTAACCCCTCTTTTTTATCTAATTCAACATCCTCATATTGACTTTCAGTTTCTTCAAAGTCTTTTGCTATATTTTGAAACATCCTTACCACCTCATACTTCTAAAATTCTATGCTAATTTTAATACATAAAAAATTAATTATTTGTCGCTTTTAATACATAGAACCTGAAAAGTTTTTTACAACTTGTGATATATTTTTATTATTTATTTTATATTTATTATTTATAACGCAAATTATGTTTATAATTTTATCGTAAATTAGCTAAAAATACAAGATATTTTTTCTTTTTAGAATATATATCTTTTTTAATATTTATCACTTTTTTTATTGTTAAGCATATATTATTATAACATACAAATATAATTCTAGAATATATTATATAGAGGTGATAAAAAGATATGAATAATAATCAAAATATTGATATTTCAAAACTTATGAACATGTTATCTAAAATGGATAAGAAACAATTAGAAGAAGGACTATCTAAAGTAAGTCAAGTTTTAAATTCTAAAGACAAAAACAAAATAATAGATGAAATTACAAAAAACAGTAAGTAGGTGAAACTATGAATGAAGATATGTCTGATATGATAAAGAATTTAAGTAATATGCTTAATAGTAAAGATATGCCAGATGATATAAAAAATATTATCAATAATTTTTCTTCCAACAATAAAAATTCTAATGCTGAAGATATATCTTCAGCAAACAAACACTCTACTAATACATCTTCTTCTGAAAGCAACTCAGATATAGATATTGGAATGATTTTAAAAATGAAGAAAATTATGGATTCTATGAAAAATAATAAAGATGATCCAAGAGCTAATTTACTATTATCTTTAAAACCATATCTAAAAAATAGTAGACAAGAAAAGGTTGACCAATATATAAAACTCTTTAACATGAGTAAAGTCTTTGAAGTTATTAATCCCCTAGGTGGTGATAATAAAAATGGCTTATAATTATCCTTATTTTTATCCATCCTATAGAAGATATCCAAACTATGCTTATAATTACCCTAATTTTTATAGTAAATCTTATGAACAGAATAAAAGCACAAATAATAAAACATTGCCCAAAAGTGAACCCATCTCACAGAATATTGCTTCAGAAGAGAGAACCATCAATACTGACGATTCTAGAGAATGCTTTGAAATTTTTGGAATAAAGTTATTTTTTGATGATATTTTATTAATTTGTTTGATTTTTTTCTTATATAACGAAGGTGTAAAAGATCAATATCTATTTATTTCGTTAATATTATTATTACTTAGTTAAAAAAATGATGAGAAGCCCTCACTGTCCAATACTTTTTGTTGGTACATATTAGTTTTCTCATCATTTTTTATAATATTATTCTATAATCATTTCACCATTTTCATCTATATAAGCACTTGTTTTTAATGTTCTATCTTGAATTTCTGCTTTTGTTCTTTCTTTTATAATGTTAGATATTCTAATTTGAGGTGCTTCTATTGATGCTGCTGCAATTATTGCTTCTTTATTTCCTTTAGCTCCCGCATGTGCAAGCCCCCTAAGTATTCCAAGTACCACGATATTCTCTCCAGCAATAACTTCTGCTCCAGCATTAACATCTCCAAGCACAACTAAACTTCCTTCATATTCTATTCTTTGTCCTGACCTTAATGCTCCTCTATGAAATTTAGTTTCAGAAACTGCAATTTCTTTATTAAAAGCTTTTTTTATACCATGTAATCCTAATATCTTAGGTATATCAAATGTTATTTGTATATCTATTTTATCTTTAATTATCTTTTCTATCTCTTTAGATTCTTCTTCTGATAAATTTTTTCCTGTTATAAACAATGGCAAATCATTTTCTTTACGTATTTTTTTTATTTCTGCAATTTTTTTCTTTACACTATCTAAAATTTCCTTTTGGGATAATTCTTCATTTATTTTTACAATTATTTCATTTTCTTTTGTAATTATTGAAATACCATTTTTCATCGTCCTGCTTCCTTTCTTTTATATTTATCTTACTGATTCAACCGTTGTTTTTGCTGTCATATCCTCTGTTACATCACTTGAATTCATTCCAAAATATTCTGCAAAAATGTCCCTTGCAACTTCTGCTGTATATCCACCATGTCCACCATTTTCAACTAAAACCACTACTGCTATTTCAGGATTATCAAATGGTGCAAAACCTACAAACCATGCATTCGTTTTATTTCCTGCTTGTGCAGAACCGGTTTTTCCACCAACTTCTATATTAAAGTTTCTAAAAGTTGAATATGCTGTTCCTCCTGATTCACTAGTTACGCCTTTCATTCCTTCTAATACAGCATTTATATTTTCTTTTTTCATATTTAAATTTTCAGTTTTTTCGCTACTTATATTTAATTTTTTATTAGCAGCTTCTTGTATCTCTTGTTTTGACACCTCTGTACCATCTGAGTTGATAATAGATTTTACTATACTTACATCTACAGGATTGCCTCCATTTACTAGCATACTTATATACTTTGCCATTTGTATTGGAGTAAAGTTATTATAGCTTTGTCCAATTGCTGCAGATAAAGTATCTCCTATATACCATTCTTGTTTATTACTTTCTGCTTTTTGTCTGGTAGCTAAATCTCCACTTACTTCTCCTGGAAGTTCAATTCCTGTTTTTTTACCTAACCCAAAATACGAAGCATATTTTGATAATGTATCTATTCCTATTCTATAACCAGTCTCATAAAAGAAATAATTGCATGAATGCTTTATTGCTTCAGATACATTTAAATATCCATGTCCTCTATGATAACTTGACCAATACCAACATACCGGATTATATCCTCTAGGATATACACCTGTATCATTTATCTTTTCTGATGGTGTTATTTTGTTACTTTCTAATCCCGCAATTGCTGTTACCATTTTAAATGTTGAACCTGGTGCATATGCTCCACTAATAGCTCTATTAAATAGCGGTTTTAAATTTGAATTTGTATATTCGTTATATTTTTCTGTACTTATTCCTTCTGCAAAAAGTTGTGGCTCATAATCTGGATAACTTGCTAGTGCCAACACTTCACCAGTATTTACATTCATTACTGCTACGGCTCCTGCATCTGCATTACTTTTCTCTGAAAATCCTCCATTTTTAATCTTTTCAATATTAGACTTCAGTGCTTGTTCCGTAACTTTTTGTAGATTAGCATCAATTGTTAGTACAACATTAGAACCTGCTGTAGCTTCTTTTGATATATATTCATCTGTTGCCGTTCCATTTACAGACATATCTATTTGTCTTGTACCATTTTTTCCTTTTAAATAATCTTCATATACATATTCTATTCCGGTTTTTCCTATGATATCATTATATCCATATGAGTCTTGTTTATCTTTTAATTCACTCTCTGTAATTTTCCCTACAGTACCTAATATATGTGATGCTAATGTTCCTGATGGATATTCTACAGATGGTTTTGTTACAATATCTATGCCAGGGAATTCAGAATTTTCTTCAGATATTTTTAAAATACTATTTCTACTAACATTTTTTGCTAGCTGAACAGCTTTTGTATTGCTATATCCATTTCTAGCTATCTCATATCTCATTACAATTATTTTTCTTATATTTTGTACATCAGTTTCCTTTATATCATATTTATTTTTAAAAAACTCAAAACACTGTTCTGCCGAATATTCTTCATCAATATTATTAGATTTTTTAAAAGTTTTTTGCTCTGATTCTTGTATCTTAAATTCGTATGGTTCTATACTTATTGGGAAGTTATCTATATATGTATCATTATCTTGCTCTAACAAATTAGCTAATTTTAATAATGTATTATTTAATATTTCATTATCAACTTTTGTTTTATATATTTCTATGCTAAAGTTCATTGTCGTAGTTACTAATTTATTTCCTGTTCTATCTAATATTTCTCCTCTTGCTGCTTCTAATGTTGTTTCTCTTGTTAATCTAGTATTAGATTCTTTTCTATATTTTTCACCATTGATAATTTGTAAATTAAAAAGTTGAACTAACAGAATTACTCCTATTATATATACAATAATTAGCATTATATTATATCTTATTTCATGTTCATTTAATTTTGCTTTGTTCAATTTTTCACCTTCTCCATTTTAAAAATATCTTGTCAATATCTTTGGTTCTTTAAAATTATTTTCTAAATACATTCCTGCTTTTTGAATTATTGGATATAATATTATTGTTAGTATTGCATTAAATATAATTTCTACAACAAGTATTTTAGTAAAAGCAAAAATCTCTATATTTGAAGATGTTTTTATTATATTTAACATATATACTCCAACTTCATATATGGTAGTTGTACTTATGACCATAAGCATTATTGCAATTTTACTATCCTTTGAAAAATTTTTATCATATATATCTGATAAAATAACTATTATAATAAACATTATACTTGTTATTCCTATTATTTTACCTCCTAATAAGTCCAGTAGAATACCTGTTATTATTGCAAATATTATTCCTACTTTTTTCCCTATAAATAATCCAATTACCAGCATTAATAAAATGATTAAATTAGGTTTTATTCCTGCAATATTGAACCAACTAAAAAAGTTGGCTTGCAAGAAATATATAATAAAAAATATAAAGCATAAGCTAACTATTGATATTACTTTTTTCAGATTATTCACCTCTTTGATTAATTTATTTTAGTATTATTTTATTTATTTGTTATTATAAGAACTGTTTCTAATTTAGAAAAATCTACTGCTGTTTCTATATTTGCATATCTATCTGTTATATTTTTAGTACTTATTATTTCCTTTATCTTTCCTATATGAATTCCTTTAGGATATATTCCACCTATACCTGATGTTTCTATAGTATCTCCTTCCAAAATAGTTGCATCTGTTGGTATATATGTTCCTTTTAAAATATTATTGCTATCTAATGTTCCTTTTACGCTTATACTATCTCTTGTAGTTGTTATTGTACTACTAACTGAACTTGCTGTATCTATTATTGTTTGTACTTTTGCTGTATTATCTGTAACAGATATAATATGTCCGAACTAATCCTTTATCTGATATAACTGTCATATTTACATCTATTCCATCTTTTTTTCCAGCATTTATGACTATCACTTTGCTATAGTTACTTAAATCTCTTTGTATAACTTCAGCTGGTAATGTAGTATATTCTGAATATTTATCTTTTAGATTTACATATTCTTTAAGTGTTTCATTTTCTGCTTTTACAATTTCTAATTCTCTTGCTTTTTTTTCTAATTCACTGTTTTCATTTTTCAAATTTTCATTTTCTGCTTTTAATTCCTTTATGTTAGAAAAGAAAGTATCATTTCCAGATACTTTGTTTTTTAAATATGTTAGTCCATTTTGAATAGGCATTACTAATGAACTAAAAGTATTTCCAATATATGACCATTTTTCTAATTTTAAATTAGAAACAACTACCAAAACTATTAGAATAATGATTGTTATTATTATCCCTACTAATCCATTATTAGCCTTCTTTTTATACATAACATTTCCTTTCTATCTTCTTTTTCTAGCATTAATTAATACTGTTTTTAATTTTTCTAAATCCTCTAAAGTCCTTCCAGCCCCTTTTGCAACACAATCCAAAGGATCTTCTGCAACGTATACTGGCATTCCAGTATTGTTACTCAATAGTTTGTCCAAGTTTCTAATTAGCGCTCCTCCGCCTGCAAGAACAATTCCTTTTTCCATTATATCTGACGCAAGTTCTGGTGGAGTTCTTTCTAATGTTTGTTTTACTATTTCTACAATTTTACTTATTGATTCTTGCATTGCTTCTTCAATTTGTGAAGATGATACAATCACATTCTTTGGAAGTCCAGTGCTTAAATCTCTACCTCTTATTTCCATATTCATATCTGTCATTAATGGCATTGCGCATCCTATTTCCATTTTTATTTGTTCTGCAGTTGTTTCTCCTATAGCTAAATTCATTTCTCTTTTTATATAATTTACTATATCTTCATCTAATTCATCACCAGCAACTCTTAGGGAATTACTTACTACAACTCCTCCTAGTGATATTACTGCAACTTCTGTTGTTCCACCGCCTATATCAACAATTATACTTCCACTTGGTTCTGCAACGTCTATATTGGCTCCTATTGCTGCTGCCATTGGTTCTTCTATTAAATAAACTTCTTTTGCACCTGCTTGAAGTACAGCTTCCTCAACTGCTCTTTCTTCTACTTCTGTAATTCCTGATGGAACACCAACAACTATTCTTGGTCTTCCTGCATTATATCTTTGACAAACCTTTTTTATTATATTTTTTAGCATTAATTGAGTTGCTGTAAAATCAGCAATTACTCCATCTTTCATTGGTCTTACAGCTTTTATTGTATCTGGTGTTCTTCCAAGCATTTCTTTTGCTTCATATCCGAGTTGCAAGTATATTTCCACTTCTTCTATCTATTGCAACAACAGATGGTTCTTTTAACACAATTCCCTTTCCTTTTAATGTAACTAATAAATTAGCTGTCCCTAGGTCAATACCAATATCTTTTGATACAAAATTAAAAAAATTCATATTAATTCCACAATCCTTTCTTTGAAAAAATACTCTCAAATTTTCCATCTCCTATAACAATATGATCTAATAACTTTATTTGAAAAAGTTCACAACATGCATAAATTCTATTTGTTATTTCTATGTCTGCTCTGCTTGGCGTTGGGTCTCCACTTGGATGATTATGTATTATAATCATTTTAGGTGCATTTACTTTTATAACTTCTGTCAAAATATCTTTTGGACTTACATTTACAAAATCTACTCCGCCTACTGCAACGTCTTCTATTTTTATAATATTGTTCTTTGTATTTAATATTATTATCTTTACAATTTCTCTTTTTTCATATCTTAATTCTTCCATAAACATATTTGCCACATCTTGTCCACTTTTAATTTTTATTTTTAAAATATTTATTGGACTAGACATTCTCTTGGCTAGTTCACAAATAGCCTTTAATTGTATAGCTTTTACTTTTCCTATTCCTTTTATTTGCATATATTCTTCCATAGAAATATCTTGCAAAAATCTTAAATTGTTTTGACTTTTATTGTTTTTTAATTTTAATATTTTATTTGCTAATTCTATAGAAGTATTCTCTTTTGTACCATTTTTTATTATTATTGACAGTAATTCTGCATTCGATAATTTTTTTGGTCCATATATTTGTAACTTTTCGTAGGGCCTCTCTAATTCTGGTAATTCTTTAATTGTCATAAAAATCCTTTCTATTACCGTACCCCCATATTATTCTAAACTAAACTTTTCTATAAATAAAAATTGATAATATCATTCCAATGATACTAGCTATATTCATTCTAAAAGTTAATCCAAAAGTTATTTTCATGATACTTAAATCCAACTCTAACGGACTAGATAATCCAAAACTGTTTCCATAAGCAAGCCACCATAAGAAGTCCACTCTTGACGCTAACTCTCCTAATAATCCTCCTACTACTAATCCAGATAATATAAATATAATTAGTATCCATATATTTTTTTCTTTTGTTGCCATAATTCCTCCTCCATCCTTACGGAACTCTTTTTTATACTTTTCATATTATATATTGAATTCACTTTTTTTTCAATACAAACATACAATTTTTTCCTTGATTTCTCTTTCATTTTCCTTAAAAGTATGTTATTCTATTTAGTACATTTTTTATTATTATTAATATAATATATAAACAATATTTTTACCAAATATTTCTCATTTATTTTTTATTAAATTAGTTGTATAATTATATTATAATCTATATGGAGGTTACAAAAATGAAATTTGAAAAACTTAACGAAAATAAAATTAGAATAACTTTAAGCACTCAAGACTTAATAGAAAAAGACATTGATTTTCATTCATTTATGTCTAATTCTATAAAATCCCAAGATCTATTTTTAGACATCTTAGAGGAAGCTGAAAAGAAAGTAGGATTTGTAACAAAGGACTATAAAGTTAGAATTGAAGCTTTAGCAATGAATGACGGCGATTTTATCTTTACAGTCACTAGACTTGTAGAACGGAACCAAAGAAAAGGAGTCACAAAAACCGCCTAAGTTAAAATTCAAAAGAAAAGCTGTGAACACTAACTCTAATCATTTAGTTTATAAATTTTATTCATTTGAAGATTTTTGTAACTTTACAGATTTTATAAAAAATTCCAATATAAAGAATATAAATTCTATTTCCAAAACTATTATTTTGTATAAATATAAAGATATATACTATTTAGTTTTATCTAATGTTAACCCTAATTACAAATATAGCAAAAAACTTTTTAGTCTATTAGCAGAATTTAGTACATATGTAAATAACCCAGAACTATTTTCTAGAAAACTATGTGAGTGTGCTGAGATTTTTATAAAAAATAATGCTATAAAGATTTGCCAAAAATACTTTAATTAGTATATTTAATCTTTATTAAATAAAAAAAAACGAATTGTTATCTAAAATAGATAGCAATTCTTTTTTTATTTATATACATAGTTTTGAGGATTTTGTGCTACGCCGTTTATTCTCACCTCAAAATGCAAGTGATTTCCTGTTGAAATACCTGTTGAACCCACTTTTGCTATTATTTGCCCTTGCTCAACTTTCTCGCCTTTTGCTACTAATAGCTCACTACAATGTGCATAATATGTTTGTATTCCATTTGAATGTGACAAAATAATATAGTTTCCATACCCATCATTTTTATTTCCTGAATGTATAACAGTTCCTGAAGCTGCTGCTTTTATTTGTGTCCCTTTTGGTGCTGCAATATCAAGCCCTTTATGGTTATCTCTTGATCTAATTCCAAATCTTGATGTTATTGTCCCTGTAATAGGTGTTATAAAATCCACACCTATACTTGTAGTAGTCTTACTAATTGTATTGTTTTTACTTTTTGATGTAGTATTAGTACTTGCCACTTTTACTGTCTTAACTTCTTGGTATAAGTTATTTACACATTCATCTACACTCGAAAGTTCTTTACTTTCTGTTCCATACTTTTCCAAAATACTTATATTATCTTTATTACTACTATTTTTTTCTTTTAATTTATTTACAACATCCTCTGCTTGTTCAAAATTAGATAAATACATCTTTTCTTCTCCATTTTCTACTAAAGCATACATTTTATAATATGTTGTTCCTGATGTTATTACTTCATTATATATGTCATCTTCGTTTGTAAGCACATCTCTTTTTAATAAACATAATTTATATTCTGGCATTTCATCTACTTGAACAAATGCTACATTTTTTGAATCTCCATTTTCTATATACTCATTTATTTTTGTCTGAAGATTATTTTTATTATCACAATATCCAATAAATTTTCCATTTAGACTTACACTATATGTAGGTTTATATACAAAAAAAACTACTCCTATTATTAATATAATTGCAATAATAAATAATGTAACAACTCTAGCTGATGTTCTCATATGTATTAATACTTTTTTTAACATTCTCTCTCTCCCATAAATTTAGTCGTAAGGGGATTTTATAATATTTAATTTTTTTTCACAACTTTTATTTTTTTTCATTTTCTTGTTTTTTCTAGTTAATTTTCTTTTAAGAGATTATTCCTATTCTTTTTTCTCTGTTTTTCTCCTGTTTATTGCAAAAATCGGTTGAAATCGACACGATTTCAACCGAATTTTTATTATTATTGTTGTAACTCTGTTTTTACTGTTTGTATTTCAGTAACAGTTGCTTTACTAGCAGGTTTATAATATCCTTTTGTTTCTGCTATCTTAAATAGTTCATATTGAAAGCTTTCATCATTATTTCTGATTTGTTGAATTGTTTGTCTTAATTGCATATTTTCTGTTTCAGATATTACTCCTTGATAAGTAGTAAGTTCTGACTTTACACCATTTAATATATCATTAACCATTGTTTTCTCGTCCATAGTTTCCTCCTATTAATTATTTAAAAAAGACATTAATTTTTGTTTAGTATTTAATGCATCTTGTGCTGATTTTGTAAATATTTGCTTAATTTGTGGATCTACAGCCTGAGAAGCATATGTGTTTAATTTTTGATATGATGTTTCATGTGCGCCTATTAAATGTCTTAAATTTTGTAATTCAACTTGACTTAAATCTGCCATATTAAATCATTCCTTTCCATATATATATATTTAGATTGTTTCCACTTTTATTTTTTTTATACAAATTTTCATACTATCAAAATATTTTTGTATAAGTTTTATCATTAAATCTCAATTTAAATTTTAAATCTTTATAGTTCAAAAAAAGTGCTAACCTATAAATTTAATTTTAGAATTAAATTATAAATTAGCGCATTTTATAAAATTATATTATTTGTAGTCCTGCAAATTTAGCCATTAATCTCTTATTTCCTACTTTATCAAAACAAATATCTACTTTTAAGTCATCACCTTCTTGTTCTACTTTATTAATCGTACCCTCTCCAAATTTCTTGTGATAAACTCTTTGACCTGCTTCATATTCTTGTATATTTACATTTTTTTTGCTTTCAAATGACTTTAAAAAACTTTCAGCAGTTCTAAACACAAAATTACTTGTATTATTATTTGTATTGCTAGCTACATTTTTTATTTCCGAAGCATTATTGTCTATTTTATATGTTTTCACTTTTGATCCAGATGCTTTTCCATATTCCCATTTATAAGAGCTATCATTAAATGTATCTTCATTTTTAGAATTAACTATTTCTTCATATCCATCTAATAATTCTGATGGTATTTCCTTAACAAATCTAGATATAGAATTGTAACTTGTAGAGCCAAAAATAGTTCTTCTTTTTGCACATGTTAAATATAAATATTGTTTTGCTCTAGTTATTCCAACATAAAACAATCTCCTTTCTTCTTCTAATTCTTTTGGCTCTCCAATAGATTTGTATCCCGGGAATATTCCTTCTTCCATTCCTACTAAAAACACTACTGGAAACTCAAGTCCTTTTGCACTATGTAAAGTCATTAATGTTACAGACTCTTCTTCGTCTTCTAAATTATCAACATCACTAGATAATGTTATCCCCTCTAGGAACTCTGCAAGAGTATTATCTGCTGATTCTTCCTCGAATTCTATTGCTACTGTCAAAAATTCGTCTAAGTTTTGTATTCTAGTTTCTGCCTCAACAGTATTTTCCAATTCTAAAGCTTTTGTATATCCTGTCTTTTTTAATGTCTCTTTTATTAAATCTGATATAAGCATATTATCTTTTTTAGATCTTAACTCTTCTATTGCTTCTATAAACTCTCTAGAATTTAAATATACTCTATTTAGTCCATATTTTTCTGCGTTTTTTATGATATCATACATTGAATTTCCTGTTTCTTCTGATATTTTAGCAATGTTGTCTAAACTTGTTTTTCCTATTCCACGTTTTGGTTCATTTATTATTCTTTTTAATGACATATTATCTGATGGATTAAATATTAATCTTAAGTATGCAATTATATCTTTTATTTCTTTTCTCTCATAAAATTTTAATCCCCCAATTATTTTATATGGAATATCTTCTCTTCTTAAAATATCTTCTATTGCTCTTGATTGTGAGTTCATTCTATAAAGAACTGCAAAATCAGAAAATTTAAAATATTCTTCTGTCTTCAAGAACCTAATTTGGTTTATTATATATGAAGCCTCATCATATTCATCATCACCACTATATATGCAAGGAATATTTCCTTCATTATTTTCTGTCCATAATTTTTTATCATATTTAGTTTCATTATGTTTTATTACTGCATTAGCAGCTTTTAATATATTTCCTGTACATCTATAGTTCTGTTCTAATTTTATTATTTTAGTCCCAGGAAAATCTCTTTCGAAATTTAGTATATTAGAAATATCTGCTCCTCTAAAAGAATAAATTCCTTGATCATTATCTCCTACTACTGTTATATTTCCATACTTTGATGCCAAAATAGATATAAGCATAAACTGTGCTTTGTTTGTATCCTGATACTCATCAACTAATACATATTTAAACTTTTCTGTATAATACTCTAATACATCTTGATTCTCTGTTAATATTTTTATTGTATAATTAATAATATCATCAAAATCAATTGCATTATTTTCTCTTAGTCGCTTTTGATATAATTCATATACTTTTCCTATCGTTTCTTTTCTAAAATCATTAGCGTATTTTACACTATATGCCTTTGGTTCTAACATTTCATTTTTAGCATTACTAATTTCAGACAAAACTGCTCTATCCGTAAACAATTTATCATCTACTTTTAATTCTTTTAAACAATCTTTAACTAAAGTTCTTTGATCGGATGTGTCAAAGATTATAAAAGAACTATCAAATCCTATCCTATCTATATATCTTCTTAAAATTCTTACACATATTGAGTGAAATGTTCCCATCCAAATATCATTTGATGAATCTGATAAAAGATTTTCTACTCTTTGTTTCATCTCATTTGCTGCTTTATTTGTAAAAGTAATAGCCAAAATATTCCATGGTTTTACTTGTTTTTCTTGAATCAAAAAAGCAATTTTATGTGTTAAAACTTTTGTTTTCCCACTTCCTGCACCAGCAATTACAAGAACTGGTCCTTCTGTATTTTCAACTGCTTCTTTTTGTTTATTGTTTAATTCCTCTAATAAATTTTGCATTAACTAAAACTCCTTAATCTTCTTTATTATTTTTCTGTATCTTATCTATTATTTTTTCTACGCATCCTTCTATTTCACTTGCACAAGATAAAAATGTATCTAAATTATATCCCCATGGATCTTTTATGTCATAATCTCTATCTTTACCTAAAATTTCTGCATATTCTTTCATTGTATAAACCTTTTCTTTTATTTCTGGATACATATGCATTACACTAATTTTATGTGATAAAGTAGCACACAAAATCAAATCCATATTCAATATGCCTGAATCTGCAATATTGGTCGAACGATGGCTTCTTAAATCTATATCATATATTTTCATTGCTTCTATTGCATTATATGAAGCAAATGCACCATTTTCTGCAAAAGTACCACTTGAACAAACCTCTATATCTAGACTTCTTTCTTTTGCAACTTTTTTCATAAACGCTTCTGCCATTGCACTCCTGCAAATATTTCCTGTACAAATAAACATTACTTTCATAAGATTTTTCCTTCCATCTTTTTTCTAAATTATAGCAACTATCATTTTGAAATGCAAGCTAAAATTCCCTATTTACTTGTTATTTTGCTCATTTTACTTTTACATAGTTTATTTTGCTTTAAATTACACTAGAAAAGATTCCCAAAACAAATCCTATAATATTTCCTATAGCATTCATCCTTCCATTATATAATTTATTAGATTCTGGTACTAACTCTCCAGATACAATATATAACATTGCACCTGCAGCAAATGCAAGGCATATTGCTATTACACTTTGAGAAACATTACCTATTATTGCTCCAAAATAAGCCCCTACTCCTGTAGTGATTCCAGATAAAATCACACAAAATATCACTTTACTTGTTTTTATTCCCCCATTCTTCATTGGCACAGCCATAGATATTCCCTCTGGTTGAAGTCAAAGTAGACAGTTTAAATCCTTATTTTTTGCTAATCTAATATTTAGCATTAAATTAGCCTTATATTTTTTCTTTTAAATTATTTAATTGTTTAAAATTAAAATACAAATCTACCTGTTTATTTTGATGTATTTCAATTCTATTAATAATTACTTTCATAATTTCTGATGTCGGTTTATTTAGACTTAGAAAATCCTGTACAACACTTTTTATTTTTTCTGTATCATCTTGTTTTGCTTCTTCTTTTTGTTGTTTAATTTCCATGTATTCTTTTTCCTTTTGTTTTATTTCATCACCAAATTTTATCAATAATCTTTCATACATTTCTTCACTTATTTTATTATTTAATTTGTCTACATACATTTGATCAATATTGTTATTTATTAATTTTATCTCGTTTTCTAGTTTTTGAAGTATTTTTCCATAATCATATTTTGTCATTCCCTTTTTTACTTCTAATTCTATTTTTTCACTATCTATTTTTTGAAATAAATTTTTAATATAATTAATTACTGTATATTCTAAATTAGAATAGCTAAAACCATGTGATGTGCAAAGTTTTAATTTTGAATTTCTGCGATAATTATTACATACCATATAGTAATTACCATTATTTTTTCCTCTTACTCCTATTTTATGTTTGCATTCGTAACAAAAAAGTAAACCATCTAATAAAAACATATTTTTCTTTTCGTTTCTATTGTAGTTTTGAACTATTACCATTTTTTGCACAGCATTAAATATTTTTTTATCTATTATTGGTTCATGTGTATTTTCTACTTCTATCCATTTTTCTTCTGGATTTGTTCTAATTTTTCTATTTTTATAACTTATTCTACTTCTTTTATTTTGTACAGTTGTACCTATATAAGCTTTATTTTTTAATATGTTTTTTACAGTTTTATTTTCCCAAAACGTTTCCTTATTATATCTTGATTTATTAACCGTTGGAATATTGCTATTGTTTAAGTAATCTCTTATTGTTCCAACTTGATTTCCACTAGATGCCATATTAAAAATAGTCCTTACAATTTGAGCTTCTGGCTCATAAATTATTAACTTATTTTTATCATTTGAATCTTTTGTATATCCAAGTGGTGTTTTTCCTCCCACCCATTTTCCTTGTTTTTGCATAGTGTGAAGTGCTGTTCTAATTTTCTTTGATAAATCTTTAGAATACATATCATTTAATATTGATTTAAATGGTGCAATATCATTGTTGCCATTTGATGCTTCAAAAGTATCTATTCCATCTGTTACTGAAACATATCTTACATTATTTTCTGGAAACCATTTTTCTATATATTCGCCTGTTTCTATATAATCACGACCTAAACGTGATAAATCTTTTGTTACAACCATATTAATTTTTCCGTTTTCTATATCTCTTACCATTCTTTGAAAATCTGGTCTATTAAAATTTGTTCCTGTAAAACCTTGATCTATATATGTATCTTTTAATTGGTACTTCCATCCTAATTTTTGCACATATTCTGTTAGTAATGTTCTTTGATTTTTTATACTTTCACTTTCATCATAACCTCTATCTACATCTTCTTTTGATAACCTTATATATATTGCTACCTTGTATATTGTTTTTTCTAATTGTTCAAGCATTGTTCCTCCCTCCTATGCTTGGATAAAACAATTTGAATTGATTTTTATTATAGCTTATTTTGAATAAAATTTTAATGCTCAAAAATATCTTTTTTTAAGATATTAATTATTAAGTGTTTTATTAATCCTTCTAACTCTTCACCTTTTTCATCGAAGTATATATTGATTTTGAAAGTTTCACTCATATCAACTCACTCTCCCTATACTATATATACATCCGTTTTCTTATAAAAATTCTCCCTTATATTAAAATTTATTTTTGATTTTTTTAGTATGTCCGTATCTGTTCATAAATAGTTCTAGGGTAGCTATGCGATAGTTTTCACTATCACACACCTACCCTAGTTAGTAAAATATGTCATCTATTTGTTCAAAAGCATTGGTAATGCTGGTTTTGCCAATTATTAAAATGTCCAATTTAGGAATTTATTTTACTCGGAAATTTGGACATTTTTAGCTTATACATAATTTCATAAAAAGTACTGAAATATTTTGTTTTTGTATAATATTTTTACAAAAATTTTTTATTTTAAAATTTAGAGCAAATTACAAAACTCACATTTTAAAATTTAGTTTTAGCAACAATAATTGTAATTTATCAAGATGATTATAGCATACTATAATCTATCTTTTACATTATTATAATATCAATATTTTCTACTTATTATATTCCAAACGAACCAATTATTGGATCCTCAAATAATGCAATATGAAGTGGAAAAAATGTAAAAATTAAAAAGCACGAACATAATACTAATAAAATAATAATAGGTATTACATTACTACAAGAAGATGTTGATTGCATTTTTTGATATGCCACATATTGCCCTAACCCTACTGCTATAAAAAAACTACCAATATCCACAATAGCAAAGTTTGTTCCTATTATTCCAACATATGTATAGAAAAATATTACTACAAAAGACATAGCTAATATAATTCCTAACACTTTAGCACATAAATAATTAGGTATAACTTTCCCTTTATAAGAAAAACCTATAATAGTACTTATTAGCATTGGGAAAAATAATAATTTCAAATGTTCCCATGTACTTTCATTTACAGCACTAAATGTCCCTACTAATGGATTATTATTAGACCACCCAAATGTAAAATGTAAAAGTGTTCCTACTATCATTATAAAAATAGTACTTATAATTTCAAATTTTAAAATAGAACTTTTTTTAGGCATATATAACTCCCCCTTATATGTATATATGATTAAAATTTTCAATGTGTTACTAAAAAATATAGATTAACCTATTTTAGATTAACCTATAACATTCTATTTTTATTAATGTTCTGCATCTGCTTTTGTCCTATGGATTGTTCCTTTTGGGTGCTGTGGTGGTGCATATATTGAATATAATTTAATTGGAAGATTTCCTATATTAGTAAGATTATGCCATTTTCCTGCTGGTATTACGATAGCAAAATCATCATATACTTTTCTTTCAAAATTAAGATTATTTTTATTATCACCCATTTGAACTAAACCAAATCCTTGCTCAATTCTAATAAACTGGTCTAAATTTGAATGCATTTCTAATCCAATACTTTCTCCTACATTTATACTCATTAATGTAATTTGTAAATGTTGTCCTGTCCATAATGCTGTACGAAAATTTTTGTTTTGCTTTGTTATTTCATTTATATTAATCACAAATGGTTCTGCTCCATAATCTTTTATATAATATGGATTCATCCTATTATAATCCATATTATAATAGTTTATATAGCCATATACATCATCATATTGTCTATAATTATCATAATAGTTTTTATATAAATCATTCATATTATACATTTAATTAAATTCCTTTCATATATTACTTATATTATAATATATGATAATTTAACTAAATGTGCTATTATAATTATTTTCAGCTTCTTTTACCACTAAAATATCACTTTAAAATTACTAATTCTTGTTACGATTATATAATAAAAGGTAGATAATTTCAACTGGTTATCTACCCAACTTATTGTAAGTTGTCGAGATGATTATAATACAAAAGCCAGGTAGTTTTCAATAGATTACCTGACTAATTTTAAATTATTGTTTTACTTGTCTAATACTTCATATAAAAATTTTATTGCTTCCTCTTGACTTAATCCATCATGCCCTTTTTTCTCTTCATAATGCAAAATAACTTCAATATTGTTATATTCTGTAACATTTTTCATTGTTTCAATTTTCTCTAAAAATGGAGCTAACTGCATTGAATTGTCTACTTTAGAGCATAGGTTCACATGAAGATAGATTTTAGGAACATAATTGTATTTTATAAATGCTTCTACAACATTAAATCTTTCTGGATATTTTAATGCTGTACCTATATTATCGAAGCAATATTCCATAACATAATCTACTGCACTAATAAAAGCCCAATTTGATACATCTAATTGTGTATTATCTGCAACGACTTTCGCTCCTTTTAGATAGATTCCCATAATGATTGATAAAAATCCACCAGCAGAAGTCCCATATATTACAGTATCTTCTAATTTTATATTCATTTTTTGAATAATAGTTTTTAAAATCAAACTACTATTTTCTAAATAGTAATCTTCATTTTTTCCTACACCCCAACCAACAGACAAATCATTTACATATAGTGTGGGATCCATACAAAATACGGATGATGTTTTAAGCATGCTTGCCCAACTATGTCTTTGAAATACTGGAACTTTTACATTTCCACCTGCTATTGCTCCATTATTAAATACAATTAATTTATCATTATCTATTTTTCGATTAATTAAATATTCATATTTAACATTATCTTTTTTTACTTCTAAGATATAAAGCAAATTTTCTTTTATTTTATATTTTTCTAAATCGTAATAATCAATTTTCTCTACTGGATAAGGCAATTTCTTCATTTTTGTTTTTCCTTCTGCCTTTTCTATAGTATCATCAATTACTTGTATTGTCTTTTCTAATTCCGTTTCAATGTTAAATTCATTTCCAATATCAAAATGTTTTTTCTCTTTGCTATTATCATTTTGTTCCATATATTCTAATAGCACACCTGCTAATTCTTTTTCATTATAACCTATAAGTGTTCCACAGTCATATTTTTTGATCAATTCTTTTGCAATTCCAACATCTGTTGAAATAATTTGTGTGTCTAATATGGCACTTTCAGCTAATGCTAAACTAAAGCCTTCACTAAAAGAGGTCAATACTGTTGCTACACTATTTTTTATATAAGGGTAAGGGTTTTCTTTAAATCCTAATATTTGTACATTCTCTGCTAAATCATTTTCCTCTATATAAGATTCTAGTTTTTTTCTATCTTCTCCATCTCCCAATAAATAAATTTTAAAATCATCTCTGTATCTCTTTAGCACTTTCGCTGCTTTTAATAGAAGAATTTGATTTTTATTGTTGTCTAATCTTCCGAGTGTAGTAAATAGATGACCTCTTGGTAATCTTATGCTTTCATTACTTAGCTCTTTTATCTTTTCTATATCTACAGAATTTGGTATTTCATATATATTTTCTGTTATCTCAAACTGTTCCTTTAAAGCTCTTTTTACCACCTCTGATATAACGACTATATTGTCAAAAGTTTTTAGTACATTTTTTTGCATATTATATTCTTGTTTGATGCTTGAATATTCAACTGTAGTAAGTCCAAAATTGTTGTAATTTAATTCACTCATATCTCCACGAATCCATACTACTTTTGGTGTATTATTCATATAAGATGCAAAATAGGATGGTGCATTATGGTTACAAGCAATAACACAGTCATATCTATCTTTTAAGAGTTTATTAAACTTTAATGGATTTGCTAGTATCTCATAATAGTAGTCCATATCCTTTTTCTCATCACGATTTTCTTTTGTATAGTCTATTAATGGTTTTAAAACCTTTATATCACTATTTAAGATACTATATTGAGAATTTTTAAATAATGGTAATACATCAATTGAATATTTGCTCTTGTCCATTCTATTTAGTATATCTGCTAAAGATTTTTCTGTTCCATATCCATAGGAAATACTCCATGTTATAAATAATAATTTTTTCATAAAAATAACACCTCTTTTTATGGTATGTATTTACCTTAAAAATGGTGTCAAATAATTTCATTTATATAGAGATAATTTATCTTATTTTGCATTTTGTATTAAAAAATTATATTTACTTGCATGTCTTAACTCATCTGTCATAATAGACATAAGTAGTGTATAACTATTTCCACTTGGCATTGTTCCTAAAATTTTTCTATATTTAGCAACTGCATCTAATTCGCCAAATAAAGCTTTTTCTAAATTTGATTTATAATCAATATTATTTTTTTCATTATTTGATAATGTATCTTGTGGTAAAATCTGTCCTGTAAATTCATAATATAATTCTCTTAATATCTGATTATGTTTTCTTTCATCATTTCTAATACTTTTTATAATATTTTTTTCTTTATCTGTAGGTGCTTGCTCAATTAAAATGTCATAAAACATTTCATCTTCTTTTTCATCTCCAACAGATTGCTTAATTAGAGCAATTGCTTGATTTAATGTAATAATCTCGCCACTATTAAATTGTGGTAGCTCACTACTTCTATAGTTAGGCTCATAGCCTCCATAATATGGATTATACATATTATAATAATCTGAATACATTTTCTCATTCCTCCTTGTATTATTATAATATGCTATTGGTTATGAAATGCTATTAATTATTCTTGCTTTCACTTTTGTTCTTTCAAAATTGTAATTTGTTATTTAATCGGAATATAGATTTCAATAACAGAATCTTCTCTATTCCAATGAAATTTATAATTATATTTTTCAAAATAAACAAATTGTCTGTTTTCTACTAAAATATTATTTTTAGGTATTATTTCTTTATAAACATAATTAATAGTATTTTTTAATTTATTCATATTACCAATATGTTCTACCTTTAAATATTTACTTTTCAGAATTGTCTTTTCTATAAATCCATCTGGTACAAAATCTTTTTTAGGAATAGATATATAATAAAATATCTTATTTTCTATTTTTTCAATAAAAGCATATTTACACCAATTACTCCCTAAATATAACTTATTATCTCTTAATTTACTATTAAATATTTTCCAATGATTTTGTGCTAATTTCACATTATTACTTAATGATTTTGATAATTCATACCTTATCCCTATCACACTAAATTCTTCTAATTCTATTATTTGATAATCCATCTATTTTTACCTTTTTAATTTGTGTGCTGTTATAATTGTGTAACTATATGAATTGATTGTTATTGTTATATTATCAATTTCACAATACCAATTTTTACCTTGCTTATAGATATTACAATTTTTATCTAAAACTTTATTCTTACAATACTCAACAACATCATCCGTATCTAATTTAAGATTTTTCTTGATTCTCTCAATACCCATTTCAGTAGTATGTACTTTATCTATATTATTAAGTAATATTTGTTTATCTTCCATAAATATCTCCCCTACAAATTACTATTTTTCTAACTAATTACTAAATTGTAATTTATTGTTATACCCATATAATCAATATTAGTAATATAATACCCATACCTAGAAAACCATATCCCATAATTCTACTCATTTTTCTAAATGATTTTTCAGTTTTAGGAGTTGGATGAAAAAGTTTTTTTCCTGTTTCATAATTCATTTTAGGCATATAGTTTCCAATAATCGTAAATAATATTCCTAATATCAAACATACACTTTTTCCAACATAAACATCACTACCTAACGGAACTTCTATCATAATGATATATACTAATACTGTAATAATTGGAATAAACCATTCCATTATTTTTACAATTCTAGGTTTTTCACTATTTTTTAATTTATTAACTTTTGTTGTAGATATTATACATATTGCTTGCACAATAGCCATAATAACTGGTATTCCAAATAATGCAAAATTTTTTTGTGCATAATTATCTGGTACATCATTTATCGTAAAATGAATTGGCATTTGTTCTGGTAGCCTATTATAAAAAGCAATACCTAATACCATTGGTAATAAACATATAATTACACTTAAAATTAATGTTCTTTTATTTTTCTTTTCCATTCTTATTTCCTCCCAACTTATAAATCCAAACTAAAACATCTTCAAATACGGAACTATTTAATTCATAAAATATAAAGTTCTTTTGCTTTGTTTCAGTTATTAAATTCGCTTTCTTTAAATTTGATAAATGATATGATACGGTTGCTCCTGTTAAATTAAAACTACTTGATATTTCTCCTGCTGTTTTTCTACCATCTTTTAATAGTTCTAATATCTCTCTTCTTACAGGATCACTAATTGCTTTTAATGTTTCCGACATTCCCAAAATAATCACCTCACTTATAGTATTTCGATATATATCTAAATAGATTATACTATTTTGTAACTCTAATGTCAATAACTATTTAGATTTTTTTCTAAATAGTTATATAAAAATAGATTAGTTGTATTTCAAACTAATCTAAACAATAACTTACTATTTATTCTTTGATAATTGTCTTATTTTTTCGTGATAAAAATAGTTTATTATTATAGGTTTTCCAGTAGGATTTTTTAAAAATGGTTCTTCATCTATAACATACATAAATCCATTTTTATCTGCATACTCTTGTACTTTTTTATCTAATCTTTCCCAATAAGACATATCTTTTTTAGTATAAATCTTATTATACAAATCATTTAATTCAGGGTGTTTTTCTTTTATATAATTTATTATAGTAGGCTTAAATGTACCTCTTAAATTCAAGTTTTCAAGCCATATATAGTCGCAAAAGTCTTTTATTTCTTCTATTATAGTAAATACATCAGTAATACCAGGAAATATTGGAGAAATAAAACAAGTTGTTCTTATTCCTGCATCGTGAACTTGTTTCATTGCTTCAATTCTTGATTTTATTGTTGGTGCGGAATCCATATCTTTCTTAAATTCTTCATCTAATGTATTTATTGACCAAGCAACCAATGGATTAGGATATGTTTTTATCAAGTCAATATCTCTTGTAACTAAATTAGATTTTGTTGTTATAATTAAATTTATTCCACTTCCTTGCATTTCTTCTAAAAATGCTCTTGTTCTTTTATATTTTGCTTCAAAATAATTATATCCATCTGTTACAGATCCTACTATCATTGTTTTACTTTTATATTTTTCAGGATTTTTTATTTTATCCCACATCTTAACATCTAAAAACATTCCCCAATCTTCTTTATGTCCTGTAAATCTTTTCATAAATGTAGCATAACAATATTCACAACCAAAAGGGCAACCAACATAAGGATTTATTGAATATCCTGCTATTGGCAAGTTTGATTTTGTAAGAATTGTATCAACTTTCTTTTCTTTAATTACAACTTTTTTTAAATCTATCATTCTATTCCTCCAAATTCTTTAGGAAATTCTTGAACAAACTCATCTTCTTTTAAAATTCCTAATAAATCTTCTTTCATAAATACAGGTATATTTTTCTCTTTTGCTTGATTGTAAATGTTAAATACCCATTCTCTTTTTGATGATATTTTCCCTTTTCTATTACCTGTTTCAGTACCTATTACAATCCAAGAAATATTACTTAAATCTAATTTTCCTACATCATCAAACATAGGCTCAAAAGTAATATGGTAATGCTTTGCTTTGATATTATTTCTTAAATAATCAATTCTTGTCTTTTCTTTTGAAGAAGTAACTGTTACACCAAACCAACCATTATCAGGAGTTTCTTTTAATTTAATATTTTCAGGTCTTTTAGTTAAAAAAATGTATTGCGTGTTTTCATTTTCTTTCATTTTAGAAAAAACTTTATCTTTCCATTCTTCATTCCAACCTGATAAATCACTTTGTCCAGTTAGTAAATATGCCGTATGCCTTTTATTATCAAGCATTTTCAATTTATTTTCAAAAAATACAGGCTTATTAAAATCATCAATAGTATGAAATCTATTATTATTCATTCTTGCATAGCAATACGAACATCCTATACTACATCCAATTACTATATTTATATTTTTTATTGTATCTTTAATACATTGCAATTTTCTTTCTCCTTAAATTTATTATAATTTTGATTTGTAAAATTCACCAAATGAAGCCATTATATCTAACATTTTACTTAATTCTAATCCTAAATCAGTCATTCCATATTCAACTTTTGGTGGATTCGTATGATAATCCTTTCTAAAAATAATACCATCACTTTCTAATTGCCTTAAACTATCTGTTAATACTTTTTGTGATATTCCATTCAATGACTTTTGCAACTCATTAAATCTCCATGTTCTTTTTGTTAAATTTCTTATTATCAACAATTTCCACTTATTTCCTACTAAAGATATTGTAGTTGCAACAGGACATTCTGGTAATTCATTTATATTTCTCATTTTGATACTCCTTACTAATTTATTGATATTGTATCACATATTATTAATTTGACAAGTAGTTACTTTAAAGTGCGTACTTGTTTTATTGTATGTACTTTGATATAAATTCGTTATACTAATATTTAAGGAGGAATTTAAAATGTCAAATTTTATGAAAGTAAGTTCAGAAAGTGCACCTAGAGTTGAATTACACGAAAAATTAGGTTTAACAGGTGCTGAAATTAGCATCAACACTATTGGAGCAGGAGAAAGTGTACCTTTTATTCATTCTCATAAACAAAATGAAGAAATTTATTATGTTATAAGTGGTTCTGGCAAAGCTATTATTGACAACGAAGAAGTTAATTTAGTTACTGGTGATTGAGTAAGAATATCTCCAGTAGCAGAAAGACAATTTTTTGCTAACAAAAACAATGCAATTTCTTACATTTGTATTCAAGTAAAAGAAAATTCTCTTGAAGGATTTACTGCAAATGATGCCATTATAAAATAAATATAAAAAATCTCTGAAAGTGTAATCTTTCGGAGATTTTTATTACTATAAAATTGTAATTTGTGTAACTATCTATTTTTCTTTCTATTGTTTATTAAATGAAAATCACATTTATTCATACCTTGTCCCAAAGTTCCATTTCTTTCAAAACGAATTTTTGGCATCAGTCCATTGAAAGCTATATCATCATTTTCACAAAAAACAGTACAAAGTTCTGGGCATTCATATTCTTTAGTTAAATCATTATAAATACATCTATGCAAATCAAAATGAATTTCTGTTTTGTCACAACGAATCCACTCTGTTTCAAATCCTTCATCTGGAAAGTTCTTTTTCATAACACCTTTTACTGCCAAACGATACATTAGATATGTAAAAGGCATTTTTGACATCTTTTGATTTTCTATTCTTTTCATTTCTGCTGACTTTTTAGTTTCTTTTCTTACATAAGAAAGTGCTGTATCAATATTATATCCATTATCTAATAAAGCTTTGTAATATGCCATTGTTGGAAATAAATTTGTTATTAAATGATGTTTTATAGCTTCACTTTCACGGTAATTGGCTGAAGAAATAAGTTCGTTATAAATTTTTTCTACATTTTGATATAATTTTTCTCCTTCTTCTATACCAAACTCTTTAAATATATCTTCTTTTAAAAAGAATAATTTTGTATTTTCTAACATTCTATTTACTCCTGTATTCTCAACAAATTACTAATTCTTGTTACGATTATATAATAAAAGGTAGATAATTTCAACTGGTTATCTACCCAACTTATTGGAATTTTCAAATTAGTCTTTGCAAATAACCTTTGAACCTTCACCATCAATTACA